>Ga0209369_1000028_pt1 | contig 392315 bp, 396 predicted proteins | sample EBPBio142010_DNA_FD_185865 | JGI IMG/M metagenome (GOLD analysis project Ga0209369, IMG submission 185865) | Wastewater treatment Type I Accumulibacter community from EBPR Bioreactor in Madison, WI, USA - Reactor 1_10/4/2010_ DNA (SPAdes)... | ecosystem: Engineered > Bioreactor > EBPR >...
TCTCTTCGGCGGAAAACTGCCGGCGCGTCGCCCGCCGGATGTCCTTCACGACCTGCTCTGCCGGAGCTTTCTCCGGCCCGGATTTCTGTCTCATCTGCGCTCCTGAATGGCTGCGATGATCCAGAAATCCTCCCTTCCCGAAAATCCCTAAATGGTCTCAAGAGTGCTGACGGCGGACAGGATGAGCATCAGGTGACATTCGAAGGCGCGTCGCAGTTCCAAGTAGACTTCTGCCGCTACCTGCTCGAAACAACGGCTGGGTATCTGAACGCAGTAGCGGATCGAATGGACGCTTTTAGCGTGCCGGGAAAGGGCGATCCCAACGGGCATCTCGAATGACTGGCATCACGGCAATCTGCTGCTTCTACTGCTAATGCCGTGCCTCCTCCGCCCCCTGCATCTCCACCTCAAAGCTCATCAACTGCTCGAATAACGGTGCTTTCCGCAAATCCTCATCGTACCCCCAGCCCGACTTCCGCTTCTCCTTCCGGTCCTCCAAAACCCCCAACCAAGTCAGCGGACGCAGCACGCGCGACACCATGGCGAACTCCGGCAGGTCGGGCCTCGGTATCTCTCCGATAGTGTCCACGATCGTGCAGGCTTGCATGAGGTCCCCGGCGCTGGACCAGTTATGCGCCGTCACCGACAAGCTCCAGAGGATCACGCCCATGTGGTGCTGCGGCCAGAAGTCGATAGGGTTCCTGTCGAAGTCCTGAAGGTTCACCTTCCAGAACACCGCTTCGAACAGTTCAGCTAGCAGGGCAGGAGCCGCTTCCGGGGCAAGCAGGGCCTTACCCGCCTTGGTCGCCTTCAGGACCCCCGAGCGTTTCCGCAGGAGACCCGCAGCTTGCAGCGTGATCCGCGTGAAGAGGACCCCATAGGCGTCATGCTCGTTGATGACCTTGTTGACCGCGAGGATGTCGGCTTTCTCGTATCCGGGCCATTCCGTCTGGTCGAAGACGTGCCAGACATCAACACGCTTTAGGGCTCCGGCAGGTGTCAGGACCAGCCCGTCCTTCTCCACGGCAAGCTCTAGCAGGAGGCGTGCGGCATGGACCATAGGGACCTGAAGGGCAGCCTCCACGGGGACGTTATAGGGCGTGAGGCGGAGAGCCTGCGGGACCCTGCCGGGCGGCTCTAGGAGTGCCTTGAGGGAGTCGGGCGTGAGATGCGCCCAAGCGGGAGGAGGAGTCGTCACGCTAGGAAGCGTAGGCGGGCTGGAGCGAAGGCTCAACAGCCGGGCCGAAGGAGTGCCCGCAAAATGCGTGTAGGGGAAAACGTGTGGGGTGGCGTGTGGGGGAAGGCAAAACCTCGCCATCCCCCAAGTTCTTGAAAAGAAACGGGTATTTGTCCCCGTTTCAAGTCTATTACCGCGAGTAGAACTCGATGACCAGGTTCGGTTCCATCTGCACCGCGTAGGGCACGTCCGACAGGGTCGGGGTGCGGGTGTAGGTGGCCGAGAACTTGGTGTGGTCGGCGTCGATGTAGTCGGGCACGTCACGCTCGGCCAGGGCGGCCGACTCGATGACGATGGCGAGCTGCTTCGACGAGTCCTTGACCGCGATCACGTCGCCCGGCTTCACCTGATAGGAGGCGATGTTGACGCGCTTGCCGTTCACGGTGATGTGGCCGTGGTTGACGAACTGGCGGGCGGCGAACACGGTCGGCACGAACTTGGCGCGGTAGATCACCGCATCGAGACGACGCTCGAGCAGGCCGATCAGGTTCTCGCCCGAGTCGCCCTTGAGGCGGATGGCCTCGGCGTAATAGCGGCGGAACTGCTTCTCGGAGATCGAGCCGTAATAGCCCTTCAGCTTCTGCTTGGCGCGCAGCTGCGTGCCGAAGTCGGACGGCTTGCCCTTGCGGCGCTGGCCGTGCTGGCCGGGGCCGTACTCACGGCGGTTGACCGGGGACTTCGGGCGGCCCCAGATGTTCTGACCGAGGCGGCGGTCAATCTTGTACTTCGCCTCATGGCGCTTCGACATATCGCGTGTCCTCTCAGGTTCGCGAGTTGAGGACCGCGCCCTCCTGCTCCTCGACTTTGGCCGAGGCGACAGATCCAGCTTCCGAAGAAGAGCGGATCACGGGTGCGGAAAAAGCCACGCGGCCCCGTGAGGAGCCGCGCGACGAGAGGGCGTATGGCGGAAAGCCGGCTTCGAGTCAATTCCAGGAAGACGAAAAGCCGAATTCAGCGCCAGTAGCCATAGGGTCGATAATAATAGTGGCGGTGCGGGCGATGCTTGTACCAACCATAGTGATGTCCGCGATTCCAGCCGTAATGCCGGCGTGGACCATGGCGGTAGAAGCCGTGATGCCCATAGCCCTTGTGCCAGCCATGGGGCTTGGCCTGCGCCTCCGTGATCGTTCCGGTGCCGGCGAAGGCGAATCCAACGGCAAGCGCCAGCAGCAACAGCAGCTTTCGCATGGGCCTGGCTCCTTCTGCGGTGGTCGCCAATATCCAGAACGCCCCGGAGCGGAGCCCGGTTCCGTCAGTTCGCCAGCGGCATCGGCTCGACGACGATCTGCGCCAGGCCGTAGCCGGCGAGCGCGATCCGCAAGGGGCCGGTGAGACCGGAGCCGTTGGTGAAGACGGCGACAGCTTGCGGGCAGGCAAGATCAGGTTCGCGGGCGCCGGACAACAGATTGGCGACGCGGCGGGCGATCGCGGGGGCCGGATCGATCCATTCGACCGGCCAGGGCGCGATTCGCTTCATCCGCTCCAACAGCAAAGGATAATGCGTGCAGGAGAGGGTGACGACATCGGTGCGGCGGCCGTCCGCCTCGACAAAGCAAGGCGCGATCTCGGCGGCGAGGACCGCGTCGTCGACGGTTTCGCCCTTCAATGCCTGCTCGGCAAGGCCGGCAAGACGCGTCGCGCCGACCAGTGTGACGCGGTGGCTGGCCGCGTAGGTCTCGATCAGTTCGCGGGTGTAGTCGCGCGCCACGGTGCCCGGTGTGGCGAGGACCGAGATCATGCCGCTGCGGGTCGCCGCCGCGGCCGGCTTTATCGCGGGCACGGTGCCGACGAAAGGGAGGGCGAAACGGGCCCGCAGGGCAGGCAGAACCAGCGTCGAGGCGGTGTTGCACGCGATGACGACGAGATCGGGATGGAAGCGCGCAATGAGACGCTCCATCACGGCGAGGACCCGGATGACGAGCTCGTCCTCGCTCAGCCGGCCATAGGGAAAACCGGCATCGTCGGCGGCATAGACGATATGGGAGCCGGGGCAGGCCTGCGTCGTGCGCCCGAGCACCGTGAGGCCGCCGAGGCCGGAATCGAAGACGAGGATGGTGGGCCGGGGCCGGGGGATCGCGAAGGGACGGTGGCCCGTGCCGGCGAGGAGGTCGACTTGCATGAGTGTGCCGCAGGACGTCAAAGCGCGACTCCGCCAGAGACCGGTTAAGGGAGGGTCAACAGCTCGTTCAATGACTGTCGCGAATTTAGTTGACTCCGTCCACTAAATCGCTTGGCTCCAGGTGGAGGTGCGCCATGGAAACCAATGAGACCGCCGTCGCCGCGATCCGTCGCTTCAACCGCTTCCATACCCGCTGGGTGGGAGCGCTCGGTGGCAGTCTGCATGGCTCGGGGCTCGCGCTCGCCGAGGCGCGGGTGCTCTACGAACTGGCGCAGCGCGACGACTGGCAGGCGGGCGAGATGGCGAGAGCGCTCGATCTCGACCCGGCCTATCTCTCGCGCATCCTCAAGCGCTTTGCCGGGCAGGGCTGGCTCGCGCGCAGCCGCTCGGCGGCCGATGGGCGTGCCTTGCGCCTGCGTTTGACGGACAAGGGCAGGGCGGCCTTCCACCCCTTGGATCAGGCTTCAAGCGCGCAGGCGGGGGCGATTTTGCAGCGCCTCGCGCCATCCGAGCAGGCCCGCCTCGTTGCCGCGCTCGCCGATACGGAGCGCCTTCTCGCCGGAGATGCGCGCGAGCGTCCGGCCCCCGTCATCCGCGAGCATCGTGCCGGCGATATGGGCTGGGTGATCGGTGCGCATGGTCGGCTCTATGCCGAGGATTACGGTTGGGACATTTCCTTCGAGGCGCTCGTCGCGGAGATCGCCGCGAAGTTCCTGCGCGAGTTCAAGCCGGGCCGCGAACGCTGCTTCATTGCCGAGCTGGACGGCCAGCCCGTGGGCTCGGCCTTCGTCGTGCAGGAGGACGAGGCGACCGCGAAGCTCAGGCTCGTACTGGTCGAGAAGCGGGCGCATGGGCTGGGGCTCGGCAAGCGCCTCGTCCGTGAGGCGGTCGGCTTCGCACGCGACGCCGGCTATCAGCGCATGGTGCTCTGGACCAACGATATCCTGCATGCGGCGCGCGGCATCTATGTCGGCGAGGGGTTCAAGTTGGTGGCCGAGGAAAAGCACCATTCCTTCGGCCAGGATCTCGTCGGCCAGAACTGGGAGCTGATGCTCCGGCCGAGCGCGGCCTGAGGCATCAGGCCTTCAGGCGGGCGATCGCCGCTGCCGCAGCGCGGCCGGCAAGCGTCGCGCCGCCGACCGTCATGGCGCCGCCCCCCGCCGTCGCCTCGCCGGCGATGAAGAGGCGGTTGCCGATCGGCCGGGCGAGGGCCTCGCGCGCCGCCTCGTGTCCGGGGTCGCAGATCGAGTAGGAGCCGCGGGCGTAAGGGTCGGTCCACCAGGCCGGGAAGGAGATGTCCTTCACCGTCTTGCGGAAATCGGCGCCGACCATCTTCACCAGCAGGTCGACGAGATGGGCGCGGGCCTCGTCGGTGCCGGCCTCTGAGAGCTTGCGGGCATAGTCGCCGCCGCAATAGCCGATGACGATGTCCTGGCCGCCTGGGAACATGTCGAGACTCATCAGGCGTTCCGGCGCTGCCGCTTCGAGGAAGCTCGTGCCCGGCGCGATGCCGAAGCGATCGCCCTCGACCTTCAGCGCGATCTTGGTCAGCGCGCCCATATGCAGGCCGCCGAGGGCGTCACGCGTCGCGGCTGGCAGCTCCGGGGTGAAACGGATCGCGCCGGCCTTCAGCACGCCGACCGGCACGGTGACGATGCAGGCATTGGCCCGCAACGTTCCGGAGCGGGTGGTGACGGTGACGCCCGGCCCGTCCCAGCGGACCGTCTCGACCGGTTCGCCAAGGCGGATATCGAGCCCCGCGGCCGAGCGTGCGACGAGGTTGCCGTAGCCGGAGGGGACGATGAGATCATCTCCCGACCACAGGCGCTGGTAATCGCGGGCGGAAATGCGACTCGATTCCTCGCCGATCGAGAGCAGCAGGCCGGATGCGGCGACGGGCGCCAGCTCCGGGCCGAGATCCCCCAGTAACTCGGCGATCGACATGTCGCGTTGGCTGAGATCGACCGTTTCCAGCCGGCGGTTGATCTGGCCGAATGCGCTGCGGCGGCGGCGCCGTTCCGGTTCAGCCATCGGCTGGCCATCGGCGAAGACCTTGAAGCCGGTTCCCCAGGATTCGGCGGGCGTGGCGATGTCGAGGTCGCGGGCGATCTGGACCCAGGGATTGCGCTCGGCCCAGTGGATGAACATGGCGCCCGCATCATAGGCGGGGCCGAGCGAGGCGTCGGTGAAGGCGCGCCCGCCGACGCGGCGACGCGCTTCGAGCACGACGGCCTGCCGTCCGGCGGCACGCAGGGCCTGCGCGGCGGCGATGCCGGCAGCACCGGCGCCGATCACGACGACGTCGGTATCCGTGGCGGCACGCGCGCGGCTGGCAACGGCAAAGCTCGCGGCCATGGCGCCCGTTCCCGTCAAGATCGTCCGGCGGTCTAGCATCTCTGAAGTCCCTTGATGCCTCGCATGTTGGAGCCCTGCAGTTGCATTGCAACCGGAAGCTGGCGGGCGAGAGGCGGGATGCGATCACGAGATCGGGAGCCGGTGGGCCATAGGTCGCAGGGTGCCAATTTAGAATGAAGCGATCAATTATTGTTATTTAGATAAGTTCTACCATTGTGATCTTCCTGCATCGAAATATTTCTTTCGATGCGTAGGCAATTGACAGCCGTTTGATCGGTCAATATCCGAAAATTGTCTTATCTAAGCAGATAAGAACTTGTTTGTACTAATTTTAAACTGTTGAGGCGCGCGGCTTCGGGTCGCAGCGCTCAGAAGGACGGGCCAGGCCATGGGGACGTATTCCGGCACATTGCGCGAAGGCGTCGCGCTCGGCGCTTTGATCGTGGTTCTGCTGGCCTCGCCCGCCATCGCGCAGCAGCAAGCCCGCACGCGCACTGCGCCAGTGGCGCAGGCCGCGCAGGCACCCGTCGTTCTTGACCAGATCAATGTTCAGGGCGAGGGGCAGCCTGGCGGCGCGCTGCTCGGCGGACCGACGACGACGCGCACGACGCGCGCGGAGCTCGACCGTCAGCAGATCCAGAGCATCTCGGATCTGTCGCGACGACTCGAGGCCGGCATCTCCTTCAATCGGGTGAACGGCTCGGTGAACATCCGTGGCCTGGACGGCGCGCGGGTGCTGACCACGGTCGACGGCATCCGCCAGCCCTTCATTCAGGACAACCGGATCGACCGTAGCATCGGCACGGCCTTCGATTTCGACGCGCTGTCGACGCTCGATCTCCTGCGCGGCGGCAGCGGCAGCAGCACGCTGGGTTCAGGCTCGCTCGGCGGCGCGCTGGCCGTGCGCACCCTCGATCCGGAGGACCTGATCCGTCCCGGCAAGACGATCGGCGGCCTCGCAAAGACCGGGTTCGACACGGCCGACAAGGCCTGGTTCGGCAGCGGCGCGGTCGCCGGTCGGTTCCACAATACCTGGGTGATGTTGCAAGGCGGCTTCCGGAAGGGTCACGAGACCGATAACCGCGGCACGATTGCGACGATCGGCGCGGCCCGTACCGAGCCGAACCCGGCCGATTTCAATCAGTACAGCTTCCTCGCCAAGGTCCATCAATACGTGAACGAGGCGCATCGCTTCGGGCTGACCGGTGAGATCTTCAAGCGCGACGAGAAGATTCAGACGCGGACGAGCGCGGTCTCGCTCACCGGAAACTACCGCCCCGGCGCGCACCAGACCCAGGAGGATGTGGAGCGCAAGCGTGTTTCGCTGACTTATGACTACAAGCAGCCGGGCGGGTTCATCGATGAGGCGCATGCCAATCTCTACTGGCAGGGCGTCACGCGGAACTCGATCCTCAACGCCTATCGCTACACGAGCGTCATCGGCCCCTATGCCCGCAACAACGAGGTCGAGGAGAAGTCCTTCGGTTTCAACGGTCACCTGATCAAGAGCTTCATCACCGGGCCCGTCTCGCACAAGCTGACGCTCGGCACGGAGCTGCGCATCTCGCAGCTCGACCAGTATTCGGCGGGGCTGGACAGTTGCCGCCGCCCCTATACGGGCGCGTTTACCGCCTGCAACAATCTCCACACGAACCAGTCCGACACGCCGCGCGTCGAGGGCAATATGATGGGATTCTACGCGCATCATCAGCTCGGCTTCCTCAACGACACGCTGCGTCTGACGCCGGGTGTCCGCTTCGACCGGTATGAGGAAAAACCGAAGGCGACGGCGGCCTATGTCGCGAGCTCGTCCTTCGCGGGGACGCCTGCTGCGTCAAGCGACGACGCCTGGTCGCCGCGCGTCCGGCTGGAATATGACATCGTCAAGAACGCGCCTTACATCAAGGACGTGACGCTGTTCGCGCAATGGTCAAAGGGCTTCCGGGCACCGACCGCCAGCGAACTCTATGCGAATTTCGGCGCTGTCGGCACCTATCTGCGTAGCGGCAATCCCGAACTGCGACCGGAAACCAGCAACGGCATCGATGTCGGCTTCCGCTTCGGCGACAAGGCGTTCGGCGGCTCGGTGACCTACTTCCACACGAACTACCGCAACTTCATCGAAACGGTGCAGGTCGTCGCTGCCAAGGACAGTGTTCGCTATCCGCAGGGTGGCATCACCAGCTACCAGAACGTAGCGCGCGTCGAGATTTCCGGTGTCGAGGCGAATATGCAGTACGCGTTCGCGCCGAACTGGCTGGTGCGCGGCTCCTTCGCCTACACGGACGGCAAGAACAAGGTCACCGGCATCGGCCTCAACTCGATCCCGCCGGTGCAGGGCATCCTCGCCATCGCCTATGGCAACGAGAACTGGGGGGGCGAGCTGTCGACGAAACTGGCGGGTGCCCGCAAGAGCGTCGCCACGACCGGCACGACGCAGGGCTTCCAGGCGCCGGGCTACGCGATCTTCAATGCCATGGCCTGGTGGCGGCCGATGCCGCATATCGCGGACCTTGAATTGCAGGTCGGCGTCTACAATATCTTCGATCGGAAATACTGGGATGCCGTGACGGTGCCGACGGGCGTGCTGGCACAGGCCCGCGACTATTACAGCGAGCCGGGCCGCACCGTGAAGGCGACCCTGAAATACCAATTCTGACCGGGCGTTTCGAGACCCCCCGACCAGACGAGCCGGCCCTTCGGGGCCGGCTTTTTTATCCTTCGGCGCCGTCCGCCTCATTCGCTTGCCGCGCAAGCAACCGCGCCTTCTTCGGCCCCTCTACCAGCGACTTGAAGACGCCGCGCAGCGTCCGGGCTTCCTGCTCGGTCATGTCGAGCCGATGCAGGATGTCGCGCAGGTTCGCAGTCATCACCGGCTTCTTGCCGGCCGGGAAGAAGCCGCAGAGGTCGAGTTCGTCCTCGAGATAGTCGAACATCGACAGGATCATCTCGCGCTTGGCCGGCGGCGAGGGGTTGTTCTCGCGGAAGGGCGGCTCGCCACCCGTCGTCTTGAACCATTCATAGCCGTTGAGCAGAACGGCCTGGGCAAGGTTCAGCGAGGCGAAGGCCGGATTGACCGGGAAGGTCAGGATCGCGTCGGCGAGGCTGATCTCCTCGTTGGTCAGGCCGATGCGCTCGCGCCCGAACAGGATGCCGACGCGCTCGCCGGAGCCGATGCGGCCGGCGACCTCGGGCATGGCCTCGGCCGGGGTGAGCACGCGCTTCATCTGGCCGCGCTCGCGGGCGGTGGTCGCCAGGACATGGTTGAGGTCGGCGATGGCTTCGGCCGCACTATCGAAGAGTCGCGCGTTCTCGAGGATATGCGTCGCGCCGGAGGCGGCGGCCGTCGCGCCCTTCTTGAGGCCGCCGCCGCTCGGCCAGCCGTCGCGCGGGGCGACGAGGCGCATCTCTGACAAGCCGAAATTCGCCATGGCGCGGGCGCACATGCCGATATTCTCGGCGAGCTGCGGCTCGACCAGGATGACGATGGGGGCCGGGGCCTGGACGGCCGGGCGGGTGCGGTCGGTGCCGGAACCGGTCATGGAAATTCGCTTCGTATGATCCTGGTGCAGCCTCCGAACGGGCCGCCGGGGACGCCATACGGCAAGCCGGTTCTCATGGCGAGCCCGAGGTGACGAGAGCCGCGGACGCTGCGCTCTGTCAGAGCGGGCGAGAGCCTCGCCGTCAGCTTTTGTTGACGATCAGGCACCTGTCAACTAAGGTTGACGGATGGATGACCTGCGTAACATCGCCATCCCGACCGACCCCGAGGAAGCTCTGGCGGCCGTCGTCGCCTTGCGTCGTCTGGCGGATCGGATCGAGCGCGGTGCCGTGCGATCGGCCCTGCGGCAAGGCTGGTCGTGGGCGCGGATTGCCCTGGCCCTCGGGGTCACCAAGCAGGCCGCCCATAAACGGCTTTCGGATATGGCGGCGGATGACAGCCCCGCCTAGGGAGAATGCGATGTTCAAACGCATCAGATCGAAGCTCCACGACATGGGCACGATCAAGCGCCTCTGCGAGCGGGCGGAAGCCCATGCCTTGCACGATCAGCAGCGAGAGCCAGGGGCCGAGCATTTTCTGCTGGCCGCGCTCGATCTACCTGATGGCACGGCCCGTCTCGCCTTCGAGCGGGCAGGGGCGGAACCCGACGCGCTGAAGGCCGCGATCGAACGGCAATATGGCGATGCCCTTCAGTCGATCGGCCTGATGGGGAATGTGCCGGATGAAATGCCTCTGTCAGCCAATCCCGGCACCTACCAGGCCGCACCGTCCGGCCAAGCCATCATGCAGGAGCTGGCGGCAACCCGAAGAGATCATGCGCCCTTGCTCGGCGCTCATGTGGTCAGCATCGTGGCTGGCCTGCCGCAGGGCGTGGCGCCTCGGGCGCTGCGAGCGCTCGGCGTCGATCCCGCCGTCCTGAAGTCAAGCGCCGACGCGATCGTCGGGACAAGCGTTCGCTGACCGCCGGCGCTTTTCGGGCCGTAGCGCATCAGGGCCGGGGCAAGACTCATCTGCGCCCCGGAAAAGGAAATTTGCGGGTGCCCGTGCGGTCCCGCGCGGGCAGCAACCAGGCCGGCCGGATGTGCCGGCGGAGAATCTCGCTCGAACTACCCAGCCGCCTGTTCGACGGCGCGGAGCACGCGCAGCGTGTTGCCGCCGGCGAGCTTGGTCAGGTTTTCCTCCGACCAGCCGCGACGGATCAGCTCCGCGATCACCGACGGGAACGTCGTGGTGTCCTCGAGCCCGTCCGGATTGACCCAGCCGAAGAAGTCCGAGCCGATGCCGATATGGTCGTGGCCGATGCGCTTGGCGAGATATTCGACATGGTCGCAGTACTCGGGCAGCGTCGCCTTCGGGCGCGGGCCGGACTTGCGCTCGATCTCGGCCTCGGCCTTCGCGTAATCCATGCCCTCGGGCGTCTTGCCGTACTGATCCTTCGCCGGGCGGTGCCAGTCGCGCGAGGCCTGGCTGATGAAGTCCGGCACGAAGGTCGCCATCACGACGCCGCCATTGCCGGCGACCCGGTCGAGCACGTCGTCGGGCACGTTGCGCGGGTGGTCGCAGAGCGTGAAGACGTTGGAATGCGACCAGACCAGCGGGGCGCTGGAGACGTCGAGCGCGTCGTGCATCACCTTGGGCGAGACATGGGCGAGGTCGATGACCATGCCGAGCTTGTTCATCCGGCGCAGCACGTCCTTGCCGAAGCCGGTGAGGCCGTTATGGCGCGGGGCGTCGGTGGCGGAATCGCACCAGTCGGTGGTGTCGTTGTGGCAGAGCGTCATCAGGCGCACGCCAAGATCGTAATAGGCGTCGAGCGAGTCGAGTTCGCCGTCGACCGCCGAGCCGTTCTCGATGGTCATGAACAGGGCGATCCGCCCTTCGGCCTTGGCGGCCTCGACATCCGCCGCGGACAGGCCGGGACGGAACGCATCGGCATGACGCTTGAGGATGCCACGCATCAGCGCGATCTGGGCGAGCGCGAAACCGGCGGGATTGGGCTGCTTCGGCGGGACATAGGCCGCGAAGAACTGCGCCGCCATCTTGCCGGCCTGCATGCGCGGGATGTCGGTGTCGCCCTCGGCATGGACCTTATCGAGTCCGTAGGCGGCGACATCGCCCTTCGCCTTGGCGTCCTTGCGCATGACATAGGGCAGGTCGTTATGGCCGTCGATCAGCGGCACCCGGTCGAGCAGGGCGAGCGCGGCAGCGTAGGCATTATCCTGGACGGGCGGTTTGGCGAGGGCCATGGCGGGGTCTCGGTGGGGAATCGGGAGCGGGATCGTGGCAGGGTGCGGGCCACGAGGCGAGGGGGCAGGACGCAGGTCGGTCATCCCACAGGCGCTACCGTGTCATCCCGCCCGTTCATGTGTCATCCCGCACGCGCTGCGGCACGTAGTGCTGCTGCGCAGATGCGGGATCGTGCGACGAGAAGGTGCCTTTTTCGGGGGACGGTCCCGTGTCAGCGCAGCGGCATTGCATGCCGCAGCGCGCACGGGATGACAGGGGCCCTTCAGCAGGCGACGCCTCAGGTGAACCGCGCCGGCGCAAACGGCGCCGGATCGACGAAGACCTTCTGGCCCGTCACCATTTCCGCGATCATGCGGCCGGTGACGGCGGCGAGCGTCAGGCCGTGATGGGCGTGGCCGAAGGAGAACCACAGGCCCTTGTGCTTCGGCGCCGGGCCGATGATCGGCATCATGTCCGGTGTGCAGGGCCGGCGGCCGAGCCAGGGCTCGGCGTCGACGCGCTCGCCGAGCGGGAAGAGCTGCTTGGCGATTGGCTCGGCGCGGGCGAGTTGCACCGGGGTCTTCGGTGCATCGCGATCGGCGAATTCGGCGCCGGTGGTCAGGCGGATGCCCTGCAGCATCGGGGCGAGGAAATAGCCGCGCTCGGTGTCGAGCACCGGATGGTTGAGCACGGCATTGCCCTGCGGCTTGTAATGCATGTGGTAGCCGCGCTTGACCGCGAGCGGCAGGTGATAGCCGAGCTTCTTGCTGAGCACGTCGGCCCAGGGGCCGAGCGCGACGACGACATCCTTGGCCTCGGCCGTGGTGCCGTCGGCGAGGGTGACGGTCCAGCCGGCGCCGTTCTGCTGGAGCGTGCCGGCATCGCCGATGGCGAGCTTGCCGCCGAGCTTTTCGAACAGCGCGACATAGGCCTTGGACAAGCCGAGCGGATCGACAACGGTCGTCGGGTCAGTCCAGTGCAGGCCGCCGATCAGGCTGCCATGGTCGAGATGCGGCTCCTCGGCTTTCAGTGTCGCCATGTCGAGCGCGCGGTAGTTCAGGCCGAAATCGCGGTTCCAGCGGGCGGCTTCGGCGAGGCGGGTGTCGCGCTCCTTCTCGGTGCGGAACACCTTCATCCAGCCGTCGCGGCGCAGCAGGTTGGTGGCGCCGGCTTCCTGCGCGAGCGCGTCATGCTCGGTGACGCAATGCTCGATCAGCTTGGCGTATTTATGCGCGATCGCCTCGTGCTGGGAGGCGCGCGAATGCATCCAGTAGGAGAACAGGAAGGGCGCCAGCTTCGGGATCGCGCTCCAATGGTAGGATGCGTCGATCGTGTTGTTCATCGCATAGCGGAAGAGCGCGCCGAAATCATGCGGGAAGCCGTAGGGGTAGACGCCTTCGCGCTGGATCAGGCCGGCATTGCCGTAGCTGGTTTCCTCGCCCGGAGCGCGACGGTCGACCAGCAAGGTGGCGCGCCCGGCCTTCTGGAGATGAAGCGCGACCGAAATGCCGACGACACCGGCGCCGAGAACGATCGTATCCACCTTCATGACCTGCTCCTGCCAACCCTTTTCCTGCAAGGATACCGGTTTGCGCCGGCTTGTCAGCGGCGCGACCGGATTTTGCGCGGAATGGCGTAATCTTTCGCAATTTCTGCGCCAACTCCCCGAGATGGTCTGCGGCAGGGCGTCACAGTCGGGATAGGGCGCAATTTTATGCCGGCGCAGGACCGGCTTGCTTCGCCGGCAGGTGACGCTGCGCGCGCCGTCAGTCAGTGTGCGTCTGTTTCGACAGCGATTCCAGAGCCCAAGCCGATGAATCCCGCCGCCTTCCTCGCTGCCGCGCTCGCGTGGCTCGGCCGCCATGGCACGCAAGGCTTCGCGCTCTCGATCTTTCTCGGCCTCGCGCTGCCGCAATTCTCGGCGATGGCGCGTCCGGCGCTGCCGATCACGATCTTCTGCTTCACCACGGTCGTGTTCATGCGGCTCGACATGAGCGTGACGCTCGGGTTGTTCCGGCGCCCGGCGAAACTCGCCGCGAGCTGTGCCTGGCTGATCGCCGGGCCGGTGCTGCTGATCGGGGGGGCGCTGCTGTTGGCCGGCCGCGAAAACCTCGATCCCGGCATCGTGCTCGGGCTTGCCATCATGGGCGCGGCGCCGCCGATCATGTCCTCGCCGGCGGTGGCGATCCTCTATGGCTTCGAGCCCTCGCTGATCATCGCCAGTGTCATCCTGACCACGATCGTCAGCCCGATCGTCGCGCCGATCCTGGTCGAATTGCTGGCAGGCGCCGCTGTGCCGCTCGATCGCTGGGCGCTGACGCTGCGCCTTCTGATCTTCATCGGTGGCGGCATGGCGGTGGCGGTCGCGGTCCGGTTCTGGCTCGGGCTTGCGCGCATCAAGGCGATGAAGGCCAATCTCGATGGCTTCGGTGTGCTGATGTATTTCATCTTCGCGGTCGCCGCGATGGACGGCGTGACCAAGGCCGCGCTCGACAATCCCAGGCTCGTGATGTTCGTCCTCGGGTGTGTTTTCGCCGTTTCTGCTGCGGGGCTGGTGTCGAGCTGGCTGGTGCTGCGGCTCCTGCCGGCCTCCGAGCGCTTCATGATCGGCTATGGCACCGGGCAGCGGAACATGGGCCTGCTCGTCGCGGCCTTGGGGGCGGGTGTCTCGCCGACGACCTTTCTCTATTTCGCGCTGGCGCAGTTCCCGATCTACCTGCTGCCCTGGCTGCTCAGCGGGATTGCCGCCGGGATTCGACGCCGGGAGGCTGCTGACGGGCGTTGACGCTGGGGCTTGCGAGGCTTTTCCCGTCGCAGGAGAGCCGCGCCATGATCACCCTCTATTCCGGGCCGTTGAGCCTGTTCTCACGCAAGGTCGAGATCGCGCTGACAGAGAAGGGGCTCGCCTTCCAGCGCGTCGTGGTGCCGTTCAACCAGACGACTGGTTACGATCCGCGGCACCCGGAGGTGCTGGCGCTCAATCCCAAGCGACAGGTGCCGGTGCTGACCGATTGCGGGCTCGTCCTCTACGATTCCACGGTGATCAACGAATATCTCGACGAGGCCTATCCCGAGCCGAAGCTGATGCCGGATACGCCCGTCGAGCGGGCCCGCTGCCGGCTCGACGAACTCTATGGCGACGAGATCCTGTTCCAGGCGCTGAAGCCCTTGATGCACCGCACGGAGCCGCCCTCGCCGGATCGCGACCGCCGCATCGCGCAGGAGGCCGACGCGCTGATCGCCGAGGAGGGGCTGCTGCGCCATTACGACGTGCTGGAGCAGCAGCTGGCGGGGCGGCCGTTCTTCGGCGGCCGGCTTTCGGTGGCCGATATCGCGCTGTTCATGAGCGTGCTCTTCATCCGCCGGCTCGGCGGGCCGTCGCTCGATGGCTACCCCGGGCTGGCGGAGTGGTATGCGCGCCTCAAGCTGCGTCCGGCCTTCGCGCAGGTGGTGGCGGAGATGGCGGAAGCGGACCGCAGGCTGTCCTTTCCGGTGAAACTGCGCTCGGCCTGATTGCGATAAATGGCTGCCGGGTAAGTTTTTTGTTCGCCGCATCGTTTTTTGCGGAAAACCGGTTCCCACTTTTCCGCACGATGCTTTAAACCCCCAGGCATGACCAGCCCCATCCGCATCGCCCCCTCGATCCTCTCGGCCGATTTCGCCAAGCTCGGCGAGGACGTGCGCGCTGTCGATGCCGCCGGCGCCGACTGGATCCATTGCGACGTGATGGACGGGCATTTCGTGCCGAACATCACCTTCGGCCCCGATGTGCTGAAGGCGATCCGCCCGCACACCAAGAAGTTCTTCGACGTGCATCTGATGATCGCGCCCGTCGACCCCTATGTCGAAGCCTTCGCCAAGGCCGGCGCCGACCTGATCTCCTTCCATGTCGAGGCGGGCCCGCATCCGCACCGCACGCTGCAGGCGATCAAGGCGCAGGGCAAGCAGGCCGGCATCGTGCTCAATCCCGGCACGCCGGCGAGCGCCGCCGAGGCGCTGATCCAAGATGTCGATCTCATCTTGCTGATGACGGTCAATCCCGGCTTCGGCGGCCAGAGCTTCATTCGCTCGGTGGTCGAGAAGGTCGCGCAGGTGAAGGCGCTGATCGGCGACCGGCCGATCTCCATCGAGATCGATGGCGGGGTGACGCCCGAGACCGCGCCGCTGGTCGTCAAGGCCGGCGCCGATACGCTGGTCGCCGGCTCCGCCGTGTTCAAGGGCGGGCCGTCGGCCTATGCCGGCAATATCGAAGCGATCCGCAAGGCGGCCGAGGCTGCGCGCGGGTCGTGGGTGTAGTTTCTAACGCGCCGTCATCCCGGGCGACCGCAGGGAGACCCGGGATCCATTCCGGAACGGTTCAGGCATGGATCCCGGGTCTGCGCTTCGCTCCGCCCGGGATGACGTTGAGAATGTAGTGAAAGGCTTGCTATGATCCCGCGCTATTCCCGCCCCGAGATGGTTGCCATCTGGGAGCCGCAGACCCGCTTCCGCATCTGGTTCGAGATCGAGGCGCATGCGACCGACAAGCTCGCCGAGCTCGGCGTCGTCCCGAAGGAAGCGGCCGCGACGATCTGGGCCAAGGCCAGGGACGCCGTCTTCGATGTCGCCCGGATCGACGAGATCGAGCGCGTCACCAAGCATGACGTCATCGCCTTCCTGACGCACCTGGCCGAGATCGTCGGGCCGGAGGCGCGCTTCGTCCACCAGGGCATGACCTCGTCGGACATTCTCGATACCACGCTCTCGGTCCAGCTTGCGCGCGCCACCGACCTGCTGATTGCCGATGTCGATGCTCTGCTCGCCGCGATCAAGCGCCGCGCCTTCGAGCATAAGCTGACCCCGACCATCGGCCGCTCGCACGGCATCCATGCCGAGCCGGTGACCTTCGGGCTGAAGTTGGCGCAAGCCTATGCCGAGTTCGACCGCTGCCGCGCCCGCCTCGTCGTGGCCCGTGCGGAGATCGCGACCTGCGCAATCTCGGGCGCCGTCGGTACCTTCGCCAATATCGACCCACAGGTCGAAGCCTATGTCGCCGAGAAGATGGGCCTCACCGTCGAGCCGGTCTCGACCCAGGTCATCCCGCGCGACCGGCACGCGATGTATTTCGCGACGCTGGGCGTCGTCGCCTCCTGCATCGAGCGGCTTTCGACCGAGATCCGCCACCTGCAGCGCACCGAAGTCTATGAGGCGGAAGAGTATTTCTCGCCGGGCCAGAAGGGCTCGTCTGCGATGCCGCACAAGCGCAACCCGGTGCTGACCGAGAACCTGACCGGCCTGTCCCGCCTCGTGCGCGGCATGGTCACGCCGGCGCTGGAGAACGTCGCTCTCTGGCATGAGCGCGACATCTCGCACTCGTCCGTCGAGCGCATGATCGGCCCCGACGCCACCGTGACGCTCGATTTCGCGCTGGCGCGGCTCACCGGCGTCGTCGACAAGCTGCTGATCTATCCGCAGAACATGCGCAAGAACCTGGACCGTCTCGGCGGCCTGCACAATTCGCAGCGCGTGCTGCTGGCCCTGACCCAGGCCGGCGCCAGCCGCGAGGACAGCTATTCCATGGTCCAGCGCAACGCGATGCGCACCTGGGAGCATGGCGAGGACTTCCTGACCAACCTGATGGCCGACAAGGACGTCGCCGGGAAGCTCTCCGCTTCCGAGCTCAAGGCGATGTTCGACGAGGGCTATCACTTCAAGCATGTCGACACGATCTTCCGCCGGGTGTTCGGGGACGCTTGAAGCGGTTGATGGGCGAACTTACTTTGGGCCGGTATTCAGTGCGTCATCCCGTGCGCGCCGCAGCGTGAAACGCTGCTGCGCGGACACGGGACCGTCTCACGAAGAAGCCGCCTTCCCGTCGCGCGGTCCCGCATCTGTGCAGCAGCATTGACGTGCTGCGGCGCGTGCGGGATGACAGTCCTTGATCTGATCCAGCATGAAATCCTCAGACGTCGATATCCTTATCGTTCCCGGCTGGTCTGGCTCCGGGCCCGATCATTGGCAGAGCCGCTGGGCGACCCGGCTGAAGACGGCGCGCCGCGTCGAGCAGGCGGACTGGTACCAGCCCTCCCGCCATGTCTGGGCCGGTGAGATCGTGAAGGCCGTGCGCTCAGCCACGCGCCCCGTCGTGCTCGTCGGGCACTCGGCCGGCTGCAGTGCGATCGCCTTTGCCGCCGAGCATCTCCATCCCGGCGAGGTCGCCGGTGCCTTCCTGGTCGCGCCGGCCTCCGAGAAGGCGAAAGGGGCGGTACCCGGCATGGGGCCGGATTTCATCGCGCATCGCCGTGAGAAACTGCCATTCCCCTCGGTGCTGATCGGCAGCGCGACCGATCCCTATTGCACGCAGGACGAGGCGAAGGCGTTGGCCGAAGCCTGGGGCTCGGAATTCGTCGATGCCGGCGATAGCGGCCATCTCAACAGCGAGTCCGGGCATGGTCCCTGGCCGGACGGTCTCCTGCGTTTCGCGGGCTTCCTCAAGAGCTTGAGCGTGGTTCCGCAGACATTGAGTCAATAGGCGGGCGGCCGGTCGCCGGCTTTCCAGCGCATTGATGCCCGCTGTCCTATGCGGCCCCGCTTGTTAGCGGGGGGCCGGCACGGGAGGCGCGGCGCGCGATTGCCCCCTGGTCTGCGGCAACAATCCGGAAACGACGGATACGCTTGCCGGTCCATGAGCGATGGCGGGAATTTGTCCTTGCCGCCGCAGCATTTCTGACGTGCCGACGGCATCTGCGGCTCGAGCCGCGCGATCCGTTATGGATCGGCATGAGGCAGCTTAGCCGATCGGGCCGGTTCCGCCCGATCGGCTTTGGTCTCGCTGGTCTCGCTCCGCTATTGGAGTTGCAGCCTCAGATTCTGCATCAGCATGGGGCGGGCAAAGTCCTGGAGCGCTTTTGCGCCCTGTTCGTTCGCCCAGATGGCCTCGACATTCTTGAGGCCCTTCATCGTCTGTTCCGCGGTCAGGAGCTGCGGCACAGCCGCTGCAGGCTTCATGCTGCCCGCCATATGTTTCACGGCCATCGCGATGACTTGCGGCCTGCCGCTCAGGTCCGTGAAGGTAATCCTGTCCGAGAAGCGTTTGACCTCGACATTCTCCTTGGTCGTCGAGTATTCCCCGCTTCCTCCCAGCCTCCACCATCCGATCATGACCCCCGCGTCTGCGGCGGCATGAAAGTGCTCGTACACGTAGTCCAGGGATTGGCTATCGGCGAAAACGGTGAACGACATGCCCTTCCCGACGAGAAGGTTCATCGGAATGACCTCGAGCTGTCCGCCCGGGCCGAACACGGCATTGAATTCGCTCGTCTTGAGTGTCGGCCCAAACTTGTCAATGACGTTCTGGCTGTACCACTCTCCACGCGTAATCGGGAAAACGTCCAGGTTCTCGAACCCAATCTGTATGCTCGTCGTGTTGGTCCTGACATGATTTTCGCGTGTGGTCTGTTCTGCGCTAGCCCCAGCGGTACGAAATAACCCGAGGAATTTGACGCTGACATTGACCTTCCAGCGTGACTCGAAATACTGAGAAGATGATTGTGCTTCGTTTATTTCTTGTGTTTGTGGCTTGTAGTCATTGGCGAATGTGCTGATCGATTTATCGATTGTCGTTATATAGTATTCTTGCCAGCGGTCCGGATCGTTTATCAGCTGCTCCGATGCGGGCAGCCTGATTTTCTGGTTGAGGTTGGTAAGCCTTATCTGCGCGTCCCTGAGAAGGGCGATGTCGGGGTCGTTCAGGCCGCTGGATATGATGTCAAAGGTGCCGGCCGCCTCTTTGAGCGCCCTGTCCTTGACCTTGATCTGGACGTCATAGGCTTGCTGCTTGAAGAATTGCGCCTTGGTGAGCCGTTGGGGTTTGGGGGTCACGCTGGCATAGTTCTCATACGCGGCATCTGCCTGGTCTACGGAGGCCTTGTAATCCGAACGGGCGAATTCGAGCTCATCCAGAGCGCGCCGTGTCGCATTCTTCAGGTCGTCGCTTGCATTTCCCTGACCGATCCTCTGCAGCATCGCGGCATTGAGAAAGTACTTGTAGCCGTCGCTGATGCGTTTCGAGCTGTTGCGCAGATAGGTCCATTGGAATGACGGCATCGATTCGCCCCAGTTATTCATGGCGAGCAGACGTCGGGTCGGATTGTTGCTGGTCCAGTCGGCATTGGTCGGTGTGGGCAGCAGGATGGCCAGGTCGCTGTTCGAGGGGGTCGGGCCGATCAAACGGGTTTCGATCGCCTTGAAATACCGGCTCCATGCCGGGTTTCCCCAGTCCCCGAACAGCGGTTGCTGCGCCTGGGCGCCGAGCGGGGCAAGAAGGGTAAGCGAAAGCAGTGCTGAGCTGACAGTTCGAGACATGTTTTCCTCCCGGGCCACCGCACAGGTGGCTGCCGCAAGGTAATGATCAAATCGGCGTTATGCAACTTTTGGTTGTGTGGCATTCGATCTTGCGATTATGAATTGCGTCGACCCTGCGGCTTGAACTTGCCCTGGTGTCTGCACACGAGACTTGCTGAATGGCTGGAAGCGGCTGGCCCTGCGCACTCGGATGTCGGTGTCGGCTGGAGGACGCTACTTGGGTGGATCCACGCGAAAGAGCCGCCGCACATAGCGAAAAGCCCGCCCCGGACATTCCGGGGCGGGCTCTTTCGTTCAGGAGACTGGATCAGCCGCCGAGATCAATTCTCGACATAGGTGATCTTGCCGTCAGCGGCCTTCTTCCAGGTGTAGACGGTGTAGTCCGGACGGGTGATGTCGCCCTTCTTGTCGAAGCCGATATCGCCGATCACGGTCTTGACCGGCTGGCCGCCATGCAGCGCGGCGGCGATCTTCTTGGGATCGACCGAGTTCGCGCGCTTGGCGCCTTCCGCCATGATCTGGACGGCGGCGTAGCTATAGAGCGTATAGGCTTCCGGCTTGAAGTTCTTGGCCGCGAACTTCTGGACGACGGCAGCCGCTTCCGGGCGCTTCTGCGGATCCGGCGGGAAGGTCATCAGGGTGCCTTCGACGCCGGGGCCGCCGATGGTGGCGAACTCGTCGGTGGTGATGCCGTCACCCGAGACGAGGACCGTCTTCAGGCCCTGGTCGCGCATCTGGCGCACGATCAGGCCGCCTTCGGTGTGCAGGCCGCCCCAGTAGAGGTAGTCGGCGCCGGAGGCCTTGATCTTCGAGACGAGCGCCGAGAAGTCCTTCTCGCCGGCGTTGATGCCTTCGTAGAGCACTTCCTTGACGCCGCCGGCATTGAGACCCTTCTTGGTCTCGTCGGCGAGGCCCTGGCCATAGGTCGTCTTGTCGTGGACGACGGCGATCTTCTTGTCCTTGAAGTTCTTCAGGAGATAAGCCGAGGCGACGCTGCCCTGCTGGTCGTCACGGCCGCAGGTGCGGAAGGTGTTCCACAGGCCGCGCTCGGTGATCTTCGGGTTCGTGGCCGAAGGCGAGATCATCAGGATGCCGTTTTCGGCATAGACTTCGGAGGCCGGCATGGTGACGCCGGAGTTGAAGTGGCCGAGCACCCATTTCACGCCGTCGCCGACGAACTTGTTGGCGACCGAGACGCCCTGCTTCGGATCGGAGACGTCGTCGCCGAGCGAGATCGTGATCTTCTGGCCGAGGACGCCGCCGGCGGCGTTGATATCCTCGACCGCCTGCTCGGCGCCGTTCTTGAGCTGCGCGCCGAACGCGGCGTTCGGGCCGGTGATCGGGCCGCCCACACCGAGCTTGATCTGCGCATTGGCCATGCCGGAGAAGGCAAGGACCGCGCCGAGCGCAATGCCGCCCAACAGCAGTTTCTTCATGTGATGCAACTCCCCTGTATTGATTGATCAACGGGCTGGACGGGCCGCCCGTCTCGGCGCGTTATGGCCACCGTGAGCCGCAGTCTTGCGCTTTTCCGATGGTCTGTCACGCGACAAGCTCGTTAGCTTTTAGAGCAACTCGGGTCGTATTTCGGCGCCCGCGCGGGGTTTCCAGCCGAAGGGGCCGGCGCGCTCGAACAGCCAGTGATACTGCCGCGTCATCTGCTTCGCCCGGGTGTAGCGCCAGCCGGCATAGCCGAAGGCGATCAGCAGGATGGTATCGACGATGTAGTAGTGCAGCGTCAGCAGCGTCGCCTGGAACAGCGCGAAATGGATGAAGCGCACGAACAGGCCGAGCACCAGCATGTAGATGACGAGCTGCCAGTTCGACCGCCAGGTCAGCGCGATGGCGCGGCCGGCCATCCAGGCGAGCCAGCCGCCCATGACGACCGTCACCAGCAGGAAGAGCCAGACCGTCGGTTCTTCGTAGAGGATGCCCTGCATCGTCAGTGCCTCCCGCCTTCGAGATAAGCTGCCCGCACCTGCGGATTGGCGAGCAGATCCTTGCCTGTGCCGCTCATCGTGATGACGCCGTTGACCATCACATAGCCGCGATGGGCGAGCTTCAATGCATGGAAGGCGTTCTGCTCGACCAGGAAGACGGTGAGCCCCTGCGTCTTGTTGAGCTCGCGGATCGCCTCGAAGATCTGCTTCACGATCAGGGGTGCGAGACCGAGCGATGGCTCGTCGAGCAGAAGCAATTTCGGGCGCGCCATCAGGGCGCGCGCGATCGCGACCATCTGCTGCTCGCCGCCGGAGAGCGTGCCGCCGCGCTGCTGCAGACGCTCCCGGATGCGCGGGAAGAGCACGCAGATCTTTTCGAGATCCTCGTCGAAATTCTCGAAGTTGCGGACGGCGGCGCCCATCTGCAGGTTCTCGAACACCGTCATGCGCGGGAAGATGCGGCGTCCTTCGGGGGACTGGGCTATCCCGAGGCGCGCGATCTCGTGGCTCGGCATCCGCGTGATGTCGCGGCCTTCATAGGTGACCGAGCCTTCGCGGGCCTGCGGATTGCCGAAGATCGTCATCATCAGCGTGGATTTGCCGGCGCCGTTGGCGCCGATCATGGTGACGATCTCGCCGGGATTGACGTCGATATCGACGCCCTTCAACGCGATGATCTTGCCGTAATAGGTCTTGACGCCGCGGACGGCCAGAAGAGGCTGGGCTTGAGTCACGAGATGCCGACCTCCGCTTCGACCTCTTCGACCTCCTCGTCATCGACGCCGAGATAGGCGGCGATGACCTTCGGGTCGGCCTGTACTTCGGCCGGTGTGCCGTCGGCGATCTTGGTGCCGTAGTCGAGGACCACGACGTGGTCCGAGATTTCCATGACGACCGACATGTCGTGCTCGATCAGCAGCAGCGCCGTGCCCAGGTCCTTGCGGATCGAGAGTAGCAGCGTGTTGAGGTCGTGGCTCTCGCGCGGGTTGAGGCCCGCGGCCGGCTCGTCGAGGCAGAGCAGGACCGGGTCGGTGCACATGGCGCGCGCGATTTCCAGCCGGCGCTGGTCGCCATAGGGCAGGTCGGCGGCGGGATCGTCGGCGCGATGGGTCAGGTTGATCTTGTCGAGCCAGAACTTGGCCTTCTCGATCGCCTCCCTCTCGCGGGCCTTGTAGCCGCCGACGCCGAGCACGCCGAGGAAGGTGAAGCCGGAGGCCAGCATCAACGGGTTGTGCTGGGCGACGAGGAGGTTCTCCAGCACCGTCATGCCGCCGAAAAGGCGGATGTTCTGGAAGGTGCGGGCGACCTTGGCCTTCCAGGAGATGCGGAAGTCCAGCATGCGCTCGAGCAGATAGCTCGTGCCGTCGTCGTGGTTGAGCGAGATCATGCCCTGCGTCGGCTTGTAGAAGCCGGTGATGCAGTTGAAGACCGTGGTCTTACCGGCGCCGTTGGGGCCGATCAGCGCGGTGATCTCGCCCTTGCGGGCCTGGAAGGACAGCGCGTTGACGGCGGTCAGGCCGCCGAAGCGCATGGTGACCTGTTCGACCTCCAGCAAGGCGCGGCCCTGCGGCGTCAATCGGGGAGCGGTGGAAGCCATCAGCCGTGCCCCTCCTGGACGAGATCGGACGAGATCGCCTTCTTCTCCTTGAGGAAGGCGGTGGGCTCGCGGGTCGAGATCAGACCGCGCGGCTTCCAGATCATGATCACCACCATGGCGAAGCCGAAGATCAGCATGCGGTACTTCGTCGGGTCGAAGTCGTTGCCGAAGATCTGCTTCATCCATTCGAGCTCGCGCAGGAGCTCGGTGCCGCCGATCATCGCGATCGCGGCGATGGCGCAGCCCCAGAGCGAGCCCATGCCGCCGAGCACGACGATGGCGAGGATGACCGCCGATTCCATGAAGACGAAGGATTCAGGCGAGATGAAGCCTTGCCGCGCCGAGAAGAAGGCGCCTGCGAAGCCGCCGAACATCGCGCCGATCGAGAAGGCGGTGAGCTTGGTGTTGGTGGTGTTGATGCCGAGCGAGCGGCAGGCGATCTCGTCCTCGCGCAGCGCCTCCCAGGCGCGGCCGACCGGCAGGCGGCGCAGCCGCAGCGTGACGAAGGCGGTCAGCAGCGCGAGGCAGAGGATGAGGTAGTACAGGAATATCGTGCGGTAGAGCGGCGTGAACTCCAGCCCGAAAACGGCGGCGAAGCCGTTATCCGCTGCCGTGAAGGGTATGCCGAAGAAGGTCGGGCGCGGAATGCCGGAAATGCCGGCGTAGCCGTTCGAGAACTCGGTCCAGTTGATCAGCACCAGGCGGATGATCTCGCCGAAGGCCAGCGTCACGATGGCGAGATAGTCGCCGCGCAGGCGCAGCACCGGGAAACCGAGCAGCATGCCCCAGAAGGCGGCAAGGATGCCGGCAAGCGGCAGCAGCAGCCAGAAGGACAGGCCGAAATTCTTGGCGAGCAGCGCGTAGGAATAGGCGCCGACGGCATAGAAGGCGACGTAGCCGAGATCGAGAAGGCCGGCGAGGCCGACGACGATGTTCAGGCCCCAGCCGAGCATGACGTAGATCAGGATCTGGACGCCGAAATTGTCGATCCATTTCAGTGCGCCGCCCCAGCCGGCGAGGCCGATCGCGATCGCCGGGAAGGTGACGAGGAAGCCCAGCCCGAACACCGAGAAGATACGGGAATAGCGTTGGAAGAAGGCGATGGTGCCGTGCGACAGGATGCGCGCCGCGGCCTTGCCCTCCTGCCGGCCCTGCTTGCGCAGCGCGACCAGGAAGCGGCCGACGAAGACGATGGCGACGGCCCAGGCGACGGCATCCCATCGCGGGTCCAGCACCAGGACATTGTCCATGTTCTGGCGCGTGCCCCAGGCGATGATCGGGATGCAGAGGCCGAGCGTGACGAAGGCGGCGAAGCCGGCTTCCTTGAGGGCCGCCTTCAGGTCGCGGCCGGGAGCGGCCGGGTTTGCGGTCGTGTTGTTCGCCATGGCGTCAGACCTTCTCGACTTCCGGGCGCCCGAGCAGGCCGGAGGGCATGAAGACCAGCACGATCGCCAGGATCGTGAAGGCGGCGACGTCCTTGTAATCGATGGTGAAATAGGCCGACCACATTACCTCGATCAGGCCGATCAGCAGGCCGCCTATGACCGCGCCGGGCAGCGAGCCGATGCCGCCGAGCACCGCGGCCGTGAAGGCCTTGACGCCGGGCGTGAAGCCGTCGGCGAAGTTCACGACGCCGTAGAGCACGAGGTACATCACGCCGGCCACCGCCGCGAGTGCGGCACCCATGATGAAGGTGATCGAGATGGTGCGGTCGACGTCGATGCCGAGGAGGGCCGCCATCTTGCGGTCCTGCTCGCAGGCGCGCTGGGCCCGGCCCAGCGGCGTCTTCTGCACGATGTACCAGAAGGCCGCGAGCAGCACCGCGGTCGTCAGGATGATGACGATCTGCTTGTAGGAAATCTGCACCGAATAGGTCGTGCTCTCGATCAGCGTGATCGACTTGTTGAGCAGTGGCGGGATCGACTTGTTGCGCGGACCCTGCACGACCTGCACGAAGTTCATCAGGAAGATCGACATGCCGATCGCCGAGATCAGCGGCGCGAGGCGGAAGGAGCCGCGCAGCGGCCGGTAGGCGACGCGCTCGATCGTCCAGTTCCACAGCGAGGTGAAGAACATCGCCAGCGCCAGCACCACGATCAGCGCCAGCATGACCATGCCGGCCCCGGTGCCGACCACCGCCGTGATCAGCATGAAGAAGATCAGCGCGATGAAGGCGGAGAGCATGAAAATGTCGCCGTGGGCGAAGTTCACCATGCCGATGATGCCGAAGACCATCGTGTAGCCGATGGCGATGAGACCGTAGATCGATCCCAGTGTCAGCCCGTTGATGAGCTGCTGCAGGAAGACTTCCATTGAAAACGCCGACCCCTCGAACCAGCTCCCGTTCTTGTCGTCGGTATGACACCGGCGCATGCGGGATGCGATTGCTGTGCAGAGCTACCAACGGCTCGCGTCAGCGACAATCGCTCCGCGCCAAATTTCTGTCAAAAGCAATTACGAACGAAACAGCGCGAAAATGTGCAGAATACTCTGCGGGCGAGCGGGCACTCTGCGCATGATGATTGCGTGGTAGGCTCAGGAAACTTGAGCGAACGGCATTTCCTACCATCTCGGCGACAGCGAGCTGTCATGCACCCGAAGGCGGCTCATCCGAAAGACGAATACGAAAACCCGATAGTCGGATTGGAAAAATGCATGGACCGGCGCTACGTCGTGGCAAGCCCCGGCTGTGCCTGCGAGGCCTGTCGCGCGGCTGCTGCCGTCATGGCAAGGTGAGTTCCTTGAGCGCGCCGGGCTGCTTCACCTCGATCTCGACGAAGGCGATCGGGTGGTCGGACCCGTTCATGACGTCGTGGCGGATGCCGGCCGGGCGCATATAGGCCTGCCCCTGCGCCAGCGGCACGTCGGTGACATCCGTGCCGTTATGGATGCGCAGCGTGCCCGCCACGAGCATGATGACGAAATAGGGCCAGCCATGCTCGTGCCAGCCCGTGACGGCGCCGGGCTCGAAATCCCAGCGGGTGATCCGGATCGTCTCGTCGTCCTGCTGAACGGTGGGCGTGGCGGGGATCGTGCAGGTGAAGGCCATCTGGGTCTCCTGGGTCGGGACGCCGGGTCGCCGGTTCGCCCGATCAGGCCCCGGCCCCGGCCGCTGGCAGCCGACATCGGTCGAGCCTGAGGGATCACCATCGCGAGATCAAGCTGTCGGGCGCGGACCAGGGTTGCGCCGCGCCGCTGGCGGACGGGAAAGCCTCAGCTGCCGTGTACGGGCATGCTTGCGCCGCGATGGCTGGCGCCGGCTTCCCTGAATCTCTACATGGACTGCTGTTCCGCCGGATGCGGGACAGTGCACCGATCGAGCTGATGACGAAGACCGTCCATCCCCTGCCGCCGCTGGACCATCCGGAGGCCCATGCTTTCCGCGATGCCATGGCGCGGGTCGCGAGCGCCGTCCATGTCGTGACCACCGATGGGCCGGGCGGGCGCATCGGTCTGACGGCGACGGCGGTGGCCTCGGTGTCCGATTCGCCGCCGACCGTGCTCGTCTGTATCGCCCGTGGCAGCCGCACGCTGGCGGCGATCGAGGCAAGCGGGGCGTTCTGCATCAACACCCTGCCGGAGCAACTCGTCGATCTCGCGGAAATCTTCGCCAGCCGGCGAGGCATCGAGGGAGAGGCACGCTTCGAGACCGTCCGTTGGGGCAAGCTCGCCACCGGGGCGCCGGTTTTGCTCGACGCGATCTCGGCCTTCGATTGCCGGCTGGTCGCGACGCATGACGTCGCCAGCCATCGTATCGTGATCGGCGAGGTCGTCGGTCTTGGCGGCGCCGGGCGCGGGGCAGGGCTGATCTACCGCCACCGCCGTTTCAGCTCGGTTTAGCGGCGGCTCAAGCTGCTCCTTGTCATTCCGGGGCGCGCCGAAGGTGCGAACCCGGAACCCATGACTGGGTTAAGCATCACTTCGCGAGTTGCTGGCGGCTCGCCCAGTCGTGGGTTCCGGGTTCTTCGCTGACGCGAAGCTCCGGAATGACAAGGTGGTAGTGACCGGGATCGAACAGTCGCTAAGCCGCCGTGATCAGCCCCTCTGCCGAGATCGCGATCCTGCGATCGGCAAGTGCCCTCTGATCGGCGGCCGGCAGGCGGAAGGCCGGTGGCGTCGGCCAGCCCATCTCGCGGGCGACGACGAGACCGAGCAGGAGAATGGCGTCCGGCGCGTCCATCAGCAGGGCGGCCGGCGCCTTGCCGGCATGGACCAGTTCCAGCAGCACGGCCGAGGCCGAGGACGAGCCGATCGTGCCCGGCAAAGCGAGGATGCGGCCGGCGATATTCTGCCCGCGCTCGGGATGGCGGGCATCAATGATCGTGCCGCTTGCCGGATCGACGCCGCCCCAGAAGCTGATCGGGGCGGTCAAGGCCAGGCAGGCGCCGGAGACGGCGTTGCCGGGCAGGAGGATGTCCGCCTTCAGCGCCATGCGCGGGCCTCCCTGACGAGCCGGCCGGCGACCGCGCTCTCGACGCATTCCGAGAGCGAGCCATAGGTCACGGCGTAGCCGGTATTGCCCGGCGCGTAATGGGCGAACTTGCCGGAATTGGTCATCAGCACCGCGCCGTCCAGCTCCGGCAGGATCGGGGTGACCACGACGCAGGTGTCGACGACGAAGACAGCGCCCGCCGCTTCCAGTGCGGCGCGCCGGCCCTGCGCTGCCAGCGGGCCGACGACATGGCGGCCGGTATTGGCGTAGAGCGGAACCTTCAGCTTGCGCCCGGCCATGAGGCGTTCGAGTTCGTCGATCTCGGCCAGCGAGAGATGCGGCGAGCCGATGGCGACGGCATCGACACGGTCCGTAGCGCCGGCCGTCGAGAGGCGGGCGAGGGCGGTGGCGATGTCGCCGGGCGTCAGCACGATCGTTTCGCGTGGCGCGGCGCCGCCCAGCGCGGTGGCGGCGTCCGGGGACTCGGGGGTCACGCCTGCGACATGGAAGAGCCCGACGCCGCCGGCCGAGGCGGCAGCCGCGCCGAGCGCCTTAAGCCGGTCCTCGGTGGTGCAGCCCTGCAGGCCATCGATTACGGCGACGTCGCTGCCTGCCCGGCGGCCGAGGATGGTGCCGAGCACGGGATAGAATACGTCGGAAGAGCGCAAGTCGCGCGAGAGGCTGCCGACGTCTATCAGCAGGGTCGCCAGCCGGTTCTCCGGGCGATGCAGGCCGTAATCCGGGGCGCGGCCGGCGATGGCGCAGGCGATATCCAGGAAATCGCCGTAGCGATTGGTGCGGGCGCCGAGCACCGAATTGCAGAAGACAACCGCGTTGGATTCGCCCCAGGCGACATCGCTGCCTTGGGCAGGGCGATGGCCAGCCTGATAGGGCGCACAGGTCCAGCTCGGCTCGCAGCCCATCGCCTCATAGGCGCGCATCATGCGCTGGGCCATGTCGCGTTCATGCGGGGGCAGGCGGATCGCGGCGCAGCCGGCTGGCGCCAGCGAGCCGACATTCAGGCTCGCCCGCACGCCGACGCGAGCACCGCCCGCGACCAGCTTCTCCGCGAAGAGCGTGCCGGAATCGCCATGGTAGAGCGCGCCGTCGATATGGGCGGAAGCGACCGGGATCAGGCGCGGCGCGCCCATCAGGCGGGCGGCCTCGGCAACGATCCGCATTGCCATGGCCGCGCCTTCGCCGGCCGCGCCGCCGGCAATCGCGCGTTCGTCTTGGGTGAGTTCCAGCATCGGTTCTCCCGGATCTGCCGAGCCTCCATGCCGGGCGCCTCTTGTGCAGGCGGGGGCTTTGCGACCATGGATAGGGAACTGGATAACCTTCGAACCGCGCCGGCCGCAATCGCCCGTGTCGCGGTGGCCTCATGCGGGAGACACGCCATGGCGATGACGATGAACGGCGAGGCGACATTGCCGGCCGCCAAGGACGTGGTCTGGGCCAAGCTGAACGATCCCGAAGTGCTGAAGGCCTGCATCCCCGGCTGCGAGCAGCTGATCATGGACGACGAGACGCATCTCTCGGCCGTGGTGAAGGTCAAGCTCGGGCCGGTGAAGGCGACCTTCAAGGGCAAGGTCGAGCTCAGCGAACTCGATCCGCCGAACGGCTATCGTATCTCCGGCGAAGGCGAGGGCGGTATTGCCGGCTTCGCAAAAGGGGGCGCTCGCGTCCATCTGAGCGATGCCGAGGGAGGCCAGACCCTGCTGCGCTACGAGGTCGAGGCGCAGGTCGGCGGCAAGCTGATGCAGCTCGGCTCGCGCCTGATCGACTCGGTTTCGAAGAAGCTGGCCGACGAGTTCTTTGCCAATTTCGCCAAGGCGGTGAGCGAAGGCTGAGGCCGCCGCTCAGGAGGCTTCGCGCAGCGCAGCCAGCGCCTGGCTCACAGCGGCCTCCGCCGCGCCGACCTGAAGCGCGATGTTGGCGGCGGCGACATTCGCCCGCTCAAGCGCCGTCTGGGTCATGTCGAGGCTGCCATTCACGGCGTTGGCGCTTTCGATGGCCGCATCCGAGCTGTCCGCGACCATGGCGGCGTCGTGCGCGATCGAGGCGGTGACCTTGCTCTGCTGGGTGACGGCTTCCGAGATCGCTTCGGAATCGAGGCGGATGGCATCGACCGTGGCGGCGATGGCAGCGGCATGGGTGCCGCAGGCCTCGGCGCTCGCCGCAAGCTCGGCGATCTGGCCGGCGATGTCCTGCGTCGCGCTCGCCGTCTGGGTCGCGAGCGATTTCACCTCGGCGGCGACGACCGCGAAGCCGCGGCCGGCATCGCCGGCTCGGGCGGCCTCGATCGTGGCATTGAGGGCGAGCAGATTGGTCTGGGCGGCGATGTCGGCGATCATGCCGACGACCTTGCCGATGCTGCCGGTGGCTTCGCGCAGGCGGACGACCGCCTCGTTCATCTCGCCGGCATCCAGTACGGCCTGATGCGTGATCGACAGGCTCTGCCGGGCGCGCTGGCCGATATCGGCGACGTTGGCCGACATCTCCTCGGTCGCGGCTGCGGTCTGCAGCGACTTTTCGCGCACGATGACCGAGGTGCTGGCGACCTTCCCGACGGTGTCCTTGATGAAGCTGGTGGTCCGCCCGGTTTCGTCGGCCGTCACCACGAATTGCTCGACCGCATCGCTGATGGTCTCGTCGAGATGGGCGATCCGGGTCTTGAGCTTGGCGGCAGCATCGTCGAGTGCGGAGGCGCGACGGCGGGCGTCGCTCGCCTCGATCTCCTGGTTGATCGTCATCGCCGTGTTGACGTCATACGTCAGGATGCGCTCGATGATGAAGATGTCCTCGGCGAATTTCGCGGGCGAGACGAGCGAGCGCTTCCGGTTCGCCAGGCAGATTTCGCGCACCAGCGAGAAGGCGATCGAGGCACGGGCGCGGGTGCGGACATTGGCCTGCCGCTCGAGCTGGCAAAGCCGATCCATCGAATTGAGGTAAGTCGCGTCGAAGGCGCCGACGAACAACAGACGGAAATGGTCCGCCTCGGCAGGGTAAAGTGCTTCGGCGACCGGAAGGACCGTCTCGCGGAGCGGCGGATGGATGACGAAGGCCCGCTCGAAATCGGCCTGAACCAGTACCTCGATCAGTCGGTCCACGAGCGGCCGGTAACGCTGCAAGCGCTCGCGCTGCGCCTCTCCATAGCCGATCGCCCTCAGGCGTCGCTGGATCTGGTCCATGATCAAGGGCAAGAAGTCGCTCATGTCGGGTAGCCTGCCGCGCCAAACAGTCTGGCAGGGGCTCATTAAAACTTCGCCAATGTGCGCCTGCGGGAGATCGAAATGGCGAAACCTCCTGGATTCCGGTAAAAAACCCCGCTTTCGGAATGCGCCGTTCCGCTTGACCCCGGAAAAACGCGGGTCCACATTCATTTTTGAGCTGTTCCAAGGAAGACCTGCCTGATGAGGCTGGCCGTTCCGAGGTTTCAGCACGGCCGAGCCCCAGGGAGGGGGCGGGCCGGCGTCAGAGACGGGTCACAGGAGATATGCTCATGGCCACTGTTTCGCTGACGGTGAACGGCAAAGCCGTCACCGCCACTATCGACCCGCGCACCCTTCTGGTGCAGTTCCTGCGAGAGAACCTGCGGCTGACCGGAACCCATGTCGGCTGCGACACCAGCCAATGCGGCGCCTGCCTCGTGCATCTCGACGGCAAGGCGGTGAAGTCCTGCACGACGCTCGCGGTCTCCGTGGACGGCGCTTCCGTGACGACGATCGAAGGGCTCGCCGCCGGCGACACGCTGCATCCGATGCAGGAGGCCTTCCGCGAGCATCATGGCCTGCAATGCGGCTTCTGCACGCCGGGCATGATCATGTCCGCCGTCGACATGGTGAACCGCCGTGGCCACGCCCTCGACGAGAAGACGATCCGCGAGGATCTCGACGGCAATATCTGCCGTTGCACCGGCTACCACAACATCGTCAAGGCGATCGCCGCCGGGGCCGAGGCCATGGGCAAGGGCGCTGCGCCCGCCCACCAGGCCGCCGAATGAGGCACTCGCCCGCGCCTTGCGGTGCGGGCTCCCCATCCGTCACGCGTTCCATGCAGTGAGGCGCCCGCGAGAGGCGCCGTGCGAGGAGGGAACACCATGTCCGCCACGGGAATCGGCGCCGCAGTTCGCCGCAAGGAAGATCACCGTTTCATCACCGGCCAGGGCCGCTATACCGACGACGTCAACCGGCCGGGCCAGGCCCACGCCTATTTCCTGCGTTCACCGCATGCGCATGCCAAGATCAAGGCGATCGACACCAAGGCCGCCGCCGACATGCCGGGCGTGCTCGGCATCTTCACTGGCGCCGATCTCGCCACCGACAAGATCGGCGGCCTGATCTGCGGCTGGATGATCCACAACAAGGACGGTTCGCCGATGCGCGCCGGTCCGCATCCGGCGCTGGCGCAGGGCAAGGTGCGCTATGTCGGCGACCATGTCGCCGTCGTCGTGGCCGAGACCCTGGCGCAGGCGCGCGATGCGGCCGAGGCGATCGCGGTCGACTACCAGGAGCTGCCGGCGGTGGTCGACACCGCCAAGGCGATCGGCGCCAAGACCGTTGTCCATGACGAGGCGCCTGATAATAGCGTGTTCAACTGGCATCTCGGCGACAAGGACGCGACCGAGAAGGCCTTCAAGGCGGCCAAGCACGTCACCAAGCTCGATCTCATCAACAATCGGCTCGTGCCGAACGCGATGGAGCCGCGGGCTGCTGTCGGCGATTACGATGCCGGCGACGGCATCTTCACGCTCTACACCACCAGCCAGAACCCGCATGTGGCGCGGCTTGTGCTCTCGGCCTTCATCGGCATCGCGCCGGAGAACAAGCTTCGCGTGATCGCGCCGGATGTCGGCGGCGGCTTCGGCTCGAAGATCTTCATCTATGCCGAGGAGACGGTCTGCGTCTGGGCGGCGAAGAAGGTGGGGCGGCCGGTGAAATGGACGGCTGATAGGACCGAGGCCTTCCTCTCCGACGCGCATGGCCGCGACCACGTCACGCATGCGGAATTGGCAACCGATGCCGAGGGCAAGATCCTCGGTATGCGCGTCAAGACCACGGCCAATCTCGGCGCCTATCTCTCGACCTTCTCCTCCTCGGTGCCGACCTATCTCTACGCGCCGCTCTTGTCGGGCCAATACGACATCCCTGCGATCTATTGCGAGGTCGACGCGGTCTATACCAACACCGCGCCGGTTGATGCCTATCGTGGCGCCGGGCGGCCGGAGGCGACCTTCGTGGTCGAGCGGCTGATCGAGGTCACCGCGCGCCAGCTCGGCAAGGACCCGGCCAAGTTCCGGATGCAGAACTACATCAAGAAGTTCCCGCACCAGACGCCGGTCATCATGATGTACGATGCCGGCAATTACGGCGCCTCGATGAAGAAGGCGCTGGAGATGATCGACTACAAGGGGCTGGGCAAGCGCAAGCGCGACTCGGCCCGTGCCGGCAAGCTGCGCGGCATCGGCTTCTCGTCCTATATCGAGGCCTGCGGCATTGCGCCCTCCGCTGCGGTGGGCTCGCTCGGCGCCGGTGTCGGCTTGTGGGAATCGGCCGAGGTCCGGGTCAATCCGGTCGGCACGGTCGAGGTGCTCACCGGCTCGCATAGCCACGGCCAGGGCCATGAGACGACCTTCGCCCAGTTGGTCAGCGACCGGCTCGGCATCCCCATCGACAATGTCTCGATCATCCATGGCGACACCGACAAGGTGCAGATGGGCATGGGCACCTATGGCTCGCGCTCCGGCGCGGTCGGCATGTCCGCGATCTTCAAGGCCATCGACAAGGTGATCGCCAAGGGCAAGAAGGTCGCCGCCCATGTACTGGAGGCCGACGAGGCCGATATCGACTTCGCGGACGGGCATTTTTCGGTGAAGGGCACCGACCGCAAGCTCGATTTCGGCTCCTGCGCGCTGCAGGCCTATGTCGCGCACAAATTCAACGGGCAGGAGCTGGAGCCGGGCCTGAAGGAGGGGGCGTTCTACGACCCGACCAATTTCACCTTCCCGGCCGGCGTCCATATCTGCGAGGTCGAGATCGATCCGCAGACCGGCGTCACGAAGATCGAGCGCTGGGCTGCTGTCGACGATTTCGGCAATGTCATCAACCCGATGATCGTCGAGGGGCAGGTCCATGGCGGCATCGCCCAGGGCGTCGGACAGGCGCTGCTGGAAGGCGCCTGCTACAATGCCGACGGCCAGCTCGTGACCGCGAGCTTCATGGATTACACCATGCCGCGCGCCGACGACCTGCCGTCCTTCGATGTCGGCATGACGGTGACGCCGTGCCCGTCGAACCCGCTGGGCATCAAGGGCTGCGGCGAGGCCGGCGCCATCGCCTCGCCGCCGGCCGTCATCAACGCCATCACCGACGCGCTCGGCCATGAGGAGATCGCGATGCCGGCGACGCCGCAGGCGGTGTGGCGCGCGGCGCAGAAGTCGATCAGCCGCCAGGCGGCCGAGTGAGCTGAAAGGACAGGTCCATGTACGCTTTCACCTATCACAAGCCCACGAGCGCCCGGCAGGCGGCGACGCTGCTCGCCAAGAAGGAGGACGCCAAGCTTCTGGCCGGCGGCCACACCTTGCTGCCGACGATGAAGCAGCGGCTGGCCTCGCCGACTGCGCTCGTCGATCTCGGCGCCTGCCCCGATCTCAAGGGCATCGCGGCCAAGGGCCGCAACATCGTCATCGGCGCGATGACGACCCATGCCGAGGTCGCCTCCTCGGCTGAGGTACAGGGTGCGATCCCGGCGCTTGCGTTCCTCGCCGGCAGCATCGGCGATCCGCATGTGCGCCATCGCGGAACGATCGGCGGTTCGGTCGCCAATAATGATCCGGCGGCGGATTACCCGGCGGCGCTGCTGGCGCTTGGCGCCACGGTCGTCACCAACAAGCGCAAGCTGACGGTGGAAGAGTTCTTCACCGGGCTCTACGAGACCGCGCTGGACGAGGGCGAGATCATCACCAAGGTCTCGTTCCCGCTGGTTTCGAAGGCGGGCTATGCCAAGTTCCGCAACCCGGCCTCGCGCTATGCGATGGTCGGCGTCTTCGTCGCCAAGCGCGGTAGCGATATCCGCGTCACGGTGACGGGCGCGGGCGAGGGCGGCGTCTTCCGCTGGCCGGAAGCGGAGGCAGCGCTGAAGGCGCGTTTCGCGCCGAAATCGCTGGACGGTCTCAAGCACACGGCCAAGGGCATCAACGGCGATATTCATGCCGATGCCGAGTACCGTGCCCATCTGATCGGCGTGATGGCCAAGCAGGCCGTGGCGCAGGCGACGGGGAAGTAAGAGTGCATTTCCTTCTCCCCTTGCGGGAGAAGGTGGCCCGCAGGGCCGGATGAGGGGTCGCGCAGGCCTGGACGATTGAGGGGGCGATGAATGTCGCGAGACCCCTCATCCGCCTGCCGGCACCTTCTCCCGCAAGGGGAGAAGGGCACTTGCTTGTCAGCGCCTCAAGGGCTTGACCCTTTGCCCTCTTCCACGCCTAGCTCAGCGCTCACTCCCAAGAGATGCCCGGGTCAAGCCTGGGCATGACGTGTGTCTTGATGTCCAGCCCTCTGCCTTCCTCCATCGACGCCACGCTCGCGCTGCTGCAGTCGCAGGGCTATGTCGCCGACCGTGCGCTTGCGACGGTGCTGTTCCTGGCGCTCCGGATGAAGCGGCCGCTGCTGCTGGAAGGCGAGGCCGGCACCGGCAAGACCGAGATCGCCAAGGTTCTGGCGGCGGGGCTCGGCCGGCGGTTGATCCGGTTGCAGTGCTATGAGGGGCTCGATCTCGCCTCCGCCGTCTACGAATGGAACTATGCCGGGCAGATGATGGCGATCCGGCTGGCCGAGGCCGGTGGCGCGGCCGGCGATCGCGAGCGGCTGGAAGGCGACATCTTCTCCGAGAAGTATCTGGTGAAGCGGCCGCTGCTGCAGGCGCTGGAGCCGCAGGAGGGCGGGGCGCCGATCCTGCTGATCGACGAGCTCGACCGCACCGACGAGGCATTCGAGGCCTTCCTGCTCGAAGTGCTGGCCGATGCGCAGGTGACGATCCCCGAGCTCGGCACGATCCGGGCGGCCGAGCCACCGATCGTGATCTTGACCTCGAACCGCACCCGCGAGATCCATGACGCGCTGAAGCGCCGCTGCCTTTATCACTGGGTCGGCTATCCCGATGCGGTGCGCGAGCTGGCAATCCTGAAGGCGAAGGTGCCGGACGCCCCCGCCAAGCTCTCGAAGCAGCTCGTCGCCTTCGTGCAGGCGATTCGCAAGGAGGAGCTGTTCAAGGCGCCGGGCGTCGCCGAGACGCTCGACTGGGCGACGGCACTGGTCGAACTCGATGCCGTCGCGCTCGATCCCGCCATCGTTTCGGATACGCTGGGGGCACTGCTGAAGTATCAGGACGATATCCAGGCGATGCAGGGCTCGCAGGTGAAGGAATTGCTGGATCGGGCCAAGGCGGAGGCGGGGCGCTAAGGCCTGCCGCACACGAAGCGAGAGGGGGCTGCCATGAACGCCGATATCAAGGCCGTCGAGGCGACGGTCCGGACCTATCTCGACGGGCTCTATGAGGGCGATGCCGAGAAGCTCGCGCATGTCTTCCATCCGACCAGCGCGCTGACCACGGCGCGCGACGATGGCGCGATCCAGATCGTGACGCGCGACGCCTGGCTGGATGCGGTGCGTAACCGGCCGGCGCCGCAGGCGGCGGGTATGCAGCGCGACGACCATATCCTGACCATCGATCTCGTCGGGCCGACGCTGGCGCTGGTCAAGGTGAAGTGCCAGATGCCGCCGCGCTATTTCACCGACCTGCTCTCGCTCCTGAAGATCGAGAGCCGCTGGCAGATCGTCCAGAAGGTGTTCATGACGGAGACGCGGGGCGCGTGAGCGGGAAGCTCGCCGAGAACGTCGCCTATTTCGCGCGCGCCTTACGCGTGGCGGGGCTGCCGGTCGGGCCGGGCGCCGTGGTCGAGGCTATCGCGGCGCTGGAAGGCGGCGCGCTCGGTGGGCGCGACGATGTCTATTGGGCGCTGCACGCGATCTTCGTGAAGAAGCATGAGGACTCTCCTGTCTACGATCAGGCCTTCCGGCTGTTCTGGCGCCGGCGCAACCTGATCGAGAAGATCATGGCGCAGATGTCGCCGGTCTCGCCCCGCGCCGACAGCCAGCCCGAGAAGGCCGAGGCCGGGGCGCTCCGGGTCGCGGAAGCCTTCGCCCCGCCGCCGCGCGAGGACGAGCCGCCGAAGGAGCTGACCGAACTGACGGCGCGGCTCACGGTCTCCGATCGCGAGATGCTGAAATCGCGCGATTTCGCCCAGATGAGCGCGGCGGAGATCGCGCGCGCCAAGCAATTGATCGCTGAGCTCCGACTGCCTGACGACAACATCGTAACGCGGCGTTTCCGTCCGGCCCATCGCGGCACGCGCATTGATCCGCGCCGGACGTTTCGCCAGTCGCTGCGGGGTGGCGGGGGCTCGATCGATCTCGCCTTCCGCGAACGACGCGAGGTGCATCCGCCGGTCGTGGCGCTGGTCGATATCTCCGGTTCGATGGCCGAGTATTCGCGCATCTTCCTGCATTTCCTGCACGCGTTGAACGAGAAGCGCCGGCGCGTGCATTCCTTCGTCTTCGGCACGCGATTGACCAATGTCACGCGGATGCTGCGGGCGCGCGACCCTGACGAGGCCCTGGCGCTCGCCGGCAAGGCTGCGCCGGACTGGGAGGGCGGCACGCGCATCGCGACGGCGCTGCATGACTTCAACCGCATCTGGTCGCGGCGCGTGCTGGCGGGCGGGGCGATCGTGCTGCTCTTCACCGACGGGCTGGAGCGGCATCTCGATGACAGCCTCGGTTTCGAGATGGACCGGTTGCACCGCTCCTGCCGGCAGCTCGTCTGGCTGAACCCGCTCCTGCGCTACGACGCCTTCGCGGCGCGGGCGAGCGGCATCCGGGCGATGCTGCCCCATGTCGACTCCTTCCGGCCGATCCACAACCTCGCGGCGATGGCCGATCTTTGCGCGGCGCTTTCGCTGGATGCAGGACGGGAGAGCGATCCGCGCCGGTGGTTGAAGAGGGCGGGTTGAGGCATGATGTCTGTACAATGCCGTCCCGCACGCCTCCCTTCTCCCCTTGCGGGAGAAGGGAGCTCGGCGAAGCCGAGACGGATGAGGGGTCTCTCGACATATCGAGAAGCGTTGCGCGACCCCTCACCCCAACCCTCTCCCGCAGGGGGAGAGGGGGCCGGTCGCGTTCCCCTGCGAGCCAACAAGGTCCTCCGACCATGATCAGCACCGAAACCGACATCCTGCGCGCTGCCGAGGATTGGGCGCGCGGCGGCCGCGGCGTCGCCATCGCGACTGTGGTCGAGACCTGGGGCTCTGCGCCGCGACCCGTCGGCTCGCATCTCGTCATCGACGGGGAGGGAAACTTCCTCGGCTCGGTCTCGGGCGGCTGCGTCGAGGGCGCCGTGGTGGCCGAGGCCGCCGACGTCATCGCCGACGGCAAGGCGCGGATGCTGGAATTCGGCGTCGCCGACGAGACGGCCTGGCAGGTCGGGCTTTCCTGCGGCGGGCGCATCAAGGTTTATGTCGAGAAGGTGAACTGAAATGGCCTCCTGGGAAACCCTTGTCGCCTTCGCGACGGTGACCATCCTCGTCGCCTATTTTCCGGGGCCGGCGCTGCTTTATACCGCTGCCCAGACGATCAGCCATGGCCGTAAGGCCGGCCTGATGGCGATGCTCGGCATCCATCTCGGCTGCTACCTGCATGTCTTCGCAGCCGCCTTCGGGCTTTCGGCGGTGTTCAAGCATGTGCCGGAACTCTACATGGCCGTGAAGATCGCCGGCGCGCTCTACCTGATCTGGATCGGCATCGGCATGATCCGCTCGCGCATGGGCTCACCCGACCAGCCGGTCGCGCCGCCGAAGACGGTGAAGCGCGCGCTGCTCGATTCCTTCATCGTCGAAATCCTGAACCCCAAGGTCGCGCTGTTCTTCATCGCTTTGCTGCCGCAGTTCGTCGATCCGACGGCCTCGCTGCCGGTCTGGGTGCAGTTCCTGATCCTCGGCACGATCGTGAACTTCGCCTTTTCCTCGGCCGATCTCGTCACCGTCTTCGGCGCCTCGCTCGTCGTCGGCGCGATGAAGAAGACCAAGGCGAGCTTCGCCTTCGGGCGCTGGATCGGCGGCTCGCTGATGATCGCGCTCGGCCTGAAGCTCGCGACGGACAGGGGCTGAGCGGTGGAACTATCGACCCTCGTCGCGCTCAATGAAGAGCGACAGGCGCGCCGCGCCGCCGTGCTGGTGAGCGATCTCGCTACGGGCACGCAGCGCCTGGTGAAGCAGGCGGCGATCGGCGGCGATCCGCTGGCTGAGCTGCTGGAGCGACAATTGCGCTCCGGCAAGAGCGGCATGGTCGAGGCGGAGGGGACTTCCTATTTCCTGACCGTGCAGGCGCCGCATCCGCGCGTGGTCGTAACCGGCGCCGTCCATATCTCGCAGGCGATGGCGCCGATGGCCCGGGCGCTCGACCTCGATCTCGTGGTGATCGATCCGCGCACCGCCTTCGCGACGCCGGAGCGCTTTCCCGAAGTGACGCTGTTCGCCGAGTGGCCCGAAGAGGCGATCAGCCGGATCGGGCTCGATGCCTACACCGCCTTCGTCGCGCTGACCCATGATCCGAAGATCGACGATCCCGGCCTCATCGCGGCGCTGCGCTCGGACTGCTTCTATGTCGGCGCGCTTGGCAGCCGGAAGACCCATGGCCGGCGGCTGGAGCGATTGGCGGAAGCCGGCTTCGACGAGACGGCGACGGCGCGCATCCATGCGCCGATCGGGCTCGATATCGGCGCGGTCTCGCCGGCCGAGATCGCGCTCGCGATCCTGGCCGAGATCGTCCAGACGCTGCGCGGCCCGCGCCGCAAGCCGGCCTGAGGCGAAGCGATGAAATTCGGACCAGTCGCCATCGCCGATGCCGTCGGCAGCATTGCGGCGCATACCATCCGCGCCGACGGAACCATCGTGAAGAAGGGCGCAGTCGTCACCGCGGAACTGGCGGCAAAGCTCGCCGAGGCCGGGATCGCCGAGATCGTCGCGGTGCGGCTGGAACCCGGCGATATCGACGAGAACGCCGCGGCGGCGCGACTGGCCGAGCGGATGGTCGGCGATGCGATTGCGGCGGAGCTGCCCTTCACCGGGCGGGTCAACATGTTCGCGACTCAGGCGGGCGTGCTGCGCATCGACGTCGCGGCGATCGATGCTTTCAATGCAGTGGACGAGGCGATCACGGTCGCGACCCTGCCGGCGCTGAAGGCCGTCGTGGCGGGCGAGCTCGTCGCCACCGTGAAGATCATCCCCTATGCCGTGCCGCAGGCGATGGTGGAGCAGGCGCTCGATGCGCTCGGCAACACGCCGCCGGTCTCGGTCGCGGCCTACCGCCCCTCCAATGTCGCGGTGATCTCGACGCTGCTGCCGGGGTTGAAGCCGAGTGTCGTCGACAAGACCCTGCGCATCATGCGCGACCGGCTGGAGCCGGCAGAGGCCGTGCTGGCGGCGGACAAGCGCGTGCCTCATGAGGCCGAGCCCCTGGCCGTGGCGATCGCCGAGCAGGCCGCCGGGGAGGCGGATATCATCGTCGTCTTCGGCGCTTCCGCCATCACCGACAGGCGCGACGTCATCCCGCAGGCGCTGGTGGAAGCCGGCGGCGAGGTCGAGCATCTCGGCATGCCGGTCGATCCCGGCAACCTGCTGATGCTCGGCCGCATTGGCGGAAAGCCGGTGATCGGGGCGCCGGGCTGCGCGCGCTCGCCGAAGGAGAACAGCTTCGACTGGGTGCTGCAGCGCCATCTCGCAGGTGTCCCCGTCGGACGCAGCGATGTCCAGAAGATGGGTGTCGGTGGGTTGCTGATGGAGATCGTCTCGCGCCCGCAGCCGCGTGCTCCGGGTTCCGCCGAGGGGCGGCCGCTTGCGGGGATCGTGCTAGCGGCGGGACAATCGACGCGGATGGGCGCGGAGAACAAGCTGCTCCAGCCTCTGCGCGGCAAGCCGATCCTGCGCCATGCGGTGGAGGCGCAGCTCGAAGCGGGGCTCAATCCCGTCATCGTCGTGACCGGCCACCAGCGCGCGGAGGTCGAAGCGGTGCTCTCGGAGCTGCCGGTACAGCTCGTGCATAATTCCGACTACGCCTCCGGGCTGGCCGGGTCGCTCAAGGCCGGCGTGGCGGCACTGCCGCCAGGGGCCGCAGCGGCCGTGATCTCGCTCGGCGACATGCCGAATGTCACGCCTTCGGTGATCGAACGCTTGACGGAGGCGCATCTCGCGCGGCCCGAAGCGCTCGCGGCCGTGCCGACCCTGTTCGGCCAGCGCGGCAATCCGGTGCTGCTCACGCGGGCGATCTTCCCCGCCGTGTCGCTGCTGAGCGGCGATCGCGGCGCACGGCGGCTGCTCGACGAAGCGGGGGAGCGTGTCATCGACGTTGCGTTCGAGGATCCGGCGATCGCGATCGATGTCGACACGCCGGAGGCTTTGAAGGCCTTGCGCGGTTGAGGGCGGGGGCGAAACCTTCGTTCCGGGCTGCTGATGTTCAGTCTCAGCTGTTCTGCACCACGCCCTTGTCATTCCGGGGTGCGCCGGAGGCGCGAACCCGGAACCCACGACTGGGAGAGACATTCCGAGCCTCTTGCGGGCGTTTCGCCCGGTCGTGGGTTCCGGGTTCTTCGCTCCGCGAAGCCCCGGAATGACAAGCGTGGCGCAGGTCGGAAACGACAAGGTCGTTCTCCCCGCTCTCAGCGCTGCCAGTGCAGCCCGAGCGTGCCGTAATATTCGGAGGGTCGATTGCTCGTCGACTGGAGACCGCCGGATAGGCGCCATTCCAGTCCGAGGAAGCGCAGCCCGGTGAGGTGCAGGCCGAGGCGCAGCTTGCGGTAGTCGCGTTCGCGATAGGCCTCGAATTCCGGTCCGACATAGAAACCGGCCGGCACCTGCCAGCCCGGCGCGGCGCGCGCCCAGAGGCGCCCATTGACTGTCGATAGATAGCCGTTGGCCTGGACGATCATCCCCGGCGTCGGAACGATCCAGAGATCGGCCTGCACCCTGGCCCCGTAGCGGGTGGCGATGAAGGAAGGGCCGAAAACCTCGACCCGCTGCTCGGTTTCAGCATCCGAGCCGGCGTAGAGCGCGAGAAAGCTGCTCCCGATACGCCATTCATAGCCAAGCAGAGCCTGGGTTTCGCTCTTGTAGGTGACGCCGTGCGGTCTGCGGCGACGGGTCTCTTCCTGCGAGCCGCCGGCCTTCACGAAAAGGCGGAAGCCGCTGTCGGTCAGGCTGCCGCCCAGCGCGCGCTTCATGCCGACCGAGAGGAAGGTCTTGGTCGGCCCGGCCTCCATAGAGCCGAAGATGACCATCGAAAGCGGGGTGCGTTCGGGCTCCTCCTCCTCGGCGCCGGCGATGCAGATCGGGGCGGCGGCGAAGCTCATCGCCAGCCCGGCCAGTCCGGCCTTGCCCACCCGGTACGCCACGCACGCCCCCACGCCCGCCGCCGCGCACGCTGCCTCTCCGGCAGCCTGCCTCAGGATTGCAGCAGTTTGTCAGTAGGCTGGCAAGCCTTTGTTAACCAGGCGGGAGCAGGCTCGATCTATCCGGCAAAGCTTTCAGTCCGTAACGGAGGGGAGGTGGCGATGGTTTCGACCGATTTCATTCGGCAACTCGAAGGCTATGGGCTGACCACGGCGACGATCCTCTATCGGATGCCGGATCATCTCAGCGTCCTCCAGACCTATATCTGGCAGCAGTACGACCTGGCACCGCGCTTTCCCGTTCTCCAGGACTTCCTGGCGTTCTGGAAGCGGGAACTGGACGGGCCGCTCCACTCCGTCACAGTTGCCCATTCACGCCTGATCAGGCCGGCGGAAATCCGCACCGTGAACGGCGTGCTGACGCTGCATTGAATGCCTCGAGGGTGCACCGGCCCTGAGCCACGGGCATTGAAAACCTGCGTCCGGCTCGCTTGTTGGCGGACGCCGGAGCGTGCTAGGCGGGCGTCTCCGCTTCGGCACGGCCTGTTCCCTTGTCATCTCCCTTGCGCACATCCGGACTTCTGACGGCGCTGGCGGGCCTGCCGGGAGACCGCATCGCCGTCGGCACAATCATCGCCGCGCTGCAGGACCGGGCCTATGCGCTGCTCGTCGTGCTGCTCGGCCTGCCGAACTGCCTGCCGATGCCGCCTCCGATCCCGCTGGTCTGCGGCCTGGTGCTCGCCTTCGTCGCCGTGCAGATGCTGACCGGGCGGCGGATGCCATGGCTACCGCAGGCGCTGCTCAAGCGCAGCATCGGCAAGCCCGAACTCAATCGGGCGGTGGCGCGGGCGCTGCCGGCGCTCACCTGGCTGGAACGTTTCTCGCAGCCGCGCCTGACCTTGCTGGGCGGCGCCTGGGCGATCCCGGTGCTGGGGCTCGTGATCCTGGTCCTGGCGCTCGGCCTGATCGTCGCCGCGCCCTTCATCGGCCAGATCCCGCTCGGACTTGCGGTCTGCCTTGTCGGGCTCGGCCTCGTCGAGCGGGACGGGGTGCTGATCATCATCGGCGCCGCGGTCGGCGCTGTCGGCCTGCTGCTCAGCGCGGGCTTCGCCTACGCGATCTTCAGCGGCATCCACGAGCTGTTCTTCTGAAGGTCTGCCGCCCGTCCGGCTCGTGGGGCGTCAGGCGGCGGCGAGGATTTCGGCGAAGGGATTGTCCAGGCGGAGCAGGCGGTCGATCTCGGTCGCGGGCACGGCCTTGGAGAACAGGAAGCCCTGCAATTCGTGGCAGCCGATCGCCTGCAGGAAGCGATGCTGCTCGGCGGTCTCGACACCCTCGGCACAGACGCGCAGGCCAAGAGCGCGGCCGAGATGGGCCATGGAATGGACGAGGATCGCGGATTCGCCGGTCGCTTCCATGTATTCGAGGAAGGAGCGGTCGATCTTGATCTTGTCGAAGGCGAAGCGGCGCAGATAGATCAAGCTCGAATAGCCTGTGCCGAAATCGTCGAGCGCGAGGCCAACGCCATGGGCGCGGATGTCCATCATGGCAGCTTCCGCGGCATCGGCATCCTCGATCAGCACGCCTTCGGTCAGTTCGAGCTCGAGCTGGGCCGGGTCGAAATCCGTCTCCTCGATGGTGCGGATGACGTTGGCGACGAAGTCCTTGTGGCGGAACTGGATCGGCGAGACGTTGACCGCGAGGCGGATGCCCTTCCAGCGCTTGGCCTCGGTGCAGGCGCGCCGCAGCACCCATTCGCTGAGCGGCACGATCAGGCCGCGCTCCTCGGCGATGGCGATGAAATCCGAGGGCGGGATCATGCCATGGGCCGGGTGCTGCCAGCGCACCAGCGCCTCGACGCCGACGATGGTCGAGCCGTCGACGGAGACCTGGGGCTGGTAGTGCAGCATCAACTGGTCGTTATCGATGGCGTGGCGCAGGTCGTCCTCGACCATCCGCTTCAGCTGCATCGAGCGGTTCATCTGCGACTCGAAGAAGGCATAGCGGTTGCGGCCGCTGTTCTTGGCTTCGTAGAGCGCGGTATCCGCGAGCTTGAGCAGGGCTTCGCGGCTGGTGCCGTCGCGCGGAGCCATGGCGATGCCGATCGAGGAACCGATCGTGACCTCGGCGCCGGTGATGCTGAACGGCTCGGACAGGCTCGCGAGGATGCGCTCGCCGAGGGCGGCGCAGCCAGCGGGCGTCGCGGAATGGGTCTGGATGATGCCGAACTCGTCGCCGCCGAGACGCGCGACGGTGTCACCGACCTGCACCGCGCCGGAAAGGCGGACCGCGACCTGCCGGATGAGCTCGTCGCCGGCGGTGTGGCCATAGGTGTCGTTGACGGCCTTGAAGCGATCGAGGTCGATCAGCAGTACGGCGAGGCTCGGGCCGTCATCGTGGATATGGGCGAGGGTCTGGTCGAGCGTCAGGTCGAAGCTGCGGCGGTTCGGCAGCAGGGAGAGTTCGTCCTGGCCGGCGAGGCGCTGGATCTGGCGCTCGCGCAATTCGATCTGCTCGGCGGAGGCGCGCAGGCGTTGGACGACGAAGACGAAGATCGCCGAGAACAGCAGTGCAACCGCGATCAGCGCCCAGAGGAAACGGCGCAGCATGACGTCGCCGGGGCGGGCCGGCGACCATGTCAGCCAGGCGCCGATCTTGCCGTCGGCGGTGCGCAGGCCGAGCTTCGACTGCGGGTCGGCCGGTGGCGTGGTGACGAGCTGGATGTCGGCGATGCGGTTGCGTTCGGCCAGGTCCGACATCAGGGCGCTGGACAGATGGCGGTAGGCGACGAAGGAGAGCGGCGCCGGGCCGCTATCGGAGCTGAACGAGGCGATGCGCGAGAGGTCGATCACGGTCAGGATCAGTGTCTCGCCGCCGTCCGTGATGACGGTGGAGCGGGCCGCTCCGAACTGGGGCGTGACCTCGTCGCCGATCACGGCCGCAACGAAGGAACTCCTGGCCCCGCGCTGCAGGGCCTCGATATGGTGGGGGGCCTCGGTATGGCCGTGATCCGCCACGGCCGGGTTCTCGACCCAGGCCAGGACGGAGCTGCCGGTGCCCCCGATATAGGCGCCGTCGAAATCCATCAGCTGGCCACTCAAGCGCTTGAGAGCAGCCTGGAGGACGGTGGTGGTCGGGCCGGCCTGCTGCAAGGCTTCGGGAAGGTCGCCGGCGGCGACGAGGCGCTCCAGCCTCAGTTCGCTCAGCTTGATCTGCCCGTTGATGGCGGCTTCGATCCGTTCAGCCTGGCGCTGCGCCTCGAGACGATTGGCTTCGCGGGTGATCGCGACGACGACGCCAATCCCAGCAGCCATGAGCAACAGAAAGGCGCAGCCCAGCGTGACCACCGTGCTCGCGAACATGCGAGCGGAGGAGCCCGCATTCGTCATCTTCGCGGCGGTGGTCAAATGCATTCTTCGTCCGGAAAAGGGTCTTCGTGCTGTGACTTAAGGCCTGAAGTGTTGACATCCCGTTGCCTGCACCCGGGTTGCCGCTGCGTCAAGTTCCCGGTGGTCCGTAGGGCGGGCGCGGTATCGCCATATGGGCCGCCCGCAACGCGGCGGACCAGCGTTCGCGCAGGTCGTGGAAATAGGGCTCGCCGGCCTCGACCCGCCGGTTGAGCTCGAAATCGTCGGCATCACGCCGGATGACGACAAGGTCGATCGGCAGGCCGACGCCGAGATTCGAGCGCATGGTCGAATCCATCGAGATCAGCCCGACCTTGAGCGCGTCGTAGAGATGGGTCTTGAAGGTGACGGCGCGGTCCAGGATCGGCTTGCCGTATTTGTGCTCGCCAATCTGCAGGAATGGCGAATCGATGCCGCATTCGATGAAGTTGCCGGCGCTGTAGACCATGAAGAGGCGCATCGGCTGCCCCTTGATCTGGCCGCCGAAGAGCATGCCGATCTCGAATTTCACGCCGGCATCCTCCAGCGCGGGGCCGTCGATGTCGCGGACATGGCGGATGCAGCGGCCGACGAGCTGGGCGGCCCTGAACATCGAGCCGGCGTTCTGCAACGTGTCCATTTCGCCGGTGTCGGGATTGGGCAATCCCTCGTGGAGGAAGCTGACCACCGATTGGGTGATCGAGAGATTGCCGGCCGTCATCAGGCCGAAATTGCGGTCGCCCGGCCAGTTGAAGACATGGAGCTTGCGGAAGGTCGAGATGTCATCGAGCCCGGCATTGGTGCGGGTGTCGGCGATCATGACGAGCCCGTCCTGCACGAGGATTCCGGCGCAATAGGTCACGGGTTCGATCCCTGTCTTCCTGGCCACGCCCGCTGGAGAGGCGGTGTTACTGGTTGGCGCCGCGGCCTTCGGCCTCGCGGGCGCTGACGAGAACGTTGAGATTCTCGCCCTCGCCACCCTGGCGCGAACCGCGGACCGGTGCTGCATCCGCGAAATCGAGCCCTATGGCAACACGTACATGCGTGTCGATCGGACACAGCGCATTGGCGCAGTCGAAGCCGATCCAGCCGTAGTCGTCGAGATGGACCTCGGCCCAGGCATGGGCGCCGTTGCCATGCGGCAGGCTGTCCGACTGCGCGACATAGCCGGAGACATAGCGGGCGGGGAGGCCGAGATGGCGGGCGCAGGCCATGAAGACATGGGCGACGTCCTGTGCGATCGCCTCGCGTGCTGCAAAGGCAGCGGCCGCGCCGACGCCGGTGCGTCCGCTGGCCTCGACGCAATCGATGCGGTCGCTGACGGCATTCATCAGCGCATGCATGCGCGAGAGCGGCGTGCCGGCGCCGGCCGTGACCTCCTCGGCGAAGCTGCGCAGGGCTTCATCCTGCTCGGTGAGGAGCGTGTCGCGGCGATAGACCTCGCAGGGCACGCGTTCCAGGCCACCCCGGACGGCGCCGGCGAGATCGATGGTCTCGATCAGGCCGTCGATGCGGATGGCGAGCGAGGAGATCGGCCCGTCGGCATAGAATGAGTGCACGATGTTGCCATGGGCATCCTGCGAGGCGCGCAGGCGCCCGTCGACATTCGGCTCGATGCGCCAGGACATGACGTGCTGGCCATCATGGTCGCGCGGGGTCAGCCGCAGGATCTGCGTGATATGGCGTGCCGGCTCGGCATAGTCGTAGCCGATCGTATGGGAAATCCTGATCCGCATGATCCAGTCCGGGCAGGGTTACGGCAGTCGCGCGGCGAAGGCAGGCGAGCGGTTCATTGCAGATACTGCTCTAAGATGGTGTGGCCGAGGCGGTTGTTCTCGGTGATGAACTCTTCGATGAATTGGTGCAGCCCGTGCTCGAAGACATCGTCGATGCGGGTATTGCTGAGACCGGCGAGCGTCTTGCGAGCCTGGCGCTGGGCCGGCCCCTGGCGGCCATAGGCGTCGCCGAGCGAATCGAGGAAGCGCGAGATGTTCTCGTAGCAGGCGGCGAGCGAGCGCGGCATGCGCCGGTTCAGCACCAGGAGGTCGGCGACGAGGATCGGCTTCACCGCCTCGCGATAGACCCAGTGATAGGCGGTCAGTGCCGAGACCTCGCGCAGCACCGTGGTCCATTGGAAATAGTCGAGCGAGCCGCCGACCTGCTCGTCGGCCGGCAACAGGACATGGTATTTCACGTCGAGGATGCGGGCGGTGTTGTCGGCGCGTTCGAGATAGACGCCGAGCCGCGAGAACCAGTAGCTGTCATCGCGCAACATGGTCCGGTAGGCCGAGCCGTCGAAGACCAGCGAGACGTTCTTCACCCAGTCGAGGAAGCGGGCGAATTCCTCGCGGTCCATGCGCTTCTTCTCGAAGCGCTGCAGCTCCAGCCAGGCGCCGTTGAGGGCATCCCACATCTCGGAGGTCAGCGCGGTGCGCACGGCTCGGGCGTTCGAGCGGGCCTGGGCGAGGCAGTTGCGGATCGAGGAGGGGTTGTCTGGACTGAAGGTCAGGAAGTCGCAGACATTGCGTTCATTGGCCTCGCCATAGGCCTTGGCGAAGGCGTCCTCGCAGCCGGCGGTGAGGACGGCGCTCTGCCATTCCGTGCCGGCGCCGCCATAGGTCGTCGGCAGGTTGGTCAGGCGCGTCGTCGCGTCGAGGATGCGGGCGAGATATTCGGCCCGCTCGACATAGCGGGAAACCCAGTAGAGGCTGTCTGCGGTACGGGAGAGCATGTCAGGTCCGGTGCTCCTGGGCCTGTCGCGAAAAAGGGATGGGGTTTGTTCGGGGAAGCCCGCGCGTCATTCTGGGGCAGGCCGCAGGCCTGAGCCCGGAACCCATGAACACGAGATGACCGGATGATTTCCACGGTCGCCGAAGCGCTTTTCTCCCGGATGCCGTGGTCATGGGTTCCGGGCTCGCCGCTACGCGGCGCCCCGGAATGACGGCGGGTGAGTGGCGTGAAAGAGCCGCGGTGTCCCTCATGCGTCGAGCACCCAGGTGTCCTTCGTGCCGCCGCCCTGGCTGGAATTGACGACGAGCGAGCCTTCCTTGAGCGCGACGCGCGTCAGCCCGCCCGGTACGCAGGAGATGCCGTTGGCGCCGGAGAGCACATAGGGCCGCAGGTCGACATGGCGCGGCGCGACGCCGGAGGCGACGAAGGTCGGGCAGGTCGAGAGCGCCAGCGTCGGCTGGGCGATGAAGCCCTCGGGCTGGGCCTTGAGCTTGCGCCGGAAGGTCTCGATCTGGGCCTTGTTGGCGTGCGGGCCGACGAGCATGCCATAGCCGCCCGAGCCGTTCACTTCCTTGACGACGAGCTTCTCCAGGTTGTCGAGCACATAGGCATTGGCCTCGGGCTCTCGGCATCTGTAGGTCGGGACGTTCTTCAGGATCGGCTCCTCACCGGTGAAGAACTTCACGATCTCCGGCATGTAGCTGTAGACCGCCTTGTCGTCGGCGACGCCGGTGCCGACGGCGTTGGCCAGCGTGACGTTGCCTGCCTTGTAGGCGCCGATGATGCCGGGGACGCCGAGCACGGAATCGCTGCGGAAGGCGAGGGGGTCGATGAAGTCGTCGTCGATGCGCCGGTAGATCACGTCGACGCGCTTCGGCCCCTGGGTCGTGCGCATGTAGACGACGTCGTCCTTGACCAGCAGGTCCGAGCCCTCGACCAGCTCGACGCCGAGCTTGTCGGCGAGGAAGGAGTGCTCGTAGAAGGCCGAATTGTACTGGCCGGGCGTGAGCAGGCAGATCGTCGGGTCCGACGAGGCACTGCGCGGTGCGACCGAGCGCAGGGTCGCCAGCAACTGGTCGGGATAGTTGTCGACCGGCGCGACGCGATGCGTCGAGAACAGCTCCGGAAAGAGCCTGAGCATCACCTCGCGGTTCTCCATCATGTAGGAGACGCCGGACGGGGTGCGGGCGTTGTCCTCCAAGACGTAGAACGTATCGGCGTCGACGCGCACCACATCGATGCCGGCGATATGGCAATAGATGTCGTGCGGAACCTTGAAGTCGACCATTTCGAGCTGGTAGCAGGCGTTGCGATAGACCAGATCGGGCGGGATGATGCCGGCCTTCAGGCATTCCTTGGGTCCGTAGACATCGGCCAGGAACATGTTGAGGGCGGTGACGCGCTGGCGCAGGCCGGCTTCCAGCTTCGTCCATTCCGGCTTGGTCAGCACGCGCGGGATGATGTCGAAGGGGATGAGGCGCTCGGTCGATTCCTCGTCGCCATAGACCGCGAAGGTGATGCCGATGCGGCGGAAGAACAGCTCCGCCTGGCTGCGCCTGAGCGCCAGCATCTCCGGGGGGGCTTCCTTCAGCCAGCGATCGAGAGCCTCATAGGCGGGCCTCAGCTCGGCTCCTGAACCGGTCATCTCATCGAATGCAACCATGCAGCCCTCTTCCCCGTTGAAACCAGCCTATGCGCATTCGCTGGCGTTCGGGAAGAGGGAGAATAGCCGCGCAATTGATCAGGTCTGCCTTTTTCATGGGCAGTATTGATCAGGTACAGTTTACTTGAGTTGATCTTGGCAAAGCTGAACCAGCCCGCATGAAGCGGCTGTTCCTTCGTCGCGCCGCGCCGGGCGGCCATGCCTGCGCTATTCTAGGACCGAATTCGCGCGGCCGTCCAGCCAGAGGCGCAGGGCTTCCGCGTTGTTCCGATGCTCGTCCTTCGCTGCGTAGAGCAGGACGACCGGACCCTTCTTGCGCTCGGTGTCGAGCGTCGCAAGAGCGGCCTGCGCCGGCGAGCTGCCGAGCTCGGTCGCATAGGCGGCGCAGAACTCATCCCAGCGGTCGGGGTGGCCGTGGAACTCGTGGCGGAGCGCATCGCTGGGCGCGAGATCTCTGAGCCAGAGATCGATGCGGTCCTTCGAGATACCGCGGGGCCAGAGCCGGTCGACGAGGATACGGGTGCCGTCGCCGGGGGCGGGGGGATCGTAGACGCGCTTCACCGTCAGTTGCGTCATCAGATCAGTCCGAGGCTGCGGAAACTGGCATGGCCGTCGCGGCCGACGATGATGTGGTCGTGAATGGCGATGCCGAGGGGCTTGGCGATGTCGACAAGCTCGCGCGTCATCCGCATGTCAGCGCCGGAGGGCGTCGGGTCGCCGGAAGGATGGTTGTGGACCAGGATGATCGCGGAGGCCGAGAGCTCGAGGGCTCGCCGCATCACCTCGCGCGGATAGACCGGCGTGTGATCGACCGTGCCGGTCTGCTGGACCTCGTCGGCGATCAGGATGTTCTTCTTGTCGAGGAAGAGGATGCGGAACTGCTCGCGCTCGGCGAAGGCCATCGCCATTCGGCAGTAATCGAGCACCGAGGACCAGGAGGAAAGAACGGGACGCTTGCCGACCGCGCCCTTGGCCATGCGCTTCAGCGCCGCCTCGACGATCTTGAGGTCGAGCGCAACGCTTTCGCTGACGCCATCGACCTCCGCGAGGCGCGCAGCCGGAGCGCCGAGCACTTCGGCGAAGGAGCCGAAGCGCTGGATCAGCTCCTTGGCCAGCGGCTTGACGTCGCGCCGTGGAATCGAGCGGAAGAGCAGCAGCTCCAGAAATTCGTAGTCCGGTAGCGTCTCGGCACCGGCTTCCTGAAAACGGGTGCGCAGGCGTTCGCGGTGGCCGTGGTAATGCGGCGTATCGGCAGGGGCAGCGGGCGAGGGCGCTTTGCGCGATCCCTTACCTGCTCCCTTGCCGATGCCGACGCTCATTTCGCGAGCGGATTGCCGAGGCCGGCGGGCGACAGCGTGAAGATCTCGCAGCCGTGCTCGGTGACGCCGATCTGATGCTCGAACTGGGCCGAGAGCGAGCGGTCGCGGGTGACCGCGGTCCAGCCGTCCGACAGCACCTTCACCCCCGGCTTGCCGAGGTTGATCATTGGCTCGATGGTGAAGACCATGCCGGGCTTCAGCAGCACGCCCTCGCCGGGGCTGCCGTAATGCAGGATGTTCGGCGCGTCGTGGAAGAGCTGGCCGATGCCGTGGCCGCAGAAATCGCGGACGACCGAGCAGCGCTCGCCTTCCGCATAGCGCTGGATGGCGAAGCCGATATCGCCGGTGGTGGCGCCGGCCCGCACGGCCTTGATGCCGCGCTGGAGGCTCTCATAGGTGATCTCGATCAGGCGCTCGGCCTTCCGCGAGATCTCCCCGACGCCATACATGCGGCTCGAATCGCCGTGCCAGCCGTCGACGATCAGAGTGTAGTCGATATTGAGGATGTCGCCCTCGCGCAGCGGCTTGTCGTCGGGAATGCCGTGACAGACGACATGGTTGATCGAGGTGCAGATCGACTTGGTGTAGCCGCGATAGAACAACGTCGCCGGATAGGCGCCGTTGTCCATGGCGAACTGGAAGGCGAGGTCGTCGAGGCGCTGCGTGGTGACGCCGGGCTTGACGTAGGAGCCCAGCATGTCCAGCCCCGTGGCCGTGAGCCGGCCGGCCTTGTGCATGGCCGCGAAGGCCTCGGGGCCATGAATCTTGATGGCGGGCTCGCGCGGACGCGAGCGGCCGATGGTGTCTTCGAATGTCATTGCGCGCGGAAAACTCCTCGCCCTCTTATCTATTGCGTTTGGTGGCGCACGCAAGCCGGTTGCCGCGTCCCGGCAGGGGCGATGTCCTGGGCAGGGGGCGATGCCTGCGCTGCCGCCGGGTCAGAGATGCGCGTGCGGTTGTTGTGCTGACGTTAGGGGACTTGTAGCTTTTTGAGGTAAATTGCCGCCCGCATCTTTCGTCTGCCCGGACATCTTCCCCTTGGACACATGAAAGCATCTGTCTCTTTGCTTCCCGCCGACGTTTCCGACCCAACGCTCAGCGCGCTCGACCAGTTGTCGCTCGATCTCGCGATGGCGCGCGGCATCGACGAGGTCATGGAGGTCGTGCGCCGCAACGCGCGCGGGCTCATTGGTGCGGATGGCATCAGCTTCATCCTGCGCGACAACGGCCGTTGCTACTATGCCGACGAGGATGCGATCGCGCCGCTCTGGAAGGGCCAGCGTTTCCCGATGGAAACCTGCATTTCCGGCTGGGCGATGCAGCATGGCGAGGTCGTCGTCATCGAGGATATCGACCAGGACGAGCGGATTCCCCACGAGGCCTATCGCCCCACCTTCGTGCGCAGCCTCGTCATGGTGCCAGTTCGTCAGGACGATCCCGTCGCCGCGATCGGTGCCTATTGGGCGCATCGGCATCGGCCGGCGCCGGAAGTGGTCCGTGCGTTGAGGCGGATCGCCAACAGCGCGGCGGTTGCGATGACCAACATCGCATTGGTGAACTCGCTGTCGGCGGCGCTGGAAGAGGCGGAGCGGGCGAAAGACGCCGTCATCCTGGCCATGGCCTCTCTGGCGGAGACGCGCGACAACGAGACGGCCAACCATGTCCGGCGTACCCAGCACTATCTGCGGGTGCTCGCCGAGGGCGCCCGCGAGCGCGGGCTCTTCGCCGGAGAGCTCGACGATGCCACGCTCGACCTGCTGTTCAAGTCGGCGCCGCTGCACGATATCGGCAAGGTGGGCATCCCCGACAGCATCCTGCTGAAGCCCGGCCGACTCGATGACGACGAGCGGGCGCTGATGCAGACCCATGCCGAACTCGGGCGCATTGCCATCGCCGATGCCGAGCGCCATCTCGGTGGCTCCAGCTCCTTCCTGAGGCTCGCCAAGGAGATCGCCCATACCCATCACGAGCGCTGGGACGGGGCAGGCTATCCGCAAGGGCTCGCAGGCGAGAGCATCCCGCTCTCAGGGCGGCTGATGGCGATCGCCGATGTCTACGACGCGCTCGTCACGAAGCGGGTCTACAAGGAAGCGATGACGCATGACCAGGCCGTCGCGGTTGTGGCGGGCGAGCGCGGCCGGCAGTTCGACCCCCGGCTCGTCGATGTCTTCGTGGAGATCGCTCCCCGTTTCGGCGAGATCCACGCCCGCTTTGCCGACGGGCAGTGAGGTCGCAACCACGACTGGCGCGCGAGCCCGTCGAGGTGTATCAGGCTGGCGCAATGGCCATCATCGAACAGAACCCGGCGGAAGAGCGGCCTTTCGGCGCCTTCGCTCCGAAAGCCTATCTCGCCCGCATCATCGCCCGGACGCGCGCAGCCTCGGACAGTTTCCTCGGGCGCAAGGTCGCCTATGCGCTGCGGCGCCTCGGCCTGCGCTCGCTCGACGGCGCGCCGGTCGACATCGAGTCGCTGGGGGCGAAGATGCGCCTCTATCCGAGCGGCAATGTCTGCGAGAAGCGCGTGCTGTTCACGCCGCAATATTTCGATGCGGTTGAGCGGGAGCTGTTGGTCTCACGGCTGCGCGACGGCTTCACCTTCATCGATATCGGCGCGAATATCGGCGCCTATTCGCTCTTCGTCGCGGCCCGGGCCGGACGGGGCGCACGCATCCTCGCGGTCGAGCCGCAGCCCGAGATCTTCGCGCGCCTCGCCTTCAACATCGCGCAGAATCCGTTCGGGACCGTCAAGGCGGTGGCCTGCGCGCTCGCCGACAAGCCCGGCGAGCTGACATTGTTCATCGACCCGACCAATCGCGGGGAATCCAGCGTCCGCATCCTCAATTCGAGCGCCGGGACCTCGGTCAAGGTTCCTGCCATGACGCTGCTCGCGCTGGTCGAGGGCGAGGGCTATGAGCGCATCGATGCGATGAAGCTCGATGTCGAGGGGGCCGAGGACCTGATTCTGGAGCCGTTCCTGCGCGATGCGCCGCAGGCGCTCTGGCCGGGCTTCATCGTCATCGAGGATTCGCGCCAGCGCTGGCAGACCGACCTTGCGGGTCTGCTCGAGCGCAGCGGCTACAAGCTCGTCGCGCAGACGCGACTCAATCTGGTCTTCGAGCGCAAGCCGGGCTGAGCGCGCGCCTGCGGCATGGCCGGCGCGCCCGCCGCGGCGCTTGAGCGCTTCGCAGGGAAAGCCTAGCTCTTGGCGGAGAGCCAGGAGCGCCGCCATGTCCGTCACCGAAGCCAGTTCCTCCGTCACCATCGTCACGGCCGCGATCCTAGTGATCGGCGACGAGATCCTGTCCGGGCGGACCAAGGACAAGAATATCGGCTACATCGCCGAGTACCTCACCAATATCGGCGTCGACCTGCGCGAGGTGCGGGTCGTGCCTGACGCGTCCGAAGAGATCGTCGCCGCGCTCAATGCGCTGCGCGGTCGCTACACCTATGTCTTCACGACCGGCGGGATCGGCCCGACCCATGACGACATCACGGCCGATGCGGTCGCAGCTGCCTTCGGCGTGACGATCGACCACGATCCGCGCGCCGTCGCGATGCTGTCCGAGCGCTTCTCGCCGGAGGAACTCAACGAAGCCCGGATGCGCATGGCGCGAATCCCGGCGGGGGCCGAGTTGGTCGCCAACGCGATCTCCAAGGCGCCGGGCTTCAATATCGGTAACGTTTACGTGATGGCGGGGGTGCCCGCGATCATGCAGGCGATGCTCGACGTCATTGGCCCGACGCTGCGGACGGGAGCGAAAATGCTGTCCGAAACAGTACAAACCGGGCTCCGCGAGGGCGATATCGGTGGTCCGCTGGCAGAGATCGCCAATGCACACCCGGCGGTTTCGATCGGCTCCTATCCGTTCTGGTCGGAAACCGGTCCCGATACCAATATCGTCGTCAGGTCGCGCGACGCAGAGAAACTACTCGCTGCAATGGCCGCAGTGAGAGCCATGGTTGCTGCGGAGAAGCAGAGACGGCTCTGAAGAGATTTTATTCTAAAATTTCTGCGGTTTTTGTGCAGTTTGACGGGGCGTTTGTGTTTCTTGAAAAGCCTAGATCTAGTTTTCGTTGCTTGGCTTTCGTATTTTATAAGTATATAATATAAGTTTATTTGTAATTTTATGCCGTATATGAGTATATTATAGGTATGAGCCAATCATAAATGAATTTTGGGGGCATTCGGGTGTGGCCGGAAGCATTCGGCCTTCCCCGCCGCGCTCCGGGCGCCGTGGGTATCCGACAAAGCCTTTCATGACGATGCTGGCCTCAAGGATGCATGATCCGCGGGGCCGCGCCGAGGGGATATCAGATGTCGCTCTTTTCGGCCTTTTCTCGAACCGGCGCGCTGCGGGGCAACTGGATGCGATCAATCGCTCGCAGGCGCGCATCGAATTCGACCTCGACGGCAACATCCTCGATGCCAACGAGAACTTCCTGTCGGCGATGGGCTATTCGCCGGCGGAGGCGAAGGGCCAGCATCGCAGCCTGTGCGTGACGCCCGAGGAGAAGGCGAGCCCGGGCTACAAGCCGTTCTGGGCCGATCTCGGACGCGGCGAGTTCTCGCGGGGGGCTGTATCTGCGGCTCGACAAGGGCGGCAAGGAGATCTGGATCCAGGCCAGCTACAATCCGATCCGCGGCGCCGCGGGCAACGGCGCCGGTGATGCGCGGCCGGCGGCGGCACGGCGGATGGCTGGGCCGAGTTCTGACGCTGTTTATCGGCGCTGAATTGGGGATGTTCGGCGCGTGCCTCTTGTCAGGCGCGCGCCGATAGGCTTTTCGGTCGGGAACGGCGCCTGTCGCGCCGGGCTAAGTCCGGAGCGCTGTCCATGGCCGAACCGTCCTCGAACAAGGCTTTCCCGGTTTCCTGGGATCAGTTCCATCGCGATGCCCGCGCGCTCGCCTGGCGCCTCGCCGAGAAGGGGCCGTTCGAAGCGATGGTCTGCATCACCCGCGGCGGCCTGGTGCCGGCGGCGATCATCTGCCGCGAGCTCGGCCTGCGGATGATCGAGACCGTCTGCGTCGCGAGCTACCACGACTACAAGAACCAGACCGAGCTCCAGGTGCTCAAGGACATCGCGCCGAACATCAAGGCGATCGGCGACGGCAAGGGCAAGGGCGTGCTGGTGGTCGACGATCTCACCGATACCGGCAAGACCGCGCGTGTCGTCCGCGAGATGCTGCCGAACGCGCATTTCGCCACCGTCTATGCCAAGCCGGCGGGCGTGCCGACGGTCGACACCTTCATCACCGAGGTCAGCCAGGACACCTGGATCTATTTCCCCTGGGACCTGGGTCTCTCCTATGTCGAGCCGATCGCCAAGGGGCACAAGGGCTGAGCAGACCTCGCTTCAGCCCACCGATGGCGAGCGGAAGGCGATCAGCATCCCGCTGACGACGATCGCCATGCCGACGATCTCGGTCGCAGACGGCACTTCCGCCAGCAGCAAGGCGCTGGCGGCAGCCGTCGCGACCGGCACCAGCGGCAGGAACAGTGTCGCCCTGGCCGCGCCCAGCGTCGCAACCGAGCGCGCGTAGAGATAGAGCGCGACGACGCCGACCAGGACGCCCTGGTAGAGCGCCTGCAGCAGGAGTTCCGCGAAGGGCACGCGCGACATATGGATCGGCAAGGCCAGCGCGACGATCGCGAGCAGCGGCACCGAGAGCAGGCACGAGGCGGCGGTGACCTCCAGCGAGCTCACGCCCCAGCGCCGGGCGAGCAGGCCGAAGATCGCCCAGAGGAAGGCGATCAGCACGAAGAGCAGGTCGCCGATCCAGGCATCGGGCCGCGACGGCGTCATCGCGAGCGCATCGCGCGAGAAGATGCCGATGCCGAGCACGATGATGCCGAGGCCGATCAGCCGCATCCGCCCGGCCCGCTCGCCGGTGACGAGGAAGATCAGCAGCGCGGTGAAGACCGGTATCAGTCCGGGCGAGATGATCGACGAATGCAGCGCTGGCGCGAAGGAGGCGCCGCCGACCAGGATCAGGCTGTAGAGCGGGCCGATCAGCAGCGCCACCACCCAGGCGCGCGGCCAGCCGAGCGAGCCGACCGGGAAGGGGCGCATGTGCCTGAGTGCCCAGGGCAGCAGCACGGCCGCAGCCGAGGTGAAACGCAGGATCGTGACGTCGGCCGGGGTCAGGTCGATCAGCATCGCGTGGCGCGAGACGACCGACTGAACGCCCCAGATGATCGCGGTCAGCAGGCCGCAGAGGATGCCGAGCCATTGTGCGCGGGAGGTCATGGACGGGCGGCTTTCGGCGGGGCGATGCGGGCGGGGGATGTCGTGGCGCTGCTATGCCCGCGCCGCGCCCGGTCAGCAACCCGCCGCGGCCGCGCTGCCGGATTGCTTCCAGGGCGGGCTGCAGGCTCTCCGCCGGCCGCGCTCAGCCGTTCGTCGGGGCGTCGCCGGCCAGCAGCTTCGCGGCATGAGCGCGGATATCCCGCGGCCATGTCCGGCTGTGCTCGGCGAAGCGCGCATCGTCTCCGGCGAAGAGGGCGCGCGAGGCTTCCTCGAAGCCCTCGCGATCGCCCGCCATCGTCGCGATGAAGGCGTAGGCGCGTTCCTGTGCCGCGCGTGCCCGGCTGCGTCCTCCATCTGCCTTGCGAGCTTCGTCGACGAGACGCCGCAGAGCCTGCGAGGCGCCGCCGGGCTGCAAGGCGAGCCAGTCCCAGTGACGCGGCAGCAAGGTCACTTCGCGGGCAACGACGCCGAGCTTCGGTCGGCCGCGTCCGCGCGGCGCGTCTTCGGTTGCCGTCGTGGCGTCATCATCGCGAGAGGCAAAGCGTGCCGTGACCTCGGCCTCGCTGCCGCGCAGGTCGAGGTCGACGACCTTTCCGGTCCTGTCGTCGAAGACGAGGATCGAAGCAGCGGGATCGTCCGCGAGGACTGCCTTTACAGCCAGCGCGACGGTCGCAAGCGGACCGCTGGCGATGCGGCTGGTGTCGTGAAAGGCGGTGCTGGGCCTGAATGCGATATCGGACATGAGTGCTCCTCGACGAGGCTTATTATCCGGGTGATTTTGTCAAGGCCATATAATCCGGGTAAAATTTATCCGCGACTCGCTAAAGCTTCCTGCTTGCAGCTGCAAGAATCCGATGCTGCAATGCAGCGCGATGTCGATTGCGCCTGCGTACGGCCGATCGCAAGAGGGAGAGCGGCCATGGCCGGAACGATCGCTGCGGAAGGTCATTCGCCCCCGGATATCTCTGGTCTTGTCGAGGAGCTGCTCGCCCGCGTCGAGGCGGCGCGCAGCGATTCCCGCGACGACCCCTTCGGCAACCCGGTGCTGAGCGTCACGCTCTGGCTGACGCGGTTGATGGATCGCGGCGAGCTGGGCATGGACGCTGCCTCGGAGCTGGTGCGCCGGCTCGGGCGGGAAACTCTGCATCAGCGCGCCGGCAGAGTCGCGCGCTATGTCGGGCTCCAGAACGACGAAGCCGCTGTTTTCGCTGGTCTAGCTCAGGAGGCGGCCAGGGACGCCGGGTCCTTCGATATGTTCCGGCAGGCGGTGGAGCGCGCGCGCTTTGCAGCCGTGTTCACAGCCCATCCGACCTTCGGCATGGCGCGGCAGCTTTGCCATGCGCTCGCTGACCTTGCCTCCGGCGGCAAGGCGGGGGAGGCGGTGGTCGCCGATGGCGCTCTCAGCTTTCGCCCGGACGGGCGGATCACCTTGCAGGACGAGTTCGAGCAGGCGCGCTATGCCGTGCGCCATGCCCGCGATGCCATCGACCGTTTGAACGCCGCCCTCTTCGCGGTCGCGCGCGAGCGCTGGCCGGCGCAGTGGACGCAGCTTGCGCCGAAGCCGGTCACGCTCGCCTCCTGGGTCGGCTGCGACACGGATGGACGCACCGATATCGGCTGGTGGGACACGCTGCGCTACCGGCTGGAATCGAAGAGCGGGCAGTTCGCGCGCATCCTCGAAAAGCTGCCGCAGGTCCCGACCACGGAAGCGGTACGCCAGCTGGTGAGCGAGGCGCTGGCCGCGGTGGAGAGGCAGCTTGCTCTGGCGCCGCCCATCGGTACGCAGCCCTCGCTGCAGGCTCTTCAGGCTTTCGCGCTGTCGCTGGTTCAGGAGCGCCAGACGGCATTGCCCGAAGCCTCCCGTCTGGTCGCGGCGCTCGACCAAGCCTTGGCGGATGCCGGCGATGAAGAGACGCGGCTCGCGCTCGCCCTGATCCGGGCCGGTTGCCTCGCGCATGGCGTCTCGATCGCGTTGCCGCATTTTCGGCTTAACGCCTCGCAGCTCCACAACGCCCTGCGCGCGACGGTCACGCTGGACGAGGAGCCGGGCCAGCCGGCGCAGCGGCGCGCCTTCCTCGCTGCCGCCAATACGGCGCTCGACAAGGTCAAGGCGATCACGGTCGATTTCGGGGCGCTGGCGGCCGAGCGGGCATCGGCCGCGCGGATGATGATGACGATCGCGCAGATCGTGAAGCATGTCGACGGATCGAAGCCCGTGCGCTTCCTGATCGCGGAAACCGAGACTGGCTATACGCTGCTCTGCGCGCTCTGGCTTGCGAGTCGCTTCGGCATTGCCGACCGGGTAGAGATCTCGCCGCTGTTCGAGACCTCTGACGCGCTGGAGCAGGGGCCGCGCATCATCGACGAGGCGCTGCGCAGCCCGCATTTCCGTGACTATCTCAAGCGCCATGGCCGGCTATGCATCCAGTTCGGCTATTCGGATTCCGGGCGCTATATCGGGCAGGTCGCCTCGACCTTCTGGGTCGAGCGCCTGCGCATCCGCATTGCTGAACTGCTGGCACGCTACGAGCTTGCGGATGTCGAACTCGTGATCTTCGACACCCATGGCGAGTCGGTCGGGCGCGGCGCCCATCCCGATAGCCTGTCGGACCGGCTGGCCTATCTCGACCCGGCCTATGCGCGGCAGGCCTTTGCGCGCGCCGGCATCCGGACGGTGCGTGAGACCAGTTTCCAGGGCAGTGACGGCTATCTGCTATTCGGCACGCCGCAGCTTGCCGGTGCCACGATCGGGCGGATCGCCGAGGCGGTTTTCGCATCACCGGAAGTGGCCGAGGATCCGATCTATGACGAGCCGGATTTCGCCAGCGAGTTCTTCCAGACGGTGCGCGAGGAGATGAACGAACTCGTCGACGATCCCGGCTATGCCGCGCTCATCGGCACCTTCGGCCCTTCGCTGCTCGACAGGACCGGCTCGCGTCCCGCCGCGCGCCAGTCGGAAGGGGCGGGGCCGACGCGCATCCGTCATCCCCGCGAACTGCGCGCCATCCCCAATAACGCCATCCTCCAGCAGCTCGGCTGGATGGCGAACAGCATGCATGGCGTCGGCCATGCTGCCTCGCGCGCGCCGGACCTTTTTCGCACCATGCGCGAGCGCTCGCAGCGCTTCGACAGGGCCTATCGGCTCGCGGCCCATGCGATGGCGCATAGCGATCTCGACGTGCTGCGCGCCTATCTCGACACGCTCGACCCCGGCAGCTGGTTCGACCGGGCGCGCCGCACGGTGAAGGAAGGGCGGCGTGAGGAATTGCTGGTCGTCGCGGAAGCGCTGTCGCGGCTGGAGCTGGCGCCGGCGCTGCGACGCCTGTTCTGGCGGCTCTCGGCCGATGCGCTGAAGCTCAAGGTCGCGGCCGACGATGTGCCGCAGATGTCGGCGCGGCTCGTGGCGCTGCATGCGCTGAGGCTAGCGGCGATGCATCGCATCTGGCTGTCCTTCGCCCATATCCCGGATTTCCGGCCGCATGCGGGCCTGACACGCGATGCGCTGATCGAGCGCTTGCTGCGCCTCGACGTGCCGGCTTCGCTCGCGCTGCTGGCGGAGATATTTCCGCGCGATCCCGATCCCACCATCGGCCTCGATTTCGGCGAGCCGCCGGGGCCGCGCGAGGGCGGCACCTATGAGGCGCTGCACCGCGACGTCTTCGCGCCGATGCTGGGGCTGTTCGCGCTGATCCGCGAGATTTCCGGGGCGATCCAACACGAGATCGGCGCGTTCGGCTGATGGCCGGTCGGGATCGGCGTTGAAACCCACGCCGATCTCACTAGTTTGACCGGCAGAGGAAACGCCGACGGGAGACGCGCCGGACATGGCCGCCACCAGCTTCGACGCCGCGGGCGCGCGGATCACGCTCTTTCGCGCGCTGCTTCAGACCATCGCTCGCCACGGCAAGGGCCGTATCGCGCTGGAAGACCCCGAGCGCCAGCCGATTACCTATGGCCGGCTCGTGCTCGGCGCGCTGGTCCTGGGGCGCAAGCTCGCCGCGCTGACGGCGCCTAAGGAGCATGTCGGCGTGCTCCTGCCCAACATGCAGGGCATGGCGGTGACGCTGTTCTCGCTTTTCGCCTATGGCCGGGTGCCGGCGCTGCTGAACTTCACGGCCGGCGTCCGCAACCTGCGCGCGGCGGCGGAGCTGGCGCAACTCAAGACCGTCGTCACCTCGCGGCGCTTCGTCGATCAGGGCAAGCTCGACGACGAGATCGCGGCCTTGGGCGAGGGGCGGCGTGTCGTCTATCTCGAAGATGTCCGTAAGGAGATCACCAGCTTCGACAAGGCGCTCGGCGCCTTGCAGAGCCTGGCGCCGGGGCTCGTCCACCGCTCCTTCGAAGCGCAGCCCGACGAGACGGCGGTGATCCTGTTCACCTCAGGCACCGAAGGCAAGCCGAAGGGCGTGGCGCTGAGCCATGCCAATATCGTCTCGAACGCAAGGCAGGTCTTCGCCCATGCGGCCGGGGCGATCTCCGAGCGGGACGTGTTCATGAATCCGCTGCCCGCCTTCCATTCCTTCGGGCTGACGGCCGGGCTGATGGTGCCGCTGCTGCACGGCATGAAGGTCGTGCTCTATCCGAGCCCGCTGCACTACAAGCAGGTGCCGAAGCTGATCGGCGACATGAAGGCGACCTTCCTGCTCGCCACCGACACCTTCCTGCAAGGTTACGCCCGCGCGGCGGAAAAGGACGACCTCGGTAGCGTGCGCTATGTCGTGGCCGGCGCCGAGCGCGTGAAGGCCGAGACCAAGCGGATGTGGGAACCCTATGGCACCACCATCCTCGAAGGCTATGGCTGCACCGAATGCTCGCCGGTGCTTGCCGTCAATACGCCCGCGGCGATCCGCGAGGGGACGGTCGGCAAGCTCCTGCCCGGCATCGAGGCGAAGCTGGAGCCGGTCGAGGGCATCCACGAGGGCGGGCGGCTCACCGTGCGCGGGCCGAACGTCATGGCCGGCTATCTCGATCCCGAGAACCCTGGCCGGATTATCCCGCCGGAAGGTGGCTGGCACGATACCGGCGATATCGTCGTGATCGAGGACGGCTTCGTCGCGATCCGCGGCCGGGCCAAGCGCTTCGCCAAGCTCGGCGGCGAGATGGTCTCGCTGGCGGCGGTCGAGACCATGATCGCCAAGGTCTGGCCGGACCAGAACCATGTCGTCGTCGCGCTGCCGGATGCGCGCAAGGGCGAGCAGCTCGTGCTCGTCACCGAGACGCCGGATGCCGACCGTGCCGCATTGCAGGAGGCGGCGAAGCAGCAGGGCTTCCCGGAACTGTGGGTGCCGCGCGCGATCCTGGTGACGCAGGCCATCCCCGTGCTCGGCAACGGCAAGATCGACTATGGCTCGACTCGGGAGCTTGCGGCCTCGCGACGGTCGCTGCTGTGAGCCCGGCTCGCTGCCTTGTGGCCACAATTGTAATTCTATTACGCCGCATGATGATTCCCGGTTCCGCCTTGGCGCTGTTGCGCGTCGCCACTCTTGCTCCCGCCCTGTCGCTGACGGGGCCGTCCGATCTCGCTGCCCAGGCGCAGACCGCGCTTTATGTCCGCCGCGACGAATGCATCGAGGCTGGCAAGTTGACGGCGGAGCAATGCGAGTTCGCCTATCGCAACGCGCGCGCCGAGTTCGAGCAGGCGGCGCCGCGCTATGGCTCGCGCGTGGCCTGCGAGCGCAATCACAAGCGCTGCGGCGCGCAGATGATCTCGGCCGGCGGCTGGGAATCCTTCGGCAAGGGCGGGGCGAGCTATGTGCCGCGCTTCATCGGTGTGCGCGTGACCGGTGAAGGCGCGGCGCGCCGGGCGCTGCCGGTGGTCGAGGGTACGGCCAAGGTCGCCTTCGCCGGGCGTTCGGTTACGGAATTGCAGGACAGGGTGGCCGGGCGGCGCGGCATCATCGGACAGGCCAGCAGCGCCGGACGCGGCGCGCAGGGCCAGGCCGGGCAGGGCTCGGCTCCGTATATCAAGCGCGGCGACCGCGACGATACGGTGCGCGTGCCGATGGAAGAGAAGAGCATCGGCTCGGACGTCAAGCCCGGCCTCTATGTCGATCCCGACGGAGTCGAGTGGTACAAGCCCGCCCGCCGGCATTGAGTGCTGTGCGTCCCGGAGGCTTGCGCCGGCCGCGCCCGCCCGCTATCGCTGTGCCGCCTGCGGACGTGGCGAAACTGGTAGACGCACGAGACTTAAAATCTTGCGCCTTCAAAGGCTTGCGGGTTCGAGTCCCGCCGTCCGCACCAGGCTGATTCTGGGTTGCGCCAGCATGTGCCGCGCGGCGGTCAGCCCTTCCTGAAGATCACGCTGAGATTGTTCGCGGGCATCTCGACGATTTCCGGCGCACCAAGGCCGTTGGCCGCGCCGAGCGCGGCTACGGCGTCCAGCTCCCGCAGGCCCCAGGCCGGGTCGCGCCCGCGCAGGCTTTCGTCGAAAGCCGCGTTGCCCGGCTCCAGCGGCCGGCCCGGCCGACGATAGGGGCCGTAGAGATAGAGCGGCTGGCCCGGCTTCAACAGGCGGCCGGCATGGCGAAACAGGCCCTCCGCCGCGGCCCAGGGCGCGATATGGATCATGTTGATGCAAAGGATCGCGTCGGCCGCTTCGAGCGGCCAGTCCGGCGCGATCGCGTCGACGACGAGCGGCGGGAGGATGTTGCTGAGGCCGGATTCGCCGGTCCAGGCCGCGATGCTCGCCACCGCATCGAGCGAGGGGTCGCTCGGCTGGAAGGTCAGGCCGGGCAGGGTGGCGGCGAAATGAACTGCGTGCTCGCCGGAGCCGGAGGCGATCTCCAGAACGAGCCCGGATGGCGGGAGAACGTCGCGTAGGACGGCGAGAATCGCATCGCGGTTACGCTGGGCCGATGGCGCGCGCAGGCGGGGATCAGCACCGGCTTGCGTGTCGGTAGTCGGCTGCCAGAAGCTAGGCTTGCTCATCATCCGCTCACAAATCTTTCGTCCGGCCCATCGCGTTGGGGCGATGTTCCGCTATAAGGGGCTAGGAAGCGGGCCGCCAGATGTCGTGGCTTTGCAGCAAGCAGGCTGGTTTTGTTAACCGAAATCCTGATCGTCGTGGCGCTGACGATCGTTAATGGACTCCTCGCCATGTCGGAACTCGCCGTGGTTTCGTCACGCCCGGCGCGCCTCAAGGTTCTCAGCGATCAGGGCAGCAAGGGCGCCGCAACCGCGATGCGCCTCGCTGAAGATCCCGGTCGCTTTCTCTCCACCGTCCAAATCGGAATCACGCTCGTCGGCGTGCTCTCGGGCGCCTTCTCCGGTGCCACGCTCGGCGCGCGCCTGTCGGAATGGCTGGGCACGCATGGTTTTTCGCCATCGGTATCGGACACGCTCGGCGTCGGCGCCGTCGTCGTCGCCATCACCTATCTCTCGCTGATCCTCGGCGAGCTCGTGCCGAAGCAGATTGCCCTGCGCGACCCCGAACGGGTGGCGGCACGGGTCGCGCCGGCGATGTGGCTGCTCTCCAAGATTGGCGCGCCTGTCGTGTTCCTGCTCGATGTCTCCGGCAAGGCGGTTCTGCGCCTGCTCGGCCAGAAGGGCGAGTCGGAGGAAAGGGTCACCGAGGAGGAGGTGCGCACCATCATCGCCGAGGCGGAGACAGCCGGCGTGCTGGAGCGTGACGAGCGCGAGATGATCGCGGGCGTGATGCGCCTTGCCGACCGCTCGGCACGGGCGTTGATGACGCCGCGCCGCGAGGTCGAGGTGATCGATCTCGAGGACAGTGCCGAAGAAATCCGCGAGCAATTGCGCGCGACGCGCCGCTCACGGCTGCCGGTGCAGGACGGCGAGGCGGATTCGATCGTCGGCGTGATCCTGGTCAAGGACCTGATCGAGTTCCTTCAGACCGGCGAGGTGAAGGACTTGCGCGCGCTGGTGCAGGAGGCCCCGATCGTAATGGATACGGCCGACTCGCTGCATGTGCTGCGCGAGATCCGCGCCAGCCGCGTGCATATGGCGCTGGTCTTCGACGAGTACGGCCATTTCGAGGGCATCATCACGCCCGGCGACGTGCTGGAAGCGATCATCGGCGCCTTCCAGGAAGAGGAGGAGGACGAGCCGGCGATCGTGACGCGCGCCGACGGCTCCTATCTCGTCGCTGGCTGGATGCAGGTCGACGAGTTCTCGCACGAGCTCGGCATCCCGATCCCGCGCGACGCCGATTTCCAGACGGTCGCCGGCTTCATCCTGGCCGAGATGAACCATCTGCCGAATGTCGGCGAGAGCTTCGACAAGGGGCATTGGCGCTTCGAGGTCGTCGATCTCGACGGCCGCCGCATCGACAAGATTCTGGTCAGCCGGATCGAGTGATATTGCGGCCGGCGTTGACGCCGGCCGCGCCCACATGGTGTAGTTGCTGCCAAGGGGTTTCATCGCGACGACCCCGTGAGGCTTCGGCCCAATGTTCGCGTCCAACTTCCTCGCTTCAGGATGGACGCAAGCCATGTCTTCCAACGAACAGATCACGGTTGCCCAGCTGTCACGGCTGGTCGGCCTGCCCGATGCCCCGGCGATCGTCGATGTCCGCATCGACGAGGATGTCGCCGCCGATCCATTCTTCGTGCCGGGCTCGGTTCGGCGCGACTATCGTACTGTCGCCGACTGGGGCGCTGAATTCGCCGGGCCGCGACGTGTGGTGGTCGTCTGCCATCGCGGCCTCAAACTCAGCGAGGGCGTCGCCGCCTGGCTGCGCCATCGTGGCATTCCTGCGGAAACTCTGGAAGGCGGGCACCAGGCCTGGCGCCAGGCCGGGCACATGGTGTTCTCGCCGGAGTGCCTGCTGCCGCTGGCCGCTGCCAGCGGCAGCGTCTGGGTGACGCGAGCGCGGCCGAAAATCGACCGCATCGCCTGCCCTTGGCTCATCCGACGCTTCATCGACCGGCAAGCGGTCTTCCTTTTCGTCGCGGCATCCGAGGTGGAGGCCGTGGCGGATCGCTTCGGGGCCACGCCCTTCGATATCGAAGGGGTGTTCTGGAGCCATCGCGGGCCGCTCTGCACCTTCGACGTGATGATCGAGGAGTTCCGGCTGGTTTCGCCGGCACTCGACCGGCTGGCGCGCATCGTGCGGGCGGCCGATACCGCGACGCTGGAGGCCGAGCCGCAGGCTGCGGGCCTGCTGGCGGCTTCGCTCGGGCTGTCGCGCATGTACAAGCACGATCTCGAACAGCTCGAGGCCGGCATGCTGCTCTACGACGCCTTCTATCGCTGGTGCCGCGATGCGGCCGAGGAAACCCATAACTGGCCGGTGCCGACGCCGGCGGGGGAGGCGCGGCGATGAATGTCGTGGAAGCGATAGCGGCTGGGCGCATGCCGACGCTAGGCGAGGCGACGCGGGTCTGGGCGCGGATCGGGTTTCTGTCCTTCGGCGGGCCGGCCGGCCAGATCGCGCTGATGCACAAGGAACTGGTCGAGGAGCGGCGCTGGATCGGCGAGGAGCGTTTCCTGCACGCGCTGAACTACTGCATGCTCCTGCCGGGCCCGGAGGCGCAGCAACTCGCCGTCTATATCGGCTGGCTGATGCATCGGACGGTCGGGGGCCTGATCGCCGGCCTGCTCTTCATCCTGCCCGGTGCGCTGGTGATGCTGGGGCTGAGCATCCTCTATGTCACCTGGCGTCATGTTCCGCTGGTCGATGGCATCTTCTTCGGCGTGAAGGCGGCCGTGCTCGCCATCGTCATCGAGGCGGGCCTGAGGATCAGTCGCAGGGCGCTCAAGAATGGGGCGATGGTCGGCGTCGCGGTGGCGGCCTTCATCGCGATCTTCCTGTTCAAGGCGCCGTTTCCTGCGATTATTCTGGCCGCTGGGCTCGTCGGCTGGCTTGGCAATCGCATCCGGCCGGACTGGTTCGGCGCGGCGGGGCGGCATGGCGCAGCCGGGCCGCCGGTCGTCGGCCTGGTCGACCGGCTGCTTTTGGAGGGGGGGCTCCCGCATGTCCGGCCCTCGGCCGGCAAGGCCATGCGCGTGCTCTCGCTCTGGCTGCCGCTCTGGCTGGCACCGGTTGCCCTGCTCTGGCTCCTAACCGGTCAGGCCAGCGTCTGGACGCAGATCGGCAGCTTCTTCAGCACAATGGCGATGGTGACCTTCGGCGGGGCCTATGCAGTCCTGGCTTATGTCGCGCAGGCGGCGGTCGATGGTTTCGGTTGGCTCACTGCCGGCGAGATGCTGGACGGGCTGGGGCTGGCTGAGACGACGCCGGGGCCGCTCATCCTCGTGCTCGAATTCGTCGGCTTCCTCGCCGCGTTCCGGGCGCCGGGCAGCCTGCCGCCGCTGGTGGCCGGCGGGCTCGGGGCGCTGATGACGGTCTGGGTGACCTTCGCGCCGTGCTTCCTCTGGATCTTTCTGGGGGCGCCCTATGTCGAGGCGCTCCGGGAGAACAAGGGACTGTCTGCCGCGCTCGGCGCGATCACCGCCGCCGTGGTCGGGGTCATCGCCAACCTGGCGCTCTGGTTCGGGCTGCATGTCCTCTTCCGCGAGGTCTCCGGCCTGTCCTTCCTCGGGATGAATCCGGAGGTGCCGGTCCTGACCTCGCTGGACTGGCGCGCGGCTGTGCTGGCGGCTGGCGCGGCCATCGCGCTTTTGCGCTTCAAGCTCGGCATGGTGCCGGTTCTCGCCGCCTGCGCGGTCGCCGGAATCCTCCTCAAAGGCGGATGGTGAATCTTAGCGGCGCGGTTCGTCCGGCTCGATGATGCGATACTCGGCGTCGATGACCTCGACGCGGTCCGGCTGGCGCGGCTGGTTGGCGAAGGGATTGGCGGGGTCGATGCCCGCCGCCTTCAGCTTGGCCTTGAGGCGCCAGACCGCGATCGCGCCGACGACCAGCACGACCGGGATCAGGATGAGCGCGAGGCTCGCGGCCAGCACGAAGAGCGCGACGCCGACGGTGAGGCTCGCCGCCATGGCGAGCCAGGCCTGCCAGCGCGGCATGGCGCGGGTGCGGCCGTTGAGCTGCTCGTAGAGATTGACGCGGATCATCTGGTTTCGGTCCCTTCCTCCGGCACAAAGATAGGGAGCGATTGCGGCTTTGACGAGATCAGGCGGCGAGCTTAGGCCGCATCCTGCCAGTCATAGAGCCAGCCATAGCGATTGCGCAGGCCGTCCGGCCCCAGCCGCTTCAGCGCGAAATCGCGGGCGATGCTGAGCGGCCAGCCCATATGGTAGTTGCGGCCGTTGCTCCGACTTTCCTCCTGCACGCGGGCGACGCGTTGGGCGCGGGCGGCGGCATAGGCGGCGAAGGCCATGGGCACGCCGGCAGCGCCCTCGCGACCGAGCGTCTCGGCGAGCAGGCGGGCGAGTACTGCCGCATCCTCGATGGCGAGCGAGGCGCCCTGGGCGAGGAAAGGCAGGATCGGGTGGGCGGCATCGCCGAGCAGCGCGACCCGGCCTTTGGCCATGGCGGCGGGCTTCCGGTCGAACAGCGACCAGACCTGCCAGCCTTCGGCTGCGCCCGTCAGCTCGCGCAGCGGCTGGGAGGCGCCAGCGAGATGCTCGGTGAGAATGCTGAGGTCGCCGTCGCGGGACCAACCCTCGCGGGCCTCCTTCGCCTGGCGGACGACGACGATGTTGATCTCCTTGCCGCCAGCGACGGGGTAATGCACCGCATGGCGGCCGGAGCCCATATGCAGCGTCACGCGCGGCTTGTCGCCGGCGCGGGCCGGCACCACGGCGCGCCAGGCCTCATAGCCGGTGAAGACCGGCGGAGACGCGTCGCCGGTGAGATCACGCACCCGCGACCACAGGCCGTCGGCACCGATCAGGCCCAGCGCTGAGAGCGTGCCGCCGACGCCGTCGCGCGCGGTGAGCTCGATCGTGACGCCGTCGGCAGTCTGGCTAACTTCGTCCACGCTGCGACCGACCATCAGGCGGATATTCGGCATGGCACGGGCAGCGTCGAGCAGCACGGTATGAAGGTCGTTGCGCTTCATCATGCGGAACGGCGTCGGCATGCGCTCCGGGCTGGAAGGCATCTCCAGCACCTGCGAGCCATCGGCCCAGCGCCGGATCATCAGGCCATGCGAGGTCACGCTGATGCGTTTCAGCGGCAGTGCCAGATCGAGCGCATCGAGCACGCGGCCGGAATTGGAGGTGACCTGCAGGCCGGCCCCGGTCTCGCCGAAGCCGGTGCGCTTCTCGACGACGGTCGCTGCGATGCCACGCCGCGCCAGCGACAGGGCCATGGTCAGGCCGCCGATGCCGGCGCCGGCGATGACGAAATGAGGAGCGGACACGGGATCGAACGCCTTCGATGATGGTGCTGGTAGACGAAGCGCGGATGCCCCTCAGAACCCGCGCGCCGGATGCAGTGGACGAGCCTCAGGCCGCCTTGGCCGAGTCCGTATAGGCGCATTCCGGCGGGATGCAGGCGGCGCCCTTCAGCGACGGCTCGTATTTGAACAGCGTCGAACAGTAGGGGCAGATGATCTCATGGTCCGCGCCCATGTCGAGGAAGACATGCGGGTGGTCGAAGGGCGGCTTGGCGCCGATGCACATGAACTCATGCGCGCCGACCTTGATGACGGGAACGCCGGGGTCGTTGTGGAAATGCGGGATGCCGGTCGCGGCCATGGTCGTCGCTCTTCGAAAGTCTGAAATTCGGCCGCAACCTATCGCGTGAACCGGCCCAGCGCCAGAGCCTTTCCGCATTTCTCCGAAACGCGAGAAGGCTCTAGCCTTTTGTTTTGTCGCATTTTCTTGACGCGAACCGGCGCCCACTTCGCTCGAAAATGCTCCAGTGCGCGATTTGCATCAGCGCCCGTCGCGCAGGCAGCCGCGCGCAAGCTCGGTCATCCGGGCGCTTTCCTGTGGCGAGAGCAGGTTGTCGAGCGCCTTCTGCCAGAGCTGTTCGCGCTTGAGGCCATCGACCGTGCAGGCGCAGACCATACGGCAGATCTCCTGCGGCACGTTGGGGCCAGAGCAGCTGCGCTGACATTCGTTCCGGAAGGCGCGTTCCTCCGGCGAGGTCGGAGCGATGACCTGCATCGACAGCATCAGCGCGCCGATGAAAAGCGGCTGGTGGACGAGATAGACCAGCAGGCTATGGCGCCCGCCCCAGGCGACGATTCGGGTGGCCTTGTTGCCCGGCCGCCAGCCGGCGAGCGCGGTGCCGGCCAGAGGCGGCAGGAGGAGGCGCGCCAGCACGATGCCGCCTAGCACGCAGCCGAACCAGGGGAAGACCGGCACGAAATCGGCCGTGTGGATCGGCGCCTGCGAGAAGCCGAGCCAGGCCGCCCAGGGCTGGTCGAAGAGCGGGTGGGCGACGACGAAGGGCAGCGCGAAGGCGAGCACTGCCGCAAGCGCGACGGCGATGATCGGCAGGCGCAGGAAGGGCAGGGCGAGCACGCTCGCAACCGCGACATGGTGGAGGATGCCGAAGAAGATGAACTCGCCGGGCATGAACCGCCAGGTGCCGAGCGTGACCAGGGCGGCCGCGCCCGCGACCATGGCGAGGCGCTTGAGATAGGCCGTGAGGTTCAGGCCCTTGCGCGTCGCGAGGACGAGGCTGAAACCGACGATGGTCAGGAAGCTGCCGGCGATGCCGCGCGCGAACAGGCGCCAGCCCGGCTCGGCGACGATGTCGGTCTCGATCAGCCGGAACATCGAGAGGTCGTAGGCGAAATGATAGACGAACATCGCCAGCAGCGCGACGCCGCGGGCGATGTCGACGATGGCGAGGCGTGACGATTCGCGAGGGGCGGGCTGGGTCATGTGGCCATCGTTCATCATGGCGGGCGCTCATACGCAAGCCGCACCATGGCGGGTACCCAAATCCGCCCGGCCATGGCAGGGAAGGGCAACCGTTCCGATGACGCGACCCGAGACCCGCATGCAGAGCTTTTCTTCCGACGGCGTGAAGATCGCCTTCATCGACATGGCGCCGACCGCTGACGAGCCCAAGCACCGCACCGTGGTGCTGGTCCACGGCTTCGCCTCCTCGCACATGATCAACTGGGTCAATACCCAGTGGACGAAGACGCTGACCCATGCCGGCTACCGCGTCGTCGCGCTCGACGATCGCGGCCATGGCGAGAGCGAGAAGCTTTACGACCCCGCCGCCTATTCCTCGCAGGTCATGGCCGAGGATGTGCGCCGATTGATGGACCATCTCGACATCCCGCGCGCGGCGGTGATGGGCTATTCGATGGGCGCGCGCATCTCGGCGTATCTGGCGCTGGCGCATCCGTGCCGGCTGGAGGCGCTGCTGCTCGGCGGGCTCGGCATCCATCTCGTCGAGGGGGTTGGTTTGCCGCTCGGCATCGCCGACGCGATGGAGGCGCCGTCGCTCGATGTCCTGACCGATCCGATGCAGCGCATGTTCCGCGCCTTTGCCGAGCAGACCAGGAGCGATCTCAAGGCGCTCGCCGCCTGCATTCGCGGCTCGCGCCAGACGTTGACCGCCGAGCAGGTCGGGCAGATTTCGATGCCTACGCTGATCAGCGTCGGCACGAAGGACGATGTGTCCGGCTCCGGGCCGGAGCTGGCGAAGCTTATTCCTGGAGCCGGATCCTTCGACATCATCGGGCGCGACCACAACCTCGCCGTCGGCGACAAGACCCACAAGCAAGCTGTCCTCGACTTTCTCGCGCGTTTATGAGAGCATGCAGGCGAATACAGGCAATCCAGAAAAGCGGGCGACGCCAATGTGTTGTCGATCTTCCCTGAAATTCTGATTCCGTTGCCTCGCTTTTAGATTCAACTTCGGTTCGGCTTGAGCTTTTGATGCGGACGCCTGCTTCAGGTCGGGCTGTCCTTCCGCTGAACCGGTCTTTCCGGAGAATAACCATGCCGTCGGGGCACTCCGTCGTGGAAGTACGCGACTTCGCAACCGGGCTCGACCGCGTCGACCCCACTTGGTCGCGCCTGCGGAACGAGGCCGAAGCCGCTGTCGCGGCCGAGCCGGCGCTCGGCACGCTGATCGTCGCCTCCGTGCTCAACCAGCCGAGCTTCGAATGCGCCGTCGCCCATCGCGTGGCGGCCCGGCTCGGCCACCCCGCCGTGACCGCCGACCTGATCGAGCAAGGCTTTGCGGAGGCCATGGCCAGCGACGAGACGATCGGCGCCGGCATGCGCGCCGACGTAATGGCCGTGCTCGACCGTGACCCCGCCTGCTACCGCGTGCTCGAGCCGGTGCTGTTCTTCAAGGGTTTCCACGCGCTGCAATGCCACCGCCTGGCGCATTGGCTCTGGAAGCGCGACCGGCGCGATTTCGCGCTCTACCTGCAGGCACGCTCCTCCGAGGTGTTCCAGACCGACATCAACCCGGGGGCGCGGATCGGCAAGGGCATCTTCCTCGACCATGCGACCGGGCTCGTCGTCGGCGAGACGGCGGTCATCGAGGACGACGTCTCGATGCTGCACGGCGTCACGCTGGGCGGTACCGGCAAGCAGGGCGGCGACCGCCATCCGAAGATCCGCAAGGGCGTGCTGATCGGCGCCGGCGCCAAGATTCTCGGCAATATCGAGGTCGGCCAGTGCAGCCGCATCGCGGCTGGTTCGGTCGTGCTCCAGCCCGTGCCGCGCAACAAGACCGTGGCGGGCGTGCCGGCCAAGGTGGTCGGGGAAGCGGGCTGTGCCGAACCTTCGCGCTCGATGGACCAGACGCTCGCCGGCGATTGCGGCGCCTATATCTGACGTGCTCAGTCGGCCGCGCCGGCGAGCCAGTCCATGATCTCGGCCCGGCGCGGATGCGCGCCGGCAGCCGTTGCGGCTGCGAGCGTCAGGCGATCGGGCGTCGGCATGGCCTGCGGGAAGGGCGCTACGAGCCTGCCCGACGCGAGATGAGGCCCTACGAGACTCATCCGCCCGATCAGGATGCCTGAACCCGACAGGCAGGCATCCAGCGCCAGGCTGTAGAGCGAGAAGGCCGGGCCGCGGCTCGGATCGATCTTCGTGCCGGGTACGGCGAAGGAGAGCCAGCGCGCCCAGTCGCTGCGCCAGACCGCATCGTGCAGCAGTGTCTGCGCGACAAGGTCGGCTGGCATCGCGAGCTTTGCAGCGAGAGCGGGCGCGCAGACCGGCAGAATCGCGTCGCCCGCCAATTGAAGCCCATCATTGGCCGGCGTAGCTTCCCGATAGAACAGCGAGAGGTCATAAGGATCGCGCTGCGGGTCCGGCGGCTCCTCCATCGCTGAGATCGAGATCTGCAGATCCGGGAATGCCGCCTGCATCGCTGGCAGGCGCGGCGAGAGCCAGAGCTGGGCGATGCAGGGTAGGGCGGCAATGGCGAGCGGCCGATGCGGCTGTGCCTCGCGCAGGACCTGCACCGCCTGACCGAGCATGTCGAAGCCGCGCGTCAGGCGCGGCAGGGCCTCGCGGGCAGCGTCGGTCAGGGCGACGCCCTGCGGCAGGCGGCGGAAGACCGCGAAACCCAGCGTCGCTTCGAGCTGCCTGATCTGCTGGGTGACGGCGCCGGCCGTGACGCCGATCTCGTCGGCGGCCTTGGCGAAGCTCTCCAGCCGTGCCGCAGCCTCGAAGGCGCGCAAGGCATTGAGCGAGGGCAGGCGCGGGCGTGGCGGCTTGACCGGCAAGGCGAGACTCCAGGTCCAGGCTGAGAATTCCTCAGTCTGCGAGCGATGAATACTCGTTTGCGCGCGGGCCGGCAAACCGCTGTTATGGCGTCAAGACATCGGGCGGATCGGGAGAACGGCGAGATGACGGCTCTGGGCAGGCGCGATTGGGTTCCGGAAGCGAGCGAGGACTATGTGCTCAAGGTCGCCGGCGAAACGGCGAGCCAGCCGCTCGAGGCCATCGCGGCGCGGATCGACGCGCTCGCGACCGAGAACCGGACGATCCACGAGCACGACTGCGTCAATCTCAACCCCGCAACCAATGTCATGAACCCGAAAGCCGAGGCTCTGCTCTCGGCGGGCATCGGTGCGCGGCCCTCGCTCGGCTATCCCGGCGACAAATACGAGATGGGGCTGGAGGCGATCGAGCAGATCGAGATCATCGCCGCCGAGCTCGCGGCCGAGGTCTTCGGCGCGAAATATGCCGAAATCCGGGTACCTTCCGGCGCCATCGCCAATCTCTACGCCTTCATGATCGCGGCGAAGGCGGGCGACTGCATTATCGCGCCGCCCGGCGAGATCGGTGGGCATGTCACCCATCACGGCGCCGGCGCGGCCGGGCTCTACGGCATCGTCACCCATCCGGCGCCGATCGATCCGGTGCGTTACACCGTCGATGTCGAGAAGCTCCGCGCCGATGCGCTGCGCCTCAAGCCGAAGCTGATCTCGATCGGCGGCAGCCTCAACCTGTTCCCGCATCCGATCCGCGAGATCCGGGCGATCGCCGACGAGATCGGGGCGATCGTGCTGTTCGATGCGGCGCATATGTCCGGCATGATCGCGGGCGATGGCTGGCAGCAGCCGCTGGAGGAGGGCGCCCATCTGATGACGATGAGCACCTACAAGAGCCTGGGCGGGCCGCCTTCGGGCCTGATCGTGACCAACGATGCCGAGATCGCCAGGAAGCTCGACGCCATCGCCTATCCCGGCCTCACCGCCAATTTCGATGCGGCGAAATCGGCTTCGCTTGCCGTCTCGCTGCTCGACTGGAAGGCCCATGGCCGCGCCTATGCGCAGGGAATGGCGAAGACGGCGAAGGTGCTGGCCGAGGCTCTGTCAGAGCGGCAGGTGCCGGTCTTCGCCCGCGACCGGGGCATGACGACGTCGCACCAGTTCGCGATCGAGGCCGCCGCTTACGGCGGCGGACAGGCGGCGGCGAAGCGGCTTCGCGCCGTCAACATCCTGTCCTGCGGCATCGGCCTGCCGTTGCCGGCCGTCGAGGGCGATGTGAACGGCCTCAGGTTGGGCACGCCGGAGATCGTCCGCTTCGGCATGACGGCGGCGGATATGCCGGAACTCGCGGGCTATATCGCCGAGGGGCTGAATGGCTCACGCCCGGCCGAGGCGGTGGCGAAGGACGTGACGGCCTTCCGTGGCAAGTTCCGGACGCTGCATTTCATGCGCTAGGAATCGTTGCCCGGCGCGAAGAAGCAGAGCAATTCGCCTGAGTCGTCGATGCAGAGGTGCCAGTGACCGTCCGGCGATTGCTTGGCCTTGTCCTGCGGGATTTCGAGCGTCAGCGGCTTCTTGCGTTCGCTCGACCACATCGGGTGCTTGCCGGGCGCGATCGTGACGATGAAGCCGCCCGTGACTTCCCGAACGGCTTCCGCCTCGATCTGGGCGCAGTCGGAATCGAGGCAGCAGTAGAACGGATAATCCCAACCTCGCGGGGCCTGATGCGCGCGCGCGACCGTCGTTCCCGCGATCAGGACAGCGGCGATCATCGAGGCAAGAACATGCATCGGCCAGCCCTCGGAATGAAGGCTGCGACCGGAAGGCGGCGAATGCGTGGCGGATATCTACGCCGTCATCCCGGGCGACCGCAGGGAGACCCGGGATCTATTCCGGAGCGAATCCGATTGAGGTTCAGGAATGGATCCCGGATCTCCGCTTCGCTCCGTCCGGGATGACCCGTGTTTCCTGAAAAAAGTGGTTCGCCTTAGCTGTTGGCCTTGCCGCCGTAGCGCTCTTCCATCTCGGCGCGCATCGCGCCGGCATCGAGCAGGCGCGAGCCGGCCATCCTGACCGAGCGGACCTTCCCATCGTCCCGCTCCAATGTGACGGTCTCGCCGGGGCTGTGGAAGCCGGAGGCCCGGACGATGCGGCCGTTGTCGGGGGCTTCGATGGCGATCTCGGCGGCATCGAGGAAGGGCGTCAGCAGGGCCGGGGCGGCGCAGAGCACGCGGTCGGCAACCGGAACCAGATCGGTCGCGCTCCAGAGCGTCCACCAGCGCCCTGTCCAGTCGCGCGTCTCGACCGAGGGGCCGCCGCGCTCTGCAAAGACCTTCAGGATATGGGCGACGCCGTCGAGCCAGGGATGGGCGAGGCCGTCGATGGCGTTGGTCAGGACGGAGATCGTCAGGCCCTGCTTCGGGATGATGGCGGTGCGGGTGATGAAGCCCTGGAAGCCGCCGGAATGGCCGACCCAGCGCCAGTCGCCCTCGCCGCCGGAAATCGTGCCGAGGCCGTAATGGCGGCCGAGGCTGGATTCGTCGTCCGGCCAGAGCCGGCGCGTCATCTCGCGGCGGCTTTTGGCCGAGAGGATGCTGCGTTCGGCATGGGGCGAGAGCTGTGCGAAGTAGCGCGCGACATCGGCGGCTGTCCCGACGAAGCCGGTGGCGGATGCCATCGCATGGCAGTGATTATCGGCGGGGATGACCATGCGCTGGCCGAGCAATTGCCTGCCGGTGTGGCCCTTCGCCATCGGCCGAGAGCCCCAGAGCCCTATATCGGCCGCGGTCTCGGTGAGGCCGACCTTGGCGGTGACCTCGGTGGTGATCCAGTCGTTGTACTCCTGCCCGGTCACAGCTTCGATGACGAGGCCGAGCAGGCCGAAGCCGTGGTTCGAGTATTTGAAGCGCTGCGAGCTGGGCAGGACCGGCGGCTTCGCGAGATCGGCGAGCAGTTCCGCCTTGCTGCAAAAGGGCTTGCGGTCGAGAAACTGTCCGGCATCGGGGCCGTCGCGGGTCAGGCCAGCGCTATTGGAGAGAACCTGGCCGACGGTGACCTTGGCGATCTCCGGGTGCAGACCGTCGATCAGGCTGCCGACCTCGTCGTCGAGCCGCAGGCGGCCCTCGTCGACGAGGCGCAGGATGCCGGCCGAGGTGAAGCTCTTGGAATGCGAGGCGATGCGGAAGCCGTGGCGAGGAGTCAGGGCCTCGCCGGTGGCGAGGTCCGCGCTGCCGAAGGCGGCTTCCAGCACGACCTCGTCGCCATCGGCGATCGCCACTGCGCAGCCCGGCTGGTCATGATGAAGGCGCTGGAAATCGAGCCAGGACGCGACATAGTCGAGGGCGGGAGCAAGCCACGGCTTCATGATCTCAGGTCCGTCACGGTTCTGGAAGAATGCGAGCATGGCACGATTCCGCCGGGAGCCGGCACCACCGGATCGATGGGGCCAGCCATGCATGTGGCGGCTGCTTTTGCTTGCCCTTCGTGGCCTGCCGTGGCATCGCTCCCGGCCAATTCGAAAGGACCCAGGACCGTGGACAAAACAGAACTCGCCAAGCTCGAAACCTATCTGCGCCGCACCTTCAACAACCACGCGATCAGCGTGCGCGCCCGGATGAAGAAGACCGACTCGGCCGAGGTCTATCTGGGCGAGGAGTTCATCGGCATCATCCATGTCGACGATGAGGACGGTGACCGCTCCTTCAACTTCACCATGGCGATCCTTGACGTCGATCTCGAGGACTGAGGCGCTCTGCCACAGCAATTGCGAGGAAGCCGGTTCGGCTTCCTCGATGCGTCAGCGGATCAGCCCGTCGAGTGTCCGCCTGACGCCTCCCAGCATCAGCGCCCAGTCGGCGATGATGGTGCGAGGGAAGCGGATGTTCACGTCCATGCCGCGATGCTGGAAGGTGATGCGGCAGGGCTCCTCAAGACCGGAGCCGGTATCGATCGGACAGCGCGCGGCGAAGCCCTTGCCGTCCGGCACGGAGACGTAGAACTCGTCGTTCTCGAAGGGCGAGCCCTTGCGGAAGCCGCGCACGACGAGGCCGCCGGGATTCGACCAGACTGTCGGCGTCAGGAAGCGGGCATAGGTTGCGAGCTGCCGGGCCGGCTCGTTGACCCGGTCGGGCGGGCTCAGTGTGATCAGCAGCCGCTTGCGGTTATCCGGCTGGGCCGGGCCGAGGTTCGGCCAATCCAGGCGCAGGCGCACCATGCCGACGAGCCTGCTCGTATCGCCATCGTCCTCGATGCCGGTGAGCTCCTTCGGGATCATCAAGGCGACTTCGCCGACGCGAGCGGGCTGCGGGGCAGCCACGGGCTCGTCGCGCAGGTGGGTGAGGTAGACCGCGAGGCCGGTCGCGAGCACACCCGCCGTCAGGATCAGCAGCATCGCTTTCAGCAAGGCGCCGTCGGCACGCGGGAGCGGGGCAGCCCGCTGCTGCAGGCGCATGCGCACCATCGAAGTGATATGAGCGGCCTGGTGGCCAGGCCGGTGATAGGGCAGCGATGCGGTCATTCCGGTGCCTTGCGATCTAGGCTCTTGTTTTTATCGCATTTTCGCTGACGCGGACCTTCGGTTCTTCACGCGAACCGGGGGCCACTTCGCTCGAAAATGCTCTAGTCGCAACCACTGAATCATCGACCGCTTAATGCGGCGTAAACCATAACCGGGCCGGTACGGTTAACCATGGGTAAACTCTGTCCTTCACAGTTCGTAAACCATACGGCAGGCTCGGGCGTCGTTCCGGTTGAGAGTCTGCGTCCGTGACCATCCAGCCTGCCTTCGTCGAGGCGCTGCAATCCCTGTTCCTCGGCTTCGCCTTCGCTGGACTGCTGGCGAGCGCGTTCGAGCTGTTCACGGCACGGCGCGCCGATTTCACGCTTCTGCAGACCGGCGGGCTTGCCGCCATCGCCAGCGTTCCGGTGGTGATCTTCAGCGCCCCCTTCCTGATCCTGCGCGACACCGTGCGCGGCCGGCAGAGCGGCGGGCGCCCGGTTTCCTTCCTCATGCTCGCGGGCATGACTGCCGGCATCTGGAGCCTGGTCTCGGGCCGCGTCATGCTTGACCTGCTGCATCTCCTCAGTGCTTGACGACAGGCGCCGCCCGCCTGCAATCCTGAGGGCTCGAACCGTCAGGACAAGCCGATGCCCCTCTATGCGCTCGATGGAACAAGGCCTGAAACCGCCGAGGCCGGCTCATGGTGGCTCGCGCCCGACGCGCATGTCATCGGCCGCGTCAGGCTGGCGGCCGGAGTCGGAATCTGGTTCGGCGCCGTGCTGCGCGGCGACAACGAGTGGATCACCATCGGCGAGGGCAGCAACCTCCAGGAAGGCTGCGTGCTCCATACCGACATGGGCTATCCGCTGACGGTAGGCGCCAATTGCACGATCGGTCATCGCGCCATCCTGCATGGCTGCACGATCGGCGAGAACAGCCTGGTCGGCATGGGCGCGACCGTGCTCAACGGCGCCAAGATCGGCCGCAACAGCCTTGTCGGCGCCAATGCGCTGGTGACCGAAAGCAAGGAATTTCCCGACAATTCGCTAATCGTCGGCTCGCCGGCGCGGGCGATACGGACGCTCGACGACAAGGCTGCGGAAGGGATCACCGCTTCGGCGAAGGCCTATGTCCAGCGCTGGCGGCAATTCGCGGCCGGGCTCGAACGGCTCGGCTGAAGCTCAAACGAAGCGGGCCGGCTTTCCGCGGAGGAAAGCCGGCCCTTGGCGAAACCCGATCCCTTGGGGACGGGTGGGTGGGGACGTGACCGAGCCTCGCCGTCCTTATCGACGCAGTCGCAATCGAGCTGCGACGGATTCCATCAACGCTGCACCGAGGCGACCGTCGGGGTCTGCGCGCCGCCGAGCGAGGTCCAGCCGGTGCGATACTGCGACTCGCGCTTGACGTAGACGTAGCCGGTCTGGCTCCAGGGCAAGATCGCATTGCGTTTGTTGTCGAGGACGAAGTCGCCGCGATCGGTGCGGATCATCAGCACGGCATGACCGGCATTCTCCTCGTCGATCACGACGGTGACGAGCATGGCGCGGCGCGGCAGGCCGGCTTCGGCCAGGCGCTTGCGTTTCAGTAGCACGTAATCCTCGCAGTCGCCCTTGCCGTCCGTGGGGATGTCCCAGCGGTCGACGACGCCCCAGTGATCCTGGTCGGTGATCGCCTCGATTTCGCGATTGGCGTTGTTGTTGACCGCGACGATCGTCTTCCAAAGCTTCGAATTCAGCTCGATCCGCTCGGCCTCGCGGGTGTCGACGCGGCATTCGGACGGCATGCGCTTGCAGAAATCCGTCCAGGCATAGGGCGCGCGGGCGTCGCCGGAGGCTTCGGCCGGGAGGCTCGCGACCGGAATACCGGCCGAACCCTGAGCCTGGGCCGTGCCTGCACCGGTCATGACGACCATGGCGGCGAGAGCGGTACCAATCAGATTGCGATGGAGTGAGAGCATGTCGTCCCCTTTCTGTCCCGGGGATGACGATGCGCGGCGGCGGATGGATTCGAACTGAAATGGAAACGTACAAATTTATGTATTCGGCCGGTGCAGTGGCCAAGTAAAGATCAGCCTCAACCTTGTTCCAAAGCGGAAGTAACGATTTGCGCTGATCGTAAAACCAAATGTTAACCGTTAATTGTTCGTTGTGTTGAAAGGGCTGATTAACTTTCGCGTTCGTTACCGTGCCGAGGCTGCCGAAAGGGCTGCTGCAGCCGCGGAAATGAGGTCGTGTCGGATCGACTGGAACGTGCGTGGTCGATGAGGGGGTATTCCCGGTCGAGCCATGCAGGAGGTGCGTCACGATGAGGGCCCCGACCATCTGGACCTATGACTGGGTTCCCGAAGGCCCCCGTGGTTTCGTGCGCGATCTCCGGCTGCGCTGGGCCTGCGAGGAGGCGGGGCTCGCCTATGACGTCCGCACGATCCCTTTCGACGGACGCGAGATCAATCATCTCGCGCGCCAGCCCTTCGGGCAGATCCCGTTCCTGGACGATGGAGCGGTGAAGCTGTTCGAGAGTGGGGCAGGGCTGCTGCACCTTGCGCGGAAGAGCGAGGCGCTGATGCCGATCGATCCGGCCGCGGAAGCGGAAGCACTGCAATGGACGCTGGCCGCGCCCAACGCGATCGAGATGGTCTCCGTGCCCTGGTGGTTCCTGACCGTCACGGGAGCCCCGACAATCCGCTGACGGGGTGGATGGGTATGCGCCTCGGCCAGCTCGAACAGGTGCTGCGCGAGCGCGAGTGGCTCGCTGCCGGCCGCTTCACGGTCGCCGGCCTTCCGGAAGGCACAGGCCGATCAGATCGCGCTGTTCGAGGCGGCGGACGTCAAGCGACGCTCTGCGAGCTGACGTTATGGAGCAAGCTGAAAGCCCGTGAAGCGGCCTTCAGAGTTCCAGGTTCTCGTCGAGCAGGTCGGCCGAGAGCGGGAAGCGGAACTCGGCCGCATAGCCGCCGTCGAAGCGGCGGACGACGCGAGCCGGCGTCGTGCCGATGCGAACCGGCGTGTTGATCGGCAGGTCGAGATCGCTGGAGAAGGCGGTGCCCGAGAGCGAGATATCGATGATGCGTACGATATGCTCGGCGCCGTCATCCAACACAAGGGTCGAGCGCGGGTTGCGCGGCACGATGCGCTCGTGGCGGCGATCCTCGGGCAGGCCGAGTTCTTCGCGATTGGCAAGCCAGGTCAGCTGGGCGGTGAATTTCTCGCGCTTGCGGCTGGTCGCCGTGATGGTCATCGCGAAACCCTCGGCCGTGGTGCGCACGCAGGCGCCCTCGATGCGGCCGAGATGTTCGAGATAGACGATGACGCGCTCGCCGGGCTTGGCCTTGGCGGGCGCGGCGAGGTGAACGCCACCGGGTGAGATGTCGATCGTCTGGCAGGGATATTCCATGCGGTTCGGCAGCATGTAGCGACCCAACAACACCACTTTCATACGGAAATGCCGCCTGCGCTCAGCAGGAAAGGCAGCCGCTCGAGGCGTTTTGAGGGCGCTCAACATCAATAACCGACCTAGATTCCTCAATAATCCTAGGCGGGTTTCGGTTAACGTATCGTTCCGGTCAGGCCCGCCCGCCCGGTAATACCACGAGACGGGGCGGTTCGGCACGGCGCGGCGTGACGGGTGGGCGTGCGGTCGCCGCAGGCCAGAGCATCCTGAGCGAGATCATCCGCATCGATTCGATGGTGTCGAGGCCGAGCCAGTCCGGTGACAGGGCAGGCGAGAGCGCGCCGAGCACACGGGCGTGGGTGCGGCCCCGGTAGCGCAGCGGCAGCAGCAGCAATTCGAGATAGATCGGCGTGCCGGTGACTGACTTGCCGGAGAGGCCGGCGACCGCGCCGGCACTCTCGTCCATCACGGTCTGGACGAGGCGGCGCATATCGCTCTGCGCCTCGACATCGGCCCAAAGCGCCGTGAACGCGCGGCCGCGCAGTTCCCTGCCGATCAGGGCGCAGAGCCGCGTGCCCGCCAGCCGGAAGACCGGGCCGATCGGCTCGTTTTCCAGCACGAAGGTATCGGCCAGGGCATGCCGCAAGGCTCCGGGCTCGATCTCGCCGCGCTCCGGCGCGGCCCGCTCGCCGCGCAGCCCGTCCCAATACTCGAAAACCAGACGTGTGCTCGCGTTCTTCATTCTGTGCCCATATCGCCCGTCTGTCTCTCCCTGGAGCGGCCCGACGTCCGAAGACGGGGCGGAACCGTTCGAAAGGAGGACGAATCAATCTCTCAGAAGATCGCTGACGCATTCGCCGTGCCGTCTTGCCACTGTCGCTTGAGTCGGGGGAGGCGGCAGGGGCGTTAGGGTTAATCAAGTCTTACGATTGTGGATGATCGTTAAAATGCGCATCAATCGCCTCGGAATTCGCGGATGCGGACAGCATGCGCAGTACGAGGTGGAGGGGGGCGTGAGCCAGCCGCTCGGCACGACCGGGCGGCCTCACAGCCGGCGAAAAAGGGGACGGCGCGAGCCGCTCCCCTTTTTCGTTGAGTCGGGCTGGTCTGCCGCTTGCGCCGTGCCGGTGCTTCGGCAAGTGTGACGGTCGCATGTCTTCCCAATATTCTCCACCGCCGCGGCGCGAGCCCGTCTTCAACCTGCCTTCCGCCGTGGTCTGGCTGCTCGTGGTCCTGGTCCTGATCCAGGCCGGCCGCTCGCTGCTGTCGGACTATGACGACTACGTGCTGATGTCCTGGCTCGCCTTCGTGCCGGCGCGCCTGACGCTTTGGCTCTCGCCGGGACGGATCGACGATGTCGTCGGCGCGATGGCGCAGCTCACTGCAGGACAGGACGTCGTCGAGCGGCTCCAGCTCGTCCGGCTGCTGCTGGCCGATGGCGGGGTCAGGCTCTGGACGGTCCTGACCTATGGCCTGCTGCACGGCTCCTGGCTGCATCTCGTCTCCAACGCGGTCTGGCTTGCGGCTTTCGGCAGCCCGGTCGCGCGGCGGCTCGGGACGGGGCGCTTCCTCAACCTGATGGCACTGGCGACGATCGGTGGCGCATTGCTGCACTGGTGGTCGCGGGATCTCGACGTGCTGCCGCTGGTCGGCGCCTCGGCGGGCATCTCGGGGGCGACGGCAGCGGCGATCCGCTTCGTCTTCGCGCCCGGCCTGCGCTTCGGCGAACTCGGCGACGATGCGGTCGTACGCGCGATCCCGGCCGAGCCGTTCGGGCAGCTCTGGCGCAATTCGCGCGCCCTGCTGTTCATCGCGGTCTGGTTCGTGACGAACATCCTGTTCGGCGCGGGGCTGGTGCCGATCTTCGGCGAGGAGACCAGCATCGCCTGGGAAGCCCATATCGGCGGCTTTGTCGTCGGACTCATGCTGTTCCCGCTGCTCGACCGGGGGCAGAAGCGCAGCTGAAGCGGATGACGGGCCCGTATTCGCTGGCTCTTCAGAACCATTTCGGAAACCTTGCCTGCGCCAAGGTCTTCGCCCACACTCATCTCATTGCGAAGCACTTCCCGAGCCGGCCCGGCATCGAGAGACTTGCCGGCCCTTGCGAAGTTCCAGCGAAACCGCGCGCCGGCAACGGCGCGCCTGCGAGGAGGGTTGGCCATGAATGTCGAGCAGTTGCTGAGCGGCAAGGGGCACGATGTGATCTCGGTGCAGCCGCATCGGACGCTGGCCGAGGCGATCCGCACGCTGAGCGAGAAGCGCATCGGCGCCGTCGTCGTCATGGGAGCGGACGGGGCGCTCGTGGGCATCCTGTCCGAACGCGACATCATCCGGGCGCTCGGCGAGTTGGGAGCCAGCGCGCTGGAGAGCGCGGTCTCGCGCTCGATGACGTCGAAGGTCGTGACCTGCCGGCCGCAGACCAGCGTCGACGAATTGATGGAGATCATGACGACCGGCCGCTTCCGCCATGTTCCGGTGGTCGAGAACGGCCGCGTCACCGGCCTCGTTTCGATCGGCGACGTGGTCAAGCACCGCGTGGCCGCGATCGAGGCCGAGAGCAAGGCTATGCGCGACTATATCGCGATGGCGTGATGGAAGCCTGTTCGCGTTTCCATTGAAGCGCGGCTCATCCCGCCGTAGCGAAGCGGAGAGCTGGGATCCATGCCTGAACCTTCACTGGAAGCGCTCCGGCATGGATCCCGGGTCAAGCCCGGGATGACCCGCGTGTTTCCATGTAAAATCCGGTAGACTCGGGCGCCGCCGGGGAGCGTCAGCTCTCGGGCGCGATATGGTTCGCCGCTACGAGGGCGGCGATATCGTCCAAGACCCGGCGCGTCGCCTGCCGGCCGAGTTCGATCGTCTCGTCGGCGCGGTGGAAATCGAACAGGCCGATGCGGCCGAGCTTCGGGCCGATCATCACGTCGGGCGGATCGCCCGCCAGCCGCGAGCGCGAGATGCGGTCCTGCGTGATGTTGAAGGCATCGATCATCACGCCCGCGAGGCCGGGGCGGTTCTCCGCCGGGCGGCCGACGATGTTGCGGACGCGCTTGGCCGCGCCGCTGATGCCGTCATACCAGCGCGGCTCCGGCTGGATACGCAATTCCGGCACGAGAGGGTCGGGGTCGGAGCTCTGATCCTGGATGGTCGTGCCGCGGCCGGTGAGGTCGCTGTTGAGGTTGACGCAGATCACGACATCGGCGCCGAGCGCGCGCGCCGCCGTCACCGGAACCGGATTGACCAGCGCGCCGTCCATCAGCCAGCGGCCGCCGAGCTTCACGGGGTCGAAGATGCCGGGCAGCGCGTAGGAGGCGGTCAGCGCCTCGACCAGCGGGCCACGGGTCAGCCAGATTTCGTGGCCGAAGCCGAGCTCGGTCGCGACGGCGACGAAGCGGTGGCTCAGATCCTCGATCCGAATGCCGTTCAGATGCTGTTCGAGCAGGCGCTTCAGGCGGCCGCCGGCGATCAGCCCGGCGCCGCCGATATGGAAATCCATCAAGCCGACGATGCGGCGCTTGGTCATGCTGGTAGCGAATTCGCTGAGCTCAGGCAATTTGCCGGCCGCAAGGCAGCCGCCGACCACGGCGCCGATCGAGGTTCCGGCGATGACATCGGGGGCGAAGCCTGCCTCGATCAGCACTTCGAGCGCACCGATATGGGCCCAGCCGCGCGCCGCGCCGCCGCCGAGCGCGAGGCCGATCTTTGGCCTGATCAGGGCGGGCTGTCCCTCGACCGGGCGCATGTCGTTCATTGCGGCACCACCTCCGCCGAGACCAAAGGCTCGCCGCGCGACACCATCCCACCGCATGGGCTCGTCCCTCCGTGGAACAAGAGGGTCTCAGAAGCCGATGAGCGAAAGATGAACGGCCAGCCTCTGGCGATTATCGCCTGTCTTTGACGAATCCGTGAAGGCATGCCGGCGGCATCACCGATGCGCGCCGGGTTCAAGCTGTCAGTCGCAGACGATCAGCGGCTTGCCGGCTTCGTTTCGCAGCGGCTTGACCCGGTAGAAGCAGGAGCAGCGACCGGTATGGCAGCAGCCGCCGTCGCCAGCGACCTTCACCTTGATCCAGATCGCATCCTGGTCGCAGTCGACCCGCATCTCGACGATGGTCTGGATCTGCCCGGAGGTCGCGCCCTTGTGCCAGAGCTCCTTGCGGGAGCGCGACCAGTACCAGGCCTCGCCGGTCTCGATCGAGCGCTTCAGCGCCTCGGCATTCATATGGGCGACCATCAGCACCGCGCCGGTATCGGCCTCCGTCACGACGACCGTGACAAGGCCGTTCGCGTCGAAGCGGGGGCTGAGCACCGTTCCCTCCTCGAGGGCGTGCTTGTCGGTCGCGGCGGGGAAGAGGGGCATGGAGGCTCCGGGGAAGGGCGGTCACGCGCCGCGCCTTGTAAGGAAATGCCGGGAGCGGCCACGGAGCCGCCAAGTCATGCAGACAGTTACTGGAAACGCGCGGTTGGAACCACCGTTGTCATTCCGGGGCTTCGCGCAGCGAAGAACCCGGAACCCACGACCGGGCGAGCGGCTTACAACCCCGCATAAAGTGTCTCACCCCATCGTGGGTTCCGGGTTCGCGCCCGTGGCGCGCCCCGGAATGACAAGATGTGGAGCGAAATCACCGCTACCCAATGTCGAACGCACCTACAGTCCCGGCGACTTCACCATCGTGAAGAAGCGGACCTGCTCGGCCGGATCGTCCCGGAAAACGCCGCGATATTGCGAGGTCATCGTCGAGGAGCCCTGCTTCTGCACGCCGCGCATCGACATGCACATATGTTCGGCCTCGACGAGGATGGCGACGCCGCGCGGCTCCAGAACCTCCTCGATCACATCGGCGATCTGGGCCGTCATCGTCTCCTGAGTCTGCAGGCGGCGGGCATAGACGTCGACGATGCGGGCGAGCTTCGACAGGCCGACCACGCCCTTCGACGGGTAATAGCCGATATGGGCCTTGCCGACGAAGGGCACCATGTGGTGCTCGCAATGCGAATAGAACGGGATGTCGCGGACGAGGACCATGTCGCGATAGCCCTCGACCTCCTCGAAGACGCGGTCGAGGATATGATGCGGGTCCTCGGCGTAGCCCTTGTAGAATTCCCTGTAGGCCTTGGCGACGCGGCGCGGTGTGTCCGTCAGGCCCTCGCGCGACGGATCGTCGCCCGCCCAGAGTAGGAGTGTGCGGACAGCGGCCTCGGCCTCTTCCTGCGTGGGCTTGCGAACCAGAAACTTGTCAGCGGAGGGGCCGATGGCCCCCTCGACGGACAAGGACTTAACCACAGGGATCATGTGGTGCCTCCCGTTGGGACGATGAAACCTCGCGAACCGGCCCTTGCAGGCTGCGGCTATCGAGGTCGGTGCGACAAGTTTGATGCCTTGCGGCGGAAGAGGTTCCCATGCCCTCCCGTTTCGCGGCGATCAAGCCTATATTGGGTCTGCGTGTCGGTCATTCCAGACCGGCGAGAGAACTGGTCATGCTGGACGACGTCTACAACAAGCGCATCCTCTCGCTTGCCGCCAACATCCCCCTGCTGCAGCGCCTGCCTTCGCCCGATGCGACGGCGCGCGCGCACTCGAAGCTATGCGGCTCGACCGTGACAGTCGATGTCACCATGGAGCGCGACGTCGTCACGAGCTTCGGTCATGAGGTGAAGGCCTGTGCGCTCGGGCAGGCCTCGTCCTCGATCATGGCGCGCCATGTCGTCGGCTCGACGGCCGAGGAGCTGCGCGCGGTGCGCGAGCAGGCCCGCGCGATCCTGAAGGACAATGCCGAGCCGCCCGAGGGCAAATGGGCGGATCTCGCCGTGCTCGTGCCGGTACGCGACTTCAAGGCGCGCCACGCCTCGACGATGCTGACTTTCGACGCGGTGGTCGATGCGATCGACCAGATCGAGGCCAAGCGGCGGGAGGCTGCCGCCTAGCCGTCTCGTCAGGGCGTCACTTTACGCCGAAGGCGACGCGGATTTCCGGTACGGTCTCGTCGAAACGCGTTTTGAAGGCCTGGTCGGCGAGGAGGGCCTTGGCGACGGCGCGCCCGACCTTGTCGCCGGCAACGAGGTCGCTCTGATAGTGGAAGCCGCAGATCAGGCGGCTCTCGCCATAGCTCTTCACCCGCTGCTCCAGCCTCTCCGAAAGTTCGGGCGCCGCGGTCTTCAGGAGTTCGGCATAGAGCGCCGCGGTCGCGGCATGGCCGGAGGGGAAGGAGGTGCCTTCCGGGCGGGCGCCGGGGCAGGGCTTGACGCGGACCTTCGCCCAGAGCTGGAACGGGCGCTGGCGGCTGGTCAGGCGGTGGACACTCTTCAGGAGGATGCCGAGTTCGACCTGTGCTTCGCGGAACAGCAGCCGAACTTCGCGATGGGTTCCGTCGATGTAGCCGGTGTCCATGCCGTTCAGGAAATTGACCAGCGCAAGGCGCTGGTCGGCGATGGCCGCTTTCTCGCGCTCGGGCGTCCGGTTCAGGGTGATATGCTGGACCTGCTCGAACTCGGCCTTGCCCTCGGGGCTGTTCTGCGCCGGCGGAAGGCCGATGATCTTGGCGATGTCGAGCTTGGCGCCGTCCAGCCAGAGCAGGTAAGGCCGTTGCTGGGCAGAGGCCGGCATGGCGAGGCCGAGACCAAGGGCCAGCCCGGCTCCGAGCAGGGCTTTGCGAACGAGGGCTTGGCGAAAGCGAGCGGCGCGCATCATGTTTCCGGTGTCGAGCAAGGGAAGCGGTTCTGATTGTGGCTGAACGAAACGAAGCAGACGATCTATTCCAGCGTCTCTTTGTTAAGCAAAGATTTTCGCTGCTGCGAAGTGTCGCGCTTTTCCCCCGAAAAGCCGCACATTTCGCCATTCGCGGCTATCAATTGAGCCTTTCCATGCTGGTCGGGCGGCATTGCCGGCATTGGCCGAGCTGCTCGGCCTATACCGACGAGGCTATCCTGCGCTTTGGATTATGGCGCGGCGGCTGGGCCGGTTTCGCGCGAATTTGCCGTTGCAACCCCTGGGGCACGAGCGGCATCGATATCGTCTGCGAGGAATTGCCGCCGCACGCATCCTGGTATAGGCCATGGTCCTATGGCCGCTGGCGCGGGACAAACGTGCCGGCGGCTTTCGATTCCGACGCCGAACCGGCCACGGGCGGCGGAACGCACCCTTCACATTCGTAGCCGGCCTAGTCTTACGGGGCTTGTATCCCCGAGTGAGCAGGATAGCGATCCATGACGATCTCCCTGACATTTCCCGATGGCGCCAAGCGCGAGTTTCCCTCCGGCATTACCGGAGTCGAGATCGCCAAGGGCATCTCTCCCTCCCTGCTGAAGCGCACCGTCGCGATGGCGCTCGACGGCACCGTCGTCGACCTCGCCGACCCGATCACTGCCGACGCCAAGATCGAGCTTTTGAACCGGGAAGACCCGCGTTCGCTCGAGCTGATCCGGCACGACACCGCTCACGTCCTCGCCGAGGCCGTGCAGGAGCTCTTTCCCGGCACGCAGGTGACGATCGGTCCCGTGATCGAGAACGGGTTCTTCTACGATTTCGCCCGCAACGAGCCCTTCACTCCGGAGGACTTTCCGGCGATCGAGAAGAAGATGCGCGAGATCATTGCGCGCGACAAACCCTTCACCAAGGACGTCTGGAGCCGCGACAAGGCCAAGGATTTCTTTGCCGCCAAGGGCGAGGCCTACAAGGTCGAGCTGGTCGATGCGATCCCCGCCGACCAGACGCTGAAGATGTATGCGCAGGGCGACTGGATCGACCTCTGCCGCGGCCCGCACATGACTTCGGTCGGCAAGGTCGGCAACGCCTTCAAGCTGATGAAGACGGCCGGCGCCTATTGGCGCGGCGACTCGAACAACGCGATGCTGACCCGCATCTACGGCACGGCCTTCGCCAAGCAGGAGGAGCTCGACGCCTATCTCAAGCAGCTCGAGGAGGCGGAGAAGCGCGACCACCGCAAGCTCGGCCGGGAGATGGATCTGTTCCACTTCCAGGAGGAGGGGCCGGGCGTCGTGTTCTGGCACTCCAAGGGCTGGCGCCTGTTCCAGGAGATCATCGCCTATATGCGCCGGCGCCTCGCTGCCGACTATGAGGAGGTGAATGCGCCGCAGATCCTCGACAAGTCGCTCTGGGAGACTTCGGGCCACTGGGGCTGGTACCAGGACAACATGTTCGCGGTGAAATCGGCTTCGGCCTTCGAGAACCCGGCCGATGCCGAGCGTGACCATCGCGTCTTCGCGCTGAAGCCGATGAACTGCCCCGGCCATGTCCAGATCTTCAAGCACGGTCTGAAGAGTTACCGCGATCTGCCGATCCGGCTTGCCGAATTCGGCAATGTCCATCGCTACGAGCCCTCGGGCGCGCTGCATGGGCTGATGCGCGTGCGCGGCTTCACGCAGGACGACGCGCATATCTTCTGCACCGAAGAGCAGCTCGCGGCCGAGTGTCTGAAGATCAACGACCTGATCCTGTCGGTCTACGAGGATTTCGGTTTCACCGAGGAGCTGGTCATCAAGCTTTCGACGCGGCCCGAGAAGCGCGTCGGCTCCGACGCGGTCTGGGACCATGCCGAGCAGGTGATGACCGGCGTGCTGGAGCGGATCGCCCAGCAGTCCGGCAACCGGATCAAGACCGAGATCAATCCGGGCGAGGGCGCCTTCTACGGGCCGAAGTTCGAATATGTCCTGCGCGACGCCATCGGCCGCGACTGGCAATGCGGCACGACGCAGGTCGACTTCAATCTGCCGGAGCGGTTCGGCGCCTTCTACATCGGCGCCGATGGCGAGAAGAAGCAGCCGGTCATGGTCCATCGCGCCATCTGCGGCTCGCTGGAGCGCTTCACCGGCATCCTGATCGAGCACCATGCCGGGCATTTCCCGCTCTGGCTGGCGCCCGAGCAGATCGTGGTCTGCCCCATCACCTCCGAGGCCGACGCCTATGCCGAGGATGTGACGATGGCCCTGATGGGGGCAGGCCTGCGCGCCCGCGCCGATCTGCGCAACGAGAAGATCTCGTACAAGGTCCGCGAGCACTCGCTGGCCAAGGTCCCGGTCATTCTCGCCGTCGGCAAGCGCGAGGCCGAGGAGAAGACCGTGACAGTCCGCCGCCTCGGCAGCCAGGCGCAGACGGTGATGACGCTCGACGAGGCGCTTGCGGCGCTCGGCCAGGAGGCGCTGGCGCCTGATCTGGTGCGCCGGAAGGCTGTCAAGGCGGGCTGAGCAGTAGCGCCGTACAGTTGTCGTTCCGGGGCGCGCCTTTTGGCGCGAACCCGGAACCCACGACTGGGTGAGCGCCTGCAACTGAGCGTCGGATGTTTCACCCAGTCGTGGGTTCCGGGTTCTTCGCTGCGCGAAGCCCCGGAATGACAGCGGTGTTAGCTCTCCCCTAGCGAATCCAGCCCTCGCCGTGGCAGATTGCCGGCAATGCTGACAGGCTCCTATCGCAAGCGGCTCGAAGCCGATCTTCCCCGCTGGGTCACTGAGGGCTGGCTTACGGCCGAGAATGCCGGCGCGATCCGGCGTTCGGTCGCGCGCGAGCAGGGCGGCATCCGCCTGCCGGCCGTGCTCGGCCTGCTTGGCGGCCTGCTGATCGCGGCGAGCGTCGCGGCCTTCGTCGCAGCGGGCTGGGAGGACATCCCGCGCCTCGTCAAGCTCGCCATGATCCTCGCGGCCATCGTGGCCTCCATCGCCTATGCGTTCCGGCTGGAGCGGCAGGGCTCTCCGCGCGGCGCTGATGCGGCCGTGACCTGCGGTGTGCTGATCTTCGGCGCGGGCTTGGCGCTGGTCGGCCAGATGTACCATTTGCCGGCGGATTGGCCCGGCGGGGCCTTGCTGGTGGCGCTCGGCGGCCTGATCGCCGCCGTCCTGATGCGCTCGAACGGCGCGCTGGCGATCGCCCTGATTGCGATCTGCGCCTGGAGCGGCGGGCGCTGGGAGGAGGCACGCAGCGGCGCCCATCTCGGCTTCTTCATCCTCTATCTGCCGGCACTGTGGCTCTCGCTGTCGCGCGACAACCGGCTGGTGCATCACCTCGTCGTGCTTGCGGCTGCCTCGTGGCTCGCGATGGCGCCGGGTTATGGGCTGTTCGACCGTTTCGATTACGGGCTCCTGGCCTATGGGCTGGCGCTTGCCGTGTTCTATGTGGCGCTGGGGGCGCTGGCGCTCGACCGGGGCCTGCCTTCGGTGCTGACCGCCTGTCTGCCCTGGGGGCTGCTCGGGCTGGTGCTGGTGCTGAACACGGAGCTGATCCGCATCCTCGATCGCGACGAGGCACGGGCAGGCCACGCCTTCCGCTTCGTCTTTCTGGCCTATGCCGTCGCCATTCCTGTCGTCGCCGTGCTGGCGGGCTTCGCTCGCGAGCGGCGTTTTGCGTGGCCGCTGGCGGCAGGGCTTGCCTTCGCCTTGCTGGTGCCCGCCCTGTTCTGGACCGGCATCGTCACCGCGATGGCCGGCAAGATCATCGTCGCGAGCCTCGTGCTGCTGGCGGCGACGGCGCTGGTGGTGGCCGGGTCAGTCGGCGGCATCCGGCGATTGGTGCTGGCCGGCTCGGTGCTGTTCGGTGTCGCGATTCTGATCCTGCTCTGGCAGACGATCGGCACGTTGCTCGACCAGTCGCTGTTCTTCCTCGTTGCGGGCGCGGCGCTGCTGGCGATCGCCTCCGGCGCACGGCGCCTCTTCGCCCGCCTCAACCCGCCTGAGAAGGAAGCGGCCTGATGCGCGCGCTTTCGGCCGATAACCTCGTCGCCAAGGTGCCGTTGGTCTGGCGCGCGCTGGCAACCGCGCTGCTGCTGGGACTCGTCCTGCTGGCGCTCGTCGAGCAAAGGGCGCGCATTTTGCGAGGCGGCACCGAGATCCGGCTGCGGAGCGTGCCGGTCGATCCGCGCGATCTCTTCCGTGGGGGTTATGTCATCCTCGCTTACCCGATCAGCACGGTCGAGGCCGAGGCAGCCGGCCAGCCGGGCTTCCAGCGCGGCGAGCGAGTCTATGTCAGCCTCGGCCGGGACGAACAGGGCTTCGCCAAGGCGACCGGCGTGACGCGCGACTGGCCCAAGGCCGGCGAGGATATCGTTGTGATCGCCGGACGCGTCACGGCGAACTCGGCCTGCGCCACCAATGCAAACGGCGATGTCGATTGCAGCGGACGGCGCAATCGCCTGCGCATCACCTACGGGCTCGAAAGCTATTTCGTGCCGCAGGGCGAGGGCAAGGCGATCGAGACCACCGACAAGGCCCGGATCGAGGTCGTCGCCGCCGTCTCGTCGTCGGGAGAGGCCGCGATCAAGCGCCTGCTGATCGACGGCAAGCCGGTCTACGCCGAGCCGCCATACTGAGGCGCACAGGCGGCTTGCGCCGCCGCACCACGACTTCTCAAAAGCGCGAGTCATCCCGGACGCAGCGAAGCGGAGATCCGGGATCCATGCCTGAACCTTCATCGGGAGCGCTCCGGCATGGATCCCGGGGCAAGCCCCGGGATGACCCGCGTATTGTCATTGAGCGTCAGACTCCGAAGGGAGGACGGCATCACGTTGCCGTGTCGGCGCCGCTTCGTCGCAACCTTGCCGCAAAGCCGCTCATGATCCGCCACACGCGCTTGTGACAACACGCCGCGTGACGCGAATCCTCTGGAGTTATATGAACGGCAGATGAACAAATTCGACAACGAACGTTCATCTTGAGAGTGGCGAGCCGGGAATATGCATCGGCTGCCGGCGTTTCGATCCTAATTTTCGGCCTGCTGAAGGACTGCGGTCCCCATGTCCTCCCAATCTTTCTTCAGGCGCTTTCTGCTTCTCGGTCGACCGGCCGTGGATGCGGCGCTGTCTGCGCCGGGGCGGGATGCGCGGATCGACGTCATCCGCGGGCTCGCCCTGCTGATCATCTTCATCAACCACATGCCGGGGAACGTGGTCTCGGCCTATATGCCGCATAATTTCGGCTTCTCGGATGCTGCCGACATCTTCGTCTTGCTGGCCGGCGTCTCGGCGACGCTCGCCTATGGCGGCCTGATCGAGCGGCGCGGTTTTCCGGTCGCGGCGCTGAAGCTCGGCGCCCGGCTCTGGACGCTCTACATCGCGCATCTGGCGGTCTTCATCATCGTCTGCGGCGTCGTCGCCACGGCGGTGACGCGGACGCAGAACCCGCTCTATATCGAGGCGATCAACATCCAGCCCTTCTTCCGCGACACGGTCGAGGCGCTGATCGGCGCGCTGACGCTGACCTACCAGCCGTCCTATCTCGACATCCTGCCGCTCTATATCGTGCTGCTGGCACTGTTCCCCGTGATCTATTACGCGGCGCGGCTGAGCCCGCTGCTGACGCTCGCCTGCTCGCTGGCGATCTGGCAGGCGGCGATCGCCTTCAATCTCAACTTGCCCAATGGCAGCGCGGGCGTGTGGTTCTTCAACCCCTTCGCCTGGCAGGTCATCTTCACTCTCGGCGTCGTGATCGGGCGGGCGGCGCAGCTTGGTATCCGCGCTCCGCGCCTGGTCTGGCTCGATGTCGCGGCGGTCGCCTTCATCGCCTTCGCCTGGGTGGTGAAGACCTCCAGCGGCAATCCGACCGGGATCGCGGCGCTGAACGACTGGTTCGATTCCGTGCAGCTCGGCTCGGACAAGACCAATCTCGCCTGGACGCGCATCCTGCATATCGGCGCGCTGGCCTGGCTGGCGATCCGCTGGCTGCCGGCAGGAGGCGTGCTGGCGAAGGCCGCGCCCGGACGCATCCTCGGGCATGCCGGGCAGAATTCGCTGCATGTCTTCTGCGCGGGGATCGTTCTCTCGATCATCGGGCAGATCGTGCTGGCGGAAACATCCTTCGATCTGGGCGTTCAGTTGCTGATATGCGCTGGTGGCGCTACAATCCTGACAGGGTTAGGGGTTTTCCTGTCGTGGTACCGTTCGATCACGAAACGCGGCGCAAGCGCCGAGTCTACCCCGGCCCGTGGCGCACCGTCGCCGCGGCCTTCCTTCTCCTCGCGCTGAATTCCGGATCGAGCGCGGCGCCGCTGCCGCCGCTCGATGCGCGCTGCCGTACGGAAGCGGCCAAGACTGCCTTCCAGCCAAGCTTGCCCCTTGCCCGCAAGGCGCTGCAGGAAACTGGCCGCCTGACCATCGTGGCGCTGGGCTCCTCGGCCACCGCCGGCTCCGGCGCGAGTGCTGACGACAAGAGCTATCCTGCCGTCCTTCAGGCCGAGTTGCGTCGGCGCCTGCCAGGCGCCGAGGTTCGGGTCGTCAACAAGGGCGTCGGCGGCCAGTCGGCCTATGACATGCTGCTGCGCATGCAAACCGATGTGATCGACGAGAAGCCCGCCATCGTGATCTGGCAGACCGTCATCAACGATGCGATCCGCGATATCGGCGAGGACAAGCTCGGGAAGATTCTGCGCAAGGGCGTGAGCAAAGCCCGCTCGGCCGGGGTTGAGATGATCCTGATGGACCTGCCCTGGCTGCCACGCGAAGGGCGCTACCCGCACTACGACGATTACCGCGCCGTGCTGACGAAGACGGCGCAGGACCAGGGCATCTCGCTGTTCCCGCGCTATGCGATGATGAAGGGCTGGTCGAATTCCCGCCAGTTCACGCCGGAGGAACTCGTCGGCATGGATGGCTTGCATCTGGTCGATGCCGGCTATCGCTGCCTGGCGTTGCGGCTGGCCGACGGGATCGTCGCCGGTATCGGACCGGTCAGGATCGAGGCGGCCGGTGCCGCGAAGCCGACGAACTGAGGGCCCTTGTCATTCCGGGGCTTTGCGTAGCGAAGAACCCGGAATCCATGAACACGGCGTTCCCGTCATGGTCGGGCTTGTCCCGACCATCCACGTCTTCCTTAATCGAAGGTCGTGTTCAAGACGTGGATGCTCGCCACAAGGGCGAGCATGACGAACTGGAAGCAGGTCGTGTTCATGGGTTCCGGGTTCGCGCCTGTGGCGCGCCACGGAATGACAACGGGGGCGCGAAGCGGCTGTCGGCTTACTTCGCCAAAACCTCGATATCGCGGTCGCTGCCCGACTCGACCTTGAAGTCGCGCGAATAGACCTGCCCCTCCTGCCGGGCGATCAGGACATAGTCGCCTTCCGCCAGGATAACCTGCGGGAAGGCGCCGATCGCCTCGCGGATCACGTCGCCGCCCGGCGTCAGCACGCTGAAGGCGGTACCGGCGAAGGCCTCGCCGCCGGCACTGGCAACGAGCTTCAGCGTCACCTTGGCGGCGCGATGATGCAGCGTCGCATCCGTGACCTTGCCGGTCTCGACCTTCACATCGGCGCGCTGGATCGCGTTGGAATCGCCATAGGTCGAGACGACGTGATAGGTGCCCTCCGGCAGGCGGATGATTTCGCCCGCCTTGGCGCCGCTGGTGATCAGCCGGCCTTCGGAATTGCCCTGCAGGGGCACGAAGACCGAGAAGGAGAGCAAGGGAGCCGGGATCGGCGCATCGCCGATCGAGCCGGCGAGCGAGAGCGCCCCCGCGCTGATCTGAACCTGATCGCGCAGGCCCTGCTGACCGAGGCTGACGCGCTTGGTGCCGCTGGCGAAGCCATAGCCGGCATGGATGACGTAGTTGCCTGATGGCAGCGAGAAGGCCGGCTCCGGCTCGGAGGAGCGCGCGACGATCCGGGACGAGGTGCCGTCAGCGCTTTCGCTGAGGACCCGCCAGTTCAGCCCGGAACGGATCGGCTTGCGATCGGCGGCGAACTGGGCGGAGACGGAGAGCCGCGCCAGGCCGTTCGGCGCAACCGGCTGACCTTGCAGAGGGGCGGGGGCCGGAGCATCGGCGCCTGGGCCGGGATCGACAGCCTGGGCACCGGCGAGGGTAGGTGCAAGCAGGACGGCCATGGCGAAGGCGACCCTGATGAGGCGGTGGCCAGCTTCAAAAACGTCTGTTTTTTTGTTGTGTCGTATTTTCTTCACGCGAACCGGTGTCCACTTTGCTTGAAAATGCTCCAATTCAAGCATGCTTTTCGTCCTCGGCGGCTCTGCAGCGATGTATGAGCAGGCCCGCTTGTCCTCATCATGGCGAAGGAATAGGTCAATTCCAAAGCCACCGTCCGGATGTTTCATGACCGATACGCTCTCTCTGCTCAAGCTGCGTCGCTCCGTGCCGCCGCAGTTCCTCACGGCTCCCGGCCCCGACGGCGCTCAGCTCGACGAATTGCTCGCCATCGCCGCGCGCGTGCCCGACCATGGCAAGCTCGCGCCCTGGCGCTTCATCGTCTTCAAGGGCGCGGCCCGCGAGGAAGCGGCGGAGATCGTCGCGCGCATCTACCGCGAGAAGAGCCCGCAGGCGAGCGAGGATCAGGTCGAGTTCGAGCGCAAGCGCCTGCTGCACGCACCGGTCATCGTCGCCGTGGTTTCGCGGGCACGCGAGCACGCCAAGATTCCGCTCTGGGAGCAGGAGCTTTCGGCCGGCGCGGTCTGCATGAACATGCTCGTCGCCGCCTATGCCATGGGCTATGCCGGCTCCTGGCTGACCAACTGGTTCTCCTTCGACCGGCAGGTGCTCAGCGCCTTCGGGCTGGCCGAAGACGAGCGCATGGCCGGCTTCGTCCATCTCGGCACCCCGACGGCGCCGATCACGGATCGCGACCGGCCGGTGATGGCCGATATCGTCAGCTATTACGGGACCTGACGCGATGATCTATTCGGCCACGAAAGAGGATCTCGGCTTCGCGCATGATCCGTTCAAGGCGATCGTCACGCCGCGGCCGATCGGCTGGATCACGGCGCTGAGCGCCAAGGGCGAGGTCAATCTCTCGCCCTACAGCTTCTTCAACGCGATCTCGTCGCGGCCGAACATCGTGATGTTCTCCTCGGAAAACAAGAAGGACGCCGTCGCCTTCGTCGAGGAGACCGGCGAGTTTACCTGCTCGCTGGTGACCAAGGCCTTGGCGCAGCCGATGAACCTGACCTCGGCGCCGCTGCCGCGCGGCGAGAGCGAGTACGCTCATGCCGGGCTGGAGATGGCCCCGTCGCGCTTCGTCAAACCGCCGCGCGTCGCCGGCACGCCGGCGGCGCTCGAATGCAAGCTGCTTTCGGTCCAGCAGTTGCACGATGTTGACGGCAACGCCGTGCCGCGCTGGATGGTGCTGGGACAGGTCGTCGGCATCTTCATCGACGACGCCTTCGTCAAGGACGGGCGCTTCGACACGGCCGGCGCCAACCCGATCGCGCGCTGCGGCTATGCCGATTATGCCGAGGTGACGAGCCTGTTCTCGATCACCCGCCCGGCCGGCGGATAAGCTGTGCATTTGCACATCGCCTGCGCAGGGATCGCCTCGACTCGATAATACGCAGCATGCGACATGCCCTTGGGATAGGGGACGGGCCGAATGCAATCATCTTTCCAAGCCGCCGCGCTGGCGGCTTTTTTCGTGTCGAGCCTTGGCGCTTGCGTACCGCGCTACTCGTCCATCGAGGTCGCCGACATGTTGTCGAAAGGCTCGGTGGAGGTTGAGGCCAATACCAGCCGCAATGCCGTGAATGTCGTCACAAGAGGACAAACTGCCGGCACCGCGATCATGAACGGCAATGGCGGTATTGCCGGTGTCCTGATCGGTGCGGCCATCGTCGCGGCATCGGCCGAGCCCGATATCCTCAACACCGGAAACGTAACCCAGCCGATCGCAGATGGGCTTCGGAAGAAATTCCGCCGGCCTGATGCATCGGCCCAGAATTTCTACAAAGTCCTGGTCGCTGGCGGCGGAAGCCTGACACCCGCGACGGGGGATCATTTCCAGCTGACCTACACCGTCGGGATGAACATCACGAACATCAAGACGCAAGAAGTCGTGATGATCCAGTCCTGCGCGGAAACGGAAGCATCCACAATGCCGCTGGCGAAGTGGCGCGAGTCCGTCCCGTTGATTCTGACCTTGCGCGGCCGAACCGCCGCGACGTGCTCAGCCAAATTCGGGGCGGCCCTGTCGCTTTGATGGATCCACGGCGGCCCCGTTGCGTTTCGGGAAGCCGCTGCGCATCGTCGGCATTTGCATAGACGATGCTTCGTGGGGGAGGCGCTTCGGCCCGGTCGGCCTCAGCCCGTCAGCGGCTTGGCGTGGTAGTCGCCGAATTCCGCCAGCGCCTTGTTGATCGCCTCGGCCTCGAGCTTGATGCCTTCCGGCAAGGTCAGGCGTGGCGGATCGAGCGTTACCGTGGCGCCCGGAACCAACGCCGTGGCGGCGCGCTGGACGCGTGAGGCGCAGCCACCGCAATGCATGCCCGACACCTCGAAAACCTGAGTCATTCGAATCGTCTCCGGCGGTTCATTCAGCCAGTTTGCGAGCTCGTGCGACGAGCCGCTGTGCCTTGATCAGATGGGGGCGGTCCAGCATTTCGCCATCGAGCCCGATGACGCCGGCGCCGGGATTGGCCTCGAACAGCGCGATGATCTGCTGGGCCTTGGCGAGGGCTGCCGGCGAAGGCGCGAAGATCTCGTTGATGACCGGGACCTGCGCCGGGTGGATCCCCATCTTGCCGGTGAAGCCGTCGCGGCGCGCGGCGAGACATTCGGCCCGGAAGCCGGCATCGTCGCGGAAATTGGTGAAGACCGTGTCGATCGCGTCGATCTGCGCCGCGGTCGCTGCGAAGAGCGTCAGCGCGCGGGCGAGGCGGTAGGGATCGGTGTAGGAGCCGTCCTCCAACCGGTTGGTTTCGGCGCCGAGATCGGCCGAGAGGTCTTCCGCTCCCCAGGTCAGCGCCATCAGGCGATGCGAGGAGCGACTATAGCTGCCGAGCCCGAAGAGGGCCTTGCCGGTCTCGGTGCCGATCGGGAGAATGCGCGTCATCCCGTCCGGCAGGTCGGATTCGGCCTCGCGCACGGCGATCTTGGCGGCGAGATGGCCGACATCGGTGCCGCCCTCCGATTTCGGCAGCATGATCGCATCCGGCGCGCCCGGCATCACTGCGTCGAGATCGGCATCGCTCATGCCGGTGGTCAGGCCGTTGATGCGGACGATCAGCAGGGGGCGCTTAGGCAAGGCGCGGGTGGCTTCGAGGAAGGCGCGGGTGATCTCGCGCGCCTGCGGCTTGCCGTCGAGCGCGACGGAATCCTCGAGGTCCAGGATCAGCGCATCGGCGCCGCAATCCAGGCCCTTCTGCTGCTTCTTCGGGCTGTCGCCCGGCACGAACAGGAGCGAGCGCATGGATCAGACCGCGACCGTCTCGGGGGCCGGACGCTTGCGCATGAAGGCCTGGCGGCGGCACTGGGCGACCAATGTGCCGTCCTGCTTGTAGGCCCTGTGCACGAACTCGACGATGCCGGCATCGGGCCGCGAACGCGACTCGCGCTTCGCCGCGATCTCGGTGGTGCAGTTGATGGTGTCGCCCTCGAAGAGCGGAGCGGGGAAGAGCACGTCGGTCATGCCGAGATTGCCGATGGTGGTGCCGACCGTGGTGTCGTTGACGGAGATGCCGATCATCAGGCCGAGCGTGAACAGCGAGTTCATCAGCGGCTTGCCCCATTCGGTCTCGGTCGCACAGAAATGCGCATCGATATGAAGGGGTTGCGGGTTGAGCGTCATGTTGGAGAACAGCATGTTGTCCATCTGCGTGACGGTGCGGGTCAGGCCGTGCTCGATGACCGCGCCGACCTGGAAATCCTCGAAATAGATCCCGCCACGCTTGTGACGCACCACATCCGCCATAGACGCCTCCGTCCTCATCATGCCGGCTGCTGAGCCGGAGCCAGAAGTCGTAGAGTGACCTCCGCCGGGAGGAAAGCGGAAAGCGCGAGCGCGCCCCTGTGCGGGGCCGATCTTAACGGTTCGCTTACCATAATGGAGGAGTTTCTTAAGCGTGCCCGAGCACTGCGCGCGGGCCGCTGCCGAAGGTCTCGATGTTCCTCTTCACCACGCCGCAGAGCCAGAGCCGCGAAACGCAGCCAGCGAACCCGGTCGTCAGCGCCATCCGTCAGGGTGCGGAGCGGACGGGGGCGGGGTTCGACTATCTGCTCAAGACGGCGCAGCGGGAATCGTCGCTGGAGCCGACGGCCAAGGCGAGCACATCGAGCGCCACGGGGCTTTTCCAGTTCATCGAGCAGACCTGGCTCGCCATGGTCAAGCAGGAAGGGCCGAAGCAGGGCCTCTCGCAATATGCCGACGCGATCACCGAGAGCGGCGGGCGCCTGAGCGTCTCCGACCCGGCCGCGCGCGAGAAGATACTTCAGCTGCGCAACGATCCGCAGGTCGCGGCCGTGATGGCCGGCGCGCTGACCCAGAAGAACCGCGACCAGCTTGCCTCGAGCCTCGGCCGTCAGCCGCAGGCCGGCGAACTCTATATGGCTCATGTGTTGGGTGCGCGCGGCGCGTCAGACCTGATCCGCGCTGCCGCGAGCGATCCCAGCCGTGTTGCGGCGCGGGATTTCCCGGAGGCCGCCGCTGCCAATCGCGGCATTTTCTACGACAAGGCCGGCCGCGCGCGCAGCGCGCAGGAGGTCTATGGGGTGCTGGCGGCCAGCCATGCCAGCACGCAGGTTGCCGCCAAGGTGGCGCCGAACGCGCAACAAGCGGGGCAGGATGAGATTCCGGTCGCCGAGATCGCGGCGGCGCTGCGGCCCGAGCGCGCCAAGGGGCTTGTCGGCCTGTTCTCGACCGGCGGTTCGCGCGAACCGGTCTCGAAGGCGGTCGCCAATCTCTGGACGACACCGCCTCGGGGCGGCACTCGTATGGCCTCGCTCGAAGGCGGCGAGCGCTATTTCCCGCGCAGCGGGCAGAGCGAAGGCACGATGTCCGACGCGAGCCCAGCGGCGAGCGGATCGATCGTCAGTTCTCCGGCCAAGGCGGTCAACGCGCCGCTGCCGCCGTCGCGACCGAGCGACCTGTCCCAGCCCGATCTCGTTGCCGCGCAGCCGGCGGGCAAGCGCCGCAACGGGCCGCTCGACCTGTCTTCCTTCATGATTCAGCGGAGCGGAACATGATCGTTCGGCGCTTCCTGCTCTGGGCCCGGACCGCGCCTGCCGAGGCTCGCGCGAGCGGTGCCGCCAGCCTGGCGGGCGCCTATCTGCGCTCCGGCATGTCCGACGAGGACCGGCACGAGGCCGAGACCGCGCTGATGGCGCTGATCGACGATCCCTCGCCGCTGGTGCGCCGGGCGATCGCTGAAGAGATGGCGCCTTCGATGCGCACGCCGCGCAATCTCGCGCTTAGCCTGATCGCCGAGCAGAGCGATGTCGCGGCCCTCGTCCTGGCGCATTCGCCCGTGCTGACCGAGGCCGATCTGGTCGATGCCGCCGCGATCGGCGACACGCTCGCCCAGAAGGCCATCGCCATGCGTCGCTGCCTGCCGGTCGGCGTCTGTGCGGCGCTGGCCGAAGTCGGCTGCGTGGAGGCGCTCGTCACGCTTGCCGGAAACCGCACGGCCGAGATTCCCGATTTCTCGCTCGAACGCATGATCGAGCGCCATGGCGATAATGGTGCCCTGCGCGAGGCCCTGCTCGAACGCGTCGATCTGCCGGGCGGCCTGCGGCAGACCATCGCCGCCAAGGTCTCCGACACTCTGGCGAATTTCGTCTCTGGTTGCGGCTGGCTGACGCCGGAACGCAGCGCCCGGCTGGCGCGCGAATCGACCGAGCGGGTCGCGGTCGCACTCGCCGCCGGCGGAGAATCCAGCGATGCGCCGGCTATCGTCGAGGTGCTCAGGGTCACCGGCCGGCTGACCTCGGGGTTGATCCTGCGCTCCCTGCTCAGCGGCGAGCCGGCTTTGGCCGAGGCTGCTTTCGTTTCACTGTCCGGCTTGCCGGAGGAGCGCGTCGCGGCCTTGCTGCGCGACAAGCGCGGCGCGGGACTCAAGGCGCTCTGCCGCAAGGCCGGGCTGCCGGCTCCATTGGAGCCGGCATTTTCCGCCGCCATCCTTGCCCTCAATGCGCGCGGCTTCGACCGTGGCGGGGCCGGTAACGGCATCGACCGCGGGCTTCTGCGCGCGGTGCTGATCGCCTGCGAGCGACTGGAAGGACCGGAGGTCGACGGGCTGATGGGCCTGTTGCGCCGCATGGACGCCGAGGCCGCCCGGGAGGAGGCGCGCAGCCTGGCGGATTCGCTGGCCGACGATGCCGCGCTCGCGCTGCTGGTCGAGGCGGACCCGTCCTTCCTGATCGAACTCGCCGAGAGCGATCTGCGCGACGCCGCCTGAGCGCGGACTGCTTCAGTACCCGAACTGCTCGCGCAGGATGCGTTCGTCCAGGCTGTGGCCGGGATCGTGCAGCATGACCAGATCGACATCGCGATCGATCTCGATCGAGACGGAGCTGACCTCGTCGATCTGGGTGTGATCGGCGACGGCGCTGACGGGCCGCTTCTCGGCTTCCAGCACCTCGATGAAGACCTTGGCGTGGTCCGGCAGCAGGGCGCCGCGCCAACGCCGCGGCCGGAAGGCCGAGATCGGCGTCAGCGCGAGCAGTGGCGCGTCGAGCGGCAGGATCGGGCCGTTGGCCGAGAGGTTATAGGCGGTGGAGCCGGCGGGCGTCGCCAGCAGGAGGCCATCGGCGGTCAGCTCGGACAGGCGCACCTGGCCATCGACCGAGATGCGCAGCTTCGCGGCCTGATAGGAGCGGCGCAGCAGCGAGACTTCGTTGATCGCCTTGGCTTGCACGGTCGCGCCGTTGCGGTCCGTGGCCTGCATCGACAAGGGATGCACGATGCTGCGCTGGGCGGCGTCGAGCCTTTTGGTCAGGCCGCGCTCCTTGAACTCGTTCATCAGGAAGCCGACCGAGCCACGGTTCATGCCGTAGATCGGCTTGCCGGTGCCGAGGAAGCGATGGAGCGTCTGCAGCATCAACCCGTCGCCGCCGAGCGCGACCACGACATCGGCTGCGGCCGGATCGGCATTGCCGTAGCGCTCGACGAGCTTGTCGAGCGCCGTCTGCGCTTCAGGAGTGTCGCTGGCGACGAAGGAGATCGCGCCGAATCGTTCGGTCATAGCGTGTCCTGAAACGGCAGGCCCTGCGGTGTCGGGGCAGGCTTACCATGACCGGACCTCCGGCCGCGAGGCCGAACGCCCAAGAAAAAGGCCGGGCGAGATGCCCGGCCTCGATGCGAAACAATCAGGACGGTCGGTCAGATCGCCGTGCTCCACTGCACGGGCACCATCTCGAAGCCGTTGCCGTCCTTGGCGATGAAGCCCGTCGCCGGGAAGGGCGCGTGATAGAAGGCGACCTGCATGCGCTCGGCCGAGACCATGTCGAGCAGCTTGCGCCGCGTCGCCGCCGCCTGCGGGCCGTCCATGTCGAACACCGCCGACCAGTCGGGATTGCGCACGAAGAGAGCGGGATGGTTGGTCGTGTCCGACATGATCATCAGCTTGCCGTTGCCGGAGCTCAGCGCGAAGACCGTGTGGCCGGGCGTGTGGCCGGGGGCCGCGACCGGGGTCAGGCCGGGCAGGAGTTCCTTGCCCGGCTCGAACTGCTTCACGTCCTTGGCTAAGGGTGCGAAGACGCGGCGCACGCCGGCGAAGGCGCCCTTCATGCCGTCGGGGGCGGCATTCATCCTGGCGTCGTCCATCCAGAAGGCCCATTCGGCCGCCGGCACCATCACCTCGGCGTTGGGGAATACGGCCGTGCCGTCCTTCAGGCGGAAGCCGTTGATATGGTCGCCGTGGAAATGGCTGAAGACGACGCTGGAGACGTCCTTCGGATCGAAGCCGGCGGCCTTGAAGTTCGCCATCCAGGTGCCGGAGGTCGGCGCGCCGGAATCGCCGTTGCCGGTGTCGACCAGGGTGAGTTTGCCGCCATGCTGGATCGCCAGCGTGGTGAAGGTGATGTTGAGCGCGTCCTGCGGCAGGAAGGCCTGCTCCATCGCCTTCTTGACGTCGGCGAGTTCGGCATTGCGGACGAAGCCTTCGAGCGGGCGCCTGCCGAAGCCGTCATTGATCGCAGTCAGCGTGATGTCGCCGATCTTGTAGCGGTAGAAGCCGGGAGCCTGATTCGCGGGAACTCCTTGTGCCTGGGCCGGGCTGATGCCGGGCAGATCGAGTGTCGCAGCCGCAACGAGCGCGCCGGCGCCGACAAGGGCGGCACGGCGCGAGAATTCTATATCCTGCATGATCTGTTCTCCCCTCGGGTGGCAGGCAGACTAGCGACGGTCATCCTGCTTTCAACCGCGAGGGCTTGCCGGAAGGTCAAGTTTCCGTGAGGCCGGAATCCGGGGCAGCCGGATCGCGCCGCGCCAGCGCGCGCAGCATCGCGGCGCAGAGCGCGAGCGAACCCATGACACCCTGACCGGAACAGTCTGCGACGAGCGCCTGGAAGGCCAGAGTTTCCTCGTTCGCAAGGCATTGCAGGCTCCAGCTCCAGCCGGGCGCCTTCTGCCGCAACAGCGAGACGGCGATGTCGATATCGGCGCTGACGGTGCCGAGCGTCTTCCAAAACGAGCCGTGCTGGTAGATACCGCCCGCCGGCGTGCGCCGGTTGACCAGCTGCGCCGGCTTGCGCCGGACGACGAAGCCCAGTGCCTCGTAGATATCGGCATCGAGCTCGCGGTTCGGCTTGCTGGAAGCCTCGCAGCGGGCCGCGAGCGCAAGAAGTTGTGTCCGGTCGTCCATTCCGGTCCGTCGGTCCAACGAAGGGGTCGGTGCGCGGCATGCCGGCATCGCGAGCTGCGACTTCTAGCCATGATCGCGCCTGCCCGCCAGCCATGGAATGGACCACGGGCCGACAGGACACCTCAAGGGCCTATGACGACGCCTCTGGCATGACCGCCCGGCACGCGGCAGGAGCAGCCGATCCCGAGCGGTGCAGGTTCATAGAGCGTGCAGATCTTGACCGGCGTGCTGCACATTCCGCCTTCCGCGGCCGGCACCACCTCATAGGCCGGATAGACGGGATAGCTGGGGTAGACGGGGTAGGCCGGATAGGTCGCGATCGCACCGAGCGTGGCTGCGGCGGCCAGGCCCGTGGCTGCGCCCCAATAGGGATAGCCGCCACGATAACCGCGATAGGGATAACGGCCGGCGTGACGCCAGCCCCAACTGCCGCCATACCAGCCGGCGCGGATATGTTGTCGATAGGCGGGAAATGCCGGCCGCATGCCGTACGGCCTCGTGCCAATGCCGCGCGCATGGAAACCGCCATGCCGGAAGCCGGCACCGCCGAAATGCGGTTGCGCGCATGCCGCGAGGCCGGTGGCCAGAAGCAGCGGTGTTACGGATGCCGTGACGAGAAGAAGGCTACGCATGCGAACCTCCCTGGAGAACCGCGTTTCGCCCTACCGAAGGAAACGAGGTGCGATACAGAAGGTTCCGCAGGCGAAGCGCGGTTCAGTCGTCGAACCAGGACGATACGCTCTTGCAGCGATAGCCGACGAAACAGGACTGGGTATCGGCACTCGGCACGAAGGCCGGGTCGAGCCCTTCATTGACCTGGCAGAAATTGCGATCGCGCACAAAGCGATCATAGGTATAGCCGCCCGTCCCGAGAACGATCGCGCCGTTGACCTGGACATCGCGCTGGCTCGCCGCGCAGGGCCTCGAAACGGTCGAGGGGCGCGTTTGCGCTGCCGCGATTCCCGCGGGAAGCAGAAGGGCTAACGTGAGGACGATGGCTTTCATGGAAGCCTCCCGAGCTGAGCCAGACACATAACGATGCGGCTCGCCAAACGTTCCCGGAGCGGTTGATCTGTCAAGGCGGTTCCTCGGTGCGGCCGTGCCATTCGGCGCATGGCGCCGCCTCATTCCGGCCTTGGCGCCCGTCTTGTCTCGGCGCTCGCCGATTCTCTCTGGAAGGCACCGTCCATGAAACGAGCGTTGATCGCCGTGCTCGGCCCCCTCATCGCGCTGCCCGTAGCGGCACAACCGCTGCAGCTGCCGGAGCGCAAGCCCGGACTGTGGGAAACCAAATCGACGGGCAGTGACGGCGAAACCACCGCCAAGCAATGCGTCGGGCCGGGAACCGATCAGTCGGCCGTCGGGGGCCTGGCTGCCGGCGCCTGCTCGAAGATGCTGGTGACCAAGACGGCCACGGGCTACGCCGTCGAGACGGAATGCACGATCGGCCAGATCAAGGCTTCCGGCGCCAGCGTCATCACCGGCGATTTCCAGACGACCGTCCGGACCGAAGGGACGACGAAGATCAGCGGCATGCCCGGACAATCCGCTCCGGTGGAGCGCAAGCTCGTGGTCGAGGCGAAGCGCCTTGGCGAATGCGCGACCGGCCAGAAGCCCGGCGACATCATCATGCCCGACGGCAAGGTGATCTCGATGCCGTCGGCGAAGCCTGCTCCGTAGGAGCCGGTCGCGCGCAGGACTGCCCATCGGCGCGGGGTTTTCCTGAACCGAAACCGAGGAGGGGCCATCCACCCGGCGTGGGGGATGGAGATGGTGCCGGCGGAGAGGATCGAACTCCCGACCTTCGGTTTACAAAACCGCTGCACTACCGCTGTGCTACGCCGGCGCCGCTGGCTGGTTGGCCAGAAGGCCGCCGCCGAGATCTTCTCTTCGGCGGCGATGCCGTAGCGGTTACCAGCCGATGGCCGCCAGAGCAAGCACCTCCGCCATGGCCGCAAGGCTGTCACGGTGCGGCATACACGGGCGACGGCGCCGTGCAGACTGTTCGAATATCGGACTGATTACGTCACCCGGCGGGCATTTCAGCTCACCGAGCGGATGATCTCGCGGTAGGCCGCCTCGGGAAAGGCCTTGAGGGTCTCCGCACGGACGTTGCCCATCATCGCGAGCTGCAGGCAGAACCGCGCCTGGACCGCGTCGTCGGGCGCCTCGCAGACGATCACCATGTCGTACTTGCCCATGGTCATGAAGAACGCCTTGAGGTCTCCGCCCATGTCCTTGAGCGCCTGCTTCGCCGCATCGAGGCGGTTCGGCGAGGCTTTGACGTTGCGGGCGCCTTGATCGGTCCAATTGGCAAGCATGATGTAGGTTGTCATCGCGCCACTCCCTGAAACCGGCCCGGCCTGTTTGTCGGACGCATCTGACGGTGGCAGGTCGTCACCGCGGGTGCGGGCAGGCTTTGGCTCGATACCGGGCCTTGGCGGGCAGAATAACACGGCAGGAGCGGGCGGACGGGCCTGGGTAAAGAAAAAGCCCCGCCTGACCAGGCGGGGCTCCTCGACGATGCTGGCCGTTGAGGCTCAGTTGTTCTCGTAGGTCATGATGTCGCGATCCTTGGTCTCCGGCACGAAGAGCATGCCGATCACGAAGGTCATGAGCGCGATCACGATTGGGTACCAGAGGCCGTAGTAGATGTCGCCGGTACCGGCCACCATCGCGAAGGAGGTGGCGGGCAGGAGACCGCCGAACCAGCCGTTGCCGATGTGATAGGGCAGCGACATGCCGGTGTAGCGGATGCGGGTCGGGAAGAGCTCGACCAGCGCGGCCGCGATCGGGCCGTAGACCATCGTCACATAGATGACGAGCACGGTCAGGATCGCGATGATCGTCAGCGACTGCGCGTTGAACAGGGCGTTGACGAAGCCGGTCTTGACGATGCGAGCGTCGCCCGCGGCCGGATAACCGGCTGCAACCGCTTCCTTGGCGAGGTTCGCCGCAAAGGTCGCGTCGATCGCGAGATCCTTGCCGTTGACCGTCACCTTGGCCGGGGTGCCGGCCGGGGCCGGGGTCTGCGTGTAGACGATCGCCTGGGTCGCCAGCGTGCGGCGGGCGATGTCGCAGGGCTGGGTGAAGGTGCGCACGCCGACCGGATCGAAGACCGAGCCGCAGGTGGCGGGATCGGCGACGACCTGGACCTTGACGTTCTCGTGCGCAGCGGCGAGGCCCGGGTTGGCGGCCTTGGTGAGGGCGCCGAACAGCGGGAAATAGGTCAGCGCCGCGATCAGGCAGCCGGCCAGGATGATCGGCTTGCGGCCGATCTTGTCCGACAGCGCGCCGAAGACGATGAAGCCGCCGGTGCCGAGGATGAGCGACCAGGCGATCAGCACGTTGGCCGAGTACAGATCGACCTTGAGGATGCTCTGGATGAAGAACAGCGCGTAGAACTGGCCGGTGTACCAGACGACGGCCTGGCCGGCGGTGAGGCCGAACAGCGCGAGCAGCGCGATCTTGGCGTTCTTCCACTGGCCGAACGCCTCCGAGAGCGGCGCCTTCGAGCCCGTGCCCTCTTCCTTCATCTTCTTGAAGGCTGGCGATTCCTGCATCTGGAGGCGAATCCAGATCGAGATCGCAAGCAGGAAGATCGAGGCCAGGAAGGGAATGCGCCAGCCCCAGGCGGCGAACTCCGCCTCGCCCATGGTGGTGCGGATGCCGAGGATGACGATCAGCGAGAGCAGCAGGCCGAGCGTCGCCGTGGTCTGGATCCACGAGGTATAGAAGCCGCGACGGCCGACGGGGGCGTGCTCGGCGACATAGACCGCCGCACCGCCATACTCGCCGCCGAGCGCCAGGCCCTGGAGCATGCGCAGGGCGATCAGGACCACCGGTGCGATCCAGCCGATCGTGGCGTAGCTGGGGAGGAGGCCGACCAGGAAGGTCGAGGCGCCCATGATCACGATGGTGACGAGGAAGGTGTACTTGCGGCCGATGAGGTCACCCAGGCGGCCGAAGAACAGCGCGCCGAACGGGCGGACGAGGAAGCCCGCCGCAAACGCCAGCAGCGCGAAGATCGCGCGGGTGTTGGGGTCGAAGGCCGAGAAGAAATGCGCGCCGATCATCGCGGCGAGCGAGCCGTAGAGATAGAAGTCGTACCACTCGAACACCGTGCCGAGCGACGAGGCCAGAATGACCTTCTTTTCCTCCTTGGTCATCGGGCGGGGCGTGGCCCTCGTTCCCGATGCTTGCGATGCCATGCTCATGGCGCTTGTCTCCCCTGGTGAAGCCCTGAAGCCGGGGCTTGAGCCCGGCAACCTCGTTTCGCGCGGTTCACGTTCTCAGTGACGGTGGCCGCGCGGCCGGAAGACGGGTGAGTCCCGTCACTCCAGCTCGCTTCAGAGGATTGCGCGCGGATTGTCGCAGGGGCAATCAGGCACTTGGTCTTGCACCGTTCGTCTATGAGACTAACGGCGAGGGAGATTTTGCGGGCTGGAAACCGCAGAAAGCGCCTCTTTTTCCAGCGCCGGGAGCCCGCCGCTCAGCGGCGCCGGCTGGCCGCGTAGAGCGCTATCGCGGTCGCGTTGGAGACATTGAGGCTGGTGATCGTGCCGGGCACTTCGAGCCGCGCGACATGGTCGCAGAGCTCGCGCGAGCGCTGGCGCAGGCCCTTGCCCTCGGCGCCCATCACCATCACGAGCGGGCGCCGCAGCGCGACATCGTCCAGCGAAACGTCGCCGTCCGAATCAAATCCGACGCGCAGGAAGCCGCGCTTGCCCAGCGTGTCCAGCGCATCGCCGAGATTGCGCACCGCGATCAGCGGCACATGCTCCAGCGCGCCGGAGGCGGATTTCGCCAGCACGCCGGTCGCCGCCGGGGAATGCCGGATCGTGACGATCACGGCGGCCGCGGCGAAGGCCGCGGCCGAGCGCAGGATGGCGCCGACATTGTGCGGGTCGGTGACCTGATCGAGCGCCAGCACGACCGCATCGTCCGGCAGGCTGTCGAGATCGAGCGAGGGCAGGGGATCGCAGACGAGATAGAGGCCCTGATGCACCGAATCGGGGGTGAGCAGCCGGTCGATCTCGGAGGGGCGCACGATCTCGGCCTCAAGCGGCAGAGGGACGATTTGCTCCTGCAGGCGGCGCAGCCCATTCTCCGTGGCGAGCAGGCGCCGGTGGCGCCGCTTCGGATTCTTCAGCGCCTCGACGACCGGATGCACGCCATAGAGCACGGCCTCGTCGATATCGCCCGGCCGGTGCGGCGGCGGCCCGTCGGGGCGGCGGGCGCCCTGTCTGCCCCCTGCGGGCCTGGCATGTTTCGGGCGGAACGGCGGAGCCATCGCTCTCTCCAGTGATTGCCGGATTGCCGTGCCACGGCACGGACCGCTTGGCCAGCGCGAACCATCTTTTGCTGACATATCCCACGAGAAAAGGAGCCGCGATGCCACAGGAAACGGACAGGCTGATCGTGATTACCGGCGGTCCGGGTTCGGGCAAGACGAGCTTGATCGAGGCGCTGGCTGCCCGTGGCCATGCCGTGCGCCCCGAGGCCGGGCGCGCGATCATCAGGGAGCAGCAAGCGAATAGCGGCCGGGGGCTGCCCTGGGTCGATCCGGCGCTGTTCGCCGAATTGATGCTGGCTGCCGACCTGCGCGGCCATGCCGAGGCTCGTGCCGGCGGGGAGCGCGTCTTCTTCGACCGGGGTCTCCCCGATATCGCGGGATATCTGGCGCTCTGCGGCCTGCCGGTTCCCGGCCCTGTCGAGCGGGCCGCGCGGGAGCTGCGTTACTGCCGGACGGTCTTCATCGCTCCACCCTGGCGCGGGATCTTCTCGCGGGATGCCGAGCGCAAGCAGGATTTCGCCGAGGCGGAGCGGACCTGCGCGGTCATGGCCGCAATCTATCCCCGCTACGGCTACGCACTCGTCGAATTGCCCCGCGTGAGCGTCGCGGAGCGCGTGAGCTTCGTGCTGGACCGCCTTCTGGCCGCGGATTGACTGGTTTTTCCGGGTGGCTTGCGTCGCCTTCACAACGAAATCGTCTGATCGGTCTTTTTGCCGTTGACAGGGCGCGGCCCGGTCACCATAAGTCCGGCCGCGCCTACCGGTCGTCGCGAAAGCGACATGTCGGTGGCCCTGGGCTCACAGAGCCGATCAAGGGCGCAGGCGGGGGAATGTCCCGAGCGGCAAAGGGGGCGGACTGTAAATCCGCTGGCTATGCCTTCGCAGGTTCGAGTCCTGCTTCCCCCACCACCTCTTTTCTAATGATTTGATTTCCTTGGCTTTAGCTGCGGGGCCCGTGCCCGACGTTGGGTGTGGCAATGGGCGTTCGATTGCGACTCGGGAAGCGAGGGCGCAGCGGCGGTTGTAAGCCAGCCGGGTCTGGCCCGCCTTCTCTGTATAGAGAGCGCCATGCGGTATCGCTGAGGGCCGGGATGGCGGGCGTGCCGTGGAGTTCCCGTTCCAAAGTATCCGGCTGCGACAAGGGCGACGGAGACTCCGATACGCACGACGGCCCTTCCGGGAGGTGCTTGGTCTGGTCCCTTGCAGGCATGCCGCGACCTCTCGGCTCCAACGTTGCCGCTTTGCCCGCGTTCGCCCCATCAAAAGTAGAAATTGACGTTTCCCGGACCTTGCTCGCAAGATGCGCTGTGGCTGCCGTCAAGGCTCCCGAGTTTCGGGGCGCTCATCGACTGAGTTGCAGGCTGGAACTGCTCCGGCGAATTCTGCTGGCCGCCGTCTCGCTTGTCATCGTCAGTGCACCTTGTGCGGCCGACGAACTCAGCCCATGGCCCGCCGAGACGGTGCCGGTGCTCGCGCTCAGCCAGCTCGACGGTCCCGGCATCGATCTCGCTAAGTTCCGCGGCAACCCCGTCATCGTTCATTTCTTCGCCACCTGGTGCGCGCCCTGCATTGAGGAGATGGCTTCGCTGAACGCTCTTGCCGCCACGGGGAAGGGCAGCCTGGCCATCCTCGCGGTCAGTGTCGGCGAGGTCGATGCGCGGGTGCGCAACTTCTTCCGTGATCGTCCCGTCGCCTTTCCGATCCTGCTCGATCGCGACCGCGGCGCGATGAAGGCCTGGCAGGTCGAGGGCCTGCCGACGAGCTTCGTGCTCGACCGCGATCTCAGGCCTGCGCTCAAAGCTGTCGAGCCGCTCGACTGGACGAACCCGTCGGTTGCGGCAGCGCTCGCGGCCTTGCCTTCCAAACCACCGAAAAACAACCGAGGGGAAAAGGAGACGCCGCCATGATCAGCCGTCGCGACATGTTGAAGACAGGTGTTTGTGCTGCAGCCGCTTTGGCTATTCCTCGCCCTGCCGGCGCACAAGTGGCGCCCTTCGCGCCCAAGCCTGGGGCCTGGCGTGATTTCGAGGTGGCGACTCGTCTCGAACTGCCGGCAAACGGCAAGGCTCAGGCCTGGATTCCACTGCCCTCGATGCGAGAGAACGAGTGGATCAAGCCCGGCAAGAACGCCTGGGAGACCAATGCACTGTCTGCCGAGATCGTCCGGGATCAGAAATACGGGGCCGAGCTTCTGCATCTCGTCTTCAAGGATGGCGAGACCGCTCCGCGCGTCGAGGTCCGTAGCGGCTTCTCTCTGCGCGACCGGGCCGAGGACCTTGCGACGAAATCAGCCGTGCCGGCGCTGGGAGAGACCGACCGCAAGCTCTATCTCGAGGCGACAGAGCTGATGCCGACCGACGGCATCGTCCGGGAGACCGCGGAGAAAGCAGCTGCCGGCAAGACTGGCGATCTCGACCGGGCGCGAGCGATCTATGAATGGGTCGTGGCAAACACTTTCCGCGACGCCAAGACACGGGGCTGCGGCACCGGCGACGTCGCCTCGATGCTGCGGACTGGCAATCTGAGCGGCAAATGCGCCGATCTGAACGCTCTCTATGTCGCGCTGGTCCGCAGTGTCGGCATACCCGCCCGAGACATCTACGGCATCCGTGTCGCCCCCTCGAAATTCGGCTACAAGAGCCTTGGGACGGGTTCAGACATCATCACCAAGGCCCAGCATTGCCGGGCAGAGATCTGGCTCGACGGCTATGGCTGGGTGGCGACCGATCCTGCGGATGTCCGCAAGGTCGTGCTCGAGGAGCCTCCGGGGAACAACACGGTCGATGATCCGATGGTCGTCGCGGCGCGGCAGGTGCTGTTCGGTGCCTGGGAGGGCAACTGGCTCGGCTACAATGTCGCGCACGATCTCGTCTTGCCGGGCTCAAAGCATAAGGTCGGCTTCCTGATGTATCCGCAGGCAGAGGTCGCGGGAGCGCTGCTCGACTGTCTGGATCCCGATACGTTCAAGTACATGATCAAGTCGACGGAGCTGACGGCCTGAACGCGCTTCGGGGCGAAGGCAAGGCCTTCGCCCCGTGCAGTTGCCTCGCCGCCAACGGCGGCGAGGTGATGTAAGACTGACCAAGGCAGGCCCGCCCTGCAGCCCGCTGTTCTAGGTCAGCGGCTTGAGATTGGCCTCGATCTGGGCACGCCGCCCCTCCAGGAAGGGCGGCAGCGCCAGCCGCTCGCCGAGCGTTTCCATCGGCTCGTCGACCGCGAAGCCCGGACCGTCGGTCGCGATCTCGAACAGGTTGCCGCCGGGCTCGCGGAAATAGAGCGAGCGGAAATAGTAGCGCTCGACCTCGCCGCTTGAGGGAATCCGGTTCTCCGCGAGGTGACGCGACCAGCCCTTCATGCCTTCGAGATCCGGGGTCCGGAAGGCGACATGGTGGACGCCGCCGGCTCCCTGGCGCGCGATCGGCAGGCCAGGCTGGACCGCGACATGCAGTTCCGCTGCCGGGCCGCCTTCGCCCATCGCGAAGACATGGACGTCTCCCTTGCCGTCGGGCGAGGCGTAGCTGCGTTCGCGCCGCATGTTCATGACCCGCGTCAGAACCGCTTCCGTCGGGGAGAGGTCGGGGACGCTGATCGTGATCGGGCCGAGGCCCCGGATCTGGTGCTCGGCCGGAACAGGGCTGCCCGACCAGGCATGAGCGTCGCCGCTGCCGCCGTCGTCGACGAAGCGCAGGCGCTGGCCTTCCGGGTCTTCGGCGTCGAAGGATGCCCGGCCGCCCAGCAGCGCCACGGGAGACTTGGCGTGACCGCTGGTCGATAAGCGCTCGTGCCACCAGTTCAGGCTGTTCTCGCCGGCGACCCGCAGCGCGGTGCGCGAGATCGAATGCGTGCCGCGCCGCTCCGGCGCTGTCGGCCAGTCGAAGAAGGTGATGTCGGTGCCCGGGCTCGCCTGCCCATCCGCATAGAACAGGTGATAGGCCGAGGTGTCGTCCTGGTTGACGGTCTTCTTGACGAGGCGCAGGCCGAGCGTGTCGGTGTAGAACCGCTTGTTGCCGGGCGCGTCGGCGGTGATCGCCGTCAGGTGATGGATGCCGCTGAGTTGAAGAGCCATGATCGTCCCTTTCTGGTTTCTTCGCCAGATATCGGGACGCCAGCTTGCCATGGTAGGTGACGATTCAGGAACGGGTTGTTCGCCACCCGCGAACACCCGATGCGGCCAATCTCGCCCCATCATCGCGATCCGCAACGCCAGCAGGAGTTGCGTTCGTCGCAACGTGCAAATGGGCGCTCACGGTGGGATAGGTGTGACGGGAGCCCCCCCGCGTGCCAACCCGCATTGCCAATTCAGAGCAATCCGAACTTCATTCCGGGGCGTTGTGAGTGCGGTAAGCGGGCAGCGGCTGGGGAGAATGGGCTGCTCTTAAGAAGGAGCTTTGTCATTCCGAGGCGCGCCGCAGGCGCGAACCCGGAACCCACGACGGGGTGAGAGATATTGGGTGTTCGGTTGCTGGCGGTTCGCCCGGTCGTGGATTCCGGGCTCTTCGCTGACGCGAAGCCCCGGAATGGCAAGGGTGGTGGCTGTGGCGACTACTGGCCAAGCTCGCTCAGCACGAGCCGCTTGGTGCGATCGCTGTTGATGATCAGACGATCGGCCGTGATGCGGACGGTGAAGAGCCAGGGCAGTACCCAGGGGCAGACGCGCCACTGATCATGAACCTCGGCGCTGACGGGATGGGCGAAGAAGAAATCGTCGCCATGGGCGATAAGCTTCACGCGCTGGCTGCCTTCGGGCGAGGACAGGGTCAGGTGCAGTTCCGCGCCGGCCTTGCGGGTCTCACCGCGGAAGGCGCCGGATTCTGCCGCGAAGCTTCTGCCGGCGAAGCGATCGATCGGGGTCGCGGTCGGCACGATCGGAATGAAGCGGCGGGTCCGGCCGAAGCGCGTTGCCGAGAGTGTGCCGCCGGCCTCTCGCTTCAGGGCGAAAGCCGGAATCGAGGCCTGCGGCTGCCAGCTGCCGTCGCCAACGGGGAGGAGCGGGGCGCCGCCCATGTTCATTACCAGATAGGGCTGGTCCTGATGCAACTCGATCTGGAACGCGTCGTCGCCGGCTTCGTCGCGATAGGTGCTGGCGGGGAGGTTGAATCCCTGCTCGCGTTTTTCATTGCCGCCGCCCAGCAGGTCGCGCGCGATCGAGCGGGCGAGGACATAGGGCGCGCAATCGTCATGGTTGGCGAGGAGGACGATGCCGAGATCGGCCTCCTTGAAGCGTACCGACTCGGAGCGCGCGCCAGCGATCCAGCCGCCATGGCCGGCCGCTTCGCCAAGGTCGCCATTGTCGCGCACCAGCCCGTAGCCATAGGGCGAGGGGACGCCGTTGATCGTCACGCCGGCGTCTTCCATGCGCGCGATCATCGCGGCGTCGCCGATCTTCGGCTGGCGCAGGTTCTGCTGCCAGATGATCATGTCGTGCAGCGTCGAGACCATGCCGCCTTCGCCGCCGATGGCGATACCCCAGGCGGCTTTCAGCCACTCGCCGTCCGGCCCGCGGCGGTGATGCCCGGCGAGCCGCGGCAGGATCACGTCGTCGCGTGGCATCAGCGCCGTGTCGTGCATGCCGAGCGGGCCGGTGATGCGCTCCTTCAGGAGGTCGTTGAAGCTGAGCCCCGAGACCTTCTCCAGGATTTCGGAGAGCAGCAGGAAATTGCTGTTGCTGTAGAGCAGGTCGTAGCCCGGCTCGAAATTGAGCTCGCTCTGCCGGCCGACGACATTGCAGGCGTACTGGCGCGATGAGGGCGCCAGGATCGGCACGCCGCCGATCGTCATCATCTCAAGGATGTCGCGCAGGCCCGAGGTGTTCGAGGCGAGGTGATGCAGGGTGATCGTCCGGCCGAAATCGGGCAGCCAGAGCAGGTGAGTGCGGACGTCGTCCTGCAGGGAAAGGCGGCCCTCGCGCTCCAGCGCCAGCAGCAGCCAGGTCGTGAACTGCTTGCTCTGCGAGGCGATGCGCACCACGGAGCGGCCGGAGAGCGGGATGCCGTTGGCGAGGTCGGCCATGCCATAGGCGGCCTCGTGCACGACTTGGCCGCCGGAGAGCACGGCGATCAGCATTCCCGGCGAGGTCTGGCTGTTCCAGGCCGCGACATGCGGGGCGATGCGGGCGGCGATCGTGGCGGGATCGAGCGTGAGGGGGGCGCGAGGCATGGCTGGCTTTTTGGGCTGGAGGCTGATTTGAAAGCGCCGCGCTTCCCGGGGAAACGCGGCGCTTGAGGCTTAGCGCTTGATCTCGACGTTCCAGAAGGCCGGCCAGGGCGACGGAGTGAAGCCCGTGAGGCCCGGCGCGACGGCCGAAAGCGCACTGAAATTGCCGATCTTGACGATGGGAGCCTGCTCGAAGATCAGCTTCTGCAGCTCGACCCAGTGCCTGACGCGGGCGTCCTGGCTGGTCGCGCTGTTGAAGGCATTGAGCGCCTTTTCCTTTTCCGGCGTATCCCACCAGCCGCCGGCGGTCTTCGACAGGATGAAGTTCAGTGCGGGTTCCGGCAGGAAGGGGCTGTGGGTGATGAAGACTTCCCAGAGCTCCGGCTTCTTGTTGCGCTGGATCATCGTCGCCCAGTCGCTGACCTGCAGATCGACCTTGAAGCCGGCCTGCTCCAGATAGACCTGCGCGACCTGCGCCATCTTGTAGTGGAACTCGTATTGCCGGCTGGTCAGGATGCGGATCGGCTCGCCCTTGTAGCCGGCCTCCTTGAGCAGCGCCGCCGCCTTCTTGTCGTCGGCGATGTTGTAGTTGCCGGTGACGCCGACATCGCTGCGCCAGGCATAGCCTTCCGGATACATCGCGCCGTCGACGGCGTAGAACTTCTGATCGCCGAAGCCGGCGGCCAGCATGTCCGTCTCGCTGAGGGCCGCCTGAACCGCCTTGCGGATCTTCTCGTACTTGAGCGGGCCTTCCCTGTTGTTCATCACGAAGATCGGCCAGCCGAAATTGTTCAGCAGGGCAGGCTTCGCCTTGCCCTTCTCCAGCCGCGCGAAGGCTTCGACGGGCAGGGAGTCGACATAGTCGAACTGGCCGGCGACGGCGGCCTCGACGCGGGTATTGGCGTCCGGCACCGGGACGAAGCGGATCTCGTCGAACTTGGCGATGCGGGCGCCACCGAAACCGTCGGCCTTCTCGCTGCGCGGCTTGTAGCCGTCGAAGCGGACGAGCTGAACATACTGGTCCGGCTTGTGCTCCTTGAGCTTGTAGGGGCCGGTGCCGATGACTTCCTTGAGCGGCGTCGCCAGAGCCTCGGTCGGCATGATTGCGGCGGCGGAGTTGTTGAAGGCGAGCAGCGAGAGCAGCGGCGCATAGGGCTGGCTCAGCGTGAGGGTGACCTCGTTCGGCCCGCTCGCGGCGACCGATTTGACGTAAGTCGCGGTCTGCTTGCCGCGCGATGCGACTTCCATCCAGCGCTTCAGCGAGGCGACGACGTCCTCGGCGGTCATGTCGCGGCCGTTGTGGAACTTGATACCCTGCCGCAGGGTGATCTTGTAGACCGTGCCGTCGGCGCCGACGTTCGGCATCGCCTCGGCCAGGAGCGGCGTGACGTTCCACTTGCCGTCGAAGGTGAACAGCGTCTCGAAGACATGCTGCGAGATCATGCCGACGAGGTCGGTCGCGCTGATGCCGGGATCGAGCGAGGCGGGCTCGCCGATCACCGCGACATTGACGATGCTGCCGGCCTGCTGGGCCTGGCCCGGCGAGACGGACGAAAACGAGATCGACGCGGCGACCCCCACGAGAGCCAGGAATTTCCTCATTGCCGATTTATTCCGTTATTATGACATATAGACCATAATAGCAAAACATTGAGGTTTTAGGCTGTCAAGCGAGGGGTCTTGTGATCTGAGGTCGATTCCTTTGTGATCCTAGCGCGTTTCCAATAGTATTAGCATTTCAGCTGAGACCTACTTCAGAGATTTGAAGATCAGCGCTGTATTGAGGCCGCCGAATGCGAAGGAATTCGACATGGCGGCTGGTATCGGCATCGGCCGAGCCTGGTTCGGTACGCAGTCGATGTCGCATTCCGGGTCCGGGGCGTCGAAATTGGCTGTCGGCGGGGCCATGCCGTTCTCGATCGCCATGATCGTCGCGATCGCCTCGAAGGCACCGGCGGCGCCGAGCGCGTGGCCTGTGGCGCCCTTGATCGAGGAGGCCGGTGGCACGGGCCGGTCGCCGAAGAGCCGCTTCAGAGCTTGCGTCTCGGCCCGGTCATTGGCGCGCGTGCCGGTGCCGTGGGCGTTGACATAGGCGAGATCGCCCGCATCCAGGTCGGCATCGGCCAGCGCGAGGGCCATGGCCCGCGTCATGCCGTCGACATTGGGCGCGACGATGTCGCCCGCATCGGCGCTGAAGCCGAAGCCGGCCGCCTCGACCGTGGGGGTGAGGCCGCGGCTGCGCGCATGCGCCTCGGTCTCCAGCACGATCACGCCGGCGCCTTCGGCCAGCATGAGGCCGTCGCGCCCGGCGGCGAAAGGCCGGCATTGGGTGCGCGACATGATCCTCATCGCGTCCCAGGCGAGCAGTGTCCCGGCCGAAAGCGGGGCTTCCGTGCCTCCCGCGATGACGATGTCGGCGAGGCCGGCGCGCAAAAACTGCATGGCGATACCGATGGCGTGACTGGAGGAAGCGCAGGCGCTCGAGGTCACGAAGCAGGGGCCGGCCGCGCCCGTGGCGATCGACACCCAGCTTGCCGACGAGCTCGTCATGACCTTAGGCACCGTCATCGGGTGCAGGCGCTTGTTCTGGTGGAGACGGGAATACTGCTCGTCCAGGGTGCATAGCCCGCCGGCGGCGTTGCCGAGGATCACGCCGACGCGCTCGGGGCGTGGCAGGCCCTGTCCGAGTCCGGCGGCTGCGAGTGCTCGGCGCGCCGCCGCGGCAGCAAAGAGCGCGCTGCGATCACAGGTCGTGGGCGAAAGTCCGAGCCCTTCCATGAAGCTCGGATCCTGCACCTCTGTCACGCGGATGCCTTTGCCCGGCAAGGTCGAGGCCTCCCCGAAGCGCTCGCTCCCTGAGAGGACGGCCTGCCAGAAACTCTCCGTATCGCAGCCGAGAGGGGAGACCGTGCCGAGCCCGGAGACGACGACCCGGGTCATGCCGCCTGCTTCTTGTCCACGAGCTTGGCGATCTCGTCGCCGAGCCCGCCGATCGTCTTCACGTCATTGATGGCGTTGTTGGCGTTGTAGTCGATCTCGATGTTGAAATGGTCTTCGAGCTTGAAGATGATCTCGACGAGATCATAGGAGCCGAAGCCGATATCCTCGAGCAGCGTATCGGGACCCCAGGTCTCGGCTGCAACCTTGCTCTCACCGCGCGACGGGCTCTCCGCGATGACCTGCTGGAGCAGCTCGATCAGGAAATCGATCGTGACCTTCGACGCCTCACTCGACATGGCTGAGTGCTTTCTCCATTCGCAACTGCTTGCCGCACCCTTGCTTGAGTTCGGCCGGGCCGTAAACCACTTATCGTCCCGGATGCACGGCCGACCGGCAGGGCGGTTCCGCCTGCGACGGCTGATGTCCGGCTTCCTCAACTCGAACGATGCGCCAGCCGAACGCAGAAAGGGCGGAGCCGCAAGCGACTCCGCCCTTTCTGGCAGATCGTTCAGATCCCGATGTTCAGAAGCGGTAGCTGACGCCGGCGCGACCGGTATGATAGCGCGGCTCCTGCGTGCCGCTGAAGCCGGGGAAGGCGCGCTGGGAGACGTTCTGCATGTGCTCGAACTGGGTGAAGCGGTATTCGACGCGGGCCGACAGCGACTGCGTGAAGGCGTATTCGATACCGCCGCCGACCGTGTAGCCGGTCGCGGTCTTGCTGAAGCTCTCGCAGGTGCCTGGCCAGTTCCAGTAGGTGCTCTTGACGTCGGCGATCGCGAGGCCGCCGGTCGCGTAGAACAGCGCCGGTCCGACCGCGTAGCCGAGGCGCAGGCGCAGCGAGCCTTGCGTGTCGATCTCGGTCTGGCCGCGGCCGCCGGGATTGAACGGGGCGACCGAAGGGTCGGTGAAACCGCCCTTGATCTTGCCGAATTCGATATCGCCTTCGACGCCGGCGACGAACGCGCCGAACTGATAGTTCGCGCCGACATGGGCGCCGCCGACGAAGCCACCCGGATCGAAGCGGTTCGTGATTCACGACCGCGCGCCGGCCATGCGGCCGACAGCTTTCGGCGAGGCGCTTGTCCAGAAGCACGTCGCGACGCTCGGGCGCTTTCCCGGGGGCACGCCGGATGGGCGCGGAAGCGATCTGCGCCCGGCCTGAGCGGGCCGCGCTGCGGCAGGTTCAGACCTGCTGCAGCCCGCGATAGCGCGCGAAGACGTTCTGCCGGCCGGCAGAAAAGATCATGACCTCGTAGGTGTCGGGCTGCTGCCCGGCCACTTCCATGCCGGGCGAGCCGACGGGCATGCCGGCGACGGCCAGGCCGGTAGCCTTGGGTCGCTCGGCGAGCAGGCGCTTGATCGCTTCGGCCGGAACATGACCTTCCACGACATAGCCGCCAATTTCGGCCGTGTGGCAGGAGGCCAGCGGATCGGGCACGCCGAGCCGCGCCTTCAGCGGCGCGACGTCGGGGACCTCGACCACCTCGACCGTAAAGCCCGCCGCCCTCACATGCGTGACCCAGCTGCCGCAGCAGCCGCAGTTTGGGTCGCGCGTGACGATCATCTTCGGGAACGTCTCGGCGGCCAGCGCCGATGGCGCGAGAGCGAGCGCCGTCGCGGCTTGTGCGGCTCCCGCGATGAGCTTGCGGCGGGAGAGGAAGCGTTCAGTTGTCAAAATGACCTCCTGGGTCGTGATCTCAGCGGGCCGCGAGCGCAACGGGTGTGTAGCCTGCGGCGGTGATGATTGTGCCGATGCCGGCGAAATCGCCGCCGCCCTGCACCGTGACCAGCTTCGAGGCCGGGTCCGCAGTGACGGTCGCGCCCGGAAACGCGCCCTTGATGGCCTGTTCGATCCTGCCGGCGCAATGGCCGCAAGTCATGTCGTCGACCCGGAGGCTGACGGTATAGGCGGAGGTCTGGGCCGCCGTCGAGGTGGTGGTCGCATGCTGTTGGCAAGAGCACATGGCGTGTTGTTCCTGACTGTCGATGAGCGCAGCCTGCGCCTTCCCTCCATGGCAAGGTCAAGCCTGTTTCAGCCATTGTCGCGCGTACTTGCCGGCCTGGATCTGCGGCTTTGCGTCGCCCTGCCGAAGCCGCGACGAGGATGCATGGCGATGCCATTGAAGCGCTCCGCGGGAGCACATGCGACCAACCCGGCATCGGCGAGGCGCAGGAAGAGGCGGGCATGCTCGCCCTAGGAGGTCGTCCTTCGCACCGGGGATTGTCGCTTTCGGTGCGGGGGCGGCTGGACGTCCTTACCGCCGACCCTGCGTCTCGCGCAGGATGGCCGGTGGGCGCAGGCGTGGGGAAGGGTAACGCACTGGATTCCCGACCTCCGCGGCGGCATGCTTTCCGAAAGCTCGAACAGAAGCGAGGAGAGTTCCCTTGGATATCACGCGCGCCGGATCACGGCCTTCCGGGAAGGGGCCGTCGGACTGGTTTACCGGAGCCGTCCGGATCGACCCGCTCTGCAATCCCCATGCGGCCGAACGCGTTCAGGGTGCGAGTGTCACCTTCGAGCCCGGCGCCCGCACGGCCTGGCATTCGCATCCGCTCGGCCAAACGGTGATCGTGACGGCCGGCCTCGGCCGCGCGCAATGCTGGGGCGGCCCGATCATGGAGATCCGACCGGGCGATGTCGTCTGGTTTCCGCCCGGCGAGAAGCACTGGCACGGCGCTTCTCCGGCCACGGCGATGACGCATATCGCGATCCAGGAGGTCCGGGACGGCAAGGTCGTCGACTGGATGGAGCAGGTCTCCGACACGCAATATGGCGGCTAGGGTACGGGCCGTCGCGATGCTGGCCTCTCCAGGCTGGGGAGGGCTCGCATCTTGTGCTTTTATTTCGTCGCGAATTGGACCATTGATAAGGACGTGCGTTTAATGCCTGCTTAACTTTACGAGAGAGTTTCATGCGGCCCGAGCGCCTGCGACAGTTCCCGGCGCCTGTTCAGGCTCCCAGCCTCGGTCGTCGCCTGCGGGCGGCGAACGACAATAAGCCGGACCTCGAGGAGAGCGTCGTCAGCATCCTGATCGGCCGTTCCCTGATCGTCGGGGCGTCGCTGCTGGCCGTGACCATCGTCGCCGGATGGAGTCTCTGGCTCGGCCGGGCGCTCTGGCGCCACTTCGTCTGATCGGATGCAGGCTGGGTTGGTCCCGTCGGCTGACCTCTGCGAAGCCGCCGGCGGAGTGCATTGACGCAACGGTAAGCATCGTTAAAATTTGTCGCATCGTGCCAGATGCCTGCGGAGCGAAGCAGGCATCTTGATGCGTTGCGCCTCGGTCGCCTCGGGACGCCAACCGTAGCCATCTCGGGGCGAGCGTGCAGTCGGGCATCATTCACGGTAAGATCGGCGATCGCGCTGCGTCCGGGCGGGCGGGCGAGGCCGTCGGGATGGCGGGTCTCCTGCGTGACTGCGCCGAACGCGACTGCAGCGTTTTCCTGTTCGGCGGCGACAGCCGCACGGTCTATGCGCTGCGGGAGCGGGTCGGGTCGGCCTTTCCGGGCCTGCGGATCGCCGGCATCTGCGATGCCGACTTTGCCGGGCCGATCGACCGCGCCGTTCTCAACCATATCGCAGCGGCGGACGCGGATGCGATCGTCAGCGATCTCCCGGACGCGCGCTTCCGGCTGTTCTGCGCGCAATGCGCGGTGACGGGCATTTACGGGAGGCGGTTCAACCTGCCGGGAAGCTTTGCCGATTTCGCCTCAGGCTCGAGGCGGAGCCTGCGCGGCCTCTTCGTTCCGGCGCGGCTGCGCCGGTTCGGCGCTGCGGCAAAAGCCGGCCTGCAATTCGCCCGTATCGTCCTGGGGCAGGGCCTGCGCCGGGCCGAGCCGCGCGCGACCCGGCGATCCCGCGGGGCCGCAGCGGCAAGCGCTGATCGCAGACCTTAGCGCGCGTTGGAAAAGGCCTTCCGGCTCAGAACGGTCCGGAACAGGATCGTGATGTCCAGCCAGAACGACCAGTTGTCGATATACCAGTGATCGTAGGCGACGCGCCGGGCCATCTTATCGTCGGTATCGGTCTCGCCGCGCAGGCCGTTAACCTGGGCCCAGCCGGTGATGCCGGGCTTGACGTTGTGGCGGCGGGCATAATTGGCGATCTTGCGCTCGAACTCGATATCATGTGCCAGCGCATGCGGCCGCGGCCCGACGAGCGACATGTCACCGGCGATGACGTTCAGGAGCTGCGGCAGTTCGTCGAGATTGTAGCGCCGCAGCAAATGGCCGAGGCGCGTGATCCGGGGATCGTTGCGCTTGGCCTGGATGACGACCTGGCCGTCATCGGTCGTGGTCATCGTGCGGAACTTGAAGATCCGGAAAGCCTGCTGGTTGAAGCCGTAGCGCCGCTGGCGAAACAGCACCGGACCGGGGGAGTCGAGCCGGATCAGCGCTGCGATCAGAAGTAGAAGCGGCAGGGTCAGGATGATGCCGCAGGAGGCGGCCGCGATGTCGAAGGCACGCTTGATCGCGATCTCTGCCGTGGAGAGTGGCTGACGCGTCAAGCGCAGGCTCGACAGGGTGCCGGTGTGGACGACGTGCGTCCCGCTGAAGCGCTCCATGATCGGCTCCGGCGCGAGATGGATCGCGACCGGCAGGTTCATGAAGGCATCGACGCAAGCGGAGATGGTCTCCTGCTCGACCCAGGGAACGGCGATGAAGACCGCATCCGGCCGCTTCGCCCGGCAATTCGCCACGGCGGCGGCCAGATCGGCGGCCAGCGCGGTCGAGCCGGTTTCGCCCGACGATTTCAGGAACGCGACATCGGTGACGGCGAAGCCCATATGCCAGGGCTTGTGACGTGACACGAAGGACATGATGTTCGCCTCGCGCCCGATGAGGAAGGCGCGCTCTGCCGTGATCCGGCCGGCGCGGCTGCCGGCCGCGACCAGCCTGACGACCGCCGAGCGGGAGAGGGCAATGACCGGGATGCCGGAAAGATAGGTCGCGACGATGACGGCTCGCGAATACTGGTCGGCGATCTTGGCAAGGAACAGCAAGGCCAGGAAGGCGACCATCGTGATGTTCCAGACGGCGAAGGCCGAGCCCATCTGCCCTCGGGTCGAGAGATAGTTCCCGATCTGATAGCGGCCGCGCATCAGATTGACGAAGACGAACAGGGTCGCCAGCATCGCAGCCAGTTCCGGCGTCGAGCGGTCGATGCCCGGCGCGCCCGTGCCGCCTCCGAGATAATGGGCGAAGGCGACGAGATAGACGAGGGCGGCGACCACGACCGCATCGCTCGCTGCCATCAGAGGGCCAAGCCAGAGGCGCCAGAGACCCGAACCGCTGTCGGGCAGGGCTTGCGGCAGGCCGCTCATGTCGTTGACGCTCATCTCTTCCCCCAGCCGGCTGGCGCACGTCCCGTTACGGCACATTGCGCCGGCGCCGGACCATCATCGGGAGCAGAGTGGCAAGCCGTGTGCCGGCGTCGCCGGGGTCAATTCGGCGCGGCAGCAGGGGCGGCGAGAGAGAAAGATACGCCTCGCGGACAGGCGTCGGCCGGCGTTGTGCCGGATTGAGTCAGGCCGGCTTGCGCAAGCGCTGCATCACTAGGTCGAACCAGACGGAGAAGCCGCTGCCCAGCGCGGCGCCGGCGATCTTCACCATCGCGTCGCGCGGCAGGCCGTGGCGCGTGGCTTCCCAGGTCTGGAGCCATTCCAGCCCGATCGCGAAGGCAATGATGCCGGCCAGGACCAGCCTGCGCCGGCGGGGATAGGCGAAGGCCAGCGCCGCACCCGCGGCGAAATAGGACAGGAAGCGCTCGGCATTGGCGCCCAGCATCGGGACATGCGGGCGCGCCTCGATCGGCGAGAGCGTCGCGACGGCGATCACCAGGACGACGGCCCAGCCCAGCAGCACGGCGATACGACGCAGCTTTTCGAGCGACAGCTTCAAGGGGAACTCCGGGCGAAGGGCAAGGCGTGCAGGCAAGATGCGGACCAGCGCCGGCGAAATCGCGCGAGAGCAGGACGGAAGCCGGTCTTATGGCGATGCAAAAACGACGAAGCAATGGCAGCAACAAGAGTTTTGACCGAAGTCGATGAAGTTTCTTTTCATCTTCGGCCATGCCGACATGCTGTCCGGTGACGGAGCGTCGATTCTGTGGCTAGCATGGCGATGCACCGGCAGACGGGAGAGATGATGACCGATATTCTCGCAGCGCCCCTGGCGGCGCGGATCGCGCGCGGCGGGAAGGCGATCTACGGCGTTCCGCTGGGCATCCTGATGCTGGAGGCGCGGTTTCCGCGGATTCCCGGCGATATGGGCAACGGCACGACCTGGCCCTTCCCGGTGCTGTATCGCGTCGTCGGCGGCGCCAGTCCCGAGAAGGTGGTGCTCAAGGGCGCGGCGGGGCTGCTGCCGGATTTCATCGAGGCCGCGCGCGATCTCGTCCGGCTCGGCGCCGAGGCGATCACCACCAATTGCGGTTTCCTGTCGCTGTTCTAGCGCGAGCTTGCGGCAGCTGTCGGCGTGCCGGTAGCGACCTCCTCGCTGATGCAGGTGCCCTGGGTGCAGGCGACGCTGCCGCCCGGCAAGCGCGTCGGCGTCGTCACGGTCTCGGCGGCGACGCTGACGCCGAAGCATCTGGAAGCGGCCGGCGTGCCGCTCGATACTCCCGTCACCGGCACCGAGAACGGGCGCGAGTTCTTCCGTGTCCTGATCAAGGCCGAGAAGGATGACATGGATGTCGAGCTCGCTCGGCAGGACGTGGTGCAGGCGGCGCTCGATCTCGTCGCCCGCCATCCAGATGTCGGCGCGATCGTGCTCGAATGCACCAACATGCCGCCCTATGCGGCCGATGTGCAGGCGGCGACAGGGCTGCCGGTCCATGACATCTATTCGCTGATCAACTGGTTCCACGCGGGCTTGAGGCCGCGTCGCTTCGGCTGACCTGAAAGGTCGACTTATCCCCGGCGACCCGGACCGGCCGCATCATTGCCTCGCGGCAGCCACGAGCTGCGTTCCCTTCCGCGAGGCCCCATGACCGATACGCCCCGTCTTTCGCTGCCGCTGCTCGCCGCCGGGCAGGCGCAGAAACACGTCACCCATAACGATGCCCTCATCCGGCTGGACGGGTTGATCCATCTCACGGTCGACAGCCGGACGCTGGCCGCGCCGCCGGCTTCGCCGACCGCGCTCTCTGCCTATATCGTGCCGGCCGGCGGCAGCGGCGCCTTCGCCGGCCGCACCAATCAGGTCGCGCTGTTCGAGGATGGCGGCTGGACCTTTCTCGTGCCGCGCGCCGGCTGGCAGGCCTGGGTGTCCGACGAGGCCGAGCACAATCTCTGGACCGGCACGGAATGGCGCCGCGACAGCCCGCTCAGCAGCCTCGGCGCCGAGCGCTGGGGCGTGAACGCGACGGCGGATACGACCAATCGCCTCGCCGTGTCCTCGGAGGCGAGCCTGTTCAACCATGCCGGCAGCGATCATCGCCTGAAGATCAACAAGAATGCGGCGGGCAACACCGCGAGCCTGCTGTTCCAAAGCAACTGGTCGGGCCGGGCCGAGTTCGGCCTCGCCGGGGATGACGACTTCCGGGTCAAGGTCAGCGCCGACGGCTCGGCCTGGCATGATGCGCTGGCGATCGACCGCGCATCGGGGAGCGTCGCCTTGCCGGGCTCGCCCTGGGCAGCAGGAGCCAATCTGCTGGTCAATGGCGACATGGCGATCAACCAGCGCGGCTTTGCAGGCGGTGCGGTGGCGGCCGGCACCTACGGCTTCGATCGCTGGAAGGCGGCGACGGGCGGCGCCAATCTCTCGCTCAGTGGCTTCACCATCACACTGACCTCCGGCGCCATCGTCCAGCCGGTTGAGCCGGCGCTCTGGGGTCTTGCGTCCTTCGCCAGCCTGCCGTTGACGCTCTCGGTCGAGGATCTCACTGGCGGCAGCCTCGCCGTCACCATCGGCAGCCAGTCCGGCACGATCACGGCCGGGGCCGGGCGCCGCTCGCTGACCCTGACGCCTGCCGTCGGCGATACCGGCGTGCTGCAGGTTCGGCTCTCGCCGAGCGCGGGCGCGGTCAGCTTCACGCGGATCAAGCTCGAACGCGGGCGGCTCGCGACCGGCTGGGCGGCACGCCCGCTTTCCGTCGAGCAGATGTTGTGTCGGCGCTATTTCCTGAAGCAGGACGGGCAGGTGCTGATCGATGCCTATCAGGTGGCTGCGGCTGCGAGCTGGCAGAGCCTCACCCTGCCGGCACCGATGCGGGCGACGCCGAGCGTCACGGCCACCGTCTCGCTGGAAATCAACGTGCAGGGCACGGACCGGGGCGTCGTCGCGCAGTCGCCCGAGCGCGCCTATGCCTATGTCACGGCGCTAGCGCTGGGGCGGGTGAGGGCGGCTTTCGACGCCATCGCCTTCGATGCGGAATTGTAGCGCTCACTCGCTGACGAGCTTGCGGGCGCGCAGCAGGGCAAGCAGCCCTTCGTCGCGGCGCTTCTCGAGTTGCGCGATCGTGCGTCCCGCTGCTTCTTCGGCGACGCCTTCGATGATCTTGTGCTGGACGTCTTCGTCCAGCGAGGGCGTGCCGAGCGATTGCCAGCGGCGGACCTGGCTCGGTCCGAGATGGGCGAGATAGCCGGCGATGCCGCCTTCGCCGCCGCCGAGATGATAGGTCATGTGCGGCCCCATCAGCGCCCAGCGCAGGCCGGGGCCGTTGCAGAGCGCGGCGTCGATCTCGGCGACGCTGGCGACGCCCTGCTCGACCAGATGGACGGCCTCGCGATAGAGCGCCGAGGCCAGCCGGTTGGCGACATGGCCGGGCATCTCGCGCTGGAGGATGACCGGGCGCCGGTCGAGGCTGCGATAGAAGGCGGCGGCGCGCGAAACCACAGCCTCGTCCTCGCCGACGATCTCGACCAGCGGCACGAGATGCGGCGGGTTGAAGGGGTGGGCGACGATCACCCGGCGCTTGTCCCGGCAATCGGCGACGATTGCGCTGCGCAGCAGGGCCGAGGTGCTGCTGGCGATGATGACTTCAGATGGCAAAGACGCGTCGAGCCGGGCGAGAAGTCCGCGCTTGGCCGCTTCGTTCTCTGGCCCGTTCTCCTGAACGAAATCAACGCCTTGTAACGCTACATCGAGATCGTCCGTGAATTGATACTGGCCGGTATTGGCGAGTCCGAGTTCGGCGAGCTGGGCACGGGCGCGGTCGACCGCATGGCGGAACCGCTCTTCGGCACCGGGAGCGGGATCATAGGCCGTGACGTTCAGACCGTGGCCCATGGCAAGCGCGGCCCAGGAACTGCCGATCAGACCGGCGCCGATGATGGCGACGCGCTCGATGTCGCGGATACCCTGCATCAGTGGATCTCGGGTTCCGGCACCTTCGCCGTCCCCTCGAGATAATCGAAGTCGCAGCCCTTGTCGGCCTGGCGGATATGGGCCGCCGACATCTTGCCCCAGCCGCGCGGATAGTCGCGGTCCGGCGGCGTCCAGACGGCGAGGCGGGCGGCGATCTCGGCATCGGTGAGGTTGACCGAGATGCTGCGTGCCTCGACATCGACGCTGATGATGTCGCCGGTCTGCACGGCGGCGAGCGGGCCCTTGATATAGGCCTCCGGCGCGACATGGAGGATGCAGGCGCCGTAGCTGGTGCCGGACATGCGCGCGTCCGAGATGCGCAGCATGTCGCGCACGCCCTGTTTCAAGAGCTTCTTCGGGATCGGCAGCATGCCCCATTCCGGCATGCCGGGCCCGCCGACCGGGCCGCAATTCTTGAGCACCATGATGTGGTTGGCGGTGACGTCGAGGTCTTCGTCGTTCACGGCCTGCATCATCGCATCGTAGTGCTCGAAGACCAGTGCAGGCCCGGAATGCTTCAGCAGGCGCGGCTCGGCGGCGGAAGGCTTGATGACGCAGCCGTCCGGCGCGAGGTTGCCCTTGAGCACGGCGAGCCCATTGGCGGTCGAGACGGGTTTGTCGAGCGGGCGAATGACGTTGTCGTCATAGACCTGGGCGAGCGCGATGGTCTCGGCGATCGGCTTGCCGGTCACCGTCATCGCATCGGTGTGGAGCTTGCTCTGGAGCTGCTTCAGCAGGGCAGGCAGGCCGCCGGCATAGAAGAAATCCTCCATCAGGAAATCGCCGGAGGGGCGCAGGTTCGCGACGACGGGCACGTTGCGCGAGAAGGCGTCGAAATCATCCGGCGTCAGCGGCACGCCGGCGCGGCCGGCCATGGCGACGAGGTGGATGATCGCGTTGGTCGAGCCGGCGACGGCCATATGCACGGTCAGCGCGTTCTCGAAGCTCTTCCGGGTCAGGATCCGGTCGGGCGTCAGGTCTTCCCAGACCATCTCGACGATGCGCTTGCCGGCGGCGGCGGCCATGCGGGGGTGGGCGGCGTCAGCGGCGGGGATGGCGGAGGCGCCGGGTAGGGTGAGGCCGAGCACTTCGGCATGGCTCATCATCGTCGCGGCGGTGCCCATCACCATGCAGGTGCCATAGGAGCGGGCGATGCCGCTCTCCATGTCCTTCCACTGGCCGTCGGTGATGTTGCCGGCTTCCTTCTCGGCCCAGTATTTCCAGACGTCGGCGCCGGAGCCCAGCACCTTGCCGGCCCAGTTGCCGCGCAGCATCGGCCCGGCCGGCACGAAGATGAAGGGCAGGCCGGCGCTGCAGGCGCCCATGATCAGGGCCGGCGTGGACTTGTCGCAGCCGCCGAGCAGCACGGCGCCGTCGAGCGGGTGGGAGCGGATCGATTCCTCGGTCTCCATCGCCAGGAAGTTGCGATAGAGCATGGTCGTAGGCTTCTGATATTGCTCGGAAACCGACATGACGGGGATTTCGATCGGGAAGCCGCCGGCCGCCCAGACCGCGCGCTTCACCGCCTCGGCGCGGTCGCGCAGATGCGTGTGACAAGGGTTGATCTCGGACCAGGTATTGATGATGCCGATGACCGGCTTGCCCATGAACTCCTCATGGCCGAAGCCCATCTGCAGGGCGCGCGAGCGATGCCCGAAGGAGCGCAGGTCGCTCGCGCCGAACCAGCGCCAGCTGCGCAGGGTCTCGGGCGTCTTGCGGGGGCGGGCGGACATGGGCGTTTCCTCGGTGATGCTCTTTGTTGGCTCGATGGCTTGTCATTCCGGGGCGACCCGCAGGGTCGAACCCGGAACCCACGACTGGGTCAGACGATGTCCGCCTGCTGTGAAGGGCTCGCCCGGTCGTGGGTTCCGGGTTCATCGCTGCGCGATGCCCCGGAATGACAAAGGTTATTCCGCTGCCGCGCGCTGGCTAGCCCAGCTCGACACGATGCCGCGCAGCTCCGCCCGCTCGGCCTCGTTCAGCTCGGGCAGGCCGGGCAGGCGGACCGGGCCGACATCCGTGCCGAGCAGGCCCAATGCCTCCTTCACCACGGTGACATTGGCGCCGTTGCCGTATTTGGTGCGCAGCTTCTCGAAGCCGGCGATGGCGTCGACCTCGCGCCGTGCCGTGTCGTAGTCGCCGGCCTCAAGCGCCCGCCAGACCGCCAGCGACCGCTCCGGCGCGACATTGATCAGGCCCGAGGTGAAGCCGCGGGCACCCAGCGCATAGAAAGGCGCGGCCCAGCCCTCGGCGAGGCCACAGATCCAGTTGGCGGAGGAACCTTCCGTCTCGCGCACGCAATCGGCGAGCAGCATCATGTTGTTCGAGGCGAATTTCACGCCGGCGACGTTGGCGTGGGTCGCGACGCGGATCAGGTCCTTCACGCCGATCGCGTCCGAGCGGATATAGGCGACGAGCGGGATCGTCAGCGCCTCCGCGATGGCGAGGATGTAGTCGGCCTGGGATTGCGGGGCGGCGAAGGGGTCGAGCGGGTGATGCACCATCGCGGCATCGCAGCCGGCCTTGGCCGCGAGCTTGCCGGTGGCAACCGCCTCGCGCAGGGAGCGGCCGATGCCGGCGGTGACCAGCGCCTTGCCGGCGGCAGCTTCGGCGGCGGTGGCGTGGGAGCGCTCCACCTCGGCCGTCGTCATCGGGTAGAACTCGCCGGTATTGCCGGCCGAGACGATGTTGTGGATGCCGGCTTCGGCGATGCGCCGGACGATCCTGCCGGTCAGCGCCCAGTCGGCCTCGCCATCCGCCCTCCAGGCGGTGACATGGACGCCGGAAATGCCGCGCAACGCGCGGCGGACCCTGTCATTCGTCATAGTCCAGTCCCTCCGCATCCGCGCCGAAAACCAGCCTGACATGGGCCTTCGCCGAGCGGACGATGTGACGGCGCATCCTCAGTTCGGCACGCGCGGGATCGCGCGCCAGAAGCGCTTCGTAGATATCGCGATGTTCTTGGAAGCCCCTCCGGCGCTGGTCGGCTTGCGAATGCAGGGCGATGCGCTGGGCATGGTCGTACATGCGCTGGCCGTCGAGGCGGCGCTCCAGATAGGTGCAGCCTGAGATGCGATGGATCGCGCGGTGATAAGCCTCGTTCAGCGCGACGAGGTCTTCGAGATCGCCATGCTCGGTCGCCTGCTCCATCTCGGCGATCAACTTGCCGAGCTCGGCTGCGCCGTCCTCTGTCAGGTGGTTGGCGGCGATATGGGCCATGACGCTTTCGAGCGCGGCGCGGCCGAGCGCCATCTCCAATGCCTGACGGGGCGAAAACTCGACGAAGACGCCGCGACGGGCCTCCGTCCGGACCAGCCCCTCGCTTTCGAGCTTGCGGATCGCATCCTTCACCGGGGTCGTGCTGACGCCGAGCATCTCGGCGAGGTGGCGCTCGTTCAGGCGCTCGCCATTGCGGAAACGGCCGGCGACGATGGCACGGCGCAAGCGCTCATGGACATGCTCGCGCAGAGAGCGCAGCAGATCGGGCGCAACGGGTTCGACGGCAGGCTGCAACATGATTCTTCCGGGGCGCTGGGCCGGGCCGCTTCATCGCGGCAGTGGCTTCAGCACTGACCATCAGACAGCATAAAGTCTGAGATGCAGCAATCTGAAATTTCAGATTTCAAGGCCGCGATCCTGTGTTATCGATCAGGATAAGCGCCCGTCATGAGGCGCAAGCGGATTGGCCGCGACCGGGAGGAACGAACCAATGAGCATCACACGCAGGACCGTCATTGCCGCCGCTTGCATCGCTGCGGCAGGGCCCGCCTTCGCGCAGGGCGACTATCCCGGCAGCAAGGTCGTCACCATCGTCGTGCCCTTCGCGGCCGGCGGCACCACCGACCTGCTCGGGCGCGTCCTGGCCGATCGGCTGGGCCAGCGGCTCGGCGGCAAGTTCATCGTCGAGAACCGGCCGGGCGCGGGCGGCAACACCGGCGTCGCGGCGGTCGCGCGGGCGCCGGCCGACGGTTACACGCTGACCATGGGCACGGTGTCGAGCCACGCGATCAACCCTGCCGTCTATGCGAAGCTGCCATTTGACCACATCAAGGATTTCGCGCCGATCTCGCAGGTGGCGAGCGTGCCGAACATCCTGATGGTCAATATCGACCTGCCGGCGAAAAGCGTGCCGGAATTGATCGACCTGCTGAAGAAGAATCCGAACAAGTATTCCTTCGGCTCGTCGGGGGCGGGCACCTCGACCCATATGGCGGCCGAGCTGTTCAAGGTCTCGACCGGCACCGACATGGTGCATGTGCCTTATCGCTCGAGCGGGCAGGTGACGCAGGATCTGCTCTCCGGCCAGATCCAGATCACCTTCGACAACATCACCATCGCCTGGCCGCATGTGCAGGACGGCAAGATCCGCGCGCTCGCCACCGCGACGCCGAAGCGGCTCGCGGTCGCCCCGGATCTGCCGGCGCTGTCGGAGTTCATTCCGGGCTATGATGCGAGCTCGTGGCACGGCTTCTTCGCGCCATCAGGCGTGCCGAAGGAGATCGTCGCCAAGCTCTCGAACGAGACACAGGCGATCATGCGCGAGCCGGCGGTGATCGAGCAGTTGAAGAAGCTCGGCGTCGATCCGGTCGGGTCGAGCCAGGAGCAGTTCGCCGCCCATATCGCCTCCGAGACCAGGCGCTGGGCCGAGGTCGCGCAGAAGGCGAATGTGAAGATCGAGTGAGGGGCGGGCGCGGCGCGCCGGCCCGGGCTGCCAAGAACCACCGTTGTCATTCCGGGGCTTCGCGCAGCGAAGAACCCGGAACCCACGATCGGGTGAGCCGATGGCGACATGGTCTTGAATGTCTCACCCCGTCGTGGGTTCCGGGTTCGCGCTTGCGGCGCGCCCCGGAATGACAAGGGTGGTTCGATACCGCTTTTGCTCGGTGTTCACACAGCCCAGCGTGTCGCTCAGCGCTGCCCGGCGAAAGCCTTGGCCAGCGTGTCGGCATGCTTGGTCATGAGGCCGAGATCCGAGCCGACGGCGACGAAGCGATAGCCCCATTCGATATAGCGGCGCGCATCGGGCTCGGATGGCGTCAGGATGCCGGCGGGCTTGCCGATCGCGGTCAGGCGCTTCACCGCATCCTGGATCGCGGCCTGGACCTCGGGATGGCCGGGATTGCCGATATGGCCGAGCGAGGCCGAGAGATCGGCCGGGCCGATGAAGACGCCGTCGACGCCGTCGACCGAGGCGATCTCCTCGATCCGGCTCAGCGCCTCGCCGGTCTCGACCTGCACCAGCACGCAGATCTCGCCATCGGCGCGCTTGAGATAGTCGGGTACGCGCCCGTAATGGCTGCCGCGGCCGCTGACCGTAATGCCGCGGATTCCGGCGGGCGGATAGCGGCAGGCGGCGACGGCCTTGCGCGCTTCCTCGGCATTCTGGACGAAGGGCACGAGCACGGCCTGCACGCCGATATCGAGCAGGCGCTTCAATAGCACGGCGTCATTCCAGGCCGGGCGGACGATCGGGGTCGCGGTGCCGCCCTTCAGCGCCTGGAGCTGGGCGAGAACGTCCGGTGGCTCGTTGGGGGAGTGCTCGGTGTCGACCAGAATCCAGTCGAAGCCGCTCTGGCTGATGATTTCGGAGACGATCGGGCTGCACAGGCTGCTCCACAATCCGATCTGAAGCTCGCCGCGCTTCAGCGCGGCCTTGAAGGCGTTGGCAGGCAGATCCACGGCGTTTCCCCGCTGGTCGAATGGCTTGGCGGCGCTGCCCTGCCGGCCGGAGCATGCGGGAGCGCGCTGCCTTCGTTAGATCATAACGAACGGGCGACGGAACCTGACGGCAGGAGATGGCGGGGTTGCAGCCAGATGGCGGATCAGGCGGCGGCTCTCGTGACGGCTTCGACGAGCCAGCGCAGAGCAGGGTCGGCCAGCGCGCGCCGGGCGTGGACGAGATCGATGGCGAAGGCCTGACTCTCGAACGGCAATGGCAGCACCGCAACCCCGGCACTCTCCGCGAAGCGCTGCGCCATCCGTTCGGCCATGGTCGCGACGAGGTCGGTGCCGGCGACGGCGAAGGGCACGGCCACGACATGGGGAAGTGTCACCGCGACGCGGCGCTTCAGGCCCTGACGCGCCAACAGGTTATCGATCGCGCTCGGCAATCCGTCGCCACCGGCTGCAGAGAACAGGGCATGGGGCAGGGCGGCATATTCGCTGATGTCGAGAGCGGCCGAGCCGGCAGCATGGTTCCGATCGCGGATGCAGACGAAGCGCTCCTCGAAAAGCTGCCGGCGCAGGCTCGTCGATGAATCCGGAAGATGACCGCCGATCAGGGCGTCGAGCTCGCCGCGTTCGAGCTTCGCCAAAGCCGCCGCGGCGTCCGTGATGGGGCGTACGGCAAGATCGACGCCCGGCGCTTCCCGGCGCAGCAATGCGACAAGGGCCGGCACAATGACGAGGTCGCCGTAATCGGTCACGGCGATGGCGAAGCGCCGCCGCGAGGTTGCGGGATCGAAGCCTCGTCCGGGCGCGAGTGCGCCGCGGATCTGCTCCAGCGCCGCGCCGATCGGCTGTGCCAGCGCCAGCGCCTTTTCGGTCGGCTGCATGCCGCCGGGGCCGCGCAGGAAGAGTTCGTCGCCGAAAAGGTCGCGCAGCCGCCGGAGCGCGCTGCTCATCGAGGGCTGGGCCAAGCCGATGCGGCTCGCCGCGCGCGTGACGTGGCGCTCCTCCATCAAGGCCTCGAAGGCCACCAGCAAGTTGAGATCGATCGCGGCTAAATTCATTTGAACAATGATGCAGATATCAAAAGTCGATTTCAATAATGGAATCGACCCGCCTAGCTTGCGCCGGACTCGATCGATGGGCCGGACGCCGCATGACGAATTCCCTTATGCGCCTTGCGCCCAGCGGGCCGACCTTGCTGATCGTCGGCGTGCTTGCCGGCCTTGCCGTGCCCCCGCTGGCTGAGGCCGTCCGTCCGGCGATGGCGGTGTCGATCTTCGTCATCGTGCTCGGCACGCTGCTGCGTGTGAATGCGACCGACTTCATGCGGACGCTTCAGCAGCCGCGTTTTTCTGCCCTGCTGCCCGCCGTGGTGATGCTGGTCTGCCCTGTCTTGGTCGGGATAGCCGCTCACCTCACAGGCGTGGGTCCTGAGTTGGCCCTTGCCATGGTGCTCGCGGTCTGTGCGCCGCCATCGGGCGGAACCGCCGCCGTGGCGCGGATGCTCGGGCTCGATGCCACGATCCCGCTGGCCGTCACCCTGCTGTCGATGGCGTTGGCGCCGCTGAGCGTGCCGCTGCTGGCGTCATGGTTCGCCGGGATCGCCTTCGACCCGGTCGAACTGGCGCTGCGGCTGTTCGTGCTGACGGCCGGAGCGGGCGGCGTCGCGCTGATCCTGAGGCAGCGCGCAGCGGGAGCCTTGAAACGCCATGTCGATGCCATCGACGGGCTGGTGTTGGCCGCTCTGCTGATCTTCGCGATCTCGACGATGGCTGGGGTGCGCGCCCAGATCGAGGCCGAGCCCCTGGTCGCCTTTGCCTGTATCGCGCTCGCCTTCGCCTGCAATCTCGCCCTGCAGGGGCTTGGCGCGGCACTGTTGCCGGGCACCTTGGCCGAGCGGCTCGGCATCGGCCTGATCCTGGGCAATCGTAATGTCGGGCTGGTCTGGTCGGCGCTCGGGGCCTCGACCTCCCCGACCATGGCGCTTTTCTTCGCTGCGACGCAGTTTCCGATCTACATGACCCCCCGCCTGATCGCATTCCTGATACGCTGGGCCACGCCGGAGAAAGCCACTTCATGACCACCCCCAAGCTGACCGAAGAGATCGCCCAGCGTTTTGCCCGCATTGCGCTCGGGCATGTCCGGCGCGAATATCCGAACAAGCCGGACCATACGCTGGCCGGGCCGCAGGATGCGCAGACGCCGAGCCAGCTGCATCCGGTGTTCTATGGCAGCTACGACTGGCATTCCTGCGTGCACAGCTACTGGATGCTGGCCCGCCTGCTGCGGCGCTATCCGACGATGGAGGCGGCTGCCGATATCGTCGCGCTGTTCGACGCGCAGCTCGTCCCGGAGAAGATCGCGGTCGAATGCGCCTATCTCGCTCAGCCGACGGCGCGCGGCTTCAAGCGGCCCTATGGCTGGGGCTGGCTGCTGAAGCTCGCGTCCGAGCTGAACGGGCTCGACGATGGGCGTTGGAGTCAGGCCTTGGCGCCGCTTGCCAAGGCCTTCGCCCAGCGCTTTCGCGATTTCCTGCCGATCGCGACCTATCCGGTGCGGGTCGGCACGCATTTCAACACGGCCTTCGGTCTGCGGATGGCGGCGGACTACGCCGATGCGACCGGAGACGGCGCCTTCCTGACCTTGCTGCGCGAGACGGCGCTGCGCTGGTATAGCGCCGATGAGGACTGCCCGGCCTGGGGCGAGCCGAGCGGCGACGATTTCCAGTCCTCGGCGCTGATCGAGGCGGAGTGCATGCGCCGCCTGCTGCCGGCGGAACAGTTCCTGCCCTGGTTCGAGCGTTTCCTGCCGCGCATCGCGCAGCAGCAGCCGGCGATCCTGTTCAAGCCGGCGACCGTGACCGACCGGACCGACGGCAAGATCGCGCATCTCGACGGGCTCAATCTCAGCCGCGCCTGGTGCTGGAGCGCACTGGCCGCAGCGCTGCCGGAGTGGGATGTGCGGCGCCCGGTCATCGCTGACGCCGCAAGGCTCCATCTCGAAACGGGACTGCCGCATATCGCTGGCGACTATATGGGCGAGCATTGGCTGGCGAGTTTCGCGGTGCTGGCGATCGAGGAGCGGTAGGCGGTCAGGCAATTTGATCCGGCACTACCCTTGTCATTCCGGGGCGCGCCGTAGGCGCGAACCCGGAACCCACGACCGGGTGGGACATGTCTTCCTCGGCTGCAAATGGCTCACCCCGTCGTGGGTTCCGGGTTCTTCGCTGCGCGAAGCCCCGGAATAACAAGGGGTGGTGTGAAGTCGCTATGATCAAGGGCTGATGGACGTCGGCCGCTCAGGCCGCACCCTTCAGCGCGACGCCGCCGCGCCAGCCGAGCGCGGGGGCGATGAGCCCCGTGAAATCGGTCGTGATCTGGCGGTAGTCGTCGATGCTGAAATTATAGGGCAGTTCCAGCCGCAGCCTGTCGACGAGCGGCAGGATCGGGTCCGCCGCGAGGCGCTCGATCAGCTCGGCTGCGGTCCCGACGAGATCCGGTGCGAACTGGGTCCGCCGCTCGCCTTGCGGGCCAAGCGTGCGGGCGTGCCGGCTCGCGACATAGTCGCGATAGCGCTGTCGTGTCGTCGTGTCCGCGCCGTCGAGCGGGACGATGACGCGGCCGACCGCGATGCGTGGCTGGCCTTCGCCCCTCCAGTGGGCGCGGAAGGTCTCGATATGGCTCCGCTGCACTTCGAAGAAGCCGTTGGTCTCCTCAGCGGTGTTGATGTTGCCGACGAGCAGGTGGAAGCCGTTCTCCGCCGCCCAGCGGGCCGAGCGCAGCGAGCCGCCGCCATACCAGAGCCGCTGCCGCAGGCCGGGTGCGTGCGGGCGCAGGCGCGGGCGATGCTCGCCGGCGGCCGAGGTGATGCGCGTATCGGCGTCGCCGAGCCATTCGCCTTCGATGTTCTTCGCCAGACGGGCGACGCGGGCATGCGAGAAGTCGATCGTCGCCGGATCGCTGTCGAAGAGGCGATGGCCCAAGAGCTTGCCGAAGGGCGGCGGGCCGGCGCTGAGGCCGATGTTCAAGCGCCCGCCCGAGAGCACATCGACCAGCGAAAGGTCCTCCGCCAGCCGGAACGGGTTCTCGTAGCCCATCTGGATGACGGCCGTGCCGAGCCCGATCCGGCGCGTGCGCTGGGTCGCGGCGGCGAGGAAGGCCGCTGCCGAGGAGACGCCGGGCTCGAGATGGCGCTGGCGTATCCAGGCGCTGTCGAAGCCGATGGCCTCGCCATGCTCGAAGAGCGAGAGCGTGTCTTCGAGCCCGCGGCGGGGATCGGCATCGTCGTAATTGCCGGGCGTCAGGAAGGCGATGTGCCGGATCGAGAGCTTTGTCATGTCAGTCGGTCTTGATCTCAGTACTTGGGCAGGCCGGGCGGGTTGGTCTCGGAGCGCTCGACCGCTTCCTCCTCGATGCCCCAGCGGGCCAGCGCCTGCCGGTATTTGCCCGACTTGATCAGGTTGTTGGTGGCGAGCGTGAGGGCATCGACCAGACCGCTGCCCTTGCGCGTGGTGATCGCGACATCGGATTTCAGCGGCCAGCCGGCGCTCAGCGTGCCGATGCGCTTGATGTCCTTGTCGCGGGCCGCGATGAAGACGAGCTGGGCATGGGGCTGCACGACGACATCGACGCGGCCGCCCCGCAAGGCGACGAGCCGGGCAGCTTCGTCATCGAAGAGCTGCAGTTCGAGCGGCTTCAGGCCGGCCGCGACGTTCTGCTTGCTCCACTCCAGCAGGATGCGCTCCTGATTGGTGCCGCCGCCGACGCTGAAGCTCAGGCCCGCGGCGTCTTTCGGCTCCTTGATGCTGGTGACCTTGCTGTCGGCCTTGACGAAGAAACCGTGCAGGCCGAGGCGATAGGTCGAGAAGTCGAACTTCTCCTTGCGCTGCTCGGTGACGCCGACATTCGAGATGACGGCGTCGTATTTCCCGGAGGTCAGGCCGAGCGGCCAGTCCGCCCAGGCGAGCGGCACGAGATTGAGCTTGAGGCCGAGGCTGTCGGCGATCAGCAGGGCGAAGTCCGGATCGGCGCCGATCACGGTCTTGGCGTCCGTCGCATAGGTCGCGAGCGGCGGGCCACCGGGGCTGATGCCGACGGTGAAGAGGCCGGGCTCGACGAACTTGAAACCCTTTGGCACGGCGGCGACGGCGGCCGGGTCCTTCTCGGCGCGGATGCGGCCGGGCTGTTCGGGCCCGAGGTCGAAGGGGGCTTGGGCGAGGGCGGGCAGGCTCGTGGCGCTGAGCGCGCCGACGAGCAGCGACAGGAGGGTCCGTCGCGGGATCATGGTGGTCTCCAGTTCTCGAAAGTTTCCGCGGTCGGGCGAGGTGCTCACGCCTTCGGCAGGCCGGGCGGGTTGGTGCGCGATGCCTCGATCGCCTCGGCCGAGAGATTCCAGCGAGCCAGCACCTTGGCGTAGTTGCCGTTCTTGATCTGGGTGTTGAGCGCCTGGGTGATGGCCTCGGCGAGCCCAGCGCCCTTGCGGGTGGTCACAGCGATCTCGGCGAGAACCGGCCAACCGCCGGAGAAATTGCCGGCGAGCCGGGTCTTGCCCTCCTGCGCGGCCTTGAAGCTCAGCAGCGCATTGGGGCCGAGATAGGCGTCGGCGCGGCCGGATTCGAGCGCGAGATAGAGCACGACATCGTCGTCATAGTACTGGATGTCGACGGGCTTCAGCCCGGCCTTGAGGTTGGCCTCGTTCCAGCGCAGCAGGATCTGCTCCTGATTGGTGCCGGCACCGACGATGACCTTGAGGCCCGCCACATCGCGGGGCTCGCGAATATCGATCTCGTTGCCCTTCTTCACATAGAAGCCGAGCAGGTCCTTGCGATAGGTCGAGAAGTCGAACTTCTCCTTGCGCTGCTCGGTGACGGTGACGTTGGAGATCACCGCGTCGAATTTGCCGGAGACGACGCCGAGCGGCCAGTCCGCCCAGGCGGTCGTGACGATCTCCAGCTTGCGGCCCAGCGCGTCCGCGACAAGTTGCGCGATCTCGGCCTCGCCGCCGATGACCGTCTTGTTGTCGGTCGCAAAGCCGCTGAACGGAAAGCGCCCGGTGTTGTTGCCCACGGTGAAGACGCCGTCCTTGGCGAATTTGGCGTCCTTGGCGATGAGCCTGATCGCCTCCTCATCGCGCTCGGCGCGGGGGCGGCCGGGCTGCTCGGGCGAGAGGTCGACGACTTGCTGGGCGAAAGCGCCGGCGGGGATGAGCGCGGCCGAGGCGGCGCCGGCGAGAAGGCTGAGCGAGTTACGACGCGTGATCATGACAGGGTTCCTTGTGGGGCGTGGCGGGGAAGTCAGAGCACCTTGGCGAGGAATTCGCGGGTGCGGCTGTGGCTGGGGTTGCCGAGCACGTCGGCGGGAGCACCGCTCTCGACGATGCGGCCTGCCTCCATGAAGACGACCTGATCGGCGACCTCGCGGGCAAATCCGATCTCATGGGTGACGATGACCAGCGTCGTGCCGGAGCGGGCGAGCTCCTTGATGACGTCGAGGACTTCGCCGACGAGCTCGGGGTCGAGTGCCGAGGTCGGCTCGTCGAAGAGCAGGACTTTTGGCTTGAGGGCGAGCGCGCGGGCTATGGCGACGCGCTGTTGCTGGCCGCCGGAGAGCTGGCGCGGATAGGCGTTCGCCTTCTCGGCGAGACCGACGCGGGCGAGCAGTTCCTGCGCCTCGGCAAAAGCCTGCTCGCGGGAGAGGCCGCGCACGGTCACCGGCGCCTCGGCGATGTTCTCGATCGCGGTCAGATGCGGGAAGAGATTGAAGTTCTGGAAGACCATGCCGACATCGACGCGCCGGGCCAGGATGTCCTTCTCCTTGAGCTCGTAGAGCGTCTCGCCGTCCTGCCGGTAGCCGATCAGCTCGCCATCGATGGCGATGAAGCCTTCGTCGACGCGCTCCAGATGATTGATCGAGCGTAGCAGGGTCGATTTGCCGGAGCCGGACTGGCCGATGATCGCGGTGACGCTGCCGGGGCGCAGCGACAGGCTGACATCGTCGAGCACCTTGAGCGGGCCGAAGCTCTTAGAGACATGGCTGATGCGGATCTCGCCGCCGCTGCGCGGGGAGAGCGTGGCGAGCGAGGCCGTCCGCGGCGCGGCAGGGGCCTGCGTCGGGGCGGTGAAGCCGCCGCCGGCCGTTGCCGTGGCGACGCGGTTCCGGCCGAGCCAGCGCAGGGCCGTGTCGATGGCCGACGGCGGCGGGTTGCGCAGGGCGCCGCGGGCATAGTGCCGCTCGATATGGCGCTGGAAGAAGGAGAGGACGCTGAGGATGACAAGGTACCAGACCGTCGCCACCATCAGTAGCGGGATCACCTCGAGATTGCGCCGGTAGATGACCTGGATGGTGTAGAACAGCTCCGGCAGGGCGAGGATGTAGACTTGGCTCGTGCCCTTCGCGAGGCTGATGATCTCGTTGAAGGCGGTCGGCAGGATCGAGCGCATCGCCTGCGGCAGCACGATCCGCGAGACCTGGCGGTGCTTCGGCAGGCCGAGCGCAGCCGCGGCCTCGTGTTGGCCCTGGTCGACGGCGAGGATGCCGCCGCGCACGATCTCGGAGGAGAAGGCGGCGGCGTTGAGGGTGAGACCCAGAACGGCTGCGAAGAAGGGGGTGATCAGCTGCGTGGTCGACCAGCTGCCGAAGCCGATATCGGTGAAGGGGATGCCGAGCCAGATCGTGCTGTAGAGATAGCCGAGATTGTTCAGGATCAGCAGCAGCACGATCAGCGGGATCGAGCGGAAGAGCCAGACATAGCCCCAGGACAGCGAGGCGAGCAGCGGCGAACCGGAGACCCGCGCCAGCGCCAGCAAGGTGCCGAACAGGAAGCCGAAGACCGTGCCGAGCAGAGTCAGGAACAGGGTGCGGCCGAGCCCGACCAGCACGGGTTCGGCGAAGAACCACTCGGCGAAGACGTCCCAGCCCCAGCGCGGATTGGAGAGCACCGAATTCACGATCGCGAAGATCACGACGGCTGCGAAGACCGTGCCGATGGTTCGTCCGGGATAGCGTGCGGGGACGATGCGATAGCGGCTGAAGTCGCGGTGCGGGGCTGGATTCTGGGCGTGCGAGGGCAAGCCCGCGAAATCGCTGGCGAGGGTCATGGCTGGCTCTTCTTGTTATGGGAGAGGGAGAAGCGGCCCGGTCAGGCGGCGCTGCGCGAAACGTGCGTGTCGGGCGGCCGTGTCGCCGAAGCCGGGATGGCGGCCAGCTCCTTCTTGAAGGCCAGCTTGCCGTAGATCTCGGGATCGACCGAGATGTCGAAGAGCGGAGTGTAGCCGGTTTCCAGATAGAGCCCCTTGGCCTCCGGCTGGCGGAAGCCGGTAGTCAGGTAGAACTTGCCGTAACCCTGCCTGACGGCCTGCGCTTCCAGCTCGGCGACGATGAGCCGGGCGAGGCCCTGCCTGCGGAAATCGCTATGGGTCCAGATCCGCTTCATCTCGGCCGTGCGCGCGTCGTAGCGCTTGAAGGCACCGCCGGCGATGGGGCGGCCATCGCGCAGCAGCAGGACGAAATTGCCGTCCGGCGGCGCGAAGAGCTCGGCCGGATAGCGGCTCATCTCGGCGCCCGGCGCCTCGCCGAAATAGCTGCCGTAGCGTGTGGCATATTCCCAGGTGAGCTGCTCGACCAAGGGCTGGGCGAGAGGGTGCAGCGGGGTCGTGTAGAAGAATTCATCGGCCATGGCGCAAGCCTTTCCGGGATAGCGTTGCGGGTGGCTCAGCTCGCGCGGCGCGCGGGCTCTGCGTTCGACGGGGTGGCGTAACGGCTCGCGCGGCGGGGGAGGCCGAGATGGTCGCGAAGCGTCGTGCCGGGCAGGTTGCGGTCGTAGACGCCGCGCTCTTCCAGCACCGGGATCACGAGTTCGACGAAGTCGTCGAGGCCCTGGCCGATCACCGGGAAGCCGAGCACGAAGCCGTCGGCGGCTTGCGCCTCGACGCGCTCGATCAGCCTGCCGGCGATCTCCTCGGCCGAGCCGATCAGGTCGGTGCGGGGTGTCGCGGCTTCGAGAGCCGCTTCGCGCAGCGTCTGGCCCTTCAGGATGGCGTTGCGCTTGATGCGGTCGGTCGTCGAACGGAAGCTGTTCTTGCCGATATCGCCGAGCTCCGGGAAAGGCGCGTCCAGCGGATAGGCGCTGAAATCGTGATGGTCGAAGAAGCGGCCGATATAGGCGAGCGCATCCTCGATCGAGACGAGATTGCGGATCGCCTGGTACTTCTCCTCGGCCTCGGCGGCGGTGCGCCCGACGATCGGGCCGGCGCCGGGGAAGAGCTTCACGTCATCGGCGCTGCGGCCATGGGCGACGGCGCTGGTCTTGATGGCGCGATAGAGGGCCTGCGCCTCTTCGATCGGGACATGGTTGGCGAAGACCGCATCGGCATGGCGGCCGGCAAGCCCGATGCCGGCTTCCGAGGCGCCGGCCTGGAACAGCACCGGCTGGCCCTGCGGCGAGCGCTGGATGTTGAGCGGGCCCTCGACCTGGAAGAAGCGGCCCTTGTGGTTCAGCGTGTGCAGCTTGTCGCGGTCGAAGAAGCGGCTGGCCTCGCGGTCGCGGATGAAGGCATCGTCGTCCCAGGAATCCCAGAGGCCCTTGGCGATGTCGAGATATTCCTGCGCGATCTCGTAGCGCAGCGAATGCTCGGGGTGCGGCCGGCTGTAATTGCGGCCGGAGCCTTCCAGCGGCGATGTCACGGCATTCCAGCCGGCGCGGCCGCCCGAGATCAGGTCGAGCGAGGCGAATTGCCGGGCGATCGTGTAGGGGTCGCTATAGGAGGTCGAGACCGTGCCGACGAGGCCGAGCTTCTTCGTCACCGTCGCTAGCGCCGAGAGGATGGTCAGCGGCTCGAAGCGGTTGAGGAAATGCGGGATCGACTTCTCGTTGATGTAGAGCCCGTCGGCGACGAAGGCGAAGGCAATGCCGTTCTCTTCGGCCTTGCGGGCGTTGCGGATGAAGAAGTCGAGATTGACGCTGGCATCGGCCGGGTTGCTCGGGTGGCGCCAGGCGTTCATGTGGCTGCCGGCGCCCTGGAGCATCAGGCCGAAGGTGAGGCGGGTGCGGGACATGGAAGCGGTCCTTTCGAAAGCGGGGATCAGGCGGCGAGTGCCGGGCGTTCGCCGGCGAGCAGCGTGAGGGAAGCGAGGCGCCGGCTGGTCAGGGCTGTCGGCGTGTCTATGACGAACTCCCCGATGCCGAAGCGGGCATGCAGGGCGTCGAGCTCGCGCCGGACCTGATCGGATGTGCCGGCGAGGATATGCGGCTTGCGGATCTCGGTGCGGTAGGAGGCCGTGCCAGCCTGGCGGGCATATTCGGCCGCCTGTTCCTCGCTGCCGAGATTGAGGTTCTGGCCATTGTCGAGGGTCAGGCGAACGACGCGGTGGTTCTCCGTGAGGCTTAGCGCCTCCTCGGCCGTCTCGGCGGCGAAGGCGGCGACGGCGAGCAGCAGGGGGGCCCTGCCGCCGGCCTTGGCATAGGCGTTCAGGCTTTCGTCGATCGCCTTGGGGTCGCCGTTGTGGTGGCCGGCGAAGACGAAATGCCAGCCGCGCTCGCCGGCCTGCCGGGCGCTGTCCGGGCTCGCGCCGAGCAGGAAGCGCTCCGGCGTCACGGGCGGGACCGGCAGAGCGCGGGCCTTGTCCCGCGGGCCGTCCGTCGCCGCAGGCGGAGCCAGGAAGCCGTCGAGCTCGTCCAGCAGGGTCTCGAAGGACGGTGCGCGTGCGGGATCGTGCAGCACGCGCAGCGCCTTGGTCGAGAGCGGCAGGCCGCCCGGCGCCTTGCCGATGCCGAGATCGATGCGCCCGGGCGCCAACGATGCCAGCAGGTTGAAGGCCTCGGCAACCTTGTAAGGGCTGTAATGCGGCAGCAGCACGCCGCCGGAGCCGATGCGGATGCGTTGCGTGCGGGCCAGCAGATAGGCGGCGAACACCTCCGGCGCCGGGCTGACGAGGCCGGGGAAGTCATGATGCTCGGCCAGCCAGAAGCGGTGATAGCCGAGGCGCTCGGCCGCCTGGGCGAGGCTCACCGTGCGCTGCAATGCTGTGCCGGCGGTTTCGCCCTCGATGAGCGGGCTCTTGTCGAGAATGCTGAGTGCGTAGGTCATGGATTTCGCTACCGTTCGGGAGGTCAGGCGGAGCGGAGGCCGAGGGCGGTCGATGCTTCCTCGGCCATCCAGCCGAGCCGCTCGTAATCGCCGCGCCAGTAGAGGAGGGCGGCGTCGTTGGAGCCGAGCCGGACTTCGCGCACACGGCCAATGACGATGGCGTGCGAATGCCGCTCGATCAGCTCTTCCAGTTCGCAATCGAGTGCGGCGAGCGCGCCTTCGAGTAGCGGCGCGCCGGTGCGGCCCTCGCCCCACTCCGCCTCGGCATAGCGGGCCTGGCCCTTCTCGCCGCCGCGCCCGGCGAAGCGGTCGGCGACCTGCTTCTGCGCGGCGCTGAGGAAGTTCACGCCGAAGCTGCGATGGCGCGCAAGGACGGGGTAGGTCGAGGAGGAGAGGTTGAGGCCGAACATCACGGTCGGCGGCTCGGCCGAAAGTGATGAGAGGGAGGTCACGGTCAGGCCGGCGCGATCCTCGCTGCGCCCCGCCGTGATGACGGAGACGCCACCGGCGAGATGGCGCAACGCCGTTCGGAAATCGCCGCTCGCAGCCGTCGCGGCTGGAAGGCTACGGGCGGCCTGGCCGGTCGCGGCACGGGTCGGAAGCGAGGAGGAGGCAAGGGACAGGATCGCCATGGAAACCTCTGGAGCAGGCCGTCTGGATGTGTGTGAGGGCGGGGCGCCGATTGGCGGCGGTTCCGCAGGTTCCCGCCGGGAGGACGGGACAAGCGTCTCTCTTCGCCGGAAGGACCGGCGTCGCGGCAGCGTCGCGATGGCATGGTTTCAGGCGCTCAGGGCGTCCGGAAGCTTGTCAGAAACATCGCCGTTCAGGCGCCTGAACAAGGTTTTCTGAATTCGTGCATGTCTTCACCGACGCGTCTCCGTGTCTCGGAGCCCACGGTTTCGTCGTGGTGCTTTTAGCATTGTTGACGCGGTGCAAGCTGCTCCAGCAAATCCCGCGAAGGAGCAATGCGAACACCGCTCGATACTGTTCATTGTTCCCATTGAATGCTTCACGGTCAATGAAACAGCCTTTCAAAGATGACCTCCGCAAGAGGCGGAAGCGCCACCGCGACGACCCGTTCCGGAAGAAATCCGTTCGTCTCTCCGACCGGCCAACCCCCCTCCGTCAATTCGCCCTGAATTTGCGTTTTCGCAAACTGGCGCGCGGCCCCTCTGGCTAATGTTGCGGCGCAGCGAGGGACGGACGTACCCCGCTGCTGAAGGAGAAGGCAGATGTTCAGGACGTTTCTGGCCGGCGCGCTGATGGCGCTGGCAGCCGCCGGCGCCAATGCGGCGGAGGTCGAGGTCAAGATGCTCAACAAGGGGGCGGCCGGTGCCATGGTATTCGAACCGGCGCTGGTGAAGATCGCTCCCGGCGATACCGTGAAATTCGTGCCGACCGACAAGAGCCACAATGCGGAAAGCGTTCCGGAGATGCTCCCGGCCGGGGCCGAGCCTTTCGTCGGCAAGCTGAACGAGCAGGTCGATGTGACGTTCAAGCAGAACGGCGTCTACGGCATCAAGTGCAAGCCGCATTACGGCATGGGCATGGTGGCGCTGATCGTGGTGGGCGAGCCGACCAATCTGGAAGCCGCCGCCGCCGCCAAGCATCCGGGCAAGGCCAAGCAGGTCTTCGCCGATCTGGTCGCCAAGGCGAAGTGAGCGGGCCGCGGCGCGGTCCGTCGAAGGGGCAAGGGGCGCAGCGACAGGCTGCGCCCGATCACGTCAGGAGAAGCGAGCATGGCGCCCATCCCGAGGCTGAAGGCCTATGAGGGGCCTGCGCTGCTGTCCTACGGCTTCCGGCCGCTCTTCCTGCTCGCGGCGCTGCAGGCCGGGCTGACGGTCCTGGCCTGGCTCGGCTTCGTCACCGGCCATCTCGCCATCCCCACGGCCTTCGCGCCGGTGGACTGGCATATCCATGAAATGCTCTTCGGCTATCAGGCGGCGGCGATCGGCGGCTTCCTGCTGACCGCCATTCCCAACTGGACCGGGCGATTGCCCGTGCAGGGCGCGCCGCTGCTTGTGCTGGTTCTGGCCTGGATCGCGGGCCGCATCGCGGTCGCCGCCTCGGCCCTGATCGGGTGGCGCCTTGCGCTGGCGATCGATGCTCTGTTTCTCGTCCTGCTGGCGGGGGCGGCCGCGCGCGAGATCGTCGCCGGGCGCAACTGGCGCAACCTCAAGGTCGTGGTGCTGATCGGGCTGCTGCTAGCCGCCAATCTCGCCTTTCATCTCGAAGCGGCGCTGACGGGCGGGGCCGATTACGCGCGCCGCTTCGCCATCGCCGTCGTGCTCATGCTGGTCGGGCTGATCGCCGGGCGGATCGTGCCGAGCTTCACACGTAACTGGCTGGCGCCGCGAGGAGCGGGGCGTCTGCCGATTCCCTTCGGGGGCTATGACAAGGCGGTGCTGGCGGCGAGTGCGCTCGCGCTCGGCCTCTGGGTCGCTCTGCCGGATACGGTTGCGAGCGGGGCGGCGCTGGCGCTCTGCGCCGGGCTCCATGCCGTCAGGCTGGCACGCTGGGCGGGCGATCGCACCTGGCGCAACCCGCTGCTCGTCATCCTGCATGTCGGCTACGCCTTCGTGCCGCTGGGCTTCGCGCTCTCGGCGGTGGCGAGTTTCGGCCTGGTCGGTCCCGGTGCCGGCCTGCATGCCTGGACCGCCGGAGCCTTCGGCACCGTGACGCTGGCGGTGATGTCTCGGGCCAGCCTCGGCCATACCGGGCGCCCGCTGGTCGCGACTGCGGCAACGCAGGCCTGCTACGTCCTGATCGTGATCGGCAGCGTGGCGCGGATCTGCTCCGGGCTCGGCCATGGCCCGGTCGCGTTGCTGCATGTCGCCGGGCTGTGCTGGTCGCTCGCCTTCCTCGGTTTCGCGGTGAGCTATTGGCGGGTCCTGACCGGCGCGCGGCTTGGCCCGAAGGCCGCACCGGCCGCAGGGCCGGCCTGATGTCCTTCGCCATGGGATCGGCGCTTTTCGGGAGGATCTGTTGATGCGCGACGAGCCGGATTGCCGTAGTGAGGCGCGGGGGATGCGCCGTGTTGCGCTCCAGAAGACCAGTCCGCCGGGCGAGGGGGCTCACGGGGCGGTGAACAGGACTGTCGGATGGTGCTCCTTCCAGATGTCGGCGATAACCGGCCCGGCCGCCGCCGCGGGGGCAGCGCATGCGCCTGACCCAGTTCAGCGAGTATGCGCTCAGGCTGCTCGTCTTCGTGGCAACGCATCCGGAGCGGCTGGTCACGGTCGAGGAAGCGGCGACGGCCTATGATATTTCGCGGACCCACCTGATGAAGGTCGCCAATCTCCTGGTCCGCCAGGATTTCCTCAAGGGCGTGCGCGGCCGCGCCGGCGGGCTGATGCTGGCGCGGGCGCCGGCCGAGATTTCGCTGGGCATGTTGATCCGGGCGACTGAGCCGGCCTTCGCGACCGTCGAATGCTTCGGCGAGGCGGAAGGGCGTTCGGCGCTGCGCGGGGATCGCTGGCGGCGAATCCTGAGCGACGCGATGGAGGCTTTCCTCGGCGAACTCGACCGTTATTCACTGACCGACCTGCTCGCAGACCCAGAACGCTTCGGCCTCGCCCGGCAACCGGCCTGAGGCGTCGCCAGCCCGGAGAAGACGTCATTCCGGGGCTAAGCCGCGCTGTGGCGCCCCCTGCTCGAAGAGAGTGTGATGAATTTCCCGTCCTTCTTCACCGACGCGCCGCGCCTCAAGCTCCGCGACCCGCTCGCCGCCTTCCTGGGGACGAGCGAGGGCGGCATCCTCGAATACGGCTATGAGGACGCGGTGCGGCTGGCCGGTCATTCCTGTCCGGCTGTCGCCGGCGCCTATCTCATGGTGGTCAACGGGCTGGGGTACCTCCATGACGACGACATGCCTGAGCGCGGCGGCATTGAGGTCTTCATGCGCGGTGAGCGCGACCAGGGCACGACCGGCGTGCTCGCCTCGATCGCGACGCTGCTGACCGGGGCGGCGGCTGAGACCGGCTTCGGCGGGATCGGGCCGGCGCAGCGCTTCTCCCGGCGCAACCTCCTGCATTTCGGTGCCGATATCGAGGGGACGGTGGCCTTGCGCCGTCGCGATACCGGGGCAGGGGTTGTGGTCGACATCGATACGGGTGCGGTGCCGCACGCGGCAGCGATGAGCGCCGTGATGCCGCAGGCGGTCGCGGGGGAGGCGGATGAAGCGGGGCTCGAGAGCTTCGCCGCGCTCTGGCAGGACCGCGTGCGCCGGATGCTCATCGAGCATGCCGACGATCCGAAGCTGATCCATCTCTACGACTGGTCGCCGGCCGGGGCCTGATCAGCCGGCATTCTCCGCCAGACGCTTCAGGGCGGGGGCGTCGCAGACCACGAGCTTCTGACGCCCGCCCTCGACCAGCCCCTGCGTTTCCCAGGCGCTGAGGATGCGCGAGACCGTGTGCAGCGTCGTGCCGGTCATCTCGGCGATGTCGCGGCGCGAGATCGGGAAGTCGACGCGCATGCCGGCATCCACGCGCGTGCCGGCCTGCTCGATCAGTCGCAGCACGGCATGGGCCACGCGCCGCTCGACCTCTTCGGTCGACATCTCGCGGATGCGGGTATGGGCCTCGTCCAGGCGCTGGCCGATGGTGCGGATCGCGTTCATCGCCAGATGCGGGTTGTCGGCGACGAAACTGTCCCAGCATTCTGTCGGCCAGCTCGCGACGAGGCTGTCGACGGCGGCCGTCGCGGTGCCCGGATAGTCGCTGCGGCCGAGCGCTCGCGTGAAACCGAACAGGTCGCCGGGATGGACGACGCGGACGATGATCTGCTGGCCGTCGCGCGTGACCTGCGTCACCTTCAGCCGGCCGTGCAGCAGGAGGTAGAAGGCCTTGGCCGGGTCACCCTGCTCGAAGACGGCCTCGCTCTGCGGAATTCTCCGTGCGGAGGCCTGCGCCGTCATGCGGTCGAGCTGGGCGTCGCTCATCGCCGCGAACAGCGGGACGCTGCGCAGCACGCTGCGGTCCATTCCCACGTGACAGCCTTTCCTTCGGACGGGTTCGGGGGGCGCCCGCGACATCCCGAACCATCGGTGCGCGGCGCCGGATAAGACCGCAATCATCCTCCGGGTTCAAGTGCGGCACGATCGCCGGCGGGGGATGGTCCGGGGCAGGGGAAGCTAGCAATATGGAGGCCATCCCGGCGCGATAGGTCGCATTCGGCCGGTCCTGTTTGCGTTATGTCAAAGACGCCTGCGAAAGGCCGGTCCGGCGTCGCTTCTTGCATGGACAGAGCGCTTGGATGCATATTCTCTTTAGTCGATCTCTCAACGCGAGCCGGTGCGATATGCGGCCGGCCGAAAGGACCAGAGATGACGACCGAGACCGCGAAGGCCGGCGGCCCGGATGCCGCCCCCGAAAAGCCGACCAGGCGAGCCGAGCTCCTCGCCTTCCTGACGCTGGCCGTGCTGATCTGGCCGGTCGTGGCGGTCGGTATCGTCGGCGGCTATGGCTTCCTCGTCTGGATGACCCAGATCGTCTTCGGCCCGCCCGGGCCTCCGCGCTGAGGAGGCGGGCATGGGCGATAATGGCATTGACCTCGGGCGGCGGAGTTTCCTGACCGGTCGGCGTGCGCCGCTGGAAGGCGTGCGGCCGCCATGGTCGCGCGCCGCTTCGATCGCGGCCGCCTGCACTGGCTGCGGCGCCTGCGTGCCGGCCTGCCCGCAGCACATCATCGCGCTCGACGCCGGCGGTCGGCCGATCCTGAGCTTCTCCGCGAACGAATGCAGTTTCTGCGGCGCCTGTGCTGAGGCCTGCCCCGAGCCCGTCTTCGATCGCCTGATTCCGGCCTTCGCCCACGTCGCGGTGGTCGGAGCCGATTGTTTCGCGCAGCGCGGCATCGTCTGCCAGAGCTGCGGCGATGCCTGCCCGGAAAGCGCGATCCGCTTCCGACCACGGCTTGGCGGACCAGCCTTGCCGGAGATCGCAGCCGATCACTGCACCGGTTGCGGCGCCTGTGTCGCCGCCTGTCCGGCGCAGGCGATCGGCACGCGCCCGTTGGAGGTCGCCCATGCCTGAGCGTCCTCGCCCGCGCTTCCATCATATTTCGAGCGCCGTCGTCTCGGCCCTGCCGGCCAAGGTCGAGGCTGTGCTCGCCCGTATCGCAGAGCTTCCCGAGACCGAGATCCACCGGGTCGAGAACGGCAAGATCGTCATCGTGCTGGAGGGCTCCAGCACCGGCGTGATCGGCGACCGGCTTGCCGCCATCAGCCTGATCGACGGCGTGCTCTCGGCTAACATGGTGTTCGAGCAGATCGAAGACCTCGAAACCCTCGACGACCCCGGAGTGATCCCATGACCCTGTCCCGTCGCGAGATGCTGAAGGCGCAGGCGGCCGGCGTCGCCGCGCTCGCCGCCAATATGAGCGTGCCGGCCGGGGCGCAGCCGGTGAGCGGCGGCGTCGACAGCCTGCAGATCAAATGGTCGAAGGCGCCCTGCCGCTTCTGCGGCACCGGCTGCGGCGTCATGGTCGGCGTCAAGGAGGGCAAGGTCATCGCCACCCATGGCGACATGAAGGCTGACGTCAATCGCGGCCTGAACTGCATCAAGGGCTATTTCCTCTCCAAGATCATGTACGGCAACGACCGGCTGACCCAGCCGCTGCTGCGCAAAAGGAACGGCGTCTACGCCAAGGACGGCGAATTCACCCCTGTGTCCTGGGCCGAGGCCTTCGACACCATGGCCGCCAAGGCCAAGGCGACGCTCAAGGCGAAGGGGCCGACCGCGCTCGGCATGTTCGGTTCCGGCCAGTGGACGATCTTCGAGGGCTATGCCGCGACCAAGCTGATGCGGGCGGGCTTCCGCTCCAATAATCTCGATCCCAATGCCCGCCATTGCATGGCATCCGCTGCCTACGCCTTCATGCGCACCTTCGGCATGGACGAGCCGATGGGTTGCTACGACGATTTCGAGCATGCCGACGCCTTCGTGCTCTGGGGCTCGAACATGGCGGAGATGCACCCGATCCTGTGGACGCGGGTGACGGACCGCCGGCTCGGCCAGCCGCATGTCAAGGTCGCGGTGCTCTCGACCTACACCCACCGCAGCTCGGACCTCGCCGACATCCCGATCGTGTTCAAGCCGGGCACGGACCTGGCGATCCTCAACTTCATCGCCAACCACATCATCACGACCGGGCGGGTGAACAAGGATTTCGTCGGCAAGCACACGACCTTCGTGAAGGGTGCGACCGAGATCGGCTACGGCCTGCGGCCGGACGATCCGCGCGAGGTCAAGGCGAAGAAGGCTGCCGATCCCGCTGCGACGACGCCGATCGATTTCGAGGCCTACGCCGCCTTCGTGAAGGACTACACGCTGGAGAAGGTCGCGGCGCTGACCGGGGTCGAGGCGGGCTTCCTGCTCCAGCTCGCCGAGCTCTATGCCGACCCCAAGCGCAAGGTCACGTCGTTCTGGACGATGGGCTTCAACCAGCATGTGCGCGGCGTCTGGGCGAATCAGCTCGTCTACAACCTGCACCTGCTGACGGGTAAGATCTCCGAGCCGGGCAACAGCCCGTTCTCGCTGACCGGCCAGCCCTCGGCCTGCGGCACGGCGCGCGAGGTCGGCACCTTCGCCCATCGCCTGCCGGCCGACATGACGGTGGTGAATCCCGAGCACCGCAAGCACACCGAGGAGATCTGGCGCGTCCCGCACGGGATCATCCCGGAGAAGCCCGGCTACCACGCCGTCGAGCAGGACCGGATGCTGAAGGACGGCAAGCTCAATTTCTACTGGATCCAGGTCAACAACAACCTGCAGGCGGCGCCCAACAGCAGCAACGAGACCTATCCGGGCTATCGCAATCCCGAGAACTTCGTCGTCGTCTCGGATGCCTATCCGACGGTGACGGCGATGGCCGCCGACCTGATCCTGCCGGCTGCGATGTGGGTCGAGAAGGAGGGCGCCTACGGCAATGCCGAGCGGCGCACCCATGTCTGGCATCAGCTCGTCGACGCGCCCGGCGAGGCGCGCTCCGACCTCTGGCAGCTGATGGAGTTCTCGAAGCGCTTCACCACCGACGAGGTCTGGCCGGCGGAAATCCTCGCCGCCAACCCGAACTACAAGGGCAAGACGCTCTTCGACGTGCTGTTCCGCAACGGCCAGGTCGACAAGTTCCCGCTCTCCGAAACCGCGCCCGACTACGCGAACCAGGAGTCGAAGGATTTCGGCTTCTACGTCCACAAGGGGCTGTTCGAGGAATATGCCGCCTTCGGCCGCGGCCATGGCCATGATCTCGGGCCTTACGACCTCTACCATCAGGTCCGCGGCCTGCGCTGGCCGGTGGTCGACGGCAAGGAGACGCTCTGGCGCTATCGCGAGGGGCTCGACCCCTACGTGAAGCCGGGCAAGGGCGTCGAGTTCTACGGCAACAAGGACGGCAAGGCCCGCATCATCGCCGTGCCCTACGAGCCGCCGGCGGAATCACCCGATAACGAGTACGACCTCTGGCTCGTCACCGGCCGGGTGCTGGAGCACTGGCATTCCGGCTCGATGACCATGCGCGTGCCGGAGCTCTACAAGGCCTTCCCCGGTGCGCGCTGCTTCATGCATCCGGAGGATGCCCGCAAGCGCGGGCTCAACCAGGGCGCCGAGATCACGGTGATCTCGCGCCGCGGCGAGATGCGCACCCGGGTCGAGACGCGCGGGCGCAACCGCATGCCGCCCGGCGTGGTCTTCGTGCCCTGGTTCGATGCGAGCCAGCTCATCAACAAGACGACGCTCGACGCCACCGATCCCATCTCCAAGCAGACGGATTTCAAGAAATGCGCGGTCAAGATCGTTCCGGTCTCGGGCTGATGCGCTCGCGGACCTTGCTCGGGGCCGCCCTGGCGGCCGGCCTCGTCCTCGCCTTCGGTGCCGCCGTCTCGCAGGAGGGCGCGCCGGTGAAGATCGTGCCGCGCCTGACGGGCACGGCCAACCCGATGGCGCTCGAACGGGTTCCGGCGCTCGGCCGGCCGGTCGTCGACGACGTCAGGCGGATGCGGAACTATCCGGAGCAGCCGCCGGTGATCCCGCATGCGATCGACGGTTACCAGCTCACGCTCAACACCAATCGCTGCATGGACTGCCACAAGCGCGAGTTCACGGAAGGCTCGGGTGCGCCGATGATCAGCGTGACCCATTTCCAGGACCGCGACGGGCAGGTGCTCTCGGACGTGACGCCGCGGCGCTATTTCTGCACCGCCTGCCATGTCCAGCAGACCGATGTCGCGCCCCTGGTCCAGAACCGGTTCCAGGACGCCAAAGACATCGGCCGGAAGCCTTGAGGCGCGCGTATCATGGCCAGGCTTAAATCCCTTATCCTCTGGTGCTGGGGCGTCGTCGTCGGCTTCTGGCGCATCATCAGCCGGCCGAGCGCCTATCTGCCGCTCGGCGTCCTGACGCTCGGCGGCTTCGTCGGTGGCGTGCTCTTCTGGGGCGGTTTCAACACCGCGCTGGAAGTCACCAATACCGAGAAATTCTGCACCTCCTGTCACGAGATGCGCGACAACGTCTATCAGGAGCTGCAGTCGACGATCCATTTCTCGAACCGCTCGGGCGTGCGCGCGACCTGTCCGGACTGCCATGTCCCGCATAACTGGACCGACAAGATCGCCCGCAAGATGCAGGCCTCGAAGGAGGTCTGGGGCAAGATCTTCGGCACGATCTCGACGCGCGAGAAATTCCTGAACATGCGCCTCGAACTCGCCAAGCACGAATGGTCACGGCTGAAGGCGAACGATTCGCTGGAATGCCGGAACTGCCATTCCTCGGTCGCGATGGACTTCACCAAGCAGACGCGGCGCGCGGCCGAAATCCACAGCCGCTTCCTGACCACGGGCGAGAAGACCTGCATCGACTGCCACAAGGGCATCGCGCATCTGCTGCCGGACATGACGGGAATCGAGCCGGGCTGGAAGGATGCGCCGGAACTGCAGGGCAAGGGCAGCGCCTCCTGGCATGGGCCGGAGCGTGCGGTGCGGACCTATCTGGCCGAGATCGAGAAACAGTGAGGCGTTTCCTCCGGTCAGAGCTACCTTGTCATTCCGGGGCTTCGCGCAGCGAAGAACCCGGAACCCACGACCGGGTGAGGTATCTGCAACGAGGCATAGGGCGTTTCACCCAGTCGTGGGTTCCGGGTTCGCGCCGCGGCACGCCCCGGAATGACAAAGATACCGAGTGGCGTGCCGCGGTCAGGACTCAACAGCGCCTACGGCGTTTTGTCTGACCCGCTCATCGTAAAATTGGGTATTTGAGATGATGCTTTTGTGCGATACCGACTCCTGAAGGCATGAGGCCGTCGGCTCGCGCCAGCCACGGAGAGGGGGAGCGATGATTGCGGCACTCACGATCGCGGAGCGGCAGCGCGCCATTGCCATCTCGGCCACCCTGGCGCTGTGCGGTTTCGCGATGACGATCGCGGGCAGCGACACGCTGTTCGCTGTCCATGGCGCGATCGTCCTGCTGTTCAGCCTCGGCTGTATCGGCTTGGTCATGTCGCAGTATTTTGCGCCGGAGCCGTCCGACGAACGCCTGACACGCTACTACGACGATCCGACCCGGGTCGGCATCGTGCTCTCGCTCGGCTGGGCCGTGGTCGGCATGTTCTTCGGCGTCTGGGTCGCCGCGCTCCTGGCCTGGCCCGACCTGACCTTCGACGCGGGATGGGCTAGCTTCGGCCGCATCCGCCCGGTCCATACCTCCGGCGTGATCTTCGGCTTCGGCGGCAATGCGTTGATCGCGACCTCGTTCCACGTCCTGCAGCGGACGACGCGGGCGCGGTTGCCGGACCAGTTCAGCCCGTGGTTCGTGCTGATCGGCTACAACCTGTTCTGTGTGCTGGCGGCCAGCGGCTACCTGATGGGCGTCACCCAGTCGAAGGAATATGCCGAGCCGGAATGGTATGCCGATATCTGGCTCGTCGTGGTCTGGGTGGTCTACTTCCTGATCTATATCCGCACGCTCCAGCGGCGGAAGGAGCCGCATATCTACGTCGCGAACTGGTACTACATGGCCTTCATTCTGGTCGTGGCGGTGCTGCATATCGTCAACAATCTGGCGGTGCCGATCTCCTTCGGCGAGGCCAAGAGCTATTCGCTGTTCTCCGGCGTGCAGGACGCGATGACGCAGTGGTGGTACGGCCACAACGCGGTCGCCTTCTTCCTGACCTCCGGCTTCCTCGGGATGATGTACTATTACCTGCCGAAGCGGGCGGGGCGGCCGATCTTCTCCTACAGGCTGTCGATCATCAGCTTCTGGGGTATCACCTTCATGTATATGTGGGCAGGCTCGCATCACCTGCACTACACGGCGCTGCCGCAATGGGTGCAGACGCTGGGCATGACCTTCTCGGTGGTGCTGCTGGTGCCGTCCTGGGCCTCGGCCGGCAATGCGCTGGCGACGCTGAACGGCGCCTGGGGCAAGGTCCGCGACGACGCGACCTTGCGCTTCATGATGGTCGCCGCCGTATTCTACGGGCTCTCGACTTTCGAGGGCTCGTTCATGGCGATCAGGGCCGTGAACTCGCTCTCGCACTACACCGACTGGACGGTCGGTCATGTCCATGCCGGCGCGCTCGGCTGGGTGGCGATGATCACCTTCGGCTCGCTCTACGCGCTGGTGCCGTGGATGTGGAAGGTCGAGCGGATGTATTCGCCCAAGCTGATCGAGGTCCATTTCTGGCTCGCGCTGGCCGGAACCGTCATCTACGTCTTCGCGATGTGGAACTCGGGCATCATCCAGGGCCTGATGTGGCGCACCTACAATGACAGCGGCACGCTGGCCTATTCCTTCATCGACAGTCTCGTGGCGATGCATCCCTATTACATCGCGCGCACCGTCGGTGGCTTGCTGTTCCTGCTCGGCGCGATCGTCGCCTCCTACAATGTCTGGATGACGATCCGGATGTCCCGTTCGCAGCCCGAGGCGAAAGCTGGCGACGCCGACTTGCCGGCGTTGCCGGGCGCGGCCCTTCAGGCGGGGGAGTAAGCCGATGCGCGAGTTCTTTCATCGCAAGCTCGAACGCAGCGCGGTCGGCTTCGTGCTGGCCATTATCGGCGTCTCCGCCATCGGCGGCTTCGTCGAGATCGCGCCGCTCTTCACCATCGGCGAGACGGTCGAGAAGGCGCCGGACATGCGCGTCTACACGCCGCTCGAACTGGCGGGACGCAACATCTACATCCGCGAGGGCTGCTATGCCTGCCATAGCCAGATGATCCGGACGCTGCGCGACGAGGTCGAGCGCTATGGACCCTATTCCCTGGCGGTCGAGTCGAAATATGATCATCCGATGCTGTGGGGCTCGAAGCGCACCGGGCCGGATATTGCGCGGCTCGGCGGCAAGTATTCCGATGCCTGGCATGTCGCGCATCTGATCAACCCGCGCGATGTCGTGCCGCAATCGGTAATGCCGAGATATGGCTGGTTGATGCGCAACGAATTGAAGACCGAGGATCTCGGCCGGCACCTCAAGGCGCAGCGCGCGGTAGGCGTGCCCTATACCGACGCGCAGATCGCCAATGCCAGCAGCGATGCCTATGGCCAGGCGAGCCCTGACAGCGCCTATGCCGGCGGCGTCAGCGAGCGCTATGGCGAAGCCACCAATGTCCGCGCCTTCGACGGCGAGCCGAACCGGCTGACCGAGATGGATGCCGTGGTCGCCTATCTCCAGGTGCTGGGCCGCCTGACCGATGCCGCACAGAAGCAGGCCGCGGCGGCGGAGAAGTGAGGCGATGGACCTCGATCACCACACGCTGGTCGGCTTCGCCAAGAGCTGGGGGCTGTTCTACCTCATCGCGATGGCGGTCGGCGTGCTGATCTACGCGTTGTGGCCATCGAACCGACAACGTTTCGATCATGCCAAGATGAGCATTTTCGACAAGGATGACAGGCCGGGGGACTGAGCGATGGCAGATACGGCGCGCGATCCCGTCACGGGGACAATGACGACCGGCCACGAGTGGAACGGCATCGAGGAGCTGGATACCCCGATCCCGCGCGTCGTGCTGTTCTTCCTGGCCGTCACGACCCTGTTCGCGATCGGCTACTGGCTGCTGATGCCGGCCTGGCCGCTGGGCGTGACCTACACCAGGGGGCTGCTCGGGATCGACCAGCGCCAGGTCGTGGCCGAGCAGGTGCGCGATGCTGCCGCCGAACGGGCAAGCTGGACGGCGAAGATCGACAAGGCCTCCTTTGCCGAGATCGTTGCCGATCCCAAGCTGATGCGTCATGTCCGCGATACCGGCCGCACGCTGTTCGAGGACAACTGCGCCGTCTGCCACGGCGTGCAGGGGAAGGGCGGCCCGGGCTTCCCCAATCTCGCCGCCGGCTCCTGGCTGTGGGGCGGCAGTCCGGAGGCGATCGCCGAGACGATCCGCGTCGGCATCAACGGCACGGCCAAGGATACGCGCACCGCGCAGATGATGGCGTTCGGCCGCGACGGCATTCTCCAGCGCGAGCAGGTTCTGGCGGTCGCTTCTTACGTCCGCTCGCTGTCGGGCCAGAAGCTCGACGCGACCGAACAGGCGCGCGTGCCCGCCGGCAAGGAGGTTTTCGCGGCGAATTGCGTTGCCTGCCATGGCGAAAACGGCAAGGGCCAGCATGATCTCGGCGCGCCGGACCTGACCGACGCCAGCTGGATCTATGGCGGAGACCTGCAATCGGTCGTCAACAGCATACATGGCGGGCGGCAGGGTCAAATGCCGAGCTGGGAAGGCCGGCTCTCGCCGACCGACATCAAGCTGCTGGCGCTCTATGTCGGCACACTCGGCGAGGCGAAGCGATGAGCGCCCCGGCGGAAGGCGAAACCCGGCGGCGCGGCGGGCGGAGAGCCTTCTGGCTGACGCTTGCGGGCGTGCTGGCGGGCGGGCTCATCCTCGCCAACGCCCATCTGGTCTATGTCGCGGTCGGCTCGCAGCCGGACTGCGTGCCACATGCAAAATCGGCGGGCGAGGCGGGCGGTTTCCGCGCCGCCCGCCCGTCCTGCTGAGGGAGGAGAAGCACATGGGTGCGATCGGGAACGGCCAGGAGATGCCGCTGCCTCTCTCCGTCCAGCGGCGGCGCAACCTGCCGGCGGGCGCGGCGCTGTCCTGGCTCGGGGCGGGCTGGCGCGACCTCTGGCGCCAGCCGACACCGAGCCTGCTCTATGGGCTCGCAGTCTTCGCGGTCTCGGCCGCCATCATCTGGGGGCTGTTCCGGCTCGGGCTCGACTACATCCTGTTCCCGGCGCTGGCGGGCTTCATGGTGATGGGGCCGCTATTGGCGATCGGGCTCTACCAGAAGAGCCGTGCGATCGAGCTCGGCGAACCGGTCAGCCTCTCCCGGATGATCTTCGTCGAGGCGGCCTCGGGCGGTCAGGTCTGGTATACCGGCGCGATCCTGTCGCTGCTGATGCTGGTCTGGATGCGGGCGGCCGTGATCATCTACGCGCTGTTCTTCGGCCTGCGGCCGTTTCCCGGCCTGCATGAGGTCACCGCAATGCTGTTCGGGACACCGGTCGGCTGGGCGATGCTGCTGGTCGGCACGGTGGTCGGCGGGCTGTTCGCGGCCTTCTCGTTCGCCATCAGCGCCTTCGCGATCCCGATGCTGCTCGACGAGCGGGTCGATGCCTTCACCGCGATGGGCACGAGCATCTCGATGGTGTGGAACAACCTGCCGGTGATGCTCGCCTGGGGCGCGATCGTGCTGGCGCTGTTCCTCGTTGCTGTCGCGACCGGGCTTCTCGGCCTGATCGTCGTCTTCCCGCTGCTCGGCCACGCCACCTGGCACAGTTACCGGGCACTCAGGTGAGCTGCTGCGCGCCGCCGCTGCCTTTGGACGGCGCGCCCGATCCGTCTGCCGCGCGGCAGGAAATCCGCCTCGCCAGCCGCGATCTCGGCAACGGCCTGCGGCAGAGCGATCTCTCGGTGCCCGGCCTGCATTGCGCCGCCTGCATCCGGGCGGTTGAGACCGGGCTCGCCCGGCTTCCCGGCGTCGCGCAGGTCCGGGTCAATCTCTCGACCCGCCGCGTTGCCGTGCAATGGCGGGGCGAGGAGGCGCCGGAGTTGCTGACGGCGCTGGCCGGCCTCGGCTATCCCGGCCACCTCTTCGAGAGCGAAGCGGATGGCAAGGACCCCGAGCGCGACCGCTTGATGCGGGCGCTGGCGGTTTCCGGCTTCTGCGCCATGAACATCATGCTGCTCTCGGTCTCGGTCTGGTCGGGCGCGGAGCCCGAGACGCGCCGGGCCTTCCACTGGATTTCCGGCGCGCTGGCCTTGCCCTGCCTGATCTATTCGGGACGCATCTTCTTCGACTCGGCCTGGGCCGTGCTGCGGCGTGGGCGCACCAACATGGACGTGCCGATCTCGATCGGCATCTGCCTCGCCTTCGGCTTGAGCCTCTACGACACGATCCATGACGGGCCGCATGCCTATTTCGACGCGGCGACCTCGCTGATCTTCTTCCTGCTGATCGGCCGGACCCTCGACCACCTGATGCATGAGAAGGCGCGCGCCGCCGTGCGCGGCCTGATGCGGCTGGCGCCGCGCGGCGCCACCGTGCTCGATGCCGAGGGCGGGCGGAGCTATCTGCCGCTGGCTGAGGTCGTGCCGGGCATGCGGATCGCGCTCACCGCCGGCGAGCGCGTGCCTGTCGACGGGGTCGTGGAGGAGGGGGCGTCCGAGCTCGACTGCGCCATCGCGACCGGCGAGAGCGCGCCGCGCGAGGTGTCGCCGGGCATGGCGGTGCAGGCCGGGACGCTCAACCTCTCGGGGCCGCTGACGATCCGCGCTACGGCGAAAGCCGAGAGCTCCTTCCTCGCCGAGATGGTCCGATTGATGGAAGCGGCGGAGGGCGGCCGCGCCCGCTATCGCCGCATCGCCGACCGGGCGGCGGCGCTCTATTCGCCGGTCGTCCATGCGACCGCGCTCATCGCCTTCCTCGGCTGGATGGCGGCGACGGGCGACTGGCACCGGGCGATCACCATCGCGATCGCCGTGCTGATCATCACCTGTCCCTGCGCGCTCGGCCTCGCGGTACCGATCGTGCAGGTCGTGGCCTCGCGGCGCCTGTTCGAGGCCGGTATCATGGTGAAGGATGGCTCCGCCATCGAACGGATCGCCGAGATCGACACGGTCGCCTTCGACAAGACGGGCACACTGACCTATGGCCGGCCGCAGCTCATCGACGCCGCGGCGATTCCGGCCGACGATCTGGCGATCGCGGCGGCGATCGCGCGGCGTTCGGGGCATCCGCTGTCGCGCGCCATCGCTGCTGCGGCGCCGGAGGGAGCCCTGGCGCTGACCGAGATCCGGGAGCATCCCGGCCTCGGCGTCGAGGCTGAACTGGCAGGCCGCCGCTACCGCCTCGGACGGGCCGCGTGGGCGCTTGCAGATGTGAGCGTGACGCAGGAAAGCGGGACGGTCCTGAGCCGCGATGGCGTCTTCGTCGCCCGCTTCGCCTTCGCCGAGACATTGCGCCCGCAAGCGCGCGCCGCCGTCGATGCCCTGCGCGCGGGTGGCCTTTCGGTCGTCCTGCTCTCCGGCGACCGTCCTGAGGCGGTGCAGCCGATCGCCGGCCGGCTCGGCATCGACGAGGTCTCGGCCGGGCTGCTGCCGGCCGGGAAGGTCGAGCGGCTCGCCGCGCTGGCGGCCGGGGGGCGCAAGGTGCTGATGGTCGGCGACGGTCTCAACGATGCTCCGGCGCTGGCCACGGCGCATGCCTCGATGGCGCCGGCCTCGGCCGCCGATATCGGCCGCAACGCCGCGGATTTCGTCTTTCTGCATGACGGCCTCGATGCGGTTCCGACGGCGGTCGCCGTGGCGCGGGCCGCGGGCCGGCTGGTCCGGCAGAACTTCGCCCTCGCGATCCTCTACAATGCACTGGCCCTGCCGGTCGCGATCGCCGGTTTCGTGACGCCGCTGATCGCGTCGCTCGCGATGTCGCTGTCCTCGATCCTCGTCGTCGCCAACGCCCTGCGGCTCGATGCGGGGCGGGCGGTGGCTCCGGCCAAACCCGCCCCCAGGCCGGTGGGGCGGCTTGTCGTGGCCGACGAGCCGGGCGAATGAGTAGCCTCGTCTTCCTCGTTCCGCTGGCTCTGGTGCTTGGCGGAGCGGCGCTTGCGGCCTTCCTGTGGTCGCTGCGCAGCGGCCAGTACGATGATCTCGACGGCGCGGCCGAGCGCATCCTGCTCGACGAGGAGGACGATGGGCTGGATGCGACCGGCTCTTCGGCGCAGAAGGAGCCGGAACGATCGACGCCTTCGGAGCGAACACCATGACCGCCGGTGAAGCCGCGCCCGAGCTTCCCTTCGTCCGGGATGAGGACGGCTCCTTCGTGCTCGATGCCGCGCGGCTGGCGAAGCGTTTCGGCTGGTCGGCGGAGGAGTTGCGCGACCTGATGCGCCGCGGGCTGGTGACCAGCCGGGTCGAGCGTGGCGAGGCGGAGGATGAAGGCCGCTGGCGCCTTTCCGTCCGGTGCGGCAATCGCTGCTGGCAGGCCATCATGCTGCCTGACGGCACGGTCGTGGAGGAGCAGATCGAATTCGTGCCGCCACCGGGCCGTCGCGGGCGCGCCTGACACGAGAGCTGCGCCTGTTGGGGCCAGACCCCGGTCAGGCCGGGCGACAGGTCCGGGGCGCGGGCCCGCCGAACCGGGTTTCGATGTACATTTTTGGACGCCGTATCGATAATGCGGTTCCAGCGGTGCGACTCGCGCCGCCGGTCTGCGCTTTCCTGCCGCGCTGTCTCGATGAGGAAACGATGCGTCTTCTTCCCCTCGCTCCGGCCGCTCTTCTTCTCGCGACGCTCGGCGGCTGTGCTTCCGGCGGACCCGCCGCCTACTCGGAACCTCCCGTTGCCCAGAGCATGACCTTCCAGCCGCAGCAGCGCAGCTATCTCGATGCCGGCCCGGCCCCGGCTCGGCTGAGCGGACCCGGTTATGCACGCGACAGCCGGACGGATTTCGCCGGGCGATCCGACAGCTTCGGTAACGGCGTGTTGCCTTCGTTCTGAGGTAGCGGGCGCCTGAACGCGCCGCAGGCAGAGCTTCGGGCAGCGAGCGGCGCTATTCCGGGAGTCGAAGCCCGGCGAGGAAGGTTGCGACCGTCAGCGTCTTGTCCGGCTGCGCCCGACACTGCCGCTCGACGGCATCAAGGACTTCGCGGTCGCCATATTTCGACAGCCGCGAGGGAGAGCCCCGGCGCATCGCGTCGACCGCCCAGCGGCCGATCAGGCCATGCATCTCCGCATCCGCGGCCCCGCGCTTCGACCAGACTTCGCAGGTGATGTAATCCTGCAGGAAGCCGCCCTGGCGCAGCACTTCGCTCGTCGCCGCTGCCGGACAGGCCAGAATCCAAAGCGCGGCCCAAATCCCCAGACGCATCATCTCCCCACCCCGTTCCCTTGCCGCCGTTCCTCGGTCGCTCCCGATCTTCGTGTCCACCAGTCCTCGCTTGTCGGCCATGTCCCGTTTTGCCGTTTGCGCCATCATCCGGCGCGTGGCGGGAAGAACCTCAAGGTCAAGCCGTGTATCCAGGACAAGGATGGGAGATCACCGAGCATAACAAGCCCGGCTTGTACGGCAACAGCAGAATTCTTCGCTGGGCGTTGTTGCAGGCAGCGTTGAGGTCATCTCGCTTGTGTAATAATACTGCGGTAGAGTCCGGAACAGTTTCGCGGCGTATGCTTGAGAAACGTGCCGCCGTGCTGAGGAAGCCGACCTCTCGGATATGTCTTCGAAACGTGAGAAGAACCCGGCGCTTCAACGATATGGGTCGCGGATGACCGGCCGCATCCAGGGATGCGCGCGCGGCATGCCAGACCCTGGGAAATGACGCACCTTCCGCTCGAACTCCGACGTCCGATTCAACCGCGGTTAACTGCCGCCAGTGAATATCACCCCGATCAGACAGGGCTACCACCGGGGGGGAGATGGCCAAGACCTGCGGCAACGCCATCACATCTCGCCTGGGTCGCTGCGTGCAGCCTGTGATTGGGGCTGTCGTCGCGCTGCTCGGTTTCGCGGGTTGCTGTGCTTCGGCCCAGACGCCCCCCGAAGAGCCGATCAAGCTGCAGATCATCGGCGGGCTCGCCGGCATCACCCAGTACACCAAGATCGAACGGCCCTTCTGGCTATCGGAGATCAACACGCTGTCGAAGGGGCGGATCAGTGCAACGATCCGGCCGCTCGATGCGGGTGGCTTACGCAATCAGGAGATGCTCCAGCTGATGCGACTCGGCGTCGTGTCGTTCGGCACAGCCCAGCTCAGCGCCATCGCTGGGGAGGAGCCGGAATTCAGTGCCGTCGATCTGCCCGTGTTGAACCCCGATGTCGCAACGCTGCGCCGCACCGTCTCAGCCTTTCGGACGCATCTGCATGAGGTCATGCGCGAGCGTTACGATATCGAGCTTCTCGGGATCTATGCCTTGCCCGCCCAGGTCCTGTTCTGCACCAAGCCTTTCAAGGGGCTCGACGATCTCGCCGGCCGGAAGATACGCACCGCGTCGGTTGCGCAATCCGAGCTGATGGCAGCGATGGGCGCCGTGCCGATCATCCTGCCCTTTGCCGAGATTGCGGCGTCCTTGCGCGATGGGGTGGCGGATTGTGCGATCACCGGCACGCTGAGCGGCTATGAGATCGGTCTGCCGCGCGTCGCCGTCGCCGTTCACGCCTTCGCGCTGAACTGGGGTGTCTCGATCTTCGGAGCCAATGGGGCGTATTGGGACGCGCTACCGGCCGATGTGCGCGACATCATCCGGCAAGGCGTGAGCCGGCTCGAGGAGCGGATCTGGTCGCAGACGGAAGCGGATACGCAGCGCGGCCTCGCCTGCAATGCCGGGACGGAAACCTGCTCCGGCAAGCCCGAGCGGCCGATGAGCGTGGTGCCGGCCTTGCCGGCGGACGCGACGCGCCGGCGCCTCCTTGCCGAAGTCGTTCTTCCTCGCTGGTTCGAGCGCTGCGGCCAGGACTGCGTCTCGGCCTGGAACACCTATCTCAAGCCGCTCCACGCCATCGAGCCCCGGACGCCATGACTTGCCGCCCCTCGATGAGGATCAATGATCAAGCGTCTTAAACTTATGGTGGTCGCGGGGATGGCGGCCATCATGGCGATAGCTGCTTTCGGCGCCTCCAATCTGGTTCGCCAGAGGGAGGTGGCCGCCTGGCGCACCGCCGAGCAATCCCTGGAAGGCGCGGCCGTTGCCGTCGAGAATGCATTCGACCGGCAATTGCTGCAGGTCGACGGGGCGCTGGCGAGCTTTGCGACCTTGTTCGATGTCGCGCAGATCGGCCCCGGCCAGAGAGACGACGCCAGCCGGCTGCTGCGCGGCCTCAATTTCCAGACGATGGCGTTTCGCGACCTGCTGCTCGTCGGGCCGGACGGCAGCATCGTGGCCTCCGCCAAGCCGAGCGGCGCGCGACATCCGCTGCCGCTGGAGGTCGCGATGGTCGGGCGCAGGCCGACGAACCTGATCGGGCCGCTCCGCAATGCCGTCACCGGCGACTGGGCGCTCTATGTCGCGCGCCGGATTCCGGCCTGGCACGGCATCATACCCGTCGCGGAAGTCCCCCTGAGCACGCTGATGAAGCTCCTGGGAGAAGCCGGCATCGGCGCCGGCACGCAGATTTCGCTGGAGCGCGCCAATGGCCAGATCGTGGCGACGCTGCCACATGATGAATTGCTGATCGGGAAGTCCCGCGCTGTGCCGCTGCCCGAGCAGGCGGTGAACGGCAAGGCCTTCATGATCGGAGGCCGGAAGAGCGCAGCCAGCACGCTCAACGTCGTCAGAAGCTCACTCTATGGCGATATCCGGGTCGTCCTGAGCGCGAAAAGCACGGTGGTCCTGGCGGATTGGCGCCATGACCGCGACAGGACGGTGACCGCGGCTTTCGTCGCCGTGATGCTGCTCACGGCCTTTGCCGGGGCGATTCTGCTTGCCATCCACCAACGCGAACGGGCCGATGCCGAGCGCGCGCGGGCCTCGGCCGTCCTCGACGACGCGATCGAGGCCATGTCCGACGGCTTCGTGATGTGGGACGAGAGCGATCGGCTGGTGACGTGCAATCAGCGCTACCGCGAGCTCTATGCCCTCAGCGCTCCCTTCATGATCCCCGGCGCGCGTTTCGAGGACATCATCCGCAAGGGTGCCGAGCTCGGCCAATATCCCCAGGCTACCGGCGATATCGAGGAGTTCGTGAAGGACGTCACCGTCTGGCACCGGCAGGGCCGCGGCTCGATCGAGCGCCTGCTGCCGGATGGCCGCTGGCTCCTCATCACGGAACGGAGGATGCGGGATGGCGGGGCGGTCGGAATCCGGACCGACATCACGGCGCTCAAGGGCGCGTTCGCGGATCTTGCCGCCGCCAATGCCCGTGCGAACGAAGCGGCCGAAGAGGCGCGGCAGCAGAATGCGGCCCTTCTCGAACAGGAAAGCCGCATTCGCTTCCTGGCGCATCATGACGACCTAACGAGTTTGCAGAACCGCTTCGCCTTCCGCGCCCAGATCGCGAAGTCACTGCGGCAGCAAGGGAACGATCTTGCGACGGTCGCGCTGCTCTTCCTCGATCTCGATCACTTCAAGGACGTCAACGACACGCTCGGGCACCCCGTCGGCGACCTGCTGCTTCTCTCGGTCGCGGAACGACTGGCGACCTGCGTGCGGGATACCGGATGCGTCGCCCGGCTGGGCGGGGACGAGTTCGCCGTCCTCAGCCTCGGCCATGAGCAGCCGCAGCAGGCGCAGGCGCTTGCCGCCCGCATCATCGAGGTCCTGAGCGAGCCTTATCTCATCCAGGAGCGGACGATCTCGATCTCGGCGAGCGTCGGCATCGCCGTTGCCGAGGGGCCGGATTTCGACGCGGACCTCCTGCTGAAACAGGCCGACCTCGCGCTCTACCAGGCCAAGGGACAGGGGCGCGGAGTCTGCTGTGTGTTCACGGCCGCAATGGACGAGGAACTGCGCGCCCGCCTCGCCCTGGAAATGGACCTGCGCAGGGCGATCGATGAGCAGCAGTTCGAACTGTCCTACCAGCCGATCTTCGACCTGAAATCCAGCAAGCTCTGCGGCTTCGAGGCGCTGCTGCGCTGGCATCATCCGGAGCGTGGATTGGTCGGGCCGGCGGAGTTCGTGCCGCTGGCCGAGGAGACGCGGCTGATCGTCGAACTCGGCGAATGGGTCATTCGGCAGGCCTGTATGGACGCCGTCCGGTTGCCGGGCGATCTTCGCATCGCCGTCAATCTGTCGCCGGTGCAGTTGATCTTCGGCGACGCGGTCGCGACCGTGCGCGATATCCTCGCCGAGACCGGGCTCGATCCGGCGCGGCTCGAACTGGAGATCACCGAGACCGCGCTGCTCGCCAACGACAACCGCAACCTCGGGACTCTCAGGAGCCTCAAGGCGCTGGGTGTCCGCATCGTGCTCGACGATTTCGGCACGGGCTATTCGAGCCTGAGCCATCTACGGCTCTTCCCGCTCGACAAGGTCAAGATCGATCGCTCCTTCGTGCGGGACATGACGGCCCATTCCGACAGCGCCGCCATCGTCAGGGCTGTGGCGGCTCTGGCGGCCGAGCTCGGCATGGCGACCACGGCGGAAGGGATCGAGACACAGGACCAGCTCGATGCGGTCGATCGAGCCGGTTGCACGGAAGCCCAGGGCTATCTTCTGGGGAAGCCGCAACCGATCCTGCAGGCAGTCCACACCACCCTGTTCAGGCGGTCCAGCCGGAGCCTCGGCGGGCCGCGGGGCGGGCGCAAGCTCGACTCGTCCGACACGCTGTAATCCCCGGAAGCGTCGGTCGCGAAAAAAAGGGGACGTCGTTCCGGCGCCTTCGACGGCCGGAACGGCTCTGCCGGGCGCGCGTCGACGGCGGAAATCCGGAATTTCAGGGCGGCAGGGGAGATGGAGCGGGTACCGGGAATCGAACCCGGGTATTCAGCTTGGAAGGCTGCTGCTCTACCATTGAGCTACACCCGCATCGGGCGCCAAATTCCCCATCGGACACGCCGGTGTCAAGGGGCCGCTGAGGGTTGTCCGCCAGATGTGGTCCCGGCGCGCCCGACTTTGCCGCGAGATGGCAGTCCGCCGGCTTCAGAAGCCGAAGTTGAAGCCGGCCTTGACGATGTCCCCCGAGGTGCGGGCGCGCATGATCGCGTATTGCGTCGGGGCGAGCCCGGTATAGTCCTGCAGCGTCAGCTTCTGGTTGCCGAGGTCGTAATGCGTGTAGTCGAGCCGGAGCGTCATGCCCGGCATGATCGCGTATTCGACGCCGCCACCCAGCGCCCAACCGCTCGCGAGGCCTGAGCGCGAGGCCGAGACGCCGGACGTGTTCCCGGGATTGTCGGGCGAAATCGAGCCCTTCTGGTCGACGAGGCCATAGGCGTAGCCGCCGCTGCCATAGATCATGAAATCGCCGAGCACGAGGCCGGCGCGGGCGCGGACGGTGCCCAGCATCGAGACTTCGTTCTCGGCCCGCGTCGTGAAGCGTGTCCCGCCCGGATTGGCCGCGGTCGTCTGGCTGCCGCCGAGCCGCGTCGCCGAAAGATCGGTTTCGGCGCCGATGACGACCGCCCCGATCTGGTAGTTGAAGCCGAACTGTGCCCCGCCGACCATGCTGCTGCCGTCAGGCGTCAAGCTGCGCGGCACGGCCAACGGATTGATGGCGTTGCCCGCGAGGACCGGTGCGCCGAACGTCGTTGTCGTCGTCGTCGTGGTCCCGACAATGGGCGACGTCGTGGTGACGGTCGTGGTGGTGGTCGTCGTCGGCGTGAAGGCCGGGCTGCCGAAGGGGCCGGTCACGGTCGTGTTGCCGGTCTGCCGGCCACCGCCGAGCGAGCCACCGGCATAGAAGCCGGTCCAGCGCGGACGCTCCGGCAGCAGAGCTGGCGCGAAGGCTTGCGGAGCGACGCCCTGAGGCGATGCGGCAGGCGCCCGGCGTGGCGCTCCGGCATTCGCCGAGGAGACGCCGCGCGGCGTGTAGTCGGCACGACGCGAGCGGGGCTGCTGGACGGCCGGGCAGACCGGACAGGTCTGCGCGACCTGGACGCGGTTACGACTCGGCGCGGCCGCAGCGAGCCGCAGGGCAGCGGCGGTATGATCCGAGACCGGATAGAGCCGGGCGTAGAGCCTGAAGGATTCGGCGTCCCCGGCGAGCACCGCTTCGGCCCAGGCGCGCTCGTCGGTGCGCTGGGCGAGGATGCGGTTCAGGCGCAGCGCGGTCTGATCCTCAGGGTTGATCGCCAGCGTATTGCCGTAGATGTCGCTGCGGTCCCAGGCGATTGCGGCGCGGGCGGCATCTGCCGGAGACATGGCGCGTAGCGAGGCCAGCGTCGGGCGGGCCGTCAGCGGCACATTGCCGGCGGTGGCCGGCTGGCCCGCAGGGGTACCGGCCGGGCGCTGGAAGAAGCTGAACTCGGTGATCAGCGAGGAGGTGTCCCAGGGGATCTGGGTGCCGTTGGTGGAATCGTAGACGGCGAGGCGGATGCGGCGGAAGATCTGCTCGACAGCCAGGCCCGGCTCACGCGCTTCGCGCAGGAAGGCGGTGGTGAAGGGGCTGTTGGCGCCCGTGCCGTCCGCTGCGGTGGAGCCCGGCGAGGTCGCGAAGGCGACGAAGGTGCCGCTGCCGGAATCGACGCGGGCGAGGCCGGCTTCGCTGCTGATGCCTTCGTTGGCGCCGTCGACGATCTGCAAGGCGAGGCCGCGGGCGACCTGGCGGTTGGCGAAGGGGTTGTCGCGGCAGGCGTCGAGGATCGCGATCTTCGACTTGGCGCCGGCACCGTCGAGGCGGCGCAGGATATCGCCGAGCGACAGCGATTGATCGGCGATGCTGCTCGCGATCTGGGGGCGGATATCGGTCGGCAGGATGTAGTTGGCGCCGTCGAGTTGCACGGCGTGGCCGGCGTAATAGACCAGCGCCGTGGTATCCGGGCCGCTGCGGCGGACCTTGTCGACAAAGACGTCGAGCGCACTGCGCAGGCCGGCGAGCGAGAGATCGAGCGCCGGCGTGATGTCGAAGCCCGCCTCCTGCAGCATGGCGCGGGTGGCGTTGGCGTCGTTCAGGGCATTGGGCAGCTTCGTGACATTGGCATAGGCGCCGTTGCCGATGACGAAGGCGAAGCGCTTCTGGGCAGCAGCGGGCGTGGCGCCGAGGCTGAGGGCGACGAAGGCCCCGGCAAGGGCGGCGACGAGATACGCATAGGCCCGGGCATGTAACCGCATGCTGCCTCCCTTTCGCGAGAAGAACGACTCGCTGGACCCTGTCTGACGTCCGCGATTCGAACGGACGTCCGCCATATGATGGAGGTTCCCCGAAACCCGACCGTCGAAGCAACTCAAATCGCCATTCAAGAACCACGATCCGGGAGGGGGCTGGGAGGGCTTATTCTCAAGAATCCGCATGATGTTGGGGGCGCCAGCTGCATCGGCTTCTCAAGCAAAATCGCGCCGGTGTGACCAAATTGCCCGGTATCGGAGTGCTTGTTCCGGCTATCCGGCAGGAGCAGGGTCGGGTGCGGCGCTCCTTCAAATGAATGAGGCGCCGGGGCGGTGCTTCGGCTCGAATGCCGGGGACGGAGCCGGGCGGGTGCGGCGATGACGAGCGATCCAGCCATCAATCCCTATGATGCGGTGGCCTATCCCGGCCATTCCTTCTCGCAGACCCATCCCTCGCGGCTGGCGACCATCGCCCATTTCCACGGCATGAAACCGGCGCTCCCGAGCGCGATGCGCGTGCTTGAACTAGGCTGCGGGCGCGGCGGCAACCTCATCCCGATGGCGGCGCAGTATCCCGGCAGCCACTTCCTCGGCATCGACCTCAGCGGCGACTCGATCCGGCAGGCCAGCGCCAATGCGGCCGAACTCGACCTAAGTAATCTCGCCTTCGAGCAGCGCGATATCCTTGTGGTCGGGGAGGAGATCGGAAGCTTCGACTACATCATCGTCCACGGCGTCTATTCCTGGGTGCCGGATGTGGTGCGCGAACGGATCATTGGGTTGTTCGGGCGATTGCTGGCGCCGCACGGCGTTGCCTATGTCAGCTACAACGCACTGCCCGGATGCCGACTGCGCGACCTCGCGCGCGACGTCATGCTCTTCGCCGTCAAGGGCATCGAGGATCCCCGCGAACGGGTCAGGGTCGCCCGCGCCGCCCTGAAGGAGATCGCCGAGGCCAGCGATCCCGACAGCTTCCATGGCGCGGCGCTGCGGCAACGCCTGAAGCAGATCGACGAGCTGCCCGACAACGTCCTCTACCACGACGATCTCAATCCCGGCGCGCGCGCCTTCGCGCTGCACGAGGTGCTCACGGTCGCCGAGCGGCACGGACTGCAATTCCTGGCGGAAGCCTCGTTTCCAAACCTCTACGGTGCCGCCAAGGGGGCGGCCCAGCAGATGCTCGACAAGATGCCGCTGGAGCAGATGGCTCTGCGCGAGCAGACGCTCGACCTGCTGATCGGCCGGGCCTTCCGCGAGACGTTGCTGTGCCGGGCGGATGTTCCACTCAGGCGCGGCGTCCGGCCGGGCTCGCTCAGGCCCTATCACCTCGCCGCAAATGCGCGGCAGGCACCGTCCAAGGGCGACGAGAAGCCCGGCGTCCGGCGCTTCAGCTTCGAGGAAGGCGTGCAACTCGCCGTCGACCTGCCGCTGTGCAAGGCGGCACTTGGGATTCTCAGCGCGATCTGGCCGGCGAGCATTCCCTGGAACGACCTCGTCGAACGTTCACGCCGTGAGGTTGCCGGCGAACTGGGACCGGACCACGCGCATGAGATTGCCCGGCTCGACGAGGCCCTGATCGCGATCTTCAAGGCGGGGCTGCTCGACATCAGGCTGGAAGCGCCGCCATTGACGACGGCGATCAGCGAGAAGCCGGCGGCCAGCGAGATCGCGCGCTGGCAGGCCTCGACCTCCGCCGAAGTCACCGATCTGCGTCACCGCACCGTCCAGCTCGATGGTGTCGTCGTGCGCAAGTTCGTCAGCTTGCTCGACGGCTCGCGCGACCAGCGCATGCTGCTCGACGCGATGAACGCCTTCCTCGACGAGGCCCGGAACTCCGGCATCAACCTCTCCGGCCTGCCGGAGCGGGCGACGGCGGAGGAGGTGGCGATGCATCTGAAGGATGTCGCGCGGCTCGGGCTGCTGCGGGCATGACGATTGTGAAGCGCCCCTCCTAGGGGTAACCTTGCGGCAGGGGCGATGGAGCGCGGGCCAGCGGAATGAGCGAGCGCTTCCGGCAGTTCCAGGCGCTGTTTCCGGAGGAGGCATGCCTCGCCGCGCTGATGCGCCTGCGCCATGGCGGGACGAGCATGGCTTGCCCCGCCTGCGGCCGGCCGGCGCAGTTCGAGCCGCGCCCGAAGCTGCGCGGCTTCGCCTGCCAGCATTGCCACTACATGATCCATCCGGCGACGGGGACGCCGCTGGAAAGCCGGCGCACGCCGCTGCAGCTCTGGTTCTACGCGCTGAAGACGATGTCGGAGCCGTCAGGAAAGGCCGCTGCCGGCATGATCGCGCGCGAGGCGAGTGTGCCGCAAATGACGGCGCAGCGGCTCGTCGACGATCTCACTGCGCTTGCCGGACGGGGCGATGCCGGCTGGCTGGAGACGCTGCGCAGCCTCGTGACCGGGAAGGGGGAAGTGGCGGCAGCGCCGGTGTCTGCAAGCCCGCCGCCTCCGCGTCCGTCATCCGCTCCGGTCGCGCCTTCCCCTGCGCGACAGGCGGTTGCGGAGCCGCCGCGACCCGCTCCGGCGCGGCCGGTTGCGGTTGCTTCGGCTCCATCTCTCGCTCCGTCGCCGGCCGCCGCTTCTCCGGCCTCCTCGCGAATCTCACCCGACAAGCCTGCGGAGGCTGCCGAACCGTCCGAGGCACGACCCAGAAAGGCAGCCTCTGGACGCAAGGCGATCGCCGCGGTCGCGGCCGGCGTGGCCTGCGTCGCGGCGGCTGTGCTCGGCTTGGCCTATGCACGGCTCCAGCAGCAGGAGGGGCCTGAGCCGGAGCGCGGGATCGAGATCGCGGCTGTCGAGGCGCCGGCACTGAAGGACGCGCCGGCCCGGCCCTCGCTGATCCTGTCCTCGGTCGAGCAGGATCTGGAGGGTGCACGGCAGGCGGCGCAGTTCGCCCTCGACAACGATCCATCGCTCGCGGCGATCAAGCCGCAGGATGAGGCACGGCCCCAACAGGTGCCGGTCAACCAGTTGCAACTGCCGTCCAACATCCTGCTGGTGCCGCCGAAGATGCAGGGCGGGCCGCCACCAGGGCCGGTTTCGCCCAGCGGCGCGCCGCAGCCCCCGCCGCAGATCTCCAGCGGCGATCCCGACCAGATCCTGACTTTCGGGCCGATCAAGATCCGCCGCCACCTCGTCGATACCATCGTGCGCGCCAGCAAGGTCGTCGGTGCCGACCCGACCCTGCTGATGGCCGTCGCGGACAAGGAATCCTCGTTCTCGACGGCGGTGAAGGCGCAGACCTCCTCGGCGACGGGGCTCTACCAGTTCATCGAGCAGACCTGGCTCGGCGTAATCTACGAGTTCGGGACGAAGCATGGACTTGGCGCCGATGCGAAGCTGATCGGCAAGTCGGGCCGACAATTCGTCGTGAGCGACGCCGCCCAACGCCAGCGCATCCTCGACATGCGGCGCGAGCCCTATATCTCGGCGCTGCTGGCGGCCGAGATGCTGAAGCGCGACACGCTTAGGCTGGAGCGGGCGCTGGGGCGCCATCTGACCGGCGGCGAAATTTATCTGATCCACTTCCTCGGGCCGGACGCGGCGCAGACCTTCATCGAGACCATGGAGGAGCAGCCCGGCGTCAAGGCGGCCGAGCTGCTGCCGAAGCCGGCCCAGGCCAACCGGCCGATCTTCTATGCCGATGCCGGCGGCGAGACCAAGGTGCTCACGGTCTCGGAGGTCCACAAGAAGTTCAATGAGATGATCAAGGTCAGGCTGGACCGCTACAGCGCGGTCAGGCCGGGGCAGGGGCCGGGCATCGCCCGGCCGCAACCGAAGAAATGAGGTCTTGCCGCCGCGCGCGGCCATCCGCTCCCAGCGAGCATCGAAAGGAGACGACCATGCCGGCCAACCGCTTCGAACAAGTCGACGAGCCGCCGACCGATGCGATCACGCTCAAGCTGTCGGAGCGCGGCGGGGAAGCCTTCGGGCATGTGTTGTGCCCGGCCGATCTCGCCGCCGGGCATCTGGTCAATGATTTCGTCAGCGACGAACTGGCCGCGAAGGATGCCTTTCGCACTGCGATCCGGCTGGCCAACGAGATCAGGGCGCCGATCGTGGTCGAGGACAAGGCCGGCGTCTGGCAGGACGAGTGGGGCGTGCTCTATCGCGAGGATTGATCGGACTGTTCGAGACCGTCCTCCACCTTTGTCATTCCGGGGCGCGCCGCAGGCGCGAACCCGGAACCCACGACCGGGCTGGACCTCCCATCTCGGTTTTGGATCGCTCACCCGGTCGTGGGTTCCGGGTTCTTCGCTGCGCGAAGCCCCGGAATGACAACGGCGGGGCTCAAAGCTGCTTCGGTGCGGTGTCAGCGGCGCCTGGTTATCGCCTCACTCGATCCGGAAATACTTGATCCCCAGCCCCAGCTTGCCGCTCTGGCGGGCGAGGTCAAGCCTGAGATTGGCAAAGAACTCACTCGCGGGCGACGGATTGGGGCCGGAGAGCGCCGGCAGGGCCTCCCTGGTGACGAGCGCGAGCACGGTCTGCGGACGCGCGGCGCCGCCGGTCGATTCGAGCTTGAGGTTGAAGGTCACCTTGCCGCCCTCGCGCTTCATGAAGCTTGCGAGGTTGTAGACGAGACCATCGTCGCCGATCAGCACGACGTCGAGGTTTTGGCCGCCGCCGGCCTCGACCGAGCCGTTGAGGATGTCGCCGCTCTTCATGTTGAAGGCGCCGATCTGGACGCGCGGGCTGCGGTCGACGCCGATGCCGGGCCGGCGCAGGAAGTCCACCATCGGGCACTGCGCCTCGGTCATCGGCCGCAGATGGATTTGCGCCTCGAAGCCCTGCGCCGCCTTGAACGCGCTATCGAACGCGATGAAAGGTGCCGACGAGCTGCCGAAGCCTTCCAGCGTCGCCTTGCGGTCGCCGATCTCGAGCGGCCAGAGGAAGAAGCAGGAACCGCCGTCATAGTCGCGGACATAGCGCTCGATGCGCTCGGCCGGCGTGCGCGGCTCAGGGTCGAGCACCATGGCGGCGACCTGAGGCGGCGACACGCTCGGGCTTAAGGGTGGCGTCGGAATGACGACGGCGACGGGCGGCGGCTCCGGTGGCCTCACCTCGACGGCCGGGGGCGGCTTGACGGGTTCGGCGGCAGGCGGACGCGCGGGCGCCTGCTGTTGTGGCGGCTCGGCGTTCACTGCAACCTGCGAGCCCGATGAGCCAGGTGAAGGCCGCTGCGGTCTTTGGGGCTGCTGCTGCCCAGCCTGCGGTTGTGCGGCCGGCGACTGTGCCGCCGGAGGCTGCACGGGTGGGTTCAGCGGGGCCGGAGGCTTCTCGGCAGCCGGAGCCGGCGTCGCGGGCGCGGGCTGCGCCGGTGCCTCGGGGAGCGCCGGGGGAGCGCTTGCCGACGGAGCCTTTGCCGCAGGTGCTTCGGTCAGGGCAGGCGGTGCGTTCACCGCGGCAGTCGGCGTGCTGGCCGAGGGCTGCTCCGAGAGCGGCGGGGGATCGTTGCTCGCGACCCGTGCCGGCTGCCCGCCGCCCATCGTCGTCCATGCGTAATAGCCTCCGCCGGCCAGCAGCGCGAGCGCGGCAATGCCGGCGACGAGCGGCAGGGGTGAGCGGCCCGGCTTGTCGGCGACTGTCCTGCCGGTGGGGGCTTTCGCTGCAGCCTTCTTGCCTGAAACCGGCGCCTGCCAGGTTGCGACCTCGGCCATGTCGACGGGGCGATCCTTCGGATCGGGGGCGAGCATGCGCGCGAGCAGAGGGCGCAAGGTGGCGTCGACGCCCGAGAGATCGGGCAGGCGGCGACGCTTGTCGATGATGTCGACCTGGCTGCCGCCCATGTCGATGGCGCGGCCGGTCAGGGCCTGCGCCAGCACCAGCGCGAAGGAATACATGTCCGAGCGGCCGGAGACCTCGCCGCCATAGAGGCCGAGCTGCTCGGGCGAGACGTAGTTGTACTTGCCCGCGAAGCCGGAGCCGATCACCGTGCCCTCGCCGAGGATGCTGGAGCGGGCGATACCGAAATCGATGATCTTGGCGCGGGAGGGATCGCCGCCCGGTAGGATGATGTTGTCCGGGGAGATGTCGCGATGGATGATGCCGAGCCGGTGTGCGGCATGCAGGCCGGGTCCCACGCGCTGGCGCAGGATATCGGCCTCCTCGAGGCTGAGCGGCCCCTGCTGGATGCGCTCCGAGAGCGGCTGGCCGTCGACGAATTCCATCGCGAGATAGGGCGTCTCGCTCGCCGGATCGATGGCGAAGACGTAGTAGCGGACGATGGCCTCGTTATAGAGGTTATGCAGCGCTGCCGCCTCGCGCCGGAACAGGGCGAGCACGGCTTCGTCGCGGGCCATGTCCGGGCGGATCATCTTGATCGCGACAGTGTCGCCGGTCTGGATCGCGCGGCCCTTGTAGACCTCGCCCATGCCGCCGACCGCGATCAGGCTCTCGATCTCGTAGATGCCGTTGAGCTTCGTGCCGATGCGGGCATTGGCGCGCGGCGCGAAGACGGTGCGTTCGGAGTCGTCGCTCATGACGTGGGGCTCCCTCGCATCAATCGGTTCGGCATCCAGCGTGTCCTTTCGCTCGTCCCCTGTCGATAGCGCACGATGACGACGGTGACGTTGTCGCGCGCACCGCGCTCCAGCGTCAGCGCCAGCAGGGCGTCGCAGGCTTCCTGCGCGCTGCCGGCCTCGACGGCAGCCAGAATCTCGGCGTCAGCGATATGCTCCGTCAGCCCGTCCGAGCAGAGCAGGAAGGCGTCGCCATCGGCGATCTCGCCGTTTTCGAGGTCGAGCTCCGGTGTCTCATGCACGCCGATCGCGTGGGTGATGATGTGCCGGCGCGGCGAGCGCTTGGCCTCCTCGGCTGTGAGGAGCCCGCGATCGACCATGTCCTGGACTTCGGTGTGGTCGCGCGAGACCTGCGCGATGATGCCGCCGCGGATCAGGTAGATGCGGCTGTCGCCGGACCAGAGACAGGCGAAATGGCGCTGGTGGATCAGGAGGCAGACCAGCGTCGCGCCCATGGTCGCGCCGCGCCGGTCGATCTCGGCGCGCAGGTCGTCATTGGCCTTGAGCACGCCGGCTTCGAGCATGGCGAGCAGGTCCGGTGCGGAGCCTGCGGCACCAACCGCCTCCAGCGCTGCGACCACGGTCGCGCTGGCGAGCGCGCCATTCTCGTGCCCGCCCATGCCGTCGGCGACCGCCCAGAGGCCGATCTCCGGCCGCAGGATGAAATTGTCCTCGTTGGCCGTACGGACCTTGCCGGTATGGCTGATGCAGCCGGTCTCGAAATCGGCGTTCCGGCGCGGGGCGTCGTTCATGGCATCGCCCTCATGATCCGGCGCGCTCGGGCGCGAGATGGCCGTCGAAGCGGCCGGTGAGCAGGCCGGCGAAGAGGTAGGGATCGGGCAAGGCGTGGCCGGTCAGGGCCAGCGGCTCGAAATTCGGGCCGCCGATGGTCCAAAGATAACACGCATGGGCATAGGCGCGGGCATGGTCCTCGACCCGCAGGGCTGCCAATCGCTCGGGGAAGCCGGAGGCGATCGCAGCGCTGACAATGGTGCCGTCTGACAGGCGCACCATGTCCTGCGGCGGCGCGGCGAGATGGTGGTCGTGGGGGACGGGCAGGGTGGCGAGGCGCTGCGCCACGGCCTCGTAGCTCGCTTGGGGCTCCAGCGCCTGCAGCAGGAAATCCTCGATCGCCTCGAACCATTGGTCCTGTGGGTCGAGCTCCGGCGGCGGGATCGCGGCGCCGGGGCTGGCGGCGGCGAAGACCGTCAGCGGGAAATAGCGGCCGACGCCGTCGACGGAGGGCATGAAGGCGCCCGCCACCGTCTGCCCGCCAAGGGCTCCGCCCAGCCAGAAGCGCCAGATCGGGGCGTTGAGATAGGCCTCCTGCCAGCAATTGCCGAGTTCGAGCCGGCTCGCGGTCAGGCCGCCCTGCAGCCATTTCTCATAAGTTCCGAGGAAGCCGGAGGGAGCGTTCAGCGCGATGAAGTCGCGCTTGGCCGGCAGCTTGCCGAAGAGGCCGCAGCTCAAGGCTCAGATCCCGGTGGGGCAGCGGATTTCCCGCAGCGCCGGCAGGATCAACGGGTTCTTGAGCGAGCCGACGCCGAAGGAATAGCCGACCTGCCGGCCGCCGGCATTCAGGTTGAAGCCGACATTGTCGCCCTGCTTCAGCACCGAGCCGGCATCGAGCAGGCGGAAGAAGGACCAGGTGCCCTCCTTCTCGAACAGCTTGGCCTCGCCTCCTTGACCGCCACCACCCTGCTGGCCCGAAGAGAAGAAGCCACCGCTGAACATGCCGCCGGAATTGTTGCTGCCGCCGCCGAGCGTCAGTGTCACCGCCGTCTTGCCGACGCCGCCGCCCGGCCACATCACCGGGGTCGGCGTGTTGACGCCCTGCTGGCTCGTTACGGTGAAGCCGTTGATCTCCAGCTTGGCATTGGCGGCATCGGCCGAGAGCGCTGTCGGCGTCACGACCATCTGGAAGGAGGGCAGGTTGCCGCCGGTCGGGAAGAAGGCCTCCTTGATCTCGCTGGCGCGCTGGAACTCGCGCAAGGTCGTCGGCGAGAGTGCGCGGGCGACGCGGCTGTCGACGCGCCAGTTCCATTGCGGCTTGGAGGTGTCGACGAAGGGTTCCAGCCGCTCCTTGTAGAATTTGTCCATGATCTGGCCGGGCGCGAAGAGCCGGGCGAAATCGGCGAGCGGCACGTCGCGCGTGCTCGCCTTGGTGAAGGGATAGCGGTTGTTCATCACCTCGGTGCAGACGCGCGTGACCTGCTCGGCCAGCGCCTGCCGCAGCAGGGCGACGGTCGCCCCTGTCGCGTCGCCCTCGAAATCATTGACCGCCTGGATCACCATGCCGTCGAAGGGCGCGGGATAACGCGAGGAATTGGCGCGCAAGGTCGCGATCAGCGGCACGAGCGCAGCATTGGCCGCCGCCGACTGGGCCGGATTGGTCGCGGCGGTCGCGAGGTTCTGGTTGATCTCGGAGAAGGTCTGGAGGAGCTGGTCCACCGGCCTGCGGCCGAGATCGCCGTCGACGAGGACATGGAAGGGTTTGAACTGGGATTCGATATCGGCGCCGAGCGCGGTGTCGGGACCACCGCCGGCCAGTACGCGGTCGACACCGGACGCCGCCAGCGGGAGATTGGTGCCGAGGCGGCTCAGCGCATTGCTGGCGCGCTGGGCCAGCGTATCGGCGGCGGCCTGCGCCGCGGCCTGAGCGACCGCCTTCTTCGCGTTGGGGCGTTCCTTGGTGAGCTGCGTCTCGTCGCGGAGAGCCTCCAGCACCTGCTTGAAGGGCGAGGTTGCGGCCGAGATGGCGCTGAGCGCCACATAGCGCGGCTTGTCGGCGTTGAGCGGCCGCAGCTTCAGGCGCTTCAGCATGCGCTGCCAGCTCACGGCATAGTCGCGGCTGTAGAGCTTCATCAGGTCGGGGAAGAGCGTGGCGTACTGGGCGGTGATCGCCTGCTGGTCGAGGTTCTCGCCGAGAACCCAGCGCTCGCGCTCGATCTGGTCGCCGATATCGCCGAGCTTGGCGATGAAGGCGTTCTGGAAGCCGTCATAGGTGTAGAAATAGGGCACGCGGATCTGGTCGAGATCCTCGCCGGTGACGCCCTCGAAGACGAGGCGGACATCGGAGCCGCCGCGCTGCGATACCACCCAGTCCTTCTGGCCCTCGCTGCGGGACTGCGTGCGCAGGAGCTCATAGGCGCGTTCGGCGATGCTGAGGCGGCGCAAGGTGCGTTGGCTCTGCTCGATCAGCGACTGGTTGAGCTTGACGATCGGCTCGCCGGTGCCCTCGTCAAGATCGAGCATGGCGGCGAGATGTTCCTCCAGCGCCTCGCGGCCCTTGGCATTGGCCGGGCCGGGGAAGAGGTTCTCGGCCCAGTCCAGCCGCATCCAGGACGTCACAAGCTCGCGGTCCATTTTCGCCTGGCCGCCGACCATCATGTAGACCTTCAGCGCCTCGTAGACGAAGCCGGGATTGTTGGCATTGGCCTCGAGCTGCTCTTCCAGCCGGAAGATAATGCGCGAGCGCAGCATCCGCTCCAGCGCCTGCTGATAGGTGATCTCGGTCGCGTTCTGCAGGCGGTCGCGCTGGCTCAGGCCGAAAGTGGCAAGCGTCGGCGTCGGCTCGGATTTCGTTGCATAGCCCGCCGGCATGTTCCGCAGCTTGTGCAGCAGCGGCAGGATGCGGCTGAAATTGCGGTCGGAGATCGTGGTCTCCTGCAACACCGGGGCCGCAGCGCTGCGATAGTCGGAAAGGCCGTAATTGGTCGCGGTGATCAGGTCGCTGTTGCGCGAAAAACTCGTCCACCACAGGCCGAGCGCGGCGAGTGAGAGCAGCGTGACCATGGCGAAGCCGACGATGCGCAGCGCGGTCGTGCGGCGGGCGGCACCGAGATCAGTCGAAACCCAGCCGGATTCGCCGATCACCACCTTCTGGATCAGCTCGGTCAGGAAATAGCTCTTGCCCTTGCCGGAGAAGGAGGCGGCGCCGGCATGATCCGAACCGAAATTCCGCGAGAGCGCGCCGATCAACTGGTCGATCGGCGTGCCTTCCTGAGTGCCCGAGGTGAAATAGAAGCCGCGCAAGGTCGCATTGGCGTGGTAGCGCGTCGGCTCGAAGACGCGGGTCAGGAAATCGACGATAGAGCGCTTCAGCGTCGCCATCTGGCTCGGGAAGCCGAAGATCTGGGCGCGCGCGGTCGGGTTGTGCTCGTCCTGGAGCCGGTCCGGCAGGCGCTCGTTCAGGCGCTCGATCAGCGCGTCATATTCCGGCGGCACGTCGCCGATCATGTTGCGGGTCTTGTCGGCGGTCTGGAAGGTGTGGCCCCAGACCATGCGCCGCTGCGGCTCGGTCAATTGGCCGAAGAACTCGTTGAAGCCGGCGATCAGGTCCGCCTTGGTGAAGACGGCATAGACCGGGAAATCTACCTTCAACCGTTCGTGCAGTTCGAGCAGGCGGGCGCGGATCGCGTCGGCATGGGCGGCGATCTCCTCCGGCGAGGAGGTCAGCAGGTCCTCGACGCTGATCGCGACGAGCACGCCGTTGATGGGCTGGCGCGGACGATTGGTCTTGAGCAGGTCGAGGAAGGCGAGCCAGCTCGACTTCTCTGCCTTGGTGTCGCTGTCCTGCGTGGTGTAGCGGCCGGCGGTGTCGATCAGCACCGCGTCCTCTGCGAACCACCAGTCGCAATAGCGGGTGCCGCCGGAGCCGGCGACGGCGGCCGGCGTCGCGCCCCGCGCCAGCGGGAATTTCAGGCCGGAATTGACCAGTGCCGTGGTCTTGCCGGCGCCGGGCGGGCCGATGATCACGTACCAGGGCAGGTCGTAGAGATAGTCGCCGCCCTTGCCGCGCGCGCTCTTCAGCGTCGCCAGCGCATCCTTCATCGCGCTGGAGAGGGCGGCGCCGTCGCCGGTCGTCTCTTCCCTTTCCAGCGCTTCGGTGAGCGCTGCCGTCGCCTTGCGGCGGCGGATGACGATGAAACCGATCCAGACGAGCGCACCGACCAAGAGAAGCCCGGCGACGGCTAAGCGCACCCAGAAGGATTCGAACGGCCGGACCTCGCCGAAGGCGACGAAGGGGCCGCCGAACCAGACCAGCGCGGCCAGCGCGAGCGCACCGATCAGGATGGCCACGATCCGGAGCCAGGTGGCGAGGTTCATGGCTTCGCCCTCCTAGTTCTGACGCTGGATCAGGATTTCGACGCGCCGGTTCTGGGCGCGGCCGTCGGCGGTGGTGTTCGGCGCGATCGGCGTGTCCGCGCCCTTGCCCTCGATGCTGATCCGGTCCGGCTTGCTGAGCTTGGCCTTAAGGCCATCGCCGACCGCCTTGGCGCGGGCCTGCGACAGCTCGACATTGGAGGGGAAGCGGGCGGTGCGGATCGGCACGTTATCGGTATGGCCGACGACCTTGATGGCGCCGCCCTCCTGCTCCAGCACGGCGGCGATGCGCTCGATCAGGGGCTGGAATTCGGCGCGCACGGCGGCCTGCCCCGGCTCGAACAGGGTGATGCCGACGAGGCGGACGATGACGACGTTCGGCGTCACCAGGCAGACGATCGGCGGCTGCACGGCGGCGCAGACCTTGGGCGGCTGCGGTGGTGGCGGGGGAGGCGGCGGCGGGGCCGAGAAGACCTTGCGCATGATGCCGATCTCGCCCTTGGGATGGACCGAGAGCAGGGCCGTAGAGGCCGCCTCGGCATTGCCGGCGAGCAGGGCGCGGAAGACGAAATAGACGCCGAGCAGGGCGACGGCCGCGATAGCCGCCACAGACCAGACCGGCACCTTGAAACCGGCGACGGCCTGCGCGATCGCTTGTCCGCGCCAGCGCGGCGACAACTCGGGGGCGGGTTGCTTCACCCGGCGCAGCGTCTCGAACAGGTTGCGCTGGATCATCTGGAGATTGTTGGCGCCGCCGGCAGACGTCCGGTGAATGCCCTGGAAGCCGAGCGCCAGGCAGGCATGCATCAATTCGAGCAGGTCGTAATTGACCGATGGATCGGCCTTGGCCTTGTCGAGCATCTCGAAGAAGCGCACGCCGCCGATGCGCTCGCCGAAGAAGCGCGAGAGCATGCTGTATTGCGTCCAGACATGGCGATCGTCGCCGGGGATGTTCTGGACGATGTCGTCGGCGGTCGCGGCAATGACGTATTTCGCGGTCTGCGCCGTCTCGGCCGAGACGGCGGCGGCGCGGACCTCATGCTCGAAGGCTTCGATCGAGTCGCCGACCTGGCCGAGAAGCTGGGCGAAGGGCGCGTTGGACAGATTGGCGCGCATCCGCCCGAGCAGCAGCAGGAGCGGGCCTGCGGCGCGCAATAGCGGGTTGGCGTTAGGTGTCAGGAGCTGGTCGCGGCGCGGCAGGGACTGGCCACCGCCTGAAGGCGGCGGCGCCTGACGCTGCTGCGGGATCGGCGCCGCTTGAGACATCCATTCGTCGCCGGTGCCGGGCACGCCGGGCGAGGGCGCTTGCGGCGGCTGATAGGGCTGGGGTGCCTGCGGTGCGGCCGGGGCCGGCGCGGTGGGAGCAGGCGGCAGGGGCGCGCGGCGCCCGCCGGGGTTCGGCCTGATGATCGTCCGCTCGGAGCGGCCGAACGGATCTGAAGGCGAACCCGGATCGCTCATCGCCTGCCCTCCAGAACGGCCCAGAGCTCAAGCTCGAGATCGGGCCAGTCACCGGAAAAATGCATGCCGATCGAACTCGCCGTGCTGAACTCCGGCCAGAGCGGCGAGGTGCGGTCGAGATAGAAGTATACATGATCCGTGAGCGCGCGGATCTGCGGCGGTGGCGTCGGCAGATGGACGAGATTGATGCCCGGCAGATGGGCATGGACGATCTCGTTCATCTTGGTGTTGGGGCCGATCTTGAAGAGCTGCGGGAACTGCGCCTGGATCTCGGTCAGCGGGCGGCGCGCCGCCACTTCCAGCACCAGCGTCGCGTTGCGCATGAGGCTGCGGTCGCGGATCGTCGACATGAAGGCATTCTGCGCCCGCTCGACGATCTCCAGCCGGATCGCCCGGCGGCCGAGATTGGCCGAGAGGAAGTCCTGGATGTCGCGCACGACCGGGGCGAAGCAGTTCTCCAGGTCGTCATGATCGTAGGCCGGATAGTCGCGGGCGCGGCGCTCCGCCGTGGTAAAGGTCGCAAGCTCGCCGGCGAGCGCCAGGAAGGCCGAGAACAGCCGCTCGGGATGAACGAAGCGCGAGCGGCGCATGTGCTTGAGCACGGGGATGTTGCGGTTGAGGAGCTGGAGCACGAAATAATCGGCGCTCTGCAGGCCGCCGCCGGCCGTCGGATCGGCGGCATAGCGGGCGAGTTCCTCCAGCTTGTTGTCGACCCAGCCGATGACGCGGTCGAGCCAGCCCTCGATCACCGGATAGGCCGAGCAGACCAGCACCGGCGGGGCGAATTTTTCGTCGAAGAGAATGGCGCGGTCGCGCACTTCGAGAATGCGGCCGAGCGCGAGGCCGACATAGCCGGCCTTCGAGGTCTTGCGCAGCTCCAGCGTCAGGCGCGGATGGGCGACGTCGATCTCTTCTTCCGTCCGTAGCGAGGCGGTGGAATCGATCAGCATCTCGTTCGCCGGGACATAGCGGCTGGCCGAGCCGTTCAGCGTGTCCTCGACCTCGCGGGTATTGGCGGCGGCGAGCGGCAGCGAGAGCCAGACGATCTGGCCGGCAGCATTCTCCGGCACCTCGATCGCGGCGGGCAGCGGGCTATTATCGGGCAGTGCGAAGGGCGTGCCGTCCGGCATCACGCCAACGGCGCGGCGCAGGCCGATGCGGCTCTGCTGGGCGAGGTCGCGGTCGATCTCCAGCACCGAGAAGCCCCATGGATAGGGCGTGACGTTTCTGACGCGGCTTTCCAGCAGGTTTTCGAGATAGCGATCACTCTGCTGGAAGTGATGCGGCCTGAGAAACAGTCCTTCCGACCAGACGACCTTGCTGTACCACGACATTCCGGTCTCGCTCACTCGAAGGCAGGCTGGGCGAGCTTATACGGGTCCTCCCCAAGCGTCACCAAACGAATGCTAGCGCGCCGTTCAGGCGCCGCCGTCATTGACTTGAAGGATGCGGGGGAGCGATTCTTGCGGCAGTGCTGAGAGGAACGAGTCCGTTCGAGCAGGGGAGGCCCGCATGCCCAAGGGACCGGCCGCACGCGTGATGGACCCGGTGCTGCATCCGCTGCCGGGCATGCTCCAGCCCGGGCCGGGCAGCGCAAACGTGATCATCGGCGGCATGCTGGCCTGGCGCGGCGTTCCGGCCGCGGCGGCAGCCGCGATCCAAGCTGCGAAGGCTGTTGCCGATGCGACGGTGCAGGCGGCGGAAGCGGCGACGCTGGCTGCCGCCGGGACCCCCGGCGCGCCCGCGGCCCTCGCAGCCGAGATCGCGACGAAGAACGCCGTTTCCGCCAGCATGGGCTCGATGATCACCGGCGCCTCCGGGGGCGCCGATATCCACAATTGCCTGACGCCCGTGCCGCCGCCTGTGCCGCATGGCCTCGGCGTCGTGATCGACGGCTCGCAGACCGTGCTGATCAACAACCTGCCGGCCTGCCGGCTGGGCGATACGATCATCGAGGCGCTCGGTCCGCCCAACAAGATCATCATGGGCCTGCCGACCGTGATCATCGGCGGCTGATCGCAGATCGATTCAGGAACGCGGCGGAAGTCGCTGAAGCGGAATCGTTTTTTCGCTGCGAGGTGCGATGGCGAAGGGCAGGCGGACGGTCCCGGACCGGGTTGAGGCGAAGCAGGAGCGCTTCCGCCACAAGATCGTGCAGCGCCTGTCCTCGGACCAGAAGCGCGCGCTCAATCACGGGCTCGCTCGCAACGGGCGCGTCGCCGAGACGCTCTGCTTCATGGCGCTGATCCGTGATCCGGCCCGGCGCAAGCGGCCGATCCTGCCCATTCCGAATGTGAGCTGCACGGCAGCGGTGCGCCAGTTCTTCCGGGCCGATGACGGCGAGCAGGCGGCGCATCTCCTGCCCGGCCAGATCTCGATCGACGGCGCCTTTCCGTGGTTGTTCCTGTCTGGGCAGGCGGCGCGACAGCTGGAAAACCTCTTCGCCTATGTCGAGCCGCTGCGGGCAGACTACAACAAGGCCGATTCCGCGGCCGAGGCGAACGGCCTGACCGATGCCTTCGCCGATGCCTGCCTGAAGGTGCTGACCAGCAAGGGCGAGCCTGCTGCCGATATCGTCACGGCCTATGAGCAGGTCTGGCAGCCGGGCGCGCTTGCCGCCTTCGCGGCGGCCGAGGCGCAGAAGCGCAGCAAGCCAATCCCGCCGCCGATCGAGCGCGGCGTCGGGATGGAATACGGCATGATCCTGAATTTCGAGGAGCGGATGGCTGCCTTCGAGGACGACTCGATCTGGGCGACCTACGAGCAGCTCAGTATCCTCGGCTATTACAAGGTCGCGATGGACGACGCGCCGCGCCAGCTTCAGCCGCGCGCCATCCAAGAGATCCTGGCGCTGCCGCCGGCTTGACCGGACGGTGCGGGCGGGCCAAGCGAGCTGCGCCATTTTCTCCCGCGACAGGACGCAAGACCATGACCATCGAACGCATCGGATTGGCCGCCCGCTACTGCGACGCCGCCATCTTCAACGGCATCATCTTCCTCGCCGGCCATGTCGCCGAGAAGACCGAAGGCGCCTCGCTGACCGAGCAGACCGAGGAGGTGCTCGCGTTGCTGGAAGACACGCTGACGCAGGCCGGCAGCCGCAAGGAGCGCATCCTCAGCGTCCAGATCTTCCTCACCGACATCAGCAAGATCGGCGAGATGAACGCGGTCTGGGACAAGTGGGTCGCGAAGGGCCATTCGCCTGCCCGTGCGACCGTCGAGGCGAAGCTGGCCTCGCCCGGCTATGCCATCGAGATCACGGCGGTCGCCGCGAAGGGTTGAGCCCGGCCCACCCGGCGCTGATCCAGTGGTGTCATCCCGGGCGCAGCGAAGCGAAGATCCGGGATCCATGCCTGAGTCTCTTCGATGAATGTTCCGGCATGGATCCCGGATCGGCGCGGCTTTGCCGCTTGTCCGGGATGACACCCTGAGAGGAGAGCGTGGCTACTTCCCGCCGCGATCGTAGCACTCGGCGAAATAGATCATGAAGGCGTCGACGAGGCCGTTCTCGTAAGGGGCGGTCTTGGCGTCCCAGCGAGCGACATAGGCCTCCCACATCTTGGCCTTGCGCGAGCCGATCAGTCCACCGATGCCGCCATCCTGCGCCGTCGCCTCGTTGATCGCCTGCGGATCGAGGTCCTCGACCAGCATCTTCAGTGCGTGCTGCATGGCCGAGTAGGTCTTGATCTGGTGGGCCTTGAGATCGCGGAAGCTCTCGTCGAAGGCGCGTTTCGCGTCGAGATAGCCGCTGCGCGGCTGGCCGAAGATCAATTGCAGGGCGTCGTCGACCGTCGGCGAGAATTTCAGCGGGTTGTTGTCCTGCGCCTGGATCATCGTCTGGCTGGTGCTGCGGGCGATGCGCTTGGTCTCGGCGCGGGCGGCGAGCAGCCCTTTGAGCTCCTCGGCGATCAGCCGCATCAGGCCGCCGAGCTGCTCGGCAAAAGCGCCGGGGTCCTGCGTCGCCAGAGCCTGCGGCGAGACGCCCGCGCCCTTGGCGAAGCGCTGCATGAACTCGCCCATCGAGATCGGCGGGGGGGCGCCGGCGTGCGGCGCGGCAGGTTCGGCCGGGAAAGGCGGCGGCGCGGGTGGTGGCGTGAAGGCAGGCTCGGGAGCCTGCTCAACCGGTGCCTCGGGCGGAACCGCAGCGTCGGCGGGCTCGTCCCATGGGCTGGCGTCGGCGGGACTGCTCGTCGGCGGACGACGCGGCGTCGGGATCGGTGCGACCGGCTCCTCCGGCGGAAGGGGCTGCGGCTGGAGGGGCGCCCAGGCGAATTCGTCGGTCCGTGCCGCAGGCGGCGACCAGTCCCGTGCCGGCGGCGGAGCGGGGTCGGCGCTCGGAGCCGGAATATCGGCCGCCCAGTCGATGAAGCCGGCATGGACCGGTTTGGCGTAGTTCGGTGGCATGAGGTCGCGGCGCGCGATCGGCGGGGCGGCGTCCTCGCTCGGTGCCCACAGCGATTCCGGCTGGGCCGCATAAGGCGGGGGCGGGGCGGCTGCGCCGGAGGCCTGCCCGGCTTCGTCGGCGATGGCGACCGCGATGATGTAATGGCCGATCTCGAGCCTGTCGCCGTTCTGGAGCCGGTAGGGTGACTGCACGCGATGCTCGCCGCCATTGACGAAGGTGCCGTTGGTCGAGATGTCGCGCAGCCACCAGCCGCCGTCGCGGAAACGGATCTCGCAATGGCGACCGGAGACGGCGCGCGACGGGTCCGGCAACGCCCAGTCGAGATGCTGGTCGCGCCCGATATCGAGGCCGCGCCCGCCGCTGGTGGTCACGCTGAGCGGGCCGCCATCGGGCAGGGAGGTTTCGTTCTCGATCGTCAGTGTCAGCGCCATCGCGGACGTCCCGTTCCGGCCTGGGTCGAGGTATCAGCGCTTGCCGGCATCGTCTTCAGCCAAACGAATGCATGCTTCGACGCAGGCGCGCAATGCGCCGTCGCGCTCGCGCGCCGGCAGGCGGTTGATCGCGTTGAGCACCGCGATCCGGGCCATCTTGGCGGTGAGGTCTGCGGGTGTCGGGACCGGGTTGCTCTCCGACATGCTGCCGCCGGAATAGCCGGCCGCCCAGGCGACGAAGGTGCCGGGCCGGGCGCTGTCGCCGGCCTGGGCTTGTCGCAAGGCTTCGAAGCGGGTCTTGTCGCCGGGCTCGCGCACCCAGGCCTCGGCCGCGACGAGGCCGGGATCCTGCGTGCCGGGGGGCTCCATGGAGCGGACTGTCTGGAGTGCCCACCACACCGTCTCGCGTCGGGGCAGCAGGAAGGCGCAGAAACTCGCTGCCTCCGTCGGTGCCGGACCCCTGACGAGCCTGCCGAGGAAGGCCAGCGGCGGCTCGGTGGTCGGCGCCATCGTGACGGCCTGACGGGCCGCGGGATAGGTCTCGAACACTTCGCGGGCGGTGCTGAAGCGCAGGCGTGACATGGAGGCTCCGGCCGTTCTGTCTCTGGTTGGTATCCAGCTCAGTTGATGTTCACCATCGGGGCGTTGATGACGAGCATGCCATCACTCTTCACCTCCGTCTTGGCCTGGCTATGGATCGTGATGGTCGGCGACTTGATCTCGATGCTGCCGGGCGTCATCTTGATCGTGCTCTCGCCGACCTTGAGATTGATCTCCCGGAGCGCCTCGATGTCGAGCCTGCCGTTCTGGACGTCGAGCTTGTCGTCGCCCTTCTTCAGCGTGGTCTCGCGCGAATAGCCGCCGCCATCGTAGCGCTCGCCGATATCGCGGGTCTCGATGTTGTTGACCGTGATCTTGTGGTCCTTCTCGGTCCGGATCTCCAGGACTTCCTGGTCCTTGCGGTCCTCGAACTTGATCTCGTTATAGGTGTCGGAGAAGCCGGCTCCATCCGTCGATTCCGACTTGAGGCCGGACTGGGTCTTGTTCGCCGGCAACTCGTAGGGCGGTTTGTGCTGGTCGTTGACGACGGCGCCGACGACCAGCGGCAGGTCCGGATTGCCCTCGATATATTCGACGATCACCTCCTGGCCGATGCGCGGGATGATCTGGCCGCCCCAGCCCTTGCCCGCCCACATCTGCGCGACGCGCGTGCGGCACGAGGTCGAGCCGTCTTCGCGATCCCAGTGAAAGCGCAGCCAGATGCGGCCGTATTCGTCGACGTCGATATCGCCTTCCTCGCCCTTGTTCTTCTCGCCGACGACCTTGGCGGTATGCGGCCCATAGACGGTCGGGCGGGGCGTCACGATCGGCGCGCGGAAGCGCTTGTCGCTCTTCTGGAGTTCGTAGGAGCCGTGATAGAGCGCCTCGTCCCGGCGTCCGGAGGAACGGTAGCTCTGGATGCCATAGGCATGGGTCGCGCGGACGACGATGTATTCGCCGTTCTCGGCGCCGGTCGGGTGGTCGATCAGTTTCATCAGCGCGCCGGGATAGAGGCTCGCGGCGTCGCCGCCGGCATAGCGGCGGTCGTCTTGCGCCTGCTCGGCCTGCGCCATCACGCGGGCGAAATGCTCGCCCTGGTCACGCTTGGTGTAGGCGGCCGGGTAGTCGTAGGCCTCGTAGGACTTGGCCTTCGGGAAGCCTTCCTCGGCGCGGGCCGTGAGATCGGATTCCGATTTCTCGAAATCATAGTCCTTGAGCTCGAACTTGCCGGTGCGCAGGCGGCGGATCGTCGACCACTGGGTCAGGTGCTCGACGGCGCTGCGCGGGAAGCGGTTTCCCTGCGGCACGAAGGCGTAGCCTGAGGCGTCGCCCTGGAAGCTCGGCTCGGCCGCGGCCTGGACCTGGTCATGGGCGGAGCGGGAATCGCAGAGCACGAGCTTGTGGTCGCCGTCGCTGTGCTTGAAATAATAGTAGATGCCGTACTGCTCCATCAGCCGCAGGACGAAGTTGAGATCGGTCTCGCGATACTGCACGCAGTAGTCGATCGGCTGAAGCGTCTCGCTGGTGCGGTCGTCGAAGCTCGCCGAGCCCTCCTTCTTGAAAATCTCCTTGATGATGTCGAGCGCCGTCTTGTTCTTGAAGATCCGGCAATCGGCACGCTGCGAAAGCAACCAAAGCCAGGGCTTGAGCGTGAAGCGGTAGATGTAGAGATCGTCCTGCTTCCCGAGCCATTGCGCGTCGACCAGCGTGCCGTTCAAAACGCGCTCGCTCTTGTTCTTGAGCGTGAACTTGATCGCGCATTTCTCGCTCATGATGCTTTGCAGGTCGGCATTTTCAGTCTTGCTGGCGGCCTCGATATTATAAGTAAATAACTCGCTCAAAGCTTCGTTGGCTTCGAACTTTATAATAGTAAATTCGTCTTTTCCCTTAGGTGTAGAGAAAGACGCAGTGCTGTTTTCTTGCCTAAGGGCGGAGGGCATCAACTGAACCTTTCGATTCGTGCTGCTATTTTTATCTTGACGTAGGTGATTTCTGGAGTCATCATTTCATCCCTAAGTCATCAACTGCCAGACGGCGAAACTCAGCGGGAGTGTTCCCATGCGCAAGCAGCCAGGCTTCACTGCCTTTGTCGCCCTGACCGGCGCCTTGGTTCTCACCATGGCGAATATGGCGGGCGCGCAGACCTACAAGGCCGACGACATCGTCAAGCATTTCGGGCCGGCCGTCGCACCCAAGCCCGCCATCACGCGGGGGCTCTGCGTCGGCACCGAGGCCGAATGCGCCAGGGCCGGGCAGGTGGTCGAGCCGGCCAAGCCGGTCAGCGCCTTCGATCTCGTCGTGAAGTTCAAATACAATTCCGACGAGCTGGAGCCCGAGGCGAAGCTCAATCTCGACGAGTTCGCCAAGGCGCTGAAAACCCCGCAGCTTGCGAAGCAGACCTTCATGGTCGAGGGGCATACCGACGCCGCCGGCAGCGCCGCCTACAATCTCAACCTGTCGCAGCGGCGCGCCCAGGCCGTGGTGCGCTATCTCGGCGGGCATGGCGTCAAGGCCTCCAATCTGGTGGCCAAGGGCTATGGGCAGAGCAAGCCGATCGCGGCCGATCCGCTCTCCGGCGACAATCGCCGGGTGGAGACCCGCCTGCGCACCGAATAAGGCATGACGAGAAACGGCCGCGGCGACCCCGGCCGTGGCCGGGCCGCCGCTCCTGCAAGCGGGGAGAGCGATGGCGGGCCTGAATTTCGCCGAACTGACGAAGCCGGTCTCGGCCGAGGAGCCCTGCGGGCCGGATCTCGAAGACGATCTCGATTTCATGAATGCCACGGCGCGGCTCGAGGTCGCGCTGCCGGCCTCGTATTTTCGCCGCGACGATGACGGCCGGCAGATCGCCTTCGACCGGACGAGCATCGAGTTTCCCGCCGCCTTCGCCGAGCTTGGCAAGCTGCTGGAGCGCTCGCGCGATCTCAGGGTCTTCGTGCTCGCGGCCAAGCTGACGATCCTCAACCGCGACGTGCCGGGCTTCACTGCCAGCCTCTCAGCCATGGCCGATCTCCTCGGCTCGTACTGGGACGAGATGCATCCCAAGGCGATGGACGGCGATTTCGTGATGCGCGAGGTCGCCTTGCAGGGGCTCGACGAGCTGGCGACGGTGGTTCTGCCGCTGCAGCACGCGCCGCTTTTCGTCAGCCGCCGGATCGGGCCGTTCATGTTCCGCAGCCAGCTTGTGGCAAGTGGCGAGACCAGGCTGGTCGACGGCGAGCAGCATCCCGATGCGAGCACGATCCAGGCGGCGCTGGGCGAAGTCGATGCCGACGACCTGGTCGCGGTGCTCGGCCGGGTGAATGCGGCGCGGGATGCGCTTGCGCGCCTGCGATCGATCTGGCTGGAGAAGGTCGGTGTCGATCATCCCCTTAGCTTTCCGCGCCTTGCGGCGCTGCTGGACCAGATCGCCACCTTCCTCGACGCCGCGGTCACACGGCGCGTCCCGGGCTATCAGCCCTCCGCGCCGGAGCCGGTTGCGACCGGCCCGCAGGGGGCCGTAGCGAATACCGCAACCTTCAGTCCCGGCAGCCTTTCGAGCATCCTCCATGTGAAGGATACGCTGGCTGCCTGCCTCGGCTACTTTCGCAAAACCGAGCCTTCGAGCCCGGCCGTCCTGCTGATCGGGCAGGCGCAGCAGCTGATCGGAAAGTCGTTGATCGAGGTCATCCAGATCATGTTCCCCGACCAGGTCGACAAGGCGGTCTTCGAGATCGGCGACCAGCGCCGGTTCCGGCTGCCGCTGGAGCGTTTGCCCGCGTCTGACGGCTACGAGGCGGAAAGCGAATACGAAACCAGCAGCGACACGGACGAGAACTACGCCAACAGTGTCGATGAGGCCGAGGACAGCTCCGACGGCGATGCCGAGGCAAGCGAGGAGGCTTCCGACGGGAGCGATGGCGAGGAGATCGTCGTGGAGGCGGTCGGGGTGGCTGCTTCCGCGCCGGGCTCGGGGCCGTCGGCGATCACAATCGGCAGCCGCGCGGATGCGGTCAGCGCGATGAGGGCGGTCGCCGCCTTCTATCGCCAGGTCGAGCCCTCGCACCCGACGCCGCTCCTGATGGACAAGGCCTGTGCGCTGGCGCAGCATGATTTCATGTCGCTTCTCGGCAACATCCTGCCAGATGTCGTGCCGGTTCCGGAAGCCGACAGCTAGGGACGTTTTTCGTCATCGCCTTGAACCTCCCGTCACGCTCAAGCGACTATATCGAGGACGGGTGAAAACAGATAGGATGTCACGTTACGTCTGCGTGGCACGAATGCAGAGGGGCACGTCACATGGCTGGAGATTCTGGACAGAAGTTCATCCGCCGCAACAGGCCGCCTCGGGTCCACATCACCTATGAGGATCCGTATAACGCGGAGCAGAAGGTCGAACTGCCTTTCGTCATGGGCGTCATGGCGGACCTGTCGGGCAACGCTTCGGCGGTCGAAAAATCCGACATTTCGCAACGCAAGTTCCTCGACTTCGACATGGACAATTTCGATCAGCGCATGGCCGCGATCGAGCCGGCCGTGTCCTTCAACGTGCCCAACAAGCTGGGCGACGACAGCAGCGAAAAGCTCTCGGTGGCGCTGAAGTTCTCGAAATTCGACGATTTCAACCCGGCCGCCATCGCCCGCCAGATCCCGGCGACGGCGAAGCTGCTGGAGGCGCGCGAGCAGCTCGCCAACCTGCTGCGCTACATGGACGGCAAGATGGCCGCGAGCGACCAGATCAAGGCGCTGCTGGCCGATCCTCAACTGATGGCGGCGCTGAAGGACAGGCTCGGCAAGGGCGAACCTTCCGAAGACAAGACGGCGAACTGAGGGCAGGGCGCGGGCCCGCCCCGGAGCGCGCCAGCTGCGAAAGCGGGAAACCGGTTTTCGCAAGAGCGATGCTCCGGACGATCCGACAGCGATCCCGTCCACCCAGGACGGGGCAGGGCCTGCAGGCGGTTAAGCGAGCGAGGCGGCAATGGCAGCGGAAGCACAAACCCAACGGCCCGGCGGGGCAGCAGTCGAAACGCGCGAGATCGACGACTTCTCGTCGATCCTGAAGCAGAGTTTCAAGCCGAAGACCGAACGGGCGGCGACGGAGGTCGAGAACGCGGTCGCGACCCTGGTCAACCAGGCGCTGGCGGACCAGACCCTGATCAAGGGCGACGTCATCGACACGATCGAGGAGATGATCGCCCGGCTCGATGCCAAGCTGACGGAGCAGATGAACGAGGTGCTGCACGCACCCGAATACCAGAAGATCGAAAGCGCCTGGCGCGGTCTCAACTATCTCGTCTTCAACTCGGAGACGGATGCGCAGTTGAAGATCAAGGTGATGAACGTCTCGAAGAACGAGCTCTATCGCAATCTCAAGACGTTCCCCGGTGCGCGCTGGGACCAGAGCCCGCTGTTCAAGCAGATCTACGAGCAGGAATTCGGCCAGCTCGGCGGCCAGCCCTTCGGTTGCCTGGTCGGTGACTACCATTTCAGCCATGTCCCGACAGACGTGCAGTTGCTGCGCGATCTGTCGAAGGTGGCGGCGGCGGCGCATGCGCCCTTCTTCGCCGGGGCCGATCCGACCCTGATGGGCATGGATGCCTGGACGGAGCTGTCGAACCCGCGCGATCTCGGCAAGGTCTTCGACACGCCTGATTATGCGGCCTGGAAGGGCCTGCGCGATGCGGCGGATTCCCGCTATGTCGGCCTGTGCCTGCCGCGGGTGCTGTCGCGGGTGCCTTACGGCGCCAAGTCCGAGCCGGTCGAGGAGTTCGCCTTCGAGGAGGATACTGACGGGCACAAGGGCGAGAAATACGCCTGGATGAACGCGGCCTACGCGATGGCGGTCAACATCAACCGCGCCTTCAAGGAATATGGCTGGTGCACGCGCATTCGCGGCGTCCAATCGGGCGGCGAGGTGCTCAACCTGCCGACCCATACCTTCCCGACGGATGATGGCGGCATCGACCTGAAATGCCCGACCGAGATCGCGATCAGCGACCGGCGCGAGGCGGAGCTGGCGAAATCCGGCCTGATCCCGCTGATCCATCGCAAGAACACCGACAAGGCCGCCTTCATCGGCGCCCAGTCGCTCTACAAGCCCAAGGCCTTCTCGGGGCCGGACGGCGTGGCGGCCACTGCATCCGACAACCTGTCGTCGCGGCTGCCCTACATGTTCGCGGTCTCGCGCTTCGCGCACTACCTGAAGTGCATGGTTCGCGACAAGATCGGCTCCTACAAGGAAAAGGAGCCGCTGCGCCGCTGGCTGCAGGAGTGGATCACCGACTATGTCGATGGCGATCCGGTCAATTCCAGCGAAGAAACGAAGGCGCGGCGCCCGCTTTCCGATGCGCGCATCGACGTCTTCGAGGACGAGGAGAACCCTGGCTACTACTCGGCCAAGTTCTATCTGCGGCCGCACTTCCAGCTCGAAGGCATGGATATCGGCCTGAGCCTGGTCTCGCGACTGCCAGCTCCCAAGCAGTGACCGCCACCTGATCAGGTGACGGCGACAACGAGGATCTTCGGCGTGCCGGCCGGTCGAGGCCGGCGCGACAGGAGAAGTGCGTCCACGGCGGGCCCGCATCCGCGCGCCCATAGCAATCCCTACCCTGGAGGTAACAATGGCTAGCGACTTCCTGCTCGAGATCGACGGCATCAAGGGCGAAAGCAAGGACAAGAACCACAAGGATACGATCGAGGTCGATTCCTTCTCCTGGGGCATCAGCAATGCGGGCTCGCATGCGTCCAATGCCGGCGGCGGCGCCGGCAAGGCGAGCTTTCAGGACATGCATTTCACGTCCTCGGTCGGCAAGGCCTCGGCCAACCTGGCCCTGTCCTGCGCCAGCGGCAAGCACATCAAGAAGGCGGTGCTCTTCGTCCGCAAGCAGGGCGAGACGCAGCAGGACTACTACGTGGTGACGCTGGAGGACCTGCTGGTGTCGAGCTACCAGTCCGGCGACGCCGCCGGTGGATCCAGCATCCCGACCGACCAGTTCTCGCTGAACTACGCGAAGATCAAATACGAGTACAAGCCGCAGAAGCAGGACGGCTCGCTCGACGCGCCGATCACCATGACCTGGGACATCAAGACCCACTCCAAGTGAGCTGAAGCTTGCCGGCCCCGGCACCCGCCGGGGCCGATGACTTGTCTTGCTTTGCCTTGCCGATGGTACGTCAGACCATGGTCGATCCGATCTCGAAGAAGCGGCTGCGGCCGCCTTTGATGTTCGCATTCCGGGAGGCGCATCTTGAGAAGGATGCGAGGACCGCGCTCGACCTGCGGGACGAGGGCGGCGAACGCGTGATCGCGCCGCGCCGCGCCGCGCCGCGCGCGGCGATCACCGAGCAGAAGCTGCGTCGCGAGATCGCGCTCGACCTCGACGCATTGGTCAACACCATCAATCTGGGCTCGTGCCTCGATCTTTCCGGGCTCGAGCATGTGCGCCGCTCGGTGCTCAATCACGGCTTTCCGGACCTGACCCGGCTCTCGATCGACGAGCATCGCGTCGATGCCATCCGCGAGGACCTTGCCGATGTGCTGGTCGGCTACGAGCCGCGCCTGATCCGCAAATCAGTCGCCGTCGAGCGCGACGACAGCCTCGACCCGGCCGAGCTGAAAGTCCGTTTCCTGGTTCGCGCCGATCTGAATTGCGAACCGCTCAATATTCCCGTCCAATTCGTCGCCGATCTCGAGCTGGACACAGGCAAAATCGCCATCAAGGGCCGGTGACGCGATGAACCAGGAGTTTCTCGACCTCTACAACCAGGAACTCCGGCTCTTCATGGAGCACAGCAAGGAGTTCGCGGAGGAATATCCGGGGATTGCCGAGCGGCTCGGCGGGTTGGCCGGAGAGCGCATGGACCCGATGGTGGGCGGCCTGCTGGAGGGCGCGGCCTTCCTCGCCGCGCGCGTCCAGCTCAAGCTCAAGCACGAGTTTCCCGAGTTCACCAACAACCTGATCGAGCAGCTGCTGCCGAACTATCTGGCGCCGACGCCTTCGGCTCTGCTGGCGGGCATTGTTCCGACCTATTCGGACCCGGCCCTGCGCGAGGGCATGCGGATTCCGCGCGGCTCCTATATCGACGCGACCTATCTGGAGCGCGAGCGCCGGGTCGCCTGCCGCTATCGCCTCGGCGGCGACGTCACGCTCTGGCCCTTCGAGATCACGGCAGCCGAGTACATTCCGGCACCGGGGCCGCTGCAGGCGCTCGGCCTGCGCACGGGGCCGCGGGCACTGTCCGGCCTGCGCCTGTCGCTGACCCATCGGATGATGGCCGATCGCGAGCAGGAACCCTCGGCCGCGCAGGCACTGAAGAACCCGGCGAGCTGGTTCGCCGGCTGCCGCACCCGCGAATTGCCCTTCCATCTGCTGGGCAGCGAGGCCGATGCGGTCGCGCTCTATGAGCAGCTCTTCTCGAACTGCATCGGGATCCATTTCCGCCATCTCGACGAGTTCGGAGACCCCGTCGTGACGCCGGGCGATGATTGCCGACTCGAACAGATCGGCTTCGAAGAGGATGAGGCGCTGCTGCCGGCCGATACCCGCGTCTTCCGCGGCTTCGACCTGCTGCGCGAACTGTTCTGGTTCCCGCGCAAGTTCCTCGGCTTCCGGCTGGAGGGGCTGGCCGGCATCATGCCGAAGCTCAAGGCCAAGGCGGTCGACATCATCTTCGTCTTCGACGAGGTGAACACGCGCCTGCCCGGCGCTGTTCGCAAGGAGATGTTCGCGCTCTATGCGGCGCCGGCGATCAACCTGTTCGAGAAGACGACGGACCGCATCCCGGTCAAGACGAACCAGCACGAGTTCCATGTCGTGCCGGATCGCAGCCGTGCGCTCGACTACGAGCCGCACAGCATCCTCTCGGTGCACGCGCATTATGTCGGCGGGCGGGAGAAGCAGCCGGTCCATCCGCTCTATTCCTCGCCGGAGGGCGCCTCGCCGACGCAGGGGCTGCACTATACCCAGCGCCGCCTGCCGCGGCGGCGCTCCTCGACCGAGCGCCGGCAGGGTAAGGCCTCCGACTATACGGGCACGGAGATGTTCATTTCGCTGGTCGAGCCGGCCGGCATCGCCGACACGGCTTCGGTGGCGGAGCTCAGCGTGCGGGCGCTCTGCTCCAACCGGCACCTGACCGAGCATCTGCCGATGGGGCAGGGCGGCGCCGATTTCCGCCTGATCGACAATGTCTCGCTCGACATCGCCTGTCTTGCCGGGCCGACGCCGCCGCGCGAGCCGGTCGTGTCCCAGCTCAAGCTGCGCTCGGAGATAGCCAGCACCGGCGTCGTGACCTGGCGGTTGGTCAATCTGATCAGCCTCAACCATCTCGGCCTCGTCCAGCGCGGCGCGGGCGAGAACGGCGAGGCGCTGCGGGAACTGCTCTCGCTCTTCGCCGATCTCGCGGACAGCGCCACCGAACGGCGCATCCGGGGCATCAAGAGCGTCGATAGCCGCGCCGTCGTGCGCCGCTTTCCGCAGCGGGCGGGAACCGGGGCAGCGCGCGGGCTCGAAATCACCGTGCTGCTCGACGAGAAGGCGTTCGAAGGCTCGGGCGTCTTCCTGCTCGGGGCGGTGCTCGACCGGTTCTTCGCTGAATATGCCGCGATGAACCATTTCACCCAGACGGTGATCCGCACCGTCGAACGCGGCGAGGTCATGCGCTTTCCGCCGCGCGCTGGTGCGAGGCGCATCCTGTGAGCGAGGACGCCGCCACCCCGCTGGAGAAGGCGCCGGACTATCAGGCGCAGCTCGAGGCCGAGCCCTGGCGCTTCGATTTCTATGCGGCGATGCGCCGGCTGGAGCGCAGCTTTCCGGATCGCCCGCGCGTCGGCGACGTCGCCTCGCGCCGCGAGGAATATGTCGCGCTGGGCGAGCAGCCCTATCTCGACTTTCCAGCGTCGAGCATCGCGGAAGCCGATCGCGACGGGCAGGGGCGGATGCGGCTCTTCGTCAAGTTTCTCGGCCTGCTCGGGCCGCAGGGGCCGCTGCCGCTGGCGACGACCGAGGAAAGCTATCACTGGGCGCTGGCGCGCGATGACGCCTTTCCGCGCTTTCTCGACATCTTCAACCACCGCTTCCTGCAATTGTTCTACCGCGCCTGGGCGGATTCGCGACCGGTCGCGCAGCATGACCGGCCCGATCTCGACCGTTTCGCCGCCTATATCGGCAGCATGATCGGGGTGGGCTCGAAGCCGTATCTCAAGCAGGACACGGTGCCCGATGCCGAGAAGCTCGCCCATGCCGGGCTGATCGGCGCGCAGGCGAAATCGGCCTCGCGTCTGCGGCGTTTCCTCGCCGGATTGTTCAAGGCCGATATCGAGATCGAGCAGTTCACCGGGATGTGGCTCGTCTTCGACCCGGGAGACCGGACGCGGCTCGGCGGTTCGCATTGCACGCTGGGTAGCGACGCCTTGCTCGGCGGCAGCGTCTACAGCGTCGAGGACAAGTTCCGCATGAAGATCGTTGCCCGCGATCTCGAACAGTTCGCGCGCTTCCTGCCGGACGGCGACCGCTGCGAGCCGCTGGTCGATGCGGTGTTCTTCCATCTCGGCGAGCAGTTCGAATGGGATGTCGAACTCGCCCTGCCGGTCGGCGAGGTGAAGCCGGTCCGGCTCGGCCAGTCCGGCCATCTCGGCTGGACGAGCTGGATGGCGCCGAATTGGAACGTCGAGGAGGGGGCGCTACGCCGTGACGCCCGCTTCCATCCCGCCGAAAGCCTGCGACTGAAACGAAGCCGCACTGCCGCTACCTGACATCGAAGGGGACGACCATGGCCGATATCAGCCTCGAAGCCGTCACAGGCAAGCTCAACCGGGTCGGCTACGACACCTTCCTGCAGGCGCTCCGGCAGGCGAAGGGGGCGGGCAACCGCAATGTCGAATTGGCGCATTGGCTGCTCCAGATCCTGCAAGGCACGTCGAACGACCTGACCCTGACCGCCGATCACTACAAGCTCGACCGCGCCAAGATGCTGATGGAACTCGGCGGCGTGGTCGAGGGCTTCCGCCGTAACGAGACGGAGATGCCGGGCATCGCCAACCACATCGTCGATATCCTCGACCGTGGCTGGCATTACGCGACCCTGTTCTTCGGGGAGACGCAGATCAGGACCGGCCATCTGCTGGTCGCGGCGCTGAAGTCGACCGAGCTGCGCCGCGTGCTGACGGGGCTGTCCAAGGAGTTCTCCAAGATTCCGGTCGAGGAACTGGCCGCAGGCTATGGGAAGATTTGGGAAAGCTCGGAAGAAGAGAACCTGCGGCCGATGGACGGCTCGGGCCTGCGCGCGGCTGGCACGCCCGGCGCCGAACAGGCGGAAGGGGCGAAGGGCACGACCGCGCTCGACCGCTTTTCGCAAGACCTCACCGTCAAGGCCCGCTCCGGCACGATGGACCCGATCCTCGGTCGCGACGACGAGATCCGGCAGGTCATCGACGTGCTGATGCGGCGGCGCCAGAACAACCCGATCCTCACCGGCGAGGCCGGCGTCGGCAAGACCGCGATCGCGGAGGGCTTCGCCCAGCGCGTCGCGGCGGGCGACGTGCCGCCGCCGCTCAGGGGCGTGCGCGTCTGCGCGCTTGATATCGGCCTGATGCAGGCCGGGGCCTCGATGAAGGGCGAGTTCGAGCAGCGCCTGCGTTCGGTCATCGACGAGGTGCAGTCCTCGCCGACACCGGTGATCCTGTTCATCGACGAGGCGCATACGCTGATCGGCGCCGGTGGGCAGGCCGGCACGGGCGATGCCGCGAACCTGCTGAAGCCGGCGCTGGCGCGCGGCACGCTGCGGACCATCGCCGCGACGACATGGTCGGAATATCGCCAGTATTTCGAGAAGGACCCGGCGCTGACCCGACGCTTCCAACCGGTGCAGGTCGACGAGCCGGATGTCGCGCGCTGCTGCACGATGCTGCGCGGGCTGATCGGCCCGATGGAGAAGCATCACAGGGTCCGCATCTCCGACGCGGCGATCGTCGCGGCGGTCTCGCTCTCGCATCGCTATATCCCGGCCCGCCAGCTCCCCGACAAGGCGGTGAGCCTGCTCGACACGGCCTGCGCCCGCGTCGCCATCAGCCAGAGCGCGACCCCGGCCGCGATCGAGGATGCACGCGTCGCGATCTCCTCGCTGGAGCAGGAGAAGGCGGCGCTGACCGCCGATGCCGACCTCGGCACGGATGCGACCAAGCGGCTCGGCGAGATCGAGGCGGAGATGGCGGAGAAGGGGGAGAAGCTGACGGGGCTGGAAGGGGCCTGGACGGGGGAACTCACCATCGTCAAGGAGATCAAGGCGCTATGGACCAAGCTTCGCGAGAAGGCGGCGTCGACGACCGATGCCGCCCAGCCGGAGGCGAACGAGAATGTCGCGCCTGCGCCGGCCGAAGCCGAAGCTCCCGCACCCGAGCCAGCCGTCGATCCGGCGGAATCGCGCGCCGCGCTCCATGCCAAATTCGCAGCGCTGAGCGAGGTCGATCCGGCCAACCGGATGATCTATGCCCATGTCGACGAGCAGTCGGTGGCGTCCGTGGTCTCCGACTGGACCGGTATCCCGGTCGGCCGGATGGTCAAGGATGAGATCGAGACCGTGCTCAACCTCGCGGAGACGCTGAACAAGCGCGTCGTCGGGCAGGGCCACGGCATCGGCATGATCGCCAAGCGCATCGAGACCAACCGCGCCAGGCTCGATAATCCCAACAAGCCGATCGGTGTGTTCATGCTCTGCGGCCCCTCCGGCGTCGGCAAGACCGAGACGGCGCTGGCGCTGGCGGAATCGCTCTATGGCGGTGAGCAGAACGTCATCACCATCAATATGAGCGAGTTCCAGGAAGCGCATACCGTCTCGACTCTGAAGGGCGCGCCTCCCGGCTATGTCGGCTATGGCGAGGGCGGGCGGCTGACCGAGGCTGTCAGGCGCAAGCCCTATTCGGTGGTGCTGCTCGACGAGGTCGAGAAGGCGCATCCCGACGTGCACGAGCTATTTTTCCAGGTCTTCGACAAGGGCCAGATGGAAGACGGCACCGGCCGGCGCATCGACTTCAAGAACACGCTGATCATCCTGACCTCGAATGTCGGCACCGACGAGATCATGAGCATGTCGGCGAATGGCGCGGCCAAACCCGATCCCGAGGCGATGGCGGTGAGCCTGCGGCCGGCGCTGCTGAAGGTCTTCCCGCCTGCGCTGATCGGACGGCTCGTGACGATCCCCTATTACCCGCTCTCCTCGGACATGCTGGCCGGGATCGTGCGGCTCCAGCTCGGGCGGATCGGCAAGCGGCTCAGCGAGAACCACAAGGCGGCTTTCGTCTATGACGATGCGGTGGTCGAGCATATCGTCGGCCAGTGTAACGATCCGGATTCGGGCGGGCGCATGATCGATAACATCATCACCAACTCGATGCTGCCGGCGCTGTCGCGCGCGATCCTCAACCTGCAACTGGACAAGAAGCCGCTGACCGAGGCGAAGGTCTCGGTGGAGGAAGGGCAATTCGCCTATCAGGTGACGTGACGTTCCCTATGGCCACGCCGTCATGCTCGCCCTTGCGGCGAGCATCCACGTCTTGAACACGGCCTTGCGCTAGCGAAGACGTGGATGGTCGGGACAAGCCCGACCATGACTGAATATCGGTTTTCGCCAGCTCCTGGCTTGTTGCTCGGCTGCGCTCCGTGATGACGCTCACGCTTGCTGCATGAAAACATCGAGCGCTTCGCTTTCCGCCTTCGACAGCCGCAAGCCCAGCTTGCCGCGGCGCCAGAGCACATCCTGCGCCCGGCGAGCCCATTCGGCCTTCATCAGGTAGCGCACTTCGCGCTCGTAGAGATCCGCGCCGAAATGCCGGCCGAGATCGGCGAGGCTCTTCGCATCGCCGAGGATGTCGCGGGCGCGGGTACCATAGGCGCGGGCAAGCCGCGTCGCGCTGCGGCGTTCGAGCCAGGGGTAGGCCTTCGCGATCTCGTTTACGAGGGTGTCGAAGCCGCCGACCGCGAAATCGCCGCCGGGCAGGGCGCCGGCAACCGTCCATTCGGCGCGGGCGGCCCAGGGCGCCAGCGGGGCGAGCTTCGCGATAGCGGCCTCGGCGAGGCGGCGATAGGTCGTGATCTTGCCGCCGAAGACGGAGAGCAGCGGCGCCTCGCCCTCGGGAGCGTCGAGCGTCAGCACATAGTCGCGTGTCGCCTCCTGCGCTTTCGAGGCACCGTCATCGTAGAGCGGACGCACGCCGGAATAGGTCCAGACCACCGATTCCGGCGTGACGGGCTGGCGGAAATACTCGCTCGCGGCGGCGCAGAGATAGGCGATCTCGTCCGGCGTTGCGACGACCTCGGCGGGGTCGCCGTGATAGTCGCGGTCGGTCGTGCCGATCAGCGTGAAATCCTGCTCGTAGGGGATGGCGAAGATGATGCGCCCGTCCGCGTTCTGGAAGATGTAGCAGCGGTCGTGGTCGTAGAGTTTGGGCACGACGATATGGCTGCCCTGCACCATGCGGACGCCGGCCTTGGCATTGGTGTGGATCACGCCGTTCAGGACCTCGCCGACCCAGGGGCCGGCAGCGTTGACCAGCGTGCGCGCCCAGATCGTCTGCCGGCCTTCCGGTCCCTCCGTATCGAGCTGCCAGAGGCCGTTCTCGCGCCGCGCGGCGGTGACGCGGGTGCGGGTATGGATCGCGGCGCCGCGCACGGCTGCGTCCATCGCGTTCAAGACGACGAGGCGCGCGTCCTCGACCCAGCAATCGGAATATTCGAAGGCTTTGGCCTGGTCGTCCTTGAGCGGCTTGCCGACCGCGTCATGGGCAAGATCGAGCGTGCGCGTCGCCGGCAGGAGCTTGCGGCCGCCGATATGGTCGTAGAGGAACAGGCCGAGCCTGAGCAGCCAGGCCGGACGCAGGCCCTTGTGATGCGGCAGCACGAAGCGCAGCGGACGGATGATATGCGGCGCGATCGCCCAGAGCCGCTCGCGCTCCATCAGGGCCTCGCGCACCAGCCGGAACTTGTAATGCTCGAGATAGCGCAGGCCGCCATGGATCAGCTTGGTCGAGCGTGAGGAGGTGGCGCTGGCGAGGTCGTCCTTCTCGAACAGAACGACGGAGGCGCCGCGCCCGGCCGCATCGCGGGCGATGCCGCAGCCATTGATGCCGCCGCCGATGACGGCAAGGTCGTAGGGCGTGGCGGGGGCCGTGCCGAAGCCGGCTAAGGGCGGGGTCGTTTCGGAAGCCATGCGCATCTTCTGGAAGGCTGGAAAGGCTGATCGATGGCGCCATCCAATCCCGGTCGGGACGACGCGACAAGCCTGCTCCTGCGGTCAATTCAGGGGTGATGTCAATTCGCGTGGCTTGACGGGAAGGGCACGAGGCCGGAACAGGGCATCCGGGCAGGGCATGGCGGCAGGATGAGCCAGTCGGACGATCAAGTGCGCCGGAGGCGGTTCCCGGAACGGGCAGAGGCCGTCTTCCGCACGGTGCTGGAACTTGCCGGTGCCGCGATCCTGGCGGCGCTGTTTCTCGTGGTCATGGCGGCCGTTTTGCAACGCTACCTGTTCGGCGGCGGTTTCGTCTGGTCGGACGAGCTCGCGATCTGGCTGCATCTGGCGCTGATCGCGGTCGGTGCGCCGCTCGCCGTCACCGGCACGCTGGCGATGCGGCTCGACGTGCTGGTGCGGCTGTTGCCAGCACTGCCCCGGCGGATCGCGGCCGTGCTCGCGGATGCCATCGCTTTCCATGGCGCATTCGTGCTGGCCGCCGGCGGGGCGAATGTCGCTTTGCTCGTCGGCGGTCATTCGACCGTGCTCGGCCTGCCCGAAGCCCTGCGCTTCGCCGTCTTTGCCTGCGGCGGCGGATTGACGACCATAGCGCTTTTCCTGCGTGCCGGGCTGGAGCGAGGCTGGGCCGGCGCTGTCGCGGCGCTGGTGCTTGGCTGCGGCTTCTACGGGCTGGCGCAGCTCTCCTTCGATCTGTTTCCGACGCCGAGCCTGGTCGCGGCGCTCGTCGCGGGAGTGGGGCTCCTGCTCGGCGCGCCATTGCCCTTCGCGCTTCTGGCCGGCGTCTCGCTGACCGGGCCGTTCGGCGGATTGATGCCTGAGCCGGCGATCGTGCAGACCCTGGTCGGCGGCGTTGGGAAGTTCCTGCTGCTGGCGATCCCCTTCTTCCTGCTGGCGGGCGAACTCCTGACCGCGGGCGGGCTCGCCGAACGCTTGATCCGCTTCGCCGCGACGCTGGTCGGGCACTGGCGGGCGGGGCTGGCGCAGACGGCGCTGGTCGCGAGCGTGCTGTTCTCGGGGGCGTCGGGCTCCTCGGTGGCGAATGCTGCCTTCGGGGCCAAGGTGATGGCGCCGACTTTGGTGGCGCGGGGCTATCCGCCGGCGAATGCGGCGGCGATCGTTGCGGGCGTCTCGATGCTCGACAACATCATCCCGCCCTCGATCGCCTTCCTGATCCTGGCGAGCGCGACCAATCTCTCGGTCGGCTCGTTGCTGGTTGGCGGTTTCGTTGCCGGCGGCGTGCTGGCGCTGGCCTTGGCGATCGGCATTCACCTGAGCGCTCGCGGCGTCGTCGATACGGCGCGGAAGGCGAGCATGGCCGAGCGGGGCAGGGCGCTGATCGGCGCCATTCCCGCGATCGGGCTGGGCATCGTCGTGGTGGTCGGTATCCGCTTCGGCGTGGTGACCGTGACGGAGGCCTCGGCGCTCGCCGTCGCCTATGCCGTCATCGCCTGCCTCGCGCTGCGCAGTCTGAACGCGCGTGGCGTGCTGGCGGCCCTGCGCAAATCGGCGGCGGAGGCCGCGGCGATCGGGCTGCTGATCGGTGCGTCCGCTCCCTTCGCCTTCCTGCTCGCGGTCGACCGCATCTCCGAGCAGATGGCGGGGCTCGTCACCGCGTTCGGCGCCGGTCCCTATGCGGTGATGCTGCTCGCCAATCTCGTGCTGCTGGTGGCCGGGCTCTTCCTCGATATCGGCGCGGCGATCCTGCTCTTGGCGCCGCTGCTGCTGCCGGTCGCGGTCGCGGCTGGCCTCGATCCGATTCAGTTCGGCGTCGTGCTCGTGGTCAACCTGATGATCCATGGGCTGACGCCGCCGCTCGGCATCCTCGTCTATGTCGTCAGCGGCATCATGCGGGTGCCGGCGGGGGCGGTTTTCCGGGCGGTGCTGCCGCTGCTCGGCGTATTGCTGGCGGCGCTCATGGTGCTGTCGCTGGGCATGGCTGCGTGGCCCGCGCTTGCGCCGGGGCTCAAGGCACTGTTCTGATGCGCCTTCCTTCGCCCGGCGCCCGCGCCGTTCCACCGCCTAAGCCGTGAGCCGGCCCGGACTTCGATATGATCTTCACCGACATCGCGACGCGGACCTATAATCACGGCTGGCGGCTCGACCCGATCATCCGCAGCCTGCTCGACACCGATTTCTACAAGCTCTTGATGCTGCAGATGATCCGGGCCTTCCACCCGGACGTGCAGGTCACTTTCTCGCTGATCAATCGCTCGAAGCATATCCGCCTCGCCGATATCGTCGACGAGGGCGAGCTAAGGGCGCAGCTCGACCATGCCCGCTCGCTGCGCTTCACCAAGAACGAACTGATCTGGCTCGCCGGCAACAGTTTCTACGGCAAGACGCAGATGTTCTCGCCGGAATTCATGGCCTGGCTCGCCGACTTCCAGTTGCCGGATTACGACCTGCGCAAGGTAGACGGGCAGTATGAACTGCATTTCGAGGGGCCCTGGACCCACAGCACGATGTGGGAGGTGCCGGCTCTGGCGATCGTCAATGAGCTCCGGGCCCGCCGCGTCATGCTCGGCCAGAAACGTTTTTCGCTCGACGTGCTCTATGCCCGCGCCAAGGCCAAGATGTGGGACAAGGTCGAGCGGCTGCAGAAGCTGCCGAACCTCAAGCTTTCCGATTTCGGTACGCGCCGGCGCCATGGTCATCTCTGGCAGCGCTGGTGCGTCGAGGCGCTGAAGGAAGGGCTCGGCTCGGCCTTCACCGGCACCTCGAATGTGCTCCTGGCGATGGATGCCGATCTCGAGGCTATCGGCACCAACGCGCATGAATTGCCGATGGTGCTGGCGGCGCTTGCCGATTCGGACGAGGAATTGCTGCGCGCGCCCTATCGCGTGCTCGACGAGTGGCGCCAGGTCTATGGCGGCAACCTGCTGATCGCGCTCCCCGACGCCTTCGGCTCGCAAAGCTTCCTGCGCCATGCGCCGGACTGGGTCGCCGACTGGACCGGCTTCCGCCCCGACAGCGCGCCGCCGATCCCGGCCGGCGAGACCATCATGGCGTGGTGGCGCGAGCATGGGCGCGACCCGCGCGACAAGATGCTGGTCTTCTCCGACGGGCTCGATGTCGACGCGATCGAGCGCGTCTACCATCATTTCGACGGCAAGGTCCGCATGGCCTTCGGCTGGGGCACGGACCTGACCAACGACCTCGTTGGCTGCTCGCCGGACGGCTCGCGTGCGCTCGACCCGATCTCGCTGGTCTGCAAGGTCACCAAGGCGAACGGGCGCCCGGCCGTGAAGCTCTCCGACAACCCCGAGAAGGTCTCGGGCGATCCGGAGATGGTGAAACGCTACCGGCGGGTGTTCGAAGTGTCATGACCTAACGTAAGCTAAATATGTTGCTATTATGTTCTCTGTGCGTCATAATGCTTCCGGGCTGGGGGGCTCGACATGATGCGCTTGCTGGTTGTGTTGCTCGCCATGCTCGTGGTGTGGCCGGCTCCGTCGAACGCTGAAAACGCGGATTGTGCCGGATGCGGCGTACCTCACCGCGATGCCGCCGCGTTCAAGAGTTCGCTGCTGCTCACCGTCAAGAACCGTAGCTTTGTCGCGGCGGTCGCGGAAAAGGCCCGCGCGCAGCCACAGCCCGCGCCAGGACTCGTCCATGCGGATCTAGGGGGGCGATATCTCGGTCGTCGTCGTTGAAGATCGCAAGAATACGTCTCGCTACGTCATGAGCGGCGAAGGAAAGCGTTTCGGGCTCAGCGACCAAGAGTTATGAATGTCGGGCGGGAAAACCTGAAGCGCAGGGTCGCGCGCTTGCAGGTTGAGGAACGTGGTCCCGTCAGGACCTTGTCCTTCGAGGCGGATTACAATGCAGCGCTGCTGCTGCTCCCCGAGGTCTGGTCTGCGATCCCGAATATTCCCGACGATCTGGTCGTCGCGGTGCCGGCGCGCGATGTCGTCGCCTTCGGTGATGGAGCCGATCCGGAGGTGCTCGCGGCCTTGCGGCGCATCGCTCGAATGCCGAGCGATGGCTATCCGGTGACGACGCTGCTTCTACAGCGTGTCCGGGGGCGCTGGATGGTGAAGAATTAGCCCGGACATCGACGCTCTCGCGCCGCAGGACGCCGATGAGGCTGGTCGGCTTGCATCCCCGCGCAAAAACCCCTAATGCGACCGCGTTTCTGGGCCCGAAGGGCCGCCTTCGAGGACAAGGGTGTCATGGCCAAAGAGAAGTTTTCGCGGAACAAGCCGCACTGCAACATTGGAACGATTGGTCACGTTGACCATGGCAAGACGTCACTGACGGCTGCGATCACGAAGGTTCTGGCCGAGACGGGCGGCGCTTCGTTCACGGCGTATGACCAGATCGACAAGGCTCCGGAAGAGAAGGCTCGCGGCATCACGATCTCGACGGCTCACGTCGAGTACGAGACGGCGAACCGCCACTATGCCCACGTCGACTGCCCCGGCCACGCCGACTACGTGAAGAACATGATCACGGGCGCGGCGCAGATGGACGGCGCGATCCTGGTCGTGTCGGCTGCGGACGGCCCGATGCCGCAGACCCGCGAGCACATCCTGCTGGCGCGCCAGGTCGGCGTTCCCGCGCTGGTGGTGTTCATGAACAAGGTCGACCTGGTCGACGACGCCGAGCTGCTCGAGCTGGTCGAGATGGAGATCCGCGAGCTTCTCTCGAAGTACGATTTCCCCGGCGACGACATTCCGATCACCAAGGGCTCGGCCAAGGTCGCTCTCGACAACGGCGACAAGGCGATCGGCCATGACGCGGTCGTTGCTCTGATGAAGACGGTCGACGAGTACATCCCGCAGCCGGAGCGTCCGATCGACCTGCCGTTCCTGATGCCGGTCGAGGACGTGTTCTCGATCTCGGGCCGTGGCACGGTGGTGACCGGCCGCGTCGAGCGCGGCATCGTCAAGGTTGGCGAGGAAATCGAGATCGTCGGCCTGAAGGACACCGTGAAGACGACCGTCACGGGCGTCGAGATGTTCCGCAAGCTGCTGGACCAGGGCCAGGCCGGCGACAACATCGGCGCGCTGCTGCGCGGCACGAAGCGCGAGGACGTCGAGCGCGGCCAGGTGCTGTGCAAGCCGGGTTCGGTGAAGCCGCACACGAAGTTCACGGCCGAGGCGTATATCCTGACGAAGGAAGAGGGTGGCCGTCACACGCCGTTCTTCACCAACTACCGCCCGCAGTTCTACTTCCGCACGACGGACGTGACCGGCGTGGTCTCGCTGCCCGAGGGCACGGAGATGGTGATGCCGGGCGACAACATCTCGATGGAGGTGACGCTGATCGCCCCGATCGCGATGGAAGAGAAGCTCCGCTTCGCCATCCGCGAAGGCGGCCGCACCGTCGGCGCCGGCGTCGTCGCATCGATCATCGCCTGATCGACTGCACACAGAGCGATTTGGGAAAGGGCGGTGGCGACACCGCCCTTTTTCTTTGTTCGAAGCCTTCACAGCGTCTTTTCGGAAGACCGCAGGTGCATTGGGCAGCTTGTTCGATAATCTGTACACAGCTGTGCATGGTCACGCCGTAGCGCCCTGAAAGTCAGCCGGCTATCTGTTCGAGAACGGTCGCCGCTGCGAGAGCGACCGCCGGGGAGCCATCGATGACCACGGGAAAGCCAAGACTGCGGATCGGCCTGATCGGCACGGGATTCATGGGCAAGGCCCATGTCTTCGGATTCGCCGCGGCGCAGCGCGTCTTCGACCTGCCTTTCGAGCTGGAGCTCCATACGGTCGCCGACAGGGATGAGGCGCTCGCTGCTGCCGCAGCACGGGTGCTCGGCTTCGCCCGCTCCAGCGGCGACTGGCGCAGCCTCATTGCCGATCCCGAGATCGACCTGATCGACATCACCGCGCCGAACGCCTTCCATCGTGAGATGGCGCTCGCTGCCATCGCGGCCGGCAAGCATGTCTATTGCGAGAAGCCGCTGGCGCCGACGGTGGCCGAGGCGCGCGAGATGGCCGATGCGGCGGCTGCGGCGAATATCAAGACGCAGGTCGGCTTCAACTATCTCTGCAATCCGATGCTCGGGCTGGCGCGGCAGATGATCCGGGCCGGCGAGATCGGCGAGGTCAGAAGCTATCGCGGCATCCATGCCGAGGACTACATGGCCGATGCTGCGACGCCTTTCGGCTTCCGGCATGAGCCGGCTGGCGGCGGGGCGCTCGCCGATATCGGCAGCCATGCGCTGGCGACGGCGGAATTCCTGCTCGGACCGATCGAGATGGTGATGGGCGATTGCGTCACCGCCATCGCCAGCCGGCCGGACGGGAAGGGCGGACAGCGCGGGGTCGAGGTCGATGACGCCAGCCGCGCTTTCCTGCGCTTCGCCAATGGCGCGAGCGGCAGCATCGAGGCGAGCTGGATCGCGACCGGTCGCAAGATGCAGCATGATTTCGAGGTCTACGGCACCAAGGGCGCGCTGCTCTTCACGCAGGAGCGCCTCAACGAACTACATGTCTACAGCACGGCGGATGCCGTCGGACGGCGCGGCTTTCGCCGGATCGAGGCCGGACCGGAGCATGAGCCTTACGGGTTGTTCTGCGTGGCGCCCGGCCATCAGCTCGGCTTCAACGACCTGAAGGCGATCGAGGTCGCGCGTTTCATGGAGGCGATCGCGGGCTTGAGGCCCGAGCCGTTCGACTTCCGGGCCGGAGAGCGCATCCAGATGCTGGTCGAGACGATCCAGGCCTCGGCGCGGGAAGGGCGCTGGCTGGACGTGGCCTGACCCCGCGAGGGGCGCAGGGCGCCCGTCTGCCGGGCGGGCTGGTCCTTGGGGCGATGGCTCTCTAGACATGAGGGCAGGGCCGTCACCCGATCCGTGCCGAATGCGGACGACCTGTCAGCCGGCCCAAGGGAGGTTCGTCTCATGGGTTTCGCGCCGCCGTTTCCGGGTATCCATTCGATCGTTTTCGCGCTGTTCGACGAGCATGAACGGCTCGACCGGGCGGCCATGCGGAGGCAGACGCAGATCAGCGTCGATCTCGACGTGCAGGGCATGGCGGCGCTCGGACTTGCGACCGAGGTCTCCAAGCTGAGCTTCACGGAGCGCTGCACCGTGATGGAGTGGATGGCGGAGGATGTGGCGGGCAAGAAGCCGCTCGCCTTCACGATCTTCGGCTCGTCGGTGGCGGAGCAGGTCGCGCTGGTGAAGGTCGCCGAGAAGAACGGCGCCGACTGGGTGATTCTCCAGCCGCCGATGGTCGGCAGCTTCGGCGCGGCCGAATATATCAATTTCTTCGGGCGCATCGCCGAGACGACGTCGCTTCCGGTCGCGATCCAGAATGCGCCGGCCTATATGGGCCGCGGCCTTTCGGCCGAGGACATCCGCGAGCTGACGCGGCGCTATCCGAATATCAGCCTGATCAAGGGCGAGGGGACTGTCGTCGAGATCGAGCGGCTGATCGCGGTCACAGAAGGCCGGCTGCCGATTCTCAATGGGCGCGGCGGGCTCGAGCTCATCGATAATTTCCGCGCGGGCTGCGCCGGCATGATCCTGGCGCCGGACACGATCGACTACGCGCTGCGCGCCTATAACCGCTACAAGGCCGGCGACGAGGCAGGAGCGGATGCGACCTATCGCGAGGTTTTGCCGGCAATCACCTTCATCATGCAGTCGATCGAGACCCTGCTTTGCTACGGCAAGCGCATTTTTGGCGCCCGCGCCGGCATTCCGATCCATGACCGCGGCCCGGCGCTGAGGCCCACCGAATTCGGGCTGAAACTGGTCGAGCGCTATGCGCGCGAGCTCGGCCCCTACAGCAAATGAGGATGACCAGCGATTTCGACTTGAAATGCGCCGCGCCTTGGGGCACATGACGCCCACCTGCAGGGGTATAGCTCAGTTGGTAGAGCGGCGGTCTCCAAAACCGCAGGTCGCGGGTTCGAGCCCTGCTGCCCCTGCCAGTCGTCCCGCTGGCGACTTCAAGCCCGGATGTCCAAGCAGGTTGGCGAGGCATCCATGACTCACAACATCTACGACGACGAAGCCTTCTTCGCGGGCTACAGCCAGTTGCCGCGTTCCGTCCACGGGCTGGATGGCGCGCCGGAATGGCCGGTGCTGCGCGGGATGCTGCCGGATCTTGTCGGTCAGAGCGTGCTCGATCTCGGCTGCGGATTCGGCTGGTTCTGCCGCTTCGCAGCGGGCGAGGGGGCGGCCAGCGTGCTCGGCGTCGACGTGTCCGAGAAGATGCTGGAGCGGGCGCGGCGCGAGACGCCCGATTCGCGCGTCGCTTATGAGCGCGCCGATCTCGAAACCTATGAGCCGCCGGTCGCCGCCTTCGACCTCGCCTACAGCTCGCTCGCCTTCCACTATGTCGCGGATCTCGCCGGGCTGTTCGGGCGGGTGCATACCGCGCTTAAGCCCGACGGCAGCCTTGTCTGCTCGGTCGAGCATCCGATCATGATGGCGCCCGCGCGGCAGGAATGGCTCGCTGACGCCGATGGCCGCGCGACATGGCCGGTCAACGGCTATCACGACGAGGGCAGGCGGGTGAGCAACTGGCTGACTGAGGGCGTGGTCAAGCGCCATCGCACTATCGGCTCCTATCTCGATCTGCTGCTGGGCGCCGGCTTTCGGCTCGACAGGCTGGTCGAATGGGCGCCGAGCCCGGAGCAGGTCGCGGCCGAGCCGGGCTGGGCGAAGGAGCGCGAGCGGCCGTTCTTCCTGCTGATCGCGGCGAGCCGGACCTGAGAGCGGTGAATCTGAAGCGAGCACATGTGTTTCTCGAGCCCTCATCCTGATGAGCGGGCCGAAGGTCCGCGTCTCGAAGGATGTCCCAGATGTCTCCGAGCCTCCTGGAGCATCCTTCGAGACGCCATTCCTACGGAATGGCTCCTCAGGATGAGGGCTTGGGGTCAAATGGTTCGTCCCGCGCCGAACCCGAAAGGGTCTTGGCTAAAGGCCTCAAGCGATGTAAGAGGCTTGCAATGACGGCGCGCAACCCTCCCTGGGTTCCGCGCCGCGAATGTTTCAGGACGGCCGAATCGGCGCCGCACGGGATCGCGGAACGGTTCGGAACCCGAGGTGGTTCATGGCGAAATCCAATCCCTTCCAGTTCCTGCAGGACGTGCGCTCGGAGGCGACCAAGGTCACCTGGCCGTCGCGCCGCGAGACGCTGATCACCACGGGCCTCGTGCTCGCCATGGTGGTCCTGTCCAGCCTGTTCTTCCTCTTCACCGACACCGTCATCCGCTGGGTGCTCGGCCTCGTCCTCGGCGCCCGTTGAACGGAATTACGAACGTGAGCACCCGCTGGTATATCGTCCACGCCTATTCGAACTTCGAGAACAAGGTCGCCCAGTCGATCCGCGACCAGGCCGCGCAGCGTAACCTCGCCGACAAGTTCGACGAGGTGCTGGTGCCGACCGAGAAGGTCGTCGAGGTTCGCCGTGGCCGCAAGGTCGAGGCCGAGCGCAAGTTCTTCCCGGGCTACGTCCTGGTGAAATGCGAGATGACCGACGAGGTCTATCACCTCATCAAGAACACGCCGAAGGTCACCGGCTTCCTGGGTGCCGACAAGGCCAAGCCCATGCCGATTCCCGAGAGCGAGGCGATGCGGATCAAGGGCCAGGTCGCCGAGGGCGTCGAGCGGCCGAAGCCGACGATCGTTTTCGAGGTCGGCGAGCAGGTCAAGGTTGCGGACGGGCCCTTCGCTTCGTTCAACGGCGTCGTCGAGGATGTCGACCACGCCCGTGCCCGCCTCAAGGTCGCCGTCTCGATCTTCGGCCGCGCCACGCCGGTCGAGCTCGAATACAGCCAGGTCGAGAAGCTCTGAGATCAGAGCTGCAGCGCCGCCTTTCGCTGCGGCGCCGTCTCGGACGTGCTGCCGAACGAAGCCCCTGCATCGCCGCCACACGCAAGGCGCAGTTCGGCTGCGAGCGACTCTTTGTTGCTACGGGGCGGTGCTGCGCCGTTGAGGTTCGAGCCACCGGCGGTCATCGACGGGAAGGCCGCGGGCATTCGAGTAGATGCGCGTCGCCTTGCCGATGATCGCGGCGACGGGAACGAATCCTGTCGTGAAGCGGCTATCGTCAGCGTTGTCGCGGTTGTCGCTGAGGACGAAATAGTGATCCGCGGGTACGACGAAGTTGGAGGTATCGTCACCAGACGAGCCATTCACGAGGTTCTGCACAAGATAGGAAGCGCCGTTGGGCAGCGTTTCACGTTGCTTTTGGTCGGCGAAGGCAACGCGGGGTTCGTCGACGAGGCTCACCGGGGCACCGTCAATATGAAGGACCCCGCCGGCCATCCTGATTGTTTCGCCAGGAAGCCCCACCACACGCATAATGTAATCATTAGACGCGCGGCGGAACACCACAATGTCTCCGCGTTCTGGCGCCGCAGCCCAGATGCGACCTGTCAGCGGCAGCGGGATGGGGGCACTATACGGCCCGTATCCATAGGCTGACTTTGAGACTTGGAGCCAATCCCCACGCAGGAGCGTCGGCTCCATACTGGACGAACTAGGGCTAAAAGACTGGACGAGGAAGGTTCGGGGGATCGCTGGTGCGGCAAGAGAGGCCGCTAAGCCCAGTACGCCCACCGCGGCGACATTCGAATACCACTGGCCGGGGCGGGAGCCTTTCCGGAGCGGAAGCACGAAGGCCAATGACAGCCCAATCCACGCGATCCGGACGATCGCAGTTGCAGTCGTATCGACGACCAAATCAGCGAAGCGTGGCCCGATCACATCGAGGTTGAACAGCAGCAGAGTCATTGCCAGCACGAGTAGGCTGAATACAGCCAGGGCAAGCCTACCCCGACCAATCCAGAGGAAGCCGCCGATCGCCGACAGCAGTGCGGTGACGATGATGGTACTCCACAGGCTGCGCGGCTGCCGGGCCCGTTCCCGGCCCTCGGCAAGGCTGGCTTCTTTCGTCACGTCCATTGCCCGCCGATCCTTGCCTTCCACGGAAACATAGGGGAGGCGGTCGAATCGTTTCGCGCCTCAATGCGGAATGTCTAATCCCTTCCCGCATACGGAACTATCGCTCCGCCGGTGCAAAACCTCTTCCCATCCGCGACCGAATATGCCATAGGCCCAGCCTCAACCGCGTGGGAGGCGTGCCGGTCGCCAGCCGGACTCAAGGCGCCGCACCACGCACTGCAACCACCCCGGCCCCGATGAAGAGCATCGGCAGGCGGGGTCGTCGTCGTTCCGAATAGGCATCGGGGCGGACGGCAGGAGCAGCCATCATGGCGAAGAAGATCACGGGCTACGTGAAGCTTCAGGTTCCGGCGGGCGCGGCCAATCCGTCGCCGCCGATCGGTCCGGCGCTGGGTCAGCGCGGCCTCAACATCATGGAATTCTGCAAGGCCTTCAACGCGAAGACCCAGCAGATGGAAAAGGGCATGCCGATCCCGGTGATCATCACCGCGTATGCCGATCGTTCCTTCACCTTCGAGATGAAGCAGCCGCCGGTCTCGTACTGGCTGAAGAAGGCCGCTGGCCTGACCTCCGGCTCGAAGACCCCGGGCAAGGGCGGCAACGTCGGCAAGGTCACCACTGCGCAGATCGCCGAGATCGCCGAGAAGAAGATGGCCGATCTCAACTGCGACACCGTCGAATCGGCTTCGGCCATGATCCGTGGCTCGGCCAGGTCCATGGGCCTGGAAGTCGTGGGCTGAGGGAGGCTGACCAATGGCACATGTCGGAAAGCGCGTCGTCAAGGGCCGTGAAGGCATTGACCGCACCAAGCTGTACTCGCTCGACCAGGCTGTCACGTTCATCAAGGAACGCGCCAACGCCAAGTTCGACGAGACTGTCGAGATCGCGATGAATCTCGGCGTCGATCCCCGTCACGCCGACCAGATGGTCCGCGGCGTCTGCAACCTGCCGAACGGCTCGGGCCGCACGCTGCGCGTCGCCGTCTTCGCCCGTGGCGCCAAGGCCGACGAGGCCAAGGCTGCGGGTGCCGACATCGTCGGCGCCGAGGAGCTGGTCGAGTCCGTTCAGAAGGGCGAGATCAACTTCGATCGCTGCATCGCGACCCCGGACATGATGGGTCTCGTCGGCCGTCTCGGTAAGGTGCTCGGCCCGCGCGGTCTGATGCCGAACCCGCGCGTCGGCACCGTCACCATGGACGTGACCGCCGCCGTCGCCGCCTCGAAGGGCGGTTCGGTCGAGTTCCGCGTCGAGAAGGCCGGTATCGTCCACGCTGCCGTCGGCAAGGCCTCGTTCTCGGCCGAGAAGCTCTCGGAGAACATCAAGGCGTTCGTCGACTCGGTCGCCAAGGCGAAGCCCGCCGGCGCCAAGGGCACGTACATCCAGCGCGTCGCCCTGTCGTCCACGATGGGCCCGGGCGTCAAGATCGAGCCGAACACCGTCATCGGCGGCTGATCAGGCTTCAAGGAAGGGCGGCTGGCTCACTGGCCGCCCACCCGCTCTTGATTTCACGAAGTCAAGAGCCTACTTGGCAGAAGCAGGCTGAAGCGCTATGACGCAGCCTGTTTCCATAAGTGAAGGGGCTCCGGCGTGCCTGGCACGAGGGGGTCTGTTTCGCGTTTTTCGGCGGTTTTCCGCTGAAGAATGGGTGATTTGAGCCAGGGAAAGCGATTTCCGCGGCATGGAATCATCCAGTCCTGTCTGAGACTGCAGGTGCCTTCCCGGTTCGTCCGGGAGCATAATTTCGCCAAGAGGCCTGCATAGACGGTGCAAGAGCTTAGTCCCGGATCGCAAGGTCCGGACAAGACGGTTCGAACCATCTCGCCCGGTCGTGACCCCCAAGGGGTCGGGAGCGGGGACAGGGCACCAAGCGTCGCTTTGCGGGACGCCGGTGTCAACCGGGGTTTCGGGAAGCGGCATTTGCAACCGGCGACGAGCCTTCAAGCTTGTCGCCTACCGGAGAGAGCCCAGTGGATAAAGCGGCAAAAAAAGATGCCGTCGCGTCGCTGAACGATGTGTTTGCGAACACGTCGGTCGTCGTCGTGGCCCACTATGCGGGTTTGACCGTGGCCCAGTTCCAGAAGCTTCGTCGCGAGATGAAGGCGAATGGCGCCACTGTTAAGGTCGCAAAGAACCGCTTGGCCAAGATCGCTCTTGAAGGCACCGACGTCGCGTCCATCAGCAAGCTGCTGACGGGTCCCACCCTGATCGCTTATTCGAGCGATCCGGTCGCGGCGCCGAAGGTCGCCACCGCTTTCGCCAAGGAGAACGACAAGCTCGTCATCCTGGGCGGCGCGATGGGCACGACCGCCCTGAACCCCGATGGTGTCAAGGCTCTGGCCACGATGCCCTCGCTCGACGATATGCGCGCCAAGCTCATCGGCCTTATCCAGGCCCCGGCTACGAAGCTCGCGCAGCTCACGAACGCGCCCGCCGGCAAGCTGGCTCGCGTGGTTCAGGCTTATGCCGACAAGAATGCGGCTTGATAGCCAGCAAACCCTTATCGTTCGAACCTCTTAAGACAGGAAGTTAAACATGGCCGATCTCGCCAAGCTCGTCGACGATCTCTCGTCGCTCACCGTTCTCGAGGCCGCTGACCTCGCCAAGATGCTCGAAGAGAAGTGGGGCGTTTCCGCCGCTGCCGCCGTCGCCGTTGCGGCTGGCCCGGCTGCTGGTGGCGCTGCCGCCGCCGCTGCTGAAGAGCAGACCGAGTTCACCGTTGTCCTGGCCTCGGCCGGCGACAAGAAGATCGAGGTGATTAAGGAAGTCCGCGCCATCACCGGCCTGGGCCTCAAGGAAGCCAAGGATCTGGTCGAAGGCGCTCCGAAGCCGGTCAAGGAGTCGGTTGCCAAGGACGAGGCCGAGAAGCTCAAGAAGCAGCTCGAGGCCGTCGGCGCCAAGGTCGAGCTCAAGTGAGCTTGGGCCGGCTGATGCCGGTCCGACCGTAGTCACTATCGACAGTCCCGGGGCGGCTCACGCCTCCGGGGCTGTTGCGTCGTTTCCGCGTTGGTGCGCGGGAGTTGTTTTCGAGGTTTTCCGCAACCGTGCGGCGTGACCTCGATGGAAATGTAGGTCGGCGCGATGCGGCGCCGAACGGTTCACCTGGCGGCCTTTGAGGCTGTCGTCACGGACTTCCGGGTGAGCCGTCCGAAGAGATTGCGAGGAACAACATGGTCAATTCGCTCCAGGGCCGCAGGCGCGTCCGCAAGTTCTTCGGCAAACTCAAGGAAGTGGCTGAGATGCCGAACCTCATCGAGGTTCAGAAGGCGTCCTACGATCAGTTCCTGATGATCGACGAACCCAAGGGCGGCCGCGCCGACGAGGGCTTGCAGTCCGTCTTCAAGTCCGTCTTCCCGATCGGCGATTTCTCCGGCGCCTCGCTGCTGGAGTTCGTGAAGTACACGTTCGAGCCGCCGAAATACGACGTCGACGAGTGCCGCCAGCGCGGCATGACCTTCTCGGCGCCGCTCAAGGTGACGCTGCGCCTGATCGTGTTCGATATCGATCCGGACACCCAGGCCAAGTCCGTCAAGGACATCAAGGAGCAGGATGTCTACATGGGCGACATGCCGCTCATGACCGACAACGGCACCTTCATCGTCAACGGCACCGAGCGCGTCATCGTCTCGCAGATGCACCGTTCGCCGGGCGTGTTCTTCGATCACGACAAGGGCAAGACCCATTCCTCGGGCAAGCTGCTCTTCGCCGCGCGCATCATCCCCTATCGCGGTTCCTGGCTCGACATCGAGTTCGACGCCAAGGACATCGTCTATGCCCGTATCGACCGGAAGCGTAAGATTCCGGTGACGTCGCTGCTGTTCGCGCTCGGCATGGACGGCGAGGAGATCCTCAACCGCTTCTACAACCACATCACCTATACCAAGGACGCCAAGGGCTGGCGCGTTCCCTACGATGCGGAGCGCATGAAGGGCTTCAAGGCCTCCGAGGACCTGATCGACGCCGACACCGGCGAGGTCGTGGTCGAGGCCGGCAAGAAGCTCGTCGCCCGCGCCGCCCGCCAGCTCGCGGAGAAGGGCCTGAAGTTCCTGCGTGCGCAGGACGAGGACCTGTACACCCAGTACATCGCCGAGGACCTGGTCAACCCGGCGACGGGCGAGGTCTATGCCGAGGCCGGCGAGGAGATCACCGAGAAGCTGCTGACGCAGCTCGTCGAAGACGGCTTCGACGAGATCCCGGTGCTCGACATCGACCACATCACGGTCGGCCCCTACATCCGCAACACGCTGAACGTCGACAAGAACTCGCGCCGCGAGGAAGCCCTGTTCGACATCTACCGCGTGATGCGTCCGGGCGAGCCGCCGACCCTCGAGACGGCTGAGAACATGTTCCAGTCGCTGTTCTTCGACGCCGAGCGCTACGACCTCTCGGCCGTCGGCCGCGTCAAGATGAACATGCGCCTCGACCTCGACGCCGAGGACACCGTGCGCATCCTGCGCAAGGAAGACATCTTCGCGGTCGTCAAGGCGCTGGTTGACCTGCGCGACGGCAAGGGCGAGATCGACGACATCGACCATCTCGGCAACCGCCGTGTGCGCTCGGTCGGCGAGCTCATGGAGAACCAGTATCGCCTGGGCCTGCTCCGCATGGAGCGCGCCATCAAGGAGCGCATGTCCTCGGTCGATATCGACACGGTCATGCCGCAGGACCTGATCAACGCGAAGCCGGCGGCCGCCGCCGTGCGCGAGTTCTTCGGCTCGTCGCAGCTTTCGCAGTTCATGGACCAGACGAATCCGCTCTCGGAAGTCACCCACAAGCGCCGTCTCTCGGCGCTTGGCCCGGGCGGCCTGACCCGTGAGCGTGCCGGCTTCGAGGTGCGCGACGTGCACCCGACCCACTATGGCCGCATCTGCCCGATCGAGACGCCGGAAGGCCCGAATATCGGCCTGATCAACTCGCTCGCCACCTTCGCGCGGGTCAACAAGTACGGCTTCATCGAGAGCCCGTATCGCCGCATCCGCGACGGCAAGGTCACGAACGAGGTGATCTATCTCTCGGCGATGGAAGAGGCGAAGTACAACGTCGCCCAGGCGAATGCCGCCGTCGATGCCGAAGGCCGCCTGACGGACGACCTGATCGTCTGCCGCCGCGCCGGTGAAGTCATCGTCACGCCGGTCGACAAGGTCGACTTCCAGGACGTGTCGCCGAAGCAGCTCGTCTCGGTCGCCGCGGCGCTGATCCCGTTCCTCGAGAACGACGATGCGAACCGCGCGCTGATGGGCTCGAACATGCAGCGCCAGGCGGTGCCGCTGGTTCGCGCCGACGCGCCCTTCGTCGGTACCGGCATGGAAGCCGTCGTCGCCCGTGACTCGGGCGCTGCGATCGCGGCCCGCCGCGGCGGTATCGTCGACCAGGTCGACGCGACCCGTATCGTTATCCGCGCTTCGGACGAGATGGACCCGACCAAGCCTGGCGTCGACATCTATCGCCTGCAGAAGTTCCAGCGCTCCAACCAGTCGACCTGCATCACGCAGCGTCCGCTGGTCCGCGTCGGCGACATCATCAAGAAGGGCGACATCGTCGCCGACGGCCCGTCGACGGAGTTCGGCGAGCTCGCGCTCGGCCGCAACGTGCTCGTCGCGTTCATGCCGTGGAATGGCTACAACTTCGAGGACTCGATCCTTCTCTCCGAGAACATCGTGGCCCAGGACGTCTTCACCTCGATCCATATCGAGGAGTTCGAGGTCATGGCCCGCGACACCAAGCTCGGCCCGGAGGAAATCACGCGCGACATTCCGAACGTTTCGGAAGAGGCGCTGAAGAACCTCGACGAAGCCGGCATCGTCTATATCGGCGCCGAAGTGGCGGCGGGCGACATCCTCTGCGGCAAGATCACGCCGAAGGGCGAAAGCCCGATGACGCCGGAAGAGAAGCTTCTGCGCGCCATCTTCGGCGAGAAGGCTTCGGACGTGCGCGACACCTCGCTGCGGGTTCCCCCGGGCGTGCAGGGCACGATCGTCGAGGTCCGCGTGTTCAACCGCCATGGCGTCGACAAGGACGAGCGCGCCCAGGCGATCGAGCGCGAGGAGATCGAGCGTCTCGCCAAGGACCGTGACGACGAGCAGGCAATCCTGGACCGCAACACCTTCGCGCGTCTGGCCGAGATCCTGACCGGCAAGACCGGCCTTGCAGGCCCGAAGGGCTTCAAGAAGGACACGGTCATCACCCGCGAGGCGATGAGCGAGTTCCCGCGCTCGCAGTGGTGGCTGTTCGCGACCGCCGAAGACTCGCTGATGACCGAGATCGAGGCGATGCGGAAGCAGTACGACGAGTCGAAGAAGCGCCTTGAGCAGCGCTTCCTCGACAAGGTCGAGAAGCTGCAGCGCGGCGACGAGCTGCCTCCGGGCGTGATGAAGATGGTCAAGGTCTTCGTCGCGGTGAAGCGCAAGATCCAGCCGGGCGACAAGATGGCCGGCCGTCACGGCAACAAGGGCGTGGTCTCGCGCATCGTGCCGGTCGAGGACATGCCGTTCCTCGAGGACGGCACTCATGCCGACATCGTGCTAAACCCGCTCGGCGTGCCCTCGCGCATGAACGTCGGACAGATCCTGGAGACCCATCTGGGCTGGGCTGCCGCCGGTCTCGGCAAGCAGATCTCGAAGGCCCTCGACGCCTACAAGAAGTCCCACGACTTCAAGGCGCTCAAGGCCGAGTTCGACGCCGTCTACGAGGATAACGAGATCATCGCCTCGATGGACGAGAACGAGCTCGTCGAGATGGGCCAGAACCTGCGCCGCGGCGTGCCGGTGGCGACGCCGGTCTTCAACGGCGCCAAGGAGGCCGATATCGAGCGGCTCCTGGAGCAGGCGGGTCTGCATTCCTCGGGTCAGTCGACGCTCTATGACGGCCGCACGGGTGAGCCTTTCGACCGCAAGGTGACGATGGGCTACATCTACATGCTCAAGCTGCACCACCTGGTCGACGACAAGATCCACGCCCGTTCGATCGGTCCCTACTCGCTCGTCACCCAGCAGCCGCTGGGCGGCAAGGCGCAGTTCGGCGGCCAGCGCTTCGGCGAAATGGAGGTCTGGGCGCTCGAAGCCTACGGCGCCGCCTACACCCTGCAGGAAATGCTGACGGTGAAGTCGGACGACGTGGCGGGCCGCACCAAGGTCTACGAGTCGATCGTGCGCGGCGAGGACAACTTCGAGGCGGGCATCCCGGAGAGCTTCAACGTGCTCGTCAAGGAAATGCGCTCGCTCGGCCTCAACGTCGAGCTCGTCAACAACAAGGCGAAGCCGGGCGAATTGCCGCCCGCCGAAGCGGCTGAATAAGTCGTTAACCAAGCCTTGGGTACATGCCGGCGGCACTGATGCCGCCGGCCACGGATTTCAGAAGCCGGGCAGGGTGGCCTTCGTCCCCGCCGGCTAGAGGAGACAGGCGATGAAGCAAGAGGTCATGAACCTTTTCGGCCAGCAGCCGGTCCAGCAGGCCTTCGACGCGATCAAGATCTCGATCGCGAGCCCGGAGAAGATCCTGTCCTGGTCCTATGGCGAGATCAAAAAGCCGGAGACCATCAACTACCGCACGTTCAAGCCGGAGCGAGACGGCCTGTTCTGCGCCCGCATCTTCGGGCCGATCAAGGACTACGAGTGCCTGTGCGGCAAGTACAAGCGCATGAAGTTCAAGGGCGTCATCTGCGAGAAGTGCGGCGTGGAAGTCACGCTCGCCCGCGTCCGGCGCGAGCGCATGGGCCATATCGAGCTGGCCGCCCCGGTGGCGCATATCTGGTTCCTGAAGTCGCTGCCCTCGCGCATCGGCCTGCTGATGGATATGCCGCTCAAGGATCTCGAGCGCATCCTCTACTTCGAAAGCTATGTCGTCATTGAGCCCGGCCTGACGCCGCTCAAGGACCGTCAGCTGCTGTCGGAAGAAGAGTATGTCCGCTGCCAGGAAGAGTACGGCGCCGACACCTTCACCGCCATGATCGGCGCGGAAGCGATCCGCGAGATGCTGCGCGCGCTCGACCTCGACCAGATCAACGCCGATCTCAAGCATGAGATCGCGACGACGACGTCGGAGCTGAAGCCCAAGAAGCTGATGAAGCGCCTCAAGATCATCGAGGCCTTCCAGGAATCGGGCAACAAGCCGGAATGGATGGTGATGACCCAGATCCCGGTCATCCCGCCGGATCTGCGCCCGCTCGTTCCGCTCGACGGCGGCCGCTTCGCGACCTCCGACCTGAACGACCTCTATCGCCGCGTCATCAACCGCAACAACCGCCTGAAGCGCCTGATCGAGCTGCGCGCGCCGGACATCATCATCCGCAACGAGAAGCGGATGCTGCAGGAGTCCGTCGACGCCCTGTTCGACAACGGCCGTCGCGGCCGCGTCATCACGGGTGCCAACAAGCGCCCGCTGAAGTCGCTCGCCGACATGCTGAAGGGCAAGCAGGGCCGCTTCCGCCAGAACCTGCTCGGCAAGCGCGTCGACTATTCCGGCCGCTCGGTCATCGTCGTCGGCCCGGAGATGAAGCTGCACCAGTGCGGCCTGCCGAAGAAGATGGCGCTCGAGCTGTTCAAGCCGTTCATCTATGCGCGCCTCGACGCCAAGGGCTACTCGACCACGGTCAAGCAGGCCAAGAAGCTGGTCGAGAAGGAGAAGCCTGAGGTCTGGGATATCCTGGACGAGGTCATCCGCGAGCACCCGGTGATGCTGAACCGCGCGCCGACGCTGCACCGCCTCGGCATCCAGGCGTTCGAGCCCGTGCTGATCGAAGGCAAGGCGATCCAGCTGCACCCGCTGGTCTGCGCCGCCTTCAACGCGGACTTCGACGGCGACCAGATGGCCGTGCACGTCCCGCTGTCGCTCGAAGCGCAGCTGGAAGCGCGCGTGCTGATGATGTCGACCAACAACATCCTGCACCCCGCGAACGGCATGCCGATCATCGTGCCGTCGCAGGACATCGTGCTCGGCCTGTACTACCTCTCGATCGTCTCGGACGGCGAGCCGGGCCAGGGCAAGATCTTCGGCGATTTCGGCGAGCTCGAGCACGCGCTGCACGAGAAGGTCGTGACGCTGCATTCGAAGATCAAATATCGCTGGACCGGCACCGGCAAGGACGGCAAGCCGTACACGAAGATCTACGACACCACGCCTGGCCGCGTGATCCTCTCGACCGCGCTGCCGGACCATCCGGCCGTGTCCTTCGACGTCAGCAACCGCCTGATGACCAAGAAGGAAATCTCCGGAATGATCGACGCCGTGTATCGCGGCTGCGGTCAGAAGGAATCGGTGATCTTCTGCGATCGCGTCATGGCGCTGGGCTTCCGCCACGCGTTCAAGGCCGGCATCTCCTTCGGCAAGGACGACATGGTCGTGCCGGAGAACAAGTGGGATATCGTCGACACGACCCGCGCGCTCGCCAAGGATTACGAGCAGCAGTACCAGGACGGCCTGATCACCCAGGGCGAGAAGTACAACAAGGTCGTCGACGCCTGGGCGAAGTGCTCCGACAAGCTCGCCCAGGAGATGATGGCTCGCATCTCGACCGTCCAGAAGGACGAGACCGGCCGCGACAAGCAGATCAACTCGATCTACATGATGTCGCACTCGGGCGCCCGTGGTTCGCCGGCGCAGATGCGCCAGCTCGCCGCCATGCGCGGCCTGATGGCCAAGCCGTCGGGCGAGATCATCGAGTCGCCGATCATCTCGAACTTCAAGGAAGGTCTCGACGTTCTCGAGTACTTCAACTCGACCCACGGCGCCCGTAAGGGCCTCGCCGACACGGCGCTCAAGACGGCCAACTCCGGCTATCTGACCCGTCGTCTCGTCGACGTGGCGCAGGACGCGATCATCTCCGAGGTGGATTGCGGCTCGGATAACGGCATCAAGATGCGCGCCATCGTCGATGCCGGCCAGATCGTGGCTTCGCTCGGCATGCGCATCCTGGGTCGCGCCACGGCCGAGGACATCGTTGATGTCGACGGCAACGTCCTCGTCGCCAAGGGGATCGTGATCGAAGAGAGCGACATCGCCAGGATCAACGCCGCCGGCGTCCAGGAGGTGAAGATCCGCTCGGTTCTCACCTGCGAGACCAAGAACGGCGTCTGCGCCACCTGCTACGGTCGCGACCTCGCTCGCGGCACGCCCGTCAACATGGGCGAGGCTGTCGGCGTCATCGCGGCGCAGTCGATCGGCGAGCCGGGCACGCAGCTCACCATGCGTACCTTCCACATCGGCGGCGCGGCCACCATCGCCGACCAGTCCTTCGTCGAGTCGAACTTCGAAGGCACGGTCAAGATGCGCAACCGCAACGTCGCGCGGAACTCGGACGGCGACCTCATCGCCATGGCGCGCAACATCGCCATCGTGATCGTCGGCCCTGATGGAGCCGAGCGCGCGGTCCATCGCGTCCAGTTCGGCTCGAAGCTGCGCGTCGACGAGGGCGACAAGGTCAAGCGCGGCCAGCGCCTGATCGAGTGGGACCCCTATTCCCGCCCGATCCTCGCGGAAGTGGACGGCAAGGTCGGCTACGAGGACCTCGTGGACGGCATGTCGATCACCGAGACGACCGACGAGGCGACCGGCATCTCCAAGCGCGTCGTCATCGACTGGCGCGGTTCGGCCCGTACGGCCGATCTCAAGCCGGCGATGGTCATCTTCGGCGCCGACGGGAAGGTCGCGAAGCTCGCCCGTGGTGGCGAGGCCCGCTACATCCTGCCGGTCGACGGCATTATCTCGGTGGAGCCGGGCCATGCGATCAAGGCCGGCGACGTGCTCGCCCGTGTCTCGACCGACTCGGCCAAGACCCGCGACATCACCGGCGGTCTGCCGCGCGTCGCGGAGCTGTTCGAGGCACGCCGTCCGAAGGACGCGGCGATCATCGCCGAGAAGTCGGGCGTGATCGGCTTCGGCAAGGACTACAAGAACAAGCGTCGCGTCACGCTGACGCCGCATGACGGTTCCGACGGGGTCGAGTACCTGATCCCGAAGGGCAAGCACATCCATCTCCAGGAAGGCGACGTCGTGGAGGTCGGCGACTACATCCTCGACGGCAACCCGGCCCCGCACGACATCCTTGCGATCAAGGGCGTCGAGGAGCTGGCGGCTTATCTGGTCAACGAAATCCAGGAGGTCTATCGCCTCCAGGGCGTGACCATCAACGACAAGCACATCGAGGTCATCGTCCGACAGATGCTGCAGAAGGTCGAGATCACGGAGTCCGGCGACAGCGACATCCTGACCGGCGACCAGGTCGATCGGATCGAGCTGGAAGAGGTCAACGCGAAGCTGCGCGAAGAGGGCAAGAAGCCGGCATCCGGCGTTCCGGTCCTGCTCGGCATCACCAAGGCCTCGCTGCAGACCCGCTCCTTCATCTCGGCGGCGTCCTTCCAGGAGACCACCCGCGTCCTCACCGAGGCGGCGGTCAACGGCAAGTCGGACATGCTCGAAGGCCTCAAGGAGAACGTCATCGTCGGCTCGCTCATCCCGGCCGGTACGGGCGCCCAGGTGGCCCGCATCAAGCAGGTGGCGACGCGCCGCGACGATCTCATCGTCGGCCAGAAGGCGGATGCGGCGGCCAAGGCCGCCAAGGCAGCCGCCGCGGTGCTCCCGGCTGCCGAATAAGCAGACTGGCGAAAGCCTCACATCATGGAACGGCCGCCTTCGGGCGGCCGTTTTCTTTTGGGGCAGGCGTTTCAACGCAATCGAGCGCTTGACGGCTCCGGGACGTCGACGCCTAAAGTCAGGCGGGGGGAGCATCATGCGCTGGGCAGAGAGGCAGAAGGTTCCGGATACCCGCGACCGAGAGGCGCCGGCCGGTTTCGTCGAGGCGGTGGAGGCGATCTATGGGGCGGCGCCGAAGCCGGAGCTATGGCCCACGGCGCTGCAGGCGGTCGCCGACCTGTTCGGGGATGTCGGAGGCCATCTGATCTACCAGCGGGAAGACGGCGCCTATGGCACGATCTGCTCGCCCGCGCTGGAAGCTGCCGGGCGCGATTACGATGCCGGCGAATGGTGGCGTCATGACGTGCGCTTTTCGCGCTCGCTCGAATGCGGAGCGATCGCTCGGTCCGATACCATTTCGGACCGGGATATTGCGACGCCGGAGGAAATGAAGACCCTGCCGTTCTATGCGCAATTCCTGCGTTCGCACGGTCTGGGCTGGTTCGGGGCGGTCGGAATATCGCCGGACCCGCGGGTCGGTGTCGCGTTGGCAGTCCAGCGCAAGGCCGATAAAGGACCGTGGTCCGACGCGGATCTGGCAACGCTCGGCCGGATCGGCCGCCATGTCGAGAATGCGCTGCGCCTCGGTATCAGGCTGATCAATGCCGAGGCCTCGCAGCATGCGCTTGGCGACGCTCTCACCCGGCTCGGCGTCGGTGTCTTTCTGCTCGCCAATGACGGGAGGGTGCTGTTCGCGAACCCGGCGGGACAAGTGCTCACGGGTGACGGGCTGCTCGTCAGCGGTGGCCGTTTGACCGCACGTGCCGATGGGCCGCGCGAGATGCTGCGAGATCGCATCATGGAAGCCGCTTTCGGGGAAGGGCTGCTGCTCGATGCGCCAAGACCGGTCATCGTGCAGGACCGGCAGCGCGAGGGCTTCCTGGCCGTTCACGTCATTCCGGTCCGCGCGGCGGAGCGTGGCGCCGTCGAGGCGTTGCTCGCCGATGTCGTGGCTATCGCGGTCGTCACGAGCTCGCAGGTGGACGGACCGGCCGATCCCGCGCTCGTTCGCGACCTGCTTGGCCTGACACTGGCCGAAGCGCGATTGACCGCATTGGTCGGAGTGGGGCTGGCCCCCCGCGAGGCAGGCGAGCGCCTTGGAATCACCGAGGAGACGGCGCGCACCACGTTGAAGCGCGTCTTTCAGAAGACCGGCGTGACACGGCAGAGTGAGCTGTCCGCGCTTCTGGCTCGAATGGCGGTTCGCTAGGGCAGGGTCTCCCCGGCCGCTGTTCCCGGGACGACCTCCCTCCGAGCATTGATTCTCTCCTGGGGATCGCGGGGCGGCCCCATTCAAGGGAGCTTTACGCTCTGTTTACGGCCGCTATGCTGACGATCGGCGCGCGGCACGCAGCCGTAGCCGGTTCGGTGCCGCCATTCGCCCAGTGGGTGGCGGAAATGCAGGCCTAAACGGGCCTGAAACCGGAATCCGGGGTTGACGCGAATCTCCGCGTGAGTCATAAGCGCGCCACTGTCGACGGCTGTCGGACACGTTTGTCGCTTGCGCATCGTTTGCAAGCGAGTTTCGCGACCGAAACTCCGTCGGAATTCCAGCGTCGATTGACGACATGGCAGGATGCATGAACGCGGGTTTTTTCCGTGTTCCTCTGCTGGCGAACGCGCCTGAGGCCCCTGAAAGGGCGCCGATGGCGCGGCTTCGTTTATGTCATGGCTTTGCTCGGCCTGGGAGATTGACCAGGAATTTCCAAACGCTCAGTGGGGCGAGAGGCCAGAATGCCGACAATCAGCCAGCTCATCCGCAAGTCGCGGTCGCCCGTGAAGGCGCGTAACACCGCCCCGGCGCTTGAGAATTGCCCGCAGAAGCGCGGCGTTTGCACGCGCGTCTATACGACGACCCCGAAGAAGCCGAACTCGGCGCTCCGCAAGGTTGCGAAGGTTCGCCTGACCAACGGCTTCGAGGTGATCGGCTACATCCCCGGCGAGGGTCACAACCTCCAGGAGCACTCTGTCGTCATGATCCGTGGCGGCCGTGTGAAGGACCTTCCCGGCGTGCGCTATCACATCCTGCGCGGTGTGCTCGACACGCAGGGTGTCAAGAACCGCAAGCAGCGCCGTTCGAAGTACGGCGCCAAGCGTCCCAAGTAATTTCGGCCCGACCGGCCGGGCGACCTGCCTGAGCCGGTTCGCCGCGTTGAAGATTTACGGAGACTAGACGATGTCCCGCCGCCACAGTGCCGAAAAGCGCGAAGTTATTCCGGACCCGAAGTTCGGCGATATCGTCGTGACCAAGTTCATGAACTCGGTCATGTACGAAGGTAAGAAGTCGACCGCCGAGCGGATCGTCTACGGCGCCTTCGACATCATCGAGGCCAAGACCAAGAGCGAGCCGCTCGGTGTCTTCAAGTCGGCGCTCGAGAACGTCGCTCCGGCGATCGAGGTCCGTTCCCGCCGCGTCGGCGGCGCGACCTATCAGGTTCCGGTCGAAGTCCGCACGGAGCGCCGCCAGGCGCTCGCCATCCGCTGGCTGATCGCCGCCGCTCGCGGCCGCAACGACAAGACCATGGTCGAGCGCCTGTCGGCCGAGCTGATGGACGCCGCCAATAACCGCGGCAACGCCGTCAAGAAGCGTGAAGACACGCACCGGATGGCGGAAGCCAACCGCGCCTTCTCGCACTACCGCTGGTAAGCGGCGTACTGCACCGAGACACAGAGCACGATCATGGCCCGTTCCCATCCCATCGACCGTTATCGCAACTTCGGCATCATGGCCCACATTGATGCCGGCAAGACGACGACGACCGAGCGCATCCTCTACTATACCGGCAAGTCCCATAAGATCGGCGAAGTCCATGACGGCGCCGCCACCATGGACTGGATGACGCAGGAGCAGGAGCGTGGCATCACGATCACCTCGGCTGCGACGACCTGCTTCTGGCGCGACAACCGCCTGAACATCATCGACACCCCCGGCCACGTCGACTTCACCATCGAAGTCGAGCGTTCGCTGCGCGTGCTCGACGGCGCGGTCTGCGTTCTCGACGGCAACCAGGGCGTCGAGCCCCAGACCGAGACCGTCTGGCGCCAGGCTGACAAGTACGACGTTCCGCGCGTCGTCTTCGTCAACAAGATGGACAAGATCGGCGCCGATTTCTATCGCTGCGTCCAGGACATCATCGATCGCGTCGCCGGCAAGCCCGTCTGCCTGCAGATCCCGATCGGTTCCGAGTCCAACTTCGCGGGCGTCGTCGACCTCGTGAAGATGAAGGCGATCGTCTGGAACGGCGAGGCGCTCGGCGCTTCGTTCGAAGAGCAGGACATCCCGGCCGATCTCGCCGACAAGGCTGCCGAGTACCGCTCGAAGCTCGTCGAGGCCGCCGTCGAGATGGACGACGCCGCGATGGAAGCCTATCTCGAAGGCACCGAGCCGGACGCCGACACACTGCGTCGCCTGGTGCGCACCGCCGTGCAGCGCCGCGCGTTCCACCCTGTGCTCTGCGGCTCGTCCTTCAAGAACAAGGGCGTGCAGCCGCTGCTCGACGCCGTCGTCGACTATCTGCCGTCGCCGGTCGATCGTGGCGCCGTCGAAGGCATCGACTTCAAGACCGAAGAGCCGACTGTCCGCAATCCCACGGACGAGGATCCCTTCGCGATGCTCGCCTTCAAGATCATGGACGACCCCTTCGTCGGCACCATCACCTTCTGCCGCATCTATTCGGGCAAGGTCGAAGCCGGTCAGGGCGTCATCAACTCGACCCGCGACAAGAAGGAGCGCGTCGGTCGCATGCTCCTGATGCATGCGAACAACCGTGAAGACATCAAGGAGGCTTATGCCGGCGACATCGTCGCTCTGGCCGGCCTCAAGGATGTCCGCACCGGCGACACGCTCTGCGATCCGGCCCAGGCTGTGATCCTCGAGCGCATGGAATTCCCCGAGCCGGTCATCACGATCGCGATCGAGCCGAAGTCCAAGGCCGACCAGGAGAAGCTGGGTCTCGCCCTGTCGAAGCTCGCGAACGAGGATCCGTCCTTCCGCGTGTCGACCGACCAGGAGAGCGGCCAGACCATCCTGAAGGGCATGGGCGAACTCCATCTCGACATCAAGGTCGACATCCTGAAGCGCACCTACAAGGTCGACGCCAATATCGGCGCGCCGCAGGTTGCGTATCGTGAGACGCTGACCAAGAAGGCCGAGATCGACTACACCCACAAGAAGCAAACCGGCGGTACGGGCCAGTTCGCTCGCGTCAAGCTCGTCATCGAGCCGAACGAGACCGGTAAGGGCTTCGAGTTCGAGTCGAAGGTCGTCGGCGGTTCGGTGCCGAAGGAGTACATCCCCGGCGTCGAGAAGGGCCTGAACTCGGTCATCGGCTCGGGCGTGCTCGCCGGCTTCCCGGTCGTGGACGTCAAGGTCACGCTGATCGACGGCGCCTTCCACGAAGTCGACTCGTCGGCCCTAGCCTTCGAAATCGCCTCCCGTGCAGCGCTGCGCGAAGGTCTGCAGAAGGGCGGCTCCGTGCTGCTCGAGCCGATCATGAAGGTCGAAGTCGTGACCCCGGAAGACTATACCGGTTCGGTCATCGGCGACCTGAACTCGCGTCGTGGCCAGATCCAGGGCCAGGACATGCGCGGCAATGCCGTCGTGATCAACGCGATGGTTCCGCTGGCGAACATGTTCGGCTATGTGAACCAGCTTCGCTCGTTCTCGCAGGGCCGCGCCAACTACACGATGCAGTTCGACCACTATGAGCAGGTGCCGTCGGCGGTGGCCGCCGAGGTTCAGGCCAAGTACGCCTGAACCCCGCACCGACCCGACTGACCATTTGAACAAGATCTGACGGAGGCTACGATGGCCAAAGAGAAGTTTTCGCGGAACAAGCCGCATTGCAACATTGGAACGATTGGTCACGTTGACCATGGCAAGACGTCACTGACGGCTGCGATCACGAAGGTTCTGGCCGAGACTGGCGGCGCGTCGTTCACGGCGTATGACCAGATCGACAAGGCTCCGGAAGAGAAGGCTCGCGGCATCACGATCTCGACGGCTCACGTCGAGTACGAGACGGCGAACCGTCACTATGCCCACGTCGACTGCCCCGGCCACGCCGACTACGTGAAGAACATGATCACGGGCGCGGCGCAGATGGACGGCGCGATCCTGGTCGTGTCGGCTGCGGACGGCCCGATGCCGCAGACCCGCGAGCACATCCTGCTGGCGCGCCAGGTCGGCGTTCCCGCGCTGGTGGTGTTCATGAACAAGGTCGACCTGGTCGACGACGCCGAGCTGCTCGAGCTGGTCGAGATGGAGATCCGCGAGCTTCTCTCGAAGTACGATTTCCCCGGCGACGACATTCCGATCACCAAGGGCTCGGCCAAGGTCGCTCTCGACAACGGCGACAAGGCGATCGGCCATGACGCGGTCGTTGCTCTGATGAAGACGGTCGACGAGTACATCCCGCAGCCGGAGCGTCCGATCGACCTGCCGTTCCTGATGCCGGTCGAGGACGTGTTCTCGATCTCGGGCCGTGGCACGGTGGTGACCGGCCGCGTCGAGCGCGGCATCGTCAAGGTTGGCGAGGAAATCGAGATCGTCGGCCTGAAGGACACCGTGAAGACGACCGTCACGGGCGTCGAGATGTTCCGCAAGCTGCTGGACCAGGGCCAGGCCGGCGACAACATCGGCGCGCTGCTGCGCGGCACGAAGCGCGAGGACGTCGAGCGCGGCCAGGTGCTGTGCAAGCCGGGTTCGGTGAAGCCGCACACGAAGTTCACGGCCGAGGCGTATATCCTGACGAAGGAAGAGGGTGGCCGTCACACGCCGTTCTTCACCAACTACCGCCCGCAGTTCTACTTCCGCACGACGGACGTGACCGGCGTGGTCTCGCTGCCCGAGGGCACGGAGATGGTGATGCCGGGCGACAACATCTCGATGGAGGTGACGCTGATCGCCCCGATCGCGATGGAAGAGAAGCTCCGCTTCGCCATCCGCGAAGGCGGCCGCACCGTCGGCGCCGGCGTCGTCGCATCGATCATCGCGTAACGCGTTTGCGTGAGGGGCAGGGGCCCTTCGGGGCCTTTGCCTTTTCTCACGTCACGGAGAACTAAGACCATGAACGGTCAGAACATTCGGATCCGCCTCAAGGCGTTCGACCACCGCATCCTCGACGCTTCGACGCGCGAGATCGTGTCGACCGCGAAGCGGACGGGCGCCCAGGTCCGCGGACCGATTCCGCTGCCCACGCTCATCGAGAAGTTCACCGTCAACCGCTCGCCCCACATCGACAAGAAGTCGCGCGAGCAGTTCGAGATGCGGACCCACAAGCGGGTTCTCGATATCGTCGACCCGACCCCCCAGACGGTCGACGCCCTCATGAAGCTCGATCTCGCCGCCGGCGTCGACGTCGAAATCAAGCTTTAAGTCGGAGATGGTCTGAACGACGAAGCGGTTCCCACTTCGTCGGGCCATCTTCGGATCCGATTAAACGGGTCCTCTGTTTCCGGCGACCCCGGATGGACATGACCCCAAAGGAAGGTATGCACCGATGCGTTCCGGTGTGATTGCACAGAAAGTCGGGATGACCCGCATCTTCACGGATGCCGGCGAGCACATCCCGGTCACCGTGCTGAAGCTCGACAACTGCCAGGTCGTCGCGCATCGCACGATCGAGAAGAACGGCTATGTGGCCGTGCAGCTGGGCTCCGGCCAGGCGAAGGTGAAGAATGTTTCGAAGGCTGAGCGCGGTCATTTCGCGGTCGCCAAGGTCGAGCCGAAGCGCAAGGTGGTCGAGTTCCGTGTCAGCAATGACGCGCTGATCCCTGTCGGCGCCGAGCTGACCGCGGACCACTTCGTCGTCGGCCAGTTCGTCGATGTCTCCGGCACCACCACCGGTAAAGGTTTTGCCGGCGGTATGAAGCGCTGGAACTTCGGCGGTCTGCGCGCCACGCACGGCGTGTCGGTTTCGCATCGCTCGATCGGTTCGACCGGTGGCCGTCAGGACCCGGGCAAGACCTTCAAGAACAAGAAGATGCCGGGCCATCTCGGCGCCGAGCGCGTTACCACGCAGAACCTGCGCGTTGTCCAGACGGATGCCGAGCGTGGCCTGATCCTCGTCGAGGGCGCCGTTCCTGGCGTCGCCGGCGGCTGGATTCACGTCCGTGACGCCGTCAAGCGCGCCCTGCCGAAGGATGCGCCGCTGCCGGGCAAGTTCAAGGTTTCCGGCGAGGGCAAGGCGGATGAGGCTCCTGCGGCCCAGGCTGAGGAGAACGCGTGATGAAATTCGATATCACCACTCTTGAAGGCAAGTCGGCCGGTTCGGTCGAGCTGTCGGATGAGGTGTTCGGCCTGGAGCCGCGCGCCGATCTGCTTGCCCGCATGATCCGCTATCAGCTCGCCAAGCGCCGCGCCGGGACCCACAAGTCCAAGGGCCGCTCGGAAGTCGATCGCACCCGCAAGAAGATCTACAAGCAGAAGGGCACCGGCGGCGCTCGCCACGGCGCGGCTTCGGCTCCGCAGTTCCGCGGCGGCGGCAAGGCCTTCGGCCCCGTCCTGCGCGACCACGGTCACGATCTTCCCAAGAAGGTCCGCGCTCTCGCCCTGCGTCATGCGCTCTCGGCCAAGGCCAAGGATGCCGGCATCATCGTGATCGACGATGCCAAGCTCTCCGAGCCGAAGACCAAGGTGCTGCTCGGCCATTTCGGCAAGCTCGACCTGTCGAGCGCGCTGATCATCGGCGGCGCCGAGATCGATACCAACTTCGGCCTGGCCGCTCGCTCGATTCCGAATGTCGACGTGCTGCCGGTCCAGGGCATCAACGTTTACGACATCCTGCGTCGCGACAAGCTCGTCCTGACGCGCGCGGCCGTCGATGCGCTGGAGGCGCGCTTCAAATGAGCCAGTCCGCCAAGAACCTCGACCCGCGCCATTACGATGTGATCGTGGCGCCGGTCATCACCGAGAAGGCGACGATGCTCTCGGAGCATAACAAGGTCGTCTTCAAGGTTGCCAAGACCGCAACGAAGCCGCAGATCAAGGCGGCGATCGAGAAGCTCTTCGACGTCAAGGTGAAGAGCGTCAACACGATCGTCACCGAGGGCAAGGTCAAGATGTTCCGTGGCCGTCCCGGCCAGCGTTCGGACGTCAAGAAGGCGGTCGTGACCCTCGAAGAGGGCCACTCCATCGACGTGACCACGGGCCTGTGAGGGAAGCATCATGGCTTTGAAACATTTCAAGCCGATCACGCCGAGCCTTCGCCAGCTCGTGATCGTCGACCGCAGCGAGCTCTACAAGGGCAAGCCGGTCAAGGTGCTGACCGAGGGCAAGAGTTCCTCGGGCGGCCGCAACAACACCGGCCGCGTCACCGTCCGCTTCCGCGGCGGTGGTCACAAGCGCACGCTGCGTCTCGTCGACTTCAAGCGTCGCGGCAAGGCCGGCATCCCGGCGACCGTCGAGCGGCTCGAGTACGATCCGAACCGCACCGCCTTCATCGCCCTGATCAAGTATCAGGACGGCGAGCAGGCCTACATCCTGGCGCCGCAGCGCCTGGCCGTGGGTGATACGGTTGTCGCGGGTGACTCGGTCGACGTGAAGCCCGGCAACGCGGCTCCGATGGGCTCGCTGCCGATCGGCACGATCGTGCACAATGTCGAGCTGAAGATCGGCAAGGGCGGCGCCCTGGCCCGTTCGGCCGGCAACTACGCCCAGATCGTCGGTCGCGACCAGGGCTACGTCATCGTCCGCCTGAACTCGGGCGAACAGCGTCTGATCTCGGGTCAGTGCTACGCCACGGTCGGCGCCGTCTCGAACCCGGATCACATGAACCGGAACGACGGCAAGGCTGGTCGCTCGCGCTGGCTCGGCCGCCGTCCGCATAACCGCGGCGTCTCGATGAACCCGGTCGACCATCCGCACGGCGGTGGTGAAGGCCGGACCTCGGGTGGCCGTCATCCGGTCACGCCCTGGGGTCTGCCGACCAAGGGTAAGAAGACCCGCTCGAACAAGCGGACCGATACGTTCATCGTGTCGAGCCGTCACGCCCGCAAGAAGAAGAACTGAGGTCCGTCATGGCGCGTTCGCTTTGGAAAGGTCCGTTCGTCGACGGATACCTCCTGAAGAAGGCCGAGGTCGCCAGGACCTCGGCTCGTAATGAAGTTATCAAGATCTGGAGCCGTCGCTCCACGATCCTGCCGCAGTTCGTCGGTCTGACGTTCGGCGTCTACAACGGCCATAAGCATGTGCCGGTGTCCGTGTCCGAGGAGATGGTGGGTCACAAGTTCGGCGAGTTTTCGCCGACCCGCACCTTCCACGGCCACGCCGCCGACAAGAAGGCGAAGAGGAAGTAAGCCATGGGTAAAGCATCCGCCCCCCGTGCGCTGCCCGAGAACGAAGCCACTGCGATCGCTCGCAACCTTCGCGTCTCGCCGCAGAAGCTGAACCTCGTCGCTCAGCTGATCCGTGGCAAGAAGGTCGCGACTGCGCTCGCCGATCTCGAGTTCTCGCGCAAGCGGATCTCGCTCGATGTGCGCAAGTGCCTCCAGAGCGCGATCGCCAACGCCGAGAACAACCATGATCTCGACGTCGACGATCTCGTCGTGGCACAGGCCTTCGTCGGCAAGGCCCTCGTCATGAAGCGTTTCCACGCTCGTGCCCGTGGCCGTGGCGCCCGCATCCTGAAGCCCTTCGCGAACATCACGATCGTGGTGCGCGAAGTCGCTGCGGCCAAGGCCTGAGGAGAGAACGATGGGTCAGAAAATCAATCCGATCGGCCTTCGCCTCGGCATCAACCGCACCTGGGACTCGCGTTGGTTCGCCAACAAGGGCGAGTACGGCAAGCTGCTGCATGAAGACATGGCCATTCGCGCCGCGCTCATGAAGCTGCTGAAGCAGGCTGCGGTCTCGAAGATCATCATCGAGCGCCCGCACCGGAAGTGCCGCGTCACCATCCACTCGGCTCGCCCGGGCGTGGTGATCGGCAAGAAGGGTGCAGACATCGAGAAGCTCCGCAAGGAAGTCTCGAAGCTCACCAAGGCCGACGTGACGATCAACATCGTCGAGGTGCGCAAGCCCGAGATCGACGCGACGCTCGTCGCCGACTCGATCGCTCAGCAGCTCGAGCGCCGCGTCGCCTTCCGTCGTGCCATGAAGCGCGCCGTGCAGTCGGCGATGCGTCTGGGCGCCGAGGGCATCCGCATCAACTGCTCGGGCCGTCTCGGCGGCGCCGAGATCGCCCGCCTCGAATGGTATCGTGAGGGCCGCGTGCCGCTGCATACGCTGCGCGCCGATGTCGACTACGGCGTCGCCACCGCTTTCACGACCTACGGGACGTGCGGCATCAAGGTCTGGATCTTCAAGGGCGAGATCCTGGAACACGACCCGATGGCCCAGGACAAGCGCCTTTCCGACGAAGGCGGCCGCTCCAGCGGTCGTGACCGTGATCACCGCGATCGCGATCGTCGCGAGCAGGCTGCGTAAGGCTGATCGAGAAGAGCCATGCTGCAACCAAAACGCACCAAGTTCCGCAAGCAGTTCAAGGGACGCATCTCCGGCGTCGCCAAGGGCGGCACGGACCTCAACTTCGGCCAGTTCGGCCTGAAGGCCCAGGAGCCCGAGCGCGTCACCGCCCGGCAGATCGAGGCGGCTCGCCGCGCGATCACCCGCGCCATGAAGCGCGTCGGCCGTGTCTGGATCCGCATCTTCCCGGACGTGCCGGTTTCCAAGAAGCCGACCGAAGTCCGCATGGGTAAGGGCAAGGGTTCGCCCGAGTTCTGGGCCGCCAAGGTCAAGCCGGGCCGGATCATGTTCGAGCTCGACGGCGTGTCTGAGGAGATCGCCCGCGAGGCGCTCCGTCTCGGCGCCGCCAAGCTGCCGATCAAGACGCGCTTCATCCAGCGCATTGCCGAGTGAGGGAGGGCAAGATGAAAATCACACAGCGTCAGTCCGACCTGAAGGCCATGAGCACGGACCAGCTTCAGGACGAACTCCTGAAGCTCAAGAAGGAGCAGTTCAACCTGCGCTTCCAGAAGGCCACCGGGCAGCTCGAGAACACCGCGCGCGTCACTGAAGTGCGCAAGGACATCGCCCGCATCAAGACGCTGCAGCGGTCGAAGACCGTCGCAGCGAGCGCGTGAGGAGAGAATAATGCCTAAGCGCGTACTGCAGGGCGTCGTCGTCAGCGACAAGCAGAACAAAACTGTTGTGGTCAAGGTCGAGCGGCGTTATACGCACCCGCTGCTCAAGAAGACGGTGCGCCGCACGAAGAACTATCACGCCCATGACGAGGCGGGTTCGTTCAAGGTCGGCGACACGGTTTGGATCGAGGAGTCCAAGCCGATTTCCAAGCTGAAAAGCTGGGTTGTGCTCGAGGACGCCCCCAAGGCGTGATTCGAGACGGCTTCGCCCGGCCCCGAATCAGGGGCAGGGCGGGGCAGGAAAGAAGCCGGACATGTTTCTCCGCAAAGGTGGAAGCCACTTTTGCGGATCGTGTTTTGTTTGAGGCCAGGGGGCGATCGACCCCCGTCAGTCGTAGTCCCCGTCAGCGCTGATGCTGGCCGGGAAACCGCGCTGATACACAGATTGGAAGGATCAAGGCCATGATCCAGGTGCAGACGAATCTCGACGTCGCCGACAATTCCGGCGCTCGTCGCGTGATGTGCATCAAGGTTCTCGGCGGGTCGAAGCGGCGCTATGCCCGCATTGGCGACATCATCGTCGTTTCGATCAAGGAAGCCATTCCGCGCGGTCGCGTGAAGAAGGGCGACGTCATGAAGGCGGTCGTCGTTCGCACCGCCAAGGACGTCAAGCGCCAAGACGGTTCGGTGATCCGCTTCGACCGCAATGCGGCCGTGCTGATCAACAACCAGAAGGAGCCGGTTGGCACGCGTATCTTCGGACCGGTTCCGCGCGAGCTGCGCGCCAAGAACCACATGAAGATCATCTCGCTGGCGCCGGAGGTGCTGTGATGGCTGCTAAGATCAAGAAGGGCGACAAGGTCGTCGTGCTCGCTGGTCGCGACAAGGGCAAGTCGGGCGAAGTGCTGCAGGTTCTGCCGAAGGATGCCCGCGCCGTCGTGCGTGGTGTCAACCTCGTCAAGAAGCACACCAAGCAGTCCGCGCAGTCCGAGGGCGGCATCATCAGCAAGGAAGCGACGATCGACCTGTCGAACATCGCGATCGCCGACCCCAAGGATGGCAAGGCCACCCGTGTCGGTTTCAAGGTGCTCGATGACGGCCGCAAGGTTCGGTTCGCCAAGCGTTCGGGAGATCTGATCGATGGCTGAGGTTCAGCAGGCGGCGCTCTCGCCGCGCATGAAGAAGCATTACGAGGACGTCGTTCGTCCCGCGATGATCGCCGAATTCGGCTACAAGAACGTCATGGAAGTGCCGGCGATCGAGAAGATCGTCATCAACATGGGCGTTGGTGAAGCGACTGCCGACCGCAAGAAGGTCGACGTTGCCGCTGGCGACCTCGCTCTGATCGCCGGCCAGAAGCCGGTCATCACCAAGTCCCGCCTCGCCATCGCCGGCTTCAAGCTGCGCGAGAACATGGCGGTTGGCTGCAAGGTCACGCTGCGCAAGACCAAGATGTTCGAGTTCGTCGACCGGCTCGTCACCATCGCCTTGCCGCGCGTGCGCGACTTCCGGGGCCTCAACCCCAAGTCGTTCGACGGGCGCGGTAACTTCGCGCTCGGGATCAAGGAGCACATCGTGTTCCCCGAGATCAACTACGACAAGGTCGACCAGGTCCTGGGTATGGACGTGATCGTCTGCACGACTGCGAAGTCGGACGACGAGGCACGCGCCCTGCTCAAGCACTTCAACTTCCCGTTCCGGCAGTGAACCTAAGCGTTCATACGCGGAAACCAGGAGAGATCGATGGCTAAGAAAAGCTCCGTCGAGAACAACGAGCGCCGCAGGAAGCTGGTGAAGAAATTCGCCGGCCGCCGGGCTCGTCTTCTCGCGATCGCCAATGACGACAACCAGCCCATGGACGAGCGTTTCCTCGCTCGCCTGAAGCTGGCCGAACTGCCGCGCAACTCGGCCAAGATCCGCATTCGCAACCGCTGCGAAGTGACGGGTCGTCCGCGCGCGTTCTATCGCAAGCTCAAGATGTCGCGTGTCGCGCTGCGTGAGCTCGGTAACAAGGGGCTGGTTCCCGGCCTCGTGAAATCGAGCTGGTAAGGAGGACTGGAACAATGGCAATCATTGATCCGCTCGGCGATATGCTGACCCGCATCCGCAATGCGCAGATGCGTCGCAAGTCCCGCGTTTCCACCCCTGGCTCGAAGCTGCGCGCCCGCGTGCTCGACGTGCTGCAGTCCGAGGGCTATATCCGCGGCTACAGCCAGACCGAGTTCGGCAACGGCCGGACGGAGTTCGACATCGAGCTGAAGTATCACGAGGGCCAGCCGGTCATCCGGTCGATCTCGCGTGTTTCGAAGCCCGGCCGCCGCGTTTACTCGTCGGTCGAGACCATGCCGCGCGTGGCCGATGGCCTTGGCGTGACGATCGTCTCGACCCCGCGTGGCGTGATGGCCGATCATGTGGCCCGCGAGCAGAACGTGGGCGGCGAAGTGCTCTGCAAGGTCTTCTGACCTTTCAGGCGCCCCGCTCACTTTCAGGAGAGATCCAAATGTCTCGTATCGGTAAGAAGCCGGTTCCGGTTCCCGCGGGCGTCACTGCCTCGGTCACCGGCCAGCTGGTCAAGATCAAGGGCTCGAAGGGCGAGCTCTCCTTCACGGTTCCCGAGGACGTCTCGGTCGCCATGGAGGACGGTGCGATTGCGGTTCAGCCGCGTTCGCAGTCGAAGCGCGCCCGTGCGCTCTGGGGCACGTCGCGTGCCCGCATCAACAATCTTGTCGTCGGCACCACTGCCGGCTTCGAGAAGAAGCTCGAGATCAACGGCGTCGGCTACAAGGCCGCCGTCAACGGCAAGGTGTTGAAGCTGTCGCTCGGCTACAGCCACGACATCGACTACGAAATTCCGGCGGGTGTCGCGATCGTGACGCCGAAGCCGACGGAGATCGTCGTCACCGGCATCGACAAGCAGGTCGTCGGCCAGACCGCCGCGGAGATCCGCGACTATCGTGGCCCCGAGCCCTACAAGGGCAAGGGCGTCAAGTACGCCGGCGAATTCATCTTCCGCAAGGAAGGCAAGAAGAAGTAAGGACGCCAGCCATGAGCAAGCAGAACGATGTGACTGCGCGCCGCAAGGCCCGCGTCCGCCGCGCGATCAAGGCGGTTGCCAATGGTCGCCCGCGCCTGTCGGTGCACCGCACCGGCAAGCAGATCTACGCCCAGGTCATCGACGACGTGAACGGGGTCACCCTCGCTTCCGCCTCGTCGCGGGACAAGGATGTGCGCGAGCAGATCAAGTCCGGCGCGAATGTCGAGGCCGCCGGCCAGATCGGCAAGATCGTCGCCGAGCGCGCGGTCAAGGCCGGCGTGACGGAAGTGGTCTTCGACCGCGGCCCGTACATGTACCATGGCCGCGTCAAGGCGCTGGCCGATGCAGCCCGCGAGGGCGGCCTCAGCTTCTGAGGTTATCGGGTTTCGCCCGGCCCGGCGTTCTGCGCCGGCCGGGCGATGCCTGTTTCTCGATCATCGTGACCGCGCCCGAATGGGCGCGGTCACGATGATCGATCGGTGCTTGGAGCATCGGAACCGTCCGCAAAGTGGTATCCACTTTTCGGTCCGATGCTCAGCTTCCCCGGGCAATGATGCACGGGGTTAGGCTCGAGCGAGCGGCGGGGCTTCGATCCTCGTCCGCGCAAGTAAGAGGACAGACGCATGGCTAGAGAGCCGCGTGAGCGTAAAGATCGGGAAACGGAAGTTTCCGAATTCGTGGACAAGCTCGTCCACATCAACCGCGTCGCCAAGGTGGTGAAGGGTGGTCGTCGCTTCGGCTTCGCCGCGCTCGTCGTCGTCGGCGACCAGAAGGGCCGCGTCGGCTTCGGCCACGGCAAGGCTCGTGAAGTTCCCGAGGCGATCCGCAAGGCGACGGAAGCTGCCAAGCGCGGCCTTGTCCGCATCCCGCTGCGCGAGGGCCGTACCCTCCATCACGACGTGCAGGGCCGCCACGGCGCCGGCAAGGTCGTGCTGCGCGCGGCTCCCGCCGGTACCGGCATCATCGCCGGCGGCCCGATGCGCGCCGTGTTCGAGGCGGTCGGCATGCAGGACGTCGTGTCGAAGTCGCTCGGCTCCTCCAACCCGTACAACCTCGTGCGCGCCACCTTCGACGCGCTGAAGAACGAGGACAGCCCGCGCTCGGTCGCGGCTCGTCGCTCGCTCAAGGTTTCGGCCCTGCAGACCCGTCGCCGCGATGCCGGCACGGATGCGGCCGCGGAAGCGTGAGGGGGACATCATGGCAAAGGCTGAGAAGACCTTCACCATCGAGCAGACCGGTTCGCCGATCCGCCGCGAGGCCACCCAGCGCCAGACCTTGATCGGTCTCGGCCTGAACAAGATCCGCCGCCGCTCGACCCTCCAGGACACCCCCGCGGTGCGTGGCATGGTCGAGAAGGTGAAGCACCTCGTCCGCGTCGTCGACGCGAAGTGAGGAGGGCGACACATGAAACTCAATGAGATCCGTGACAACGAAGGCGCTCTGAAGCAGCGCATGCGTGTCGGCCGTGGCATTGGCTCCGGCAAGGGCAAGACCGGTGGTCGTGGCGTGAAGGGTCAGACCTCGCGCGCCGGCGTCGCCATCAAGGGCTTCGAAGGCGGCCAGATGCCGCTGTATCGTCGCCTGCCGAAGCGCGGCTTCAACAACCTGTTCGCGAAGGACCTGAACGAGGTGAACCTCGGCCGGATCCAACAGGCAGTGGAAGCCGGCAAGCTCGATGCCAAGGGCACCGTGACCATCGAGGCGCTCGTCGCCGCCGGTGTCATCACCCGCCAGGCCAAGGACGGCGTCAAGATTCTCGGCGTCGGCGAGCTCAAGACCAAGCTTGCCTTCGAGGTGTACGGCGCGTCCAAGTCGGCCGTCGCTGCGATCGAGAAGGCTGGCGGTTCGGTCAAGATTCTGGCTGCCGCTTCACAGGCGTGATCCGAACGCCTACATGACGTTTGCGAATGGCGGCCGGGCCCAGCGCCTTGGCCGCCGTTTGACTGTTTGACGCAAGGCACGAATCCGCAGACAGCACCTCGCGTGCGTTGAGGGATGTGCTTCAACGACCAGTTTGAGACCCAGGGACCGGACGCATGGCATCGGCGGCTGAACAGCTTGCGGCGAACCTCAATTTCGGGGCTTTCGCCAAGGCGGATGAACTCAAGAAGCGAATCTGGTTCACGCTGGGCGCGCTGGTCATCTACCGGCTCGGCACCTATATCCCGCTGCCCGGCATGAATCCGGATGCGGTGGCCGACCTGTTCCGCCAGACGCAGTCCGGCATGCTCGGCATGTTCAACATGTTTTCGGGCGGCGCGGTCGGGCGTCTCGCGATCTTCGCGCTGGCGATCATGCCCTACATCTCGGCCTCGATCATCGTGCAGCTGCTTTCCAGCGTCGTGCCGAGCTTCGAGGCGCTGAAGAAGGAAGGCGAGCAGGGCCGCAAGACCCTGAACCAGTACACCCGCTACCTGACCCTCGTGCTGGCCGTGTTCCAGGCGTATGCGATCGGCGTCGGCCTGCAGGGCTCTGGCAACCTCGTGCTGCAGCCGGGGCCGTTCTTCCTGCTCTCGACCACGATCACGCTGGTCGGCGGCACGATGTTCCTGCTCTGGCTGGGTGAGCAGATCACCAGCCGCGGCATCGGCAACGGCACCTCGATGATCATTTTCGCGGGCATCATCGCCGAATTCCCCTCGCAGCTCGCCCAGACCTTCGAGCTCGGCCGCCAGGGCGCGATCTCGACCGGCCTGCTGCTCGGCGTGCTCGTGATGGCGGTCTGCGTCATCGCCTTCTGCGTGTTCATGGAGCGCGCCCAGCGCCGCCTGCTGATCAACTATCCGAAGCGCCAGGTCGGCAACCGCATGTATGAGGGCCAGACCTCGTTCCTGCCGCTGAAGCTCAACACCGCCGGCGTCATCCCGCCGATCTTCGCCTCGTCGCTGCTGCTGCTGCCGACGACCGTCGCGAGCTTCCAGCAGGCCTCGGGCGGAACTGGCTTCCTGTCGACGATGGCGACCTATCTCGCCCATGGCCGGCCGGCGTTCATGATCCTCTACGCGGCGCTGATCATCTTCTTCTGCTTCTTCTACACCGCGATCGTGTTCAATCCGGTCGAGACGGCCGACAACCTCAAGAAGCATGGCGGCTTTATGCCGGGCATCCGTCCGGGCGAGCGGACCGCCGAGCATATCGATCGCATCCTCACGCGCATCACCGTTCTCGGCGCAGGATATTTGACGATCGTCTGCCTTATCCCCGAGTTCATGATCACCTATGCTCAGATCCCGATCATCCTGCTGGGCGGCACTTCGCTGCTCATCGTGGTGACGACGACGATGGACACCGTGGCGCAAGTTCACGGGCACCTGCTGGCCCATCAGTACGAAGGGCTGGTCAAGAAGGCCAAGTTGCGAGGAGCGAGGCGTTAAGAGCCTCTACCCCGTTCTGAACCGGTCTCGATGGGCTTTGGAGGAGACGGATGTCAGGAGAAGCGCGCAGCCGATACCCTTCGGTATCGGCGAGCAGATTCGACGCAGCAGGCGGCCCTCCAAAGCCCACCTCCGGCGCCGGGAATTCGACCGCTCGCGTCGTCGCACCATTTGCCGATACATGGGTATCGGCTGCCTGATGCTCCTAGCGAGCGGACGAATTGCCGGCGTCGAGACCGGCTCAGAACGGGGTAGAGGCTCTTAAATGCGGTTGATTTTCCTGGGGCCGCCGGGGGCGGGTAAAGGCACTCAGGCGGCGCGCATCGTCGCGAAGCACGGCATTCCGCAGCTTTCCACCGGCGACATGCTGCGCGCAGCCGTCGCCGCCGGCACGCCGGTCGGCCAGAAGGCCAAGGCCGTGATGGACGCGGGCGGGCTGGTCTCGGACGAGATCGTCATCGGCATCGTCGCCGACCGCATCGAAGAAGCGGATGCCAAGAAGGGCTTCATCCTCGACGGCTTCCCACGGACGCTGGCGCAGGCCGAGGCGCTCGACCGGATGCTGGACGGCAAGGGCCTCAAGCTCGATGCCGTGCTTGAGCTCAAAGTCGACCAGACCAAGCTCGTCGACCGCATCGTCCGCCGCGCCGAGGAGGCGAGGGCGGCCGGGCAGCCGGTGCGCAAGGACGATGATCCGGAGGTCTTCAAGACCCGGCTCGAAGCCTATAACCGCGATACGGCTGTGGTCGCTCCCTATTACGATAAGCGCGGCCAGCTGACCGCGATCGACGGCATGCAGCCGATCGACAGCGTCTCGCAGGCGATCACGGACGCACTTTCGGTCGCCGCCCAGGGCTGACCGGCTCTCAAGACTGACATTCGAACCCGGACGGACCTTGCGGTCCGGCCGGGTTCTTCGTTTCTGCGGTGCGCTTTTGCGCTGATGCCTTTGCCTTTTCTCGCTCCGCCCGTGCGTTGACAGGCTCATGCCCGGCAGATGTGCTGAGGCCCAATCCGCGCGAAGCGGTGGCAAGCATCCGTCGACCGGAAGGCGAAGCGGCTTTCCGGGTCCGGTTGCAGGACAGGGAGCAGGCGCATGACGAGGTTTGGAGCATTGCTGGTCGCGAGCACGCTGGCGCTGATGCCGGCGGCGGCGCGTGCACAGGACGCGGTGAAGATCGGCATCCTCAACGACCAATCCGGCAACTATGCCGAATTCGGCGGATTGGGCTCGGTAGAGGCGGCGAAGCTCGCGATCGAGGATTTCGGCGGCTCGGTGCTCGGCAAGCCGATCGAGATCGTCGCGGGCGATCATCAGAACAAGCCGGACATCGCCGTCGGGCTGGCGCGACGCTGGTACGATGTGGACGGCGTCACCGCGATCGCGGACCTCACCAATTCCGCCGTTGCGCTGGGCGTGGCCGGCATCGCCAAGGAAAAGCAGAAGATTGCGCTCTATAACGGCCCGGCGACGACGCGCCTCTTCAATGAGGATTGTTCGCCAACCGGCTTCATGTGGACCTTCGACACGGCGACCTCGGCCAAGGGCACTGCGGTTTCGGTGCTGCGCGAGGGCGGCGACAGCTGGTACATCATCGCCGCCGACTACGCTTTCGGCCATCAGCTCACGGCGGATATCGAGTCGACGGTCAAGGCAAATGGCGGCAAGACGCTGGGCACGGTGCGCGCGCCGCTCTCGACGCCTGACTTCTCCTCCTTCCTGCTGCAGGCGCAGGCCTCGAAGGCCAAGATCGTCGCCTTCGCCAATGCCGGCACTGACACGATCAACTCGATCAAGCAGGCCGGCGAATTCGGCCTGGTCGATGGCGGCCAGAAGCTTGCGGCGATGGTCGTGGTGCTCAGCGACGTCCACGGTCTCGGCCTCGACAAGGCCAAGGGGCTGATCACCACCACCGCCTATTATCATGATGCCGACAAGCCGAGCCGCGACTTCGCCGACCGCTACATGGCGAAGACCAAGAAGATGCCGGGCATGATCCAGGCCAGTGTCTATTCCTCGGTGCTTCACTATCTCAAGGCGGTGAAGGCGGCCGGCACGGCGGCCGGCCCAGCGGTCGCGGCGAAGATGAAGGAAATGCCGGTCGAGGATTTCTACGCGCCGGGCGCGAAGATCCGCGAAGACGGCCGGCTGATGAACGACATGCTGCTGGTCGAGGTGAAGAAGCCCGCCGATTCGAAGGCACCGTGGGATTACTTCAAGGTCGTCCGCAAGATTCCGGCGGCCGAGATCATCGCGCCGCTCTCGGAGAGCAAGTGCAGCCTGGTGAAGAAGTAGGGGTGAGCTGCCGAGAGGCGATCGACGGCTCCAGAACACGCGGGGAACCCTCTCCCAGAGGGAGAGGGCAGGTGAGGGGAGGCCGTTGGGCGTTTACGCGATAATCTGATCGCAGCGGCGGTGAGGACGCGCGCACTGGTCCAAGGGCCTACACCTCACCCCTACCCCTCTTCTTACAGGAGAGGGGTTCCCCGCGCTCAAGCTTGAGCCGCTGAGCGGCAGACGTAGCTGTCAGCCACCTCACCGGCCTTGGCATGTTTCTTGGTTGCTGCGGGTTGACTCGTTGTGCCCAACCGGTTAACGAGCCGCCATCCGGTTTCATGGGAGCGATGCCGTTGCCTTCGCGAGAAGGGACGACGTCGCATTATCGCTTGGAGCCGTTCAACGTCCTGCATGAGCCGGCCTCCACCGGACGCAGGATTTTTCCCACCGCCGGGGTGCCATCGGGTGCTTCGGCCGACATGGAGATGAGACCATGGCTCGTATCGCGGGCGTCAACATTCCCACCGGCAAGCGCGTCGTCATCGGCCTGCAGTACATCCACGGCATTGGCTCGGCCAAGGCCCAGGAGATCTGCGAGAAGGTCGGCATCGCTGCCGAGCGTCGCGTCAACCAGCTGACCGACGCCGAAGTCCTGCAGATTCGCGAGACGATCGACCGCGACTACCTCGTCGAGGGCGATCTGCGCCGCGAAGTCTCGATGAACATCAAGCGCCTGATGGACCTTGGCTGCTATCGCGGTCTGCGTCATCGCCGCTCGCTGCCGGTCCGCGGCCAGCGCACGCACACCAACGCCCGTACCCGCAAGGGCAAGGCGAAGCCGATCGCCGGCAAGAAGAAGTGATTTCGGCGGGCCGCTAGTCGGCCCGTTGTCAATACGCCGGCCGGTCCGCTCACGGTCCGCCGGCATCCCCAGCGCCTGGCATGACGGGCGCGCCTGAAGGATGGAAGAAGAGATATGGCCAAGGAAGCCCAGCGCGTCCGTCGTCGCGAACGCAAGAACATCGTCTCCGGCGTCGCGCATGTGAACGCCTCGTTCAACAACACCATGATCACCATCACCGACGCGCAGGGCAACACGATCTCGTGGTCGTCGGCCGGCACGATGGGCTTCAAGGGTTCGCGCAAGTCGACCCCCTACGCCGCCCAGGTCGCCGCCGAGGACGCCGCCCGCAAGGCTGCCGAGCACGGCATGCGCACCCTCGAGGTCGAGGTGACCGGTCCGGGTTCGGGCCGCGAGTCGGCTCTTCGCGCACTCCAGGCCGCGGGCTTCACCGTGACCTCGATCCGCGACGTGACGCCGATCCCGCACAATGGCTGCCGTCCGCGCAAGCGCCGTCGCGTCTGACGCCTGACTTGTAGCCTTGAAGGCGCCCGCAGGGGCGGGCGCCTGTCCGGGGCGGCGGTGGCCGCCAGAAGAATTCAGCACCAGGAGTGCGGTCGTGATCAGCAAGAACTGGCAGGATCTTTCCAAGCCGAACAAGCTCGAAGTGAAGGTCGGAGACGACCCGAAGCGTCAGGCCACCGTGATCGCGCGTCCGCTCGAGCGCGGCTTCGGCATGACGCTCGGCAATGCGCTCCGTCGCGTGCTGCTGTCGTCGCTCCAGGGCGCGGCCGTGACCGCCGTCCAGATCGACGGCGTTCTGCACGAGTTCTCCTCGATCCCGGGCGTCCGTGAGGACGTCACCGACATCGTCCTCAACATCAAGGCCATCGCGGTCAAGATGCAGGGCGAGGGTCCGAAGCGCATGACCCTGCGCAAGTCCGGCCCGGGCACCGTCACCGCCGGCGACATCAACACCATCGGCGACGTGGCGATCCTGAACCCCGACCTCGTGCTCTGCACGCTGGACGATGGGGCCGAGATCCGCATGGAGTTCACGGTCAACACCGGCAAGGGCTATGTCCCGGCCGAGCAGAACCGTCCCGAGGACGCTCCGATCGGCCTGATCCCGGTCGACAGCCTGTACTCGCCGGTCAAGAAGGTCTCCTACCGCGTCGAGAACACCCGCGAGGGCCAAAACCTCGACAAGGACTCGCTGACGCTGGCGATCGAGACCAACGGCTCGGTCTCGCCCGAGGATGCGCTGGCGCTCGCCGCCCGCATCCTGCAGGACCAGCTCGCGGTGTTCATCACCTTCGAGGAGCCGCGCAAGGAAGAAGCCGTCTCGACCGCTCCGCAGCTGCCCTTCAACCCGGCGCTGCTCAAGAAGGTCGACGAGCTCGAGCTCTCGGTCCGCTCGGCCAACTGCCTCAAGAACGACAACATCGTCTATATCGGCGACCTCATCCAGAAGTCGGAAGGCGAGATGCTGCGCACCCCGAACTTCGGCCGCAAGTCGCTGAACGAGATCAAGGAAGTGCTGGCGACCATGGGCCTGCACCTGGGCATGGACGTCCAGGGCTGGCCGCCGGAGAACATCGAAGAGCTCGCGAAGCGCTTCGAGGAGCACTACTGAGTTCTAACGGCGCGGGAGGCATCCCGCGCCAACCCCGCCCGGTTCATGTGAGCCGGAGCATAACGAACGGCCGTACCGTGGCACGGCGGCCGTAAGCAACGAAGGAGCCAAACAATGCGTCACGGTTTCCGCGGTCGTCGTTTCAACCGCTCGGCCGAGCATCGCCAGGCGATGTTCGCCAACATGGCCCAGGCCCTGATCAAGCACGAGCAGATCACCACCACCCTCCCGAAGGCCAAGGACCTGCGTCCGGTCGTCGAGAAGCTGGTCACGCTCGGCAAGCGCGGCGACCTGCACGCCCGCCGCCAGGCGATCGCGCAGATCAAGGATGTTGAGCTCGTCGGCAAGCTCTTCGCGGTCCTCGGCCCGCGCTACAAGGAGCGCAACGGCGGCTATCTCCGCATCATGAAGGCGGGCTTCCGCTTTGGCGACAACGCTCCGATGGCGATCATCGAGTTCGTCGACCGCGATGTCGACGCCAAGGGCAAGGATTCCGGCCCGGTCTTCACGGCGGAAGACGAAGCCGCCTGATCGGCTTGATCCGACCGAATTGGAAAAGGCGGCCTTTGCGGGCCGCCTTTTTCTTTGGCCGGGCCGGAGGAGCTGCCAGGCAACGTCGTCATCCCGGACGCAGCGAAGCGGAGGTCCGGGATCCATCGGAGGGCTCTGCGCTTTACGATGGATCTCGGAGCAAGCCCGGGATGACGGCGTGGTTCAGCGGATTTGCGATTATTTGTAGGAGCTTCAACCCGGCCGTCCGGCAAGCTCGCCTGCGAGATCGACGAGCGTCTCCAGCGACTGGGCGTGCAGATCGGTCTCAGGCGAGACGCCGTAGAGGCCGAAGATGAAGCTGGTCGTGTCGTCGCGCTCGGCGATGCCCATGGCCCAGCCGGGGAAGGAGCGGGCGGCGATCGGTTCCTCCGCGAGCAGCCTGAATGCCGCGTGGCGCGCGTCCACCACGATCCGGCCATAGGTTTCGATCACGTTGTCGCGCGGACCTTCCAGCACCTGCGCGAAGGCTCCGTCCGTCGCCAAGAGGAAGCCGGTGATGCCGTTCTGGTCGTTGAAGCGGCGGGCGCTTGCCAGGATGCCGTCCAGCTCCGAGCGGCGATTGGCGTCGACGAGCCGGCTCTCGCTGGCGTACACAAGCCGAATCAGGCTCATCCTGCTCTTCCTATCCGGCCGTGAAAGGCCATATCGGGGTGGGGGATGCCGCTGCGGGAACCGCAGGGCTCTGCATGGGTATAGCGGGTGTCTCGCCTGAACGGAAAACTCCGTGCCGGCGCTTTTTGTTTCTGAACGAGGACGAGCATGATCCACCGCTCCGCAACATATCGGAAGACCCTGGCCATGGCTGCCCTCGCGGGCGCTCTGACGGCCGGCGTGGCGCCGTGGCCGGCGCTCGGTCAGGCGCGGCAGGTGCCCGAGACGCGCGAGCAGGTGACGCTCTCCTTCGCGCCGCTGGTCAAGCAGACGCAGGCCGCGGTCGTGAACGTCTACGGCGCGCGCGTCGAGAAGCGCCCGCAGAACCCCTTCATGGACGATCCGTTCTTCCGCCGCTTCTTCGGTGATGGCGGCTTCGGCGTGCCGCGCGAGCGGGTGCAGCGCTCGCTCGGCTCCGGCGTCGTCGTCGATGCCGGCGCCGGCCTCGTGGTGACGAACAACCACGTCATCGAGAACATGAGCGAGGTCAAGGTCGCCTTCGCCGACAAGCGCGAGGTCGAGGCCACGATCCTGCTGCGCGATCCGCGCACCGATCTCGCCGTGCTCAAGCTCGCCGATGCGAAGAACCTGACCGCGATCGAACTCGCCGATACCGACGAGCTGCAGGTCGGTGACATCGTGCTTGCCATGGGCAATCCCTTCGGCGTCGGCCAGACGGTGACGCAGGGCATCGTCTCGGCGCTCGCCCGCACGCAGATCGGCGTCGGCGACGCGCAGTCCTTTATCCAGACCGATGCCGCGATCAACCCCGGCAATTCGGGTGGGCCGCTGATCGACATGCGCGGCCGCGTCGTCGGCATCAACACCGCGATCTATTCGCGCTCCGGCGGCAGCGTCGGCATCGGCTTCGCCATTCCCTCGGCGATGGTGCGCCTCGTCGTCGACAGCGCCAGGGCCGGGGTCAAGACGGTCAAACGGCCCTGGTTCGGGGCGCGACTGCAAAGCCTGACGGCGGAGGTTGCTGACGGCCTCGGCCTCGACCGCCCTGCGGGCTCTGTCGTCGCCAGCGTCGTCGACAAGGGCCCAGCCGATCAGGCAGGCCTCAAGCGCTCGGACGTCATTCTCTCGGTCGACGGCGTCAATGTCGATGACCCCGAATCCTTCGGCTACCGCTTCGCGACCCGGCCGATCGGCGGGACGACGATGCTCAGCGTGTTGCGGGGCGGCAAGCGCCTCTCGATCCCGGTCAAGCTCGTCGCCGCGCCGGAGACCCGGCCGCGCGACATGGTGAAGCTCACCAGCCGCTCGCCGCTCGCAGGCCTGACGGTTGGAAACATGTCGCCGGCGCTGGCCGAAGAGCTTTCGATCGAGACGGGCAATGATGGCGTCGTGGTCAGCGAGATCGAGGAAGGCAGCACGGCTGCCAATGTCGGCTTCCAGAAGGGCGACATCATCAAGGCGCTGAACGGCGAGCAGATGACCACTTCGCGCGAGGTCGAGTCGATCCTGAGGGATCGCAGGCGCGCCTGGGAGGTGACGATTATCCGCAATGGCCAGACGATCACCTCGGTCTTCCCGGGGTGAGCGACCTGTTCGCAGCCTCGGGGCTGGACAAGTCCGGCCCGCGGCCGCTCGCCGACCGGTTGCGGCCGACGACGCTCGCCGAAGTCGCCGGCCAGGAGCATCTGACCGGGCCGGACGGCGCGCTGACGCGGCTCGTCGCCTCCGGCACGATCGGCAGCCTGATCTTCTGGGGCCCGCCCGGCACCGGCAAGACCACGGTGGCGCGGCTGCTCGCCGGGCTGGTCGATCTCGGCTTCGAGCAGATCAGTGCGATCTTCTCCGGCGTGGCAGACCTAAAGAAGGTGTTCGAGGCCGCGCGCGGGCGCCGGCTAGGTGGGCGGGGCACGCTGCTCTTCGTCGACGAGATCCATCGCTTCAACCGCGCCCAGCTCGACGCCTTCCTGCCTGTCATGGAAGACGGCACGATCACGCTGATCGGGGCAACCACCGAAAACCCGTCCTTCGCGCTCAACGCCGCTCTGCTGTCGCGGGCGCGGGTGCTGACCTTCAAGTCGCTGGACGAGGGCTCGCTGCTCTTCCTGCTCGGCCGGGCCGAGGTGCTGGAGGGCCGCGAGCTGCCCCTGACGCCGGAGGCGCGGTTGGCGCTGGCGCGCTTCGCCGATGGCGATGGACGCGCCGTGCTGACGCTGGCCGAGGAAATCTGGCGGGCAGCGAAGCCCGGCGAAATCCTCGACGAGCACAGCCTCTCCGATGTCATCCAGCGCCGCGCGCCGATCTACGACAAGGCGCAGGACGGCCACTACAACCTGATCTCCGCCTTGCACAAGACGATCCGCGGCTCCGATCCGGACGCGGCGCTCTATTATTTCGCGCGCATGCTCGATGCCGGCGAGGACCCACGCTTCTTGGCGCGCCGCCTGGTGCGGATGGCGGTTGAGGATATCGGGCTCGCCGACCCGCAGGCGCTGCTGCATGCGCGCGCGGCGGCGCAGACCTATGAGCAGCTCGGTACGCCCGAGGGCGAGCTCGCGCTGGCCAATTGCGTGATCTATCTGGCGACGGCGCCGAAATCGAACGCGGCCTACACCGCCTACAAGGCGGCAGTGCGGGTGGCGAAGGAGCGGGGATCCCTGACGCCGCCCAAGACCATCCTCAACGCGCCGACCAAGCTGATGCGCGAGGAGGGCTATGGCGCCAACTACGCCTATGATCACGATCAGCCCGACGCCTTCTCCGGGCAGAACTACTGGCCGGACGCGCTCGGCCGGCAACGCTTTTACGACCCGCCCGAGCGCGGCTTCGAACGCGAGATCCGCAAGCGGCTGGAATACTGGGAACGGCTGCGGCAGGAGCGGGGAGAGTAGGGATGCAATTGCTGGCGCGCCTGCTCCTGATCGTGCCTTTGATTATCGCGGGCTGGTTCGTCCCGAAGGACGATGTCTCCTACTGGGTCGTGGCCTTCGTGATCGCGCTGGTCTTCATCGTGCTGACCATCGCCTTCGAGCTCTATGTGCATCCCTGGCTGCTGCGGCGGCGCGGGCGGTAGGTAGCTCTCAGCGGCGGCAGGTGAACGGCAGGAAGGTGCCGGACATGCCGCTGTTCATCGCCATCAGTACGAGCCGGTTGGCAAGGTCGAGTTCCTCCTTGCTGCGGGCGCAGACCTCGGCGGGGGCCTGGCAGTTCGCGGCGAGGAAGGCGTCGTGGCTGGCGAGGAATTCCGGCCCGATTCCCTTCTTGCCTTGCTGATTCAACGCCTGCTCGTAAGCCTTTTTGTAGCGGTTGCATTTTTCCGTCGGCCAGTCCGGCGCAGGGGGCTGTTGCGCAAGAGCGGCGACGCTGGCGAGGGCGACCATGGCGGTGACGAGGCCGGCTTTGCCGATTTGAGACCGAAGACCCATCGTTTACATTCCCATCGCTGCTCTCGGGTGCATTCCTGATGCCCGGCCGCACGGAGTCGTGCAATTGCGGCGGATTTCGTTTGTGCAAGGCGACAGCGCGCTCTATTCCACAGCGATGATCTCCACCGCTTTTGTTTTTGTAGGCGCCGGCATCGGCGGCGCCCTGCGCCACGGCATCAATCTGGTGTCGCCGCGCTGGTTCGGCATGGGCTTTCCCTATGGGACCATGGCCATCAACGTCATCGGTTCCGCCCTGATGGGGCTGGTCGCCGGCTGGTTCGCCTTCCGCGCCGGCGAGGGCGTGCCGCAGGACATGCGCCTGTTCCTGGCGACGGGCATCCTCGGTGGCTTCACCACCTTCTCGGCCTTCTCGCTCGATGCCGTCCTGCTCTGGGAGCGGGGTGAGACGATGCTGGCGGCCGCCTATGTGATCGGCTCGGTCGTGCTGTCGCTGGCGGCGCTGGTCGGTGGCCTCGCGATGATGCGGAGCATGTCATGAAGACGGGCGGCAAAGGCCCCGGCAGCAAGGGCGCCGGCGGCAAGGGTACGGGCGGCAAGGGCACCGGCAATGCCTCTCGCGGGGGCAAGCCGCCATCTGCCGGCGCCCCGCGCGGCAAGCGGCCGAGCCATGATGCCCGGCGTCGCGCTGCGGCGCGCCCGGCCGGCGGCGAGGAGCGTGTGCAGCGCTCCGTTCGACCGCGGCCGGCGGAAGAGGCTCCGAAGCCGACCCGTGCGCAGGTGAAGGCCGAGACGGCGCAGGTGCTCTCGACCGGCGTGCAGCAGCTCGTGGTGACGCCGGATGAGAACGAGATGCGGATCGACCGCTTCCTCGAGGCGCGCTTCCCGCAGCTCTCCTTCAGCCATATCCAGCGCATCGTCCGGAAGGGCGAACTGCGCGTCGACGGCAAGCGCGCCGACAGCAAGGACCGGCTCACCGAGGGCCAGACCGTGCGCATCCCGCCGCTGAAGCTGGAGGAACAGGCGGAGCGGCCGCGCTCGGCCAAGGCCGATGCCGACACGATCGGCTTCCTGCGCTCGATCACGCTCTATGAGGACGACGACGTCATGGTCCTCAACAAGCCGGCCGGGCTCGCCGTGCAGGGCGGCTCGGGTACGACGCGCCATGTCGACCAGATGCTGGAGGCGCTGACCGGCAAGGACGGGCAGAAGCCGCGCCTCGTCCACCGGCTCGACAAGGACACGGCCGGTTGCCTCGTCATCGCAAAATCGCGCTTCGCGGCGGCGACGCTGGCCAAGACCTTCCGCTCGCGCTCGGCCCGCAAAGTCTACTGGGCGCTGGTCGTCGGTGTGCCGCGCGTGCGCCAGGGCCGGATCTCGACCTATCTCGCCCGCGAGGAGGCCTATGACGGCGACCAGCGCATGGCCGTCGCCAAGCATGGCGAGGACGGCGCGATGCATGCCGTGACCTATTACGCGGTGGTCGAGACGGCGGCGCAGAAGCTCGCCTGGCTGTCGCTGAAGCCCGTCACGGGTCGCACGCATCAGTTGCGCGCGCATACCACCCATATCGGCCATCCGATCATCGGCGACCCCAAGTACTTCAACATCCAGAACTGGGAGCTGCCCGGCGGCATCCAGAACAAGCTGCATCTGCTGGCGCGGCGGATCGTACTGCCGCATCCGCGCGGCAAGGGCACGATCGATGTCAGCGCGCCGCTGCCGCCGCATATGCGCCAGAGCTGGAACCTGCTCGGCTTCGACGATGCGCCCTACGACCCGATCGTCGAGGCGCCGGACGAGTGACGCCTCACCTGCCTCTCCTTGGGTGATGACGAAACGTAAGAGAACAGTTGCGGAACAAAACGCTTTCTGTTCTAATTATGTTCTCGTCATCGGGAGGGCTGACCATGCGTTCGGTTTTGATCGTTACCGCCTTCGTTCTCGGCTTTTGCGGAGCCGCCCAGGCGCAGAATGCCGCGCCGGCCAAGGCGCCGGCACCGACACTTGCTGCCACATCCGTGGACGAGCCGATTCCGCGGGCCGAACGGGCCAAGGCGCGACAGGATTGCGTGTCCGAGAATGTCGCGCTCACCGGCGACGACCTGCGCGCGGCGATGCGCATCTGCATGCAGGGCAAGTTCCCGGGCGTGCAGCTCTATGCCCGTGACGGCGTGACCCGCGACGGCAAGCCGACGGCGGTGGCGGTGCGGGCTGCCTGCAAGGACGAGGTCGACGGGCGCAAGCTGCAGGGTTCCGAGCGTATCGCGGCGCTGACAGTCTGCTTCAACGCCAAGCGGCCGGACCTCGCCCAGCGCTCCGAATGCCGCAAGGAGGCGCGCTCCAAGGGGCTCGACGGCGCCGATCTGCGCAAGGCAGTCGATGCCTGCGCCCGCGAGGCCAAGGGCTGAGCCGTCGGCAGGTGGGATGATGCCATGCCGGGCTGGCAGTGGATTGCCGGGGTGTTTCGAGCTAAAGCGCCGGCATGGACCTCATCATCTTCGATCTCGACGGCACGCTGATCAATTCCGAGGCGATCATCCTCGAAGCGCAATACGAGACATTCAGGCGCTGCGGGCGGGTTCATCCGGGGCGTGAGGCGGGCTTGGGCATCGTCGGGCTGACTCTGGACATCGCAATGGCGCAGCTTGCCGCGCTCGCGGAGCCTGACGACGTGCTGACCGAGACCTATCGCCAGGTCTTCAGCGCGATGCGGTTGCAGGCCGAGACCGATCCGTCGCTGGATGAGACGCTCTTCGCGGGCGTCGCCGAGACGCTGGCCCAGCTGAAGCGCCATAGCGGGCTGAAGCTCGGCATCGCCACCGGCAAGTCGCGCAAGGGTGCGGAGTTCATTGTCGCCCGGCATGGCTGGCAGGGTCTGTTTGACACGGTGCAGTCGGCGGACGACGCGCCCTCGAAGCCGCATCCCGGTATGATCCAGCGGGCGATAGCCGAGACCGGAGCTGCGCCCGAGCGCACTGCGATGGTCGGCGACAGCTCCTTCGATATCGAGATGGCGGTGGCCGCCGGCGTGGTGCCCGTCGCCGTGTCCTGGGGCTTCCAGCCGGTCGAGAAGCTGGTGTCACTCGGGGCCCGGCATGTGCTGCGCGAATTCCCGGAACTGCCGGCGGCGCTTGGATTGCCGAAGGCCGTGGCGGCGTAGAGCTGCTTATAGCGGATCGCATTGTTTCGAGGCGTAACTCTTGTCATTCCGGGGCTTCGCGTAGCGAAGAACCCGGAACCCACGACTGGGTGCTGCGCTTTTTGATCATTGCGTGGTGAAGCGCTCACCCGGTCGTGGGTTCCGGGTTCACGCCTGCGGCGCGCCCCGGAATGACAAAGGTGGTTTCGCGCGTGAGCGATCGAGCGTCAGGCCGTATCCGCGTCGGGGCACGCCTTCGCCACTCTGACTTTGCCCGCGTCCGCCTGCATGATCTCAGGGGACGGCGCTCATCCGGCGACCTCGCCGTAAAGCGGGCTGAAAGCCGGAGTTCGCGGCGGCAGAGCCCTCTCAGTAACATCCTCGCAACCAAGCTGACTCAGTTCCGTTTAACCTGAATAACCGTTCAGATTTGCGCGTTAACCACCTGAAGGCGGGGCGGGGTGCATGGTGTTCCCACAACAGGAACGTACCGGCACAAAACAACGCCGGACAGGGGTTCGAACATGATGGATCGTGAGCTTCGTGAATTCGTCGATTGCGTGATGGATCGCCGCGCGATCGACGAAGAAGACGTCAAGATGCTTCAGCGTAACATCTTGAGCGACATCGTCATCACGCGGGACATCGTCGATGTTCTAATTGCGCTCGACCGGGCCGTGCCGCTCAACTGCAAGGCCTATGCGGATTACGTGGTGGCGCTGGTCGTCGATTTCGCGGTCTGGCAGAACCGCCCGACCGGTGTGATCGACCGCGACAAGGCGCATTGGCTGGTCACGACGCTGTCGGCCGGCGAGGGGCCGACCGCGACCGCCCAGCGCATCGCCAACGAGATCGCCCGCGAAGCCGAGCATTGCGACGAGACGCTGCTCGCCTTCGCCTTTGCCAAGGGCGCTGCGAAGGACGTGGTCCGGGCCGGCGTCGGCGCCGCTTCCCGCGTCGTCCTGCTCGCGAGCTGAGCCCGTTCTTCTGCTCGCTCCAGATATCTTTGTCGGCGGAGCGAACCCAAACCGTGGAGCTTCCTCCACGCGGGATTGCTCCGCTGCCTGCTTTCGATGATGGCGATTTCGGAGATCCGGCCGGACCGAAGACAGCCCCGGCCTGTGTATCCTTGCACAACGGCTTGGCCGATAGCCGACTTTCGCATCGGTGGACGGCAGTTGCGGCATCCCATAGACCCCGGCTATTGCAGTCTGGTCTGAAGCCGGGAGTGGCCGCGCATGTTCTCGAAGATCCTGATCGCGAACCGCGGCGAGATCGCCTGCCGTGTCATCAAGACGGCCCGGCGCATGGGCATCAAGACGGTTGCCGTCTATTCCGATGCGGATCGCGACGCTCTGCATGTCGAAATGGCCGATGAGGCCGTGCATATCGGCGCAGCACCCGCCGCCCAGTCCTACCTCCTGATCGACAAGATCATCGACGCCTGCAAGGCAACAGGCGCGCAGGCCGTGCATCCCGGCTACGGTTTCCTGTCCGAGCGCGAGGTCTTCGCGCAGGCACTGAAAGATAACGGCATCGTTTTCATCGGCCCCAATCCCGGCGCCATCGCCGCGATGGGCGACAAGATCGAATCGAAGAAGGCGGCGGCCGCCGCCAAGGTCTCGACCGTTCCCGGCTTCCTCGGCATTATCGAGAGCCCAGAGCATGCGGTGACCATCGCCGATGAGATCGGCTATCCCGTGATGATCAAGGCCTCGGCCGGCGGCGGCGGCAAGGGCATGCGCATCGCCCATTCGGCGGGCGAGGTCGCGGAAGGTTTTGCCCGCGCCAAGTCGGAAGCCGCATCCTCCTTCGGCGACGACCGCGTCTTCGTCGAGAAGTTCATCGTCGATCCCCGCCATATCGAGATCCAGGTTCTCGGCGACAAGCACGGCAACGTCATCTATCTCGGCGAGCGCGAATGCTCGATCCAGCGCCGTAACCAGAAGGTTCTGGAGGAGGCGCCATCGCCGCTGCTCGACGAGGCGACCCGCCGCAAGATGGGCGAGCAGGCTGTGGCGCTGGCCAAGGCCGTGAACTACGACTCGGCCGGCACGGTCGAATTCGTCGCCGGCCAGGACAAGTCCTTCTACTTCCTCGAGATGAACACCCGCCTCCAGGTCGAGCACCCGGTGACCGAGATGATCACCGGCATCGACCTTGTCGAGCAGATGATCCGGGTGGCCTATGGCGAGAAGCTCGCGATCTCGCAGGCCGATGTGAAGCTCGACGGCTGGGCGGTGGAGAGCCGCGTCTATGCCGAGGACCCGACCCGCAATTTCCTGCCCTCGACCGGGCGGCTCGTGACCTATCGCCCGCCGAGCGAGGGTCCGGATGGTGAAGCTATGGTGCGCAACGACACCGGCGTCTTCGAGGGCGGCGAGATCTCGATCTATTACGACCCGATGATCGCCAAGCTCGTGACGCATGCGCCGACGCGCGAGGCGGCGATCAAGGCGCAGGCGCGCGCGCTCGATGCCTTCGCCATCGACGGCATCCGCCACAACATCCCGTTCGTCGCGGCGGTGATGCAGCATCCGCGCTGGATCGCCGGCAATCTCTCGACCGGCTTCATTGCCGAGGAGTTTCCAGAAGGCTTCTCGCTGCCGGTGCCGCAGGGCGAGACGGCGCAGCGCATGGCGGCGATCGCCATCGCCTGCGACCACCGCATGAACCAGCGCAAGCGCAACGTCTCGGCGCAGATGGAGGGGTGGCGCAAGGTCGCTTTCGATCGCCTGCGCATCGTCCAGCTCGGCGCGGAGCGCTTCGAGGGCGAGGTGACGGAGCAGGGCGGGGCGGTCGTCATCGCCTTTGCCGACCGCAGCGTCAGCGTCGTCAGCGACTGGGTGCCGGGCGAGCCGGTCTGGCATGGCACGCTCGACGGGGTGAAGGTCGCGGCGCAGGTCAGGCCGATCCTGAACGGCGTCTCGCTCGGCCATGCCGGCGCCTATGCCAATGCCCATGTCTATACGCAGCGCGAGGCGGAGCTCGCCGCGCTGATGCCGGAGAAGGTCGCGGCCGATACCGGCAAGTTCCTGCTCTGCCCGATGCCGGGCCTGGTCAAGGCGATTTCGGTCGCGGTCGGCCAGGAGGTCAAGGCCGGCGAGCCGCTGGCCATGGTCGAGGCGATGAAGATGGAGAACGTCCTGCGCGCCGAGAAGGACGTGACGATCGCCAAGATCCTGGCGAAGGAGGGCGACTCGCTCGCCGTCGACGCCGTCATCATGGAATTCGCCTGATCGGATGATGCAGGACGCGGCTCTGCCGTCATGGTCGGGCTTGTCCCGATCATCCACGTCTTTGCTCATCAAAGTCGTGTTCAAGACGTGGATGCTCGCCACAAAGGCGAGCATGACGGTGCGGAGGGTTTCATGCTGACGATCTGGGGCCGGTTGAGCTCGATCAACGTCCAGAAGGTGGTCTGGGCCGCGGGCGAGGCGGAGCAGGCCTTCGAGCGCATCGACGCCGGCGGGCCTTTCGGCGGGCTCGATACGCCCGAATTCGTGGCGATGAATCCGAACCGGCAGATTCCGGTGTTGCGCGACGGCGACCTTGTCATGTGGGAGTCGAGCAGCATCCTGCGCTATCTCGCGGCCCGCTATGCCTCGGGCGTGCTCTGGGAGGAGGATCCCGCCCGGCGCGTCCTGGCCGATCGCTGGATCGACTGGATGGGATGCAGTCGGAGTTGCAGCCGGCATTGGCGCCGGTGCTCTGGGGCGTCGTGCGCAAGGTGCCGGCCTTCACCGAGCCGAAGGTGATCGCCGACGGCGTGGCTAGGGCCGAGACGCTGATGACGATCCTCGAGGCGCAATTGGCGGACCGGCCCTTCCTGGCCGGTGAGTGCTTCGGCATGGCCGATATCGCGGTGGGCTGCGGTGTGCATCGCTGGCTCAACATACCGGTCGAGCGGATCGCGCGGCCGCGCGTCCAGCGCTGGTATGAAACGCTCTTCGCTCGGCCGGCGGCGCAGGCTGCGCTGCCGTTGCCGATCGCGTGAGATCGCAACGACCCGCTTGATCCCGGCGCAGGCGCTGGCATGATGGCGGGATGAGCGCTTTTCGGACGATCCTGCTCCTGTGCAGCCTCGCTGCGACCGCGCCTGCGGTGGCACAAACGTCACCGACTCTACGAACCGACCTCGCGGCGCTCTCCGGCTGCCTGCGCGACAGCGGGGCCTCGCCTTCAGCCTGCATCGGCGCGGTGGCAGTGGCCTGCGTGCGCGCCGCCAGCAATGATCCGCGTGGCGCTGAAGCCGCCTGTGCCCGGCGCGAGGAGGCGGCGTGGCGCGAGCGCCTGACGCTCGCGCTGCAAGTCACGGGACGCGCCCTCGATGCCGGCCAGCGCAGCCGGCTCGCGGCGTTGCAGCTCGCCTGGGAGAGCTATGTCACGCAGAAATGCGCCTTCTATGGCGCGACTCAGCGTGAGGCGCTGCAGGCCGGGCGGCAGGCGGGCTGTGAATTGCGCGAGGTCGCCGGCCGGGCGATCGAGCTGGCGAAGGCTCTGCCGCAAGCCGGCGGTCGGCGTCCGCAATCGCCGCCGCAGATCATTCGCTGACAGCACTCGCCATTCCTGGGTGCAGTTTCAGGGTATCCCGGTTCAGAAAGCCGTCAGTATTTGCCGATAGGATTTGAGTGATCTGTCCTCAGTCCGGCCCCGCGATGTTCTTCGTTCTCTCAAAGGTCGTCTGGTTTGTCCTGTCGCCGGTGAATCTCGCGATCCTGCTTGCCGGGCTTTCAGGGCTGCTGGCCTTCACACGCCTTGCCCGTCCGGCGCGTTGGATTGGATTGGTTTCGCTGATCGCCCTCGGGCTCATGGCCTTCAGCCCGCTGCCGCGCATCGTGCTGCGGCCGCTGGAGGATCGCTTCCCGCAGCAGGATGCCCGCAAGGGGCCGGTGACCGGCATCGTCGTGCTCGGGGGTGCCGTCGGCGTCGCGCGCGGCGATGTCGCGATGAATTCCTCGGCGGCGCGCATGACCAAGGCGGTGGAACTGGCGCGGCTGCATCCGCAGGCGAAGATCGTCTTCACGGGCGGCGCGGCCAACCTGATCTCGGAAACGACCGTGACCGAAGCGGATGGCGCCAAGCTGCTGTTCGAGGGGCTGGGGCTCGATTCCGCCCGGCTCATCCTGGAGGACAAGTCACGCAACACGCGCGAGAACGCCGCCTTCACCCGCAGGCTCGTCGATCCCAAGCCCGGCGAGCGCTGGCTCCTGGTGACTTCGGCCTGGCATATGCCGCGTTCGATCGGGGTGTTCCGCAAGGCCGGGTTCGCGGTCGAGGCCTTCCCGGTCGATTACTGGACGAGCGGCGAGCCCGGCGATTTCATCCGGCCGTATAGCCGGGCACCCCGCGGGCTCGAAATCGCCGATAACGGCTTCAAGGAATGGGTCGGCCTCGTGGCGTACCGGCTCGCGGGCTATACGGACGAACTCTTCCCGGCGCCGTAAGTCAGAGCCAATCGCCCTCCTTGGGAAACACAGGTCATCCCAGACGTAGCGAAGCGAAGATCCGGGATCCATGCCTGAACCTTGATCGGAAGCGGTCCGGAATAGATCCCGGGTCAAGCCCGGGATGACCCGCGTGTTTCCGTGGAAAATCGGGTCGGTCTCAAGACATAACCGGCAGGACCAGCCGATAGACGCCGCGAAAATCGTCGGGGTCGACCGGGCGGCCCTTGCGGGTGATGACCAGCCGGCCTTCCTTCATCAGCTTCACGGCGGCGCGGCGCACCGGCTGCATCAATGGTCCCCAGCCATCGGGGTGATCGCCGCCGAGGCGGCGGGCGACATCCATCGGAGAGATCGTCAGGCCCGCTTCGCGCTGCGCCAGCAGGTCGAGGATCGTGGCTTCGACAGTCTCGGGTTCGGTGCTCATGGTTGGCTCGGATAGGTGAAGACGCGGGCGGCGTCGGAGGCGTACTGGCGGCGATACATCGCGACCAGCACCGCAGCGGTGAAACCGATGAAGGTGACCGGGCCGAGGAACCAGCCGAGATAGGCGAGCGCGAAGAAGAAGGCGCGCTGGCCGCGGTTGAAATGCCGGCCGGCGGCAATGTTCATCTCCACGGTCTCATGGACCGCATGGGCCATCGCCTTACTGTCCTTGCTGTCGAAGGGCGGCAGGGCACCGAGCAGGATGACGCAGTAGTTGAACAGCCGATAGGCCCAGGCGAACTTGAAGAAGGCGTAGCCGAAGACGCCGGTGAGGCCGATGACCTTCATCTCCCAGACCGAGCGCAGCGTCACGGGCACGAAAGGCAGGTCGCTGAAGATCGCGACCACGCGCTCGGTCGAGTTCAGGAGAGTGAGCGTACCGCCGATCGCGATCAGCGAGGTCGAGGCGAAGAAGGCGGTGCCGTTCTGCAGTCCGCCCATCACCTGCGTGTCGACGATCCGCACTTCGCGGCCCGCCGCCTCGTTGATCCAGCGGGCGCGGCGCAGGTTCATCCGCATGTTGAGCGTCCGCGCGGCATGCGGCCCAAGCTCGACGGCATAGTGATAGCCGACCCAGGAGACCGCGAAGAACGCGAGCGCGATGACGTCCAGATTGCTGAAACCGAGCATGCTGCCGCTCTGCCATTGCCGGGGCCGGAGAGGCAAGCAGCTTGTGACGAAGCCGCACGGACGACAAGCCGGATGGCATTGACGCTGCGGTGGCGAGCCGCCACGGTGCGGCCGGAATCGGGGAGGGCATGATTGTGCCGCAGACCATCACCAAGGGCTACAAGGCGCTGGTCGCGGAGGCCGAAAGCCGGATCGAGACGCTGTCCGTCGAAGAGGCGCAGGCACTGCACGGAAGCGAGGCCGTGGTCTTCGTCGATCTGCGCGATCCGCGCGAGCTGGAGCGGGAAGGGCGGATGCCCGGTGCCTTCCATTGCCCGCGCGGCATGCTGGAGTTCTGGATCGACCCGGAAAGCCCCTATGCCAAGCCGGTCTTCCAGCAGGACAAGCGCTTCGTCTTCTTCTGCGGCGGTGGCTGGCGCTCGGCACTGGCTGCGCAGGCCGCGCAGGAGATGGGCCTGAAGCCGGTCGCGCATGTGGCCGGCGGCTTCGGCGCCTGGAAGAAGGCGGGCGCTCCCGTCGATGCGGCCCCGGCCGACAAGAAGCCCTGAGACCTAGACCTTGTCCCACTACGTCATCGTTCTGCTGGTCGCGGCCTTCGTTTTCCGCAAGCCGCTGGGCAGGCTGCTCGCGCGGCGGTGGCCCAACCACGCCAAGCGCCAACAGGTGCTGGGCACGATCATCGCGGCCTTCCTGCTGGTGATCGCGGCGCGTCTGGTGGCGCTGTTCTGGTAAGCCGGCCAACTGTCACGCGCGACATTCTCATTCCCACGCGGTCATCCCGGACGCAGCGAAGCGGAGATCCGGGATCCATGCCTGAACCTCTGTCGGAAGCGCTCCGGAATGGATCCCGGGGCAAGCCCGGGATGACCGTGTGGTTCGGGGGCTTCCGGAACTACAACTCCGCCTTGAATTGAGCGAAGACGCCTCGTGCAGCCATTGCATGGGAGGCGGGCTTGCGCGCTGCCTAACAATCAGGCATTTTCCCTCGCCTTGGCTCCAACTCAAGAAAGGGAGGGCTGAATGAAATTCATCAACATCGCAGCCACTCCCATGCGACCAACCCGGCACTAGGTCGGTCTCGCACGAGGCCCGCCCCCGGGGCAGTCTCCTGAGCCTTTTTTCAAACCAGTTTCTTTCATTGCCGGAGTCGGCGCGCGTCGTCGTCTTCGCCTGATTCGGAGTCGGCTGCCGTCCTGGCGCCGAATGACGCTATGTCTCATGATACTCAAACCGGGCGGCGCGAGCCGTTCCGGGCCGTTCTCGGCTTCACTTTCAAGCATTGGGCTCGCCAGCCCGGGCAGGTCGCCTGGGTGGCCGGCGTCACCATCGTCGCGACGCTCGCCGAGCTGTTCACGCCGGTCTATGCCGGCCGCCTCGTCGATGCGGTAGCGGGCGGTGCCAGCGCCGGCGGCGCGGAGGCGGCGCTGTGGGCGCTCGGCGCGATGATGGTGCTCGCCGCCATCATGGTGGTCGGGCGGCATTTCGCCTTCACCGGCATCACCACGATGACGCTGCGCACGATGAGCGACGTCTCGCAGGAGGCCTTCGCGCGCCTGCAGCGCTTCTCGACCGACTGGCACGCGAACAACTTCGCGGGCTCGACGGTGCGCAAGATCACGCGCGGCATGTGGGCGCTCGACCTCTTGACCGATACGGTCCTGATCGCGCTGTTGCCGTCGCTGGTCATCCTGCTCGGCATGACGGCGGTGCTGGCCTGGCATTGGCCGGCGATGGGGCTTGTCGTGGCGCTGGGTGCACTGGCCTATATCGGGCTGACGCTGGCGCTTTCGCTGCGCTTCGTCGCGCCGGCGGCACGGCTCGGCAATGCCTGGGACACGCGGCTCGGCGGTGCGCTGGCCGACGCCATCACCTGCAACCCGGTGGTGAAGGCCTATGGCGGCGAGGCGCGCGAGGACCTGCGATTGGCGACGGTCGTCTCCAAGTGGAGCCTGCGGACGCGGCGCGCCTGGATTCGCGGCACCTGGTCGGGCACCGGCCAGAACGTCGTGCTGCTGGTGCTGCGCGCGGCGGTGATCGGCCTCGTGATCTGGCTCTGGGCGAACGGGCAGGCCTCGCCCGGCGACGTCGCCTTCGTGCTGACGGCCTATGCGGTGGTGCATGGCTATCTGCGCGATGTCGGCCAGCACGTCCACAACCTGCAGCGCTCGGTCAACGACATGGAGGAGCTCGTCTGGATGCACGATCTTCCCTATGGCGTGCCGGACCGGACCGGCGCCGTGGATATGGGCGTGACCGCGGGCGAGATCGCCTTCGAGGACGTGACCTTCCACTATGGTGGTCATCACGATCCGCTCTACCGCGATTTCTCGCTGACCATCCGCGGCGGCGAGAAGGTCGGCCTCGTCGGCCGCTCGGGCTCCGGCAAGACGACCTTCGTCAAGCTGGTGCAGCGTCTCTACGACGTGACGGGAGGCCGTATCGCGATCGACGGGCAGGATATCGCCGGTGTCACGCAGGCGTCTCTGCGCCAGCAGATCGCAATCGTGCAGCAGGAGCCGGTGCTGTTCCACCGCTCGCTGGCGGAGAACATCGCCTATGGCCGGCCGGGCGCGAGCCTGGCGCAGGTCGAGCAGGCGGCGAAGCTCGCCAACGCGCATGAGTTTATCATGCGCCTGCCCAAGGGCTACGCCACGCTCGTCGGCGAGCGCGGCATCAAGCTCTCGGGCGGCGAGCGCCAGCGTGTCGCGCTGGCCCGCGCCTTCCTGGCCGATGCGCCGATTCTGATCCTGGACGAGGCGACTTCGAGCCTCGATTCGGAATCGGAGGCGCTGATCCAGCAGGCGATCGAGCGCCTGATGGAAGGCCGCACCACGATCGTGATCGCGCACCGTCTCTCGACGGTGCGGGCCATGGACCGCATCCTGGTCTTCGATCGCGGCCGGGTGATCCAGGAGGGGCCGCATGAGGCCCTGCTGACCCGACAGGACGGCGCCTATCGCGCGCTGTTCGAGAAGCAGGTCAGCGAGCTGGCCAAGGGGCTGGCGGCATAAGACACGACCTACCCCCTCTCCCCCTGCGGGAGAGGGTTGGGGTGAGGGGTCTCGCGACCTTCATCGTTAGCGTCGTTGCGCTGGCGTTTGAGGTTGCGCGACCCCTCATCCGTCTCCGCTGCGCGGAGCCACCTTCTCCCGCAAGGGGAGAAGGAAAGGCTTTACTTCGGCGCCAGCGCCCTTGGCCGCACGCCCTTCACCGGGCCGGGCGGGAGTGGCGCGCTCGCATCCTGATTCAAGCCCTTCAGATCGAGATTCGGCTTGGTCAGAAAACGATTCAAGCCGGTGACGTAAGTCTCTGGCAGGCCGTAATGTTTCGCGCCGGCGATGACCGCTTCCATGTAGCCCGGCTTCGGCCGTCCCGGATCGGCGGAGCGGCCGATATAGATCAGTGCGCGCTTGGCGCCGCCCGGCACGATCACCGGCTGGCTGATCTTCACATAGAGCCCGCTGGCCAATTCCTCGAACTTGTCGAGGACGCGCATGTCGCTGAGCGAGCAGTCCCAGAGCACGCCATGGACCTCTTCGCGGGGATCGCGGATTACCGAGGCATAGCCGTCGCGCGTGACGATGAAGCGGTGCCGGGGCAGGCGGGCCGGGCCGAGCGGCTGCGCCTTCGGGCAGCGCTGCGCCATCCCGTCCGGGTCCATGTTGAGGCCGTAGGCGAAATAGAGAGGCATGAGGCCCTCTAGCCTCACTTCGTCTTGTTGAATAGCTCCCGGCCAATCAGCATGCGGCGGATCTCGCTGGTGCCGGCGCCGATCTCGTAGAGCTTGGCGTCGCGCAGCAGGCGGCCCGTCGGGTAGTCGTTGATATAGCCGTTGCCACCGAGGAGCTGGATCGCGTCGAGCGCGACCTGCGTCGCCTTCTCGGCCGCGATCAGGATGGCGCCAGCGGCGTCCTCGCGGGTGGTCTCGCCACGGTCGCAGGCCTTGGCGACGGCATAGACATAGGCGCGGCAGGAATTCATCGCGACATACATGTCGGCGACCTTGCCCTGGACGAGCTGGAACTCGCCGATCGACTGGCCGAACTGCTTGCGCTCATGGACATAGGGCATGACCACGTCGAGCGCCGCCTGCATGATGCCGAGGGGGCCTGCCGCCAGCACGACGCGCTCGTAGTCGAGGCCCGACATCAGCACGTTGACGCCGCGCCCGACCGTGCCCAGCACGTTCTCCTCCGGCACCTCGCAATCCTGGAAGACGAGCTCGCAGGTGTCCGAGCCGCGCATGCCGAGCTTGTCGAGCTTCTGGTGGGTCGAGAAGCCCTTCATACCCTTCTCGATCAGGAAGGCGGTGATGCCGCGCGGACCGGCCTCGGGGTCGGTCTTGGCGTAAACGACCAGCGTCTCGGCGATCGGGCCGTTGGTGATCCACATCTTGTTGCCGTTCAGGACGTAGCGGTCGCCCTTCTTGTCGGCGCGGGTGCGCATCGAAACGACGTCGGAGCCCGAGCCGGGTTCGGACATGGCGAGTGCGCCGACATGCTCGCCCGAGATCAGCTTGGGCAGGTATTTCCGCTTCTGCGCCTCGTTGCCGTTGCGGCTGATCTGGTTGACGCAAAGATTCGAGTGGGCGCCGTAGGAGAGGCCGACCGAGGCGGAGGCGCGAGAGACCTCCTCGACCGCGATGCAATGCTCGAGATAGCCAAGGCCCGTGCCACCATGCTCCTCATCGACCGTCATGCCGTGGAGGCCGAGCGCGCCCATTTCCGGCCAGAGATCGCGCGGGAACTGGTTGGTCTTGTCGATCTCCTCGGCGCGCGGCGCGATCTTCTCCTGCGCGAAGGCATGGACGGTGTCGCGGATCGCGTCAGCTGTCTCGCCGAGGTCGAAATTGAACGGGCGCGGCGCGTTGGCGAGCATGATGTCCTCCCGGCTCGAATAGCTTTGTGCAGCCCGAACGGGGCCGCTTTGTCGCGAGCTTACAGGTCGGGAATGCCGGTGTCAGGCCGAGCGGATCAGAGGGCGGTGTGGGCGGTTTTGCACCGATCAGCCGTCCGATGAGCCGGTCCCTTGTGCAGAGCTCGGGGCTTTACCGGCGTTGCCAACCATCGTAGCCGGCGGGTTCGACCATGCCTGTCCGGAGCTTCCGAATGTCCCTGCCGTCGATCGCATCGCCCATTTCCAACGGCGCTCTCGTCGTGCGCTACAGCGCCTTCCTGGTTGTCGCGGTGATCATCCTCAATGTGGTTGTCATTGCCCTGGAAGCCTATTTCAACGCGGCTCCGGGCAGCATGGGAGCGCTGGGCCTGATCCTGGTCTGGAGCGCTGGTTCATGGGCTGGCCAGATCTGGTTCAAGCGCGAGCAAGTACACCCGCCGTCCGACCGTGCATGGACCGTCGCGCTGCTCTGCGCGCTCGCGACCTTCGTGCTGCAGGCTGTTTTCGTCCTCGTCATCGCCGGCTTTATGCCCGGCGGGTTCGCGAGCATCGCGCGATACCGCAGCAGCGATCAGATGCTCATTGCCGGCACGTTTACCGGGATCTTCGTGCTGGAATTCCTGTTGATCCGTGCTGCGATCTTCTGGGGCGCCAAGGCCGAGGAGAAACGGGCGCAGCGGCTGGCCGCCAAAAGCGATGCCTAGCTTCCGATCACGCCCCGGCGCCGGAGCAGCACGAGGGTGAGCAAGGCAGCGGCGATGCAGGTCAGCGCCACGAAGGCGGCGCCGCCCTCCGATTCGACCCAGGGCAGGCCCTTCACATTGATGCCGAACAGGCCGGTGATGAAGGTCGCGGGCAGGAAGAGCGCCGTCAGCAGCGAGAGCACATAGAGCTGCCGGTTGGTGCGGCTGGCCGAGCGGGCCGCGATCTCGTCCTGCAACAGCCGCGCCCGATCCTGCACCGATTGGACATCGTGGTGCAGGCCGTCGACGCGCTGGAGCAGGCGCGTCGCGGCGGCCTTCACCGCGTCGGGCGCGCTACGGCCGGACTGGGTCTCGGCGAAGCGGCGGAACAGGACATGTAGGCCGCTGAGCTGGCGGTGGAGCCGGACCGCCGTGCGCCGGACCGCGCCGACACGCTGCGGGCCGTCATGCAGGCGGTCGAGCAGGATATGGTCCTCGACGCTGTCGGTTTCGTCGACGAGGCGCACCACGGCATCGGTCATATCGTCGATGATGTATTCGATGATCTGCTCGAAGAGCCCCGCCGGGCTGGTGGCGGGCTCGCCGCGATCGAGCGCCTCGGCGGTCATGCGGATCGAGTGCAGCGCCTCGCGCCGGCCGGTCAGCAGGAAGTTCTCACCGATGATCCAGCGCAGGGCGCCGACATCTTCGGACTTGTCGGCGATGTCGCGGATCAGGTCGTGCGAGACGCCCCAGGCGAGATTGGCGGAATGGTCGAGCCGCTGGTGCGGCTCATGCGAGAGGAAGGCTTCCTGCGTCGCATCCGGCAGGTCCTGCTCGGCGATCCAGCTCTGGGCTCGCGTGTGGACGAGATCGAGATGGAGCCAGACAAAGCCTTCGGCCGGGGCGAGCTCCGGCATCTCGTCGCGCGGGATACGGGTGGGCTCTCCGTCCGCGTCGAAGCGATAGGCCCAGATGATGCCGGATTGGGACTGGAGATCGCTGAGCATGCCGGGCTTCCGCTGTCGCCATGGACATCTCCGGCGGCGCAGCGCCTAAGGGCGCCGCGGATATGACGGCGGCATGACAGCCGGCAAAAGGTGCCTCAATCCCGCCTGATCGAGCCGGTTACGTCCGCTCGGCGGTTATCGGCCGTGCGTGCGTTCGGGATGCGGCCGGGCGGGGCAAATTTCAGCTTCGTGCCGCCAGCTTCCCTGGGCGCGCGCAGGCCCGCGGGGGTGGGTGTCGGCGTCGGCGTTCGTGCCGCGATCCTGGGCTCGCCGCCATGCCATTTGCGCGTGCCGATGTCGAAGCGGCCCTGGCGCCAGGCCTCGAATTCGCGCTCGCTGCCGAAGAAGGCGTTGCGGTCGACATCCCCGGTGATGCCCGGCACGCGGCCGGTGGTGGTGAACTGCCAGAACTCCCAGCGGTCGCGCTCATAGCGCTTCGCCAGCGGCGCGGCCGTTGAGCGCAGCCAGAAGGGGTGGTCGTTGAGCTCGCCCTCCAGCACGTCCTCGTGGAAATTGATGTCGGTATAGATGACCGGCTTCTTGCCGGTGTGCTCGCGCAGGCCCTTCAGCATCTCGTTGATCTTGGCCATGGCCAGTTCCTTCGAGATCTTGCGGGTGCATTGCGAGTCGTTCTGCCATTCGACGTCGAGCACCGGCGGCAAGGCGTCGGGGTCGCGTGGGATGTGCTTCTTGATCCAGCGGACCTGATCCTTGGCCGAGCGGCACCACCAGACGAAGTGATAGGCGCCGCGGGCGACGCCGTGCTTCTTCGCCTCGGCCCAGTTGCGCTTGAAATTCGGATCGAGGTGGTTGCCGCCCTCGGTCGCCTTGATGAAGGCGAAGCGCGTGCCGGCATCCTTGACCCGAGCCCAGTCGATCTCGCCCTGCCAGCGGGAGACGTCGATGCCCTGGATCACCTTGCGCCGCGCATCGCGGACGCCGTGATGGGGCGAGCTGTCGCCCTTCTTCGGATAGAGCGCCTGCGCCGGTTCGACGAGACCTATCATCAGGGCCATGAAGGCGAGGGCCTTGAGCCCGATCCGTCCGCTGGTCAGCTTGCGCGCTGGCATGTGTCTCTCCCGCATCACAGGTCCAGATGCGGGGAGCGTGGTTAAGCGCCGGTTAGAATTGCGGCGCAATCTAGGAATGAATTTCAGCCTTGGTTAACCGGGGCGGTTCGGTGCGTCCGCTCAGTCGAGGACGACGGGCTCGACCTGGTTGTCGATGGCCCGCATGGTCGAGGAGACGGCGGGCACGCTACCGGGGATGCGCGCGACGGGCACGTCGCTCGGCTCCTGCGGCTCGGGAGCGGCGGGGGGAGGCAGCGGCGCCTGCTGGACGGGCGCAGGCTGTGCCGGCCCTTCGCGCTTGTCCCAGCGGCGCGTGCCGATGTCGTATTCGCCCCGCAGCCAGCCGGCGAACTGGCTCTCGCTGCCGAAGAAGGCGTTGCGGTCGACATCGCCCTTGATGCCCGGCACGCGTCCGGTGGTGGTGAACTGCCAGAAGGCCCAGGGGCGGTTATTGTAGCGCGTTTCCGGCAGCGCCGCGGTCGAGCGGATCCAGTAGGGGTAGTTGTTGAACTGCCCCTCCAGCACCTCGCGATGGAAGGTGATGTCGGTATAGATCACCGGCTTCTTGCCGGTGAGCTGCTCCAGCTCGGTCAGCATGAGCGCGATCTTCTCGCGGGCAAGCTCGCGGTTGATCTTCTGCGGGCAGGTCCGCGAATGGCCGTTCCATTCGACGTCGAGCACCGGGGGCAGGGCATCGGGGTCGTTCGGGATCTGCTGCTTGAACCAGACCGCCTGCTCATGGGCCGGGCGGCACCAGAAGACGAAATGATAGGCGCCGCGGGCGATGCCGGCGCGGCGCGCGCCTTCCCAATTGCGCCGGAAGGTCGGATCGACATGGTCGCCGCCCTCGGTCGCCTTCATGTAGACGAAGCGGGTTCCGGCCGCCTTGACGGCGTTCCAGTCGATCTCGCCCTGCCAGCGCGAGATGTCGATGCCGTGGATCGGGTATTGATGCGCCGCTGCGACGCCGGGATGCGGCCGGGCATCGCCCTTCGACGGGTAGTTGTCGAGCGCCACGCAGCCGCCGAGCGCCGCGAAAGCGGCGGCGGCCAGAAAGGGCAGGGCACGGAAACGGGGCATGCGGCGAGCGTTCATGTCGCGGAGAATTGCCGGGAATGTTTGATGGCTGGTTTACGTTACCAAAGTTCTGCCACCTGTCAGCCAAATCGGTGGCGGGCGCAGAATCGGCAGGACGCGCGTTCGCCCTTCTCCCCCTGCGGGAGAAGGTGGCCCGAAGGGCCGGATGAGGGGGCGCGCGGGTCGGGATCGCTGGCGCCTCCGAAGAGCTCACAACGATTGTCGCGCGACCCCTCACCCCAGCCCTCTCCCGCAGGGGGAGAGGGGGTGGGTCGCGCTTTTCAAAAGCCCGGAAACGCGAAAGGCGACCCGAAGGTCGCCTTTCGCTGGATTTTCATCCGAATTTGGTGCGGTCGAGAGGACTCGAACCTCCACGGGTCTCCCCGCTACCACCTCAAGGTAGTGCGTCTACCAATTCCGCCACGACCGCAGCTCGTTTCCGGTTGCGGGCGGTGCAACCAGGGAGCGGCGCCGATCTAGCAAATCGAATCCGCCGCCACAAGAGCGTCATGAAGGAAAAACGCAGAAGCGTGATTTTTCCCCAGGGCGGGCCGATTCAGGCCGCGTCGGCGACGGTCTGCAGGGTGTAGATCGTCGGGCGCTTGAGCATCTGGGTGATCTCGACGGAGATTCGCGCGCCGCTGACCACGACGATTCCCTTGGCGAAGGGGTGGTTGTTGGCGAGAATCTGGACTTCGTCGGTCTCGCTGGTGTTCAGCTCGATGATCGCGCCGCGGCCGAGGCGCAGCAGCTTGTAGATCGGCATCTGGGTCTGGCCGAGCACGACCGTGAGTTCCACCGGGACGAGATTGAGATCGGCCTTCAAGTTCTGTCTCCGGAACCCTACTTCAGAATTCGTCCAGCGAAACTTGCCTGCCTGCCGGTTTTGGGCGCAAGAGGCGTTCCGCGGGTTGGGCCGGTGTGTCGCCAGCCCGGAAACTTTGAATGGAACATGGTTAAGCCATGGTGAAGATGCGTGAGGAACTGGCCGTCTCCTTCCTGCCGGAAGGGGTGTCCGAGCCGGTCGAATGGGTCGTGAACGACGGGCTCGTCGGCTACGACGAGGCCGTCGCTGAGATGGAGGCCCGCGCCGGGTTGATCGCGGACGGGCTGGCGCGCGAGCGCGTCTGGCTGGTCGAGCATCCGCCGCTCTATACCGCCGGTACCTCGGCCCGCGACGAGGACCTGATCGCGCCGGAGCGATTCCCGGTGTTTCGCTCCGGGCGGGGCGGGCAGTTCACCTATCACGGCCCGGGCCAGCGCGTGGCCTATGTCATGCTCGACCTGAAGCGCCGCCAGCCGGACCTGCGCCGCTTCGTCGCCGCGCTGGAAGGCTGGCTGATCGGCGCGCTCGATGATTTCAATGTCCGCGGCGAGCGGCGCGAGGACCGCGTCGGCGTCTGGGTGCGCCGGCCCACCAAGGGGGTGGATACCGAGGACAAGATCGCGGCGATCGGCATCCGCGTGCGGCGCTGGGTCTCGTTCCACGGCATCTCGCTGAATGTCGAGCCGGACCTCACGCATTTCGACGGCATCGTGCCCTGCGGCGTCAGCCAGCATGGCGTGACCTCGCTGGTCGATCTCGGCCTGCCGGTGACGATGCCGGAGGTCGATTCGGTGCTGCGCGAGGCGTTCGAGCGCGTGTTCGGCCTGACCGTTCAGGCCTGATTTACCATCCGTTAGCCATGGCGCCGCCATTTTCGCCCTGGGGTTGGGCTGAAGATGGGGACGATGATGCGAAGCTTTTTTCTGGCGGGCAGCCTCGCCATACTGCTCGCGGCCTGCAACACCACCGACCAGCGCATCGCCGGTGCTGCGGCCGGCGCCGGAGCCGGCGCGATCGTCGGCGGGCCGATCGGGGCCATTGCCGGCGGGGCCATCGGCGCGGTCGCCGCACCTTCCGTGACCGGCTCGATCAACAAGATGCAGGAATGAGCCGCTCCAGCGGCGCGGATTTGCACGGCCGCGTCCGTGCGTCCGCGCCGGTTGGCGTTTTCGACGCGGCGCGCCATAAACTCGGCAGAGATTGTTACCGAGGAGCGCGCCCGTGCCTGTCATCGAGAGCAAGGTCGATCTGAATTCGGCCGAGACGCGCGCCAATGCCGAAGCCTGGGCCGGCCTGCGCGACGAACTCCAGCAGCACCGCGCCACCGCCGCGCTCGGCGGCAATGCCAAATCCCGTGAGCGCCATACGGCGCGCGGCAAGCTTCTGCCCCGCGAACGCGTGCTCCGCCTGACCGATCCGGGCTCGGCCTTCCTCGAGATCGGCTCGCTCGCCGCCTTCGGCATGTATGAGGGCGATGTCCATGCTGCCGGCATGATCGCGGGTATCGGCCGCGTCGCCGGCCGCGAATGCATGATCGTCTGCAACGACGCGACGATCAAAGGCGGCACCTACTATCCGATGACGGTGAAGAAGCATCTGCGGGCGCAGGAGATCGCGCGCGAGAATCGCTTGCCCTGCATCTACCTCGTCGATTCCGGCGGCGCGAACCTGCCGCACCAGACCGAGGTTTTTCCCGATCGCGAGCATTTCGGCCGCATCTTCTACAATCAGGCGACGCTTTCGGCCGAGGGCATCCCGCAGGTCGCGGTGGTGATGGGCTCATGCACGGCCGGCGGCGCCTATGTGCCGGCGATGTCGGACGAGACGGTGATCGTCAGGAAGCAGGGCACGATCTTCCTCGGCGGCCCGCCGCTGGTGAAGGCCGCGACCGGCGAGGTCGTCTCGGCCGAGGATCTCGGCGGCGCCGATGTCCATGCAAGGCTTTCGGGCGTCGCCGACCATTATGCCGGCGACGATACCCATGCGCTCGCCATCGCCCGGCGGATCGCGGGCAATCTCAACAGCGTGAAGCGCCCGGATATCGACATCGCCGAGCCGGTCGAGCCGCTCTATGACCCGGCCGAGCTCGAAGCCGTGGTGCCGACCGATCTCAAGAAGCAGTACGACATCCGCGAGGTGATCGCGCGCCTCGTCGACGGCTCCGAGTTCGACGAGTTCAAGAAGCTCTACGGCACGACACTGGTGACGGGCTTCGCCCGCATCCATGGCATCCCGGTCGGGATCATCGCCAATAACGGCATCCTGTTCTCGGAAAGCGCGGTCAAGGGCGCGCATTTCATCGAGCTCTGCTGCCAGCGTCGGATTCCGCTGCTCTTCCTGCAGAACATCACCGGCTTCATGGTCGGCCGCGATGTCGAGACGCGCGGCATCGCCAAGGACGGCGCCAAGCTCGTCACGGCGGTGGCCTCGGCGCGGGTGCCGAAGATCACGGTGCTGGTCGGCGGCTCCTTCGGCGCCGGCAATTACGGCATGTGCGGCCGGGCCTATTCGCCGCGCTTCCTGTTCACCTGGCCGAATTCGCGAATCTCGGTGATGGGCGGCGAGCAGGCGGCGAGCGTGCTCGCAACGGTGCGCCGTGACAATATCGAGGCCGAGGGCAAGAACTGGCCGGCAGCCGACGAGGAGGCGTTCAAGGCGCCGATCCGCAACCGCTACGAGGAAGAAGGCTCGCCCTATTTCGCCACGGCCCGGCTCTGGGACGACGGCATCATCCTGCCCTCCGAGACGCGCCGCGTGCTCGCGCTGGCCTTCTCGGCGACGCTCAACGCCGAGGTGCCGGAGACGAAGTTCGGCGTGTTCCGGATGTGAATATGTCTGATATTAGCGCGCTTTATCTTCGCGAAATGAGTGTGGTTAAGTCGCGATATTATTACTTGTATTTTAGGACGCGGGGATGGATCGGACGAACCGTTTCGATAAACGTTATTAAGCTTGAGGAGTGCGCCCTTCAGATGCGTTTGCTGATAGAGGGTGTTGTTTTAGCTGCTGCTCATGCAAATGCAGAATATTACGGAGAAGAGCTGAACGAACTCAAGCGAGATTGGCGCTTAAAAGACTTAACTCTTAAAATGAAGAGGGTTGGCCTGCATCACTTCCCTGAGCCTTGTGATTTCGGCATAAATGCTGATGGAAAGTATTTTTTGCATGCTTTGAAGGATAAGATTTTAAATTTTGATGAATTATTCCGATTGCATGGTTCGATGGGGAATTTGTTGCATCGACGTTTTCATTTTTTAGATACAAATAAAACGCACGATATAACGCAAGAAATAATTAATTTTCTTCCAGAAATAAAAAATCACCTTTCAAAGCATGTCTTGTATATTCGTACTGACGATGGTTTAAAAGTTCTCGTTGTTAATATGAATTTTCATCGTAAGAAAACCTGCGAGTGTATGGAGATGGATCTGAAGAGAATCTGATTATCCATTCGAGATACTCTATTCGATTTTTGTTAAAGAGAACGCCTCGTGCACGGCGCTCTGCACGCCGCCACCCATGATCGGGCCGCCGCCGGCGACATGGACCGCGTCGCCGACCAGCGCGGCACCCAGCCCGTGGCGGGGCGTCAGCATCGGCGCGTATTGCTCCCAGCCGTCGGTCGCCGGATCATAGGCTTCCATCTGGCCGAAGACGCGGTTCGTGCCTTCGCCGCCCATCACGAAGACCTTGCTGCGATAGAGCACGGCACCATGGCCGGAGCGGCCGGTCGGCATCGGCGTGCGCATCGTCCATTTGTCGGCGGCCGGATCGTAGGAATGATGCAGGTTCGAGTTGGTGTGGAAGGAATCGACGCGCCCGCCGATGACATGGATCAGGTTGCCGATGGCGAGCGTGCCGGTGTGGTCGCGGGCGGTCGGCATCGGCCTGCGCTCGCTCCAGCGATCGGCCTTGGGATCGTAGACGAGGTGCCAGTCGATCGAGCGCTTGGTCTCGGTCGTCTCGCCGATCGCGCCGCCGATGACGTGCAGGACGCCGCCGAGGCCGACCACGGCGGTGGAGCCGGTGGGACGGGGCAGGGGCGCGATCTCGGCCCAGCGATCGGCCTTGGGGTCATAGGTGAAGCAGCGCGGGTGCGGCTTGCGGTTCTGCTCGAGGAAGCCGCCGATGGCGAAAAGCTTGCCGTCGAGGAAGGCGACGCCGACATGGTTGGCGCCCTGGGGCAGGGGCGCGCCGTCGTTCCACTTGTCGGCCTTGCCGTCATAGATATGGTGATAGGCGCGGTCGGTGCGCTGCTCGCCATAGCCGCCGACGACGTGCATCTTCTCCTCGAAGGCTGTCGCCCAGGCCATTTCCGAGCGTGGCAGCGGCAAGGGCGCCTTGGCGCTCCAGCGGCCGGGCGTCGCGGCTTTCGGGGCAGGCGAATCGAAGACGTTCTGCGTCGCGGCGAGCGGCGGCTTCTCGATCCGGCCGGGCTGGCTGAGCTGCTCATATTGCGGGCCGTGATGTTCGTGGCCCTGCTGCTGGGCCAATGCCGGGCTGACCAACGCGGCGGCGCCGGCCGCAAGCAGATGGCGGCGGTTCAGGCTGGTCATCGCGTCGTCCTCCCGACTACAACGATAGGGCAGGGTTGGCGGGCGGCAAGCGCATGAGGCATCTGCCCTCCCGTGGTTCCCCTGGGCGGTTTCGCCCGTTATGGTCGGGCGCCATCTCAAACGATTTAGGTCCAGGGAAACACGGGGAAACGCATGGCGGGACATAACAAGGTCGCGATCATCACCGGCGCCGGCTCGGGTGTCGGTCGCTCGGTCGCCATCGCCTTCCTGAAGGATGGCTATCGCACCGTGCTGGCCGGCCGCCGCGAGGATGCGCTGGAGGAGACGATCCAGCTCTCCGGCGTCGACAAGGGCCGGGCGCTGGCAGTCTCGACCGACGTCACCGACAAAGCCTCGGTCGAGAACCTGTTCGCCAGGACGAAGGAAGCCTTCGGCCGCATCGACGTGCTCTTCAACAATGCCGGCGTCAACGCGCCGGGCGGTGTGCTGCTGGAGGACCTCTCGCTGGAGGACTGGCAGAAGGTCGTCGACACCAACCTGACCGGGCCGTTCCTCTGCACCCAGGCCGCCTTCAAGGCGATGAAGGAGCAGGAGCCGCAGGGCGGGCGCATCATCAATAACGGCTCGATCTCGGCCCATGCGCCGCGGCCGAACTCGGTCGCCTATACCGCGACGAAGCACGCGATCTCGGGCCTGACCAAGACGGCGGCGCTCGACGGGCGCAAATACGACATCGCCGTCGGCCAGGTCGATATCGGCAATGCGCTGACCGAGATGGCGCGCAAGATGACGACCGGCGTGCCGCAGGCGGACGGCTCGATCAAGGTCGAGGCGGTGATGGATGTCGAGCATGTCGCGACGACCGTGCTGCACATGGCCGGCCTGCCGCCCGAGGCGAACGTGCTGTTCGTGACGGTGATGGCGACGAAGGCCCCGCTCGTCGGGCGAGGGTGAGGGCAACGACAGCCGCTATCGTCATGGTCGGGCTTGTCCCGACCATCCACGTCTTGCCGCCGTTACCAAGGGCATGAGACAGACGAAGCTCTCATCGGAGCGCGACCTTGTCAGCCGCCAGCCAGCCGCAAGCTCCTGAAGACGTGGATGGTCGGGACAAGCCCGACCATGACGGTCAAGGCGTCAATCGCAGGACTGCCCGCGCCTATACGCTCACCATCTGGGGCATCGCGCTCGGCATCCTGGTGCAGGCGGTGGCGACCGTCGTTTGGGCGCTCGCCATCGGCAATGCCCAACTCTTCAAGGACGGCGTCGACTGGGTCTACGACGTCGCGCTTTACGGCATCGCGGCCATCGTCTTCGGCCGCGATGCGCGGATCGAGCGGCTGGCTGCCGTCGCGATCGGTGGCGTCATGGCCGTCGCCGGGCTGCATACGCTCTACGATCTCTGGGACAAGATCGTCCGGCCGCGGCCGATCGAAATCTGGACGCTCGGCTTCGCCGCCGCCAGCGCCATCGTCATCGCCTTCCTCGTCGTCGGCGCGCTCTGGCGCTTCCGGCGCGAGGCGAACCCGGTGATCAAGGCGACATGGCTATCGAGCCGCAACGACACGATCTCGACGACAGGCTTCGCGCTGGTCGGGCTCGCCGCCCGCGTCGCGCCGGTGCGCTGGCCGGAATATCTGTTCGATCTCGTCGTCGCCGGCATCTGCTTCCAGGCGACCTGGGCGATCTGGCGGTCGCTGCGGCAGAGTGTGGATTCGGAAGCGTCCCAAACCGGTTTGCGCAACAAGGCGCAGACAGACGCCACGGGCGGGCTATAAAGGCGGCACGTCTCCTGAGGATGCCGCCGCCATGACGATCGCCGCCAAGCTGCCCTCCATCCTGATCGCCAATCGCGGCGAGATCGCCTGCCGCGTGATCCGCACCGCCAAGCGGCTGGGCTTGCGCACCATCGCCGTCTATTCGGACGCCGATGCCGAGGCGCTGTTCGTTGAGATGGCGGACGAGGCCTACCATATCGGCCCGGCCCCGGCCCGCGAGAGCTATCTCGACGCCGACAAGATTCTCGCCGTCGCGAAGCAGGCCGGCGCAGCCTGCATCCATCCGGGCTATGGCTTCCTCTCGGAGAACGCCGAATTCGCCGATGCCTGCGCCGCGGCGGGCATCGTTTTCGTCGGTCCGCCGGCCTCGGCCATTCGCGCTATGGGCCTGAAGGACGCCGCCAAGGCGCTGGTCGAGAAGGCCAGCGTGCCGGTGGTGCCGGGCTATCACGGCGCCGAGCAGGATGTCGCATTCCTGGCGAAGGAGGCCGAGCGCATCGGCTATCCCGTGCTGATCAAGGCGGTCGCCGGCGGCGGTGGCAAGGGCATGAAGAAGGTCGACCGTGCGGAAGATTTCGCGGACGCCCTGACCAGCGCTCAGCGCGAGGGCAAGAACGCCTTCGGCGATGCGCGCGTGCTGGTCGAGAAATACGTGCTCTCGCCGCGCCATGTCGAAATCCAGGTGTTCGGCGATAGCCACGGCAATGTCGTTCATCTCTATGAGCGCGACTGCTCCTTGCAGCGCCGCCACCAGAAGGTGATCGAGGAGGCGCCGGCGCCGGGCATGAGTGCGGAGGTCCGCGCCGCCATGGGCAAGGCCGCGACCGAGGCCGCCAGGGCCGTCGGCTATGTCGGGGCCGGTACGGTCGAGTTCATCGCGGACGGGCGCGACGGGCTGAAGGCCGACGGCTTCTGGTTTATGGAGATGAACACGCGTCTTCAGGTCGAGCATCCCGTGACCGAAGCGATCACCGGGCTCGATCTCGTCGAATTGCAGTTGAAGGTCGCGGCGGGCGAGCCGCTTGGCTTCGCGCAGGCGGATGTCTCGGCCACGGGCCACGCGGTCGAGGCGCGGCTTTATGCCGAGGACCCCGAGAAGGGCTTCCTGCCTTCGACCGGCAAGCTCTGGGCACTGCAATTCCCCGAAGGCGAGGGCATCCGCATCGATACCGGCGTCGAGGCCGGCGATACGGTGACGCCGTTCTACGACCCGATGATCGCCAAGGTGATCGCCCACGGTGTGACGCGCGACGAGGCGCTCGACCGGCTCGGTGCGGCGCTGGGCGAAACGGTGGTCGCCGGCCCGCGTACCAATCTCGCCTTCCTGAAGAAGCTGACCGAGGCGGAGGGCTTCCGGAAGGGGCCATTCGATACCGGCTTCATCGACCGCAATATCAGCGCGCTCGGCGCCGAGCCGCAGCCGCTCGACGCCGCCGCCGTGGCGGCGGCGGCCTTGCAGCTCGAGGAGGAGCGGCAGGCGGCGGGCATGATCGCGGCTGCCGGCCGGGCGGAGGGCGAATCACGCTCGCCCTGGCTCGATCCCGACGCCTTCTCGCTGATGCCGCGCCAGCCGCTCGGCCTGCCATTGATGGTCGATGGCGAGCGCCTGGAAGCACGGATCGAATGGCATGGCGACGACGCGCGCGTCAGCCTGCCGGGCCACGAGATCGGCGAGGGAGAGCACGAGATCGCGCTGGCCGAGGGCGAGGGTGGCATCTGGTTCGCGTTGCATCGCGGCCGGCAGACGGCGGTCTCGCTGTTCGATCCGTTCAGCGTCGATCTCGATGCAGCGGCGGGCTCGGGCGGCGTCATCAAGGCGCCGATGCATGGCAAGCTCGTGGCGCTCTTCGTGGCGCCGGGCGAGGCCGTGACCAAGGGCCAGCGCCTCGCCATCGTCGAGGCGATGAAGATGGAGCATGTCCTCACCGCCCCGCGCGACGGCATGGTCAGCGAAGTCGTGGGCGAACCCGGCGCGCAGGTGGCGGAGGGCGCGAAGGTGGTCGTGCTGGCAGAATAGGCGAGTCGATGGAATCGCTTGTGGGCGATTGCTGAGGTTTTGATTCCGCTTCGGATGTCCCTGTTCGTGTCATCCCGGACAAGCGGCGAAGCCGCGCCGATCCGGGATCCAGTCCGGAACGGTTCAGGCATGGATCCCGGATCGGCGCAGCTTCGCTCCGTCCGGGATGACGAGGATTGGAGTGAAGGGAGTGCTAGTCGGCCAGCGCCGCAGCCGCCTTTTTCAGAATCGTCAGATTGATCTCCGCCAGCGGGTCCTCGTCTTCGAGGAACCAACTCGCCGACAGCCCGCACCAGGCAATGATCCAGCGCAGCAAGCGCTTTCGCTCCAGCCCCGATTTCGCCAGCACGATCTCAAGCCGGCGCTCGAAGGCCCCCGGCGCAACGGCGACTGACGGCTCGGGATCGGCGAGATCGGGATCGCAGAACAGGATCGTGTATTCGAAGGCGCGGTCGCCGATCACCGCTTTCGGATCGATGGCGAGCCAGCCGCGAGCCTCGAAATCGAGGACATTGTCGTGATGCAGGTCGGCATGGAGCGGCATGATCTCCTGCTGGACCCGCAGCAGCGCGCTCGCCTCCGTCGCGGCACGGGCGATGAGGCCGCCATGCCTCGCCGCCGCGGGAAACAGGTCCTTGAACCAGATGTCGAGCGGGATCAGCCCAGCGGGGGCTAGGCCGCGCGGCTTCTGTAGACCTGCGATGGTCTCGCAGAGGATGACGGTGGCTTCATCGTCGCCCTTGGCGCCGCTCCGGGCCATGGCCGCGAGCGAGCGCTGGCCGGTGGCACGCTCGATCAGCATCGCCTCGCCGTTTTCGCTGCGGGCGAGCAGGCGCGCGGCACCGTCGCCCTTCCAGTATTCGAGCGGCAGGTAGCCGCGCCGCTCGTCCTCGACCTCGGGCAACTTCAGCATGGCCGGCGCGCTGCCTTGCAGGACCGGCAGCAGATGGCTGGCATGGGTCCTGATCGGCTCGCCATCCGCGACGAGGCCCCAGCGGCTGAGCCAGGGTTCGAAGACGTCTCCGGAAACCCGGCTCATCCGCGTCCGATCACCGGGAACTGCTCGGCTTCGTAGATCTGGCCGGAGACCGGCGCGCTGTCCTCCGAGAGCCAGAAGGCGGTGTGGGCGGCGATCTCCTCCGGCTGCATGATCCGGCCGGTCGGGGCGTCGCGCAGCGGCAGATGGTTCTGCCAGCCGGGCTTGCGGCCCTCGCGCTGCTGGGTCGCGTCCTCGTTGGCGGTCCAGGTCCAGCCGACATTGAGCTGGTTGGCGCGGATGCGCTCGGGGCCGAGCGTGTTGGCGAGATTGCGCGTCATCGTCATCAGCGCGCCCTTCGACATCGAATACACCGTGAGGTTCGAGAGGCCGCAATAGGCGTTGATCGAGCCGACGGTGACGATGGCGCCGGGCGATTTCTGGGCGCGGAAGGCGCGGATCGCGGCCTCGGCGCAGAGCAGGGGCGCACGGGTGTTGATCGCGAACATATGGTCGAAGAAGGCGGCGGTGGTCTCGGTCAGGATGCCGCGCGGATAGATGCCGGCATTGTTGACGAGCCCGTCGATGCGGCCGAAGGCGGCGAGCGTCGCGTCGACGATGACCTGGGCGGTCGCCGGCTCGGCGAGATCGCCGGTTGCGCCCGCCGTCGCCGCGCCGAGCCGGGCGACGGCGGCGTCCACCTCTGCGGTGTCGCGGCCATGGATCAGCACCTTGGCGCCCTCGGCGACGAGGCGCTCGGCCATCGCGAAACCGATGCCGGTCGAGGAACCGGTGACGAGAATGACCTTGCCTGCAAGTCCGCGCATGATGGAGCGTCCGTAGCCTGTCGAGGAAATGAGTATGACGATGAAGCCTGTCGTGGCGGGCATGCTAACCGCCGAGCCGGGGCTGGCCAAACCATTCTACGGCGACATTTTCGATATGCGCCCTGTCATCGACGTGCCGGAGCATCGCGGTTGACGCCGGGCTGTGGAGAATAAGCGGGGAGTCTGGTCGGCAGGCGCTCCGAGGCCTATTTTGCGGCCATGTCCCTTCACCTGCTCAAGCTCTGCGTCGGCGCCGAATCGATCAGCGATCTCGAGGACTGGATCGCCGAGCGTCAGGCGCAGCGCCGCGCCCGCGGCGAGCCGGCCGAGCAATTGCACACCACCCGCATGGTGCCGAAGAAGATCGAGGAAATCCTCGATGGCGGCTCGCTCTACTGGGTGATCAAGGGGCAGATCTCGGCACGCCAGCGCCTGACCGATATCCGCCCCTTCACCGATGGCGAGGGCATCGGCCGCTGCCATCTGGTGATGGAGCCGGTCGTCGTGCCGGTCGAGCCGCGCCCATTCCGGCCCTTCCAGGGCTGGCGCTACCTGCAGGCCAAGGACGCTCCGCGCGACCTCTCCGAGCATGGCGGCGAACTCGGCGAGATGCCGGAGGAGCTGCGTCGCGAGCTGGCAGGGTTGGGACTGCTGTAGGCGATCGCTTTTCGCCTACGACATTTTAATGCCAGCGGGCGCCGCTCCCAATCGATAGCCTATGGGCGCGACCTCACATCCACTCGTGCATTCGGTCATTCCGGCCGGATCGCATCAGAGTGACCTATCATGTTGAGGATCTTTGCTTTCATCCGCTCGTTGGCCAAGCAGCTCGATGCCCGCCTCACGCGCGGCGTCGAGATGCACGGCCGTCATCTTGTCGGATTGAGCCGTTCCCAGCCTGGGCGGAGGCCGCCCACGAAGAACTGTGCTCTGACGCTGGCGGTGCGGTGAGGGAGCCGGCTCCGGCTCACACCGGTATATTGTCGAGCAACCGCGTGCTGCCGATACGCGCCGCCAGGATCAGGCGGATCGGGCCATCCGCGAGCGAGGCGACCGGCGCCAGCGTCTCGGCATGGCGCGCTTCCAGATAGTCGAGCTCGAAGCCGGCACCGATGATCTCGTTCTGGGCATCGGCGACCGCCTCGAACAGGCCGTCGCGATTGCGGATACGCGCCGCGAGATCCTGCATCACGCGCTGAAGCAGCGGTGCGAGTGCCCGGTGTTCGTCCGAGAGGTAGCGGTTGCGCGAGGACATGGCGAGCCCGTCCGCCTCTCGGATCGTCGCCAGCGGGATGATCCTGATGCCGAGATCGAGATCGGCGGCCATACGCGTCACGACCTTGAGCTGCTGGTAGTCCTTCTCGCCGAAGATCGCGTAGTCGGCACGCGATTGCGTGAAGAGCTTGCAGCAGACCGTCGCCACGCCCTCGAAATGCGTCGGGCGGAAACGGTCCTCCAACCCGACGGCGGCCGGGCCGAGCAGCAGCACGCGGCTGGCGAAGCCGGGCGGGTACATCTCCTCGACCGAGGGGAAGAAGACCGCGTCGGCACCGGCCGCGACGAGCTTGGCGCAATCGTCGTCGAAGGTGCGCGGGTACTTCTTGAAATCCTCATGCGGCGCGAACTGCGTCGGGTTGACGAAGATCGTGACGATCACTCGCTTCGCGTGGCGCTGGCCTTCGCTGACCAGCGCGATATGGCCCTCGTGCAGCGCTCCCATGGTCGGCACCAGCGCGACCTTCTCGCCGGCTGCGTGCCAGCCGGCGACGGCCTGGCGCATGGCCGCGACCGTCTCGAACACCGTGATCCCGGCCATTGCCGCGCCCTCCGCTCGAGGCACGGGTAGCAAATGCCGCCGCCATGGCCAATATCTGGGTGAAGGGATGAATCAGGTGGATCGAAGGGGTCGATGAGCGAGAGGAAGGACCGGGCTGTCGGCAAGGCGGGAGCGACCGCGCCGGCAACGCATTCGCAGCCGGGCGAGATCGACCGTTTTCTCGGGGCTGCGAAGCAACTCGCGCCATTGGCGATGGGGCAGGCGGGGCGACTCGTCTTCGCGCTCGACGCCACGATGAGCCGCCAGCCGACCTGGGACCTCGCCTGTTCGCTGCAGGCGCGGATGTTCGACGCGACCTCCAAGACATCAGAATCTGGCGGCGGGCTTGCGGTGCAGCTCGTCTATTTCAGGGGTATTGGCGAATGCCGCGCCTCGGGCTGGGTCGGCGAGCCCGCGCGCCTGACCGGGTTGATGCGCCGCATCGCCTGCGAGGGCGGGCAGACCCAGATCGCCCGCGTGCTGCGCCATGTCCGCGACGAGGCCAAGACCGTGCCGGTGCGCGCCTTCGTATATGTCGGCGATGCAATGGAGGAAGATGTCGACGCTTTGACGGCGCTTGCTGGCGAACTCGGCCTGCGTGGAATCCGCGGCTTCGTCTTTCAGGAGGGGCATGATCCGGCGGCGAGCGCGGCGTTCGCCACGATCGCGCGCCTGACCGGCGGTGCCCACGCTCGTTTCGACGTGAATGCGCCGGCCTCCCTGCTTGATCTCCTGCGCGGCGCGGCGGCCTACGCGGCCGGCGGGCGCGAGGCGATGCTGCGGCTGGCGGGCTCGACGCCTGCGGTGAAGGGGTTGATCGCCGCGATGGATGGAGGCAAGCGGTGAGCCTGCTTTACGGCGTTGCCGTCCTGATCCTCGTCTGGTGGCTGGCGAAGCTCTTTGCCGGCGCCAATCCCAAGGTTCTGGCGCGATTGGCGAAGACCGGTGGCGGCGTGGCCGCGCTCGGCGTTGCCGGCCTCCTGATGGTGCGTGGCCGGATGGATATGGCGATTTTCCTAGGCGGCGTCGGAGCCTGGCTGCTCGGCTGGAGCGCGACCGGGCCGGGCGGCATCCGCTTTCCCTGGGCCGATCGCTCCGGTCCGACGCCGGGCGCGACCTCCAAGGTCAAGTCGGCCCTGTTGGAGATGGAGCTCGACCACGACAGCGGCGCGATGGCTGGCACCGTCACCTCCGGCCCCTATGCGGGGCGGGCGCTCGACAGTCTCGATATGGCTGAGCTGGCCGCGCTGATGCGCGATTGCCTCACGCGCGATCCGGACGGAGCCCGGTTGCTAGAGGCATATCTCGACCGCCGGACGCCCGGCTGGCGTGAAGACGCTCAGCGTGATGACGACGCGGGGCAGCGCGGCGCGCCGGGCGCGGGCGCGATGTCGCAGCAGGAGGCCTACGATATCCTGGGGCTTCAGCCGGGGGCGGGCGAGGAGGCGGTCCGCGAAGCCCATCGGGCCCTGATGAAGCGCATCCACCCGGATGCCGGGGGCACCAGCGGCCTTGCCGCTCGCGTCAACCAGGCCAAGGACGTCCTTCTGAAGCAGCGCTAGCGAAGGGGTCGGGGAGTGGGTCTGCGACATGTCGTGAACTCCTTTCCCTGGTCCTTGTTCAGCTGCGGGTGGCGAAGCAGGAGAAGCCGCCGCGCTTCAGCTGGTTGCAGGCGTTCTGCGCATCCTTCGAGTCGTCGAAGCCGGCGAAACGGGCGCGGAAGAGGGTGGAGCCACCCTTGGCGACCTTCTCGGTGAAGGGCGAGGCGCTGGCGAGCGAGGTCGAGGCCTTGGCCTTGGCGCGAGCCAGGATTTCCTTGGCCTTGCCCTCGTCATCGGTGGCGCCGAGCTGGATCACCCATTTGCCGGAGGCGACGATCGCGGCCTGATGCGACATGGCGGGAGCCGGCTCCTGAACCTGAACCTTGGCGGGGGCCGCTTCGATCTTGCGGGCGACGGGGGCGGCCGGAACGTCGATCTTGGCTTCCGCGACCTTCACCGGCTCGGCGGCGGGCTCGGGCGCCCGGGCGATCGAGGAGGTGACGTCGACATTTGCCGGCGGGCGCAGGACCTTGGCATCGGACGGCTGGGCGCCGATCGACCAGCGCATGGCCGAGGGCGTCGTGGTAGCCGCGACCGGGCGCATGCCGGAGATCTGCAGCGGCTGGCCACCGGCGATGGCGACCGGACGCGGCGGCGCGATCGGCGTGGTGGTCGGAATCGGGGCATAGGCGCGGGCGGCGGCCGGGAGGGCCGGTTGCTCCTCGACCTGCGGCTGCTGGCGCGGGCGCGGCACCGGGATCGGCGCGGGCTCGGCCGCGGCGGCCTGCTGAATCGAACGCGGACGCTCCTCCGGCTCCGGGGCCTCGGCGACCATCACCGAGGAACGGCCGCTGGTCGAGGCGCGCGGCAGGCTAGCCAGCACGAGATCGGTCATGATCTTGTCGCGCGAGGCGCCGGAACGGCCGCCGAGCACGATGGAGACGACATGTCGGCCTTCGGCCTTGGCCGAGGTCATCAGGTTGAAGCCGGAGGCGCGGGTGTAGCCGGTCTTGATGCCGTCGACGCCCTCGACCTTGCCGAGCAGGCGGTTATGCCCGCGGATCGTGCGGCTGCCGTACTGGAAGGCGCGCATCGAGAAGAGCGGGTAATATTTCGGGAAGCGCTCCTGGATAGCGCGAGCGAGGATGGTGAGGTCGCGCGCCGTCGTGATGTTCGGCGGGGAATGGGGCAGGCCGTGCGGGTTGTAGAAGCGGGTCGAGCCCATGCCGAGCGAGCGCGCCTTGCGCGTCATCTGCTCGGCGAAGGCCTCCTCGGAGCCGGCGATGTTCTCGGCGACGACGACGGAGGCGTCGTTGGCCGAGAGCGTGATCATACTCTTGATCACGTCCTCGACCGCGATGGTCGAGCCGGCGCGCAGGCCGAGCTTGGTCGGCGGCTGCGAGGCCGCGTAGGACGAGACCCTGAGCTCGGAATCCATGGTGAAGCGGCCGCGCTCCATCTGCTCGAACAGCATGTAGAGCGTCATGACCTTGGTCAGCGAGGCCGGAATGCGCGCGGCATCCTCGTTGACCGCATGCAAGGTGCGGCCGGTCTTCGCGTCGACCACCATCGCAGCATAAGGGGGGGTATAGCCGCCACCGGCCGCATGACGGCGCTTGCGCGCCTCGGCGGGGGAGGAGGCGATCGTGGCCGCAACGGCGACGACACCGATGAGACCGGCGACAGCCCGCAGACGCGGCCGCCGCAACCCAACGCAACCAGACAACATGACCCGCCTCGAACACACAACCATGGGCCGATCCCGCGCCTCACTCACCGTGGCGCAGGGGACACAGTTGGGGAGGTTAGGCCGTTGCGGTTACGGAGCCGTTAAAACTTGAACGGTTGCCAATGGAACGATCTGCGTTTGATGCATTGCAGCGTTTCCTTGACATTCATGTTGCAATGCACAATATGCCGTCAGTCCCCGGTGGTGATCTCGGTCACACGACCTTGGGGCAGCTATCGGGCCGTTCCGGCCCAATCACCTGAGGCGGCACCGCAGAGTGCCAAGGAGACGACCCATGATCCAGCAGTTCGAGACCATCCAGAAGGCTTCCAAGGACAATGTCGACGCCGCTCTGAAGGCTTTCGGCACCACCTCGAAGGGCGTGCAGGCGATCGCCGTCGAGACCACCGACTATGCCAAGAAGTCCTTCGAGGCCGGCACCGCCACGCTCGAGAAGCTCGCTGGCGTGAAGACCTTCGACAAGGCCCTGGAGATCCAGGCCGATTTCATCAAGACCTCGTTCGAGGGCGCCGTCGCCCAGGTCACCAAGATGGGCGAGCTCTACGCCGCTCTCGCCAAGGACGCCTACAAGCCGTTCGAAGGCATCGTTGCCAAGGTCGTTCCGGCCGCCCCGAAGGCGTGATTTCGGCCGGCAGCCGACAGGCTGCCGCGCTTGCGTGAGTTCAGTTGCGTTTGCGAACCCCGGCCGCGAGGCCGGGGTTTTTCGTTGGCCGGAGCCGGAGCCTGCGGCATCGGGCGCCATTGAACTCCGCTTCCGATTGAGGCTTGAAGCTCTAGTGACTTCAGCTTGTAGACGAGAGGTCCCGCTGCCGCCGCGAGCCGGAGACCGTGGTTTGTCCAAGACAGAGATTGCCGCCTATCTGGTCACGCTCGGCTATATCGGAGCCTTTCTGTTCCTGTCGCTGAAGCAGGCGCGCGCGAGCGGCCAGCCGGTCTGGATCTTCTCCCGCGGCAGCCGGTTACAGCGCCTGCCGGCGCTCCTGTTCAAGTTCGGCTTTGCCGGAGGCGTGCTCTGGCCGCCGGTCCGTGGCTGGCTTGGCGGGGAGGTGCCGTTCGGCGGGCTTTCCGCTGTTCCCGGCTTGACGCTCGTGATTGTCGGCGCGGTTCTGGCGCTTTGGGCCCAGCTCCATATGGGGCGGTCGTGGCGCATCGGTGCTGCCGAGGGCGAGGTCGGCCCGATCGTCGATAGCGGCCCTTTCGCCTTCTCGCGAAATCCTGCCTTCGTCGGTCAGGCGCTGCTCTTCATCGGCTTGTTACTTGTCTGGCCGGGTCTGGTCGAGCTGGCGCTCGCGCTGGCGGTCCTGCTCGCGATTGCCTTGCAGGTCCGGATCGAGGAGGGCGTGCTGCGCCGCGATCTCGGTGCGCCCTATCTCGCCTATCAGCGCCGCGTGAACCGCTGGGCCGGCCGCTCATGCTGAAATTCGTGCGTTATGGCGCCTGGGCGCTCGTCCTGATCGTCGGCTTCGTTTCCACCTCGATCCTCATGGGGTGGTGGATGTCGGATCGATCGCGGATTGAACAGCCGCTCGCGATCGGCGGCCCGTTCTCGCTGGTCGATCACACCGGCAAGGCAGTGACCGACGCTGATTTCCGCGGCAGCCCGCTTGCCGTGTTCTTCGGCTTCACGCATTGCCCGGAGGTCTGCCCGACCACGCTCTTGCGGCTGGGCAACCTCACCCGGCAACTGGGCGCGGATGCGGCGCGGTTGAAGATCCTGCTGATCACGGTCGATCCGGAGCGCGATACGCCGGTGCAACTCGCGCTCTATTTGCAATCCTTCGATCCGGGGGTGGTCGGCCTGACCGGCTCGCAGGAGCAGGTCGATGCCGCGCTTGGAGCCTTCAAGGCCTATGCGAAGAAGATCCCGGTCGATGGCGGCTACACCATGGACCACACCGCCAATATCTATCTCATGACCGGCGAGGGGGCTTTCCGCACGATGATCGACTATCACGAGGCCGACTCGTCCGCGCTCGCCAAGCTGCGGATGCTGCTGCGTTGAGAGAGCGGCAGCGAAGGATAGCGCGGTCCGCTCCCTATTCCGCGCGGACCGGAAGCCGCCTGGCCTGAAAGCCAGTCTTGGATTGCTCGAAGCCGGCAGCCTCGTAGAAGGCCAGCGTGGACGGCTTCTTCGAGCCGGTCATCAGCATCGCCTTGTAGCATCCGGCTGCCCAGGCGCGATCCACCGCGGCTTTCAGGATGGCCTTCCCAAGCCCCCGGTTGCGATAGCCGGTGTCTGTGACGACGTTCTCGATCAGCGCATAGGGTGTTCCGCCCCGCGTCAGGTTCGGGATCACGATCACGGTGCAGCTTGCGACGAGATTGGTGCCGAGAGAGCCGATCAGGACGGCGCTGCCTTCGAAGCTCCGCAGCTTTTCCGGAATCTCCGCTGCCATGTCGTCGGGGCAGGGCGCATCATCCGGGATGAGGTGGCAGTAGAGATCCTGAAGTGCAGGCAGGTCGGCCTGCTCCGCTGCGCGAATGACGAGATCTGTCATGCCGTTAACGGTAGCTGGTTGCATGGGTCGGAACAGCGGCCTCTAGACTTCGAAGACATGGCCTGCCTGTTCGAGCAGGAGCCTCGATTTTTCCCAATCGGCATCGGCGACGAGGATGTGCTCGCCGTCGAAGGTGCAGACCACGAAAACACCGATGCCCTGGGTGGACAGCGGTTCGATCAGGGCCTGCACGATTCCGGTCGCGTTGAAGGGGATCGGGCCGAGACTGCGGAAGCAGCGCCAGTTCCTCTCGACTTCGACGGTTTCCGGAATTCGCTCCTGCAGGCAGACGAGCGTCAGCTCGTCTTCGGCGCGGATGAGGGCAGAAAAGCCGGGGCCGTCGAACCAGTTCGGGATCGGAGAAACGGGGCCGAGCCGGGTAACGCCATAGATGCCGGCAACGCTGCGCAGTCTCACAGCAACAGACATGCGCTACCCCTCCATGAAGAAGGGCGGCGCTCAGGCGCCGCCCCGTCGATCCGGGTCGATGCCCAGGGCTCAGGCCGGCAGGACGACGACCTTCGTCTTGACCGGGGTCTGATCGTAGAGATCGATCATGTCCTGGCTGAGCAGGCCGACGCAGCCGCTGGTGATGCCGGAGCCGATCGATTCCTCGTCGCTCGAGGCATAGATCGTGTAGAGCGTGTAGCGGCCGTTCTGGTAGAGATGCAGCGTGCGGGCGCCGAGCGGGTTGTCGAGGCCACCGGGCATGCCGCGCGCATATTTCGCCGCTTCGGGCTGGCGCTTGATCATTTCCGGCGGCGGGGTCCAGGTCGCCCATTCCGACTTGCGCCCGACATAGGCGTCGCCGTTCCAGCGGAAGCCGTCGCGGCCGACATTGGCGCCGTAACGCGTGGCGTTGCCGCCGCCCTCGATGCGATAGACATAGTAATTGGCGGGGTCGACGATGATGGTGCCCGGCTCTTCCTTGGTCTCGTAGCGCACGGTGCGGCGCCAGTATTTCCGATCGACCTTGGTGACGTCGGCAGCGGGAATCGCGAATTTCTTGTCCGGCACCGGCCCGTAGACCTGCTGCGCCTCCGCGAGGCTCATGCCGTCGGTCGCAGCGCAGCCGCCGAGGCCGAGCGCGCCGAGGCCGACCGCCGAGCCGACCAGGAACGAGCGGCGATCGACAAGCCCCGACCGACGCCCGAGCGAAGCCATTTCGCCGGCGCCGGCATTCCTACCGTCAATGATCATGATCCAGGATTTCCCATGTCCTGCCGCCCGGCGAGGCCTCGCTCAGGCATGCACGCGTTGAACACGATAGCCGGGCGGAGATTGCCGCCACAGGGCTGGGCTGGCAAGTACCAGCCTTCGTCGTGGGGCCTGCTCTCGCCAAAGGCTTGATGGCGCGGGCGAAAAAAGAGCGACGGTTGCCCGTCGCTCCTGCGATCACCACCAGCCCGGAGGCGGCGGAGGCGGATAATAGCGCGGCGGCGGCGGACCCCAGCCCGGACCGGGGCCGTAGCCGTAGCCATAACCGCGCGGCGGACCATAGCCCCGCGGCGGGCCGTAGCCGCCACCACGGCCATAGCGCTGCTGGCGCATGGTTTCTTCCATGATCATGTGCCGCCGCTCGGCCGCAGCCGACCAGGAATACTCGGCCGGCGCCTTGTCGAGGCGCTCGGCCAGGGCCTTCGGCAGGGCCTCGGAGGCCATGGCCGGTGCGGTGAGCGCGCTCCCGACAGCAATCGCGGCAAAAATCAACAGCTTGCGCATGGCAAACTCCTTTCGGTGACGATCAAACCACACTTCATCTCAACGAAACCTGAACCGGTCTGTTGGCTGCCGTTCATCTGGCGAGGTCACACGGGCAGAACGGTCACCGGCGTGCCGGGTGCGACGCGCGCATAGAGATGGGCGATGTCCTGGTTGATCATGCGGATGCAGCCCGACGAGACGTTGGTGCCGACCGTGTAGGGCTCGAATGTGCCGTGAATGCGGTAGCCGAGGTCGCGCCCCTCGCCGAAGAGGTAGAGCGTGCGGGCGCCGAGCGGGCTTTTCGAACCGCCGCGCACGCCGAGCCCGCGCGGCGTCTGCTCGAGCTGGGCCCTGATCGCCGGGTCGCGCGCGATCATCTCCGGGGGCGGGACCCAGTCGGCCCAGTCGCGCTTCATGTTGATCCGGGCCGCGCCGGACCAGCCGAAACCCTCGCGCCCGACGCCGACGCCGTAGCGTGTCGCGATGCGCGGGGATTCCACGAAATAGAGGTGATAGCCGGCGGGATCGACCACGATCGAGCCCGGCTTCTCATCGCGCGGAAACTCGACCGTCTGCCTGAGATAGCGGGAATCGATGCGCTGATAGTCGATGGCGAGGATCGGAAAGCGCTCGCCGGGATACTCGGTGTAGACCTCGGCATAGTTGGGCCGGGCGAGCGTGCGGGTCGTCAGGCCCTTCGGGGCCGAGCCGATCTCGGGCAGGGCGACGATGCTTCGCGAGCCGCATCCGGCAAGGCCCGTTGCCGCGATGGACAGGGCGGGAAAGGTAAACGAGCGGCGGGTCAGCATCGGGTATCTCTCAGGAAGGTCTGAGCAGATACATCCGCTTGGATGGTTACTGTTGCGTGAACCGTGGTTCGGGCTGCCCGATCCCGTGCCTCGGCATGATCGGACCGGCTGGTGGTGCCTTGCAGCGCCAGGTATCGTGGGCAGACCTTGCCGAAGCGGAAGCTGCATGCCCAAGATGGACATCCGCAATGGTTACCTTCCGATGTTCTCCCTCTACCGATTTTCGTTCGACCTGATTGAGTTGGTGACGTCCGATGCCCTGGCGGGAGGCATCGAGCGGCGCCAGCTCGTCAAGCGGGAAGCCACGAATCTGATCGAGCGCTCCGGCTCCGGCGCTTTCGACGTCGCGCAGAATGTCGCCCAGCTCGCCCGCCAGCGCGATGATGTGGACGCCACGAAGCTATGGCTGGATGTCGCGAGAGAGATTGCTCGCCGGGATGCGAAGTCGCGGCGCTGAAAGCGCGAACAGGTTTAACGCGGCCGGGCCGGCGGCCCCATCGGTTCGTCCGCGGATGTTAGCTGCAGCAATGCGAGGGTTGCCCGCTCTGCCGGGCTTCCTGGATCGGCGGGCAGGGGATGTCGCCGTAGGAGCAATAGACGCAGCAATCGCCCGATTTCGGCCGGAGAACGGTGTTGCAGCCCGCGCATTCATAAAAGAACTGGCAGGCGTCCGTCGGCATCGTCTTCGTCGTTTGGTGACCGCAATGCGGGCAGGTGAGCGTGGAACGGAGCTGCATGATCACCATCCTGTCGACTGAGCGCCCATCGATAGTTCAAAGAACCGGACAAGTCTGCACGGAAGCGAAGCCCGCAGCCGGAATGGTATGAGCGGGCGAAGGGGACAGGTTAGGCCGGAGTACCTGGCCTTCTGATTTGAACCGATTGAAAAGACCGCCTGTTGGGGGCATCTCTAGAGATGTGCGCCGCCGTCGCAGCGCCGAGAGGTTCCGGTTTCCGCCATGCTCGACAAATCCGCGCCGCCCCGCACGCTCAAGCTCAATGTCGCCGACAATGTCGTCGTCGCCGTCGATCCCGTCGATCTCGGTGTGACCGCCGCCGGGGTCGAGGCGCTGAAGCGCATCCCGCGCGGGCACAAGATGGCGATCGTGCCGATCGCGAAGGATCAGCCGATCCGCAAGTTCGGCCAGATCATCGGTTTCGCGACCGCCGATATCGTGCCCGGCGACTGGGTGCATGAGCACAATACCGGCTTCCATGCCTTCGACCGTGACTATGCCTTCGCCGCCGAGGCCAAGCCCGAGTTCGTGTTGCCGGTCGAGCAGCAGGCGACCTTCGAGGGCTTCCGCCGCGCCAACGGCAAGGCCGGCACGCGCAATTATGTGGGCATCCTGACTTCGGTGAACTGCTCGGCCTCGGCCGCGCGCTTCATGGCCGAGGAGGTGAAGCGCTCCGGGCTTCTCGCCGACTATCCCAATGTCGACGGCGTGATCGCGCTGACCCATGGCACCGGCTGCGGCATCGACTACAATGGCGAGAGCTTCGAGGTGCTGAAGCGCACCACCTGGGGCTATGCCTGCAACCCGAACATGGCGGCGGTGCTGGTCGTCGGGCTGGGCTGCGAGGGCTTCCAGATCAGCCGCATGAAGGAAGCCTACGGGATCAGCGAGAGCGACGTCTTCCGCACGCTGACGATCCAGGAGACCGGCGGCACGAAGAAGGCCGTCGCGGCCGGCATCGATGCGCTGAAGGTGATGTTGCCGATCGCCAACCGGGCCGTGCGCGAGACAGTGCCCGCTTCGGAACTAATGCTGGCGCTGCAATGCGGCGGCTCGGACGGCTATTCCGGCATCACCGCCAACCCGGCGCTGGGTGCGGCCGTCGACATTCTCGTCGAGCATGGCGGCACGGCGATCCTCTCCGAGACGCCCGAGATCTACGGCGCCGAGCACCTGCTGACGCGCCGCGCCGCCACCCGCGAGGTCGGCGAGAAGCTCGTCGGCATCATCAAGTGGTGGGAGGACTATACCGAACGCGCCCGGATGAGCATGAACAACAATCCCTCGCCGGGGAACAAGGCGGGCGGGCTCACCACCATCCTGGAGAAGTCGCTGGGCGCGGCCGCCAAGGGCGGCACCAAGACGCTCTCGGCGGTCTACCATTATGCCGAGCCGGTGAAGGCGAAGGGTTTCGTCTACATGGACACGCCCGGCTACGATCCCGTTGCGGCGACCGGGCAGGTGGCCGGCGGCTCGAACATCCTGGCCTTCACCACCGGGCGCGGCTCAGCCTATGGCTGCAAGCCGACGCCCTCGGTCAAGCTCGCGACCAATACGCCGATCTACGAGAAGATGATCGACGACATGGACATCAATTGCGGCGACGTGCTCGACGGCGTCTCGCTGGAGCAGAAAGGCCGCGAGATCTTCGACAAGCTGCTGAAGGTCGCTTCGGGCGAGCGCTCGAAGTCCGAAGAGCTCGGCTATGGCGACGCCGAGTATGTGCCCTGGCAGATCGGCGCGACGATGTGAGGTCCGGGCGGGGCGCGCCTAGCCCTGCAGCAGCCTGACGCGCGTGCCCCAGGGATCGAGGCTCTCGAAGCCGCCCGCGATCGGCGCGGCCATGAGCTTCGCGTCGGCGAGGCGCTCGGCCTGGGCGGCCATCAGTTCCGGCTTCTGCGTCATCAGCGAGAACCAGGCGAGCCCGGTGCTGGTTTCGTCGCGCTGTCCGGCCCCTGCGCTGTTCCAGGTGTTGAGCGCGAGATGATGGTGATAGCCGCCTGAGGACAGGAAGCTTGCGGTGTCCCGCCGGCTGGTCGGCGCCAAGCCCAGCAGGTCCTTGTAGAATTTGTCGCCGGCATCGATGTTGCCGACGCGCAAGTGGATATGCCCGATGCGAAGCCCGTCCGGCGCCTTGGCGTAGTCGGCGATGACGGTGTTTGTCAGCGAGAGGATGTCGTCGACATCGAGCCGGTGCGTGCCCATGACCACGCGCCCGTTGTCCCAGCGCCAGCTCTCGGCCGGGCGATCGGCATAAACCTCGATGCCGTTGCCTTCGGGGTCGTTGAGATAGACGGCCTCGCTGACGCTGTGGTCGGCGAAGCCTGTCAATGGGGTCTGGTTGCGGGCGACATGGACCAGCCAGCGCGCCAGGTCCCGCCGGCTCGGCATCAGGAATGCGATGTGAAAAAGGCCGGCGGCGGTCGGCGGTTCCAGGGCCGCGCCCGGTTTCGGCTCCAGCGTCAGCAGGGCGCCCTCGGCGGTGCCGAGGGTGACGGAGGCGGCGCCGCGCGCGAGCACGGCGAGGCCGATGACGTCGCGGTAATAGCTGGTCATCCGCTCGATATCGCGCACCTTGAGTGCGGCAGCACCGATCCGGATCGGCGTCTTGCTGGCGAAGCCCGGCCCGGCCGCCGGAGCGGTAACGGGGCCGCCCTCGGCGCGGGCGGCGAGGCTGGCGGCACCTGCGAGCGAGGCCGCACCGGCGAGCTGGAGCAGGAAGCGGCGGGTCTGGGGGCTGTTCATCGGTCGAGGCGTGGGGCTGGCGTGGCGGCTGCTGTCGTCATGAACGGGAGAGGGCGCCGACGCATCTCACAAGCGCGTGGGCGGGTGCGCTGAGCGCGCCGGAATTTTCGCCGCGTCGATTGAACCGGATCATTGCGAGCCGCGACCAAGGATGGCTCCGGCGCTGGTTGCCAACGCTCTGGAGCGCTTCTTCCATCGGTCCGGATCTCCATGAAGGCCTTCTTCCTCGTCACCATCCCGCGCGTCCTGCTCGGGGTGATCTTCCTGATCAGCGCCGTCGACGGTTTCTGGTGGCTCGCCACGGGCGCAAACCTGATCCATCCGCCGACCAGCCCGCGCGGCGTCGTCCTCGAGACCGCCCTGCAGGATTCGGGCTTCATCTGGCCCTTCATCAAGGCGATCAACCTCACCGGCGCGCTCAGCCTGATCTCGAATGTCGTGCCGGCCTTCGGTCTCGCGCTGATCGCCCCGGTCATGGCGGTGATCGTGCTGTTCCACGTCACGATCAACCCGCAGGGCCTGCCGGTCGCGATCATCCTGGTGGTGCTGGGCTCGATGCTGGTCTGGGCCTATCGCGACCGTTACGCGGCGCTGTTCCGGTAAGTCCGGTGTCGCCAGAGCTTTCCCGTCATGGTCGGACTTGTCCCGACCATTCGCGTCTGCGCCAATGCAATCCGTGTTCAAGACGTGGATGCTCGCCACAAGGGCGAGCATGACGGTACAGCTGGCTTCAGGTCAGAGCGAAAACCCTGTCAGCCGCTCGCGCAGCCCTTCGATCCTGTCCGCCGCGACATTGGCGATGGCGATGCGCAAGTGGTTCTCCTGCCCGGGGCCGAAATAGGGGCCGGGCAGGGCGAGCACGCCGCAATCCTCGACGAGTCGGCGCGCGACCTCCGCCGCTGGCACGCCCTCGAACGGGTGGGCGACATAGGCGAAATAGGCGCCGGCCGAGAGCACGCGCCAGCCGTTCAGCGGCGCCATCGCCTGGCGGAAGAGATCGGCGCGGGCGTTGATCTCGGCGCGGTTGCGTTCGCGCCAGTCGCGGATGCCGTCGATGCCCCAGGTGACCGCCGCCTGACCAGCGCGGACCGGGCTGATCTGGACGCAGTCGAGCACCTTGCCGATCTGGGCGAGCGCCGGCTCGCCGGCCGTGATCGCGCCGAGGCGCCAGCCCGGAATCGCATAGGCCTTCGAGAAGCTGTAGAGGCCGATCACCGAATCCTGCCAGCTCGTTGTCGCAAAGACCTCATGTGGCTTCGCAATGTCGGCCGGCAGGAAATCGCGATAGGTCTCGTCGAGCACCAGCCAGATGCCGCGTCTCGCGCAGAGCGCGGCGAAGGCCGCGATGGTCTCAGGCGGATAGACCGCGCCGGTCGGGTTGTTGGGGGTGACGAGCACGATGGCGCGCGTGCGGTCGTCGATCAGCGCCTCGGCTGTTGCGACATCCGGCACGAAGCCGGCTCCCGGCGCGCAGGGCAGCGGGCGGGCCTCGACGCCGAGCATGGTCAGCGTCATCTCGTGGTTGAAATACCAGGGCGTTGGCAGCAGCACGTTGTCGCCGGCCCGCGCCAGCGCCATCATCGTGACGACATAGGCCTGGTTGCAGCCCGAGGTGATCGCGACCTCGGCCGGCGCGAAGGCCGCGCCGTAGATGCGGGAGATCTCGGCGGCATAAGCCTCGCGCAAGGTCGCATCGCCCGTGATGCCGCCATAGCGCGTGCTGCCGGGCTCGGCCGCGGCCGCCGCGAGCTTCTCGAGCAGGGCGGCCGGGGGCGGGGCGCCGGGCACCGCCTGCGAGAGGTCGATCAGCGGGCCACGGGCGCCGCCATAGGCGCGGGCCCAGCCCTGCGCCTCCGGGATCGGCGGCGTGCCGGTATCGATGAGATAGGGATTGAGCTGGGCTGTGGCGGTCGTCGGCATGGTCTCACTGGTTTGCGGCGTGCGTGGCTTTGCGTCAATCGCCTTGGAAGCGCAGCAAACCCGCGCCATATCTGGAGCACTTCCAATCCAGCGGGCGGATGGGTTCATGCAGGACGAGACCGAGGACGCCATCGCCGCGCTGCAGGAACTGCTCGACGAGGCGGACGATATCGTCAGCTTCACCGGCGCCGGCATCTCGACGGAATCGGGCGTGCCGGATTTTCGCACGCCCGGCTCGCCCTGGATGGTCAACAAGCCGATTCCCTACGACGCCTTCGTCGAGAGCCGCGAGGTCCGCATCGAGGCCTGGCGCCGCAAGTTCACGATGGACGACCATTATCGCGGGGCTGCACCGAACAGCGGCCACCGCGCGCTCGCCCGGCTGGTGGCGGAGGGGCGCTCACCGGCCATCGTCACCCAGAATATCGACGGCCTGCATCAGGCCTCCGGCGTGCCCGAGGACAAGGTGATCGAGCTGCATGGCAACGGGACCTATGCGACTTGCCTGACCTGCGGCTGGCGGCACGAGTTGGCGGCGATCCGGCCCGTCTTTGAGGCGACGGGCGAGCCGCCGGGCTGCATGATCTGCGCCGGGCCGGTAAAATCCGCGACGATCTCCTTCGGGCAGGCGATGCCGCAGGAGGCGATGAAGCGGGCACAGTTGCTGGCGCTGGAATGCGACCTCTTTCTCGTCGTTGGCTCGTCGCTGGTGGTCTATCCGGCGGCGACCCTGCCGGTGATCGCCAAGCGGCAGGGTGCGAAGCTCGTCATTCTTAACCGCGAGCCGACGGAGCTCGACCCGATCGCGGACCTTGTCATCCGCGCCGAGAGCGGTGCGGTGCTCGGCGCCCTGCGGGGCTAGTCGCGCGATGCGAGCGCGAGCCTGATCGCGAGGCCGCCGAAGACCGCGCCCATCAGCCTTTGTGGCAGACGCGCGAGAGCCGGCCGGCTGGCCAACGCCTGGCCGATGCGGCTGGCGGCGAGGATGACGATGCCGTTTGTCAGGAAGCCCATGACGTTCAGGATCGTCGCGAGGACAATGACCTGAAGCGCGATCGAGCCCAGTTCCGGCTTCAGGAACTGTGGCAGCAGCGCCAACATGAACAGCGCCATCTTCGGGTTGAGCAGGTTGGTCCAGAGCCCTTGCAGGAAGATCCGGCGCAAGGGGACGGCGGCGACGCGGCCCGGCGCGAAGAGCGGCGCCTGCGAGCGCAAGGTCGTCCAGGCGAGATAGGCGAGGTAGGCCGCACCGACCCAGCGCAGCACGTCATAGGCAGTCGGCACGAGGATGAAGAGCTGGGACAGGCCGAAAGCCGCGGCGAAGGCCTGGAGATAGCTGCCGATCGCGATACCGGCATAGGTGAGGAGGCCAGCCATCCGTCCCTGGCTCAGGCTGCGCGAGGCGATCAGCAGCATGTCGGGGCCAGGCGTGGCTGTCAGAACCGCCGCCGCGGCGGTGAAGAGCGCGAGCGTGGACAGGTCGAACATGGCGAATCTCGCTGATTTGGAACTCGCGCATCATGCCACGCTCCTCGTCACGGCCGTCATGCATCCCCCGTTGGGCTGGCCTGCCCGGCGCTCCGACCGGCCGGATGATGTGGACGAATTTTTCGGGGCTGTTTCCTGAATCGGCAGCAATGGTATCGTTACAGCGCGAATCAAGCGTTGCGCGTGGGGGTGAGCGGCACATGTCCGACGAATTCGGTGAGAGCGGGCGGCCACCGATGGGTCCCATCCAGTCACTCAATCGTGTCATGCGGCTCGATGGGCCAGGCAGCCAGGCGACGGAGGTGCCGGTCGAGGTCACCGGCTACGTCAAGTGGTTCGATGTCTCCAAGGGTTACGGCTTCGTCGTGCCGGAGACAGGCGGCGCCGATGTGCTGCTCCATGTCACGATCCTGAAGCGCGATGGATTCAATACGATAGCCGAAGGTGCTCGCATCGTGCTTGAAGCGATCGAGAAGGCGCGGGGCCGGCAGGCCGTCCGCGTACTCTCGATCGACACCACCTCCGGCCGCCATCCCTCCGAGATGCCGATGGCGCGCACCAATGTCGCGGTCTCGCCGACGAGCGGGCTCGAGCGCATGGTGGTGAAGTGGTTCAACCGCCTGCGCGGCTTCGGTTTCGTCTCGAAGGGCGAGGGCGCGCCTGACATCTTCGTGCATATGGAGACGCTGCGCCGCTATGGCCTCGTCGAGCTCATTCCGGGGCAGACGGTTCTGGTGCGCTACGGACCGGGGCCGAAGGGTCTGATGGCCGCCGAGATCCACCTGGAGCAGGCCAGCGCCGCTACGGTCGCGCACTGAGTTGCGCGGAGACCGGAGAGGCAACCGCCCCTTCGGTTTCGCTTCGCGTTCCAATTTGTTTACGATCAGTCCCAGTATTAGCGACCGGCTTTACGGTTCCTCAATCCGTGCGGTTTTGAGATGCAGGCTTCCTTGGAGGCCGTGTCATCGTTCTTTTGCTCAGTGATCACGACGAACGCCGTCAGGCGCTGCAGCGGATCCTCTCGGTTTGGGGTCCGTGCACGGCGCTGCCGCCTGGCGGGGATGTCCCGCATGAAGGCGCTGGCCTTCTCGTCGTCGATCTCGACCTCTCCGAACGATTGAGCATCGAGGCGGCGCGTGCGGCGCTCGCGCCGCGCCTGCATGCCGGTGTGCATTGCATCTTCCTGCTCCGCGACATGTCGAGCCTATCCCAGATACAGGCCAATGCGCTCGGTGCGACGGATATCCTGCCGGCGGACGTCTCAACGGCCGTGCTGCTCGACAAGGTCGGGCTGCTGCTGGCCCCGCCCGGCCAGTCCGACGGCGCGGCGGCGCTGGGCCGGCGCTTCGTGGCGGCCTCGGCGGCGTTCGCCGATCTGATGGGTGCGGCTGAGACCGGCGTCGGATTGCCGGCGAAGGCGATCGAGGACAGCGTCACGGCCCTCAACCGCGCCGCCGATGGCGGCGACCTCAACGCCTGGCTCGACATGGTGTGGCGGCACGACGATGCCACCTACCAGCATTGCCTGCTCGTCTCCGGCCTGGCGGCGGCCTTCGCGCAGCGGCTCGGTTTCTGCGAGGCCGACCGGCGGCTGATCGCCGAAGCGGCGGTCCTGCACGATATCGGCAAGGCCCGGATTCCCCTCGAGATCCTGCGCAAGCCTGCGGGCCTGTCGCCGGCGGAACGCGAGGTGATGCGCCGGCACCCGGGCGATGGCCATGGCATGCTGGTCGCGCAAGGGGGCTTCGCGCCGCTGGTCCTCACCGCGGTGCTGTCGCATCACGAATATCTCGACGGCTCGGGCTATCCGCATGGGCTCAGCGGCGGCGACATCCCCGACCTGGTGCGGATCATCACCATTTGCGACGTCTACGCCGCCCTGATCGAGCGGCGCAGCTACAAGTCGCCGATGTCGCCGGGGGATGCCTATGCGGTGCTCGTCGCGATGGGCGGAAAACTCGATCGCGATCTCGTCAGGGTCTTCGGCGAGGTCGTGCTCGATTCCGAGATCGCCCGTCTCGGCCAGTACGGCAAGCCCGTCCTGAAGCGCGCAACCGGGCGCGTCGCCTAAGCCCTAGACAGCGAAGGACGTTCCGCAGCCGCAGGAACTCGTCGCGTTCGGATTGGTGATGCGGAAAGACTGCCCGATCAGGTCGTCGACGAAGTCGATCGTGCAGCCTTCGAGCAGGTCGAGCGAGGTTTCGTCGATCAGCACGGTCGCGCCGTCGCGCTCGATGACGAGATCGTCCGCCGCCTTCTCGCTGTCGACGTCGAAGATGTACTGGAAACCGGAGCAGCCGCCGCCGGCGACGCTGACGCGCAGCATCGAGCCCGGCGGCTCGTGCTCCATCACCGAGAGAATTCGTTTGGCGGCATTTGCGGTGACCGCGATGCCGCGCGGGTTGACCGCAAGATCGGTCGACATGGACAGATGCTCCTTGCACCCTGGTTGCCCGGGAAGGTAATGGCCCGGCAGCGCCTCTACAAGCTCGGGCGCGCGACGGGGCAGCCATGCCGCATCCACAGAACCAGCCTTCCGGCTTTTCCTTCGCGCCCGGCACCGAGCCGGGGGAACGCTGGCGCGCGCGCTATGCCTGCCGCTCGACGACGAGTCGCGGCCGCCTTGTGGCGGAGCCGGCCTCGGCGACGCGCGGCGAATTCCAGCGCGACCGCGACCGCATCATCCATTCGACCGCCTTTCGCCGACTGAAGCACAAGACTCAGGTCTTCGTCTCGCATGAGGGCGATCACTACCGCACGCGCCTGACCCATACGATCGAGGTGGCGCAGATCGCCCGCGCTTTGGCGCGTGCGCTCGGCCTCGACGAGGATCTGGCCGAAGCGCTGGCGCTGGCTCATGATCTCGGCCACACGCCCTTCGGCCATACCGGCGAGGACGCGCTGGAAGAATGCATGGCCGGTTTCGGCGGCTTCGACCACAACGCCCAGACGCTCCGGATCGTGACGCGGCTGGAGCGGCGCTATGCCGATTTCGACGGACTCAATCTGAGCTGGGAGACGCTGGAGGGCCTCGTCAAGCATAACGGCCCGCTGCTCGACCATCAGGGCAAGCCGACGACGCGTTATGCCAAGAATGGTATCCCGGTTGCGATCGTCGAGTATCAGGAGCGTCAGGACCTCTGGCTCGACAGCTATGCCTCGGCGGAGGCGCAGGCCGCGGCCTTGGCGGACGACATCGCCTACAATGCCCATGACATTGATGACGGCTTGCGCGCCGGCTTGTTCGGCCATGCCGAGCTTAGGGCGGTGCCGTTCCTGGCGGAGCTCCTCGACGAGATCGAGCGGCGTCATCCGGGGTTGGAGCGGGCGCGCGCCACCAACGAGCTGGTGCGGCGGGTTATCACGCGCTTCGTCGAGGACGTGATCGCAGAATCGCAGCGGCGCCTGAGCGCGCTGATGCCCGATGATGCGGATGCGATCCGGCGGGCGGATGCTCCCGTCATCGCGTTCTCGTCGGTGATCGAGAAGGCCGACCGCGATATCAAGGGCTTCCTCTATCCCAATATGTACCGCCACCCGCGCATCGCGCCGATCCGGGCCGATGCAGCGCAGGTGGTGCGCGAGCTGTTCGAGCGCTTCAGCGCCGATCCGGCGGCGATGCCGGAGGAGTGGGCGGCGGGTTGCGATCCGCTCGACGAACACCGCCGCGCCCGGCGAATCGCCGACTACATCGCGGGTATGACGGACTGGTATGCGCTCGACGAGCACCGCCGCCTGTTTGACGCCACCCCCTCGCTGCGATAGGGCCGGGCGGCTTTCCATCCGCAATCGTGGCCGCAATGAACCTGTTCGAGATCTATTCCGCCCGTCTTCACGCTGCGCTCTCGGCTTTGGCCGAGCGAGGCGCGCTTCCGGCCGGCCTCAATCTCGCGCGCGTCGTGGTCGAGCCGACCAAGGACCCGGCGCATGGCGACCTCGCCACCAATGCCGCGATGGTCCTGTCCAAGGATGCCGGCACCAACCCGCGCGCGCTTGCCGCGCTGCTGGTCGAGGAATTGTCCAAGGACCCGGAGATCATCAAGGCGGAGATCGCCGGCCCCGGCTTCATCAACCTGACGCTGCAGCCGGCGGTGTTCACGGCGGTCTTGAAGGCTGCTATCGAGGCGGGGCTGGATTACGGGCGGGGCACGCCCAAACCCGAGCCCAGGGTCAATGTCGAGTATGTCTCGGCCAACCCGACCGGGCCGATGCATGTCGGCCATGGCCGCGGTGCCGTGTTCGGCGATGCGCTGGCGAGCCTGCTCGCCTTCGCCGGCCATGACGTCACCCGCGAATACTACATCAACGATGCCGGTGCGCAGGTCGACGTGCTCGCCCGCTCCGCCTTCCTGCGCTATCGCGAGGCGCTGGGCGAGGATATCGGCGCGATTCCCGAGGGACTCTATCCCGGCGACTATCTGGTCTCGGTCGGCAAGACGCTTGCCGAGCAATATGGGCCGGCGCTGCGCGACAAGGCCGAGTGGGATTGGCTCCCGCTCGTCCGGCAGGCCGCGATCGACGGCATGATGGCGATGATCCGCGACGATCTCGCCGCGCTCGGCGTCGTCCACGAGCTGTTTTTCTCGGAGCGTTCGCTGCAGGGCCGGGACGGCGATACCAATGCCGTGCACCAGACGATCGAGGATCTGCGCTCGCGCGATCTGGTCTATGAAGGCCGTTTGCCGCCGCCGAAGGGCCAGAAGGACGAGGATTGGGAGGACCGCGAGCAGACGTTGTTCCGGGCCACCAAGTTCGGCGACGACGTCGACCGGCCGTTGCTGAAGTCGGATGGCAGCTACACCTATTTCGCCAACGACATCGCCTATCACCGCTCCAAGTTCATGCGCGGCTTCCCCGAGATGATCGACGTCTGGGGCGCCGACCATGGCGGCTATGTCAAGCGCATGCAGGCGGCCGTGAAGGCGGTGACGAACGGGCAGGGCTCGCTCGACGTCAAGCTCTGCCAGCTTGTCCGCCTGCTGCGGAACGGCGAGCAGGTGCGCATGTCCAAGCGCTCCGGCGATTTCGTCACGCTGCGCGAGGTCATCGACGAGGTCGGCCGCGATGCGGTGCGCTTCATGATGATCTTCCGCAAGAACGACGCCACGCTGGATTTCGATCTCGGCAAGGTCGTCGAGCAGTCGAAGGACAACCCGGTCTTCTACGTCCAGTACGCGCATGCACGCTGCGCCTCGATCTTCCGGCAGGCGCGCGAAGCGTTCCCGGATCTCGACCTGTCGACGCCGGCGCTGGCGGGGGCAGACCTGTCGATCCTGGTCGACGAGGCGGAAGTCGGCATCGTCAAAATGCTCGCGTCCTATCCGCGAATCATCGAGGGCGCAGCCGCCGCGCACGAGCCGCATCGCGTCGCCTTCTTCGTCCATGAACTGGCAAGCGCGTTCCATTCGCTCTGGAACAAGGGCAAAGACTCGCCGCAATTACGGTTCGTTAATCAAACTGATCGAAAGTCGACCTTGGCAAGATTGGCGTTTGTGCATGCGGTGCGCAGCGTCCTTGCTTCCGGTCTGGCTGTCGCCGGAGTTGCGGCGCCGGAAGAGATGCGCTGACGGAAAGGTTTTTCCGGCGGCGCGCACAAGGTCAGGTTGACCGCACAGAGTTCCCGGTTCTTCCATAGGAGGAAGCGGCTTGTGCTGGAATGGATCGTACCATGAGTGAGCCAGCTAGGAACCGTTTCGCGCTCGATCTCGAAGATCTCGAGCGCCAGCTGCGCGGAGCAGGGCAGGCGCCCCGCCCGGGGCAGCAGGCCGACCCGCTTGCGGAGCTGACCCGCATCGTCGGGCAGGACGATCCGCTCAAGGATATCTTCGCCGAACGACGCCAGCCGCCGCGTCCTGTCGCCCGCCAGGAGCCGAGCTTCGAGGTCGTGCCGCAGCAGCCGGCGCCGGCCGTGCCCGAGGTGAGCCAGCCCCCGGCCGAGGTGCGCGGCGCGCTCGACGAGTTCGAGGCGCTGCTGCGCCGCACCGAGCCGCGCCGGGCGGAAGCGCCTGTGCGGGCGCCGGCGCCGCCGGCTCCTCAGCATGACTACCAGCCCGATTTCGACCTGCCCGAGCCGCTGCCCTACGCTCGCCCGGCGGCGATCCAGGGGGCGGCTCCGCCGCGCGATCTCGACGAAGGTGCGCAATACCGCCAGGCCCCGGCCGCCTATGCGCATGAAGAACCGGCCTACGACTATGGTCATGCCCACCAGCAGGGCGCTCCGGCGCCGGATTATAGCGAAGACGACATGCCCGACCTGGAGCCGCGCCGTTCGCGCAAGGGGCTCTGGGCGGCTGCGGCGGTCATCGCCGTCGGTCTCGTCGGTGTCGGTGCCGCCTTTACCCTGCGTGGCGGCTCCGCCACCAAGGACGGCCAGCCCCCGGTGATCACGGCCGATTCCGGGCCGGTCAAGGTTGCTCCCGCCAATCCGGGCGGTGCCGAGATTCCGAACCAGAACAAGCAGATCTACGAGCGCAGCCCTGACGCCCCCCAGGCGCAGAGCAAGGTCGTGAACAACGAGGAGCAGCCGGTCGACGTCCAGCAGGCCGCCCGCTCGATGCCGCCGCGCGTGGTCATGCCGGGGCCGATTTCCGGTGCAGGTAACGCGCTCGCCGCCGCCCCCACCACGCCCGAGCGCAGCATCATCCCGCCGGAGCCGGCGCTGACCCCGATGCCGCCGGTGCCGGGTCTCGGCGAGCCGCGCAAGGTCCGCACCGTCGCGATCCGCCCCGATGGCACGCCGGTGCCGAATCCGGTCGCCATCGATAGCCCGATCGCGACCGGCTCGGCGCCGAGCCGCTCGCTCGCCAACCAGGCGACGAACCCGGCCTCGCAGCGTCCCGCTTCGGCTCCGGTCGCGGCTGCCGCGCCGAAGGTCCAGGAACGCGCCACGACGCCGCCCGCCGCCACCACCCCGGTCGCGCCGACGCGTCTCGCGGCCGCCGCTCCGGCTCCCGCGGCCGTGCCGCCGGCCCCGGCGACGGCCGCCGTCCGCGCCGGAACCGGCGATTTCGTGGTGCAGCTCGGCGCCCCCGGCAGCGATGCCGAGGCCCGCGCGACCTTCGCGGCACTCCAGCGCAAGTATCCGCAGCAGCTCGCCGGCCAGGCGCCGATCATCCGCAAGACCGAGCTGGCGGGCGGCAAGACCGTCTTCCGCCTGCGGGTCGGGCCGTATTCCCGCGAGGACGCGACCTCGATGTGCACGGCGCTCCAGGCTGCCGGCGGACAGTGCTTCATCGCCAAGAACTGATCCGATCGATCCACGATGAGATCGAACGGCGGTGCCCATCGGGCGCCGCCGTTTTCATTTGAATCAGACGCATGACAGGGTGCGCCGCCGCGCTTGTTTCATGCGTTCGACCATGCGAGTAGCCTCCCCAACAACGCGAGGCTTCCCCCCGAAGGGGCAGGCCGTTCGAACGCTGGAGGTAACCCATGGATCGCCGCAAGTTCGTCAAGGCCGCTGCCGCAGGTGCAGCCGGCAGCGCCGCCATCGCCGCGCCGGCCGTCGCCCAGTCGCAGCCCAAGATCAATTGGCGCCTGACCTCGAGCTATCCCAAGAGCCTCGACACGCTCTATGGCATCTCGACCCATGTCGCGAAGCGCGTGGCCGAGGCGACCGATAACAATTTCCAGATCCAGGTCTTCGCGCCCGGCGAGATCGTGCCGCCGCTGCAGGCGCTCGACGCCGTGCAGAACGGTACTGTCGAGTGCAGCCATACGCTGGCGAGCTTCTATATCGGCAAGGACCCGGCCTTCGCCTTCGAGACCTCGCTGCCCTTCGGCTTCAATGCCCGCCAGCAGAATGCCTGGCTCTATCAGGGCGGCGGGCTCGAACTCTGCCGCGCCTTCATGAAGGGCTACAACATCCACACCATCCCGTCGGGCAATACCGGCGCGCAGATGGGCGGCTGGTTCCGCAAGGAGATCAAGTCGCTGGAGGACCTGAAGGGCCTGAAGTTCCGGATCGCCGGCCTCGGCGGGCGGATCATGGCGCGTCTCGGCGTCGTGCCGCAGACCATCGGCGGCGGCGACATCTATCCGGCGCTGGAGCGCGGCACGCTCGATGCCGTCGAGTTCTCCGGTCCCTATGACGACGAGAAGCTCGGCTTCGTGAAGGTCGCCAAGTACTACTACTATCCCGGTTTCTGGGAGGGGAACGCCAATGTCAGCTTCCTCGCCAACCAGGACAAGTGGAACGAACTGCCGGCCTCCTACAAGGCGATCGTCGAGGCGGCCTGCGCCGAGGCCAACATGAACTGCCTGGCCAAGTACGACCACAACAACCCCGACGCGCTGATTCGCCTTGCCGGCACCGGCGCGGAGCTGCGGCCCTTCCCGCAGGAGGTGATGGCCGCGGCGTTCAAGGAGGCTTTCGCCATGTATGGCGAGCTCGCGGCCTCGAACCCCGCCTTCAAGACCTTCTACGATTCCTTCCTGCCTTACTGGAAGAAGGAGCAGCTCTGGTTCCGCATCGCCGAATTGCCCTTCGATGCGTTCAACGCGCAGGTCTACCAGCAGGTGAAGTGACCACCGTCATTGCGAGCGTAGCGAAGCAATCCAGGGCGGCAGAGCCCTACGGCCCCTGGATTGCTTCGTCGCTTCGCTCCTCGCAATGACGGCAGCGCTTGACCGCGCCCGCGCCGCTTTCTAACCCGATGTCATGACATCGCGCGCCTTCATCGCCGGCTGCCTCGGCACGAGCCTCACCGCTGACGAGCGGGCCTTCTTCCGCGACGCCAGGCCCTGGGGCTTCATCGTCTTCAAGCGCAACACGCAGACGCCCGAGCAGACTGCAGCGCTGACGGCGGAAATGCGCGAGACCGTCGGCTGGCACGCGCCGATCCTGATCGACCAGGAAGGCGGGCGGGTCCAGCGCATGGGGCCGCCGAACTGGCCGAAATACCAGTCGGCCCGCGCCTTCCTCGCGATCAACGATCCCATCCGCCAGCGCGAGATCGTCCGGCTCTCGGCCCGATTGATGGCGCATGACCTGAGACAAGTCGGCATCGATGTCGATTGCCTGCCGGTGCTCGACGTGCCGGTGGCCGGTAGCCATGACGTGATCGGCGACCGGGCCTATGCTCATGATCCCGATCAGGTCGCGCGGCTCGGCCGGGCCGCCGCCGAGGGGCTGATCGCCGGCGGCGTGCTGCCGGTCGTCAAGCACATGCCCGGCCATGGCCGGGCGCGGGCCGACAGCCATCACGACCTGCCGATCGTCGATGCCTCGCTGGAGGAGTTGCGGGCGCATGATTTCCGGCCGTTCCGGCATCTCGCCGACATGCCGATGGCGATGACCGCGCATCTCGTCTTCACCGCGCTCGACGTGAAGAACCCGGCGACGATCTCGCGGAAGATCGTGCGCGAGATCATGCGCGGCGAACTCGGCTTCGACGGGCTGATCATGACCGACGACATCTCGATGAAGGCGCTCTCCGGCTCGTTCGAGGCCAAGTCGCGGGCCGCGATCCGCGCCGGGGTCGACGTCATCCTGCATTGCCACGGCATCATGGACGAGATGATCGCGGTTGCCGGGGCCGTGCCGGAGATGACTGGCGCCCGCGTCCGCCGCGCCGCCGCCGCCCTTGGTCGCATCCGGCATGAACCGGAACCGGTCGATCTGGAGGCCGCGCGCGCCGAGATCGCCGCCGCGCTTGCCTTGTGCGCCTGAACGGCCGAATCTACCTTGGGGCATGTAATTTTCCCAAGTCAGTCATCCCGGACGGAGCGAAGCGAAGATCCGGGATCCATGCCTGAGCTTGGCCGATAGAGGTTGCGGCATGGATCCCGGGTCTCCCTTCGGTCGCCCGGGATGACGGCGCGTATGGGATGTAGGGGCTGAGGCTCATGACGGCCGAATTGCCATTCGAGGAAGACCGCACTGAGCGTGCGGGCGAGCCTTCGCTCGTCGTCGATGTCGACGGCTATGAAGGCCCGCTCGATCTGCTGCTCGATCTCGCGCGCCGGCAGAAGGTCGACCTGCACCGCATTTCGATCCTGGCGCTGGCCGAGCAGTACCTTGCCTTCGTCGAGGAGGCGCGGGCGCTGCGGCTCGAACTCGCGGCCGACTATCTCGTGATGGCGGCCTGGCTCGCCTATCTCAAGTCGCGCCTGCTGCTGCCGGAGCCGCCCAGGGGCGAGGAGCCGAGCGCTGCCGATCTCGCGACTGCGCTCGCCTTGCGCCTGCGCCGGCTGGAAGCGATCCGCGCCGCCGCGAACAAGCTCTCCGCCCGCGAGCGGCTGGGGCAGGACGTGTTCGCCCGTGGCGCGCCGGAGGAGATCGTGGCCGGCGCCCGGCCGGTCTGGGAGGCCGAGCTCTACGATCTGCTCGCGGCCTATGCCCAGCAGCGGCAGAAGCGGGTGCAGGGCCATATCTCGGTTGGCCACCGCGCCGTCTGGTCGCTGGTCGAGGCGCGCGAAGCGTTGCAGCGGCTGGTTGGGGAGGCCGGAGACTGGACCGAACTCGACGGCTACCTGACACAATACATGACGACGCACGGCCTGCCGGCGCGGGAGATGCGGGCGACGGTGCGGGCTTCCGCCCTGTCGGCGATGCTCGAGATGGTGCGGGAAGGGGTGATCGACCTCCGCCAGGACGAGGCCTTCGCGCCGATCCAGGTGCGCCGCCGCTCGGCCCGGCCTGAAGGCCTGCCCTTCGCGGCCAAGGATGCTTCATGACCGGCGCGGCGGCTGAGCCCGGGGATATCGAGGCCGATGGCGGGGCGGAAGCCTTTGCGCAGGCGCTGCGCGTCGTCGAGGCGCTTCTGTTCGCTTCGGCCGCGCCGCTGACCGTTGAGGCGCTCGGGCGCGCGATACCCGCCGGCATCGCGATCGATCAGGTGCTGGCGCGGCTCGGCGAGAGCTATGCGCTGCGCGGGGTCAATCTGCGTCAGGTTGCCGGCGGCTGGGCGTTCCGGACGGCGCCGGATCTCGGCTATCTGCTCGCGGCCGAGGCGGAACCGCCGCGGCGCCTGTCGCGGGCCGCGCTCGAAGTGCTGTCGATCATCGCCTATCACCAGCCGGTGACGCGGGCGGAGATCGAGGAGATCCGCGGCGTCGCCACCGCCAAGGGCACGCTCGACATCCTGCTCGAGGCGGGGTGGGTGCGCCTGCGCGGGCGGCGGCGCTCGCCGGGCCGGCCGATCACCTACGGCACGACGCCTGGCTTCCTCGATCATTTCGGGCTCGACCGTATCGACGACCTGCCGGGACTCGAGGAACTCAAGGGCACGGGCTTCATTGAGGGGCGGCTGACGCGCGACCTCGCCGTGCCCGTTCCCGACGACGATCCGGGCTTGCGCGACGACGAGGACCCGCTCGGCGACCTGTTCAGCCCGCTTGACGACGGCGAAGGCGGATCGCAACAGGGGTGAGGGCGCACGCTGAGGTCGCTGCTCCCCTCCGTATGTCATGCCGGACAAGCCGCGTCAGCGGCGCCGATCCGGGATTCATGCCTGAGCTTCTGCTGGATGCGCTCCGGCATGGATCCCGGGTCTCCCTTCGGTCGCCCGGGATGACAGCGCAAATTTGGATAGGTGGAGCAGGGCATTGGCGCAGAGCGAAACCAAATCAGGATGGCTCGGCTGGGGCCGGCGCGGCACGGCCGGGGCGGCGATCCCGATGGCGCTCGGCTTCGAGAACGTGACGCAGCGCTTCGGTTCGGTGACGGCGCTGTCCGACGTCTCGCTCTCCGTCAAACCCGGCGAGATCGTCGCGCTTCTCGGCCAATCCGGCTGCGGCAAGACGACGCTGCTCAGGCTCGCGGCCGGTGTCGAGCGGCCGAGCGCAGGCCGCGTCCTGCTGGAAGGGCGCGACGTCTCCAACCCCGATCGTTTCGTCGAGCCGGAGCATCGCGGCGTCGGCTTCGTCTTCCAGGACTATGCCCTGTTTCCGCATCTTTCGGTGCGCGAGAATGTCTGTTTCGGCCTACGCGGCCAGGCTCCGGCTGCGGCCGATGCGACCGCCTTGCGGGCGCTGGGGCGGGTCGGTCTCGCAGAACTCGCCGATGCCTATCCGCATATGCTCTCGGGCGGCGAGCAGCAGCGCGTGGCGCTGGCGCGTGCGATCGCGCCGCGGCCGGGCGTGCTCTTGATGGACGAGCCCTTCTCCAATCTCGACCGGCGCCTGCGCGACGTGGTGCGCGACGAGACCGCAGCCCTGCTGGAAGAGACCGGCGCGACCTCGATCATCGTCACGCATGATCCCGAGGACGCGATGCGGATCGCTGACCGGATCGTGCTGATGCGGGCCGGCCGGATCGTCCAGATCGGCACCGGCGAGGAACTCTACCGGCAGCCTGCCAGCCTCTTTGCCGCCCGATTTTTCTGCGATCTCACGGAGGTCGAGGGGCGGGTCTCCGATGGAGCCATCGAGACGCCGTTCGGCCGTTTCGCCGCGCCGGGGATCGCGGAGGGCGCGGCCGCCATTGCCTGCATCCGGCCGCACCGCGTTCGTATCGTGCCGAAGGGCTATTACCTGCGCGGGCGATTGATCGGCCGGCGCTTCCTCGGGGAGGCCGACCATCTGCAGGTGAGGGTCGACGGCTTCGACCGGGCCTTGTCGGTGCGGGCGCCGCTCTCGGACGAGATCGCGGTGGGCGACGAGATCGGGGTCGAGATTCCGTCGGATGAAGTCCTTGTGTTTCCGGCTGCGGATCAATAGGTTCCGCCGCCGAACAATCGACCGGACAAGGACTTGGTTGGGGTCATTCCCCGGTCGACGCAATTTCGGAGGAGTTTTGCCATGGGTGGCGTGAGCATTTGGCACTGGATCGTCGTCGGCGTCATCGTGATGCTGCTGTTCGGACGCGGCAAGGTTTCCGAGCTGATGGGCGATGTCGCCAAGGGCATCAAATCGTTCAAGAAGGGCATGGCCGAGGATGACGAGACGGCGGCGCCGACCGCTACGACCGTCGATCCCAAGGTGATCGACCAGACGAAGGCCGACAACGCCGCCGCCCAGGCCCAGGCCAAGGCCGAGCACAAGGCCTGATGCCGCTGCCCCTTCGGGGGCAGGCTTGAGAGGACGAGCCGTCGATGTTCGACATCGCCTGGAGTGAGATGGTGCTGATCGGCGTGGTGGCGCTGGTCGTTATCGGCCCGAAGGAACTGCCAAAGGCCTTGCGCACGGTCGGCCAGACGATTGGCCGTGTCAGGCGCATGGCCTCGGAGTTCCAGGGTCAGTTCAACGACGCGATGCGCGAGGCCGAGCTCGCCGACCTGAAGAAGCAGGTCGAGGATGTCGGCGGATCGGTGTCGAACTCGCTGAACACCGATTTCAAGCCGATCGACTCGATCAAGGACTTCGAGGCTTCCAAGCCCGATGCGCCGAAGCCGGATGAGGCCCCGCTGAAGGAGGCCGAGGCCAAGCTCGCCTCGCTGCCGCCGCCCGAGCCGCTGCCACCGGTCCAGATCGCGCCCGAGGCGCCGAAGCCCGCCGACAAGCCGAAGCGTGGGAGCAAGGCCGCAGCCGAGCCTGTGCCTGCGGCCGTCGAGACGCCCGCTGCCCCGGCCGCTGTCGTCGCGCCTGCTCCGGAGAAACCTGTCCGCAAGCGCAGCGCCAAGGCTGCCGAAGCTCCGGCCATCGCCGAAGTGCCGGCGCCGGTTGTGGCCGCTCCGGCGAAGGCTCCGAAAGCTGCTACTGCACGCAAGCCCAAGGCTGCGGTCGCTGCCGTGCCGGCGGAACCTGCCAAGCCTGCCGCCCGCAAGCGCAAGACCGCCAAGGGCGAGGAGAATTCAGCATGAGCGTCGCCAATCCTCGCGACGGCGAGGACGAGATCGAGGCCTCGCGCGCGCCGCTCATCGAGCATCTGGTCGAGCTGCGCTCGCGGCTGATCAAGTCGCTGATCGCCTTCCTGCTGATGTTCTTCGTCTGCTTCGGCTTCTCGACGCAGATCTACAACATCCTCGTGCTGCCCTATGTCTGGGCTGTCGGCAGCGCCGCCAATGCGCAATTGATCTATACCGGCCCACTCGAGCTGCTGTTCACCCATATCAAGGTGGCGGCCTTCGGCGCGGGCTTCTTCGCCTTCCCGGTGATTGCGACGCAGGTCTACAAGTTCGTGGCGCCCGGCCTCTACAAGAACGAGAAGGCGGCGTTTGCGCCGTATCTGATGGCGACGCCGGCGTTCTTCACGCTTGGCGCCATGCTGGTCTTCTTCTTCGCCATGCCGGTGCTGATGAAGTTCTCGCTCGGCATGCAGCAGGCCGCGACCGAGACGCAGGCCGGCATCGCGCTCCTGCCGAAGGTCAGCGAATATCTCTCGCTGATCATGACCCTGATCTTCGCCTTCGGCATCGCCTTCCAGCTGCCGGTGATCCTGACCCTGCTCGGGCAGGCCGGTATCATCGATTCGAAGTTCCTGAAGGAAAAGCGCCGCTACGCCATCGTCTTCGTCTTCGTCGTCGCGGCGGTGCTGACCCCGCCGGACGTGATCTCGCAGCTGATGCTCGCGATCCCGATGATGCTGCTCTACGAGCTCTCGGTGTTCTCGGTGCGCCGGGTCGAGAAAAAGAGCGAAGCTGCGAAGGCCGAAGAGGACGCGGCGGAGTAAGGCTCTGCCGTCATGCTCGCCCTCGTGGCGAGCATCCACGTCTTGAACACCGTTCTTCTCAGACGAAGACGTGGATGGTCGGGACAGGCCCGACCATGACGCGATTGGCGCGCCGAATGCCGATCTCGGTGGTTCCCTCGCGCGCGATCCCGGTCTAGAGCATGCGACGCTGCATTCCGCAGCGATGGCATGGCCGGACGACGATGTACGACATCAGATGGATTCGCGAGAACGCCGCGGCGTTCGACAAGGGGCTTGAACGCAGGGGCCTGGCGCCGCTGTCGTCCTCGCTGCTCGCACTCGACGATGTCCGCCGCTCGTCGATCGCCAAGGCGCAGGCCACGCAGGAGCGCCGCAATGCGCTCTCCAAGGAAATCGGCAAGGCGATGGGCGCGAAAGATCTCGCGCTCGCCGACAGCCTGAAGGCCGAGGTCGCGGCGCTCAAGGAGCAGCAGCCGGCGCTGGAGGCCGAGGAGAAGGCCGCTAAGGACGCGCTCGACGAGAAGCTCGCCGCGATCCCGAACGTGCCTTTCGACGACGTGCCGGATGGTGCCGACGAGCACGGCAATGTCGTGCTGCATGTCCATGGCGCGAAGCCGGAGGAGCGCGGGCTGCTCAAGGGCGTCAACGACCCCAAGCAGCATTTCGAGCTGGGTGAGGCGCTCGGCCAGATGGATTTCGAGAAGGCGGCCAAGCTCTCCGGCTCGCGCTTCGTCGTGCTGCAGAGCCAGATCGCGCGGCTGTCGCGGGCGATCGGGCAGTTCATGCTCGACACGCATACGGAAGAGCACGGCTATACCGAGGTCAATCCGCCGCTGCTGGTGCGCGACGATGCGATGTTTGGCACGGCGCAGCTGCCGAAGTTCCGCGAAGACCAGTTCCGCGCCGGCGAGGAGCATTGGCTGATCCCGACCGCCGAGGTGCCGCTGACCAATCTGGCAAGGGAATCAATCCTCTCCGAGGAGGAGCTGCCGCTTCGATTCACTGCGCTCACGCCCTGCTTCCGGTCGGAAGCCGGTTCGGCCGGGCGCGACACGCGCGGCATGCTGCGCCAGCACCAGTTCGAGAAGGTCGAGCTCGTCTCGATCACCGCGCCAGAGAAGTCGCGCGAGGAGCATGAGCGCATGCTCGCCTGCGCCGAGGCCGTGCTGAAGAAGCTCGACCTGCATTATCGCGTGATGACGCTGTGCACGGGCGACATGGGCTTCGCCTCGCAGAAGACCTGGGACATCGAGGCCTGGCTGCCCGGCCAGAAGACCTATCGCGAGATCTCGTCCTGCTCGGTCTGCGGCGATTTCCAGGCGCGGCGGATGAACGCCCGCTACAAGACGAAGGACGGCAAGGGGCCGTTCTTCGTGCACACCCTCAACGGTTCGGGCACGGCTGTCGGCCGGGCGCTGATCGCGGTGATGGAGAACTACCAGAACGCCGACGGCTCGATCACCGTGCCGGAGGTGCTGGTGCCCTATATGCGCGGCGTGACGCGGATCGAGAAGGCGGCCTGAGACATGCGTATCCTCGTCACCAATGATGACGGCATCCATGCCGAGGGCCTGGCCGTGCTGGAGCGCATCGCGCGCCAGCTTTCGGACGATGTCTGGGTCGTCGCGCCCGAGACCGACCAGTCCGGCGTCGCGCATTCGCTGTCGCTGTCCAATCCGCTCAGGCTGCGCCAGATCGAGGAGAAGCGGTTTGCCGTGCAGGGCACGCCGACCGATTGCGTGATCATGGCGGTGCGGGCCGTCATGAAGGAGGCGCGGCCCGATCTCGTGCTCTCCGGCGTCAATCGCGGCTCGAACGTCGCCGAGGACGTGACCTATTCCGGCACTATTGCTGCCGCGATGGAAGGCACGCTGCTCGGCGTGCCCTCGATCGCGGTCAGCCAGGCCTATGCGCCCGGCAATCGCGATTCGATCCGCTGGGACTGCGCCGAGAGCCATGCGCCGGGCATCATCCGCCGCCTGCTCGAGGAGGGCATTCCGGAAGGCGTGCTGTTCAACCTCAACTTCCCCAATGCGGGGCCGGACGAGGTCGCGGGCGTCGCCGTCACCGTGCAGGGGCGGCGCGACCAGGAGCTGGTGCAGCTGGAGCCGCGCAAGGACGGCCGCGGCAATCCCTATTACTGGATCGCCTTCCAGCGCAGCGGCAAGGAACCGGCCAACGGCACCGACCTGAAGGCGCTGGCCGAGAAGCGCATCTCGATCACGCCGCTCGAACTCGACCTGACGCATGAGCCGACGCTGACGCGTTTCGCGCAGCTGTTCGCCTGAGATCGGAGCGGGGAGGGGCATGAGCGAGGACGCGCCGGCCAGCGAAGGCGAGCGCACCGTCGCCTTCCTGCTCTCGCTGCGGGCGCGGGGCGTGCGCGACCTCGCGCTGCTGCGCGCGATGGAGCGGGTGCCGCGCGACCGTTTTGCGCCATCCCGCTTCGCCGATCTCGCCCGGCAGGACGTCTCGGTGCCGCTGCCCTGCGGCCAGACGATGACGGCGCCGCATACGGTTGCGAACCTGCTCGGCGCGCTCGACATGCAGCCGGGCGCGCGGGTGCTCGAGGTCGGCACCGGCTCCGGCTACGTCTCGGCGCTGCTGGCCGCAATGGGGGGCGAGGTCGTCTCGCTGGAGCGCTATCGCTCGCTGGCATTGGCGGCACATGAGCGCGTTTCCGACAGCGGCTTCGGCGGGGCCGTCGATCTGCGTCATGCCGACGGATTCCAGCCGGACCGGACGCTCGGGCGCTTCGACCGCATCCTCGTCAACGGCGTCACGCAGGCGGTGCCCGAGGCACTGCTGGCGCGGCTCTCGCCGGGCGGTCGTCTCGTCGGCGCGCTGCGTGTCGAAGGGGCGGCGCGGCGGGTCGTGGTCACCCATCTCGAAGACGGGCAGTTCGATCATGCGACCGGGCCGGCGCTGCGTCTGCCGCCCTTGATCCCCGGCCGGTCGCGCGCGCTGTAGGAGTGCCGTCACATCGGCGGCAATCCGCTCAGGCCAGCAGATGCCAGGCGGCCCAGCCGAGAAAGCCGATCCACGCGATCGTCGTGACGACGGCGGCGATCACGATTGTGGTGGCAACGAAGCCTCTGACACGATTCATGTTGATTCCCCGAAGAGCCGGCCCGCCTGGCATAGGGGGAGCTGGGCCAATCTCCGGCATATCTTACCCTTACGTCACATTGGCCCGCATCCTACATTCGAGGGATGCCGGTGGGGCACCGAGGGGTCTTGCGCTCATGGCCGGGCGGTCAGGCCGGCCATACCCGGCTCCTTGCGGCGCCTGGAACGCGTTACCCAAGTTTCTGGCGCCGTTTACGCGAAATTAAGCTCAACGGGACTTTAATCCCGGTCATCGAGTTGCGTCGTTCGCGAGTACTCAGTTCATGCGTAGCCAAGCCGAAACGATCAATCCCCGCGCCCTCCGTCGCTTGTCGACGGTGTGCCTGTTCGCTCTCAGCGTCAGTGCCTGCTCGTCGGATGCGATGCGCTTCACCGACACGCCGTTCGAGAGCCCCTTCAAGTCGGCTCAGGCGCCGACCCAGTTCCGCGATCCGGCCACGACCGGCTCGATCGGGCAGGTGTCGAGCGAGCCGCTGCAGCCGGTGGCTTCCGCGCCGGTCGTCCGGGCGCAGGCTCTGCCGCCGCCGCAATCCTCCGTCGCGCTGAGCTCGCCGGCCCCGCAGGCTGTCTCCGGCAGTGCCGCCGGCTGGTCCGCGCAGGGCGGCACTCCCGTCGTGCTCGCCCAGGGCGAGTCGCTCGATACGATCTCGTCGCGCTACGGCGTGCCGCGTGCCGCCATCATGTCGGCGAACGGGCTGAGCAACGCCAATGTCGCTCCCGGAACGCGCATCACCATTCCCGTCTACAACGCTTCCGCCTCTGCTGCTCCTGTCGCCGCCCCGACGCCGGCTCGCCAGGTCGCCCAGGCGCCGGTTGAGACGCAGCGCTTCGTCGCCGGCCCGTCGGCGGCTCCGCGTGTGACCCCGCCGGCTGCCGTTGATCCGAAGGCGCAGGCCAAGGCCGCTGCTGACGCGAAGGTTGCTGCTGCCGCCGAGGCCAAGGCGAAGGCTGCCGCCGACGCTCAGGCCATGAAGGAATCGCGCGCCCGGTTCGCTGCCGAAGCGAAGGCCAAGGCCGATGCCCGCAAGACGGGTGCCGCCCTGCCGACGCCGGCTGCCAAGCCTGCGGCTGCGCCTGTCGCCGCCGTGAAGCCCGTGCCCGAAGCGAAGCCGGCGAAGACCGCGGCGCCCGCCGCCAAGCCGGTGGTCGTGGCGAGCGCTCCGGCCGCCGAGCCGAAGCCGACCGCGATCCCGAAGGCCGATCCGGTTCCGGAGCCGAAGACCACGGCCAGCATCCCGAAGCAGGAAGCGGAAGCCTCTTCGGCCGACAAGGCGGATTTCCGCTGGCCGGCGCGCGGCCGCGTAATCTCGGGCTATAGCGGCAAGGGCGGCAACGAAGGCATCAACATCGCGGTTCCCGAAGGCACGCCGGTCAAGGCTGCCGAGGGCGGCACGGTTGCCTATGCCGGCAGCGAGCTGAAGGGCTACGGCAATCTCGTCCTGATCCGTCACCCGAACGGCTATGTCTCGGCCTACGCCCATAACGGCGAACTCAAGGTGAAGCGCGGCGACACCGTGAAGCGCGGCCAGGTCGTCGCCAACTCGGGCCAGACCGGCAACGTCTCCTCGCCGCAGCTCCATTTCGAACTGCGCAAGGGCTCCGCGCCGGTCGATCCGACGCCCTATCTCAACAACTGATCCCGGAGCCGCGGACGAGTTTTCCAGCCTTCGATCGGTTCCGCGAGACCCTCCCGATCGAAAAGAACGGGGCCGCCCCAGAAAAGGGCGGCCCCGTTTTCGTTTGCTCAACCCCGTCATTCCGGGGCGGCCCGAAGGGTCGAGCCCGGAACCCATGAACACGACGCCTGCCGTCATGGCCGGGCTCGGTCCGACCATCCACGCCGTCATCGAAGCCGTGCGGTGTTCAAGACAAGGATACTCGCCATAGGGGCGAGCACGACGGAGCTGGAATTGCGGCGTGTTCGTGGGTTCCGGGCTCATTGCTGCGCAATGCCCCGGAATGACGAAGCGGCGGCGGTGCGGCTTACCCCTCCAGCCGCTTCCCCAGCCGGCCAGCGAGATCCTGGATGTACTGCCAGGCCGTGCGGCCGGAGCGGGAGCCGCGCGTCGTCGACCATTCCAGCCCGTCGCGGCGCAATTCTTCCGGCGCCACATCCAGCCCGAAATGGCCGGCATAGCCGTTGATCATCTCGAGATACTCGTCCTGGCTGCATTTGTGGAAGCCGAGCCAGAGGCCGAAGCGATCGGACAGAGAGACCTTCTCCTCGATCGCCTCGCCCGGATTGATCGAGGTCGAGCGCTCGTTGTCCATCATGTCGCGCGGCAGCAGGTGGCGGCGATTCGAGGTGGCGTAAAACACGACATTGTCGGGGCGCCCCTCGACGCCGCCGTCGAGCACCGCCTTCAGCGATTTGTAGGAGGTGTCGTCGCTGTCGAAGGAGAGATCGTCGCAGAAGACGATCGCGTAATGCGGGTCGTTGCGCAGCAGGCTCATCAGCGCGGGCAGGCTCTCGATATCCTCGCGATGGATCTCGATCAGCTTCAGCGGCAGCGCAGCCTTGGCGAGGCGCAGGTTGGTATCGGCATGAACCGCCTTGACCAGCGAGGACTTGCCCATGCCGCGCGCCCCCCAGAGCAGCACGTTGTTGGCCGGCAGGCCCTTGGCGAAGCGCTCGGTATTCTCGGCCAGCGTGTCGCGGACGCGGTCGACGCCGCGCAAGAGCGAGAGCGCGACGCGGTTGACCTTCGGCACCGGCACCAGCTCCGAGCCCGCAGCCTGCCAGACGAAGGCATCGGCGGCCTTGAGGTCCGCGGCTTTGCGGCGGGGCGGGGCGATGCGTTCGAGCGCGTCGGCGATGCGCAGCAGCGTGGCCAGCGTCTGGTCGGGGGCGGTTTCGGTCGTGGTCATGGCAGCATGCGCCTTCGTTTCGGTCTGTCGAACCGTACCGTACCGTCCGGTACGGTTGATGCCGCTAGCTAAACCACGCCGTGGATCGTGCGCAAGGGGCATTGCGCGAATGGCAGCCAGCCCATAGGTGAGGGAGCGCGCGCGGGAAACCGGGTGCGTCCGATTGATTTCATGGCGTTGCTGGCTATAGTCCGCGCGATTTTCCGGCCGGGCGGTGGTTTTGGCCTTACGTCTTTCCATCAGAGATTCGCGGTCGGCGGCGTGCCGCCGCCGTACCAGAGGAGTGTATTCGTGATCACCCCCGCTTTCGCCCAGGCTTCGGGAGCCGGTGGCGGCGCCGACATGCTGATTCAGCTCGTGCCGTTCCTGCTGATCTTCGTCATCATGTGGTTCCTGATCATCCGGCCGCAGCAGCGCCGGGCGAAGGCGCACCAGGAGCTGATCAAGAACGTGCGCCGCGGCGACACCGTCGTCACCTCCGGCGGCATGATCGGGAAGGTCTCGAAGGTCGTCGACGATGGCGAGATCGAAGTCGAGATCGCTGACGGCGTGCGCGTGCGTATCGTGCGCGGCATGATCCAGGACGTCCGCTCCAAGAGCGAGCCGGTCAAGAACTGAGAATGCCACGGCCAGGCTCCGCACGCGGAGCCTGAGCCACGATAACAAGGCTGTTCACGCAGATGCTTCGTCTCCAGGCCCGCAAGGTCATTCTCGTCCTGCTCGTGCTGTTCATCGGCTGTGGGCTCGCCGTGCCGAACCTCTTGTCGCCTGAGACGCGCAAGGCCATCGAAACCAACGCGCCGTCCTGGATTCCGCGGGCCTTCCTGCCGATCCATGCCGTGGTGCTCGGCCTCGACCTGCAGGGCGGATCGCACGTCCTGCTCGAGATCGACCGGGCCGAGCTGGTGCGCAGCCAGGTTGTCCAGCTGCGCGACGACGTCCGCCGCATCCTGCGCGACGAGCGTGCCGCGCCCCAGGGCGGCATCCAGACGACGCCGCGGGGCGTGCAGGTGCGCGTTCCGGACGCCACCGAGCGCGCCCGCGTGATGCCGAAGCTGCGCGAACTCGCCCAGCCGATCGGCACGATCGGCGCTTTCGGGCCCTCCGGCAATCAGTCGATCAATATCACGGAGCAGCCGGACGGGCTGATTCAGCTCACGGTGACGGAAGCCGGCTCGAACGAGCGCATCCGCCGCGCCGTCGAGCAGGCCATGGAAGTGCTGCGCCGGCGCGTCGACGCGCTGGGTACGACCGAGCCGAATATCCAGCGCCAGGGCCTCGACCGCATCCTGGTGCAGGTGCCGGGCCTGCAGGACCCGCAGCGCCTGAAGCAGATCCTCGGCGACACCGCCAAGCTCGAGTTCCGCCTCGTCGGCGACGCCAACAGCAGCGATGTCGACATGCTGCCCTCGCAGGATGCCGGCGGCCAGATGGTGCCCGTTCTGCGCCAGCCCGTCGTCGACGGCGCTGATCTGATCGATGCGCAGCCCGCTTTCGATTCGCGTTCGGGCACGCCGATCGTGAATTTCCGCTTCAATATCCGCGGCGCCCAGCGCTTCGGCCAGATCACCACCGAGAATCTCGGCCGCCCGCTGGCGATCGTGCTCGACAACAAGGTGATCTCGTCGCCGGTGATTCAGTCGCCGATCACGGGCGGCTCGGGCCAGATTTCCGGCAATTTCACGGTCGAGCAGGTCAACAACCTGTCGATCCTGCTGCGCGCCGGCGCGCTGCCCGCCAAGATGACCATCGTCGAGGAGCGCACCGTCGGCCCCGGCCTCGGCGCCGACTCGATCCAGGCGGGCAAGATGGCGACCCTGATCGCGACCGTACTGGTGGTGATCTACATGCTCGCGACCTACGGCATCTTCGGCCTGATCGCGAGCATCGCGCTCGTCGTCCATGTCGGCCTGATCTTCGGCCTGATGTCCTTCCTCGGCGCGACGATGACGCTGCCCGGCATCGCCGGCATCGTGCTGACCATCGGCACGGCGGTCGACTCGAACGTGCTGATCTACGAGCGCATGCGCGAGGAGGAGCATCAGGGCCGCAGTCTCGTCTCGGCACTCGAGGCCGGCTTCCAGCGCGCCTTCGCCACGATCATCGACTCCAACGTCACCATGCTGATCGCGGCCGTGGCGCTGTTCTCGCTCGGCTCCGGCCCGGTGCGCGGCTTCGCGGTCGTCTTCATCCTGGGCATCCTCACCACCGTCATCACGGCGGTGACGCTGACCCGGATGCTGATTGCGATCTGGTATCGCTGGGCCAAGCCCAAGCATCTTCCGTTCTGACGCTGCCAACCCCTCAGGAGATTGGCCATGCGCATGCGCCTGCTTCGTATCGTTCCCGACAACACCAAGTTCAAATTCGTCTGGTTCCGCCGCTTCAGCTATCCGCTGTCGGCTGCCTATTCGATCCTCGTCCTCGCGCTCTTCCTGACTGTCGGCCTGAATTTCGGCATCGACTTCAAGGGCGGCACGCTGATCGAAATGCAGACGAAGGGGCAGGCCATCGACATCGCCCAGATCCGCCACACCGCCAACGGGCTCGGCTTCGGCGAGGCCGAGGTCCAGGAATTCGGCAGCGGCGGTGAGGTCTCGATGCGCTTCGGCATGCAGCCGGGCGGCGAGACCGCGCAGCAGGCCGTCGTAGTCAAGGCGCGCGAGGCCTTCGCCTCGACCTATGACTTCCGCCGCGTCGAGACCGTCGGTCCACGCGTTTCGGGTGAGCTGGTGCAGGCCGGCACGCTCGGCGTCGTGCTCGCGATCGTCGGCGTGCTGATCTATCTCTGGTTCCGCTTCGAGATGCCGCTGGCGATCGGCGCGATCCTCGGCACGCTGCACGACATCGTGCTGACGATCGGCTTCTTCCTGATCACGCAGCTCGAGTTCAACCTGACCTCGATCGCGGCGATCCTGACCATCGTCGGCTATTCGCTGAACGAGACGGTCGTGGTGTTCGACCGCACGCGCGAATTGCTGCGCCGCTACAAGACCATGCCGGTGGCCGAGCTGCTCGACCTCTCGGTGAACTCGACGCTGTCGCGCACCGCGATGACCGCGACCACGACCTTCCTGTCGCTGCTGGCGCTCGTGATCTTCGGCGGTTCGGCGATCGAGGGCTTCGCGCTGGTGATGCTGTTCGGCGTCGTGGTCTGCACCTATTCGGCGATGTTCGTCTCGACCCCCGTGCTGCTCTACATGGACGTCCGCTCGGCCGGCGCCCGCGAGGAGGCGCAGGAGGCGGCGCGGACCGCCAAGGCTTCCGCGACCAAGGCGAAGGCCTGATCGCGGCGAGGGTTTCCACTCATCATGCCGCGTTTCGAGGGTTTCGTTCCCGGCCGCTTTCCGCTCGACGCCATCGGCGCGGGCGGCTTCCGCTTCGCCGAGATGAGCCACAAGGGCTCGATCATCGCGACGCCGGCCGGCATCCGCGTCTGGCCGGTGACGCGCTTTGCCGAAGTCACGATCGAGAGCCTGCAGCCGGTGCTCGACGAGGCCGGTACGATCGATTTCCTGCTGATCGGCACAGGCGCGGACATCGCCTTCATTCCGCCTGCTCTGCGTGATCCGCTGAAGCAGGCTGGAATCACCGTCGAAGGCATGGCGACCGGGGCGGCGGCGCGCACCTACAACGTCCTCGTCGGAGAGGATCGTCGCGTGGCCGCGACGCTGATCGCGGTCGACTAGATGCCGGCCATGCCGGCGATGCGTAGCGGGAAGAGGGCTCTTGCCCTAAGATTGGGAACGGCCGCATGACGACGGGCCGAGGCGGGACGATGCCGCAGACCGATACCGACGACCGCAGGGAGATCGCGCCGGCGCGCCTGCCGGAGGCCTATGCCCATTGCGCCGAGCTCGTCCGCGAGCAGGACCAGGATCGCTATATCGCCGGGCTCTACGCGCCCGAGGACCGCAGGGCGGCGCTCTATGCACTCTATGCCTTCAGCCTGGAAATCGCGCGGGTCCGGGCGCTGGTCAGCGAGCCGCTGCCGGGCGAGGTCCGGCTGCAATGGTGGCGGGATGTGCTCGAAGGCCAGGCCGGCGGCGAGACGCAAGCCCACCCGGTTGCCGCGGCCCTGCTCGACACCATCAAGCGCTATCGCCTGCCGGTCGCGCCGCTGACGGCGCTGATCGATGCGCGCATCTTCGACCTCTATGACGATCCGATGCCCTCGTTGCGGGATTTGGAAGGCTATGCCGGCGAGACGGCGAGCGCGGTAATCAGGCTCGCCTGCATCATCCTGGCCGGTGGGCGCGATCCCGGCGGCGCGACCGCTTGCGGCCATGCCGGCGTCGCCTATGCCTTGACCGGCTTGATGCGCGCCTTTCCCTGGCATGCGGCCGAGGGGCAGGTCTATCTGCCGGCCGACATCCTCGCCCACAACGGCGTAACGCGCGACGACATCGTACGCGGGCGCGGCGGGCCGGGTGTGCTCTATACGCTCAAGGAGCTGCGCGAGATCGTGCGCGGGCACCTGAAGAGGCTGACCAGCCTCAGCGAGACGATTCCCGCCGGGCTGAAACCGGCCTTCTTGCCGGTGGCGCTGGTCGAGCCCTATCTCAGGCGGATGGAGGTCGGCGGCTACGATCCCTACCGCACCATCATCACCCTGCCGGCCTGGCGTCGGCAATGGGTGCTGTGGCGGGCGTCGCGGAAGAAGTAGAGGGCGGCCCACCGCGGTCCAACCTCTCTCCGCCATTGCGATGTCCTGAAACCACAAGGGCGCGGGGAACCCTCTCCCATAGGGAGAGGGTAGGGTGAGGGGCAGGCCCCTCACCGTGACTGCCGTGAGATGGTCGCAGCGGTGAGGGAATGCTTCGCTGGTCCAGGGGCCTACACCTCACCCCTACCCCTCTCCTTACAGGAGAGGGGTTCCCCGCGGTTGTTTTATCTACCGAGGATGGTGGTGTGGCCTACTCCGCCGCCTTTGCCTCGATGCCGCCGGCCCACTCATCCATCACCTGCTTGGCGCGAGCCGTCAGGGCCTGCTTGCGGGCGAGGCTCTTGGCCGGGCCTTTCAGGCGCTTGCCGTCGGGGCCGGTGGTCGCCACACCCTCGATCAGCGGGAACAGGCCGAAATTGATATTCATCGGCTGGAAGGAGCGCGGCCCCTCGTCGATCGTGACGATATGGCCGCCGGTGATGTGGTTCACCAAGGCGCCGAGCGCCGTCGTCGCGGGCGGCAGGGGCAGATCGCGACCGAGCCGCTCGGCAGCGGCCATGCGGCCGGCGAGCAGGCCAGTGGCGGCGCTCTCGACATAGCCTTCGCAGCCGGTGATCTGGCCGGCGAAGCGCAGGCGCGTGTCGGCCTTGAGACGCAGGCGTTCGTCGAGCAGCTTCGGCGAGTTGAGATAGGTGTTGCGGTGGATGCCGCCAAGCCTTGCGAACTCGGCGTTCTGCAGGCCCGGGATCATCCGGAAGATCGCGGCCTGCTCGCCATATTTCAGCTTGGTCTGGAAGCCCGTCATGTTGAACAGGGTGCCCAGCGCATTGTCCTGCCGGAGCTGGACCACGGCATAGGCCTTGACCGTCGGGTTGTGCTTGTTCGTCAGGCCGACCGGCTTCATCGGCCCCCAGCGCAGCGTCTCGCGGCCGCGCTCGGCCATGACCTCGATCGGCAGGCAGCCATCGAAATAGGGCGTGCCCTCCCATTCCTTGAACTCGGTCTTCTCGGCGGCGAGCAGCGCGTCGATGAAGGCCTCGTACTGGTCGCGGTCGAGAGGGCAGTTGATGTAGTCGGCGCCGGTGCCGCCCGGTCCCGCCTTGTCGTAGCGCGACTGGAACCAGGCCTGATCCATATCGACCGAATCGAAATGGACGATCGGCGCGATCGCGTCGAAGAAAGCGAGCGAATCCTCTGATGTCAGCGATTGCAGGCCCTGCGCCAGAGCGGGCGAGGTCAGCGGGCCGGTCGCGACGATGACATTGTCCCATTCGGCCGGCGGGAGGCCGGCGATCTCGCCGCGATCGATGGTGACGAGGGGGTGAGCCTCCAATGCGGCAGTGACGGCCTGCGAGAAGCCGTCACGGTCGACCGCGAGCGCGCCGCCGGCCGGGACCTGATGGGCGTCGCCCTTGGCCATGATCAGCGAATTCAGGCGGCGCATCTCCCAATGGAGCTGGCCGACCGCATTGCTGGAGGAATCGTCGGAGCGGAAAGAGTTCGAGCAGACGAGCTCGGCCAGCCCTTCCGTCTTGTGCGCGTCGGTGCCGCGAACGGGCCGCATCTCGTGGATGATGACGGGGACGCCGGCCTGGGCGATCTGCCAGGCGGCTTCGGAGCCGGCGAGACCGCCGCCGATGATGTGAACGGGTTCCATGGCTGGGGATGTGTCCGCAGCCGGGCCGCAGGTCAAGGGACAGGCGCCCTGAAATGCAAAATGCCCGCCGTGAGGCGGGCATTCGCTCTTCGACCGAAGCTCGAGGGGAGGGGAAACACGAGCCTCAGGAGAAACTACACGGAACGCGCCGCACCCTGTGCGCGGCGGTTCTTGTTCTAAAGCCTTCAGGCCGCAGCGTGCGAGCGGGCGATGAAGGAGATCTCCGAGCGCGACAGGCCGAGATCGTCGAGCTCACGGTCGGTGAGGCGGGAGAGCTCGCGAACGGTCTCGCGATAGCGGAGGTAGGCGCGAATTTTGGCAGCGATCATGGTGACGAACATGGTGGTATTCCTTGCGAATATTCCGGACCGGGGCGGTGCCCACAGCGACAATCTCGTTGTGCACTGCATATAAACCGGACAGTCTGCTTCCAACAGGGGCACAAGGTCAGCTCCGATATGCAATCAATGCATGTCGAGTTAAGGTTCCGGTCATTTTCATGGGGTCGTCCTGCGCTGACGGTAATGGTTGCGGCGAAATTGAGGAGTATCGCAGCCTTTGATTTGGGCATTCGCAGGTTTGAGCAGGTGATTGCGGCGATTTATGCCTCTGAAATAGGCATGTTGCAGGTGCTAAATGGTGAGCGCTTGCGATGGGGCGGTTTTGCGTTGCGGTACGAGGCGCTGCGGCTGCGATGCCTGGTCGCAGCCGAGGTCGACGGCGCGGCGCGAAATGATCCGCGTGCGGCAGCGTTTGCCGGGCAGAACTTGCCGATTTCAGAATGGATGGCCCGTCGTTGCCTGGGGTGAATTCTGGTCAATCCATTGAATTGAAATAAGAATCCTTGCGATTCGCTTGCGGCCCGGGGCTTGCCTCACGGTGGTCAACAGAAAGGAGCACGCGATGACCGTCTCGTTCTCGACCTCGAACTGGCCCGTCAACCTGCCGAAGACCTACGCCGCCAAACAGGCGTCCGATAACGATTCGAAGCAGGATGCCGGAGCTTCCGGCTCGTCCTCTGCTTCATCCTCCTCAGCCGAAGCCGAGTTCCTGAAGATCGCGCGGATGACGCCGGAGGAGCGGGTTCAGGCCGCACTCCTCGCCAAGCTCGGCATGACCGAGGAGGAATTCAACAAGCTCGACGCCCAGGCCAAGGCCGACGTGATGACCAGGATTCGCGACGAGATGCTGAAGCAGATGGAAGCCAAGGGCGAGAGCGCGAAGAAGACCGGTGCGCTCGCCGATATAAGCGTCTGAGGCGCGCCTAGGCGCTGCTGAAGCTGTATCGTCGCGGCTTTGCGTCGCCTTTGTCATTCCGGGGCTTTGCGCGGCGAAGAACCCGGAACCCACGACCGGACGAGCCGCTTGCAACTGAACAATGCAGTCGCACCCAGCCGTGGGTTCCGGGTTCGCGCCTGCGGCGCCCCCCGGAATGACAACTGTGTGGCGCTACTGTTCAGCCCACCTTGCCGGCGTCGAAGCGCAGCAGCCGCAGCGCATTGGCGGTGACGATCACGGTCGCGCCGGTATCGGCGAGGATCGCGACCCAGAGCCCGGTATAGCCGAGCACGCTGGTGACGAGGAACACGGCCTTCAGCCCGAGCGCGATGGTGATGTTCGTGCGGATATTGCCCATGGCCGCGCGCGCCAGCCGGATCAGCGCCGCGACGTCGCGCGCGCGGCTCTTCAGCACCGCGCCATCGGCCGTCTCCAGAGCGACATCGGTGCCGGAGCCCATGGCGATGCCGATGCTGGCGGCGGCGAGCGCAGGCGCGTCGTTGATGCCGTCGCCGACCATCATCACTCCGGTCTCGCCGGAGAAGGCCTTGATCGCCGCGACCTTGTCGTCGGGCATCAATTCGGCCTTGTGTTCCATGCCGAGGCCGGCGGCGATGGCGGCGCCGGTGCGGGCGTTGTCGCCGGTCAGCATGGTCGAGCGGATGCCCATTGCCTTGAGCTCGGCGATCGCCGCGGCTGCATCCTCGCGCGGCTCGTCGCGCAGGGCGATGAAGCCGGCGAGCGTGCCGTCAACGATGACGGCGGCGACGGTTTTGCCGGCAGCCTCCAGTTCCTCGGCCGTGAGGCGTGCCCGCTTGTCGAAGGGCGCGCGGCTCTCGGCATGGCGTGGGGCGCCGACGAAGACGGCGCGACCATCGACCTTGCCGGTGACGCCCTGGCCGGCGAGCGCCGCCGCCTCGGTCGCCGGCTTGTAGGCGATGCTTTTGCTGCGGGTGTGTCCCAGCACGGCTTCGGCCAGCGGGTGCGACGAGCCGTGTTCGACCGCGGCGGCGTAGGCCAGCACCTCCGCCTCGCTGCCGCTGAGCGCCACGACATCGGTGACACCAGGCTTGCCCTGGGTGAGCGTACCGGTCTTGTCGAAGGCGACGAGGCCGGTCTTGGCGGCGGTCTCGATGACGACGCCGCCCTTCATCAGCAGGCCCTGGCGGGCGCCGGCCGAGAGTGCGGCAGCGATCGCGGCGGGGACCGAGATGACGAGCGCGCAAGGGCAGCCGATCAGCAGCAGCGCCAGCGCCCGGTAGATCCAGACCGACCATTCGGCGCCGAGCAGGAGCGGGGGCACCAGCGCGACCAGCACGGCAAGCCCGACGATCGCCGGCATGTACCAGCGCGAGAAGCGGTCGATGAAGCGTTCGGTCGGGGCGCGGGCCTCCTGTGCTTCCTCGACCAAGCGGATGATGCGGGCGATGGTGTTGTCCTGTGCCGCCTTGTCGACGCGCACGCGCAGCGCCGCCTCGCGATTGACCGAGCCGGCATAGACAGGCTCGCCGACGCCCTTGGTCTTGGGTACGGATTCGCCGGTGACCGGGCTTTCGTCGACGCCGGAGGTGCCGTCGGTGATCTCGCCGTCGGCCGGGATGCGGTCGCCGGGGCGGACCAGCACGGTCTGGCCGATGCGAAGGCTTGCGGCATCGACCTGTCGGGTCGCGCCGTTCTCCTCGACGATGGCGGTCTTGGGGACGAGGTCGCCGAGCGCGCGGATCGAGGCGCGGGCACGATCGGCCGCGACGCCTTCCAGCACCTCGCCGACCGCGAAGAGGAAGACGACCAGCGCCGCTTCCTCGGCCGCGCCGATGAAGAGCGCGCCGATGGCGGCGATCGTCATCAGCATCTCGATGGTGAAGGGAATGCCGGCGCGGGCTGCGGCAAAGGCGCGCTTCGCGACGGGGGCGACGCCGACGATACAGGCCAGGATGAAGGCCCAATGACCGATGCCGGGCCAGATCAATCCGGCGGCATAGGAGGCGCCGAGCAAAAGGCCCGTCGCGATGACGAGCCGGCCCTTGCCGGTCTGATACCAGCTCGCGCCCTCGGGCGTCGCCTCGTGGACATGGCCGGGCAGGCCGTGACCGTGATCCTTCGCGGCAGCGGGTGACTTGGCGGTCTTCGGGGCGTGGTCATGACCGGCGTGGGAATGGCCGGAATGATCGTGCTTGTGATCGTGGTCATGCGCATGGCCCGAGCAGCAGGTGTCGCCATGCTCATGCTTCCCGTGATCGTGCGGGTGGTCGTGATGATGCTCATGCGCGTGGGCGCCATGATCATGGCCGCATCCGCAATTGTCCGGTTTGGCTGCCGGACGCTCAGTGGCCGGGGCCGCCAGTGCGGCGGTGCTGTAGCCGAGGCCGTTGACGCGCTTCTCGATCGCTTCCGGCGTGGTCGCGCCAGCATCGAGCGCGAGCGTCAGCGTCTCCGACATCACGGATAGTTTGACGTCGCTGACGCCAGGCAGGCGCTCGACCGCGCCGCGAATCTTCGCCGCGCAGCTCGCGCAATCCATGCCGCCGACCTTCCAGGACAGGGTCTGGGCTGTGGTTTCGGGGCGGGCGGCCATGACGTGTCTCCGTCTCTCTTTCGCTACGGGACACCTCTCTACAAGCTGTAGCCACTTCAGGTTCAAGAGGGAAAATGCAGTTCATGCGCCTGCTGGTTCTCTCAAGAGCCACGCGGTCATCCCGGGCTTGACCCGGGATCCATTCCGGAGTGCTTCCGGTTGAGGTTCAGGCATGGATCCCGGATCTCCGCTTCGCTTCGTCCGGAATGACCCGCGTCGAGAATGAAGGCGGAGACGGTCTTCAATCCAGCGGAAACACCGGCCGGCGCAGGCGCTTGTAGGGCAGGCCGGCGATCCGGCTGGTGCAGGGGCCGGGCGTCGTCACGGTGAAGCTGCCCTTGGCGATCTTGTCATAAGCGCGCCGGTGCGCGACCGCGGCCTTGACGCCGATCGCCTTCAGCGTCTCCGGCTGTATGCCCTGCGAGCGGAGCTGACCGAGATCGAAGGGTGGCGTCTTGCGGCTGCTGAGCAGCACGGTGACGCCCTCGACCTGCACGACCACGCACGGCCCCATGTTGAAATGCGAGCCCTGCGCGGCAGCGAGGTGGCTGTTGAGGTCTTCCAGCGCGAATTCGCCATCGCTCGTGCTGACGAAGCGCGCCTCGATCTCGACCGGGCCTTCGGCGATAGGGCTGCCCTTGCCGCCGATCGAGAGCCTGCGGGTTTCACCGGGCTTAGCGCCGGCCATGGCAGCGACGGCTGCGGGATCGGCGATGGCGACGGCGCAGCTCTCGACGCCATGGCGCAGGAAGGCGCGCAGCACGGAGGTCGAGTCGCCCGGCGCGCCGCCGCCGATATTGTCGGCCGGCTCGACGACGATGTAAGGGCCACCCTCCGAGCGCAGGATCTCCGCGATGGCTTCGTCGAGATTCCATTCCGCCGGCAGCCCGAATTCGCGCAGTTCCGTGGCGGTCGCGGTCAGCCGCTCGAGCGCGTCGACGGCGGGAGCCTCCGGCCCGGTGAAAGCGACCGCGAAGGCCACGCCGGCCGCGGGCACATCGGAGAAGGAATAGCCGCCGACGACATTGGCGACCCAGATTTCCGGGTTCTCCTGCTCGATCCGGCGCGCCAGCGCCTCCAGGTCGCGCATCGGCCGGTCGGCGGTGCCGGTGCCGGTGGGCGGCCAGACAACCGGGGCGTTGCAGGAAAGCATGCGCGGCAGCTCCCCGCTCGCGAGCGAGCGCGCCAGCAGTCTTGCGGAGCGGACGGCGGATTCGCGGGCATCCGTATGCGGGTTCTCGCGATAAGCGACGAGAGCGTTGGCATGCGCGGCCATGGTCGCGGTGAAGTTCGCGTGGAGGTCGAAGACGGCGAAGATCGGCAAGGTCTCGCAGCCGGGCACCGCGCGGATATGGGCGAGTAAGGCACCCTCAGGATCGCAGCAGCGGGTCGTGACCATCGCGCCGTGCAGCGCAAGCCAGATGCCGTCGAGGCCGCCATCGGCGAGGGCTGCCCTCAGTCCGGCGTCGAATTCCGCGAGGAAGCGCTGGAACACCGCATGGTCGACCGGGCCGGCCGGCAGGGCGGCGTAGTCGATCGTGGGCAGCACCTCCCAGCCTTCGGCCTCGGCGACTTCCAGGAAGCCGTCGAGCGTCGAGCCGTCGCCGCGCCGGGCCAGCAGCTCCGCTCCCTTGCGGATGGTGAAATCGGCAAGCGTGGTCTCTTCGTCGACGAAGCTATGGGTCTCGTGGAAGAGCGATCCGAGCAGGATGCGGCGGCGGGACATGATCGGCTGAAGCTCCTTGGCTCGCAAAGCGCCTTCATCTCGGCCGCCGATCTGTTCCGGATCAAGCCTGCATTGTTCCATCGTAGGGAACGCGGGTGCTTTGACAGGCCGCGCCCCGACCTCGTTTCATGAGGCCGGCCGGCAGTCTCAAGGGGCGGCTGCCGCGCTTGGCCGAGAGAGCATGCGGATGCGCGTCTTCACTGCGTCGCTGGCGACGGAAACCAATACGTTCGCACCGCTCTTCGTCGACCGCAGCGCTTTCGAGGGCGGCTTCTACTGCCCGCCCGGCACGCATCCGGACACGCCGACGCTGTGCTCGGCGCCGACCGTCGCGGCGCGCCGCCGCGCCGCCAGCGAAGGCTATGAGCTGGTCGAGGGCACGGCGACCTGGGCCGAGCCGGCCGGCCTCGTCTCGCAGGAGGCCTATGAGAGCCTGCGCGACGAAATCCTCGGCCAGCTCAAGGCGGCCTTGCCGGTCGATATCGTGCTGCTCGGCTTGCACGGATCGATGGTGGCGCGCGGCTATGACGATTGCGAGGGCGACCTGATCACGCGGGTGAGGGCACTGGTTGGGCCGCACTGCGTCATCGGCGCCGAGCTCGACATGCATTGCCATCTGACGGCCGAGATGGTCGAGGGCGCTGACATCATCGTCGCCTTCAAGGAGTTTCCGCATACGGACTTTTTGGCGCGCGCTGAGGACCTGCTGGAGCTCTGCCTGAAGACCGCGCGCAAGCAGGTGAAACCCGTGAGCGCCGTGTTCGATTGCCACGGGCTCGCCGCCTTCATGACCAGCCGCGAACCGGGACGCAGCTTCGTCGACCGGCTCCTCGCGATGGAAGGAAAGGACGGCATCCTCTCGATCTCGGTCGCGCATGGCTTCCAGGCGGCGGATGTCGCCGATGTCGGGACGAAGGTGCTGGTGATCTCGGATGGTGACGGGGCGAAAGCGGCGGCTCTGGCGAAGGAACTCGGCCTCGAAATCCTGCGCTGGGGGCAGGGCGCCTCGCCGAAGCACTACAAGCCGGAGGAGGGCATCGCGGCCGCGCTCGAACTGGCCAAGCGCGGCAAGCCGGTGGTGCTGGCCGATCGCTGGGACAATCCGGGCGGCGGTGTCGCCGGCGATTCATCCGTGATGGTCGAGGCGCTGCTACTGCACCCGGATGTGCCGGCGGCGATCGGCGCGATGTGGGACCCTGTGGCGGTCAGCCTGTGCCGGGCGGCCGGCGTCGGCGCCGAGATTCCCTTGCGTTTCATCGGCAAGGCGGCGCCGTCCTCAGGCCGGCCAATCGATGCGGTGGTGACGGTTACAGGTACGACCGCGGACCTGCTCATCCCGTTCGAGCAGAGCTGGGTCTCGCTCGGGCCTGCCGCGGCAATCCGGATCGGCAAGCTCGACATCGTGCTGGCCTCGACACGGGCGCAGACCTTCAGCCCGCCGGTCTTCACGAATCTCGGCATCGACCTCGGCGCCAAGAAGGTCGTGGTGGTGAAATCCTCCAACCATTTCCACGCCGCCTTCGCGCCGATCGCGGCACAGGTGCTTTATCTCGACAGCGGTGGACCCTACCCGCCGGATGCGAGCAAGATCCCCTACACCAAGGTGAAGCGCCCCTTCTCTCCGCTGGATCCCAATCCATGGCTGTGACTGCTTCTGCTCCGCTCCCGCGCCTGTCGCTCCGCGAGATCGAGGACCAGCGCCTCGATGTGCTGGTGAAGGGCCTGCCGCCGGGCGCATCGCTCCGGCTCGGCGATGTCGGCAAGCAGGGCTGGAACGTGCTCACTGGGGACATGCCGATGCCGCTCGCGGTGATCCGCGAGAGCGTGCTCAAGGCCAACAGCGCCTGGATGAGCGCCTTCAGCGCTGCCAACGGTTTGCTGATCGCGCCGCATGGCAAGACCACGATGGCGCCGCAGCTCTTCGATCTGCAGGTCGCCGATGGCGCCTGGGCGATCACCGTCGCGACGATGCAGCAGCTCGCGGTTGCCCGGCATTTCGGCGTGAAGCGGGTGATCCTCGCCAACCAGCCGGTGGGCCGGCAGGAGATCGCGGCCTGTTTCGAGGCGCTGCGGGAGCCCGGCTTCGAACTCTATTGCCTCGCCGACAGCGTTGCCGGGGTCGGTCTGCTGGCCGAGGCGGCGAAGGGGCATGCGGGCGCCAATCCGTTTGGTATCTTTGTCGAGATCGGGTTCATGGGCGGGCGCACCGGTGCGCGGACCCGCGAGGAGGCGCTTGTCGTGGCGCGTGCTATCGCAGACGCGCCGGGCCTGCGGCTCGCCGGGTTCGAATGTTTCGAGGGCCTACATAGCGATAGTGCAGGCGCAGATAAGCTGCTCGACGAGGTGATCGCCGTCGCGGCGGCGGCGAATGCCGAGGGCCTGCTCGGCCCCGAGCCTCTGGTCCTGAGCGCCGGCGGAACCGCACTGTTTGACCGTGTCGGCGAGAAATTCAACGCGGCGAGCCTCGGGCGCCCGCTCCTCAAGGTGCTGCGCTCCGGCTGCTATCTGACGCATGACGATCTCGGCTATTCGGCCTCCTTCCGTCGGATCATGCTGGAGACCAGCCTGAAGCTGCCGCCCAGCGGGCTCGAACCCGCCCTCGAGGTCTGGGCCTATGTCCAGTCGCGGCCGGAGCGCGGGCGTAGCCTGCTCACTCTCGGCAAGCGCGACGTCACCTATGATTCCGCTTTGCCGGTGCCGCTGCGTTGGTATCGGCCGGGCGGGGCGATGGCGCGGCCAGAGCCGATGCCGGCCGGGCACAACGTGCTGGCGCTCAACGACCAGCATTGCCATCTCGGCACACCGGAGGAGAGCCCGCTCCAGGTCGGCGATATGGTGGCCTTCGGCATTGCCCATCCCTGCCTGACCTTCGACAAGTGGGCGGTGCTGATGCTGGTCGACGATGACTGGAACGTCACCGGCGCAATCCGGACCTTCTTCTGAGGCACTTCCGAATCTGTTCCTTCTGGTGAAACCTGCAATCCTTGACGTGAATTCAGGCCGTTCCTAGCCTGCATCTCACAGAGGGAAGGCTCGCCATCCGCGATGCGGACGAGACGGGCCAAGCGGCGATGACGGGAAGCACGGCGAAGCCGGCTCCCGTTGCGCGCTGAGGCGGCCGGGATCGGCCGGCAAGCAGGATGCTGGGAGGATCGTTCGTGACGACACCGTCATTCCCGATGACCGATGAGGCCGATGTCGCTACCGAAGGCATGCGGCGGCGCAGCCTGCTGCAATTGCTGACGGCGGGTGGCGCGGCGCTGGTCGCGCCCGGCCTGTGGAGCAGCCTGGCATTGGCTCAAGGCCAGACTCCGATTGCCGGCGGCACGTTGACGATCGGCGCCGATGCCGATCCGATCGGGCTCGACCCGGTCACGGTCAATGCCTTCTCGTCCTTCGATTTCACCAGCCTGCTCTATACCGGCCTGCTGCGCTGGAACGCCCAGATGAAGGTCGAGCCCGATCTGGCGACGGGCTACGAGCAGCCCGATCCGAAGACCTATGTCTTCAAGCTCCGGCAGGGCGTGAAATTCCATAACGGCAAGGATTTCTCCGCCGCCGACGTCAAGCACACCTTCGACCGGATCATGAATCCGGCGACCGGCAGCCGGCTCAGGGCGCTCTATTCCAGCGTCGAGTCGGTGACGGTGGTCGATCCCTTCACGGTCAAGTTCCAGCTCAACGCGACGGATGCGGCCTTCCTCAGCAATCTCGCCAGCAATCCCAACGGCGCGATCGTGCCTGCCGGCGTCGAAAACCTCGTCACCCAGCCGGTCGGCACCGGGCCCTTCGCCTTCGAGGCCTATCAGCCGAACCAGCAATTCTCGCTGACGCGCTTTGACGGCTATTACGAGAAGGGCGAGCCCTATCTCGCGAAGGTGGTCTTCAAGTTCTACAAGGACCAGGCGACGCTGACCTCGGCGCTGCGTTCGCGCGCCATCGACATGACCTGGGTGAAGGACCCGAAGGTCGCGACAGCGATCTCGCGGGCATCATCCAGCTTCGTCTCGGCGCCCGGCCAGACTTCGCGGACCTTCCCGATCTGGCTGAACATGAAGGCGAAGCCGCTGAGCGATGTGAAGGTGCGTCGCGCGCTCAGCCTCGCGACCGATCGCAAGGCCTGCCTCGACACCGTGCTCGGCGGCGCCGGCAAGGTCGGCGCGATGATCCCGGAAAGCCAGGTCGGCGGCTATGACGGGACTGGCGAATTGCCTTATTACAAGCACGATCCGGCGGCGGCAAAGGCACTGCTGGCCGAGGCCGGCTATCCCAACGGGATCGACCTCGGCGACTATATCGTCGTCGCCGCCAACCCGCTCGACGTCGCCTGCGCGCAGATCCTGCAGCAGCAATGGCAGGCGGCCGGCATCACCGTGAAGCTGGTGCCGATGGAGACCGCGCCGCTCCTGGCCAAATGGGCAAGCGGCGACTGGCCGACGCTGCTCTCGGTCGCGTTGTCCTGGACGCCCGATCCGGACGGTATTTTCCAGTACATCACCTCGACCAGCGGCTACGGCAAGGCGATGGGCTCGAACGATCCCGAACTCGACAAGATGGTCGCCGAGGCGCGGTCCGAGCTCGACGTTCCCAAACGCGCGGCCAAGAACCAGGCGATCCAGAAGCGCATCGCCGACAACGCCTATGTCATCCAGATCTACCAGTACCCGCTGCGCTGGGAGATCTGGTGGAACCATGTCCAGGGCTATGTGCCGCTCGCCGCGAATATCCGCTCCTTCGTGCGTACGACATGGCTGAAGAAATAGGTCCGGCCTGCCGCCTTCCGGCGGAGGTCTGCCGATGACGCGCTTCGTCCTCGGGCGCCTCGCCTGGATGGCCGCGATCCTGCTCGGCGTCTCCTTCGTCGCCTTCATGCTGATGCGGGCCATCCCCGGGGATTTCGCCATCGCGGCGGCGGGCTCGCAGAGCGTCGCGCCGGAGGTTCTGACGACGATCCGCCGGGATCTCGGCCTCGACCAGCCCTTGCTGGCGCAATATCTGCGCTGGCTCGGCGGGGCGCTGACCGGCGATTTCGGCAAATCCTTCGTCACGCGCCAGCCGGTGCTCGGCGAATTGCTGAACAGGCTGATCGTGACCGTCCAGCTCACATTGCTCGCCGCTGTTATCGCCACGGTGATGGGCGTTGCCTCTGGACTCGCGGCTGCGCGACTGCGCGGTGCGACCGACTGGCTGGTCCGGCTCTGGAACGGGCTGATGCTGGCGGTGCCGAACTATGTCGTGGCGACGCTGATCGTGCTGCTCTTCGGGCTCTACTTCCCGGAGATCACCGTGCTCGGCTACACGCCCTTTCTTGAGAGCCCGCTCGGCAATCTCGCCAGCCTGCTGCTGCCGGCCTTCGCGCTGGCGCTCGCGGTCTCCGTGACCATCGCGGAGAACACCCGCGCCGCCGTGCTCGAGGTCGCCAACCAGGATTTCGTCATGGTCGCCCGCGCCAAGGGGCTGACCCCGGCCGCGATCCTGCGCGACTACCTGATGCGCAACGCGCTGACCCCGGTGATCACCGCAGCGGGCCTCAAGATCGCGGCGCTGCTCGGCGGCAGTATCCTGGTCGAAACCATCTTCGCCATTCCCGGCATGGGCCAGTACCTGTTCGATTCCATCAACAGCCGCGACTATCCGGTGATCCAGGCGATCGTGCTGGTCGCGGCCGGCATCGTCGTGCTGGTCAACACGATGATCGACATCGCCTATGCCCGGGTCGACGCTCGGGTGCAGATGTGAGCGGGATCGTGCAGGACAGTGCCCCGGTTGCGGCGGTGCGCAAGGGGGCCGGGATCACGCAGGGCTGGCTCCTGCTCGGCGTCGGCCTTGCCATGCTGGCAGCGATGCTGGTGCTGACGATCTTTGCGCCGCTGGTCGCGCCTTATAACCCCTCCGCCACCTCGCCGGATTCGCTGGCGCCTGCGAGCGCCGCGCATTGGCTCGGCACGGATTCGATCGGGCGCGATGTGCTGAGCCGCCTGATCGTCGGCGGCCGGACGACGCTGCTCATCACGGTCTCTGCCGTGCTGATCGCGCTGGTGGCCGGGCTGATCCTCGGGCTCGCGGCCGGCTACATGGGCGGGCGCACCGACGAGATCATCATGCGCCTGCTCGATGTCGTCTTCGCCTTCCCGGTGCTGCTGCTCGCGATCGCGGTGGTGGCGGCGCTGGGGCCGACGGTGCCGAACCTGATCCTGACGATCGCTATCGTCTATACGCCGGCCATGGCGCGGGTGGTCAGGGCGCCGGTGCTCAGCGTCAAGCAATGGGACCATGTCGAGGCGGCGCGCAGCGTCGGCATGAGCGAGATGCGGCTGGTGCTGCGCCATATCCTGCCGATCGTGGTCTCGCCGATCCTCGTCGCGACGAGCCTGACGCTGTCGCAGACGATCTTCACCGTGACGGCGCTCTCCTTCCTCGGCCTCGGCCCGCCGCCGCCCGATCCGAACTGGGGCGGCATGCTCTCGGAAGCCCGCCAGTTCATGGAGCTCGCGCCCTTGACGGTCGTCGGCCCGGCTTTGGCGATCGTCTTCGCGACATTGACCTTCATCATCATCGCCAATGGTTTGCGCGAGGTTCTCGACGTGGGGAGCGTGCGATGACCGGCCCGCTGCTCAGGGTGCGTGACCTGACCGCGACCGTGACGACGCGCCGCGAGGTGATCCAGGCGGTGAGGGGCATCTCCTTCGACATCAATGCCGACGAGGCGGTTGGCTTCGTCGGCGAATCCGGCTGCGGCAAGAGCGTTACCGCCAAGGCGCTGATGCGCCTCGCTCCGAAGGGAGCCTCGATCGAGCTCGGCGGCTCCGTCGCCTTCTGGAGGCAGGAGCTGCTCGGCCTTGGCGAGGATGAAATGCGCGCCCTGCGCGGCCGGCGCATCGCCATGGTCTTCCAGGACCCGATGACCTCGCTCAACCCGGTGATGAGCATCGGCGCGCAGATGGGCGACATGCTGCGCCGCCATCTCGGCCTCTCCATGAAAGACGCGCGCGAGCGCAGCGTCGAAATGCTCGACCTCGTTGGCATTCCCGATCCCGCGCAGCGGATCGACGATTTCCCGCACCAGTTCTCGGGCGGGCAGCGCCAGCGCGTGCTGATCGCCATCGCGATCTCCTGCGAGCCGGACCTGCTGATCGCCGACGAGCCGACCACGGCGCTCGACGTCACCGTGCAGGCGCAGATCCTGCGCCTGCTGCTGCGGCTCCGGGAGGAGCGCGGCATGGCGCTGATGCTGATCACCCATGATTTCGGCGTCGTCGCCGGCATGGTCGACCGGGTGAACGTGATGTATCGCGGCGAGATCGTCGAGGCCGGGCCGGTCGATGATGTGTTCGCGCGGCCGCAGCATGTCTATACGCGGGCGCTGCTCGATGCCGTGCCGCGCCTGCAAGGGGCGGGGGCGCTGCGATGACGGAGCCGCTATTGCAGGTCCGGGATCTCTCGGTGCTGTTTCCGGCGCGGCGCGGGGCTCCGCCGGTCAAGGCAGTCGAGCGCCTCTCCTTCGAGATCGCGCCGGGCCAGACGCTCGGGCTCGTCGGCCAGTCCGGTTCGGGCAAGACCACGGCCGGGCGCGCTATCCTCCAGCTCCAGAAGGCAAGCGAGGGCTCGGTCCGGCTGATGGGGCAGGAGCTGACGGCTATGAGCTCGGGCGAGTTGCGCCGGATGCGTCGGCACATGCAGTTCGTGTTGCAGAACCCTTATTCCAGCCTGCATCCGCGCATGACGATCGGGCAGATCCTGAGCGAGCCCTTGCAGGTCCATCGCACGGTGCCGGCGAACCGCATCCGCGAGCGCGTCGAAGAGCTGCTGGAGCTGGTCAATCTCGATCCCGCGATGATCAGGCGCTATCCGCACGAGTTCTCCGGCGGGCAGCGCCAGCGCGTCGTCATCGCCCGCGCCTTGGCGGTCAATCCCGATTTCATCGTCTGCGACGAACCGGTCTCGGCGCTCGATGTGCGCACCCAGGCGCAGATCGTCGCGCTCTTGCAATCGCTGCAGGAGAAGCTCGGCCTGTCCTATCTCTTCATCGCGCATGACCTCGCCATCGTCCGGGAGATGGCGCATCGCGTCGCGGTGATGTTCCACGGGCGCATCGTCGAGATGGGCAGCGCGGCACAGGTCTATGGCAGCCCGGCGCATCCCTACACGCAGCTCCTGCTCGATGCGGTGCCGGTGCCCGACCCTGTACTCCAGCGCGAGCGATTGAGGCGTCCGCCGCCGGATTTGCGCTTCCTCGACGACGATGGCGGCGCATGCGTCCATGGCGTCGATCACGCGCAGGCGGGGACGCCCGAATGGCATGAGGTCGCGCCGGGGCACGGCGTCTCCTGCCGCTACTGGCCGAAGGGAAATCGGCGGGGGCCGCCTGAAAGCTTGCTGGAAACTCAGCCCTCATCCTGAGGAGCCGCCGCAGGCGGCGTCTCGAAGGATGCTCCAAGGTGCTCCGGAACCATCTGGAGCATCCTTCGAGACACGCTCTCCGAGCGCTCCTCAGGATGAGGGCTGAGTTCCTTGAGAGCGGGGAAGCGTATGTTCCTTCAGATGGAACGCTCAATCCTTGACGCGAAATATCTGGCGCAACTACGCTTTTGACGATGAGGCCGGGCTGAAGAAGTGGCCCGGAACGATGCCCTGAAGTCCGAGAAACCGCTTCGCCCGGCATCGGCCGGAGTAGCGGTCGCAATCCGGGAGGATGCCCGTGCGTCTGGCGCTGATCCACATCGTTCAGGAGACGAACGACTTCAATCCGCTGCTGACGACGCTCGCCGATTTCGAGGCTTTCGGCCTGGTCGAGGGCGAAGAGATCGCCCGGCAGTTCGGCGAGATCGGCCAGATCGGCGGGCACTATGCGGCGGTGAAGGAGAGCGGGCTCGATGTCGAGACGATCCCGATCATCCGGGCCTGGGCCGTGGCGGGCGGGCGCATTTCGCGCGAGGCCTTCGATTTCTTCCAGGCGAAGATCCGGGCGGGGCTGGAGACCGTTGGGCCGATCGACGGGCTCGTCCTGCATCTGCACGGCGCCTGCGCGGCCGAGGGCATCGACGATGTCGAGGGTGAACAGGCCGAGCTCTGCCGCAAGATCCTCGGGCCGGACGTGCCGATCCTGCTCGGGCTCGATCACCACGCCAATGTCACGCACAAGATCATAGCCAATTGCACGGCCATCGTCGGCCACCGCACCCAGCCGCATGACGTATTCGACACCGGCAAGGTCGGGACCGAGGTGCTGCTGCGCATCCTCACCGAGAAGTGCAGGCCGGTGATGGCCTGGCGGAAGATCCCGCTTCTCTCGCATCAAGAGCAGTTCCTGACCTCGAAGGGGCCGATGAAAATCTGGTTCGACCGGGCTCGCGCCATCGAGGACGACCGGCGCGTGCTCCAGGCCTCGAACTACCCGATGCAGCCCTGGCTCGATGTCGCCGAAGGCGGCTGGTCGACGATTGTCGTCACCGATGGCGATCAGGCGCTGGCCGAGAAACTCGCGGACGAGTTGGCCGATCTCGCCTGGTCGATGCGTGATGATTTCCAGGTACGCGAGGCGGTTTCCATCGATGATGCCGTGCGCAAGGCCGATGCGGCCGAGCGCGGCATGGTCGTGGTCAGCGATACCGGCGATACGGTCTTCGGCGGCGCGGCCGGCGACAGCAACCTGCTGCTGGAATCGATGTTGCGGCTCGGCATCAGGAGCAAGGCACTGATCCCGCTGATCTCGCCCAAGGCCGTCGCGACGCTGACCGCGGCCGGCGAGGGCGCCGAGGTCACGCTGCCGCTCGGGGGCGATGCGGCGACCGCCTTCTTCAAGCCGCTGACGGTGACAGGGAAGGTTCGGAAGCTCGGCGGCGGCTCGATCCCGCTCAATTTCAACCATCAGCCGGAGGTCGATATGGGCCGCGTCGCGGTCTTCGATGTCGGGCCGGTGACGCTGCTGATCTCGGAACTGCGCGGCGTCGCGGGCAATGTGCCCGATGTCTACGAGGCCTTCGGGATCGACCTCTCCGACTACAAGATGGCGGTGCTCAAGACGGCCTCGAACTTCCAGTATTTCGACCGCATCGCCTCCGGGCTCGTCCGCGCCGATACGCGCGGGCCGGGGCAATCGGACGTGTTCACCCTGCCGTGGCAGCGGATTCCGCGCCCGGTCTATCCGTTGGAGACAATAAGCGACTGGCGGGCGCATTCGTCCCAGCCGGGAGCGGGGACGTGCTGAGACGAAACCACACAACAAAAGGGGAAAGCGATGACAAAGCTGTCGCGACGTCAATTCGGCATGGCCGGCCTTGCGCTGGCAGGCGTATCCCTGGCGGGAGCCTTGCCGGCCTCCGCCCAGCAGCTCAAGGGCGGGAGACTGCGCGTCGCCGTGCTGAGCGAGCTGGCGAACTACGATCCGCAGCAGCTCTCGACGGTGAACTTCCACGTCATCAAGAACCTCTATGACAGCCTGATCGAGTACACGCCGGAGGGGAAGCCGGAGCCGAGCCTGGCGACGGCATGGACGATCGCGCCGGACAAGAAGTCCGTCACGCTGAAGCTGCGCAGCGGCGTGACCTTTCATAGTGGCACGCCGTTCAAGGCGGATTCCGTGCTGGCGACCCTGCAGAAAGGGGCCGATCCCAAGCGCGGCAAGAACGTCTTCCCGACCATGTCGATCGTCAAGGATTGGTCGGCGTCGGACGACGCGACGGTGACGATCAATTTCAAGGCGCCGGTGCCCGAGCGGCAGATCCTCGACCTCCTGCAGTTCCTGATCCCGATCGACCCCAAGGGCATCGATACGGTCGAGACCGTGCCGGCCGGCACCGGGCCCTACACGCTGGTCAACCGCGCCGTCGGCCAGAGCCTGACGCTCAAGGCCAATCCGAAATACTGGCGCGAGAAGCAGCCGATCGTGCAGGACCTCGTCTTCACCGTGTTCAGCGAGGATGCTTCGGCCAGCGCGGCGCTGGAATCGGGCGCGGTCGACATCGTCTATAACGGCTCCTCGCGCAGCGCCGTCCGGCTCAAGAATGCCGGTTTCCAGGTCTTCGCCGGGCCGGGGCCGCTGGTGCAGGTCTTCCGCATCAACTCGACGCGCGGACCCTTCCGCAACAAGGCGTTCCGACAGGCCTTCAACCACCTGATGGACCGGGCGAGCATCCTGCGCGTCGGCTATGCCGGGATGGGCAAGGTCGTGGCGCTGCCCTGGGCACCGGCGAGCCCGGCCTATGACGAGAGCTACAACGCGACCTATGCCTATGACCTGGAGAAGGCGAAGAAGCTGATCGCGGCTTCCGGCCTTTCTGCCGACGAGATCAAGAACTGGAAGCTGCTGGTCAATGGCAGCGACGAGCCTTCGGTGGCGATCAGCCAGATCGTGCAGGGCTCGCTGCAAAAGATCGGCATTCCCGTCGAGCTCGACATGCGGCAGGGCGCGGAATACGTGACCGCGCTCCTCGGCGGCGATTTCGCGGCCACCTTCGGCGCCGTCGGCAATGTCCAGAAATTCCCGTCGCGCGTCGCCACCAACTCGATCTATCGCACCTCGGGCAATCCGGTCCTGAAGGACCCGCATCCGCATCCCGACTATGTGGCGGCGATCGCCAGGGTCGATGCCACGTCGGGCGGCGCGGCGGAGGTGAAGGCGGCCTATGACAATCTCAACAAGGTCATGGTCGAGGAGGCCTTCGGCATCCCCACCAACTCCTACGATGTCGGCCTGATCGTCGCCTCCGACAAGATCGGCGGCGTGACGCTCGATATGGACAACCTCTTCATCGCGCGCACCATCGGCTTCAAATGACGCGGCTTGACGGGGCCGGGCGGCGCGAGCGCGGCGCCCGGCGATGACGGAGACGCTTGCCCGGCTCAAAGCCCTGCTGCGCCGGCTGATTGCCCGACGCGGCGCGGCTTTGGGGCTCGGTTTCCTCGCGCTGGTCGCGCTGGCGGCAGGTTTCGCGACCGTGCTGCCTTTCGATCCGCTGTCGCAGAGCGTGGCGGCCTCGCTACTGCCGCCCTCGGCCGAGAACTGGTTCGGCACCGACGAACTCGGTCGCGATATCCTGGCCCGCGTCATCTATGGCGCGCGGACATCGCTGCTGACGGCGGCCGGCGCGGTCATCATAGCGGCGCTGGTCGGCGTGCCGATCGGGCTTGCCGCCGGCTTCTATGGCGACTGGCGCGATTCCCTGCTGATGCGCTGCATCGACGTGCTGCTGGCGCTGCCGAACATCCTGTTCGCGATGGCGCTGATCGCGGTGCTCGGCCGCAGCCAGGGCGCGGCGCTGATCGCGGTCGGCATCGCCGGCATTCCCGGTTTCGCCCGCATCGCCCGGGCGCAGGTCATGGCCTTGCGTCAACTCGATTTCGTCACGGCGGTGCGCGGTTTCGGGGGAAGTCCGGGCTACATCATGTTTCGAACGATCCTGCCCAACGCCTTGAGCCCGCTGGTGGTGCAGGCGATCGTGCTGGCCTCGATCGCGATCCTGCTGGAGGCAGCGCTGGCCTTCCTCGGGGTCGGCGTGCCGCCGCCGACGCCGAGCTGGGGCGAGATGCTGCGCACCGGCAAATCCTATCTCTACGAAGCGCCGACCTATGCCGTTCTGCCCGGTATCGTGCTGACGCTGACGATCCTGTCGCTCGACACGATCGGCCGGGCGCTCACCGCGATCCTCGACCGCGACGAGACCGATGCCAGCGGCGAGATTATCGGGGGGCGGCGATGACGGCCTATGTCCTGCGCCGCCTGTTCCAGATGCTGCCGGTGCTGCTGATCGCCTCCTTCGCGATCTTCGCGATGATCTATGCCGTGCCGGGCGGGCCGGTCGCGGTGATCGTCGGCGAGAATGCCGGGCCTGAGGAGATCGCCGCCGCGATCCAGCGCTATGGGCTCGACCGGCCGATGGTGGTGCAATATGCCGACTGGCTCGGGCGGGCGGCGACGGGCGATTTCGGGCTCTCGCTGCATAGCCGCCAGCCGGTGCTGCAACTGATCGGCGAGCGCTTGCCAGCGACGCTGCAACTGGCGCTCGCCGCGATCTTCGTTGCGCTCGTCATCGGCATTCCCGTGGCGATCGCGAGCGCGGTGAAGCCGAATTCCTGGCTCGACCGTCTGCTCAGCGGCTGGAGCGCGCTGGCCTTGGGTGTGCCGACTTTCTGGCTCGGCATCCTGTTGATCCTGCTCTTCGCGGTGGAATTGCGCTGGCTGCCCTCGGCCTCGCGCCATGTGCCTTTCTGGGAGTCGCCGGTCGATGCGCTGCGAAGCCTGGCGCTGCCGGCCATCACGCTCGGAACCTATGTCTCGGGCATTCTGGCGCGGTTCCTGCGGGCTTCGCTGATCGGCGAGGCGCGGGCCGATTACGTCCGCACCGCCCGCGCCAAGGGCGTGCCGGAGAACCGCATCGTCGGCCTGCACATCATGCGCAATGCGCTCCTGCCCTTCGTCACCATCGTCGGTTTGATGATGGCGAATTTCATCGGCGGTGCGGTGGTGACCGAGGCGGTCTTCACCTATCCGGGCCTCGGGCGCCTGCTGATCCAGGCGATCAGCACCCGCGACTACCCGCTGATCCAGGGCTGCATCCTGGTGATCCTGGTCGCCTATATGCTGATCAACCTCACGGTCGACATGCTCTATGCCTGGATCGACCCGCGGATCGAATACCGATGAGCGCTCTAGCGCAGATCGGCGGTCGGGCGCGAGCCGAGATGGGTCGAGATGCCGGCCGCGACCTCGCGCAGCCGCGTGCCGACCTTGGCCGCCAGCGAATGCGGCATCCGCATCAAGGGCGCCGAGACGCTGAGCGCCGCGACGGGATAGCCGTCCTCGTCGAGGATCGGCACGCCGACGCACATAGCGCCGTCCTCGTTCTCGCCCATCTCCGTGGCGTAGCCGGTGCGGGCGACCTGCCGGAGCTGCCGCTCGATCTCCTCGCGTTCGAGCAAGGTGCGGCCGGTACGCTCGGTCAGCGGCAGGTCGAGCTGCCTTTGCCGCTCCGCCTCGGGCAGGAAGGCGAGGATCGCCTTGCCGAGCGCGGTCGAGTGCATCGGGTGGCTCTCGCCGATGCGGGCTTGCATGCGCAGCGAGCGATTGGCCTCGATCAGGTCGATATAGACGACGGTGCCATTGCCCTTGACCGCGAGGTTCACGGTCTCGTTGAACTCCTGCATCAGTTCGATCATCGCGGGGCGGGCCAGCTCGCGGACCTTGCTGACGCTGGCATCGGCGCGGGCGATGGATCGCAATTGCGGCCCGAGATTGTAGCGGTCGGTGGCGCGGTTGTGGTCGAGGAACCCTGCGGCCGTCAGCGTCTGCAGATAGCGGAATGTCGTCGTCTTCGGAATCCTGAGCTCCTTGCTGACGGCGGTGAGCGCGATCTCGTGGCCGTGGCGGGCGACCAGCTCCAGCACCTTCAGCGCCTTCATCACCGGCTGCACGACATAGGGGTTGTCGGTTTTCCTGGCCATGGTTGCTCCGCTGGTCGGGCTCGTTTGAAAGGCAGCATGGCCAACCCCTCCGAATTCCGCAAGACGAAACCCCTGTTCCTTTACGCGGAGCGAGTGCTCTGGTCTGGTCGGGGGCAACAGCAGGAGGCAACGCAGTGACAGGCAATGGCAGCCAGCAGGCGGGCGCTCTGCGCTTCGACGAATCCGCCCGGCAGATCGCGGCGAATGCGCGTTTCATCGCCGGCGGCGTGAACAGCAATTTCCGGTTGGGCATGCAGCCGGGACCGCTCGTCTTCGAGCGCGGCGAGGGCGCCTATCTGATCGACGCCGATGGCAACAGGATCATCGATTATTACTGCGGCATGGGCGCGACCGTGCTCGGCCATACGCCGGCGCCCGTCATCGAGGCGGTAAAGCGCCAGGCCGAGAAGGGCATCCTCTTCGCCGGCCAGATGCCGATCGAGGCGGAAGCGGCGCAACTGATCTGCGAGCGCATTCCCTCGGCGGAACGGCTGCGCTTCGGCTCATCCGGTTCGGAGGTGGCGCAGGCGGCGATGCGACTGGCGCGCGCGGCCACGGGCAAGCGGGCGATCGTCAAGTTCGAGGGGCATTATCACGGCTGGTTCGACAACATCCTGTGGTCGACGGCGCCCGGGCTGAACGCGGCCGGGCCAGAGGATGCACCGACGCCGGTGATCGGCAGCAAGGGCCAGGACCCGCAAGCCGGCGAGGGGCTTTCGATCCTCGGCTGGAATGATCTCGCGGCGCTGGAAGCGCGGCTTGCCAAGGGCGATGTCGCGGCCGTGCTGATGGAGCCGGCGATGTGCAACCAGGGCGCCATCGCGCCTGCGCCAGGCTATCTGGAAGGCGCGCTCGCGGCCTGTCGCAAGCATGGCGCGATCCTGATCTTCGACGAGGTCATCACCGGTTTCCGGCTCGGTCGCGGCGGGGCGCAGGAGCGTTTTGGCGTGACGCCCGATCTCACCCTCATGGCAAAGGCGATCGCCAACGGCTTCCCGGTCGCGGCGATCGCTGGCCGGGCCGATCTGCTCGATCTCTTTGCCGATGGCGTCTTGCACGGCGGCACCTTCAACGCCCAGCCGGTCGCGATGGCAGCGCTGGTCGCGACCCAGAAGGCGTTGACGCCGGAGCACTACGAGCGCAGTTCCGTCCATGGCCAGCGCCTGCAGGACGGCATCCGTACCATCCTCAAGGAGGCGGGCATCAAGGCGCAGGTCGCCGGCTTCCCGCTGATGTTCCACGTCGCCTTCGGGCTCGACGCCCCGGCGCGGAACTACCGGGACGTCGCGCGCGCCGACAAGGCCGCCTATAGTCGTTTCGCGCATGAACTGCTCAAGCGCGGCGTGCGCGTGCTGGAGCGCGGCGCCTGGTTCGTGTCGTCGGAGCATGACGCGGCGGTGGTCGATGCGACGTTGGCGGCGGTGAGGGACGCGGCGCGGGCGTTGGCGTAGTGGTGGTTCCATTGCGCTCGCTCATTCTCCTCGGAAACACACCGTCATCCCGGGCTTGACCCGGGATCCATTCCGGAACGCTTCCGTTTGAGGCTCCGGAATGGATCCCGGATCTCCGCTTCGCTGCGTCCGGGATGACCCGCGTTTTACTGAATTGAAGTACCGGCAGCAGCAGCGCCGGTCTCAGGCTGAGCGTGCTTCGTCATGCGCTCCATTCCTGCATGCAGCATGCACGACGCCATTGACCGCTCTGCGTGCCGTACCGGATAGTTCGCCTCAGCAAGGAGCGAACAGAGATGCCGCAGCCGAGACCGTCCACCGCGCTTGCCGGGCTCAAGGTGCTGGACTTGACGCGGGTGCGGGCGGGGCCGACCTGCGTGCGGGTCTTCGCCGATTTCGGGGCCGACGTGATCAAGGTCGAGAGCCCGCCGGGGCTCGACCCCAACGAGAACATGAGCGGGCCGCGCCTTGGCTATGACATGCAGAACCTGCATCGCAACAAGCGCTCGCTGGCGCTGAACCTCAAGACGCCCGAAGGCAAAGCGATCCTGATGAAACTCGTCGACGAGGCCGATCTCGTCGTCGAGAACTTCCGGCCTGACGTGAAGGAGCGGCTCGGGCTCGACTTCGAGACGCTGCATGCGCGCAATCCGCGGCTGATCCTCGTCTCGATCTCCGGCTTCGGACAATCCGGCCCGTACCGGACGCGGGCGGGCTTCGACCAGATCGCGCAGGGCATGGGCGGCATGATGTCGGTGACGGGGCTGCCGGGGCAGGGGCCGGTGCGGGCCGGGATCGCGCTCGCCGATTCCTCCGCGGGGCTCTATGGCGCGGTCGGGGCGCTGGTCGCGCTGCAGGAACGGGCCATCTCCGGCAAAGGGCAGTGGGTGCAGACCTCGCTGCTCGAAGCCCAGATCGCGATGATGGATTTCCAGGCCGCGCGCTATCTGGTCGAGGGCTCGGTGCCGCCGCAATCCGGCAACGACCACCCCTACCAGACGCCGATGGGCGTCTACCGGACGCGCGACGGCGCGATCAATCTCGGCGTCGGCGGCGAGGAGCAGTGGCGCTCGTTCTGCCGCGCGATCGGGCGGCCCGAATGGGGCACCGATACCCGCTATGACAGCACGGAGAAGCGCTTCGCCCGCCGGCCGGAGCTGCGCGATATGATCGAGGAGATTTTCGCTGCGGCAGACAGCGCCGATTGGCTGGAAGCGATGGAGCGCAACAGCGTTCCGGCCGGGCCGATCTATGCCGTAGACGAGATGTTCGAGGACCCGCAGGTGCGCCATCTCGGCATCGCCAAGCCGGTCAATCATCCCGAGCTGGGCGATATCCGCCTGATCGGCCAGCCGGTGACGCTGTCGCGCACGCCGGCCGATGTCGCGACGCCGACGCCTGCGGCCGGCGCCCATAACGACGAGATTTTGGCCGATCTCGGCTATGACGAAGCTGGGCTCGCGCGCTTGCGGGCCGATGGCGTGATCTGACGGAGACCCGCGTGAACGACGAAATCCTGTATGCGGTCGAGGGCGGGGTCGGCACGATCACGCTCAACCGGCCCCAGGCGCGCAACGCGCTGACCTTCGCCATGTACGAGCGCATTGCCGAGATCTGCCGCGACCCGGCCGCGCATGGCGATCCGCGCGTCATCGTCATGACCGGGGCGGGCGACAAGGCCTTTGCGGCCGGAACGGATATCGCCCAGTTCCGCTCCTTCTCCAGCGCCGAGGATGCGCTGGCCTATGAGGAGCGGATCGAGACCGTGATCGGCACGATCGAGAGCTGCCCGGTGCCGACGCTGGCCGCGATCTCCGGTGCCTTCACCGGCGGCGGGGCAGCGATCGGGCTTGCCTGCGACCTGCGTATCGCGACGCAGTCGGCGCGTTTCGGCTTCCCGATCGCGCGCACGCTCGGCAACTGCCTGTCGATGGAGAATTACGGGCGGCTCTACGCCATTCTCGGCCCGGCGCGGGTCAAGGATATCGTCTTCACCGCCCGGCTGGTCGAGGCGGAGGAGGGCGCCCGGATCGGGCTCTACAACGAGCTGGTGCCGGACCATGAGGCGCTGATGCGCCGCGCCCGCGAACTGGCGGAGCTCATCGCCGGCCATGCGCCGCTGACCATGCGCGCGACCAAGGAAGCGATGCGCCGCCTGACTGCCGCGACCGCGGCCGGTATCGACGGCCATGATCTGGTGACGCTTTGCTACACCAGCGCCGATTTCCGCGAGGGCATGGAAGCGTTTCTGGGCAAGCGGACGCCGAACTGGCAGGGGCGGTAGCACCTGCTCCAGTTTCCCATCGGAACCTCGCCGTCATCCCGGGCTTGACCCGGGATCCATTCCGGAGCGCTCCCGATGAAGGTTCCGGCATGGATCCCGGATCGGCGCCGCTTCGCGGCTTGTCCGGGATGACCCACGTTTGTGGTTTGAGCGTCATGCTCGCCCTCTTGGCGAGCATCCACGTCTTGAACACGCTCTTCGACCAGCGAAGACGTGGATGGTCGGGACAAGCCCGACCATGACGGAGGAGGCGAGGCCGAGGGACTACCCTCAGCCCGCCTTCCCCAGCTGCCCGAGCTCGTGCAGCAGGGCCGCACCCGTACGCAGGCCGCTGTAGAAGCAATCCAGCGTCATGTTCTCGTTGGGGGCGTGGTTGGCCTCGTCGTGATTGGCGTAAGGCGTCACGAAGGCGGGGATGCCCAAGATCTTGGTGAAGACGTAGTTCGGCAGGCTGCCGAAGCCGGCCGGGATCAGCAGGGGCTCCTCGCCCTGAGCCGCCACGAAGGCGCGGCGCAGCGGCGCGGTATAGGGCGAGGCGATCGAGGTCTTGGAGGGCTGCATGCCCTTCTCCTCGCAGATGAATTCGACCTCCGGCGCGTGCTTTTCGACGTGAGCCTTGACCTTGCGCAGGATGTCCTCGGGGTCCTGTGCCTCGACGAGGCGGATATCGCATTTCACGAGCGCCTCGTTCGGCAGCACGGTCTTGGTGCCCGGCCCGCCATAGCCGCCATGGAAGCCGTTGATCGTCAGCGTCGGCCGGAAGCAGAGGCGCTCGTAGAAGGGACGGTCCGCGGGGGCGTCGAGCCGGGTGAGGCCAACCCCCTTCTTGAAGGCGTCGATGTCGAGCGGCAGGCGTTCGACCGCTTCCAGCTCCTCCGCCGTCGGCGGCTCGATGTCGTCATGCAGTCCGTCGATGGTGATCTCGCCTTCAGGGTTCTTCATGGTCGCGAGGAGATGGACCAGCGTCCAGATCGGGTTCGGCACGACGCCGCCGAAATTGCCGGAATGGACATCGCGGCTGGCATGGCGGCAGCGCAGGTCGAAGGAGACGACGCCGCGCGAGCCGAACTTGATGGTCGGCGCGCCGCTGGCATGGCGCGGGCCGTCGGCGGTGACGGCAAGGTCGGCTTTCAGCAGATGCGGGTTGGCGCGGACGAAACCGGCGATGTTCGGGCTGCCGATCTCCTCCTCGCCTTCCAGCACGAGGATGACGTTGCAGGGCAGCTCGCCATGGACCTTGAGATGGGATTCGATCGCGAGGATCTGGGCGAAATGCTGGCCCTTGTTGTCGCCGACGCCGCGGGCATAGAGCCTGCCGTCGCGGATCGTCGGCTCGAAGGGCGGCGAGACCCATTTGTCGAGCGGGTCCGGCGGCTGCACGTCGTAATGGCCGTAGAGCAGCACGGTTGGCTTGCCCGGCGCCTTCTCCCAGCGCGCGACGACGACCGGATGGCCTTCGGTAGGGATCAGGCTGGTTTCGAGGCCGATCTCCGTGAGCATGTCGACGAGCAGCAGGCCGACCTCGGCGATTCCGATATTCTCGGCGCTGATGCTGGGATGGCGCAGATACGCGATGAGGCGGTCGAGGAAGGCGCTGCGGTTGGTCTCGATATGGTCGAAGACCGCGGCGAGTGCGTCTGAGGAAGCCATAGCCAATGCCTGACAGGAGAGGAAACCGTGCCGCCCGCCAAGCGGGGGCGCAAGCGGCGGCCGTGCGGCCGCCGAGGGCAGCCTAGACGCGGGATCTGCGGCGCTCAAGCGCGGGCAGGGTTATCGCGGCGACTGGCCGCCCTGCGATTTTCGCTGGTCGGCTCGCTACTTGCTTAGTTCTTGTTTTGTTCTATGATGCGATATGCAGCTCGTTCTCGACCTTGATGGTGGGCGAGAGTTCCGGCTGCGAGAAGGCCGCCGCCCGCCCCGCTATTTCTTCGCGCTCCTTCCGGATGCGGATGTCGAACCGCAGATTCACGGATTGGCGCAAGCCCTGCACGATCGGCTTCGCCCCATGAGGCCGCCGCGTGGCTTGGGCAAATACCATGTGACCTTGCGGGGAATAGCGGTGCCCGACGGACCCTTCGGGCAGACTGTCGAGATGGCAGGTAAGGTTGCCAAGGAGATCCGAAAGACTTCCTTTGCAGTCAAACTCAACCAGGCAGCGAGTTTCGGGACCGCGCCGAAACACGCCTTCTCACTGACGACATGGGAGGAATTGCCCGGAGCCAACGGCTTGTCTGTCTCACTTGACGAGGCCCTGCGGCGGGCTGGGATCAAGGCCGACAAGCAGAAATTCTGGCCACACGTGACCATATTCTATGATCGAATTGCGCGCCCGCCCATTGATGTGCCGGCGTTGCGCTGGCAGGTGCGGGAGTTCGTCCTGATCGAGAGCATCGACCGCAGGCCCTATCAGATTCTGGGCACCTGGCCGCTCGGCTGAATCTCCATGCAGCCGTGCAAGGCCGCTTTGCGGTAATCGAGGGCGCGCGCCGTTGCTTTGGGTGCGTCGGGCTCTATCGTTCGCGGCCGAAGCCTCATCCGATTCAGACGGAGCCTTTCATGGCCGATTTGTCCGCTTTCCCGATCACCAAGCGCTGGCCGGCAGCGCATCCCGACCGCATCCAGCTCTATTCGCTGCCGACGCCGAACGGCGTGAAGGTCTCGATCGCGCTGGAGGAGATGGAGCTGCCCTACGAGCCGCATCTCATCGATATCGGCAAGAACGAGACCTGGGGGCCGGAATTCCTGTCGCTGAACCCCAATGGCAAGATTCCCGCGATCATCGATCCCAACGGCCCGGACGGAAAGCCGTTCGGCCTGTGGGAATCCGGCGCGATCCTGCTCTATCTCGCCGAGAAGACCGGCAAGCTCCTGCCGAGGGACCCTGCCGCGCGCTACGAGACCATCCAGTGGGTGTTCTTCCAGATGGCCGCGATCGGCCCGATGTTCGGCCAGCTCGGCTTCTTCCATAAATTCGCCGGCCGCGAATACGAGGACAAGCGCCCGCGCGACCGCTACGCCAGCGAGAGCAAGCGCCTGCTCGGCGTGCTTGAGAGCAGACTCGCGAGCCGCACCTGGATCATGGGTGACGACTACAGCATCGCCGATATCGCGATCCTCGGCTGGGTGCGCAATCTCGTCGGTTTCTACGGCGCGGGCGAACTCGTCGACTATGCGAGGCTGACCCATGTGCCGATCTGGCTGGAGCGCTGCCTGTCGCGCCCCGCGGTCCAGCGCGGCCTCGACAGCCCGAAGCGCCCGGCTTGAGAGGTTCGCGACGTGGCTATCACGATCTACGGCATCAAGAACTGCGACACGATGAAGAAGGCGCGCGTCTGGCTCGACGGCCATGGCGTCGCCGTCGCCTTCCACGATTACAAGGCGAGCGGGATCGACCGGGCCTCGCTGGAGCGCTGGGTTGGGGAACACGGCTGGGAGACGGTGCTCAACCGTGCCGGAACCACTTTCCGCGCGCTGCCCGACGCCGAGAAGCAGGAGCTCAATGCCGGGAGGGCGATCGCACTGATGCTGGCGCAGCCTTCGATGATCAAGCGGCCGGTGCTCGACCTGGGCAAGGGCAAGACGATCGTCGGCTTCAAGCCGGAGATCTACGAGGCGGCGCTAGGGGCAGGGTGACGCTGAAAGCGTTATCCGGATCTTTGCAGCGCCTGCGTAGTTTTAGTGGCTGCTGCAAGGGCTGCTTGGAAGGTTGCGCCTTATGATGCGCAGCCATGTTGGTTCGACGTTCCCCGGCGCACAGCGCTTTGCCCTCAGTGTCTTACGGTCCGTTTCGCCAGATGGAGGCGGTGCCGTGGCTGATGTTGGCCGCGTCAATGCGGATTGTTGCCTTCGCGGGCGGGCTGATTGCTGTGCCGGCGCTCATCATCGCGAATGTCGCATTGCTGCTGGCATTCGTGATCGTGGCATGGCGCATGGTGCTGATCAGCGACGGTCAGTCCGGTCTGGGGCAGCTCGCGTTCTCGCAACAGCTCAGAATGACGCGCCATGTGCTGCTGCCCATACTGGGACTTCTGGTCGTGGCGACAGTGGCCGCGGCAGCATCGGGGCTGTTCGCCCGGCCCGGGACATTCATGCTCGGCTTCGATGGCATTGCGTTCGATCAGCACACGCATGCCGGTCGCGTCTGGAGCGGCTTCGTCGCCGCAATCGTGCTGCTGATGGTTCTGCAGGTCGATGAGAGCGCGAAGCCGAGTCTCTTTCGCGCCATGCGGGAATTCATGCGGCGCATTCGCTGGCTGCTGCCCGGCGTTCTTCTGGTTGGCGCCTCCGCAATCCTCCTGGCGCCGATCCAAGGCTGGTTCCGGTTGTGGATCCGCGATATCTGGCTGGGGCAGGGTGTGCCCATCGGAGTCAAGGCGCTGCTGTCTCTCAGCTACGTCGTGATCTTCGCGACGCTGCGGCTTTGGCTGACGGTTGCGATTTTGGTCTTTGCGCTGCGCCAATCGTACCGAGCCTGACCGCTTGCCGACAGGCGACCTGAGCGTACCGCTCCTGCATACATGGCCTTTCGCCCAACGGGGGGATGCGCTACCTCGCAGACCATGACCGCACAGCCGCAATTGGCGCAGCCCGAGATCGCTGCCACACCAGAATTCACCTTCAAGGTCGCCGCCCGCGACGGCGCCGCGCGCACCGGCGCGATCAGCATGCCGCGCGGCGTCATCCGTACGCCGGCCTTCATGCCGGTCGGCACCGCCGCGACCGTCAAGGGCATGTATCCCGAGCAGGTGAGGGCGCTCGGCGCCGATGTGGTGCTCGGCAACACCTATCACCTGATGCTGCGGCCCGGTGCCGAGCGCGTCGCCCGGCTCGGCGGCCTGCATAAATTCATGAACTGGCCGCACCCGATCCTGACCGACTCTGGCGGGTTTCAGGTGATGTCGCTCGCCAATCTCCGGAAGCTGACCGAGGAGGGCGTGACCTTCCGCTCCCATATCGACGGCTCGAAGCACGTGCTCAGCCCCGAGCGCTCGGTCGAGATCCAGAACCTGCTCGGCTCCGACATCGTGATGCAGCTCGACGAATGCGTGGCGCTGCCCTGCGAGGAGAAGGTCGCGGAGAAGGCGATGCGGTTGTCGCTGCGCTGGGCCGAGCGCTGCAAGACCGCGTTCGGCGATCATCCGGGCCGGGCGCTGTTCGGCATCGTGCAGGGCGGGGACGTGCCGCATCTGCGCGTCGAGAGCGCGCGTGAGCTCGCCGCGATGGACCTCAAGGGCTATGCGGTCGGCGGGCTCGCTGTCGGTGAGCCGCAGGACATCATGCTGGCGATGATCGAGACGGTCGAGCCGCATCTGCCGCAGGAGAAGCCGCGCTACCTCATGGGCGTCGGCACGCCCGACGACATCGTCAAATCGGTGGCGCGCGGCATCGACATGTTCGACTGCGTGATGCCGACGCGCGCCGGCCGCCATGGCCAAATCTTCACACGTTTCGGCCGGATGAACCTGAAGAACGCCAAGCATGCCGAGGATATCAGGCCGGTCGACGAGCAATCCTCCTGCCCGGCCGCCAACAGCTGGTCGCGCGCCTATCTGCACCATCTCGTCAAGGCCGAGGAGATGCTCGGCAAGATGCTGCTGACCTGGGTGAACCTCGCTTATTACCAGGATCTGATGGCGGGCCTGCGCGCTGCGATCGCCGCCGGGCGGCTCGAGGATTTTATCGCCGAGACCCGTGAAGGCTGGGAAAGGGGCGAGCCGGCTTGAGCACGGGCCTCGCCCTGCTGCCTCTCAAGATGGCGCTCGCGGCCTGCGTGGTCGTGAGCTGCTCGATGCTGGCCGAGCGCGCCGGGCCGTTGATGGCGGCGATGATCGCGACCTTGCCGATCTCGCTCGGGCCGGTTCTCGTCTTTCTGGCGCTCGACCATGGTCCGGACTTCATCGCGGGGACTGCGCTGGGCACGATGAACGCCAATGCGACCCATGCCAGCTTCGTGCTGAGCTATGTGCTGCTGGCCCAGCGCCATGGCGTGCTGGTTTCCCTCGGCGGAGCGCTGGCTATCTGGACGGTGCTTCTGCTGGTTCTGCGCAGCATGGCGCTGTCGGTGGTCCCGCTCACCATGTTGACCGTGCTGGCGCTGTTCGTCGTGCACCAACTGGTGCGACCCTATCTCAAGGTACGCGCCAAGCCGCCGGCCGGCATCTCGCGCTATGCGATTCCCGTTCGCGCGACCTGCGTCGCGGCGCTGGTCGGCATTGTGACCGGTTTCAGTGAACGCGTCGGGCCGCAATGGTCCGGCATCCTCGCCGGCCTGCCGATCATCCTGTCGAGCCTGATCGTCATCCTGCACACCCGCGCGGGTGGCCCGGCCGCGGCCGCGGTCATCGGCAGCAGCGCGCTTGGGTTGCTTGGAGCCGGGCTGGGGCTGGCGGCGGTGCATCTCGCCGCCGTGCCCTGGGGCTCATGGACGGCGCTGGGCCTCGGCCTCGCCATCGCGGTCATCTGGAACCTGATCCTGCTCGGTCTGGCGCGCCGGGCGGCGCCATGATGCCACGAACAGGCCGCCGATGATCAGCACGATGCCGGCGAGCTGAAGCGAGGACGGGATTTCGCCAAGTGCGGGAATCGCCAGCAGTGTGCCGGTGACCGGGATCAGCGGGGGAAAGCGCCCGACCACGGACGGCCCCAGAACATGCGCGGCCCAGCCCCAGACCCAGAGGCCGACGATGACGTTGAGAACGCCCTGATTGAAGGCGTGAAGCACCAGCACCCACCAGGGCGCGACGTCGAAGCCGCGGAAATAGAACAGGAAATAGACCGGCAGGTAGACGAGCGACAGGACGGAGACGATCGCCGTCGCCTTGAGGCCGTCGACCTGCCAGCGCTGGATCATCAGGGGGTAGAAGCCCCAGAGCAGGCCAACGCCTAGGAAGCAGAGATCGCCGCGCAGGGTCATGGCGTTCGCGCCCGCGCTGCCGGCGATGCCGAGGCAGATGAGGCCGGCGAGCACGCCGGCGACGCCGACCATCAACCGCCCGGTCAGGGCGGCGCCGAACATCACGACCGAGCCGATGATGCCGATCAGCGTCACCGTGCCCGGCCCGATGGTGGCGCCATGGGCGGCAGGCGCCATGGTGAGACCGGTCAGCATCAGATAGGTCATCGGGAAGCCGCTGCTCAGCGTCAGCCAGAGGCCGCGCGTCCAGCCGACGCCGCCACAGGAGGCCAGGCCCGGCCGCAGGAAGATCGGCAGGAGCAACAGGCCGGCGGTGGCGAAGCGCAGCGCCATCAGGTCATGCTGGGTCAATCCGTTCAGGACGGCATGGCGGCTGATGACGAAGTTCGAGCCGTAGATCAGGACGGCCAGCAGCATGCCGAGCGCCGCGAGGCGCTTGCGGCGGCGCACCCTCGCATCCGTCTCGTGCAGGGCAGCGGGGGTGATCTGATCCATGGCCTCTGTCTACCGCCGCGCCACCGGGCCGGTTACGGGGCGGCGCGCATGGCGCCCGCGCGTGCGGCGACAGACCGCATTTGCGCCCCGTTTCGGCCCTGCTGGCGCCCAGACGCGACGGCTTTCTTGCGCGGCAACATGCAAGGGGCGCAGCAATGCGGAGCGCAACGGATGCCGACAGATTCTGATTTCCCCGCGCCGACCACGATGGCGGCCCGATTGGGGAGCGACCTCCTGCTGACATTGGGCGTCGCGACGGCGACGGCCATGCTCGTGATGGTGCCGGCGCTGATGTCCGACGCGGCGCCCGATCGCGCCAGGGCGCCGACCTTGACCCTGCTGCGAGACGGCAAGATCGGCGATCGGCTGGCGGAACTCGCATCGGTCGGCGAGGAGGATTTCTCGGCCGGGCGTCCGCTCACGCCGGCCGCCTTGGCGATGCCGATGACGCTCGCCTGGCCGGAGCAGGGCGATTGGACCCCAGTGCCGGCGGTCGTGCAGGCCAAGATGCCCGCCACAGCCAGCGCAGTTGCGCTGCCGCCGCGCCGTCTGGGGGTGCTGTCCGAAAAGAAGGGGCAGGCTATGGCCGCGCCGCTGGTGATCCTGCCTCCAGCCGCGATGACCACGGTGGGGCCGGTTCAGGTCGTCGATGCAGCGGGCGGCGAGGCCGCTGATTCATCCCTGCGGCAGTACGTCGTTGCGCCGGCGATGAAAGTCGTCGACGCGGTGTCGGGTGCAGCCGGAAGCGTGCAGGCGGCAGGGTCATGGACCCTGACGCAGGCGAACGGCCTGCTGCCGCGCTGGTGAGCGCGGCAGCTTGAGGCTTTAGATCAGGCAAGAGCCTTCAGCGCGTTGCGGCCGGCATAGACGGCTTGCGCGCCGAGCTCTTCCTCGATGCGCAGGAGCTGGTTGTACTTCGCGGTCCGGTCCGAGCGGGCGAGCGAGCCGGTCTTGATCTGTCCGCAATTCGTCGCGACGGCGAGGTCGGCGATAGTCGAATCCTCGGTCTCGCCCGAGCGATGCGACATCACGGCGGTGTAGCCGGCGCGCTGCGCCATCTCGACGGCGGCGAGCGTCTCGGTCAGGGAGCCGATCTGGTTGACCTTGACCAGGATCGAGTTCGCCGTCTTGCTCTTGATGCCCTGCGACAGGCGGGTGACGTTGGTGACGAAGAGATCGTCGCCGACGAGCTGGCACTTCGAGCCGACGAGATCGGTCAGCGCCTTCCAGCCCTCCCAGTCATCCTCGGCCATGCCGTCCTCGATCGAGACGATCGGATAGTTGCCGACGAGCTTGGCGAGATACTTGGCCTGCGCCTTGGGATCGCGCGTCTTGCGCTCGCCTTCGTAGACGTAAGCGCCGTCCTTGAAGAACTCGGTCGCGGCGCAGTCGAGCGCCAGCGCGACGTCCTGGCCCGGCTTGTAGCCGGCGGTCTCGATCGCCTGCATGACGAAGTCGAGCGCGGCCTCGGCCGACTTGATGTTCGGCGCGAAACCGCCTTCGTCGCCGACATTGGTGTTGTGGCCGGCGTCGTGCAGCTTCTTCTTCAGGGTGTGGAAGATCTCCGCGCCCATGCGCAGGCCTTCGGCGAAGGAGGTCGCGCCGATCGGCATGACCATGAATTCCTGGAAGTCGATCGGGTTGTCGGCATGGGCGCCGCCATTGACGATGTTCATCATCGGCACGGGCAGAACGCGGGCCGAGGTGCCGCCGACATAGCGGTAGAGCGGCAGGCCGGAGGCCTCGGCCGCGGCCTTGGCGACGGCGAGCGAGACGCCGAGGATGGCGTTGGCGCCGAGCTTCGACTTGTTCGGGGTGCCGTCGAGCTCGATCATCACCTGGTCGATCGCGGTCTGGTCTTCGGCGTCCATGGCGACGATCGCCTCGGCGATGGCGACGTTGACCGCCTCGACCGCCTTGAGCACGCCCTTGCCGAGATAGCGCGACTTGTCGCCGTCGCGGAGTTCCACCGCCTCATGCGCGCCGGTCGAGGCGCCGGAGGGAACGGCGGCGCGGCCCATCGAGCCGTCTTCCAGCACGACATCGACCTCGACGGTCGGATTGCCGCGGGAATCGAGGATCTGGCGTCCGATGATGTCGATGATCGCGGTCATGGCAGGCTCCGGGAGAGGCGGGGCGGGATGGATAGGGCGCTTCTAGCCAAGAGCCTGCCGCGGGGAAAGCCTCAATCCGCAGGTTCGTGACGGTGCGGCAGCCGTCTGATGGTGCGCGGCTTGCGGATTGTCCGGGCGCTCAGACGCTTCGTCCCATCGGGAAACGATCATGTTCCAGACCATGCCTAACCGCCGCCGGCCTTCACTCAACTCTGTCCTGTTCTGGTCCGGCCTCACCGTGCTGTGGTGGGCGGGGCTTTGCCTCGCTGCCGGGCGGCCGGTCTGGTTCTGGTAGATCCCGGTTCTCGTCCGGCAGCCCGAGATAGCCGCCGAGCAGGAAGCCGGCCTGCAGCGCGAAGAGATAGCCGATCCAGACGAGCACGACGAAGAGGCCGAACTCGCCGCGGACAACCCATGTCGGAAAGATGACGAGCGTCACGGCGACGCTGGCCAGGACGATTGCCGGATAGCCGTAAGACAAGCCGATCAGCAGGCCCATCAGAAATAATATGCCGGCAATGATCATGTAGCTTGGTCTAGGCTTCTGATTTCGTGAGATCGACCTAGATCTTATGATGCGATCACGCAAACAAGCGTGTGGAAGATCGGGAGATATTTAAGAAAACTATCGAGTATTATCGTATAAAGTTTGATTATTATATCGATCGTTCTATTTACGAACGGACGGAAGCTCCTGCTGCTGCGCGCAGCAGGATGCAGGGCAGATGTTGTTCGGTCTTCGAAACGGCGGCAGTTCCCATATCGGCCGGAGATGCTCTAGAACCCCGCCCAAATGCAGGAGCATCCCATGACCATCGACGCCTCTACCTTGCAGCTCGGCCAGAGCAGCGCCTTGCCCACCTCGCCGGAAGAAGCGCGGCTCGACCGTGTGCCCAATGTGCATGCCGGCACGAACTATCTCGCCCGCTTCACCTGCCCGGAATTCACCTCGATCTGCCCGGTCACCGGCCAGCCCGATTTCGGCATCCTCGTCATCGACTATCTGCCGGGGCAGTGGCTGGTCGAATCGAAGTCACTGAAGCTCTATCTCGGCTCGTTCCGCAACCACGGCGCCTTCCACGAGGATTGCACCGTCTCGATCGGGAAGACGCTGGTCGACCTGCTCGAGCCGGAGTGGTTCCGTATCGGCGGCTACTGGTATCCGCGCGGCGGCATTCCGATCGACGTGTTCTGGCAGACGGGCGAGCCGCCCAAGGGCCTCTGGCTGCCCGACCAGGGCGTCGCGCCCTATCGCGGGCGCTGAGCTTCCGCCGCGCCGAGCATCGGCAGGATGCGCGGCGCGGCAAAGCCGAGCAGCCCGATCCCGACGGCAAAAAGGCTGACGGCGCCGGTCGTGCCGAACAGGTGGAGCGCGGTGCCCATCAGCACGGGGCCGAGCGCATGGCCTGCAAACAGCGAGCAGGCGAAGAGCGAGACCGCCGAGCCGCGCGCGGCGGGCGCGAGTTCGGTGGCCTGCGCCTGGAACGTCCCGTGCATCAGGAAGAAGCCGAAGCCGTTGATCACGAAGAACGGCACGGCCGTCCACCAGGGCAGGAAGGGCAGCGCAAACAGCCCATAGCCGACCGCCATCAGGATACCGCCGACGACCGGCATGCGGGCGGGGCCGATCCGGTTCACCAGGACACGGGTCGAGAGACCGTAGATCAGCCCGCCGATGCCCGTTCCCGCGATGACCAGTCCGGCGAGTGACGGACCGATACCGGCACGTTCCTGCAGGATCGCGGCGACGAAGGGAGGCATGCCGAAGATCAGGCTGCCTTCGGTAATCACCAGCGCATAGAGAAGCTTCGAGCGCGGGTTCGAGAAGACGGCCGCGTAACTCGCGATCGCTCCCCCCAGGGTCGGACGGCGGCGCACCGCGTCAGCGCGGGGGCGCATCGTCAGGGTCAGCATCAGGAACGCGAGCGCGGCGATGCCGCCTGCCATCAGGAAGACGCCGCGCCAGCCGACATATTCGGCGATCACGCCGGAACAGGCGGCGCCTGCCATCTGGCCGAAGATCATGATGACGGTGAAGCGGCCGAGCGTAATCTGGCGCTGTGCCATGCTCGCGCGATCGCCGATCGCTGCCATCGCGATCGGGATGATCCCGCCGGCGACGATGCCGCTCGCAGCGCGCAGGGCGAGCAATGCCTCGAAGTTCGGCGCGAAAGAGCAGGCGATCGACAGCAGGGTCAGGAGGGCGAGGCAGGTGCCGATCGTGCGGACCTTGCCGACCGCGTCGGCGATGGGGCCGAGGATCGGTTGTCCGAAAGCGTATGAGAAGGAGAACGCCGTCGCCATCACCGCGACCTGTGCGATCGAGCGACCGAAATGATCGCCGAGTGTCGGCACCAGCGGGTCGATGAGCCGCATGGTGAAGGTCGAGGCGAAGCCGCAGGCTCCCAGGACGAGAACAAGCGTTCCTAGCGATGTCGCCGATGGTTCCTTCAGCGACGCGGGATCAGACATAGGCGAGCGCCGCCGGGGCGGTGCGCGACTTGGCCAGGCGGTCGAAGCCCTGCAATTCGGCGATCAGCGCCTTGAATTCGGAGAGCGGCACCATGTTGGGGCCGTCGGAGGGGGCCTTGTCGGGATCGGGATGGGTCTCGATGAACAGGCCGGCGACGCCGACGGCAACGGCCGCGCGCGACAGCACCGGCACGAATTCGCGCTGGCCACCGGTCGAGGCGCCCTTGCCGCCCGGCTGCTGCACCGAATGGGTGGCATCGAAGATCACGGGCGCGCCGATCTCGGCCATGGTCGGCAGGGCGCGCATGTCGGAGACCAGCGTGTTGTAGCCGAAGGAGGCGCCGCGCTCGGTCAGCATCACGTTCGGATTGCCGCTCTCGGTCACCTTGGCGGCGACATTGACCATGTCCCAGGGGGCGAGGAACTGGCCCTTCTTGACGTTGACGACGCGGCCGGTCTTCGCGGCGGCGACAAGCAGGTCGGTCTGGCGGCAGAGGAAGGCCGGGATCTGGAGGATGTCGACGATTTCGGCCACGGGCGCGCACTGGTCGGCCTCGTGGACGTCGGTCACGACCGGCAGGCCGGTGCGCTCGCGAATCTCGGCATAGACGGGCAGGGCGGCCTTCATGCCGATGCCGCGGGCACCCTTGACGCTGGTGCGGTTGGCCTTGTCGAAGGAGGCCTTGAAGACAAGGCCGATCTTCAGCTCGTCTGCGATCTCCTTGAGCGCCAGCGCGCATTCGAGCGCGTGATCGCGGCTTTCCATCTGGCAGGGGCCGGCGATCAGGGCGAGCGGCAGCGCATTGCCGAAACGCACGGGGCGGGCGAGATCCTCGCCGATGGTCACGATGGCGTTGGGAGTCATGGTGGCGTCCTTGTCCAGCGGGCTGCCGGGCTTAAGTCCGCCGGCACGGCCGGGTCAAGTCGGGGAGGCGCTACGGAGAGCTTATCGGCCATGCTTGCCGCGAACGGGCTGGCGAAGCAGGAGCGAGGTCTGTAAATTCACAGGCGAAGCACTATCTCGGATGACGATGCAGGATCGGATGTGGATACGGCGCGGACGGGAATGATGCAGTCAGGCCAAGGCAAGGCAAGGCAGGCAGGGCGTCCGGTGCGCGCCGGCGGCGGGCTGGCTATGGCCGATCGCCCCAAGCGCGGCCAGCCGCCGAACGATGGCGGCGGGCGCGAAGGCAACGGGCGCGAGGGCAGCGGCACCGCCGTCCTCACCCGGACGCGGACGCGCAAACCCAATCTGTACCGTGTCCTGCTGCTCAACGACGACTACACCCCGATGGAGTTCGTCGTTCACGTTCTGGAGCGGTTCTTCAACAAGGACCGCGCCGAAGCCACGCAGATCATGATGCATGTGCATCAGAACGGCGTCGGCGAATGCGGCGTCTTTACCTACGAGGTCGCCGAGACCAAGGTTACGCTCGTCATGGATCTGGCGCGCAAGCACATGCATCCGCTGCAATGCGTGATGGAGAAAAAGTAGTCTTGGGTCATCGAGTTCTTTTGGAAATCAGATAGGAGCGCGCCCCTTGCCGAGTTTCTCGCGCAGTCTCGAACAGGCGCTTCACCGGGCTCTGGCTCTGGCCAATGAGCGCCGTCACGAATACGCCACCCTTGAACACCTCCTGCTCGCGCTGGTCGACGACCAGGATGCGGCCGCGGTGATGCGCGCCTGCAGCGTCGATCTCGACCTGCTCAGGCGCAACCTCGTCGATTACATCGACGCGGAGCTGACCAATCTCGTTACCGATGGCCGTGACGATTCCAAGCCGACCGCCGGCTTCCAGCGCGTCATCCAGCGCGCGGTGATCCATGTCCAGTCCTCGGGCCGCGAGGAGGTGACCGGCGCCAATGTGCTCGTCGCGATGTTCGCCGAGCGCGAGAGCCACGCCGCCTACTTCCTGCAGGAGCAGGACATGACCCGCTACGACGCGGTCAACTATATCAGCCACGGCATCGCCAAGCGCCCCGGCGCCAGCGAGAGCCGGCCCGTGCGCGGTTCCGAGGAGGAGGGCGAGCCGCAGCGCGAGCAGCGCTCCGAGCAGGGCCAGGCCGAGGACAAGGACAAGAAGAAAAAGGAAAGCGCGCTCGACGCTTACTGCGTCAACCTCAACCGCAAGGCGAGGGACGGGCGCATCGACCCGCTGATCGGCCGCGAGGCCGAGGTGCAGCGCACGATCCAGATCCTGTGCCGCCGCCAGAAGAACAATCCGCTGCTGGTCGGCGACCCCGGCGTCGGCAAGACGGCGATCGCCGAGGGCCTTGCCCTCAAGATCACGCGCGGCGAGGTACCCGAGGTGCTGGAGGACGCGACCGTCTTCTCGCTCGATATGGGCACGCTGCTCGCCGGAACGCGCTATCGCGGCGATTTCGAGGAACGCCTCAAGCAGGTGATGAAGGAGATCGAGCAGCACCCGAAGGCGATCATGTTCATCGACGAGATCCACACGGTGATCGGCGCCGGTGCGACCTCGGGCGGCGCGATGGACGCCTCGAACCTGCTGAAGCCGGCGCTGGCCTCGGGCTCGCTGCGCTGCATCGGCTCGACCACCTACAAGGAATATCGCCAGTATTTCGAGAAGGACCGGGCGCTGGTTCGCCGCTTCCAGAAGATCGACGTCAACGAGCCGTCGGTGCCGGACACGATCGAGATCCTGAAGGGGCTGAAGCCCTATTTCGAGGAGTTCCACAAGCTGCGCTACACCAACGACGCCATCAAGGCGGCGGTGGAGCTCTCGGCCCGCTACATCCATGACCGCAAGTTGCCGGACAAGGCGATCGACGTGATCGACGAGACCGGCGCCTCGCAGATGCTGGTGACCGAGTCGAAGCGCAAGAAGACGATCGGCGTGAAGGAGATCGAGGCGGCGATCGCGACCATGGCGCGCATCCCGGCCAAGACCGTCTCCAAGGACGATGCCGAGGTGCTGCGCAATCTCGAGACCACGCTGAAGCGCACGGTCTATGGGCAGGAGAAGGCGATCGAGGCCCTGTCCTCCTCGATCAAGCTCGCGCGGGCGGGCCTGCGCGACGGCGAGAAGCCGATCGGTTGCTATCTCTTCGCCGGCCCGACCGGCGTCGGCAAGACCGAGGTCGCGCGCCAGCTCGCCTCCTCGCTCGGCGTCGAGCTGATCCGCTTCGACATGTCGGAATATATGGAGCGCCACACCGTCTCGCGACTGATCGGTGCGCCTCCCGGTTACGTGGGCTTCGATCAAGGCGGCCTGCTGACCGACCAGATCGACCAGCATCCGCATAGCGTGCTGCTGCTCGACGAGATCGAGAAGGCCCATCCCGACCTGTTCAACATCCTCCTGCAGGTGATGGACCACGGCAAGCTGACCGACAATAACGGCAAGCAGGTCGATTTCAGGAACGTCATCCTGATCATGACCACCAATGCCGGCGCTGCCGACATGGCCCGCAACGCCTATGGCTTCACCCGCACCAAGCGCGAGGGCGACGATACCGAGGCGATCAACAAGCTGTTCGCGCCGGAATTCCGCAACCGGCTCGACTCGGTCATCTCCTTCGGCCATCTGCCGAAGACGGTGGTCGCCCGCGTCGTCGACAAGTTCGTGCTCCAGCTCGAAGCCCAGCTCGCCGACCGCAACGTCACGATCGAACTCTCGGACGAGGCGCGCGAGTGGCTGGTCGATAACGGCTATGACGAGGCGATGGGCGCGCGCCCGATGGCGCGCCTGATCCAGCAGACGATCAAGACGCCGCTCGCCGACGAGGTGCTGTTCGGGCGCCTGAAGAATGGCGGGGCGGTGAGGGTTGTCGTCGTCCAGTCGGAGACCGGCATCAAGGTGCTCGGCCTCGAATTCCCGGACGGGCCGGCCAAGCCCAAGCCGGAGAAGGATGTCGAGGCGGCCAATGCCAAGCGGGCGCCGAAGCCGCGTGCGAAAACGGCCGCCAGCGGCAAAACGAGCAAGACTCCGCCGCGGCGAGCGCCTAAAGGTGGCGGCACTCCCGATGGAACGGGTGGCGGCGCGCCGAAGGCCTCGGCCAAGGGCGTGCGCACCGTGCCGAAGGTTCCGCTGACGAAGGCATAGGAACGTGTTGTTCAAGCGCAAGACCGCGAGCCTCGCCGCCGATGGCGGCGAGGTGCTTCAGGAGGCCCCGGCGGCGCCTGCCGCACCTGCGCACGCCAAGAAGGAAAAGCTCGGCTGGTTCGAGAAGCGGGACCGGCGTCGCCGCCGCCGCAAGATCTTCGAGGAAGTGCTGGGCTGGATCCTGGTGCCGGCCTTCGGCTACCTGATCTATCTCGGCGTGCAGGCTGTCGGCGGCATCCCCAAGGAACTGATCGAGTTCGCCAACGAACTCATCGCCATCGCGATGAAGGGCGGCAAAGGCTGACGGGCGGGGCTTGCCGGATCAAGGCACGCCGTATTCCGATGAAAACGCGGGTCGTCCCGGACAAGCCGCGAAGCGGCGCCGACCCGGGATCCATGCCTGAACCTTTATCGGAAACGCTCCGGCATGGATCCCGGGTCAAGCCCGGGATGACCGCGTGTTTCCCTGCAAAATGATCAGTCACGCTGGACGACACGCCCGTCCGGCCCTGTTCCCAGGCGCAACCCCTGCATCAACCGCAGATCCGGCCGGCTTGCCGGTGCCTATGCAAGCGTCGCGTGCATGGACGATAGAGGAGTGTGCTCGAATTCTTACGGGCCGGAACCTGTGTCGAACCATCCCGCAGCAATGACCTCATGAGCGTATCCGCCGACTGGAGCTGGCAGCGCGTCGCGCTGGCCGGCATGCGCGATGCGCTGATGCTGCCGGCCTGGATCGTCGGTTTCGGGCTGATCGGCATCGGCTCGCTCGCCCGCGATGTCGGCTATCCCGTCGATGTCGCCGTGCTCTCGACCATCCTGGTCTGGGCCGGCCCCTCTCAGGTCCTGTTCTTCGCCTCGATCGCCGCCGGTGCCGCCTGGAGCGCGATCGTGATCGCGATCGCCTTCGCCTCGCTGCGCTTTCTGCCGATGACGATGGCGATCCTGCCGCTGCTGCGCCGGCCGGGTCAAAGCGTCTGGCAGCAACTTCTGCTCGCCCACTATGTCGCGGTCACCGCCTGGAGCGAGGGCCTGCGGCGCCTGCCCGGCATCGCGCCGCATCAGCGCGTCGCCTATTTTCTCGGCTTCGCCAATACCTGCATGGCGGTGAGCTCGCTCGGCACCTTTGCTGGGTACTACCTGCTCGGCGCGCTGCCGGTTCCCTTCGCCGCCGGTCTGCTGTGCCTGACGCCGATGTTCTTCCTGATCTCGCTGCTCGCCGGCCTGCGCCATCGCGGCGATGCGGCGGCGCTTCTCCTCGGTCTCGCCTTCGCGCCGATCTCAGCGCGTTTCATCGGCGGCGGTTTCGACCTGATCGTCGCCGGGCTCATCGCGGGAACCCTCGCTTTCCTGATCGGGCGGAGGCGGAAACCGGCATGACCCAGCCGATCGCCATGCTCGACGGGCCGCTCTGGCCCTATCTTGCGCTCTTGCTCTTCGCCGTTCTGCCGACGGAAATCTGGCGCTGGCTTGCGGTCGGCTTCTCGCGCGGGCTCTCCAACGATTCGCCGCTGCTCGAATGGGTGAGGGCGGTCGCGACTGCGCTGCTTGCGGGGATCGTCGCCAAGCTGATCGTCGCGCCGCCCGGCGTGCTCGCGGCGGCTCCGAGCTGGGTGCGCGTCGCGGCGTTGGTGGCAGCGGCCGCCGTCATGCTCTTCGACAAGCGCCGGATGATGCTCGCAGTGCTCGCCGGCGAGGCGGTCCTGATCGGCGGCGTCTGGCTGTTCGCGGGCTAGGCATACCCCTTGTCACTCCGGGGCTTCGCGTAGCGAAGAACCCGGAACCCACGACCGGGTGCGCGGCCAGCAACCGAACACAGGATGTCTCATCCGGTTGTGGGTTCCGGGCTCGCGCCTGCGGCGCTCCCCGGAATGACAAGGGTGGCGCTGGCTAGGAGTGACTTGGCACTTGTCCCCTTCGCTTAGACTTCCGTCAGCAACCGCCGGACATGGCCGAGCTTGTCGGGATTGCGGATGATGTAGATCGCGGCCACAGCCCCGTCGCGGATATCGAGAGCCATCGCCTGGACCGTTTCACTGCGCTCTAGGCTGACATAGCCGGGCAGGCCGTTGATCATTACGAATTCATAGCGGGTCGTAGCGCGTGCCTCGCGCTCGACATGGCGGCTGATGCCGGCGAAGAAGCGGCCGATCTTGTCGCTGCCGAGAATCGGATTCAGCACGGAATTGACCTTGCCGCCGCCATCGGCGCGCAGGATCGCGTCATGAGCGAGCATGCTTTTCAGGATCGTGGCATCGGTGCTGTGGGCGGCTTCGAAGAAGGCTTTTGCGTAGCGCCTGGCCTCGTCCGGCGTGAGCGAATGGCGCGGACCGTCCTCCTCGCGGGCATGGCGGCGCGCCCGCGAGACGAGCTGCCGGCAGGCGGCCTCGCTGCGCCCGAGCGTCTCGGCGATCTCGGAAAAAGGCAGGTCGAAGACATCGTGCAGCAGGAAGGCTGCGCGCTCCAGCGGGGAGAGCCGTTCCAGCGCGAGCTGAAGCGCATAGGGCACGTCGATCGCCTCGTCCGCGCTCGGTGCGGCACCGATCGCCTCGATCAGAGGCTCGGGCAGCCATCCGCCGACATAGGTTTCTCGCTTCCGACGGGCCGACTTCATCAGGTCGAGGCAGAGGCGCGTCACCACGCGCCCGAGCCAGGCGCGCGGGTTCGCGATCGCGTCCGGCGCGGATTCGTGCCAGCGCAGCCATGCATCCTGCACCACATCCTCGGCATCGCTGAGCGAGCCGAGCATGCGGTAGGCGAGGCGGGTCAGGTAGGACCGGTTGGCCTCGAAGGGGCTGGCAGGCGCGCCCGTCATGCGCGCCGGGGCGGTGTCATCAGGCGGCAGCCTCGGTCTTGCGCGGCCGGTCGGCCGGATGGCGCGTGCGGAAGCCGACATTGATGCGGTTCCAGGTGTTGATCGCGCCGATGGCGAAGGACAGGTCGACGCTGTCCTTCTCGTTGAAATGCTCGCGGAGCTCGGCATAGGCCGCATCGCTCGGGCTGCGTTCGGAGGCGCGAGTCAGCTCCTCGGTCCAACGCAGGGCGGCGCGCTCGCGCGGCGTATAGAGCTCGGATTCCTCCCAGGCATTGAGCAGGTTGATGCGCGCCTCGCTCTCGCCGGCCTTGCGGGCGTCGAGCACATGCATGTGCAGGCAATAGGCGCAGCGGTTGATCTGCGAAGCGCGGATCTTCACCAGCTCCATCAGGCTGTGCTCGAGGGCCGAGTTGTTGACGTAGTCCTGCAGGACCAGCATGGCCTTGTAGGCTTCGGGCGCGATCTGGAAGGCGTTGAGGCGTTGGCTCATGATTGTCTCCATCGGTTGATGACGACAAGACGATTGGGCCGGCCTCGTTGTGACATGGCCCCTCAGATTTTTTTCAGGGCCTCGCGGATTTTCTCGGCATTGCTGGCCAGCACCTCGTTCTTCTCCATCGCGCCCGTATGGGGGCGCAGTGCCACGCCCTCGAAACGCGGCATGACATGGACATGGAGATGGAACACGACCTGGCCGCCGGCAGCCTCGTTGAATTGCTGGATGGTGACGCCCTCGGCCGAGAAGGCGGCCTTCACGGCGCGCGCCAGCTTCTGCGTGGTCAGCGCGACCGCATTCAGTGCATCGGCGGGTGCGTCGAAGACATTGCGGCAGGCCGCCTTCGGGATCACCAGAACATGGCCGTCGGCGCGCGGCATGATGTCCATGATCGCGAGCGTCTCGCCATCCTCGTAGACGGTATGAGAGGGGAGTTCGCCGCGCAGGATCTTGGCGAAGACGTTGGACTGATCATAGGCGGTCATGGCGGGTCCGGCAGGGTCGGAAAAGGGTAGGCGCAAGCTGCGGTGCTCTAGCGGGGTCGTCAAGCTCATGGACCGGATGATGGCCCCCCTCAGGCGCCGAGCGGCAGCGCTGTCTCGACATGGGCGTCGAGCACGAGATCGTCGCTCGCGCCCATCACCTGAAGCCCGCTCACGGTGAGGCGGAGCAAGGATTTGCCCCACCAGCGCGCGACGATCTCGGCCAGCGCTGCGGTCTCAGCGGCGTCGAGATCGTCGGTGAGGTTGTAGAGGCCGACGAGCCAGAGATCGCCCGGCGTCCGGCCGAAGGCGGCCTGCACCTCCTGCAGCGTGTTCCGCCCGGCGCGCTTCTCGGGATAGACCGGCAGATAGAGCCGGCCGCGATTGACGTTGCCGGAGAAGAGACCGCGCAACTCCACCGTAAAGGGCTCGATCCGGCGCAGGGCTTCGCGCGTCTCGGCGGTGATGGCCGGAGGCTCGGCAAGGCTGAGCGAGCCGCAGGCGGTCGCATGCAGGCGGTCCTGCCGCCTCTGTAGGATGTCCCAGGCGATCTTGCCGGCGAAGGGCGCGGCCTTCAGGTCGCGCTCCAGGGCGAGGAAGGCGGGGGAGGCGCGCAAGGCGCGGTCTTCCAAAGGCAGGACCAGCGAGTAGACCGCCGGGTGGCGGCCCATCTCGTAGAACTTGCCTTCGCGCCGGGCGATGATTCCGGGATGCTCCGGCGCGACCAGGGGCAGATGCGCCAGCCGGTAGCTTTCGTCGAGGGTGAGCGGGGTGGTGAAGTCGGTGAGGCTGCGGCGATAGCCGAGCTCGCCATCCTCGCAGAAGATCGGCGCGGAGGAGGTGGTGGTCGCGAGCGCGGCGTCAGTCATCGGCGGTATCCGTCTTGCGGAAAGGGCTTTCGGCTGCGAGCGTTTCACGCGCTGCCGCGATCTGCTCGCGCTCTTGCGCGAGATAGGCGGCGACGGGCCGGCGCAGTCCGGGATCGGCGATATGGTGCAGCGAGCGGGTGATGACGGGCCGGTAGCCGCGCGCCAGTTTGTGCTCCCCCTGCGCGCCGGCCTCGACGCGGGCGAGGCCATGCGCGATCGCATAATCGATGGCCTGATGGTAGCAGACCTCGAAATGCAGGAAGGGGTGGTCTTCGATGCAGCCCCAGTTGCGGCCATAGAGCGTGTTGGCGCCGCGGAAGTTGATGGCGCCGGCTATATAGCGCCCGGCTCGCCGGGCCATCACCAGCACGATGCGCTCGCCCATCGCCGCGCCGATCGCTGAGAAGAACGCACGGTTGAGATAGGGCCTACCCCATTTGCGTGCGCCGGTATCCTCGTAGAACGAGAAGAAGTCGTCCCAGACTGCCTCGGGGAGGCCGTTGCCGGAGAGGACTTCGATGGTGATGTCGTTGGCGAGCGCCTCGCGCCGCTCACGCTTCAGCGCCTTGCGCTTGCGCGAGGCCAGTGTCGCCAGGAAATCGTCGTAGTTGCCGAAGTCTTCGTTCTGCCAATGGAACTGCAGATCGTTGCGCTCGATATAGCCGGCCTGTTTCAGGGCGGCGATGTCCGGCTCCTGCGCGAAGGTGACATGAACCGAGGAGGATTGCGTCTGCCCGCGCAAGGCCTCCAGCCCGCCGATCAGGGCAGCGCGGGCCTCATCTGCGCGCGGAGTATCAGAGACCAGCAGGCGCGGGCCCGTCGCCGGGGTGAAGGGCGCGGCGACCTGGAGCTTCGGGTAGTAGCGCCCGCCGGCACGCTCATAGGCATCGGCCCAGCTATGGTCGAAGACATATTCGCCCTGGCTGTGGCTCTTCAGGAAACTCGGGGCCGCCGCCAGGAGCTCACCGGCATCGTCCTCGACGAGGAGATAGGCCGGTGACCAGCCGGTGCGGCCGCCGGTGCAGCGGCTCTCCTCCAGGGCCATGAGGAATTCATGGCTGGCGAAGGGATTGTCCCGGTCGAGCGCAGGATCGCCGGCGCGCGCGGCGGGGGGCGAGATGGCGTCCGCCAGCGCATGAGGGTTGGCGCAGGCGTTCCATGCGCCTGCGGGGACGGCCTTGAGGGAGGTCGCGACACGAACGATGAGATCGCCGCCTCCCGCTTGGCTCAAGGGCGAAAACCCTCGAAGACCATCTGGTCGGCCATGGCAGCGGCCCGCTGCCGCTCTTCCGGCGTGCGTACCGTCCAGCTCATCAAGGGCAGGCCCAGCGCGTTGCGGCAGAGATAGGGCGCTGCGCTTTCCAGATCCGTGACCTTCCAGGAGATGAAATCCGGCCGGCTCTCGGTGAAGTGTAGGAGATTGGCGAGCGCATGCTTCTGTTCGGCCGAGAGCTTGTCGTAGTCGCCGTAATCATAGGCGTTCATCGCCACGATGCCGCGCGGAATCTCCGGTGCGAGCTCACGCAGAGCCGTCACGATCGCGGGATCGAAGGATTTGATCACGATCGGATGGTTCTTGTAGCCCGCGACGACCTCCACGGTCCGCTTGGTCAGGGTCAGATCGCCGTCGAAACGGCTCTTGATCTCGATCACGAGCGGGACGCGGCCGCCGATCAGGTCGAGGAAGGCCGAGAGCGTCAGGATGCGGTCGCTCGAGCCCTTGAGCGTGATCGCGCCGAGCTCCGCCGCCTTGCGCGCGACGACGGCGCCGGTCTCTCCGGTCAATCGATCGAGCACGAAATCGTGGAACACCACTGCCTCGCCATCGGCGGTGAGCTGGACGTCGCATTCGATGCCGAAACCGCTGGCGATGGCGGCCGTGGCGGCGGAGGGGCTGTTCTCGATCACGCCGGCTGCCAGATCATGCAGCCCGCGATGCGCGATCGGCTTCGCCACCAGCCAGCCCAGATCGGGCCGGCCGGCGCCCTTGAGCGCTCCTCGAGCCATCAGGCGATCTCGAACATCGCTTCGACTTCGACGGCGGCATCGGCCGGCAGTTCGGCGACGCCGACGGTCGAGCGGGCATGGCGGCCCTTGTCGCCGAGCACCTCGACCATCAGGTCCGAAGCGCCGTTCATGATCGCCGGCAGGGCGGCGAAATGTGGGGCGGCGTTGATGAAGCCGCCGAGGCGGACGCAGCGCACGATGCGGCCGAGATCGCCGCCGAGCGCGGCCTTGGCCTGGGCCAGGACGTTGATGGCGCAGAGGCGGGCGGCCTCCAGGCCGGCCTCGTTGAAGATCTCGGCGCCGAGCTTGCCCTTGTGCTTGTCGGAAAGCTTGCCGTCGAGGCCGAAGCAGATCTGGCCGGAGATGACCAAGAGGTTGCCGGTGATCACATAGGGCACGTAGTTGGCGATGGGCGCGGCCGGGCTCGGCAGGGTGATTCCGAGTTCGGCGAGGCGGGTATCGACGACGTTCATAAGCTTGGCTCCGCGAGCGAGGCAGGGTGCCTTCGGGCAGGCCTTTCATGGCCGAAGCCAGCGGGCCTCGCAAGCATCGGGGCATGTCGCGCGGGCAGGGCCGATGCGACGGGCGGGAGCAGCCCGCCGCCATGTTTGCGCCATTGCCGCGATGCACCTAGATTTCGCACAGGTCACAACGGACAAGCGGCGCATGAACGAAACAGTCTCGAAGCTCGCGACCCAGGCGAGCGGGGTTCTCGCGGGGGGGCTGGTTCTGGCCGCGATGCCGGCCTTTGCCCAGGCCGCGTCGGAGCGGGTGGTGCTGGCACCGCATCGTGCGGTCTATGACCTCGTGCTCGACAGCGGCAAACCATCCGGCAATATCGAGACGGCGAAGGGCCGCATCGCCTTCGAGTTCACCGGCGATGCCTGCGAGGGCTATGCGCTGTCCTTCCGACAGGTCACGCAGCTCGGCACCGAGGCCGGGCCGCGCCTGATCGACGCCCGCACCACCAGCTTCGAGGCCGGGGACGGCGCGAATTACCGCTTCAAGACCGAAAGCACCGCCGCCGGCGCCAAGCCCGACATCGTCGACGGCACGGCTCAGAAGAGCAATGGCGGCTACGAGGTGAAGCTGCGCCAGCCCAAGGCGGAGACGCATCGCGAGAGCAACGACGCGCTCTTTCCCAACGCGCAGATGAAGGCCGTGATCCAGGCCGCCCGCGCCGGGCAGAAGACGCTGAGCGTGCGCCTCTATGACGGGGCGAACTCCGGCAAGGAGGTCTATGACACGCTCTCGATCATCGGGAAGCGCATCGAGGCCGAGCCGGCCGAGAAGCCGCTGCAGCGCCCCGAATTCGGGAAGATGGCGCGCTGGCCGGTGACGATCTCCTATTTCAAGGCGGGCTCCGGCGAATCGACGCCGGCCTACAGCATCAATTTCGAGCTCTACGAGAACGGCATCACCGGGGCGATCCGGCTCGATTACGGCTCGTTCGCGCTGCGCGGCACGCTCACGCGTCTGGATCTTCTTCCTCAGGAGCCTTGCGCGAAGTAGCGGGTTCCGACGAGCGGCGCTGCGGCAGGCGAAGGCTCAGGCCCTTGCCGATCGCCTCATCGCCGAAGCGGGCGCGCAGCTTGTCGAGCGCGCCCTCCATCGCCTTCAGGCGCGGCGTCGCGGTGTCGGCGAGATCGCCGTGGTCGGCGGCTTCCGGCGGGCTGAAGTCGCTCGCACCGATGCCGATCAGGCGATAATGCGCGCCGTTGCACTCGCGCTTCAGCAGGTCGCGCCCGGCAGTGAAGAGACGGGCAGCGAGCTGCGTCGGCTCCGGCAGGCGCGCGGCGCGGGTGATGATCTGGAAATCGGCGGTCTTCAACTTCAGGGTGATGGTTCGCCCCGCAAGCTCCTGCGCCTTCAGGCGTTTCGAGGTCTTCTCGCAGAGACGCCACAGGATCGGCTCCAGCTCCTCGAAGCGGGCGAGGTCGACGTCGAGCGTGGTCTCGCTTGAGACGCTCTTGGTTTCGCGCTCCGGCGTGACCTGGCGGGCGTCGATGCCGTTGGCGAGATTCTTCAGGCGTGGGCCGTCCTTGCCAGCGAGCTTGAAGAGCTTGTCGACGGGCGCCTCGCGCAGGTCGCCGATCAGCTTGAAGCCCCCTTCGGCCAGTTTCGCGACGCCGGCCGGGCCCATGCCGGGAATAAGGCTGATCGGCTTGGTCGAGAGGAAAGCGACCGCTTCGCCTCGCCCGATGATCGAGAAGCCGCGCGGCTTGTCGAGGTCCGAGGCGACCTTGGCCAGGAACTTGGCATAGGACAGTCCGACCGAGATGGTGATGCCGAGCTCGGCCTCGACATGCCTGGCGAAGCGCGCCAGTGTCACGGCGGGGCTGGCATGGTGGAGGCGCTCCGTGCCGGAGAGGTCGAGGAAGGCCTCGTCGATCGAGAGCGGTTCGACCAGCGGCGTCAATTCCCGCATGAGCTGGCGGACCTGGCGGCCGACCGCGACGTATTTCGCCATGTTCGGCTTGACCACTACGGCTTCCGGGCAGGCCTTCAGCGCCTGGAACATCGGCATGGCCGAGCGCACGCCATAGGTGCGGGCGATGTAGCAGCAGGTCGAGACGACGCCGCGCTTGCCGCCGCCGACGATGACCGGCTTGTCCTGCAGGGCAGGGTCGTCGCGCTTCTCGATCGTGGCGTAGAAGGCGTCGCAATCGATATGGGCGAGGCTCAAGCTGTCCCGCTCGTCATGATGGAGCAGCCGCGGCGAGCCACAGGCCGGGCAGCGCTTCAGCACTGCGTCCGCGTCGTGGTCCACCAGGCAGTCGCGGCAGAGCCAGCGCTGCGAGGGCGCGCCCGTGCTCACGGAATGTCGTCCGGCTCCGGCCCGGCGAGGACGCGCCTGGCATCGGCGACGATTTCGGGATTCAGCCTTAAATTCCCGGCAAACTCCAAAAGGAGCGAATCGCTGCTGCCGATATGATCGAGCACCGCGGCCAAAAAGCCGGGTTCGCCGGCGGCCTCGCGCAGATTGGCCGGGTTGAGGCCGGTCACGTTCAGGAAGGGCTCGATCCGCTCGGGTTCGGAGGCCAGGAAGGCGAGGGCCTGGAGCGCGAGCGCCTCGGCCTGATCGGTGGTCGGTCGTCGTATCATGAGGGCCTTGAGTCACGTATCCGGTTTGCGTTTCGTCAACTGCTCGCGTGCTACGCAATCATCTGATGACGCCGCCAATTTGGAAAGCCTGCCATCGGCATGGGCCTTCCCCGGCGCAAATGAAGGGCGGCCCGATGAAGACGGTTCTGATCGTCGAGGACAACGAGCTCAATATGAAGCTCTTCAACGATCTGCTCGAAGCCCATGGCTATGCGACGCTGAAGACGTCTGATGGCATCGAGGCGATCGAGCTGGCGCGGACACATCATCCCGCCCTGATCCTGATGGATATCCAGCTTCCGGAGGTCTCCGGGCTGGAAGTCACCAAATGGATCAAGGAGGATGACGACCTGAAGGCGATCCCGGTCGTCGCGGTCACGGCCTTCGCGATGAAGGGCGACGAGGAGCGGATCCGGGAAGGCGGCTGCGAGGCCTATCTCTCCAAGCCGATCTCCGTTGCCAAGTTCCTGGAGACCGTTCGCACCTATGCCGGCGCGGCCTGAGCCGGCGAAAGCAGAGCCATGACTGCCCGCGTCCTCGTCGTCGACGACATCCCCGCGAATGTGAAGCTGCTCGAAGCGAAGCTGTCGGCCGAGTATTTCGGCGTGGTCACGGCGACAAACGGGCGCGATGCGATCGCGCTCTGCGAGCGTGGCGAGGTCGATATCGTCCTGCTCGACGTGATGATGCCGGGTATGAACGGCTTCGAGGTCTGCCGGCGGCTCAAGGGTGCGCCCGCGACCGCGCATATCCCCGTCGTCATCGTCACTGCGCTCGACCAGCCCCGCGATCGCCTGCAGGGGCTCGATGCCGGCGCCGACGATTTCCTGACCAAGCCGCTCGACGACACCGCGCTCTTCGCCCGCGTGCGCAGCCTCGCCCGCCTGAAGGCGATGACCGACGAGTTGCGCAGCCGCGCCATCGCTTCCGTTCGGCTGGGCATCGCCGATCCGCTGGCGACCGCGGCGGCCGAGACCGGCCTGAATGGCCGCATCCTCGTGATCGAGGATCGCCCGGCCGCCGCCGAGCGCGTGCAGAGCGCGCTTTCGGCCTTCCATGCCGTGGAAATCGAGGGCGACGCCCAGCAGGCGGTGATGCGGGCCGCCGAGGGCGATTTCGACGCCGTCGTCATCAGCCTCGGCCTGCAAGGGCAGGACGGCCTGCGCCTGTGCAGCCAGCTCCGCTCGCTGGAGCGCACGCGCAACATTTCCGTGCTGCTGATGGGCGAGGCCGAGGATCGCGAGCGCATCCTGCGCGGGCTCGAGATCGGCGCGCATGATTTCCTGCTCCGTCCGATCGACCGCAACGAATTGCTGGCGCGTGCGCGCACCCAGGTCCGCCGCAAGCGCTTCACCGAGCGGCTGCGCGACAGCGTGCAGTCTTCGATGGAAATGGCGGTGATGGACCAGCTCACCGGGCTGCATAACCGCCGCTTCATGGACAACCGGCTCGCCGTGATGTTCGACGAATCGGCGCTCAGGGCCCGATCGCTGTCGCTGCTCGTGCTCGACATCGACCATTTCAAGGCGGTCAACGACAGCTGGGGTCATGATGCCGGCGATGAGGTCCTGCGCGAATTTGCCGACCGGGTCCGTGCCTGCACGCGCGGCATCGATCTCGTCGCGCGCATGGGTGGCGAGGAGATCGTCGTCGTGCTGCCCGATACCGGGCGCGATGCCGCCTCTCGCGTGGCCGAGCGCATCCGCGAGCGGGTCGAGCGCTCGCCCTTCGCGATCCAGAGCAACACGCGCGACATCAAGGTCACGGTCTCGGTCGGCGTCGCGAACCGGCGCGCCGGGGACACATCCTCCGCGGATATGATGAAGCGCGCGGACGATGCGCTCTATCGGGCCAAGGCCAATGGCCGCAACCGCGTGATCGTCGCCAGCGCGGCCTAGACGCGCTTGAGAGGAAGGCCGCCGGGGAGGTCAGAATTCGGGCGGCCGGGAGCGGACCGTCGCGAAGGCGGCCCCGACGACGAGGATGACCGCCACCAGCAAGTAGGCGGGAAGCGCGAGCCAAAGGGGCCAAAGCAGCCACCACCAGGGGATGTTGACGAGGCCGAGCGCGTTCAGGGCTGCCATAAGGAGCGTCAAGACAAGGCTGGCACGGCACCCTTGGACGATCATTGCTCGGTTCCGATCCGCAGCGCTTGCAGGAAATTCTGCCTGGAAGCCCGTCAACGATAGGTTTCAGCCATGGCATTATACGCCAGGCCAGTGATTTCGGCTCGCGCGGTCACCGTGTTGTGAAGCCCGCGGGTCGGAAGAGGGCAAGTTCAGACGTTATCTCCCATGAGCGACATGGCCGCCCTGGAAGGCCGGCTGTCGAACGCCCGTCAGGCGCTTGCTTGCCCCAGTAATCCCTTCATGCCGACCAGTTGCAGATCCCGCATGGTCAGGTTTGTGTGGCGTTTTCGGGAACTAGCTCGAAAGCAGCCGAGGTAATCTTAGTGGGTAGGGTTAATGATCGGTAAAAGAGGGCGGTCGGTTGGATTTAATTGATTCAGATCCTGTGCATTGTAGAGGTTATGTGACGCAGCGATCGCAGAGGTCGCTCTCAAACGCCCCTCGGGTGCTCAGGTCCGCCGCATCTCCTGGGAAACCGAAGGGCTCGGCCGGTCGGTGACGGAATTCTGGCCTCCTCAGAACCGTCGCCGGCCGGCCACCTTGCATTGCCAGATCCGTGCCGGGCACGCACGTCAATACTTGGCGTTTCTATCGTACCCTGGCTGGGTGGCGCCTCTTCCTCTTCGCGAGCAGGAATCGATCACCGACACGCTGCGGTGGTTCACGATCCCGTCTGCCGGCAGCGGCTGGAGCATCCGGCAGGTCGGAGATCATCCATCCGGCGTTCCGGCTGCCGACACACCGGCCCCGAGCTCCGTGGGCAGGCCTGGTAGCCGCGCCTCGGCTGCTCATCGGATCGCTGCGGTGGCCGTGAAGGTGTAGCCGACGCCGTAGACGACCTTGATCGGCGCCGGCAGGCTGGTGCGTTCCTCGATCTTCCGGCGCAACCGGCTGACGATGGCATCGAGATGGCGGTTGCTGAAGGTCGACCTCGGCCGGGCGAGCGTCTCCATCAGGTCCTCGCGCTGGCAGATGTTTCCGCCGCGGTTGCACAGCGCGCTCATGAAAGCGAACTCGGTTGCCGTGAGTTTGAGCGAGCGGAGATTGGGCGCGACCAGCATCCAGTTCGTGCCGTCCAGTTGCCACTGATCGCCGTTGCCGTTCGCCGTGCCGGGCTGGTTGCCGCTTCGCCGCAGCAGGCTGCGGATGGCCGCCTCGATCTCGCGCAGCGTGCTGTGCTTGACGAGATAGATGTCGGCGCCGCTCTCGAACCCGCGGATACGGTCGTCGCTGTCGCCGAGCGCCGTCAGCATGATGATGCCGCAGCGATGGGTTTCGCGAATCTGGCTCGCGAGTTCGAAGCCGTTCCCATCGGGCAGGCCGACATCGAGAATGATGATGTCGGCTACATTGCCGGATGCGAGAGCCTGGTGCAATTCATGCGCCGTCGCGACACCGCTGGCCGAGAAGCCACATAGTCCGAGGAAGTCGACCAGATCCTTGCGCAGCCGCGTTTCGTCCTCGACGATCAGAATCTGCGTCACGCCGCGGTCTCCTCTGGCAGGTCGGCGTCGAACGCCTCACGCGATGAAGGCAGGCGCACGATGGCCGTCGTCCCTTCGCCGTTGTTGGGGGTGAGTTGCAACGTTCCGCCGTGATAGGTCAGGAACTTGCGCGCCACGTAGAGCCCGAGACCCGTCCCCGTGCTCGTCTTGGCATTGGAAGCCCGAAAGAAGCGACGCCCGATCTTGCCCGCCTCGGCAGGGGGGATGCCGATACCCCGATCACGGACCTGGATCACGATGGACCCCTCTTCCTGCCGCGCTTCGACGCGGATCGACGGGTCGTGCGGTGCGTATTTCAAGGCGTTGTCGATCAGGTTGATGATCACCGTTCCCAGCATGTCCGGGTCGGCGTGAAGGGAGGCCGTTTCATCGGCCACGGCAAAACGCAGCCTGTCGCCGCGCGCCGTCATCTCGAAATGCAGCCGCACATCTCCAATCAGGGTGCCGAGCTGCATCGGCTCGGGCTGGAAGCCATTCTCCCGGTCATCCGCCATGAACCTGTCCATCAGCGAGAAGAGGCGGTTGAGGGCCTCGCCGATGCCGGAAAGCCGCTCGCGCGTGGCTTCGGGGGACCTGTCCCCGACGAGGCCGATCATGTCGACGGCGTTGCGGATGATCGCGAGCGGCGTCCGGAACTCATGGCTGACGACGCGCATGAAATCCGCCTGCTCGTCACGCAGGGCGCGCTCGGCCTCGATGCTGGCAGTCAGCCGGCTTTCGAGCCTTCGCCGTTCCTCCACTTCCTGCAACAGGGCGTCGTGCTTCCTGCGCAAATCGGTGGAGAGCCGCGAGCTCACCATGAAGAGGAGGCAGGCAAAAAGAGCGATCAGGAAAAGCGTGCCCTGCAGCAGGTACCAGGCGTTGCGGTCCGCGAGGATCGGGCCGCCATCGAAATCGGCCGGCAGCCGATATTCGAGAATGCTCTGCAGGATGCTGGCCGCCATGTATTCGGCGAGAATGGCAATGGTGACCAGGCGCAGCAGCGGCGGCTGGGTTCGGTCCCGCGCGAGGCCCAGGCACATCACCGACATCATGATCACGGTGAAGACAGTCGAGCTGTGGATCCGGATCGCGATGTCGTCCGGGTCGATCGCGAGTGCCGCGCTCCAGATGGTGACCTGGAAAACGAGGAGCGAGATGCCGATCCATGTATAGCGCGGCTGCCCGAGGAAGCGGGCGAGCCCCTCGGCGAGCAGGACAAGCCCCAGCTTGATGACCGTGTTGTGCAGCACGATGGCCGGCGCAGCAGGTTCGGCGCCGCGGAGAACCATCAGGAAAAGGCCGATCGCAATCGCGCCGAAACCCGCGGCGAGAAATTTGAGCTCGTAGAGATGGCGCCACGCCCGCCAGACGAAGACCCAGGCAACAGCCTGCAGGCTCGCGGTAGCCAGCGCGACAACCAGAACGGTTTTGAGATCAAGCATCTCGATGCGGTTTCACGAATCGCCCTTTCTCGATAATATTCAAAAGTATATAAATTTCTACTTTGGTGTGTATATTTATCATCTGTCGAATTGAATTTGAATTGCCTGTTTTCGTCAGAATTGAATCGAATTCATTGGTGGACGCTGCCTCCGAGATGGAATTATGCAGCAAAGGATATTTTCGCGAATTTTGCACGAGAACAGCGCGCGAACCGAAAGGTGGTGAGTGCAATCCCTCCCTGCAAAGTCGTGACATCGTGCCGAGCCGATTTCGCATGGGGGAACTGCGGATGTTTGGTCGCTCGCTGTTTGGCGCCGTCGAGGCCTTCAGGTCCAGGGTGATCCAGGCATGGGCTACGGGATGGTCTGTGCCGACGGATGAGGTCTTCATCCAGGTTCGCCTGTTGCGACGACATATCGAGGCGACGGGGGGCATAGCCGAGTGGTGGCTGCTGAAGGCGGCACGGTCAGCCGCCGTGAAATGGCGAGACGAGGTCTGCCGGACCCACAGCGGCCAGGTGCGGAGCGTGACGCTTGCGGGGCCTGTCCTGCCGCCGGTGCTGCCTGCCAGGGTAGCCGGAGTTCTGCATGTAACCGCGCGTTATTGCGGCCGGACCCATGGTGGGGGATTTCGCTTTCGACATAGTCTCTGCGACAGGCGCGGCGTAGAGGTCCAGCATTTCATTTCTCAGGTTTATTTCGATTTTCCGCCGGAGCTTCCTGTTTATCCGGCTATTCAACTCAATGCTGGCGAATTGCTTGAAAAAGATTTTTATGAAAACGAAGAGTGTATCATAATAAATTTGGCGCCGAAGAGCATTTCAATCGCTGATGATCCTATGATTTTCACGAATTCTACAGATAAAATCGCAGACTTTCCGCAAGTTCTGTAAGATTTTGTCAGAATTCAATTGAATTGAACTGTAGTCTCGCCTCGGAGCAAAATCTATTCTGCCGGGAATCCGCTTCGCTGCGATCAGGCGGACCATCAGCATAGCCGGTGCGGCGCTGGTGTGCGTTTCGCGGGACGTGACGTCGCGAGATCGGGCAGGCGGGCTTTCGGTTCGCTTGCGTGGCACGGGGGATTTTGATGACGGTTCGCGATCACCGTGCGGAGGCGCGCCCAACTGCAGCTCGTTGCGTCGCTGTGCCGATGATCTCCTTGTCGGAATCGACTCCCTTTCCGGGTAGCGATCTCGCCGGCGAAACCGGCGTGCCGGCCAGCATCTGGAGGCGCCGGAAGAACCTGCGCCTGACGACGTCCCGCACCTGCCTCGCTCTCGCCTTGTCGTTCGGTGCGGGACTGTCGCTATGGCCGCTGGCAGCGGCCGCGCAGCAGATCACCCAGGGCGGCGGCAACGGCGCGGGCTATTCCTTCGGGAGCGGCGGCATCGCCGGCGGCGGCGGCGGTGGCGGCGACCGCGGCTTCGGCATTTCTGGAAGCGACGGCGGTTCGGCCGCGCAGACGCCCGGTGGATCGGCCACGGCTGGGAGAGCCGGCGCCAATGACGTCGGCGGGCTTGGCGGAGCGGGCGGGGCGCCGGGCGCTCCGAATAACCTGGCGGCCGGCGGCGGCGGCGGCGGCGGTGTTGGCGGCTTTGATCCCGGATTCGCCAGCAATGGCGGAGTGGGCGGAACCGGCGGCGGCGGGACCCTCCTCAATACGACCTCTCCGCTGTCCCTCGGCTCGGCCTATGCCGGTGGCGCGGGAGCGGCCGGTTCCTCGGGAGGAGCCTTTGCCGGCGGCGGCGGCGGTGGTGGTGGGGGGGGTGGCCTCGTCCTGACCGGCGGCGGAGTTGCCATGAATACGAATGGCTTCGCTGTCTCGGGCGGCGGCGGCGCTGGCGGCGGCATCGGTGCGGGAGCCGGAGCCGGCGGCGCCGGGCTGGTGCTGCTCAACGGCGGCACGATCACCGTCGCGGCCGGAGCAGGCGGTACCAGCGTCGTCGCCGGCGGCCAGGGCGGTGACGATTATGAGAGCGGGCACGGCGGCGCCGGACTGTTCCTGTACAATGGCGGCAGCTTGTCCCACCAGGCCGGCTCGATCAGCGGCGGCGCGGGCGGGACGGGCGCCTGGGCCGGCTCCGGCGGTGCCGGTGTGCTGAGCAATCTCGGCATCATCGACAATCGGGCCGCGATCACCGGCGGCAAGGGAGGCGATTCGAACGCAGGCAGCACCGGCTATGGCCGAGGTGGCGCCGGCCTGGAAGCCTGGGGCGGCTCGATCGCCAACATGGCGGGCGGCAGCATCAAGGGTGGGGCGGGCGGGAGCCAGTCCGACCTCAACCCTGTCTATGTCGCGGGTGTCGGCGGCGCCGGCATCGTCTTCCGGAGCGGCCAGACTGCCAGCCTGGACAATGCCGGGACGATTTCCGGTGGCAATGGCGGCACTGCCGTCACCAGCAGCCATGGCGCGGGCGGTGTCGGCATCGTCGGCGCGGCGAGCGGCGGCATCTCGATCGTCAATTCCGGGATGATCGCGGGCGGGCTGTCCGGCGACGGCGTGACGCGCGCCAATGCGGTCGCGCTCTTCGGCAGCAACAACCGCTTCGAGATCCGGGCGGGCTCGACGACCACAGGCAATGTCGTGGCCCAGGGGGGCGGCACCAACAATGTGCTGGCGCTGGGCGGAGCCACGGATGGCAGCGTCAATATCGGCAATCTCGTGAACTCGCATACCGGCTTCACGGCTTTCGAGAAGACGGGTTCGTCGACCTGGACGCTGTCGGGCGCCGGCAACCAGAACTGGGCCATCCGAGAGGGGATTCTAAGTGGCAACTCCTCCAGCATGGCCGGCGATCTCGCCTTCGATACGGGGGTGGGCACGCGCGGCGTCGTCTTCACCCAGGGGACAGGTAACACCTATTCCGGGGCGATCTCGGGGGATGGCAGCTTCACCCTAACGGGAGCGGCTGGCGGCGGCCTCACTTTGACGAGGGCGCAGAGCTACACCGGCATGACCACCATCAACGCCGGCACCTTGCGCATAGGCGTGGCCAACGCCTTGACCGCTTCGGCCGGCATCCAGCTCACTGCGGGTAGCTGGGACCTCAACGGCTACGATCAGACCGTGAAGGGATTGTCGGGGGATCCCGGTACGGACGTCACTCTCGGCGGCGCGACGCTGACTGTCGATAACGCCGGCAATGTGAGTTATCGGGGCAGCATTTCCGGCACGGGCGGCCTGACCAAGACAGGGGCCGGCATTCTTTCGCTCCGTGGCGCCAACACTTATTCGGGTGCGACGAATGTCGCTTCCGGCTTCATGAGAATCGGGCCCGGCGGCAGCCTGCTCAACTCAACCGCGATCAGCATCTCCAACGGTGCCCATTTCAACGTTGTCGCTCCCAGCGCCCTGTCTCCCACGGTGGCCGTCAGCCTGACCGGCGCCGGCTCGCTGTTCTCTTTGACAGCCGGCCAATCGATCGGCTCGCTCGCCGGCACGACGGGCACGCGGGTTTGGCTCGACCCGGGCATGATGCTGACGACGGGTGGCAACCACACGAGCACCGTCTTCAGCGGCAATCTCGGCTCCAATGGCGAGGGCTCCCTCACAAAGATCGGCACGGGCGCGTTCACCCTGGCCGGAACGAACGGCTACACCGGCGCGACGGCGGTCAATGCCGGCTCGCTGATCGTGAACGGTTCGATTGCAGCATCCTCCGGAGTGACGGTGGCGACTGGTGCGCTGCTTGGCGGCATCGGCGTAGTTCCGACGACGGTGCTCACCGGCGGCACGCTCTCACCCGGCAATTCGCCGGGGACATTGACCGTCAACGGCAACCTGACCTTCAACCCCGGCGCGACCTATCTCGCCGAGATCCAGGGCGCGGTCGCGGACCGGGTGAACGTGACCGGTACGGCCTCACTGGCCGGGACGCTGCGTCTGGTGTCGCTGGGCGGCGCCTATCGCTTCAACAGCGCCTATACGCTGCTCTCCGCGACGGGCGGCCGCACCGGCGCCTTCGGCACGGTCGATCCGACCGGCTTCGTCGGCGACGGCATCGCCACGACGGTAAGCTATACGCCCAACGACGTGCTGCTGACATTGGCACCCAGGCCGCTGACGCCCGGTGGTCCCGGCTCGCCCACACTGGGCGTAACCCGGCCGCGCAATGCCTATGCCGTCGGCAAGGCCATCGACGTGGCGGTCGCTGCCGGTGGCGACCCATCCACCCTGTTCGGGATCTACAACCTGCCGGCGGCCGCGATCCCGGCGGCGGTGAACAGTCTCTCGGGCGAGATACATGCCGCCGCTCCAGCGGTGGCGCATGTCGCCTCCGACCAGTTCCTGCGGACCATGCTCGACCCGACTGTGGCCGGGCGCCTCGGTGCCGGTCCCGACGGACCGGGTGTGGCCGCCTTCTCCGGTCTGGTGCGCAAGGGCTCGGACCGGCCTGTCACGGCCACGCGGCTCGACATGCCGTTCTATTCGGTCTGGGGCTCGGCCTATGGCTCCTATGGCCGCACCGACGGCCATGCCGCGATCGGCTCGGCGAAACGCACCATCGACGACGCGCATCTGGCGACCGGCGTCGACGTCCGGCTCCTGCCGGGAACGGTTGCCGGCGTCGCGGTCTCCGGCGGCCGGGCGCGGGCCTCGCTGCCCGGCCTGACCGGCAAGCTCGATGCGGACGTGTTCCAGGCCGGCCTCTACGGCGTGACGCAGCTCGGTCCGGTCAGGCTCGGTGGCGCGGCGAGCTACGCCCGGCTGGAGAACGAGGTCAGCCGCGGGATCCCGGCGCTGGGCTCCAGCCTGTCATCCTCCTATGCAGCGACGGCCTGGAGTGGGCGCCTGCAAGCGAGCGCGGCGCTGCTCAACTGGAGCGGCTTCACGGTCTCGCCGCTGGCGGCGGTTCAGGGCACGCGGGCGCGCAGCCCGGCGGTGATCGAGGCGAGCTGGGCCGGCGCCAATGCCGGGGCGCTCACTCTCGACAAGCGCAGCGACGTCACCGCGCGCGGCGAGCTCGGCGTCCAGTTCGATGCCGATACGGTCCTGGGCTCGGTTCCGGTCACCGGCTATGTCCGGGCGGCCTGGTCACACTACTTCCGGCGCGACGCCGACCTCACCGCCAGCCTGATCGGGCTGCCCGGCGCGAGCTTCACTGCGACCGGGGTCCGGACCGACCGCAACAGCGCGCTCCTTTCAGCCGGTATTGCGGCGCAGCTCTCCGAGCGCGTGTCGCTTGGGCTCAACCTCGATGGCGAACTCTCCGCCAACAGCACACGCCTCGGTGGATCGGCTCAGCTCAGGGTCAGTTTCTGACGGAACAGGCAGGAGCCGTGAGCCTCACCAGGCAAGGGGGGCCGACCAGGTGAGCGTCGAGATCGAAAGATTCTCTGCGGGGAGGAGGCTCGCAGGCATTGAGGGCGCAATGTCGCGGCAGCCTCGATCTTGATCGGCGATCGGCCAGCCAGGCCGAGGGGGCGTACCACCCAAAGCGCAGTGCCTTCGCTGCGCTGGAGCGCCAGGCTCTTCGGCGCCAGCTCCCCCAGCACGATATGAAGCGCGGTGATGATGATGAAGGAGATCACGATGGCGATCGCATGCGAACTCGCCGTCGCGATGCTGCCCGGCAGGCTCTGAAGCAAGGGTTCGATCAGATAGGCCAGGGCAGGCTCGCCGACCCAGCCAAGGGCGAGGGAGGAGATGGTGATGCCGAGCTGCGTTGCCGCCAGATTGGCATCGAGATTGTCGACGGCGATCTTCAGTGCGGCGGCGTTCATGCGACCGGCCGCGACAAGCTCCGTGACGCGGCTACGCCGAGCCGAGACCAGGGAGAACTTGGCCGCGGCGAAAAACCATTCGCCGCGACAAGAAACAAAACAGCCAGGATGCCGACTAGATCGAGTATACTGCCATCGGGACTGGACATGGACTCCTCTCTTGCGGCTCTGACCGCAGGGTGGTGGGGGTAAACCTCGACCCTTTGCACACCGCGCCGTCGCGCGGAGAACACAGCTCGATCGGTTGACTCAGCGAAGCAATGGCCAAACCCCAAGGGCAACAATGGCTAGGGCGGCGATGACCTCCAGCCCGAAGCCGGCCTGCGAACGCCAGCCGGCAGTCTGATTCAACAAGGCAACCAACCGGGTTCTCAGCAGGATGGCCAACAGCGGGAAGGCAAAGACGGTCAGGATCATGCCGCCCGCAAAAGAGCTGGACAGGACCAGTCCTGCTCCCACGAGGCCGTTGGCGACGGCATAGCTCATGATGAAGGTGGTGAGCGGGCACGGAATCAGCCCGCCGACGAAAGCCAGCATCGGTCCCGATCGGGCGCGATCATGTTCGTGAGGTCTGAAAGCGCGCCAGAGCAACCACAATCCGACCAGCACGATCAGCACCTGGCTGGCCCGTTCGAGCATAGGTGCGCGCCCGGCGCCGACCAGCGTTCGCTGCAAGATCGCAGCTCCGGTGAGGACGATGACGATCGCGGATCCAACATGCGTCAGGATGATGATCGTGCTCGACAGGAGGGCGCCGGTCCGACGACCGTCACCGGCATAATGAGCCGCGAGCAGGGACTTGCCGTGCCCTGGCAGGAGAGCGTGGAGCACACCAAAGGAGAATGCAGTAGCGATGAGCGGCAGCAGACCTATGAGGCCCGCATCCGGCATCGCCTTCAACGCCGCCAACGCGCCTGTGTGCAGCCCGCGTTGGAGCGAGATCAGTCAATCCATAGGAGTCCCGGATCAACCGGCCCGCGAAGGCCACTTCCCATGCAGATCGTCGATGACGAAGGCATGGTCATGGCGGTGCCCGTCGGCATCGGCGAGGTGCGGGTGGTCAGGCGGCAGATCGTCATGGCTGTGGATTAGGTTTTCGGCATCGGCCGCGGGCCAGACGCGCGCGGCCACGATGACAGCGGCGAAGGTCAACGCAGCGAAGACGCCGGCGGTCACGGAGAGCGGGAGCGTGGCCCCGAGCCAGCCGGCGAGCGGATAGGTCACGAGCCAGCAGGCATGCGAGAGCGCGAACTGCGCCGCGAACACGGCGGGGCGATCCGCCGCCTGGGCAGAACGCCGCAGCAGCCTGCCCGAGGGTGTCTGCACCGCTGAATACCCGATCCCCAGCAGCAGCCAGGTCACCAGGAGCAAGGGCCAGATCCAGGTTCCGGCGACCGTCGTCGTGGTCGCGACATCCGTCCAGGACGCGCTGAACAAGGCTGCACCGAAGAGCGTGAGCACGAGGCCGAGCCAGCAGGCCGCGATCAGCATGACGCGCCGGTCGGGAAGCTTGTCGAGAAGGCGCGGCAGGACGAGCGCCGCGAGCATCGAGCCGCCGCCGAAGCAGGTCAGCGTCATGGCGACCTGCCCATCGCCGAGCCCAAGCCAACCCTTCACGATCACCACGGTGTTGACGATCACCAGCGCGCCGCCGGCTGCCGCCGCCATGTTCAGGGCGAGCAGACCGCGGAGGCGCGGCGTCGCGAGATAGATGCGCATGCCGCGCGTCGTCTTGTCGTAGATGCCACCCTCGCGGTGGACGGCCGGCGAAACGGGCAGGGATACCGAGAGCACCAGAGCTGCCGAACACAGGAAGCCGACGACGGTCCCGGAGAACAGCCAGTGGAAGCTGATCAGGGTGAGCAGCAACGCCGCCAGCGCCGGGCTGATGAGGGATTCGAGGTCATAGGCCAGACGGGAGAGCGACAGAGCCCGGGTATAGTCTGCCTCCTCCGGCAACACGTCGGGAATCGTCGCCTGGAAGGTCGGCGTGAAGGCCGCAGAGGCCGATTGCAGCAGGAAGATCAGGACGTAGATCTGCCAGACCTCGGAGACGAACGGCAGCAGCAGGGCAATGGCGGCCCGCACTAGGTCCATCGCGATCAGGAAGGCGCGCCGCGGCAATTGCGCCGCGTAGGCGCCGACGACGGGCGCGACGGTGACGTAGGCCACCATCTTGATCGCCAGCGCAGTGCCGAGAACCGCGCCCGCCTTGTCACCGGCAAGCTCGAAGGCGAGCAGGCCGAGTGCAACGGTCAGAAGTCCCGTCCCGAGCAGCGCGATGATCTGCGCCAGGAACAGGTGCCGGTAGGTTCGGTTGGAAAGAACGGCGAGCATGATCGTCCGATGCGGTTCTGATCAGCCGCCGAGCGGCAGGACCAGGGCAGCCTGGGCCGCACGCGTTGTCTGGGAGGAGAGCCCCATCCAGCCGTGGATGCCGACATAGAGGCCGGCGCCGATCAGCAGGATCCCGGAGAAATAGGGCGCGCGCCTGGCGAAGGTCGAGAACCAGGACCAGCGCTTCGTCGCGTGACGTATGCTCAGCGCCGCCGCCGCGCCCACGGCGACGAGCGTGATCGCGAGACCGATCGAGAAGCACAGCACCAGCGTAAAGCCGAGCGTGAACTCCTTGAGCTGAAGACAGAGCAGCAGCACGGTGATCGCGGCAGGGCACGGGATCAGGCCGCCGGTCAGGCCGAACAGGACGATCTGCCAGGTCGTTACGTTGCGATCGGCGAAGCGGCGGCGGATGTCGTTGGCATGCGCCAGTTCGTGGGCGTCCTGGTAGCCATCGGTCGCGACATCCAGACCACGCAGTTCCTCGTGCATATGATCGTGGCCGTGGGCGTGATCCTCGACGAAGGACAGATCGTAGTCATGGGTGTGGTTGCCATGGCCAAGGCTGACCCGTGCCATGAACTCGTGCGGCTCAGGAATCTCCTGCACGGATTCAAGGAACCCGGAGCGGCTTTCGAAGGTGAAAGCCTGACGCGAGCCGTCCGGCCGCTCGGTGACGATGCCGACGTCCTTGGCAGCCCAGGCATGCCCCCGCTCGGTACGAATACGCCAGCGTGGCGGGACGCCATCCTCGAAGACCTCGACGGCGATGACGCCATGCCCGGTGTCGACGCGACGGATATCGGCCTCGTGGCCATGGTGAGAATGCCCGCCATGCCCTCCGTGGCTGTGCCCCCCGTGGCCGCCATGGCTGTTTCCCGAAGCCAGCCTGGCACGCTGCTGGTCTTCCCGGGTACGCCAGAGCATCCAGAGCGCCATGCCGACGATGATCACCGCAGAGGCGATCTGGAGATAGGGCTCGAAGGTCTCCGGAGCGACGCCCTGCCGGAGATACATCCCGCCGATCGCGATGCCCCAGACCACGATCGTATGGGAGACCGTTGCCGCCAGGCCGAGGAGTACGGCCTGCGTCACCGTCCCGCGGATCGCGACGATGAACGCGGCCATCATCGTCTTGGAATGACCGGGTTCCAGCCCGTGCAGCGCGCCGAGCAGGATCGCGCTCGGGATGAACAGCCAGGCGTGAGAGGCGCTCTGTTGGATCAGGTCGGCGAAGGACGGCATCACGTTCTCATAGGTACTTGGCGATCTCCTTGAACTCGTCGATCGAGCGGCGCTGTTCGCGAGCGAGAGGGCCGACGACGTCTTCAAGGCAATGATTGAGATGGTCTTGGATCAGGTTCTTCTTGGCCTGCCCGATTGCCTTTTCGACCGCATGAAGCTGCTGCGCGAGCTCGAGGCACGGGCGCCCGGCCTCGATCATTTCAATGACCTTGCGCAGATGGCCCTCCGCCCGTTTCAGGCGCTTGGCGATCTCGGGATGGCTTTCGTGCAGATGGCTTTCGGACATGGCTGATGGTATCCCCCTGGATAGGATGAGTCAAAGCGCGATTCGGCGCTTTCAGTTCATCACGTCAAACTTTCGTTAAGAATGGTGTCCCTAGCTGTTCGTCATGCCGCGTCGCAGCATCAGAATCAGATCGAGCTTCGCGGCCGCCTTCCTGGCGGTGTTCGCGATGCTGCTGTCTGCGGTCCACGTCCAGTCGGGCCATAACGCCTATGCAATGGCCCAGGCTGAAGCGCAGCGTCATGCGGAACTCGCCGCGACGATCGCTGAGCACGGGCATTCGCATGATGAGGGCGAGCCGGACGAGCGCGTTCCGGGACATGTCCACGGCCACAACACCTCCGACCACATTCACGAGACCGCCAACCTGGTTGCTCAGCCTCGGCTCGAAATGCCGCGTTTCGTCGGCACCATGATGCGGCATGAGCCGCAAGACACTGATCTGAGCCTGATCCGAGACCGTTTGCTGGAGCGCCGGAGGTTGGAGTTTCCGGCCTTCGATTACGGCGGTAGGCTGGGTGTTTCGCCGGGATTCTGCAGCAGGATCGGGGGCTTGTTGCCGATGGCCCCGTGCGGCCGATCCTCGTTATAATATCTGAGCCAAACCTCCATCTTTTCGGCCGCACCCGCAAGTGTCAGGAACCAGTGCGTGTTCAGGCACTCGCTGCGGAAGCGGC